>ODAI013505438.1_pt1 | contig 546711 bp, 432 predicted proteins | sample 1539321 | NCBI WGS metagenome assembly ODAI01 (sample SAMN02144231, study PRJEB22623) | gut metagenome | biome: sheep rumen | host: Ovis aries | place: New Zealand | reverse complement strand
GAGTGCAAACATGATCTTGCCGGGGTTGGTGGAGGCGTAAGTCCAGAACGCCAGTGTGGCAAGGTTTGTGGTTCCGTCACTCTTGCGCGTGCAGATCAGCGTCATCGGGTTGGGCGAGGTATATGCCGGAGCTTTTGCGATTTTGATGGTTTCCATATCAATCACCTTTCTTTTTTTCATTGAATTTGTGCCGTAAGGAATATTACTAAATAGAATGATATTTGTCAAGTCTTTTTATCGCGCTCCGATGCTGTGCCTCTGCCGTTGCATCCTCCTCTGCCGTTTCTGCTCTGCCTCGCGCTCCCGAATCGCCCTGACCTGCTCCTCCACCCTGTCCGCGCCATAGCCCCGGCATAAGGCGTCATAGTCCGCTGCGACCTGCTTCAAGCTCTTGTTCTCCTCTGCCAGCCGGTCAAAGGAGGCATCCAGCGAGGCGTAACGCTGTTGGAGCCGGTTATAACTATCGTTCAGCCGGTTGAAGCTGTTTATAAGGTCAAGATACTTGTTATAGAGCGCGCGCAGGACATCGACGATCTTCTTGTAGAGAGGTTTGGCCTTCTTCTCGCGGTACGACCGCGCCGTTTCCAGCGCACCCGCTTCGGGCAGCACCTTGTCAACATCATCGGAATATCGTCGCGCCAGCTCCTCGACCGCTTCGACCTTCGGTACCACGGCGTCAAGCTGGGCTTTTGCTTGTTGCGCCTTCTTCCTTGCCTCCTCCATCTCCTCGTTTCGTCGCTGTGTCTCCTCCGATGCATAGGCTGCTGCGTCCTGAATCCGTGCGAGGCGCTGCTGCTCCTGCTCCACCTTGAACTGCGTCACCGTCAGGTGTTCCTCGTTGCTGCCGACCTCGCCGCGCTCGATGTCCGTGTACCCGGCAGCGACCATGTGCCGATAGAAATCGTCCTGCAAAACGCTGTACGACTTCTTCAGTACCGGCTTGCCGTTCTTTTGGAGGATTGGCTCACCAATATCGTCCACTGCCGGTTTCGACGCCCATTTCTTGCTCCGGCTGACCTGCGTAATGACCTCTTTTACAGTACCACGCAGCGTGGGGTCTTTGCACCGCTTTGACCACAAAATCTCCTTTTTTACCACCGGCACATAGACCACATGGAGGTGGTAGTGGTACACGTCCTCACCCAACTGCTCCGACATGGCGCGGTTGCGCTCGTCGGCGTGCATGACGGCGGACAGGATGTACTGCTCGCCGCCGACGATCTCCACCGCTGCCCGGTACGCCTCCTCATAGAACTGCCGCGCGTAGTCATACCCGCCGTGGTTGTAGAAGTAGGCGGAGTTGACGTCAAACACCAGCTCGCAGAACTTGGTGGCGTCGGGTTTCAAGCCGCGCGTCGAGATGACCTTTTCTTCCTCCATCTTGCTGAACATCCCAACATAATCGTCCGTGGGCGCTTTGAAGTGGACGTTAAGCTCCGCGCGCTCCGGCACGATGTCGGGATTGACATAGGTTTTCTTCTCACGCTCGTTGTGCGCCTGCGTGTTGCCGATGTTGGCGTCGGACACGTTGACGTTGCGGACACAGGTACGGTCTCCCGTGTTTCTTGCCATCGTAAATCACATCCTTTCGTTGAGATACGCCCCGCCGGGGTCGGAGGGCACTTCCTGCGGGAAGTGTAATAACCCACTATGACACTTTCAGTCTTGCGGCTGCAAAGTGTCGTGGGCTCTCCGAGGGGGCTGCCGGAAGTGTCTGCCCGCTGCGGCGTCCAGACACTCCCGGAGGGGCGCTGCCCCTGTCAACTGCGGTTGACTCCCCGGCAGGGCTGCCCTTTGTAAAGGGCACCCTGCACCCCGCCGAATCGTCGGCATAAGCTCCATATCGCTCGCCCCCGCGCATGGCGCGAGGGCTCGTTTATTCCGCTGTGCCTCCTCTCCCCAAAAAGTCTTGCGACTTTTCGGAGACCCCATCGCCGCGACGGTCGCAACGGTTGCGACGGTTTATTTGTACCGTCTCAAATACCGTTGCAACCGTCGCAAGCGTCGCGCTTACGTCAGAGCCGCATCACCGGCAGACAGCAAACGAAGGTATATCCGCCTGCCCTCATGCCGCAGTTTCCGTCCGTATTCGATGTTGTAGTCGCTTCTGAGCCGCGCTGAATTGACATTGAGGTATCTGGTCAGCGCGTTTGCCGCCATATCGGCATCGACCACACTGACCAGCTCAGAGGGGCTGCCGCTCCATTCCGGCGCGTCCGGCGTCACCAGCGCCGCCACCTTTTCAAGCAGCGGGTCGGGCGGTGCTTTCCATAGTTCCCGCTCCGCGTGGTCAAGCTGCCAAACCAAACTATCCTGATCTCGCGTCAGGTGGAGCCGTTGGTCGGGCTGGTCGCGGCCTACTACGTCCAGCGTGGCGTTTAGGTCGGTACGCTTCTCCTTGCGGAGCAGCAGCGCGCCGTCCGCGCAGCCGAGCAGGCCCGTCGTGCCGGAGATCATGTCAAAGGCGTCATCCGCCGCTTGCTTGCGCGTGTGGTGTACCAACAGGAGACAGATGCCCCTACTGGCCGCAAAGCCCTTGAGCTGACCGATGGCGTCGTAATCGCCGGAGTAGCTGTATGCCTCTCCGATGGCGTCGCGCACCTTTTGGAGCGTGTCGATGATGACCAGCCTTGTGTCGGGACGGTCTTTCAGAAAATTATCGAGCTGTTCGACGAGACCAAGCCCGATCTGCGCCGACGTGATGGCAAAGTGCAGGTTGTCCGTCCCCTCCACGCCGAACATCCGGGACATACGCCCCTGCAACCTTTGGTAATCGTCCTCCAGCGCCAGATAGAGGACGCCGCCTTGCCGGACAGGGTAGTCCCAGAGCGTGTGTCCCATGCTGACATGGTAGGCAAGCTGGGCAACGAGGAACGACTTGCCGATCTTCGGCGCGCCAGCCAGCAGATACGTCCCGGCGTACAGCAGACCGTCGATCAACGGCGGCCTGCTGGTAAAGGAACAGTCAAACAAATCGTTCATGGACAGGGTGTTGAGGTGCATCGGGTCGCAGAAACGCTGGACTTCCAGCAACTTTTTCTTGTATTCCGCATCCTCGTCTGTTATACTGATGTTTTCTTTAGTGAGTGACTGCCCCACATCTGCGCCAACAGATGCGATAGGGGCGGTCATTTCATTTTTGTCGTTCATCCCGTTTCCTCCTTCATGCCGTTCATGATCGCGGCGATCATGCCGATTACGTCCAGCAGGTCGTCATCGACGCCTGCCCCGGCCTCAATGCGCCGCAGCTCGTCCAGCACGGCGGCGAGCTGGTTCCGCAGCGCCTTGAACACCCTCGGATTGCCCTGCACCACCACCTCGCGGTCAGTCAGGCGTCGCGTGATGTAGTCCTGCTTGGTCAGTCCCGAGAGCCGCACGGCGGTTTCGATCAAACTGTCCTCCTCCGGCGACACCCGGAACGCGACGGTGACGTTGCGCCAGCGGTTGTGCTCGTCACGGTTCTTTGCTGACATATTCAACTCCCCCTTTCCATGTTCAGCTTGTCCGCCATCTCCGTCTGCTTGGACGGAAACAGATGTGCGTAATGATAGGTGATGTCAATGCTCTCATGCCCCACCCGGTCGGCAATTGCCACCGCCGAGAAACCCATGTCGATCAATAGCGAAATGTGCGAATGTCTGAGGTCATGGATTCTGATGCGCTTGACCCCAGCCTCCTTCGCACCCCTGTCCATCTCGTGGTGGAGATAGCTTTTCGTGACGGTGAAGATGCGATCCTTCTTCTTGACACCGTAGAGCATACCGATGTAATCCTTCATCTCGTCCCGCAGGAAATCAGGCATCTTGATGGTACGGTTGCTTTTCGGGGTTTTTGGCGTGGTGATCACATCCTCGCCATGGAGCCGCTGATAGGACTTGTTAATCCTCACCGTCCCAGCCTCGAAATCAAAGTCTGACGGGGTGAGCGCCAGCAACTCCCCCTCGCGGATACCGCACCAGTAGAGCATCTCGAAAGCGTAGTAAGAGAGGGGCTTGTCCATCATGGCATCCGCGAACCGCTGATACTCCGCCTTTGTCCAGAACAGCATCTCCTTCCGTTCCTCCACTCCCATGTTCCCGGCTTTGGCTGCGGGATTGGAACGCAGATCATAGTAGCGGACGGCGTGATTGAAGATGGCGCTGAGCTGGTTGTGCAGAGACTTGAGATAGGTCTGCGAGTAGGGCTTGCGCTTCTCGTCCCGGTAGGCGAGCATCTCGTTCTGCCATGCGATCACATCCTTGGTGGTGATCTCGCTAATCTTCCGCTTGCCGAAATAGGGCAATATCTTTTGCTGGATGATGTTGTCCTTGGTCAGCCACGTGTTTTCTTTCAGCCGGGGCTTCTTATCCTTGGTGTAAAGCTCCACAAAGGCTTCAAAGGTCATATCCAGATCGGAGCAGGTCTGTAACTTGAAACCGTGCTCCCAATCCTGCGCATCCCGCTTGGTGGGAAAGCCCCGCTTGCACTTCTGCCTGCGCGCTCCCGTCCAGTCGCAATACCGCGCCATGACGTACCATGTACCCCGTTTTTCGTCCTTAAATACCGGCATCCTTGTTCACTTCCTTTCCGGTTCCGTAGAAACGTTCATTAAAATACTGGCGATTGACTCGCCCCGAGATGGTGATGAAGCCCTTGCTTTTCAGTTCCTCGTTGAGCTGCCGAATGAGCTTGTAGGCATAGGGCTTCGACACGTCCAACTCTTTTGCGACTTCTTCTGCCCGAATAAATTTGTTATCCATGCTGCTTCCTCCTTTCCTCAATGATAACGCTTTTTGTTTAGCGTATGCTGATTATACTAACTCTTTTCCGTTATGTCAAGGTCTTGCGAGTGGGTAAATATAAACAAATTTATTTAATTTCTCTTGACGAATCTAAACAAATATGCTATGCTCTGTATGTCATCAAAAGAAAGATAGGAGCTGACGGTTATGGCAATCGGTGAGCGTATCCGCTTTTTCCGCAACAAGATGGGTGTCACGCAGAAGTATCTCGGTCAAGTAGTGGGCTTTCCCGAACGCTCCGCCGATGTGCGCATGGCGCAGTATGAAACCGGAAGCCGTTCCCCCAAGGCCGATCTGACCAAGGCACTGGCGGGCTACTTTGGCGTCTCCACCGACGCCCTGACCGTCCCTGACATAGACAGCGACATCGGCCTGATGCACACGCTCTTTGCTTTGGAGGATATGCGCGGGTTGACCGTCGGAGAGATCGACGGCGAAATCTGCCTGCGTCTGGACAAGTCCCGCGGTAAGACCTATCTCTCGATGCTGGAAATGTTGTCCGCTTGGGCGGAGCAGGCCGCGAAGCTGAAAGCGGGAGAGATCACCCAAGAGGACTATGACCGCTGGCGCTACAACTATCCCCGATACGACACCACGCAGAGATGGGGCAAGGTTCCGTCACAGGAACTTAGCGACGCATTGACCGCTGCGTTCAAGGACAAGCTGGATACCGACTGAAAAACGACAAAAAAGCCTTTACCGACGCTGCCATCGGTAAAGGCTTTCTCAATATGGATCGTGTCACCCGCAAACCGTGAAAGACCACTTTCCACCCGCAAACCACAGGGGATGCGGAATGATACGGTTTTGGGGCTGTGTTATCAAATTGTTATCAAAAGAGGAACGAGAAGTCCGCAAACGCTGATGCTGAAAGGGTTTCAAGGTTTGACGGAATTATTCCCACTCGATGGTTCCGGGGGGCTTGTGGGTCACGTCGTACCACAGCGAGCCTGCGCCTTCGGCTTCGAACTTGCGCCAGAGTCCGGCTAGCATGCCTTGGTCGATTTCGGCGAAGTTGGCTGTCATGGCTTCGGTGGAGTTCACCGGGCGCATCACGATGCAGGGCTTGCCCGCCGTGCGGAGCGGGACGAGTACCACAGGCATCTGCCAAATCTTTTCGTACAGGTCATTTGCCTGCAGGAATTCGGTGCAAATGTTGTCGAACTTGCGGAGCGTATCGAAGTTTTCGCGGGTGGCGAACTGTTCCACAAGCTTCGGGTCTTCATCGGCCACGCTACCAATCTGGTAGATGACGCGGTTGATTGCCTTGAAGCGGTTCGCAAGTTCGGTGGAGAACTTTTCGCAATCCTTCCAGGAGAGACCCGGAGTGGTGATAAGGAACGGCTGCGCGTAGGTGCGTCCGTCGCCTTGCACGCCCACGCTCTTGATGGGGAGCAGGCGGCCTGCAATCTTGTTCGCCTTCAGGTAGTCGGCGAGGGACTGACCGGCGGTGTCCTTCACGTCTTCGAACTTCACGAGGTCGTCGGTAAGCTTGCCCTCGCTACAGAGCAGGCGCACGCCGAGGCCCGGGCCCGGGAACGGGTGACGCCACACTAAGTTGTGCGGAATGCCGAGTTCTTCGCCGAGGGCGCGGACTTCGTCCTTGTACAGATCGGCGAGAGGTTCCAGCACGAGGCCCTTTTCCATAAGGTCCAAGACTTCCTGCACGCGGTTGTGGTGCGTCTTGATCTTGTCGGCGTTCTTGGTGCCGCCGCTTTCGATGGTGTCGGGGTAGATGGTGCCCTGCGCCATCATCCACTGGTTCGGATCGAGGTTGAGCTTCGCCATTTCCTCGTCCTTCACCGTCAGGAATTCCTTACCGATGATGCCGCGCTTGGTTTCCGGCGCGGTCACGCCCTTGAGCTTAGCGAGGAAGTGTTCGCTGGCGTCGCGGACCTTGAGGTTGTTCATCCCTTCGGCCTTCAAGAATTCCATAATCTTTTGGGATTCGCCGAGGCGCATCATGCCGTTATCCACGTGCAAACCGAGAACCTTTTCTGGTCCGAGCACGCGGTTCAAAAGCACGAAGGCAACGGTGGAGTCCACGCCGCCACTCACGAGCAAGAAAACCTTGCGGTCCTTGACCTGTTCCTTGATGCGCTCCGTGATGAGCGGCAGGTAGCTCTTCATGTTCCAGGTCTTCTTTGCACCGGTAAAGTCCACGAAGTTTTCGAGCAACTTCATGCCGAACTTGCTGTGCGTGACTTCGGGGTGGAACTGGATACCGAAAATCTGGCGTTCGGGCTTGTCGCTGTCGAAAGCGACTGCGGCGATTTCACAGTCCTTGGTGCTGGCCACAATCTTGTAGCCCTCGGGGAGCTTGGTGACCTGGTCGCCGTGGCTCATCCACATGGGGCTGGCCTTCGGGAGGCCCTTCAGAAGTGGGCACTTTTCGTCGCCCACAATCAGGTCGGCGATGCCGTATTCCTTGACCTTGCCCGGTTCCACATGCCCGCCCAACTGCTGGGCGATGAGCTGGTGACCGTAGCAGATGCCGAGTTTGGGCACCGGCAGGTTCAGAATTTCGGGATTGTATTCCGGGGCGTCGGCCGCATACACGCTACTGGGGCCACCGCTGTAGATGATTCCCTTCACGCCTTCGAGTTCGCTGACGGGAGCGGCGGGGGAGTGGATTTCGGTAAACACGCCCAGGCGGCGCACGCGGTTAGCAATCAGGTGGGCGTACTGCCCGCCAAAGTCCAAAACTGCAATAGTATCGACGTTTTTCATACGGCCCAAAAATAGAAAAAAATTTCTATCTTTGGCCCCATGTTTAAAATTGGAGTGATGGCTTCCGGTGGTGGAAGCAATTTTAAGGCAATTATCGACAAAATTGGCTCTGGCGAACTCGATTGCCAGTGCAAGTTCTTGATTACCAATAACGGGAATTGCGGAGCTGTGGGGCACGCTTCGGAATATGGCATCCCGGTTCACCATATTTCGGGCAAGACGCACCCGGTTATCGCGGATTACGAGGCCGCGATGATGGATGTTCTGAACAAGTATGACGTTGACCTGCTGATTCTGGCGGGCTACATGAAGGCGCTCCCTTCTTGCATGATAGCCCGTATGCCCGACCGCATCATGAATATCCATCCCTCCCTCCTGCCCAAGTACGGGGGGAAGGGCTACTGGGGAATCCACGTGCACGAGGCGGTGATTGCCGCGCATGAAAAGGAATCCGGCCCGACAGTCCACCTGGTGAGCGAAGAAATTGACCAGGGACGCATCCTCTCGCAGGTGAAGGTTCCCGTTTTCGAGAATGATTCTCCCGAGGTGCTTGCGGGCCGCGTGCTCGAACAGGAACACAATCTATATTGGAAGACCATCCGCGACTATGCGGGCAGCCTTGGACTTCACTAGGGTCTATAGGGAATGGTATGAGATTCAGGCTGCCAGCATTCCTTGAAAATGTCGAAACTCCGGTAGAAGGGGAGAACCTATTGCGGAGGTTTGTCGCCGACCCTGCATCTGTTGGCGGTGAAGAGACGCTTGACCTGTTCTCGCTTGCAGAAACCGGCGCAAGGAAAAACGTTGTCGTTGTCGGCATCGACGAGGTGGGCCGGGGCCCGCTTGCAGGGCCCGTGGTGGCGTGCGCGGCAGTGTTGAAAGCGCCCGATATCATGCCGGAACTGAACGATTCCAAAAAGCTTACGCGCAAGAAGCGCGAGGCGATGTTCGATGCCGTGAAGGACGCGTGCGCCTGCTATGCAATCGCGAGTGCGAGCGTGGAAGAGATTGACCGCCTGAACATCCTGGAGGCCGATTTCCTTGCGATGCGGCGGGCTTTGCAGGCGCTCGGAATGCCGGGACTCGATGCTCCTCTGCCCGAGATTCCTTTGGAAGTGAAAAGTTCGTTTGCGGAAGTCTCGGGCTCGCCGGTTCCTTATGTTTTCGTTGCGGTTGATGGCAACCTGAAAATCCGGGGTGTCCCTGCCGAGATGCAGATGCCCATCGTTAAAGGGGACGGCCGCATTGCAAGTATCTCCGCTGCGTCTATCCTCGCGAAAGTATTCCGTGATCGCTTTATGGACAAATTAGCGGAAGAGTATCCGGGTTATGCGTTCGAGGTGAATGCGGGCTACGGCACGAAGGCGCATCTCGACGGCATCCGTAAATTCGGGTTTACACCCGCACACCGCAAGAGTTTTCACCCGAAAGGGCTGGAATGACAATTTGGGGGGCTTTTTGCCCGTTTAAGTTGGTCTAAAAAATATCTTTTTGCTACATTGTGCACGGGGCGTATGTTTTCGCCCGGAATTTTTTCTGAGGAGGTTCTTTTGAACAATTCCATCCCTCTTGTGCAAATGGTTTTGCAGTCCGATATCGCGACTATCGTGGTTCTCTGCATCCTTGCCATTATGTCGCTCGGTTCCTGGGGCATCATCATCGTAAAATTCTTTACATACCGCAGGAGCAAGCATGCGAATGCCGAGTTCTTCCGCAAGTTCAGCACGGTCACGCAGTTCGTGCAGCTGCAGGGGCTTTGCGAGACCGCCGAGGACAGTGCGCTCCGCCGCCTTACGGCCGAGGTGCTGAAGGAAGCCTCCAAGTTCAGTAACTTTGTGAGTTACGATTCCATTCAGCACCGCGCATCGCTTTTGGAAGACACCATCCAGCGCTCTATCGAGGGCCTGCGCCTTACCGAAGACCGCTACCTGAGCTTCCTTGCGACAAGTTCAAACCTTGCCCCGTTTTTCGGCCTTTTGGGTACGGTGTGGGGCATCATGATTGCGTTCTTCCAGATTGGCCAGCACGGTTCTGCCGACCTCTCCGTCGTCGCTCCGGGTATCGCCATGGCGCTTATTACCACGGTGGGCGGTCTCGTGGTCGCTATCCCTGCCTCTGCGGGCTACAACTACTTCACGAGCTGCAACGGCCAGAACGAGATTTCGTACTTCAACTTCGGTTCCCAGGTATTGAGCCTGTTCAAGCGCGGCGACCTGCTCGCCCTCGAAGAAGTTGCCGGCTAGGAGGCCTAGGTGAAGCGTAGCCGCGGAAAAGAACTCAAGCAGGAGATGAACCTCACGAACATGATCGACATCGTGTTCTCGATCCTTATCGTGTTCATCATCTCCGCTCCGCTCATGAGCCAGGGCGTGAAGGTCGACCTCCCGAAGGCCGAAGCCCCGACGATGGAGCAGGAAAAACTTTTGAAGGTGTCCATCACCAAGGACGAGAAGATCTACATCGCCGACATGCAGGTGGATTTTGGCAGTTTCAACAACGTGTTCAAGTCCCTCTGGAACGGAGAGATGGCGGTCGTCATCAATTCCGACGAGAACGTCCATTACGGACTCGTGATGAAGGTCGTTACGCAGGTGCAAAAATTGGGCGTGACAAAACTCGGGTTCCTTACGATGAATCCTAAAGAAAAACCGGGTAAATGAGCAAGGAAGAAGAAAGGATAAAGTACTTCAGCTCGGACGTGGATTCCACGCTCGTGAAGATAATCGTCGTGGCGGTTGTCTTCCATTTTGCCGTCGTGGCGTTCTTTATCGGGCTGCATTACGTGAACCTGAAGCCTGAACCCGAGAAAATTCCCGTGTTCGAGATGGTGCAGGTGGCCCAGCCACCTCCGCCCCCGAAGTCGGTACAGCCGAGGCCTCCCGAGCCACCGAAACCCAAGGAGCCACCGAAGCCCAAGGTGAACAAGGAACTCCCGCCAGAGATTAAGCCCGAGCCGGAGCAGAAGCCCGAGGAGGTGCACGAAGAGGTTCCGCCGGAACCAGAACCGGAGCCCGAACCGGAACCGCAGGAGGATTTCCCGGTCGACGATCTCGACCTGCCCGTTGCAGTGGAGGCTCCGAGCCTGAATCCGGTGGGTTCCGTGGACATGGATCCGCTGATGCAGGTCTATCTCGAACAGCTTAAGAAGATTATCATGAGCAACTTCAAGCCGCCCAAGGACTTGAAGGTGGGCCGCGATGCGAAGACGACCGTGCAGTTTCAGGTGGACCGCTTCGGCGGTATTACCGCAGTGATTCTCAAGAAGTCGTCGGGCAACAAGGCGTGGGACCACCTTTCCGTGCGCGCGGTTCAGATTTCGAAGGTGCCCGAACTGCCGCCGAACTACCGCGCCCCGAGCCTCGTGCTGCATTTTAACTTTACTCCGAACTGACGCTATGAAAAGATTGTTTGTCCTGCTTGCTTTTTTGGTATTCTCCGCGCCGTGCGTATTCGCGTCTATCGATACGATTGCCGTCGACGTGGGAATTTCAGTGTTCAAGACGACTCCCATAGGCATTGTGCCTTTCGAGGAAAAACCTGGAATCGAATGGATTGAGGAGCGTCCGCACCAGATTCTTACACGTGATGCGAATCTCTCCGGTCGATTTGACGTTGTCGCTTCTGAAAAGTTCAACCTTGCGCTTTTCAGCCGTAGCCATGCGGATTACTACATGACGGGGAAAGTTTCTCCCCTGGCGGATGGCCTGCTCAAGGTGGAATGCTTTCTCTACGTGTCGAAGTCGAAGACGCTCCGCCTCGGCGAAAGTTACACGGTAAAGCAAAAAAATCTGCGTCGCGCAGTCCACGATTTTTTCGACAAGGCGACTCTTTGCATTACGGGTGAACGCGGCGTTGCGACGACCAGGCTAGCCTTTGTTTCCAAGATCGACGGCGTAAAGCAGGTGGTAATTTCTGATTACGACGGCTTCCACCGCAGCCAGGTGACGCGTGACTCGACTATCAGCATGATGCCCGTGTGGATGCGTGGAAATGCAGGCCTTGTGTACGTAAACTTCAAGACGCGTAGGCCGCGCCTGTATGCGAAAAAGTTCGGCGGTGCGGAATATCCGCTATTCGCCCAGTTTGACCAGACCTACAGTCCCGCCGTGAATCCCAGGACGGGGGAGCTCCTTTTTTCTTCGACCGTGGATGGAAAAACGGATCTCTATCTTGGCAATATGGAAACGGGCAAGGCGAGGAAGTTTGCGTACCTGAAGAGCAACCAGACGAGTCCCGCGTGGAGCCCGACCGCAAGCGAAGTGCTGTTCACGAGTGACCGCGGGGGAAGCCCGCAGATTTTCGTGATGGAGAAGGACGGATCTGACCTGCGCCGCGTGACGTTCATGGGTCGCTACAACGAGCGCGCCAGTTGGTCGCCGAATGGGGACCGCATCGTGTACACCTCGATGGACAACGGCAAGATGAACATTTATACCTGCGCTCTTGACGGGAGCGACATCGTGCAGCTCACGAACAACGCGGGCAACAACGAACACCCGACCTGGTCGCCCGATGGCAAGCTGATTGCTTTTTCGAGCAACCGTAGCGGGACTTACCAGATTTACATTATGCGGTTCGACGGCGCGAACGTGACCCGCATTACCCAGGGCGGCGAGAACACTGCGCCTACGTGGTCCTGGTTCAACGAAGATATTAAACAACAAAAAAAGGAAGGTAATCAATGAAATTCGCATTTAAACTCGCGATGATTTCTTGTGCGGCGAGTCTTGCCCTCGTGGCGTGTTCGAAGAACCCGCCTCCCGAGACTGCTCCGGCTCCCGCACCCGCCCCGGCTGCTGCGGCAGCTCCCGCTGCAGAGCAGCCCGCCGCTCCTGCGGAACCCGCGTTGAATGCGGATTCCCTCGCTGCAGAGCAGGCACGGCTCGAAGCTGAACGCCTTGAAGCCGAACGCGCCCGCCTCGAAGCTCTTATCAACCAGATCATGAGCGAGGATGTCTATTTCGACTTTGACCGCTCCGAGCTTACCGAAAAGGCCAGGGAACTCTTGGCTCAGGTGGGTGAGCTCCTGCTTAAGGAAACCCGTTTCACGATTACCATCGAGGGCCATACCGATGCTCGCGGTACCGAAGACTACAACTTTACTTTGGGTGCAAAGCGCGCCATGAAGGTAAAGGAATTCCTCAATACCTACGGTATCGATGGCAAGCGCATGGAATCCGTGAGCTACGGTAAGGAAGCTCCGAAGGCTCAGGGCGAAACGGAAGAAGCCTATTCCCAGAACCGCCGTGCGAACTTCCGCGTGAACATCCAGCCGTAATAGACAATATAGAGTCATAGTTTCTAGCAACACTCGTAGAATATGAAAAAAATCATAGTAGGAATTGCCTTGGCGGCGCTCTCGCTTACGGGCTGCTCGCAGATGACGGTGCTCCGCACCGAAGAAATGCGTAATGTCGGTACGGACGTGCAGGTTGCGGTTCTCAGCAACCTCGATTCCGCCATGCATAAGCTCAGGGCCGACAACAAGAACCTCCGCAAGCGCGTGGATTCGCTCAAGGCAGAACTTCTTGCCCAGCAGGAAGCGTCTGCCTTGCTGCAGAAGCGCATGATGGCGGAACTCTCCATCCTTTCGCGCCGTGTGAGTGATGAATCCGAACGCAACGATTCGCGCCAGGAAGAAATCATCTACCGGCTCGACATGCTGCTTGGAAAGTCCGACAAGATTCTCGCGAAGAAGGTCGTGGTCAGTGGCGCCTCGCAGGCCCCGATTTCTATGGATAGCGTCGAACGCGAGGCCGAACGCCTCGTGGAAGCCGAAGCCATGTTCAATACGGCCCGTTCCGATTACCATCGTGGCGAATACAAGCTTGCCTATACGGGATTCAAGCAGGTCTACGAACAAATGAAATCTGGCGAGCTCGGTGAAAACTCGCTCTACTGGATGGCGCTTTGCCTGGTCGAAGTGAACCAGATTGAAAAGGCGAAGAAGGTTCTCGATGCCTTGACGCAGAGTTTCCCTGACGGGGGCAAAACCTGCACTGCTCTGTTCAAGCTAGCGGGAATCTATGGCGACGAATGCAACATTGAATCGCAGAAGCAGTACTTGCAGAAGATCTTGGCGAACAAACTTTGTGAAAAGTCCGCCGAGTTCGAACAAGCCGCCGAAATGCTGCAGTCTATTTTGGAGCGTGAAGAAAAAAAGGCCTCGGGAGCCCCGGTCGAAGCTTGTGAACCCGTAGTGCGCGATGTGCCGAAACCTTCCACGGCCGCGCCTGCTGAATCACAGCCCGCCGCAGTGCCCGCGTCCGCGCCGTAAGGCGCCCACGAAGAAACTTGTTTCATCGCCGAAGTTTATTTCTCAAAACGCATCGTCGTCTTCGTCGTCGCTGTGGCGAATCACGACGCCGCCGATCTTAGCCATCTTGTTCTCGAAATCCTCATAACCGCGGTCGAGGTGGTACACGCGGCTCACGGTGCTCTCGCCTTCGGCGATGAACGCGGCGAGTACGAGCGCTGCCGTCGCTCTCAGGTCGCTACCCATGATTTCGGTGCCTTCGAGCTTGGTGCCACCCTTGATGGTCGCCGTGTTGCCGTTGACCTGGATGTCGGCGCCGAGACGCTGCAGTTCGGCCACGTGCTTGAAGCGGTCGTTATAGACGGTATCCTGGATGACGCTGTTGCCCGGTATCGAGACGAGGGTCGCCATGAGGGGGGCCTGCATGTCAGTGGGGTATCCCGGGAAGGGGAGCGTCTGGATGGTGATGGGCTTGAGTTCTACATTGCGGGCGTCGACTTCGGCCCAGTCCGCACCGACACTCACCTTGCAGCCCATGTCACGGAAGGCGTCGAGCGTAGAGGCGATGTGGTCGGGGATAATCTTCGTGACCTTTACGCGGCCTCGCGTGATGGCGGCTGCACAGAGGCATGTGCCCGCCTCGATGCGGTCGGGAATCGTGAAACCTTTGCCCGGGCGGAGGCTTTCGACGCCCTGCACGGTGAGGGTGCGCGTTCCGCGGCCCTGAATCTTGGCGCCCATGCCGATAAGGTAGTCGACGAGGTTGTCGATTTCGGGTTCGAGCGCCGCGTTCTGTAGAACGCTCGTCCCCTTGGCGAGTGTCGCTGCCATCAGCACGTTGACCGTGGCTCCCACGCTCGAAATGGGGAAGTAGAAGGTGCCGCCGGGAAGCCTGCCTTCGCAGGTCGCCTCGACGTAGCCGCGCGTGAGCGTAATCTTTGCTCCGAGCGCTTCGAGTCCCTTGAGGTGGAGGTCGACCGGGCGCGGACCCCATGCGCATCCGCCGGGGAGAGAAACACGGCAGCGTCCGAACCTGGCAACGAGCGGGCCAAGGACGTAGAAACTTGCGCGCATCGTCTTCACAAGTTCGTAGGGGGCTTCGAGATGGTCGGCTCCGCGCGTGTCGATTTTGAGGTTGTGGGCTTCGCCGCTGATGCGGCATCCGATGACGCGCAGCACGTCGCTCATGGTCTTCATGTCCTTGAGGTGCGGCACGTTCGTGATTTCGGAAACACCATCGGCAAGGAGCGCTGCAGCCATCACGGCAAGTACGGCGTTCTTCGCGCCCGAAACGGGGACTTCGCCTTCGAGGGGCTTTTTTGCCTGGTGAACTTCAAAACGGTACATTTTTAATTCTCCTTGGACTCGTCGTTGGATTCGCTACGGGGTGCTTTGGAAATCCTGGCTTCTTCGTTAAAGACAACCGATGTCCTTGCAATCCAGTCGTGAAGCGCCCTGCGCCTTGGGTCGATACAAACGATTAGGTATCCGAGTCCATAAAAAAACAGGGTCATTTGAGTGAGTATACTGCAAAGGTAGCGCGCGGTGGCTCCGCCCCATCCGATTTTAGCTCCTTCGCGGGTCTCCACGTGGATGTGGACAAGCATCTTGCCCGGGGTCGCAGAATAGATGGCGTGAAAAATGATAAAGTAGAGCGCCTGTATGACGTTCAAGATGCCCATGAACAGGGAAACTCCACGTATGCTTGGCAGCTTGGACACGGTTTCCGTAGTCGATGCGGAATCTGCGAGGCTGTTGAGGGCTTCCTGGAGCGCGGGAAAGTCGACAACTCCAGTGGCAGAGAGAATGAAGAGTATTCCTCCGCAGATAAAGCCGAGAATGAGGTTGTCTACAATATAGGCGGCGGCTCTCGTGAAGAACCCTGCGTAGCGGTACCTGGCGAATTGCTCTTTTTTCATGACCTCTTCGAGGGCCTTTATAGTATTCTCCAAAAGTTTTTCGCGGGCGAGGTCCGCATCGTCGGGGGCGGAAAATTCCTCCTTGTAGGCACTCCAGGGCTTCCAATCTTCTTCGCCGCTATGCCATACGAGCGTTGTTTCCGTTATTTTTCCCTGGTTTACAAATTCGCGGATTTCATCGATAGAATAAGGACCCTGCCTACGTTCTCCATCGGTGATGCTCTCGTCAATAAAATACCATTTCATACAATGTCAAAGTTAGAAAATTCGAAGGCCGTTTTCTATGAAAATTACTAAATTATCCCCTATGAGTATGTTTAAGCCGGGGCAACGTTTCGTTAGCCAGTCAGAGCCGGATCTGGGTCTTGGAATTGTATCCGAGGTGCAGGGCCGCACCGTTCAGTTTTCTTTCCCCCTAGTTGGTCAAATTCGTATATACCGTGTCGATTCTTCTCCGGTTGACCGTTTTATATTGCAGCCGGGCGAAACCGCCAAGAACGAAAAGGGAGTCTCCTTTGTCGTCGAAAGCGTCCGCGAGGTCGACGGCGTGGTCATCTATGTAGGTCGCGGTGGTCGCGAAATGAAGGAATCGGACCTCACGGCGAAGCAGATGGCAAGACCATCCGACTTGTTCCGGAGCCTCATGAAGATTGGCCGGGACAAGGTGGACGAGGTGTCTTCGGGGAATGTTTCCTCGAAGGCTTTTGAACGCAGGCGCCGTGCCATGGAACTTCTGTGCCACTGGAAGTCCTCTCCGGTGCGTGGCATGATCGGTCCCCGCGTGAGCATGATTCCTCACCAGTACTACCTTTGCTATCGTGCCTGCGCAAGCTCGATGCTTCCGCGCCTAATGCTCAGCGACGAGGTTGGCCTTGGGAAGACGATTGAGGCGGGCATGATTTGGCATGCGCTCAACGCCCGTGGCCGCGTCCAGCGTTCCCTCATCATTGTGCCCGAGACTCTCAAGCATCAGTGGATGATCGAGATGAAACGCCGATTCAACCAGCTGTTTACCCTGGTCGACGAAGGCTTTATCCGCGGGTTGTTCCTTTCTGTGGCAAAGGATGAGGCGAAACCCAATCCCTTCATGCAGAGCAACAATATCATCGTCTCTATCGATTTCTTGATGAGCCAGCCTGCGTTGATCGAGGACCTGCTCAAGACGCAGTGGGACATGACCATTATCGACGAGGCCCATCATCTTGTTTGTGAAGATGGCTTTACCAGTCACGAATACATGCTCGCGAACGCTGTGCTCGCCCGCTCGAAGGGCGTTCTCCTCTTGACGGGAACGCCTTTGCAGCTGCATCCCGAATCGCAGTTCAACCGCCTCAAGATGCTCGACCCGGCCCGCTTCTCGGACTATGGCGAGTTCATCAAGGACCAGGAGGCCTACCGCAAGCTGGTGAATGACCTTTCCAAGCTGCCGACCGACCCCAACCACCAGATGAGCTGGGAAGACCTGTACGAATCGGTTCCCAAAAATTCCAAGATTCGTCCCTGGCTTGAACAGGAAAATTCGAAGTCGATGACTGCGGGCGAATGGATTCGCCGCATCGTGGACGGCATGGGTACGGGTTCCGTGGTGTTCCGCAATACGCGAAAGGGCGTGGGCGGATTCCCCAAGCGCAAGCTGGATGCCGTTTGTCTGGAGCCGAACCCGAAATATCGTGAAATGGTTGAAATTGCGGCCGAGAAGGACCTGGACGCCTCGACGGACATTCAGGAGAACGGCCTCCTTTGCACGCGATATTCGGACGCCTGGGACTTGGATGAACGTATCGTATGGCTCAAGGAATTTCTCAAGGAACATGCAAACGACAAGGTCCTACTGATTTGTGAATCGATCGAGGTCGTGCTGGCGCTGGAATCTATCCTGACGGACTACCTCGGCGAGGGCGCATTCTCCATGTTCCACGAGGATATGACCATCATGGCGCGCGACAAGGCTGCCGCGAACTTCAGCAAGGAGAACGGGGCGAATCTTCTCATCGCGTCTGAAATCGGCTCGGAAGGCCGCAACTTCCAGTTCGCGCACCACCTGGTGCTTTTCGACCTTCCGTTGGATGCCGCTCTCGTGGAGCAGCGCATCGGCCGTCTCGACCGCATCGGCCAGACGAAGGACATTGTGATGCATGTGCCCTACGTGAAGGGCTCCGGCCAGGAGGTGATGTTCCGCTGGTATAACGACGGCCTGAACGCTTTCGGTGCCCCGCTGATGAGTGGCGGAGAACTGTTCCTCAAGTATACCGATAGCCTCATCGAAGCCTTGGCGGACCCGCGCCACTCGCTTGAAAACTTTGTTGAAAACGTAATCCCTCAGGTCCGCAAGGACTGCGAACAGATGCGCAAGAATATCGAGAAGGGCCGTGATCGCCTGCTTGAATTCAACAGCCGCAATCCCGAGAAGGCGAAAGAAATTACCGACGAAATCGAACGTATCGATGCGGAACCCGAGCTGCGTGAACTGTTGCTTGATTCGCTCCGTTCCAGGGGGCTGGAAATCGACAAGAGTGCCGTTGCCGGGTGTGAAATCATCACGATGGGTCCGCAGATAGAGGAAGGTTCTATCGCCGGGATGCCGAGTCGTGGCATGGTGGCGGCCCAGAGCGAAGAGGAAGAACAGGGCTCCGATAGCATCTCCTTGACGGTGACGTTCGACCGCAAGGTGGCCATGGTTCACGACGAGGTGGACTTCATGAGCCTCGAACATCCGCTCGCCCAGGGCATGATCGACTTCGAAACGGGGGTCAACCATGGCAATGTCGCGTGCTGTATCTGGCCTGGTTCCGGATTGCATGGACTCATGATGCAATACAACTTTGCAATAGAACTTCCTGTGCCCGAAGAATGGGGCGTTTCGGATATTGTCGGTCCGCGTTATGCGTGCGTGCTTGTTGATGCTGCCGGCGTGGACCAGTCGGCCCACTTGGCGGAACTGCAGAATGCGGAAGTCCGTGATGTGAATGTCCCGCAGGGAAACAAGGCGGTCGATGCGACAATCCGCTATTTTGCACATGGCGGTCTCGCCGTCGCAAAGCAGTGCGTGAACGGACTTGCCAAGGAATACGCGGAGAAGGCTGCTGCAGCTGTCGAGGCGCGTTCGGAACAGGAATACCAGCGCGTGAACCACCTGCTTACCATGCGTGGCAAGGCGGGGAACAATGCTGAACTCCAGCAGTTGCGCAAGAATGTTTTCGACAGGAAGAAAATCGTTGCAAACCCGCAGCTCCGCTTGGATGCCATTCGTCTGGTGGTTTGCAGGTAAAGAATACGGATTACGAAAATGAGTGAACTACGTAAGAATATCCTTGATGAGGCCCGCCGTATCGTCGTGAAAATCGGGTCCCGTATTTTGGTGGATTCCGAAAAGGGCGGCGTGCGCACCCGCTACATCCAGAAACTTGCCGATTCTGTCGCGCGTCTCATGGAAGCGGGCAAGGAAGTCGTGATTGTCACAAGCGGTGCCGTGGGAACCGGCATGAGCCAGCTGGGCTACAAGGAAAAGCCGACCGTGCTTGCCGAAAAGCAGGCCTGCGCCGCCGTGGGCCAGATCGACCTCATGTACGCCTACCGCGAAATGTTCCGCTGGGTGGATCTCTCGGTGGGGCAGATTCTTTTGTCTGCCGATGACTTCCGCGACCGCACCCGCTACAAGAATTTGCAGAACACCATCAAGGCGATGCTTGCGCGCAAGATTGTCCCGATTATTAACGAGAACGATTCGCTCGCCGTCGCCGAAATCAAGGTGGGCGACAACGACAAGCTTTCGAGCGACGTGGCGCTGTTCCTCGATGCCGATTTGCTTTTGATATTCACGGACGAGGACGGCCTTTTTGACGACAACCCGAAGAAGAATCCGAACGCTCGACTGCTCCGCTTTGTGCCCGAAATTACGCCTGCAGTGCTGGCCCTTGCCGGAAAGCCTGGCGAGGCGGGCTCTGCCGTGAGTACCGGCGGTATGCGTAGCAAGCTTGAAGCGATTCGAAACGTGACGCGTAGCGGTGCAAACGCCTTCCTTGCGAACGGCATGAAGGTGTTGCCGCACCAGGTGATTTTTGAGAATGCACAGGGCACTCTGTTTGCGGGTTCCAAGAAAAAGCTCAACAGCCGCCAGCGCTGGCTCAGCTTCATCACGACTCCGCGCGGGGCCGTGGTGGTGGACGAGGGCGGCGTGAAGGCGCTCCGCGAAAAGCATTCCAGCCTGCTCCCCGTGGGCGTGTATGCCGTCAAAAAGCATTTCGACAAGGGCGACCTCATCGAGGTGTTGAGCCCGTCGGGCGATGCGGTTGCGCGTGGCGTGGCCGGTTTTGACAGCGAGACGCTCAAGCTCGTGCTGCACAAGAAGACGGCTCAGGTTCACGAGATTCTAGGTAAGGACGTGCCCGACGAGCTCATCCACAAGAACGATTTGGTCGTGTTCTAGCAGGTGACAGGAGGAATGCGGATAATGCGATTTGTGTGTAAACTAAGACGAATGGCGATTGCGCTTTCGCTTGCGGCGACGGCTTCGCTTGCCGATGCGATTTCGGTTGAGTCGCTTGTCGGTGCGGGAACCTGGGTGCGTGACGACCACCTGCGCGAAATGAGCGATATCTTGCTCTTTGGCCACGGCTCTTTCATTGATGTTGGCATGTATTATACGCCGCTCCCGTCGCAGATTCCCTTGAAGAGCGAATTCGGCGAACACCAGGGCTTTGCCTTCCGCCACCATTTTGCTGGTTTTTCCAGTACCGAAATTTCGAAGGGCTATTTCCTGGGACTTCTCCTCTGGTTCGATCGCTACGGCTGGGACGGCGAGGACTTTTTCTTTTTCCCGCGCTACAGCGATTTCGGTCACGTGAGCTCGGTGACGACGTGGGGCCTGTCATTTACGGATGCAAAACACGACTGGACGGTTGCTGCTGGTATGCAACACCAGAATCTGGAATTTGCCGGCGACTTTTTCCCGGCCGAAAACGATTCGCTGCTCTACACATGGGCGGAACTCCGCTACTGGAAATTCAGTGCCCAGGCAAGCCTTCATCGTGCGAACGTGAAATCGCTCCGACTCTCGATGAACCTCGAAGACCGCCCCGTTTATGGCGGCAAGTCCTCGGGCATCAGGACCTACCTTCCGAATATCGACGCCACCATCTACAAGCGTGTCATCGGCGGTTTCGATGAAGACTTTGTCCGAGTGCATTGGGAACAGAACCTTTTCGCCCAGAGACTCTACGCTGAAGTCTCCTACGATTTCCCGGATGACGGATTCCATTCCGCGGCAATCAAGTATTATCCCGACCCGTCGCGCCTTGTCGGTTTGGAGGTCTCGTGCCTCCGTCGCCGCGTATACGATGACGGATGGGACGACCTGATGTTCGGCTGGGCTATCGAACTGCCCGTGCTCCGCATCGGTTACAATTCTGCTACCGACTACGACAGGCTCTTCCATGCGAAGGGGACTTGGATTGCGGAATTGCAGTTCAACCTGCAGTCGGTAGGAGAATTCCTGTTCGCGCGCGGAGGCCGCACTTCGGCGCCCATCGAGACGAATACCGTGAAGCAGAAAAACAAGCAGTCAGAGCCGCAGGGCACCGGCATAACGCTGCCCGCGTCGTCGCAGACGCAGGCTCCGCTGACAGCCACGGGCGTCCGCTATGAGAAGGTCGATGCTGGCGCAACCCAGACGCAGGGAGGTAGGTAATGAAACGCTTTTCCATAATCGCTTTGCTTCTTTGTGCGCTTACCCTTACGGGTTGCCTCAGCCACTGGTTTACCGATTCCTCGACGCGTCTTCAGGTGGAGAACAAGACGGAACGCGTCTTTGTCGGCCTCGATATCGTGTCGGAGGATGGATATACGACGATTCCCTGGATTCGCGAGACGCTCAAGCCAGGCGAACGCAGTCGCGTCTACGAGCAGGATTGGGTGGGAACTTTCAAGATAAGGCTCCTGTTTAAATCCATTCATGAAATCTGTAGGATAAATATCGAAACCAAGGAAAGGGATTGCACGGCGATGTATGACCAGGTCTCCCATACTCCGCTCGAGTTCGAGTTCGATGGCGGCAGCAACTACATGATCCTTACGGATAACGAAGACGGTGGCGTGCACATTTTGATGCATTAGCGCTGAGTTTGCAATGAACTTAAAAGAAGCCGACCCGTTGGGTCGGCTTTCTCGTATTACTTGCGTTTGCCGCAGAGGATTTTATTTGTTCAGCGTTTGACGCCTTTGGCGTCCGCTGCTGCGTTCGGTCATACCGTCAAGTAAACTTGACGGAGCGACACTCACTTTGCAAGCTTTTCGGTCGCTGCGGCGACGCTGAGCAGGTCCGTTTCCTGGAACGGCTTGCCAATCCACTGCAGGCCGACGGGAAGTCCGCCTGCCATGCCGCACGGAACGCTCACGCCGGGGAGGCCCGAGAGGTTCAGGCTCACGGTGTAGATATCGGAGAGGTAAACGGCCATTGGGTCGGACTCGTTCATGCCGCACTTGAGCGGGAGGCCCGGCATCGTGGGGCTTGCGATTACGTCCACGCTTTCGAACGCCTTGTTGAAGTCGTCCGTGATGAGGCGGCGCACCTTCTGGGCCTGCACGTAGTAGGCGTCGTAGAAACCTGCGCTGAGCACGTAGCTTCCGAGAAGGATGCGGCGCTGGACTTCCTTGCCGAAGCCTTCGCTGCGGGACTTGGCGTACAGGTCGAACAACTTGCGGGCTTCCTTGCTGCGGTATCCGTAGCGCACGCCGTCGTAGCGGCTGAGGTTGCTGCTCGCTTCGGCGGTTGCGATGATGTAGTAGCTCGATACCGCGAAACCGATGTGCGGGAGGCTCACTTCCTTGAGCGTGGCGCCTTCGGCTTCCATTTTCTTGAGCATGTTCTCGATAGCGGCCTTGCATTCCGGGTCGAGACCGTCGGCGAAGTATTCCTTCGGGACGCCGATGACCTTGCCCTTCACGCCGGCATCGAGCTTCGCGCCGAAGTCCTCGGGTTCGCGGGTGCTCGTGGTGTTGTCGTGCGGGTCGATGCCGCAGATGGCGTTAAGGAGCGTGGCGCAGTCGGCGACGGTAGTGCCGAAGGGGCCAATCTGGTCCAGGGAGCTTGCGTATGCCAAAAGTCCATAGCGGGACACGCGGCCGTAGGTGGGCTTGAGGCCCACAACGCCTGTGCAGGCGGCGGGCTGACGGATAGAACCACCGGTGTCGGAGCCGAGTGCACAGGCGACCGTGCCACTGGCAACGGCTACGGCCGAACCGCCGCTGGAACCGCCCGGCACGCGGGTCTCGTCGAGCGGGTTCTTCACCGGCCCGTAGTACGAGGTCTCGCTGCTCGAACCCATGGCGAACTCGTCCATGTTCGTCTTGCCGACGATAACCGCACCTGCCGCTTCGAGCTTTTCGATGGCTGTCGCAGTGTAGGGGGCCACGAAGTTGTCGAGAATCTTGGATGCGGCCGTGGTGCGCGTGCCCTCGAGGCACATGTTGTCCTTCACGGCGACGGGAATGCCGTCCAGCACGCCGAGGCTCTTGCCTTCGGCACGGCGCTTGTCCGATTCCGCGGCCTTCGCGAGGGCGCGCTCGTTCAGCACGCTGATGTAGGCGTTCAAATTCTTGGTAGCTTCAATCTTTGCAAGGGAGTCCTGCGCGAGAGCGACTGCCGAAGTCTCGCCGCTGGCGAGCTTGGCGCTTAAATTCTTGATGGTTTCCATTACCGGTTTCCTCCGGACCATTTCATGATGTAAATGGCCACGATCATACCAACGATGCTGACTACGTTAATCTTTAGACCAAAGCCAAGCGCGAACTTGACCATGTACAGATCCAGGACGACCGGATTTGCCTTGTCCCCGAGGAATCCGAGGTTCAGGTCGAACGAGGCCACGAAGAAGTTGCGCACGATGTTGTCGTAACCGCCCGCGTTCATGAGTTCGCCGAGTTCCCCGAAGAGGAGCCCGAGGCATTCACCGAGCACTCCGCCGATGATGAGGCCGAGCACGATAAAGAGGATGAGTCGTCCGAAGGTGTTTCTGTTAGTCATATGGGCAAATATATAAAAAAGCCGTTCGTTTGTTGTTACTTAATGCTCCAGTCGATGGGTTCTAGACCCTTGCTGACGAGGTATGCGTTTGCTTTGCTGAAATGCTTGCAGCCGAAGAACCCGCGGTAGGCCGAGAGCGGGCTCGGGTGTGGCGCGGTGAGAATCAGGTGGCCGCGGTTCGGGGCCACGAGCGCCTGTTTTTTGATGGCGAAACTGCCCCAGAGCAAGAATACGAGGTTCTCGCGCACTTCGGAGAGGCGCTGGATGACGGTGTCGGTGAACTGCTGCCAGCCGATTCCGGCGTGGCTTGCCGCCATGTGGGCGCGCACCGTGAGCGATGCGTTCAGGAGGAGAATTCCCTGGTGCGCCCAGCTTTCGAGGTTGCCGTGCGGGGGTGGCGTGATGCCCAGGTCGTCGTGGAGTTCCTGGAAGATGTTCACGAGCGACGGGGGAGGCTCGATACCCATGGGCACCGAGAAGCACAGCCCGTGCGCCTGGCCCGGATTGTGGTAGGGGTCTTGCCCGATGATGACAGCCTTGACCTTGTCTACGGGGCAGTAGTCGAGCGCTGCGAAAATCTTGGAGCCGGGCGGGTAGACGGCGTGATGCTCCGCCTTTTCCTGCAAAAGTTTTTCTTTAATTTGTTTGAAATACGGCTGCTCGAATTGGTCGGCGAGCAGGTTCAGCCAGGATTGTTCAAGTTTTACCATGGCATCTCCTTGTTAAAATTGCGGTTTTCTCGCCGCGGAAGCGGGTGTAGAACAGGATTGCGGAATTCTTGCCCTTGGGCTTGAGCCGCTTGGTTTCGGCATCTGGGTCGAGTTTTACGCCGCGCAGCTTGAGCGTGATTTTCCCGATGTCGTGTTCCTTGAGCATGCTGCGGACGGCTCCTGTCGCGATTTCGGTATGCGCGAGCACTTCGTAGCAGGAAAATCCCGGTGCAGGGAGCGGTTTGTCGCTCGAAACATACGCGATGCCTTCCGAAATCAGGTGAGCATTCGGGTCGTGGGCGAGGGCTGCCGCATTGAAGAGGTGGCTCCGGATAAGTACCGGCGCGGGTTCCGCGATGTACTTGCCGATTTCCCCGAGGGGCAGGTCGCTCCGGCTCGTCGCCGTGCGGTAGGTACGGTCCTTGCCTTCGAGGCAGTCGTTCCGGTCGAGTTTTTCCTGCAGGTCGTCGTCGAGGGTCTCGAGCGAGCGGTCGCGCCTGCGGGTCCATTCTGCAAGCGTTTCGCCCGCCTTCCCGACAATGACCGCGCGGACGGTGTCCGGGTGTTTTGCGAGTTCCCCGAAGAGCACGAGGCATTCGCGGCAGTCGCTGTGTCCGCCCAGGTAGAGGATTTCGGTTCCGTCCGGGATTTCGGCGGGCGGGTAGCCGGGCGGGAGTTTCGCCATGCCGCCCCTGTAGTGCCTGCTGATTTCGATGACTTCCTCGAGCGTGGGCGTGAGGTTCTTCAGGTCGCGCTGGTTCTCGCCTTCAATGGCGCGTCTTGCCGGGTCGATTGTGAAGTAGTCCGCGCCTTCAACGGAGCGCACGTCGGCGCAAATCGTTTCGGCGTTTTTCCCGAACGCCTGCATGTTGTGGCTATACATCGCGAGACGGTTTTCGTCCAGGTCGACTCCCGTCACTTTTAGGCCCGCAGGCAGGTAAAAACTGTCTCCGCCCATGCCGCAGCACAGGTCGTGAACTTCCGCGCCTGTGCCAGTTGCATTTTCGGTTGCGTCGCTGGTCGCGTCGTTCCCGCATGGCCAGAGTTTTGCCTTCCAGCGCCCGATATCTTGTGCGGTGCTCTGTTCCAGCGCGAGCTTGTCGCACAAGAGGAACATCCCGCGGGCGGTCTCGTTATTTGCGAACTTTTCGCGGAACTTGGGCACGAGCGCCATGTAGTCCATGATAGCAGCGCGCTCCTCGTTGCTGTATCCCTGCTTGTTCAGTGCGGTCGAAACCTGCAACGCATCCAACTTGCGCGTAAGGGCCTCTTCGATAAAGCCCTGTACAGTGTCGGATGCGAGCAAATTCCACGGTTGCATATTGTAAATTTAAATTATTTGCACGATTTTATGGGTTCCGGCGCACCGCTTGCCAAACTTTTAGTTTAAATTTAAGGCATGGGATACAAACAGGGTTGTTTTAGAGTACGGCACTTGTGCCGTTTTGGGTGTGTCGCGGCGATGGCTGCGGCTGGGGTTCTTTTCGTTGCATGCGGCGGTGATTCCGACAGCGGTGCCGGTTACGACTACGAAATAGTGGGGGAGTCCTCCGCGGGGTTTACGCTTCCCGATTTCAGCAGCTCGTCGGATGCGATTGCCTCGATATCTTCTTCCGATTTTGCGCTGTTGCCGTCGTCGGGTGTATTCGATGCTCAATCCTCTTCCGATTTTGTGTCTCCCGAATCTTCCGGAGACAGGCCTCCGCGCTCTTCGTCTGCGGTTGAACCGCCCCGTTCGTCTGCAGGGTCCGAGCCGCAAACCTCTTCGGCGCATAATCCTCCGCCCTCGTCCTCGTCCGAATCTCCTAAATCTTCCGCGACCCAGCAGCTTCTCAATTTTGACTTCTACATGGGCGCCGACATTTCGACCGTGCAGGAATACGAACGCAACAGGACCAGGTTCTACGACGTGGATGGCACCGAGAAGGATATCTTCACGCTTCTCAAGGACCATGGTTTCAACGCTATCCGCCTCAAGACATTCGTGAGTCCCAAGGCAAAGTACGGCTATGCCGCTTCGGAATGCGGTCACGATGCCGAGGCTTACGGCGACAAGGACCATATCGTCGCCTATGCGCAAAAGATCAAGGCCGCGGGCATGGCTTTCTTGCTCGACATCCACTACAGCGACAACTGGGCCGATCCCGGCAAACAGATTATCCCTGAACGCTGGCGCAAGGTGAACAGCTCCGACGCTCTCGCCGATTCCGTTTACGCCTACACCCTCGATTTGATGAACGCGCTCAAGCAGGTGAATGCGGTTCCCGAGATGGTGCAGATTGGCAACGAGACAACGCCGGGCATTCTCGTCCACGTGCCGAACAGCAAGACGGATTGCTGGGGCAACAATGTAGACAAGGCCTCTACCGCAATCAACGGCGATATGGGGACATCGAGCGGCAAGGCGAACGCGGCCAAGTATTTCAAGGCGGGCATCAGGGCGGTCAAGGAAGTTTCGCCGAATACCAAGACCGTGCTGCATATTGAACGCATACGCCAGGCGAATACGGTCACCTGGTGGATGACGGAAATCTTCAAGAACCAGAAGGTCCCTGCCGATGTGATGGGATTTTCCGCCTACACGGCTTACGGCGACGGCGCTCCCGATAACTGGAAATCGCTCTTCCAGACTGTCACCTCGAGCTATCCGAATCTGGAATTCATCGTCGCGGAATATAACGGCGGTGACCAGGATAACCACTACAATTTCGACGGCTCGCGCAAGCGCACGAACGAGATGGTGAAGGGAATGGACCGCTGGATAGGCTCATTCTTCTGGGAACCGACGCTCAGCGGCGCCTGGGGAACGGCGCTCTTCGACTGGAAGGGAAACGACATGCAGGCGAACAGCAATGCCTTCGAGGAATACCCGATGCGGTAGGGGAACGAAGGGCTTTTTTCAGAAAAGTTATCATGCACCCCACATTTGACAACATCGCAGTCCTGCGGGCGGAAGAGGAATGGCAACGCGCAGGGGCGTATTCTGTCCGCATCCAGGGTATGAACCGGCAGCACCATATTTCGCTGCGGGAAGAATTTGACGTGCACGATGGCGATGGTACAAAGTACATCGTGTTGCTCGATGCCGGGTATCCGGTGGCGACGTGCAGGTTCTTTGAGACTTCTCACGGGCATGTGACGCTCGGGCGGGTGGTCGTTCTGCCGGAATACCGCGGGCGTAAACTGGGCATGATGGCGGTTTGCGAGGCGGAAAAGTGGATTGCGGAGTGCGGTTATTCCGTAATTGATATCGAGAGCCGCGTCGAGGCGGTGCAATTCTACGAAAAACTCGGTTATGCGCGCGTTGACGATAGCGTTGTCCGGAGCGGCGTATTTGACTGTATCCGCATGCGGAAGTTCCTTCCGGCCAGGTAGTTTTTTCTAAATTTATCCTCGCAAAAATTCAAAAAAGGATAAATCATGCGCGATCAGTTCGAAAGCCCGCTTATCAAGCGTTACGCCAGCAAGGAAATGAGTTTCATCTTCAGCCCGCAGTACAAGTTCCAGACTTGGCGGAGGCTGTGGATTTACCTCGCCGAATCCGAAATGGAACTCGGCCTCCCGATTACGCAGGAGCAGGTGGACGAACTGAAGGCCCACGAGAAGGACATCAACTTCGAAGTCGCCGAAGAAGAAGAAAAGCGCCGCCGTCACGACGTGATGAGCCACGTTTACGCTTACGGCGTCCAGTGCCCGAAGGCGAAGGGCATCATCCACCTCGGTGCAACGTCTGCATTCGTGGGCGACAACACTGACCTTATCCAGATGCAGCAGGCCATGATTCTCGTGCGCAAGCGTCTTTGCCGCGTGATGGACAAGCTTTCCAAGTTTGCGATGGAATACAAGGACATGGCCCAGCTCGGTGCAACGCACTTCCAGGCCGCCCAGCTCACCACCGTCGGTAAGCGTGCTTGCCTCTGGCTCCAGGACATGCTCATCGACCTCGAAGAATTGAACTTCCTCATCGAAGTGCTCCCGTTCCGCGGCGTGAAGGGCACCACCGGTACGCAGGCTAGCTTCATGGACCTGTTCAACGGCGACGAAGAAAAGATTATGGAACTGGACCGCCGCGTGACCGCCAAGGCAGGCTTCAAGCGCGTGCTCACCATCACCGGCCAGACCTACACCCGCAAGTGGGACAACCGCGTGAACCAGGTGCTCAGCTCCATCGCTCAGAGTTTGCACAAGTTCGCCACCGACATGCGCCTCATGCAGGGCGTCAAGGAAGTGGAAGAACCCTTCGAAAAGACTCAGATTGGCTCCAGCGCCATGGCTTACAAGCGTAACCCGATGCGTAGCGAACGTATTTGCTCTCTCGCTCGTTTCGTGATGGCCCTGGTGAACAGCACCGCCTTTACGCAGGCGACGCAGTGGTTCGAACGTACGCTTGATGACAGTGCGAACAAGCGTCTCGCCATTCCGGAAGCGTTCCTCGCCATGGATGCCATGCTCATCATCGCCGAGAACGTCACCAACGGCCTCGTGGTTTACCCGAAGGTCATCGAGAAGCGCATCATGGCCGAACTCCCGTTCATGGCTACCGAAAACATCATCATGGAAGGTGTGAAGAACGGCGGTGACCGTCAGGAACTCCACGAAGAAATCCGCGTGATGTCCATGGAAGCAGGCAAGGTCGTGAAGGAACAGGGCAAGGACAACGACTTGCTCGAACGCGTGCTGAAGAACGAAAAGTTCCAGAAGCTCGGCATCACCGAAGCGAAGCTCAAGGAAATCCTCGACCTCCGCAAGTTCGTGGGCCGCGCTCCGGGCCAGGTTGTCAAATTTGTCTCTGAGGAAGTGCGTCCCGCCATTGAGGCCGTTCCGGATTGGAGCAACATTGATGCTGGAGAATTGAAGGTTTAATTATAAACCTCAATCCTGAATTGTCACCCCCGCCTTGAGCGGGGGTCTTTGTTTTGTATATGAAACAAAGTGTATAATATGCGGTGTTGTGACATGTTTTTGGTGCTTTTCTCACGGATTTTTGCGAATTGAGCCTCTTGACGTTTTTGTGGGCGCTTATTAATTTATATTGTGATAAAATAGGAGGACACAATGGACATTTCGAAAAAGAAGGTGGAAAAGAACCTAGCGTGGTCGCCTTCCACGCAAAAGAAACTCGCCTCGATGCTTGGGGTGTCGGCGGCTACAGTGCTTGCCAGTGCGGCGCTGACGGCATGCGATACGACTTCGGCAACCAGTGGAGATGTTATAGAGCCCACTTCCTCTGAGCAGATGACTTGCGGGGAAATGCCATGCGATTGGGAGTATAATGAATCCAGTTCTTCCCAGACTAGGCTTTCTTCCAGCAGTTATGAAATAGATTCGCTTGATGTGACTTCGGGCGAGGTAATTCCGCCGGAATATATTGAACCGGAATCTGGCTCCAACATCGACACCGGGCATCTGGAATCTTCTAGTTCGTCATACCAACGAATTGAATCGAGCTCTACGACGTCTGGCTTGCCGCATTCCTCTAGCGATGCAATCCTGCCGTCTTCCTCTTCTACGGAGTCGGGACCGCTTGCGGGCGATCCGGTTGTAACTGAACCGGTTGTAGAACCGGGGCCGATGTTGTCGGGGGTCATCGAGGATACGCCGGTACGCATGGATGAACCGAAGCAGTAATTTTCGCCAATGAACCTGGTTCTTTCTCTAACGGAACGGTGTAACCTGCGTTGCTCCTACTGCTACTACAAGGTGAGCCACGAGGCCCGCAGCCTAGTGATGTCGAGTGGCATTATGGAGGCGGCGATTAGGCTCGCCTTTGAACGCACTCTTTCGCTGAACCAGCGTTTTTTGAACATCACTTTCTTTGGCGGGGAGCCGTTACTTTGCATGGATTCCATCCGCAGGGGCGTGGACTTCGCGAAAGGCTTGGTGCATGAACGTTTTGGCGAAGACGTGTTGCTCGGGCCGCCGACTTCGAATACGACGTCGCCGAAGTTTCGCCTGCGTTTTGCAGTCAACACGAACGCCACCCTGCTGAACGAAGACATCATCGAGTACCTGAAGCGCGAAAAGTTCCGTATTTACCTCTCGCTTGACGGCCCCGAGGCGCACCACAACATCTGCCGCAAGCAGGTGGGCGGGGCGGGCTCCTTCAAGCTGATTGAACCGCATATTCCCGTGCTCACCAAGCTCGATACGGTCGTGCTTTCGGTGGTGACCCGCGACAACATGCGCTCGCTTTCCGATGCGGCCCGCTGGATACAGGCGCAGGGGTTCAGGAACATGACCGCCGCCGTGGATTTCGACGGCAAGTGGACGGGGGAGGAATTCGATGCCCTTGCCGCAGAATACGAGAAACTTGCCGAATTCTGGCTCGAACTCAAGCGCAAGAAAGTCCCCTTCTACCTGGGAACCATCCAGGACAAGTTGAAGTTCAGGCTTACTGGGCAGCGCCACCGCACGTCCAGCTGCCAGGTGGCCGAGGGCATTGTCGCCTGTGCCGCGAACGGGAACCTTTTCCCCTGCACGCGGTTTATCACGAGCAAGCCGGATGCTCCCTACATTTTGGGCAATGTCTTTGACGACCCAGCGCAAATCTGGAACGGAGCGGTGGCCCGCGATATCCTGGACTTCTTCAGTCGCGACAAGGAAGACTGCAAGGGTTGTGCCATACGCTTCCGCTGCCATGCGCACGAATGCGCCTGCACGTCATTCTATTCCACAGGGAATATCCACGGGGTGTCACCCGAGGTGTGCACGCACGAACGCATGCTCGCCGCAATATGCGACGATGCCATTTGCGACGATGCCGTTTGCGATGACGTCATAAGCGGATGATTCCTTTTTTATTATCTTTCGGTAGTCCCTGAATCGAGGAACTGCCCTATGAAAAAATTTGCGTCTATCCTTATGTTCTCCGCGTTGTCGGCCTTTGCTGAACCGCAGGTCTCCAAGGTTTCTTTCTTCGCCATTGGCGATGTGCTGATGCATTCCGCCATCTACGATGCCTGCGAAAAGGATGCGTCCAAGTGCGTGTTCGACAGGTTCTTTGCCAAATGGAAGGCCGATATCGATTCGGCGGATTATGCGTGCGTGAACCAGGAAACGGTCTTTGTTCCGCGCGAGGACAAGTATTCCTCGTATCCGACTTTCGGTTCGCCCGAGGAGGTCGGGCTTGCGGAATTAAATGCCGGTTTCAACATAGTCACTCATGCGACCAACCATACGATGGACCGCAAGGCGAAGGGGGTCGACTATACGCTAGATTTCTGGAAAGGCAAGCCCATGATGGTACTCGGGATCCACGGGACCGCAGAAGACCAGGCTCAGATCCGCTATGACGAGAAAAACGGAATCAAGTTCGCGTTCCTCAATTTTACCTACGGCCTGAATGCCCAGAAGATGCCGGATGACCGCCAGTACATGGTGGACATGCTCGATTCCGAGGGCAAGTGGCTGAAGCGCATCGCCGAGGCGGACCGCAACGCCGAAGTCGTGGTCGCCTTCCTTCACATGGGAACGGAATATACGGAGCTTCCGGACAAGGAATCGCTCGCGAGGGCGGAGAAGGCTATCGATGCCGGCGCCGACATCCTGGTCTGCGCGCACCCGCACGTGATCGAACCCTTTGGCGTATTCAAGACGAAGAAGGGCAACAAGGCTCTCGTGTTCTGGTCGCTCGGGAACTTCATCTCGAACCAGTTCCGCCTGGGGACGATTCTCGGGGGCGTCGCAAAGTTCGAAGTCCAGAAGACGGTCGATGGCGACAAGTCGAAGATCGAGGTGACCCGCGCGGACATGGAAGGTTCCATCACCTATTTCGACGAGAACGGCCACAGCACGGTTCCCCTGCGCGACTATACGGAAGAACTCCACGCGAAGCACCTGTGGCGTGAGACGGCCAAGGGTTTCACGTTCAAGTCGGTGAACGACCTCTACAAGCGCATCGTGAATAGCTATGCGAAGAGCAATCTGCAACCCGTGTCGAAGGCGCTGCCTATCCGTGTAAAGCAGCTGCAGAAGTAATCCGCCGGAACGCGGATAGAATTAAGAGCACTGGATGTTTTGCCCGATCCTCAGGATGGAGGTTCGGGTAATCTTGTTTAGCTTGCAGAGTTTTTCGATGGTAGTCCCGTACATCTGCGCGATTTTGCCGAGCGTGTCGCCGGGGCGCACCCTGTGGAAGCGGTGCTTCGAGAGCTCGGCCTGGATGGCGTTGTGGCTGTCGATGGCGGGGGCGAGGGCGTAGCGTTCCGTATTCGGGAGCAGTTCGCCCTTTTCAAAATCGAAGACGGTGGCGGGGTCGATGTTGACTTCGCCGTAGCGGATTTCGAAATGCAGGTGTGGCCCGCTGGAGCGGCCGGTGTTTCCGCCCTTTCCGATGAGCTGGCCGCCTTCGACGATGTCGCCCACTTCTACAAGTCGCTTCTGGAGGTGACCGTAGAGGGTTCGCGTCCCGTTGGCATGTTCGATCATCACGTAGTTGCCGTAGCCGCGGCGGTTATATTTTGATACGACGACCTTGCCGGGGTAGGCGGCGACAACGGAGTCTCCGATGTGGAGGTGGAGATCGACACCCCGGTGCAGGCGGTGCTTGCGAATTCCGTAGGGGGAATTGAGGAGGGTCCCGTGGATGGTCGGGAAATGCGCCCCGCTGAAGTCCAGGTATTCCATTTCGGCTTCGGCCGCTTCGACCTCGGAAGGATCCTGCGTGACGGCTTCGCTTACGGCGGAATCGGGTACGACAATTTCGGATTTTTTTTCGGGAATGGTTTCGACGACTGTTTCCTGGATGGGGGCCTGTTCGGCGGCGGGTGCCATGGCTATGACTTCGTTGCCTGCAGAAAGCGCTGGCAGCATCGCAATAATCAAGGTGGAAACGCTCGAAACTTTCATGGCCCGCCAAGTTAGAAATTTTTCGGCGGCGATTCAAGATAGGGTGTGATGTGCGTTATGGACGGGATGTCTAAAATGTCGTTTTTTGCTAAAAAAGGCGGATTCTCCGGAATGCGGAAAGTGATAGGTGGAGAATTATACTAGTATTCCTGACAAAGACTTCAAAAAAGCATTGCTTTTCTTACGTAATGAATATATATTACTTGCATGATTCGTTTCTTTGGAGTGTCCGGCATGTCGGCGGGATAACCGTCGCCATCAGGAAAAGCTATTCTTACAGCATGGCGGACGAACTGCTCTCCATGTCCTGGTCGCAATGGGAAAACGGGACCTTCGTCACGAAGGGGACCGTCTCCTATGCGTACGACTCCTACGGCAGGCCTGAATCCGCCACGGAATCCGGCGGTGCGCGGGTGGACTATACCTACAGCCCCTACGGCAACGTGCTGACTACGCAGCGCAGTGACGGGAATATGGAAATATCGTCCTACGGCTCCGTGCACGATATCCACGGGCGGCCGCTCTCGCGTACCTATACGCGTGGCGGCGCGACGCTGTATTCCGAAACGCTTACTTACGGCAACCCCGTGTCCGGCCGCTTGGGAGGCGTGGTGCATGATTACGGCTCCTTGCCCGGAGTCGGGGACGTTGTACGGACATCGTCCTATGCCTACGATAACCAGGGCCGCCTGGCTTCGGTGCAAGGCCCCCTTGCAGGACAGTACAACTATGACCTGTTCGGCCGTTTTGCAACGAAGACGGAGGGGGGCTCGTCGGTCCACTATATCTATGACGTAGACCGGTTCCGTCCGACGCGCATATCCTTCGGTCAGGGCACGGACGAATATTACCGCTATGACGCCTCTGGACGGATGTGGCTTGACAGGCAGGGGAAGACTGCCTACGAACTGAATTCCTCGGGCCTCCCTGACAAGGTCAGGATGTATTCCGAGGTGCCGGGCGACATGACCATCGACGATATCGGCGGCGACTTCATCTATGACAGCGAGACGGGTTACGAACGCTACGACTACGGACTTGGTGGTTCCCGCATATACCGCTCTCGGACCTTGCGCCCGGTCGGCCTGCAGTACGAGGAGTCCGAGGTCCAGGGCATAGGCACGTGGCGCAAAAACCGGTTCGATGCCTACCAGTCCATGCTGCGCGAGGACCTTCCTGGCGGCGGCTTCCGCGATGCCGCCACCTCCGGCGCAGTCTACCCGCTGGTGGACCACCAGGGCAGCGTCCGTGCCTATGCCGGGACGGACGGCATCGTGGCTGCCTACGACTATTACCCGTACGGTGCTGTGTCGTCGGTTTATCTGTCGTCTTCCCCGGTGGGTGAGAGGCGTTGGCAGGACAAGGAACTTGACGACGCCGCCGGCAACTACTATTTCGGCGCGAGGTTCTACAACCCGCTTCTGGGCATGTGGCTCACGCCCGACCCTGCCGGGCAGTACGTGAACCCCTACGGCTACGGCGGCGACCCCGTCAACCTGATTGACCCGTCCGGCCTGTGGGCGATAGGCGCCGGTCTTGTGGTCGGCTACGACAGGGCGCACGGTTTCAGCGTGGGCGTCGGGGCCGCCTACGACATCGGCGTTGGGAGCTCGTTCAACGCGAGCTATTCGTGGAACTCCGACGGCTCGTACACGGCGAACCTCTCGGCTTCTATGAGCGTCCCCCTCCCGGGCGTGCCGCTCTGGGCTAATTTCGGCGGAGGCTACTCCTACAACTCGGAGACGGGCCACGCCCTGACCGGGCAGATGGGCGCCTGTGCGGGTATCGGTGACCTGCTCTGTAGCGGGGCGAGTGTCGGCGGGGGCCTGTACTGGTCGAATAGCGAGTTCCTCGGCGGCACTGCGTATGTGGAGGCCTATGCAAGCGTGGGCGGAGTTTACGGGGCGTCGGTCGGCAGGGAATGGGGCTACGGTGACGTGACCGGCCGCGGTTGGTATATGGGAATCAATGCCGCGGGTGCCTATGCGGGCGTGTCCCGCAACGGGGGGCTAGACTGGGGATTCGAGGAAAGTTTGTATTATAAGCTGCAAGATTTGGGAAAAGATCCCAATGGAAGAAAACGTCAATATGTCGGTTTGAGCGTTCCCACCCTTGGTATTTTTGGCGACTACTTCATGTATGATCACGGGAACAGGAATGAAAATCCAATACAAAAAGAGGTGATGGGAGAAAACGGAAAAGGGATAAATAGAGAACAATTTGAAAAATTGGCAATAAAGAACAATCTTGATTATGGAATATATCCGTGGATAGCTAGCCTATTCCATCCCGAAAATACAGACAAGATGTGGATGGGACGGAAGAGTGTGCTTAGTTTCCTGTATGGCTGGTTCCTGATTCCGTCGGTTGAAGGGCTTTTCTTTCCGGGTGGTGACTACGCATCAGCTCCGAGTTACAATTATGGGCATAACTGGATTACCCATACCTTCTTGGATGTTATTCCTTATTTGATATTCGACATGGCGGGCCTATAATGAAAAAACATGCATGTCTAATCTTCTGCTTTTTTTTGTGGAACTGTTGCCCGATTTGCGGCAGTGATTGTTTCTACACTATCGAAAAATCGGTGGACATTGCTGCGGTCGGTAAATATTACGATATGCATTATGGCCTAAATGGAAAATGGTATACTTTTGTTGATGATACTCTTCAAGAACACTATTATAAAGTATTTTGTCTGTATATAGATTCTGCGAATGCATATAATCTCAGTATGCCCATTTCTGTGGATGCTTATATTACACATGAAAATATGACAGAAAAGGTTGATCCGTTTCTTGTGGATACATTGACTGCTGTAGAGGGGATGCTGGCGATTATTGTAAAGAGGAGAATTCCTGAACCGTCAAGTCGCCTCAAAATAGTTATCATGAAAGATGGAATAGAAAACGTATTTGAGTTCGATATCGTCCAAAAGGCGTACAAGTCGAGACATTCTCGAAAATGGATGTCGTTTATATCTATTTAATATGTTATTCTTTGAACCAAAAAAAGTTTTAATCCTTTTGGGCTTCTGCTGAGAGGAGATCTCGGGCTCCAAAAAAACAATTCGTTAATCTCCCGCAAAATGTTTGTTTCATGAAAAAATTTTTTGGCGGGACCGCCTACTTGGAGGCATATGCGACAGTTGCAGGCAGACTTGCTGGTGGCTCGATTGGCGAGGAAGCTGGGTTCGGCTCTATGCATGGACGGGGCTGGTATTCGGGGTTTGACGTTGCGGGATTGTACGCGATTTCCTCTGTCAACGGGGGCTTTAGTTGGGGATTCTTGGAAATCTTGTATTTTTCCTATGGCGACAACACTAGCGTTGCTGCTGCAGACGGTAAGACAACAAGCCTTGTTTCAGCTGAGCTTTGGTTGCCTACCCTTGGACGGTTTGGAGATTTTACCTTTGGCAACCAGTACGATGCGAGCAGAGAGGGGATACGTAAAACTCAGTTGTCAGAAATTAAGTCTATATTACAGAATAGTTCAGATCCGGAGGATGTTGCTGTAGTAGGAAGGTTTGGAGGCCCTTTTGAAGGATAACGATGAAAAGATTTTCTGAGAATAGGACGCGCTTTAAGAAGGAATGGTTCCGGACTGGTTGACCGTATGGGGGACCATAATGATAAATCAACAAAGTTTACATTTAGGAGAGCTGGCTCTTCTGAATATGGCAACATTGAATTTATGTTTCAAGTATGGAAAAATGAGGCGTATTCCAGCTACTTTTTTCTAAATTATTGTTGTTGAACTTATTACCGGTGAATGCCTAGATGAAATTTCTGAAATACACGGTTCCCGTATTTTTTGCCCTGTTCCTCGCTCTGTTTTCCGGTTGTCACGAGGAAGAAACCCTGTCCAATCTCCAGAAGGATGTCGCCGTTCTCGAAATGCGGGCGGATTCGCTGTACCAGGAGATTGACCGGCTCAAGAAAACGCCCTCCGATGTGGTGCTTCTCAGCGATACGGTCCAGCCCGGTAATGGTCCCTACGCGGTCCTGGAACGCATGAACATCTCCCGGAAGGAAATGGCTCAGTTGGTGAATACGCTTCTTGACAGTGTTGACATGGGTAAGCTGAAGGTGGGACAGCGCTTTTACGCGCTGGTTGATTCTGCGGCGCATGCGGCAAAGGCTGAACATTCGGTGAAGGTCTTCCGTTATCAGGAAAACGCGATTCTTGTCCACCTGGTGCACTGGGTGGATTCCGGATTTGTCTACAAGAAGGTGGAAAAACCCTTTGTCCGCAAGCAATCTGTGTATGAGGGCGTGCTCGAGAAGGGCGGCACCCTCGACGGCATGCTTTTCAAGTCGGGCATTCCGCAGCGCATGCGCGGCGTGGTGAGCGGCGTGTTGCAGTGCAAGATTGCATTCCAGAGCGCACAGCCCGGAGACCGTTTCCGCGTGCTTCTCGAGGACACGTTCGACAAGGATGGCGTTTGGGTGAGCGGCAAGGTGATTTACGCCGAGTTCGATGGACGCGTGGTGGGGCATCACGAGGCTTTCCTCTATTTCGATGGTGACCCGAAGAGCTCGTTCAATGCGCACTATACCGAAAACGGCGAGGCGCTGATATTCAACGGGCTCCGCTACCCGCTCGACAAGATCCAGATCGGTAGCCGCTTCGGCAAGAGGCTGCACCCGATTCTTGGCGAATACCGCCTGCATGCGGGCGTGGACTACCGCGCGAGCATGGGTTCCCCGGTGTATGCGGTGGCCGATGGCGTGGTGACGGTTTCGGGCTACGACGATGCGAGCGGAAACAAGATTGCCATCAAGCACAGCGACGGTTTCGTGAGCTACTACATGCACCTTTCGCAGAGGAGCGTGAGCGTGGGGACGCATGTGGCCGCCCGCCAGTTCATCGGGAAGGTGGGGTCTACGGGCCGCAGTACGGGGCCGCATCTGCATTTTGGTTTCAAGAACCCGCAGGGGCAATGGATTGACCCGCTCACGAAGACGATGATTGCGACTCCGAAGCTTGCGGGCGAGCGCCTCGCAAAGTTGCAGGGGCAGGTGAAGGATATCCGCAAGGAGATTGAACTCACCTTGCAGACGCCCGCGGTAAAGGCGAACGACACGACGGACGTGATGGTCCACGTGCGCGCGTTGAACTAGGAGAGCCCTTGCATAGAGCCTTGGTGACATTCCTGCTTTTGGCGCTTGCTTCTGTGGCTTTTGCCGAAGACGGCGCAAGGTCGGAGTTTACCGACAGCCGGGACGGCCGCGTCTATCGCACGGTGGAAATTGGCGGCCAGGTCTGGTTTGCGGAAAATCTGGCGTATGCGGCCAAGGGAAGCTTTTGCTATGGCGGTGCCGCGAAGGGCTGCAATGGACGCCTGTACCCGAAGGATGTGGCCGAGAAGGCCTGCCCTGCAGGGTGGCGCCTGCCGTCGAACGACGATTTCCAGAAGCTCTACGGCTATGCTGGAAAGACGGGCGTGAGGAGCGTCGGCAACGCGCTGAAGGCGAAATCCGGATGGGACAGGAACGGAAACGGCTTTGACGATTTTGGTTTTGACGCGAAACCCGCGGGCTATTGCGAAAGCCGCAAGAAGTGCGAATACCGCGACTGCTTTTACAGCATGTGGAGCTCCACCGAGAATATTTCCTGGAGCCTCTACTGTGTCGACGAGGATTTTAACAAGGGAACATATTCCAGGACGGCTGCCTTGTCGGTTCGCTGTATAAAGGAGTAGAAGATGAGATACGGGATGAAGATTGTGGTTGTCCTTCTTGCGGGAATCTGTTCCGCTTGCAATGGAGAATCGGAGCAGAAGCAGGAGGTGGCTCCGGTTGTCGAGGTGCAGAAAGCTGCCCCGGCAGAAGCGGCTCCTGCGCCTGAAGAGGTGAAGCCTGTCGCCGAGGGGCGTTTCCCCGATACGATGATGGCGTCTGCCCGTGTCCTTGAATTTGTCGTCGAAGATGCCTCCACCGGAGTTCCCGGGACGATCGATTCGTTCGAGGACGTCTACGAGAAAACTCCGGGAATCTTCACGTTCCGCGGCGGGCTCAAGCGCAACACTCCGCACGAGGGCAAGGTCAAGGGGACTCCATCCAAGATTACGGTCGCGTGGAAGTTCGAAACGGATTTCGACAGCGAGCCGACCAAGCTCGGCACATGGGGTGGCGGTTCCGGATGGACTGGCCAGCCGGTCTACGTGAACTGGCCGGACAGTATCGCCGACATGTTCAGGAATTCTTCCTTTGGCCTGACCGAGAATTTCAGCAACGAAGAAATCATGGTGGGCTCGCTCAGCAGCCACATCTACTTCATCGACTTCAAGACGGGCAAGGCCTCGCGCAAGGCGATTGATGTCACGAACCCCATCAAGGGGAGCATCTCGCTAGATCCGTCGATGAACGGCAACCTCTACTTTGGACATGGTGTCCCCAAGAGCGACGAGGTTCCTTTTGGCGCGGGAGTCATCGACCTCAAGAAGCACAAGGTGACGCACATGTACAACCGCGACCGCGACGCCTGGCGCGGCTGGGGTGCCTACGATTCTTCGCCGGTTGTTGTCGGTCAGTTCCTGATCCGCCCCGGCGAAAATGGCAAGATTTACAAGTTTATCCGCGAACAGGGTGGCCTCAAGCTCCATTCGAGCCTCAAGTACAAGGTCAAGAAGCAGAAGGCGGCGGGTGTGGAATCCTCGATTGCCGTGTACCGCAACTACGGCTACTTCGGAGACAACTACGGGAACATCATCTGCATCAACCTCGACACGATGAAACCCGTATGGCGCTATGACAACCACGACGATACCGACGGTTCCGTGGTGATCGATGTCGAGGACGGTGTTCCGTTTGTCTATACGGCAAGCGAAATGGACAAGCAGGGCGACAGCGGAATTTCTTACTTCGTGAAGTTGAACGGGCTTACGGGCGAAAAGGTCTGGGAACAGAAGTTCAAGTGCAACAAGGCGAAAATTGCGGGCAAGAGTTTCGACGGCGGCATGTACTCGACGCCGCTTATCGGGCGCGGCGACTGCGACAGCCTTATCATCGTGCCCATCAGCATCCATAAGCCGGTCTTCAAGGGAGACCTTGTCGCCATGAACCGCTACACGGGCAAGGTTGTCTACCGCGTCCCGCTTGAACATTACGCTTGGTCTTCTCCTGTCGGGTTCTACGACGAAAGCGGCAAGCTGTATGTGGTGCAGGGCGACTGCACCGGCAACATGTATATCTTCGAGGGGGCGACGGGCAAGCGCCTGTTCTGTGAAAAAATTGGCGACAACTTCGAATCTTCGCCTGCCGTCGTGGACAATGCGCTCGTGGTCGGTTCCCGAGGCAAGGTCATTTTCAAGATGCTTGTGGAATAGCTTGATGCGGGATTTTGTACCATGATGCTTGAAGACGAAGAATTCCGCGAAGTGAGGACGACGAGACGGGCGCACCGATCCCGCCGTATCGATGTCATGCGCGAATGGGATTCGGGAATTGTCGACGAGCGCCCGACCAAGGAACGGTTCAGCCGCGAATTCAAGAAGGCGAAAATCAAGCGTATCAAGGACCCTGTCGAAAACATCGGCGAGGAGAATTGCGTCGAGGGCCTGGTCGTGGAAGTGCACCGCCGCACTTGCGAGGTGCGCCTTTCGGAAGAAACAGTGACCGCCATGTATCGCGCGACGACCTCAAAGGCACTGGGCGAGTTCCCGGCCGTGGGTGACCGCGTGCTCGTCGGTCTGGTGAACGACGGCGATGATTCGGGAGACGGCGTGGGCTCCCAGAAGTATTGCATCGTGCGGGTGCTTCCGCGGAAAAGCGAACTCAAGCGCCCTGGCCCGCGCGACAGTTTCTACAAGCAGCAGACGCTTGCCGCGAATATCGACCAGGTGGTGATTGTCGCAAGCGTCACGCAGCCGGAATTCAACTACGGGTTCATGGACCGCTTCTTGCTTGCGGCGAACCTCAACAATTTGCCGTTCGTTCTCGTGCTTACCAAGATGGATTTGCTGGAAGGCGAACTTCCGGAGTCGATACGCGACTTTGCAAGCATTGTAGACAAGTTTATTCCTGTTTCCGTAAAGAACGGGGAGGGCCTTGAAACGCTGAAAGCCGAGCTCCAGGGCAAATCCTCCGTATTCAGCGGTCAGAGTGGTGTTGGCAAGTCGACTCTCGTAAATGCGCTCGTTCCCGATGCGGGCCTTGAGACGGGCGCCGTGCGCGAAAAGGACGGCAAGGGACGCCACACGACGATTTCTTCGAGTCTTTTCGATTTGCCGGGCGGCGGCTATGTCATCGATACCCCGGGTATCCGCAGCATCGGCCTCATGGACATGGATGCGGAATCCCTCGCGAAAATCTTCCCCGGGTTCTTCGAGAGTGATCTTTTTACCTGCAAGTTCAGCAACTGCCTCCATGTGAAGGAGGTGGGCTGTTCTGTGCTCGAAAAATTGCGTGATGGCAGGCTCTCGAAAGCGCGTTATGAAAGCTACCGGCGCATTCTCGGTTCGAAAGATTGATTATATTGTAATAAGAATCCCACTATGAAACAAGATATCCGAAAATTCCTAGTCAGCCTCCTTTGGCTTGTCGCCACCTGTTGCGGTGGCGCCTTTGCGCAGAGCTCGAACGCCCCCAAGACTTCTGCCGCCCCTGCGGCGACCGGAACGTCTACCACCAGCATCCGGACGCCTATTTTTGTGGGCGGAGCGCTCGGCTTTGGCTCGGGAACGGGTGTCGGTTCGGAGAAGGGACTGGGGTTACGGCAGATTGAACCCATGCTGGGCATCTGGTTTCCTCACGTCGCGTTCTTCCGTGTGGGCTATGGATTCTTCGATTGCGATGAAAAGACGGATGACGGCGACAAGGTGGAAGTCGAACATACGAACCTCGATGTCGAACTGGGCGTCCAGCTGTTGGGCGATGTCTATCTTGTCGGCAACTATTCGAGACTCAAGGACCTTTCCGACGAGGGCGATGTCGCCTGGAACGAATGGGGAGTTGGCGTCGGGTCGCTCCTGAATATCTTTTCGAAGACGATGTTTTTTGCGGAAGTGGGCTACAGGAGGGTCCTGGAACATTACGATCCCTTCCTGAACAAGAAAGTCTCGGGTAGCCGCATCCAGTTAAATCTCGGATTTGCGGCCTACGTCTACTAGGCGGAACGTGATGTCTGGTTTGAAGAATATTGCCATCATGGGGGGCGCGTTTGATCCCGTCCATGAAGACCATGTCAAGGTGGCACGGATTTGCCTTTCGCGTGGACTTTGCGACGAGGTGTGGTTCGTGCCGAGCCCCGATCGTTGGGACAAGACGCTGAACGCCGCGCCCGAAGACCGTTTTGCGATGCTTGAACTCGTTACTTCCGACGAACCCCGCTTTGTCCTTTCGGACCTTGAAATTGAACAGGGAGATTTTCGCGGCTCCTACGTATTCTTGAAAGGCCTTGCAGAAAGGTTCCCCGACAAGAATTTCCGCCTCCTGGTTGGCGCGGACAGTTACGAGAATATTCCGCATTGGCGCGACCCGCTTCATTTCTATGGCACGGAATATAACGGCCACCTCCTGCTTCGGGACTTTGAACTGATTGTCTTTGCGCGCAATGGCTACGTGCAGCCTGATGTCGCGGAACACAAGGCGAAGGGATATGCGGACCTTTTCTGGATTGGGGAAAAGGAAAATTTTGTCGGCCGGATTTCGAGTACGGGAATCCGTAAGAGCCTGCTTTGCAATCGTAACGAAAGGCCGGACGGGCTTGCGCCAGAAGTCTACCGCTATATTTTGGAACATGATTTATACAGGGATTGAGTTGGAGTAACGATGCAACTGGTTGACAATTTGAGGCAGAAGCCTCTAGTTCAGAAAGTCGAAAAGTTTTTTCCGGCAATAGCCTTTTTGGCGGGGTTCAGCTGGGATTCCATAACGCTTGGTCAGCAGATTGACCAGTCCGATTTGCTCTTCCTTCTGGCGTACTATATCGGCGCGTTCATCCTGGTAATTCTCCTGTCGGCACATCTGGAACATCCCGAAGGATGGACGAAGGAACGCCTGCAGGCTGCGAAGATGGCAACTCCGGTGAAGGAGGAATCGAAGGTCCCGGAGAAAACGGATGCGGTAGAAGCGCCTGCCACTGCGCAAACAGAGGCTCCTGAGCAGGTGCCGTCGCAAAACCCGGCTTCGACCTCCAAGATTTCGGCCGTGGCCGGGAAAATGGCGAATTTTGCGAAGCCCGCAACGACAGTGGTCGCCTCGAAAATCAAGAACGTGGCTGATGCCTCGGCGACGAAACTCAAGAATGCTGCGGACGCCTCGACTGCGGAAGCCAAAAAGCTGGCCGACAAGATTGGCTACGAGTCTACCGCCATCCCCAAGAATGCCATCGTGGTGGAACACCGCTTTTTGGACCGAGAATGGAGCGAGGTGTGGAAGGACCGTTTCTCCTGGATGGTGCAGTTCTGCTTCGGAAGTATGTTCAGCGCACTGGTCGTCTGCTACTTCAAGAGCAGCGGTTCGCTGGCCTCGTTCCTTCTGGTGCTGTTTTTGGCCGTATTGCTGGTCGGTAATGAATTCCTCAAAAAAAGGTATGAAAGCTTCGGCGTGAGCCTCGCGTTTTTTTGCCTGCTCGGGACGATGTTCCTGAATTTTGCGATTCCGCACCTGGTACACCGAATAGGATTTATCTGGTTCTTTTTGAGCACGCTTGCGTCATTTGGCATCTGTGTCGGAATCCAAAAGCTGTCGCACCACAAGAGGCGCGTGCTGATTGCTCCGGCTCTGATCAGCTCGGCCTTGGTCATCGCCTATATCATGAACTGGGTCCCGCCTGTTCCGCTCGTGCTGAAGCAGCAACTGGTCTGCCAGAATTTTGATAAGAAGAACTACTCCTGCGATATCGACAAGCCGACATTCTTGCAGACACTCGGGTTCAAACTTCCGTCGGTTCATCGAATCGACGGTGCGGAAGTCTATTATCTTTCGTCGGTTTATGCGCCTGCGGAATTGAAGGCGGAACTGGAATACCGCTGGTACGTGAAGGATGAGGCGACAGGGGAATACAGGCTTACGGATAGAGTTTCTTCTGGCAGGATGGTCATGCGGGGTGGTCGCGAAAACGGCTACCGGAGCTACACGAAAAAGAAGAAGATTCCGGCTGGACGCTACCTTGTAGAAACGGCTTACAAGAATGGCGCTGTCATCGGCTCGCAGAAGTTCGAGGTCTTCGAGGATGGCCCGGCCCCCAAGGGCTTCGAACGTGATTCCTTAAGGTAACCTGTGCGTGCTCCGAGCGACATGTATTTCGAGAGCGAAGTCCGCCCGGAACAGGATGGACGCCTTTTGCTCGATTCCCTGGTGGAACGCTTTACTTACCACAGTCGCGACGAATGGGTCGATCGTTTTGCTCGCGGGCTAGTTTCCCTGAACGGAGCTGTCGCGAACCTTGAAACCGTTGCTCACAAGGGCAACAAGATCGTGTACCATGTTGAAAACTACGAGGAACCCGAAGTCCCGACAGATTTCGACACCGTGTTCGAGGATGACGAGTTCCTGCTTGTCGCAAAGCCTGCCGGAATCCCGGTGCACCATACCGGACGCATTTTCTACAACACGTTTACTGCCGTGGTGCGCCGTGCGACCGATTGCGAGACTGCGGTTCCCATGCACCGTCTGGACCGCGATACGGGCGGGCTCATGCTCTTTGCGAAATATGCGGAAACGGCGGCGCGCTTCCAGAAGAACCTGGACCGCATTCTTCTCCGCAAGTTCTATCTGGCGGTGGTGCGGGGGAGCTTTCCCTATGAGGAATACCGCTGCGACTTGCCCCTGCGCGAAGATCCGCAAAGCGCAATCCGCCTGAAGATGTTCCATTTCGAGGATGGAAAGCCCTGCTCGACGGTTTTCCGGACGCTTTCGCGGTTCGAACGCGACGGCGAGCGGTTCTCTGTGCTTGAATGTGAACTTTTGACCGGTCGCAAGCACCAGATCCGTGCGCACCTTGCCGAACTCGGATTCCCCATCGTGGGAGACAGGCTTTACTGGCGCAATGGCTTCTATTACGAAAAAATGGCGACTTCTGGTCTTGATGACGAAGATTATCGCGTTCTCGGCGCGCATAGCCACATGCTCTATGCGTACAAGGTTGAACTGCTTTTGCCCTATTGGGACACTCCGCGCACGTTTGTCAGCAAGAATTTCCCCATCGAGATGAAGACCCTCCTGGTCGACATTGACTAGCTTTTTGTTCTTGTGAATTTTTGCAGGATGCCCCCGAGGAGTTTGCCCCTATCTATACATAAAAACGGATGAGACGTCCAAATGAGCCCAAAAAGGCCTAAAAATTTTGTTTACGCTTCGGTTTTGCGCTGTTAGGATAAATTTATAGCGTCTCCCGTATCTCGAGCACGTAATTTTTTTATTTTTTGTCCGTAAAATTTTGAACATTGGTTCAAGGAGTTGAAAAATGAAATCTAAAGTGCTGTTTGGCCTTGCGTCTGTTGCCATGATGCTTGCCGCCTGCGATATGCAGGGTGGAGCCCAGTCCGAAGCCAAGATTACCCCGAATTCTACTGACGATCAGAAGTTCGCCTATATGTTGGGTGCCCAGTTCGGCCTCCATAACTTCAAGATGATTCCGTTGCAGATGGGTGAAGAACTTGACGAAGATGCCGTTGTCCAGGGTATCAGGGACGCCTACAAGTCCGAGAAGGATACGAACTTTAGGCTCCAGGTCGAACCGGATACGCTGAGGGATATCGGCTTTGACTACAATTCCAACGCCCGTGCCCGTATGGCGTCCATCCGCCCGGATAGCGCGACGAACGCCTCCTTCAACGGAGACCAGGCTAAGTTCCGCGCCTATATGGATTCGGCTATGAAGGCCCTCCCTGTTGTGAAGGCTCCCGCCCCCAAGAACCAACCCGTCGTTCTCGGTGCCGAGGCTACCCGCAACCAGAAGTTCTCCTACTTCATCGGTGTGCAGTTCGAAAACCAGTTCAGCAGCATCGGTGCGCAGTTCCAGACCGAATTCGACTTGAACTACTTCGTGCTTGGCTTGCGTGAGGCGTCTGCGAATGTCCGCGATACGACTATAGCTCTTGCACTCCCTGAAGATTCCCTCAAGGCTGTTGGCGAACGCTACAACGAAAAGATGAAGGTCCTTCGTGAAGAGGCTATCAAGAAGGCTCAGGAAGCCGAGGCGAAACTCAAGGAAGAGGTTGCCGGGCTCCGTGGTGACACGCTTGTTAACGGTATGCCTGCCAAGATGAACTACAAGGTGAAGGTTACTGGCATCACGAACAAGGCCGAAAACCTCGAAACCTGGGCCGGCAAGCCTCTCATGATTTTCTACTTCTCCGCGACCTGCGGCCACTGTGCACACGCCGCTCCGCAGATTCTTGACATCGCGAAGGAATTTGCTCCGAAGGGACTTACGACGGTTGCCGTTGCTAGCGGTGGAAACAACAAGCCCGGCATCCGCAAGTTTGCCGACAACGCGAAGTTCGACGATACCGTCAATATCGTGTGGGACGAATCCCGCCAGTTCGGTGAACTCTACAGCGATGGCTACGTGCCCAAGGTCTACCTCGTGAATCCGGATGCCTCGTACAAGGAATACACTGCGTTCGAAAGCGAGAAGGAAACCCTCAAGCAGGAAATCGCCGCCCTCATGGAAGGCAAGAACGTTGAGTGGAAGATTGACCCGCCCAAGCCGGCTGTGGTCGATACGCTCAAGCCTGCTGCAGCCCAGGCGCCCGAAGCGAAGCCCGCTGCCAAGTAATGTCTCTTATTGCAGAATTCGATGTCGTCGTAGTCGGTGGCGGCCATGCCGGTATAGAGGCGACTCATGCCGCCTGGAAGCTCGGCGTAAAGACCGCCATGCTTACGATGGATGTGAACGCCATCGGACGCATGAGCTGTAACCCCGCCGTGGGTGGCGTGGCGAAAGGCCAGATCGTGCGCGACATCGATGCGCTCGGCGGCCTGATGGGGCTCCTGACAGACAAGGCGGGAATCCAGTTCCGCATGCTCAACATGAGCAAGGGCCCTGCCGTATGGGGCCCGCGCGCCCAGTGCGACATGAAGTATTATAGCGAAGTTGCCCGCGAGGTGATTACGAACCTTCTGGGGCTTTCGGTAATCGAGGGCGAACTGGCCGCATTTGAACGCATGGACGACGGTCGCTTGGAACTTACGCTTTTGAATGGCGAACGCTACGTGACGCGTGCACTCGTGATTACGAGCGGCACCTTCCTTGCCTCCAAGATGTTCACCGGACTTGAAACGAGTATCGGTGGGCGAGTGGGCGAGCCGAGTGCAGATAAACTTTCGGAATGCCTTGCCGCAAACGGCATTGTGCTTCGCAGGCTCAAGACGGGTACGCCGAGCCGGCTCGACCCGGATTCCATAGACTTTGATGAATGCGATGTGCAGCACGGTGATGATGTCGCCTGGCCCATGAGCGACCGTCATTTGGAAAATACTGTCCCCGGCCGCGATGCGGATTATTTCTGGGGCGATGCTGCAAACAAGTTTGTGCGAAACGACTGCGTCTGCTGGATTACGCGCACGAATATCAGGACGCACGATATTCTTCGCAGCGGGTTCAAGGATAGCCCTATGTTTAGCGGTCGCATCCACGGCAAGGGGCCACGCTACTGCCCGAGTATCGAGGATAAGATTAACCGCTTCGGCGACCGCGATGGTCACCAGCTTTTCCTGGAACCGGAACAGGCAGATATCGGGCGCGTCTACATCAACGGGTTCAGTTCAAGCCTGCCTGCGGATATCCAGCTTGCTGCAATTCACACGATTCCGGGCCTTACGCGAGCCCGTGTGCTGCAGATTGGCTATGCGGTTGAATACGATTCCGTTGATGCCACGCAACTTTTCCCGACGTTTGAATGTAAGAAGGTTCCCGGACTCTATTTCGCAGGCCAGGTCTGCGGTACGAGCGGCTACGAGGAGGCTGCGGGTCAGGGGCTACTGGCTGGCATCAACGCGGCTCTCAAAATAAAGGGCGAAGGGCCCTTTATTTTAGGTCGTTCCGACAGTTACCTGGGGGTAATGGCGGACGACCTCACGAACATCCTGCTCGACGAGCCTTACAGGATGTTCACGAGCCGCGCCGAATACAGGCTCTTCCTCCGGAGCGACAATGCGGAAAATCGCCTCAAGGAACGTGCGCATGCAATCGGGATGATTTCGGATAACGACTTTGCCGACTGGAAACGCCGCTGCTCCCTTGTGGAAACGGCCCGCATACGCCTCGCCGAAGAATCCGCGCTCCCCGAGCAGGCGAATTGCATTCTCGAGGCTGGTGGCCAAGCCCCCGCGACCGAGCGCACCCGCTGGATTAACGTTCTCCGCCGCCCGGGAATCGACCCCGAACAGCTGTTCAAGGTTGCGCTTCCGGACTTGCCGCTGACGCGCCGCGACCGTTGGTTCATGTACGCCGAAGAAATTTACGCAGGGTTCTTTGACCGTCAGGCCCGCGAAATCGACGACCAGAAGAAGATGGAATCCGTTCGCCTGCCCGAAGATTTCGACTACATGCAGGTGACGTCGATTAGCATCGAGAGTCGTCAGCGCCTGAACGCGCACAAGCCGCTCACATTGGGCCAGGCTAGCCGTATTCCCGGTGTGCGTCCCGCCGACATAACGGTCCTTTCGCATTGGCTCGAAAACCGGGGCTAGAGGACGGCTCTCCGAAAGACCGTACTTGCAAAATTAGCGTTTTTTTGCTATCTTTGCGCGCGTCAAATTAACATCATTGTCGATAGACATTTTCCAAGAGGTACATCATGGCAGAAGAAACAGAAATCAAAACCACAGAAGAAGTCAAGCCTCAGGAACCGAAATCCACAGAAAAAGCTCAAGAAAAGAAGGCCCCGGCCAAGAAGAAGCGCCCGTTGAACGCCAAGCGCAAGGGTGCCGCTCCTTCCGCCAAGAAACCGGCCGTCTTCAGTGATTCCCTGGAAGACCGTTTCCCCGCCCTCGCCGCCAAGCTCAAGAAGCAGATCGAGGACGGCATCAAGCAGAAGATCAAGGAAGCCCAGAACGACCCTAAGGTCAAGGCCGCTTCCAAGAAGTTCGCTGCTGAAAAGTAAAACCTTGACACTTTTGAAAAAAGAGACGTCCCGTGGGGACGTCTCTTTTTGTATACCGAATCTATTTTTCTTCGGGCGCCTGTTCGGTGGTCTCGGCTTCGGCCGAAGCGTCGGCCTTGTCCTTGTCGCGGATGGTGGCGCGGCGAATCTTTCCGCTAATCGTCTTGGGCAGTTCCGTCACGAAGTCGATGATGCGCGGGCTCTTGTAGGAGGCCGCGACGTTCTTCGCGAAAAGCTGCATTTCCTTCGCGAGTTCCTTTGATGCCTCGTAGCCCTTCTTCAAGACGACGGTAGCTTTCACGGCCTGGCCGCGGTCCTTGTCCTCGACGCCCGTCACCGCCACTTCAAGGACGGCGGGGTGCTTGTGGAGCACTTCTTCCACCTCGAAGGGGCTGATGCGGTAACCCGAACTCTTGATGAGGTCGTCGGTACGGCCCACGAACCACAGGTATCCATCCTTGTCGCGGGTGGCGGTGTCGCCCGTATGGTAGACTCCGCCCTCGAACACCTTCTCGGTGCGTTCCGGGTCGCGGTAGTAGCCGCCGAACATGCCGAAGGGTTTCCCCTGGTCTATCTTGATGATTAGTTCGCCCACCTCGTCAGTGGCGCAGGGCTTGCCTTCGGCATCCACGATTTCCATGCGGTATCCCGGGGAGGGCATGCCGATGGAACCCGGACGCGGTTCGGTGAACCCGAAGTTGCCTGTGGTAAGCGTGAGTTCCGTCTGGCCGTAGCCTTCCTGCAAGCGGATTCCCGTCTGCTCGTAGAACTTGTTGTAGATGTCGGTGTTGAGCGATTCGCCTGCGGTAGTGCAGTACTTGAGGCTCGAAAGGTCGTAGCGGCTCAGTCCGTGGTGCAATATATAGCGGTAGACGGTGGGTGGAGCGCAGAACGTGGTCACCTTGTATTCCGCCATCTTCTCGAGCAGCTTGCCCGGGATAAACACCTTCATGTCGTAGGTGAACACTGCGCTACCCGCAATCCACTGCCCGTAAATCTTGCCCCAGAGGGCCTTGGCCCAGCCGGTCTCCGCGACGGTGAGGTGCCTGCCCCCGTCCACGACGTGCTGCCAGTACTTTGCCGTCACGATGTGGCCAAGCGGGTAGGTGAACGTGTGCGCCACCATCTTCGGGTTCGAACTCGTGCCGCTCGTGAAGTACACGATCATGATGTCGTCGTTGTGGGTCGCCTCTTCGCCTTCAGGGCGCGGGAACCTGGCGGGGAATATTTCGTAGTCGTCGTAGAAGCTTACCCAGTTCTGGCGTGCGGTCTGGCCTACGGTTACGAGCTTTTCGACGGATGGGCATTTTGTTTTTGCCTTGTCCACTTCCTTTTGCAGCGAGGGTTCGTCATAACTCACGACCATCTTGATTTCGGCCGCGTTGAAGCGGTATTCCAGGTCTTCTTCGGCGAGCATGTTCGTCGCGGGTATTGCAATCGCGCCAATGCGGTGGAGCGCCAGGAGGAAGAACCAGAACTCGTAGCGGCGGCGCAGGATGAGCATCACGCGGTCGCCCTTCTTGATTCCCTGTTCGCAGAGGAAGTTCGCCGTGCGCATGGAGGCAAGCGAGAGATCCTTGAACGTAAAGATGTGGTCTTCGTCGTTGTCGTCGCACCACACGAGGGCTTCGCGCTTGGGTTCCGTCGCGGCATATTCGTCTACGACGTCATAGGCGAAATTGAAGTCTTCCGGGATAGTTATCTTGAAATTCTTGTAGAGGTCCTCGTACGAATCGAATTCGATACGGGAAAGAAACTTGCTTAACATCATGTTCGAATCCTGTCGTATTGGTTTTAGAGATCCCTGTACATGATTTTTTCGCGCATGGTGGAAATGTAGCGGACCATGTTCAAAATGCGTTTTTCGCCGATGGTCCTGAAATCCTTGTCGTGGAACACCAGGCGGTGCGTGCCACCCGGCAGGAGCATGCGGAGGCAGGCGTAGGTCTGCACGATTCCGAGCATCGCGGGCGGGTAGATGGAAAAACTGAGCGGCCTAGAATTGGTCTTCTTGATTCCGCTTTCCGTCTTCTGGTAGATGCCGTGGTAATCCTCGTAGTAGTCGAATATGTCGAGGGCGAGGTTCTTGAGGTACTTGTTGCCGAACCAGATGGGCGGAATGAACCCGGAGGGCTTCTCGGTGCCGTGGGCGTTCCAGAGGGCTAGGCTGCGCTTGAGGAGCGTCTGCGTGAGTCGCTCGTTCAGGCCAGCGAATTCGGCCTCGTTGTTCGAAATCCAGAGGGCGAACTTGCCCTGCAGGCTACGCTTGATAAAGAGGTCTGCGCGGTGGCGGGCACCGTGGAGCATAATCTCGTAGCCTTCCTGCACGAACTTCTCGAGTTCTTCGCGGAATTCGTCCGCCTCGGATTCGGGCACGGCCCCGATGGAGGGCACGACTGCGATGCTTATGGGCGAACCTGCGGCGTCCGCAAGTTTACGGATTTGCGTGCGGGCTCTCTTGAAGTTTGTCGCGCTGAAGCTGTGGTAGCACAAGATGAACTTTTTCTTCTTGTGCTGGTTCGCTTCGGCCGCCTGGATGTCGAGGATGTCCTTGTTCTGTTCCATGGGTAACCTACTTGTCCTTGCTAGATGTGAAGGATTCTTCCTCGAGTTTCTGCGAAATGAAAAGGTGATAAAAGAAGAACAGGATTGCCGTCAGTGCGGAAATCTTGAGCCACGATTTAAACAGCCAGTCGGACATATGTCGCTCCTTGATTCTGGTTATTCCTTGAATTTCTTGATGACAACCACGCCGTTGTGCCCGCCGAAACCGAGGGAAGCCGATACTGCCACGTCGATGTTGCCTTCGACACCCTTGTTCGGCACGTAGTCGAGGTCGCATTCCTCGTCCGGATTGTCGAGGTTGATGGTCGCGGGGTAGAACGAGTTCTGCACGGCGAGTGTCGAGATGATGGCCTCGATGACGCCGGCGGCGCCCACGCAGTGGCCCGTCATGCTCTTGGTGCTAGACACCTTGATCTTGTAGGCGTGTTCACCGAGCGCGATTTTCAGCATCTGGGTCTCGGTGAGGTCGTTCAGGTGCGTCGAGGTGCCGTGCGCGTTGTAGTAGTCCACGTCGGTAGGCGCGATTCCGGCATCCTTCAGGGCGCGGGTCATGGCCTTCGCGCAGGTTTCTCCACCCGGGCGCGGGCTCGTGATGTGGTATGCGTCCGCAGAGGCGCCATAGCCCGCAAGTTCCGCGTAGATTTTTGCCCCGCGGGCCTTTGCGTGCTCGAGTTCTTCCAGAACCATTACGGCACCGCCTTCGCCCATGACAAAGCCGCTACGGTCTTTGTCGAACGGGCGCGACGCCTTCTCGGGGGTGTCGTTGAACTTGTCGGTGAGCGCGTGCATGCCCGCGAAGCTCTTGATGGAGTATTCCGTAATTCCACTTTCGGAACCGCCGGCGAGGCACACGTCGAGCCTGCCCGAGCGGATGGTGTCCAGGGCGACCCCGATGGCGTCGGTGCCGGAGGCACAGGCGGTGCAGACCGTGTGGGCGAGTCCCGTGATGCCGAGGGCGATGGAGACGTTCGCGCACGCCTCGTTCGGGATGAGTTCCGGCATTGCGAGCGGCGAAACCCTGCGCTTGCCGCCTTCTATATATTTGTTGTAGGTCTCGTCGAGGATGTCCATGCCTGCGAGGCCGTTGCCGGCTACGATACCGGTGGTGTCATCGGCGAGCTGTTCGCGGCTGAGGCTTGCGTCCCTGACGGCTTCGTTCGCGGCCGCAACCAGGAATTGCGTGAAGCGTGCCATGCGGCGGGCTTCTTTCGGGTCCAAACCGTGTTCTTCGGGCTTGAAGTCCTTGACTTCTGCTGCAATTTTCACGGGGCAGTTGCTTGCATCGAACTGCGTGATGGGGCCGATACCGCACTTGCCTTCGCGGATGGCGTTCCACATTTCGGGGACTGATTTACCAACGGGGGTCACGGCGCCGAGGCCGGTAATGACAACTCTTCTTCTCATGGAGATCCTTGTTTCTTATCAATCCAAAGATAGTTTTTTTGGACGGATGTCGGATTTGGGGGCGTTCAGAAGATGAAAATGGCGAAAACGATGCGTATGTAAGATTTTTGAAATGTTTTTGTAATTATATGAAAAATTGAAAAAAGGAACGTGCGGGCTTTTTTTGGTTATATTTAGTCTTGAACAACTTAAAGGAGAAACATATCATGAAAAAATTCCTGATTTGCACGGCAATCGCCGCTGCTGCCATGTTCACCGCCTGTGACGACGACGATTCTACCAGCGCTTCTGACAAGACCTACTCTTGCGAAGTCAAGGCTAATCTGGGAGAACTTCTCGGTGACATCAACATTTGTGCAGAATCTGCAGACCAGACCAAGATGACCAATGCTTGCGGCAAGGCTGGCGAAATGCTGAAAGCCCTTGGCGTCGATGATGCCGCCAAGACCGGTTCCAGCTGCCCCAGCGGAGCCAAGAAAACTTGCAATGGCAAGCTTGATGGCGTTGACTACACAGTTTATTCCTATACCGAGGACGATGTGGAAAAGTCCTGCGATGAAATTACCGCGCAAGTGGATCAGCTCTCCAAGTAAGAGCGATGCTCCTTCTTTAAAGGGCCCGGCGGTAATGCCGGGTCTTTTTATATGGGGTAAACTAATATTTTGCCCCTGCGCATACGCTTTTTTTTCTAAATGGCGTCCTTTCAGGACGCATATAGATCGGCTCGGCTATGCCAACGCAATGCTTGTGTTGGCGCAGCACTCGCCTTTTTCTATATTTGCCGGCGTATGTTTACGGGAATTATCCAATCTACCGGCGAAATCGTCTCGATAGAGTCTCGAGGCGATGCGCTTTCGATGCGCCTCAGGTCGCCGGGATTTTTCAAGAATTGCAAACTGGGCGATAGCGTCGCGAACGACGGTGTGTGCCTTTCTGTTGAATCTTGTACCGATGATGAAGCTGTTTTTTGCCTGATGCACCAGACGGTCGAAAATACCGCCTTCAAGCAGGCCGCAGTCGGTAAATTGGTCAATCTGGAACTTCCGTGCCGTGCCGACAGCTTTATGGGCGGGCACTTCGTGATGGGCCATGTGGACTGCGTTACCGAGGTCATCCAGGTGGTTCCGCGCGAAACGGGCGTGGAAGTCGACCTGAAGATGCCTGCGGACCTCAAGCGCTACATTATCCGCCGCGGTTCCATCTCCCTGAACGGCATCAGCCTTACGGTCGCCGAGAAGTTCGAGGATTCCATCCGCGTGTGCATCATACCGGAAACCCTTGCCCGCACGAACCTGCGTAACTGGGTTGCCGGGACCATCGTGAACGTGGAAGTCGACATGCTCGGCAAGTACATTGAAAATTATCTGAAGGAACGTGACCTTGCTTAATACGATTGAAGAGGCCATAGAAGATTTTAAGAATGGCAAGTTCTTGATTGTGGTCGACGACGAAGACCGCGAGAACGAGGGCGATTTTGTCATCGCCGCCGAAAAGATTACGCCCGAGAAGGTGAACTTCATGCTCCACGAGGGCCGTGGCGTGCTTTGCTGCCCGCTGCCCATCCAGCGCTGCCATGAACTGAATTTGACCCGCCAGACTGCGGAAAACACCTCGATTCTGGGTACGCCGTTCACCATCATGGTGGATAAAATTGAAGGCTGCACCACGGGTGTTTCTGCCCACGACCGTGCGGCGACGATTCTTGCCCTTTCGGACCCTGCTTCCAAGCCGAGCGATTTTGGCCGTCCGGGGCATATTTCGCCCCTCTACGCGCAGGAAGAAGGCGTGCTTCGCCGTGCAGGCCATACCGAAGCAGCCGTTGACCTTGCAAAACTTGCCGGACTAAGGCCCGCCGCCGCCCTCATCGAAATCATGAACGAGGACGGCACCATGGCCCGCATGCCGCAACTTCAGGAAGTGGCGAAGAAGTTCGGCCTCAAGATTATCTCCATCCGCGACCTCATCGACTACCGCCTCAAGAATGAGAAGCTGGTGCAGCGCGTGGCCGCTCCGCATGTGTCGACCAAGTACGGCGACTTTACCGCATACGCCTACAAGAGCAAGACCGACGGCGTGGAACATGTGGCGTGGGTCGCGGGCAACCCCGACTTCAGCAAGCCGGTTTACGTGCGCGTGCACAGCGAATGCCTTACGGGCGACATTTTCGGGAGCCTCCGTTGCGACTGCGGCGAACAGCTCGCCGCCGCCATGAAGTTCATCGGCGAGCACGGCGGCGTGTTCCTGTACATGCGCGGGCAGGAGGGTAGGGGCATTGGCCTCTGCAACAAGTTGCGTGCCTACGAACTGCAGGAAAAGGGCATGGACACGGTCGAGGCGAATCTGCACCTCGGGTTCAAGTCGGACCTCCGCCAGTACGGTACGGGCGCGCAGATCCTTGCCGACCTCGGCGTGAAGGAAATGCGCCTCTTGACCAACAACCCGAGCAAGATTTCGGGCATTACCGCCTACGGCCTAAAGATTGTGGAGCGCGTGCCCATCGAAATCAAGCCGAACAAGGAAAACCTGTTCTACCTGCTCACCAAGCAGAAGAAGATGGGCCACCAGCTGCATATCGACGGCGCTGTACCCCAAGAGAATTTGAAAGAGGAAAAATAAGATGGCTAAAGAAATCAAGAATTCCCTCAATGGCTCTGGCCTCAAGATTGCAATCGCGGTCGCCCGCTTCAACGAGGTGGTGACCGACAAGCTCCTGGAGGGGGCGCTCCGCCAGCTCGAACTGCTGGGCGTTGCCGAGAAGGACGTGACCGTCGTGCGCGTTCCGGGCGCATTTGAACTCCCGGGCGTGTGCCGCAGGCTCGCCGATTCCAAGAAGTACAGCGTCGTGATGGCCGTCGGTGCCGTAATTCGCGGCGAGACGAGCCACTACGACGTGGTGGTGAACGCCTCTACCGGTGGTGTCGCAAGCATCGCTGCCGAAGGCAAGCTCCCCGTGATTCTCGGAATCCTCACGACCGATACCGTGGACCAGGCGATGAACCGCGCTGGCCTCAAGGCGGGTAACCTCGGTGCAAACTGGGCATCTACCGCCGTGGAGATGGCAAACCTTTACAAATCTATCTAGAGTCCATCTAACAATTAAAGACTAAAAGATTACGATTATGCAGAAAAGTTTTCGACCAGCCCGAGTCTTTGCGATGCAGCTTCTGTATTCCATGGAAATCACGGGCCAGACGGCGGGGGAGGCACTTCCGGGAATTCTCGAAAGCCAGCCCCTGGATGACGAACAGAAAAAATATGGGATGAAGCTTGTGGACCTGGTTCAGGCGCACCACGACGAACTTGATGAGAATATCAAGACCGCCTCCGCGCACTGGGAAATCGAGCGTATGGCAAAATTGGACCGGATTGTAGCCCGGATAGCGATGGTCGAACTTCTTTACGTGGCGGATATTCCGATGAAGGTTGCGATTACCGAGGCCGTTCAAATCGCGAACAAGTACAGCACGGATAACTCGGGAGCATTTATCAACGGCCTCATGTCTGGGTTCATTCAGGCGCGTGGAATGGTTTCTAAATCTCAGGAAAAGGAGAATTAGTGATGATTAAGGAAAAATGGATGAAGCATATCTTTGCTGGGATTGCAGGGCTTGTCGCTCTCATTGTCTATGCATTGACGATGGCTCCTACGGTCAGTTTCTGGGATTGTGGCGAATTTGTCGCTTGCGCGAATACCTTGGGCATCCCGCATCCTCCTGGAACGCCTTTCTTCGTGTTCTTGGCCCGTGCGGTCATCGTGTTGCTTCCGTTCGTCGAAGAAATTGCGAAGCGGGTGAACTACATCTCGGTGTTCAGTTCTGCGGCTACGGTCTATATCACGGCCCTCTTTGCTTGGGAGCTCCTTGCCTCCGTTATCGATTCCGTCAAAACGGATGCGGACAAGCTCGGTCGTCCCATCTTTAGCAAGCTGTCCGACAAGTTAGACGGCAAGGCTCGCACCATCGTGCTCGGTTCTGCAGCCCTTGTTGCCGGTTTTCTTCTCACCTTCTCCGATACGTTCTGGTTCAACGCGGTCGAAGCCGAAGTTTACGGCGTTGCCATGTTTATCCTGATGCTTATCTCTTACCTCGGACTTTTGTGGTACAAGAATCGCGAAGACGAAGGCAGCGACAAGCTCCTGATTTTCATCTGCTATATCGCTTTCCTCGGTGTGGGTGCCCATCTTTATACGATGCTCACGGTTCCTGCAGTGTTTGTGCTCCTGCTTGTTGCCCAGCCCAAGAAGATTTTGGAACGTCTGCCCATTTGGATTACGGGAACGCTCCTCTGCTCCGTGATATACATGGTCTCGGCTTTCATCGAAATTTCCTTGGCCTGTCTCATCGTTCTTGCTGTGTTGACGTTGGCGAAACCGTTCTCTCCGAACGTGAACAAGGCTATCCGCCTTTCGCTCGCCTTTGCGTTCTTTGCGCTTGTCGGCTACAGCACGCACCTCTACATTCCCATCCGTTCGGAACTCAACCCGATTATTGACGAGAACGACCCGGAAATCAACATTCGCGATGACCAGGGCAACCTCCAGCTCGGCAACCTGTTCAAGGGCGAAAACTGGGTCGCGTTCAATAACTTCGTAGAACGTAAGCAGTACGGTTCCGAAAGCATGCTCACCCGCGCTTTCTACCGTCGCTCGCAGCTTGCGCACCAGGTGCTCTCGTTCCCGAACATGAGCTACGGTGGTTACCAGATGGCTCAGTATCTGCCTTACAAGGTGGGCGGTGTCAATTATTCGAACGGCGTCTATAGCTTTGATAAGTCCGAGAATGTGCCGCTGGAAAGATTAGGCCTCAAGTTCTCGACGCAGATGAGCACGATGGGCGACAAAATATTCCCGCAACTGCTCATATTCCTTATCTTTAATGGCCTCCTGGTTCTTGTCTGCGTATTCGTCTATAGGCATAATAAGCATCTGGGCATTTACCTCTCGGTGCTTTATGGATTGTGCAGCCTTGGGCTTCTGTTCTACATCAACTTTGCAGACGGAACCCGCATGGAACAGCGTGAACACGATTACTGGGTAAGCGTGATGACACGCAATGTGTCCGATTTGAATGCTGTTGGTGCCGGAATTTCGAAGGTGCCCGACCCGAACGAGCTCATCGACCTCCGTCAGGAAATCGAACACGCTAAGTTGAGCATCGAATCCCTGCGCAATCGTGGGGCATCCGCTGCGGAAATCGCAAAGTACGAACGAGTCGTCGACAAGGCAGAGCATTCGACGGCATGGGTCAACTGGAAGAAAATCGAGAGCGGTTTTGCTCAGCGTGGCCTGCGCGCTCCGTTCCCCGACCCCGTGCATATGGAAGTGCGTGAACGTGATTATTTCTACACGCCCGCATTCATCTTCATGAGCATGATTTTGGGCGTCGGCGCGGGTATCCTGGTGCTTACGTGTGCTACCGGTGCCTATGCTTCGTTTGCGGCTCCCGTGGCCGCCGCGCTTGTCCTGGTGTCCTTCCTTGTTCCTTGTGTTTCGAACTACAAGGAACACGACCGTTCTGGTCTGTGGGTCCCGTGGGATTACGCCTATAACCTGCTCAACAGCTGCCGCCCGAACGCTATCCTCTTTACGAACGGCGATAACGATACCTTCCCGCTGTGGTTTGCTCAGGAAGTTGCCGGTGTCCGCAAGGACGTGCGCGTGGTGAACCTCTCACTCGGCAATACCGACTGGTACATCAAGCAGATGCTCGTCAACGAACCGATTCTCAAGTTGTCTTACGACAAGAAGACGATTGACAGCGACATGGTGCTCGACAACAGCTCCGCCCAGAATCCGAACCATTCTGTCGCGACTTGGGTGAACAGGGCTAACCGCCTCATGCCGCAGCTCAAGAGCCGCATCGAGCAGATGGAAGGTCAGCAGCTTTCGGCAGAAGATTCCGTGAAACTGTATACGTTCAAGACCCACTACCAGATCTGGGATGCCTTTGTTGAATGGGCTGCCCGCACCCGCAGTGGCGTGATGCTTACGCAGCACAAGCTGGTTCTTGACCTCGCGCTCCAGAACATGGACAAGCCCATCGAGATTTCGACGACGGTCGGAACCTCCAATTTCATGGGCCTCGAAAAGTACATGGTGCAGGAAGGTCTCGTCTACAACTTTATCAAGGGCGATCTCAATCCCAAGCGTAACGAGTTTGATGTTGCCTACGCCTCGGGCTTGATTGACAGCGTTTTCAAGTTCCGTGGCTTAGGTGATGGTACTGCGTTCATCAACGACGAAACTTCAAGGCTCCTTTCGAGCTATGTGTCGCTCTACCTCCAGATATCGTTCGCTGCCCGCGAAAAGATTGCGGCTCTTCGCGTCCAGAAGCCGTTTACCGCGGAAATGAAGGCCGAGGCGGAAAAACTTGCGGCATCGTCCGTCAAGTATCTGGAACTTGGCATGAAGCAGTTCCCGCAGGAATGGCGCTGCTACTGGGCCGCCGGTTTTGTCTATGACATCGTGGGCGAGAAGCAGAAAGCGCTGGATGCTCTGGAACAGGGCTTGAAGAGCGTTTCGGAGTATGACGATGTGGGACTCTACCGATTGAAGATGAGTGTTGAGCAAATCAAGAACAGTCCTGCGAAGCCGATGACGGTCGATGAAATTGTTCCGGCCGCAGCAGATAGCGTTCAGGCCGATTCTGCGAAGGTGGATTCACCCACGGTCGTTGCGGCGGTGAAGTAGTCCGGAGGCGAAAATGGATTTAAGCCTAGTCATTCCTGTCAAGGAAGAGAGCGAGAATCTTCCGGAACTCTTTAAGGAAATCGTTGACGCGCTTGCGCCGACGGGCTTCGAATATGAAGTCATCGTTATAGATGACGGAAGCCGCGACAATACTTGGGAAGTGCTGGAAAACCTTTCTAAGGAATATCCGTTCATGCGCGGTATTCGCTTCCAGTTCAACTGCGGCAAGGCCGATGCCCTTGCTGTCGGTTTCTCGAAGGCCCGCGGCCGCTACGTGGCTACCCTCGATGGCGACCTGCAGGATGACCCGCTCGAAATTCCGAAGATGATCAAGATTCTGGATGATGGCTACGACCTGGTTTCGGGCTGGAAAATCCGTCGTCTCGATCCCTGGCACAAGACGTGGCCCTCCAAGCTGTTCAACCTGACCGTGTCCATGGTGTGCGGCCAGCGCCTGCACGATTTTAACTGCGGCATCAAGGCGTACCGCAGTTCTGTGGTCCGCTACATCGAACTCTATGGCGACTACCACCGCTTTATTCCCGTGATGGCCAAGTGGCAGGGCTTCCGCATTACCGAAATGCCGGTTGCACACAGGGCCCGCGTCCACGGGGTGTCGAAATACGGCGTGTCGCGCCTTGTGTCCGGGTTCCTGGACCTGATCTCGCTCATGTTCATGCGCAGTTTTTCGACCAAGCCTCTACATTTCTTCGGACTTGTCGGGCTCGTGTTCATGCTGCTCGGCCTGGGCGTTTGCGGCTATTTCGGCTACGAGTGGCTGCAGACGGGGGCCATGCATGTGCGTCCGCTCCTGCTTGCGGGTGGCTTTTCGCTTGTGATGAGCGTGCAATTCTTCTCGCTGGGGCTTCTGGCCGAGATGTTGAATGGCCGCAAGCGGCGGATTTATCCAGTTGCCGAAACTTTTGGCGGTGCAGATTTGTAGATTGTTGCGTATTGGAGTTAGAATATGGCATTCCCGAAGAGCTTAGTCATTGTCCCTACCTATAACGAGAAGGAAAACATCCTTCTTATCATTTCGGCGATTCTCGAACAGAACGCGTGCCTCGAGGTGCTCGTTGTCGATGATGGCAGTCCCGACGGTACGGGCGACATGGTCGATGAGGAGTCTAGGAAGAATCCTCGCGTGCACCTGATTCGCCGAAAGGGCAAGATGGGGCTCGGTTCTGCCTATGTGACGGGTTTCAAGTGGGCGCTCGAACGCGACTACGAACGCGTATTCGAGATGGATGCCGACTTTAGTCATGCTCCCACGGACTTGAACAGGTTCCTCGAAGCCGCCGAGGAATCGGACCTGGTTCTCGGTAGCCGCTACCAGAATCACCGCATCAGCGTGGTGAACTGGGACTTGCGCCGCCTTATCCTGAGCTACGGAGCGAACGTGTACACGCGCATCGTGACCGGGCTTCCGATAAGCGATGCTACCGGCGGCTTCAAGTGTTTCCGTCGCGAGGCCCTGCAGGCGCTGAACCTCGACAAGATGAAGAGCGATGGATACTGCTTCCAGATAGAGACGACCTTCAAGATTTGGAAAAAGGGACTCCGCGTGAAGGAAATTCCCATCGTGTTTACCGATCGCACGCGCGGAACCTCCAAGATGAGCGGTGGCATTATCTCCGAAGCCTTCTTCCTGGTTCTTAAGCTCAGGTTGGGACTCGCATAGCGCATGTATTCCTGTTCCATTATCATTGTTGCCTACAATTCCTGCGATTTCATTCCTGCATGCCTGAAATCGGTCCGAGATGCGTGCGAGGGAATCGATGCGCAGGTGATTGTGCTTGATAATGGCTCGGTCGAACCGATTCTACCCGAAATCAGGCAGTTCTTCCCCGAAGTGGAATGGATTGATTCCAAGGAAAACCTGGGCTTTGGTAAAGGTTGTAACTTTGCCGAAAAGCATGCGACAAAGCCGTACCTGTTCTTCATCAATCCTGATACGATTATCTCGAAGAACGCCTTCCGCGAAATGCTCAAGTTCATGGAAGAACACCCGGAAGCGGGGACGGTCGGCTGCCGCATCCTGAACGAAGACGGAACGCTCCAGTGGGCTTGCCGCCGTTCTTTCCCGACAATTGTTTCCGCTGTTTCCAAGACGATTGGCCTTGCGGCGATGTTCCCGAAGAGCAAGACGCTTGCCAGCTACAACATGACGTACGCCGATCCGGACGAGATGATTGAAGTCGATGCCATTAGCGGCTCGTTCTTCTGCATCCGTCGAGATGTCTATGAAAAGCTGAACGGCTTTGATGAAGACTACTTCATGTATGGTGAAGACTTGGACCTCTGCTTCCGTACAAAGCAGATGGGCCTCAAGAACTATTATACGCCGGTCACGAACATTCTGCATTTTAAGGGGCAAAGCTGCCGCACGCGCCGCTGGGGGTCCTACGTGGACTTTTACAAGGCGATGCTCATCTTTGTGAAAAAGCACAAGGACCTTTACTTTGTCCCGAATTTCCTCGTGTCTTTCGGTATTTTATTTGCGGCGTTCGTGGGCATGTTCTCGCGCTTGATTCCGAAGTTCTGGAAGATGTTCCTCGACCTGGGCGTTGTGGCGCTGTGGGCGTTTTCGTTCCTGAACCACACAAGCGTTGTGTCCGATGTGTGCTTCCATGATTCCAGTTGCCTCGAAAGTGGGTGTGCCGGGACGAGTGAGGTTATAAAACATTCCATTATGGATTTTGCCCAGTTCGAAGACTGGTGGCTTGTTGGCCTGGTGGTTGTCGTGAACTTTGCGTTCCTTATTTTCCGTGGGGAGTATACGGAATCTAGCCTCAAGGGCGAAAAGTTCCTGCGTTACCTGATTCCGCTGAACCTGCTTACGGTGGGCGGGTACGAGGCTTTCCGTTACTTCACGCAGATGCCCGTCGTGTCGGAAGGCGGCAATAATTATTGGCCGTACGATCCGCATTTGATTGTGTGGACTATCTGCTCCAGCCTCTTTATCCCGCTTGCGCTCCTTGCCTGGCGCCGCATCGCATTCTGGATAAACTATTTCTACCGCATCTTTGCCAAGAAGCGTCACCGTTCCATTCTGCTCGGTGGCCGCGAGGATTCGCTTACCAACTGGTTCGACAGCTACAACGTGATTCCGGGAATCGAGATTCTCGGTTGCGTGAGCGGCGAACCCGATAAGATTAGCGCAGAAAACCGTCAGCACCTCCTGGGGCCCCTTTCGGACATGGAATCCATCTGCAACCGCACGGGCTGCCGCGAACTCCTGGTCGTGTCCAATTTCTCGGGTTATCGCGAGGATTTTGACATCAATTGGCTCGATAAGCTCGGCCTGAGGGTATATTTGCTCATCGGAAACGGCAAAAACGGCAATTTTGCCCTCGTAGACCTCAAATATCTGCACTAAAAGCCCTCTCCGGTTATCCTTTTCTCGAAAATAGAGTTATTTTTATATCAACTATAAGTTGTTGATTATAAAGGCTTTATGTTCGACTATAAACTCTTGGATATTCTTTGCTGCCCCGAGACTCGGGGTAAACTCCGTATGGCAGATGACGCCCTTTTGGCGAGCATCAACAAGGCCGGTGCCGCAGGAACCCTCAAGAATGCGGCTGGCGAAAAGATTTCTGAAACTTTGACCGAGGTCCTTGTGAACGAGGCGGGCTCCCGTGCCTATATCGTTCGCGAAGGAATTCCTGTTCTTTTGACGGACGAAGCGATCTTGCTTCCCTTGGAGGGATAAATGGCCGTTACACTGGATACCCTGAAAAAGTCTATTGGCAAGAAGAAGGCGAAGTCTATGGCTTTCTCCTGGCTTGCCGACTATGAGTTCATGGCGGGAGACGTCGACAATGCGCTTGCCCGCGTGGATGCCGGTCTGCAGCTTTATCCGGGCGACATTCCCGGCATGCTGGTTCGCGCCAAGATTTTGTTCCAGCAGGGCAAATTCCTGGATTGTGTCGAAGAATGCAAGCGCGTCCTGGAAAAGGATCCGTTCTGCCTTTCGGCGCAGAAGCGCATGGGCGATGCTTACGATCAGCTGATTGGCCTTGCTGCCGGGGAAGAGGAAGCGCAGGAAAATACGGGAAACCGCAACCGCTGCTATCGCCGTGTTCACGATATGGATCCGCTCGATACGTTCTGGAAAGAAGAATACGAAGCTGTTCCTGAAACCTTGGGTGCTGCCGCCGTTGCCGGTGCTGCAGCCCTGGGGGAGGCCGACTTTGCGATGCCCGATATGGATGCTGCTGCAGACGTGGCTGCCGAGCCCGAGATGGAAACGGCCTCTGCCGAAACCGAAGCGCCTGCTGCGGAAGAATCGGATTCCCTTTTCGACAAGTCCCTCGACATGGATATCGATACTCCGGCCGAGGAGCCTGCTCCGGAATTTACGCTGACCGAGGAACCCGCCGAACCAGCCAAGCCGGCCTCTCCGTTCTCCATGGCGGACGACGATCCGTTCGCTTCGTTGAAGTCGCTTGGTGTTGAAGATGACTCCGTCGATGAATCTGCGATGGATACCCTGGAGAACTCGCTGAATTCCGCGCTGGATTCTGCTGAGACGGACATTACTCTCGACGAGGATGCCGCTCCGAGCGAAGAAATCTCCGGCAATGACGTGGATTCCGCGTTCTCGAATTTCTTTGGTGACGAAAGCGATGATCTTGAAACTGAATCGTCTCAGTCTTCCGCTCCGTCTTCTCCGTTTGCACAGATGGATTTGCCGACGAGCCTGGACGACGAACCCGTGGCTCCGCAACCCAAGGACGAGGATGTTTTCGGTTCGGAGAATGTCGAGGACAAGCCGCAGAGCATTGACGATGCGTTTGGCGATATCTTCGGCGAAGACGAACTTCCCGAAGAATTGCCCTCTTCCGCTCCGGCACAGGAATCTACGCCTGCTCCTGAAGAATCCTCGTTTGGTTCGGGTCTCTTCGAAAAGTCGGCGGATGCCGATATGGGCGTGGGCTCTGATGAGGATTCTCTGAAGCTCGACGAGCCCGAACTGGAGGAGCCGGAAGCCGACAAGCCGCAGAGCTTGGACAGCGCGTTCAACGATATCTTTGGCGAGGATGAACTTCCCGAAGAAAAGCCTGCTGAACCGGCTGCCGAGGATGCTTCTGCAAATGAGGATGAATTCTCCCTGGGACTTGATCTGCCGGTCGAGGATGCTCCTGCAACTGAGGCTCCCGCTGCGGATGACGTGTTGGATCTCGATAGCGAAGACCTGACGTTCGGCGAGGAAAAGGCTTCCGAGGACGAATCGCTCGAACTGCCGGCCGAAGAAGAAGCGGTTCCCGAGGAACTTGCTGCTGAAGAGACCGCTGTGGAAGAACCCGCTGCGGAAGGACCGGTTGTCGAGGAAACGATTGCCGAGGAACCTGCTGTCGAAGAACCTGTAGTTGAACAAACTATTGCCGAAGAACCGTCTGTTGCAGAGCCCGAAGTAGCTGATGATGGCGGTATCCATGTGCAAAGTGCTCTTGACGCTCTCTTTGCCGATGATGACGAACTTCCGGAAGAACATGCCCCTGCATCGGATATGCCCGAAGCTGTGGCCGAGGACTCCCTTGTAGAAAGTGCTCCCGAAGAAGAAAAGGTCGAATCTGTTGCTGATGAGAACAAATTAAATGATGAGGATTCGCTTTCCAAGGAAATGGGAGACGCCTTCTCGACGCTGTTCTCCGATGACGATGATTTGCCGGTAGATGAATCCAATGCTGATGCGTCTGCGGAACTTCCGGAACAGGAGGCTGTGGCTTCGCAGGAAGACACGGGTGCTGCTATTGAAGAAGCGCCGCTTGCCGATCCGACTCTCGAATCGGATTTGGACAAGTCGTTCAGCAGCCTGTTTGGTGAAGACGATTCTGTTGCAGAATCTGAACCTGCCAAGGATATTCCCGCTGAAGAATCTGCTCCGACCGCGGATGCCGATGTTGCGCAGGAATCCGTGGGATCTTCGACGGATCACGAAAGTCTTGAATCCGAATTCTCCGGTGCGTTCAAGGAACTCTTCAACACCGATGACGATTCTCTCGATGAAAAGGAATCGCTCCCGAACAACAAGGGGATGGATTTCCTGATGTCGGGGGATTCCGATGACGAAGTCGTTGCCGGACTTGTTTCGGATCCGAATGTTCCTTTGGACAAGCTGCCTTCCGAAATAGACCCGAGTAGGAACACGCAGACTCTTGCTGAAATTTATTTTGAACAGGGCTACTACGACAAGGCTCTCGACATGTACAGGGACTTGGCGAGCAAGGATCCCGAAAACGAGGCTATAGCCAAGCGTTTGGCCGAAGTCCAGAAGGCTTACGACTCCAAGTTCGGAGGCGAACAGAATGGCTGATTTGAGAATCGAGCAGCTGCTCCGTGCGATGGTCGAGAACAAGGCTTCTGACTTGCACATCCGTACGGGCGTTCCTCCGATTTACCGTATTAACGGTGCACTGACAAAGTTGTTCGAAACGCGTGTGGATGCCGGCATGATGGATTCCTTCATGGACGATATCATGAACCGCGACCAGAAAAACCGTTTCGAGACGAACAAGGAATGCGACTTTGCCGTGGGCGCCCGCGACATGGGCCGTTTCCGTGTGAACGTTTTCCGCCAGCGCGGCACGATTGCCATGGTGATTCGTCACATCAAGGCGAAGATTCCTGCATTCGAGGAACTTCACCTGCCCGAAGTTATCCGTGACCTTGCGCTTACTCGCCGTGGCCTTGTGCTCGTTACGGGAACGACGGGTTCGGGTAAGTCGACGACGCTTGCTTCCATGCTGGACTACATCAACCAGACGGAAGCGGTGAACATCATTACCGTCGAAGACCCGATTGAATATCTTTACCGCGACAACAAATCCATCATTTCGCAGCGCGAGATTGGCGTGGATACGCTTTCGTACGCGAACGCCCTGCGCGCCGCCCTCCGTCAGGACCCGGACGTGCTCCTGGTGGGCGAAGTCCGTGACCTCGAGACGATGCAGATTGCGCTGACTGCGGCCGATACGGGCCACATGGTGTTTGCGACCATCCATACGACGAATGCGACCGAAACGATTCAGCGTGTGCTTTCGATGTACCCGCCGCACCAGCACGACGAAATCCGTATTCTCCTTTCTGAAGTGCTTGCGGGTATTATTTCGCTGCGCTTGTTGCCGACTGCCGATGGCAAGGGCCGCGTGCCCGCCGCTGAGGTACTTGTGAATACTGCTGCCATCAAGGAATACATCCGTGACAAGGACAAGCTTTCGCTGGTTGAACACGCCATTGCCGAAGGCCACATGCAGTATCATAGCCAGACGTTCGACCAGGCTCTGCTCGAACTTTACAAGACGGAGCAGATTTCGCTTGAGACCGCAATGAATGCCGCCACGAACAAGGATGACTTCGATCTTAAGATTCGCGGTATTTCTGGTACGTCCGACCGCGGCTGGATGTAGTTTTACTCAGAGTCATACCGCAGCCTTACGAAGTAAGGCAAGTGTATCTACTAGAATCATCATGCCTGCATTACTGCGGGCATTTTTCGTACACGAAGGGGTTGTGGTCGCCTTGTACCTTGAAGATGCGGCGGTCGCGTTCGCATTCCTTTTCGGTGACGGGGTACATCTTGTTCCAGGCTTCGAAGAGCTTGCGGTCCTGATTCGATAGCTTTACGCCGTAGGTCTTTTCCATGTAGAAGCTTGCGCGGGCGATGATTCCGCGGGCCTCTTCGCGGGGCTGCGCCTTTTTTTCCTTAAAGTCGACGATGGTCTTGCAGCCGCCGTACATGGGCTCGGGATTGTTGGTCCACTGGCTGTACATGAAGTTGTTGCGGTCTCCGTTCACCTCGCCGATAGCGGGGTAGAGGTTGTGCATGTCGCCTTCCATCAGCTTGAATGTCGTGTCGTTCGCACTGCAGTTCTTGCGGCCGCCGTCCTTCCAGCAGGGCAAAAAGTGCCCCATGTTGTGTGCTGTCACCATGTGTTCCCACTCGATGCGTTCTGCTCGCTTGTAGCTTTTGCGGTTCGGGTTTTCGCGCGGCTTGAAGTCGCAACTGCTAAAGTCGACGTTCTTCTTGTCGTCGTATTTGCAGCCGCAGTAGAGAGTCTCCTGCAGTTCGCCGTAATAGACGCGCCTCATTTGCTTGCTTGCATCGCGGTAGTTGTAATGCCGGGGTGCGGCAGTCGGGTCAACGCGCGCAAATACAATAGACGAAAGCGCCGCCAGAACCAGGATAGGGCCTAATAATTTCATAATAAAAACCGTGATGTAATCGTTGTGAATATAGATAATGCTTTGTAATGTTTGATGCCGAAATTCTAAATTTGTGCCCATGCAATCCATCGGTATGGAATATCTGGAATCGCGCCTGATGTTCGGGATGGTTCCCGGGCTCGAATCGACTCGTGCGCTTTGTGCCGCGCTCGGCAATCCCGAAAAAAAGTTCAGGTCGATTCACGTGGTCGGCACGAACGGGAAGGGCTCCACCAGTTATTACCTCGCGGGCGTATTGCAGGCGCACGGGCTCAAGACGGGCCTGTACGTGAGCCCGCACCTGGTAAGCCTGCGGGAGCGTATCCGGATTGACGACGTTCCCATTCCGGCAGAAGATTTGGACCGGTTGCTTTTAAAAGTGAAGGCCGCCGCAGATTCCGTGTCGGCGGGGCGCGTGGCCGCGGGTGCATCTCCGGTCGAGCTCACGTTTTTTGAAGTCCTGACGCTGGTTGCCTTCCTCTATTATGCGGAACAGGGCGTGGATGTCGCTGTTCTCGAGGCGGGTATGGGTGGCAGGCTCGACAGCACCGCTGTTGCGGGTGGCGAGATTGCGGTCGTGACGAGCATCGGGCTCGAACACACCGAGGTCTTGGGGCCCACGGAATCGGCGATTCTCCGCGAGAAGATGGGAGTCGTGGGAGAGGCGCGCGAAGTTGCACGCGGGAAGACGTTTATCGTTGGCGGAATTTCGGGTGCCTTGCTCGAAGAGGCGCGCGGATATGCGGCTGCTCTCGGGTGCAAGTGTATTGTCCCTGAAATTCGTGGCGACATCGTGCTCCCGAATCTCGGGCGCCATTACATCGAAAATGCGAGCCTCTCGCTTGTGGCCGCCGCGCAGTTTATAAACGTTGCGCATCTTGCAGGAACAATAAATGGCGCGATAAATTATGACGATTCCCTCGCGCTCAAGACTCTTGCGACACGCTCGTGGGCAGGCCGCATGCAACTGCTTGCTGGCCCGGACGGCAGGATACGCGTTATTCTGGACGGGGCCCACAATTCGCATGCGGTTCGCCGCCTGGTAGAAACCTTGCGCGAGTATTATCCAGGGAAAAAGTTCCACTGCCTGTTTGGCGCCCTCAAGGATAAGGATGTGGGGGAGATGCTCAAACTTATGGCGCCTCATGTCGCCCGCTGGCATATAACGAGGACGCCGTACCCGCGCTTCCGTGAACTTGCTGACCTGCGTAACGAAATGCAGGCGCTTGACCTCTATGTCGCAAGCGAGGGCGAACTTTCCCGCGAATACCTGGATAAGGTCCTGAACGATTGCGGTGCCGATAAGCTAAATGATTCCCCGCTCCTGATTACGGGCAGCCTCTACATGATTGGTGCGAGCATCCAGTTGCTCCGCGATGAATTTACGGAACTCGAGTTCTTCCGCGGGCTCGAACCTACGACGAACGAACACCGCTAGCGGACGGTCGATTCTACGGTCCCGTCCCTGAACTTTGTCCGTAAGGTATCGCCGGACTTCAGTTGGGACGCGTTGCGGATAAATTTACCGTTTGAATCCAGAGTGAGCGTGTAGCCTTTTGCGAGTGCGGTCTCGGGGTCTGCGCTCTTGACGCGCAGTTCGGTCAGCTTGAACTGCGATTGGGCGAGGTCGAGAATCTTGCGCGTACCTTGCCGCAGGCCTTCGGTATTGCGGTCGAGCCTTGCTAGTTCTTCTTTTACCAAGAAGTGCGAATCCTTTTGCAGGGTAGAGAGAACAACGGCATGCCGCGTTTTTTCTCCCTGGATGCGCGAGGTGACCCGCTGTTGCAGCCTTGTGGCGGCCATGCCGAGCTCCTGCTTGCTTTCGGAAAGTAGGCTGCGCGTGGAATCGGCAATCCTCCGTGCTGTTTCTACAAGGTCGCTCCAGCTTTCCTGAGCGCGTTCCACAAGCCGCTTGGCGCAGTCGGTGGGTGTGATGCATGAAACGCATGCCACCTCGTCGAGGAGGCTCTTGTCTATTTCGTGTCCGATGCCCGTGAATACAGGGATGGGGTAGTTCGCGACCGCGCGGCAGAGCGCTTCGCTGTCGAAATAGTTGAGGTCTGTCTTGGAACCGCCCCCGCGCACGATGCACACCACGTCGATTTCGCTGTTTTCGCGCAGGGTATCGAGTGCCGCAAGCACGCTCGATTCCGTGTCGTTCCCCTGCATCTTTGCAAATGCGGGTATGACCCTGAACTTGAAGGGCGATGCGGCGAGCCTCGTGGTGAAATCCTTGTAGGCGGCAGTTCCTTCGCCTGTCACGAGCCCTACGCAAAGGGGCATCTGCGGGAGTTCTATCGACTTGTTCTTTTCGAGCAGTCCTTCGAGAGCGAGTTTTTTGAGAATTGCCGCTTTCGTGACCGCAAGTTCCCCGAGCGTGTACACCGGGTCGATGTCGAGTACGCGCGCCTGCAGCTTGCCGAAGGGGATATATACGTCAGCCTGGATGAGCAGGCAAACCTTGAGCTGTTCCTTGATGACGAACGGTGTCGGTGCGTTTTCGGTCTTTTGCCGGAGGGCGGCGAACTGGCCCGCGAAACAGCTGAGCGAAATGGTCGCGATGGGTTTCACGTCGCCTTCGGCGAAGTCCGCGATGCTCATGTAAACAACTTTTTGCTTTTCGGCTATTTGCGTGATAACCCCGTGAACCCAAACGGCCGGTGTGTCGGCGAGCTTGTTCCGGATGGAGGTCATGTACTGCATGACGGAGAATGTGCGCACGGGCTGTTCCATGGCTGCAAGAATAGCAATTTATGCCATAAAACATCGAACAAATGCTGCTATCCGCTGGCCACTATTTTATATATTTCCTTCAAAACGCGGGCGGACTTCGCCTGCTGGACAATTTGTTTCAACTAAAAGGATAAACATGAAACGTATCTCTATCGTCGCTATGGCAATTCTTGCCGCTAGTCTCGTCGCTTGCAACCAGGCCTCTGCCGGTGGTTCCTTCAACCAACAGGCCCGCCTCGACTCCCTCGAAAAGAAGGTGGCCGAAATGGAAGCCAACATGGAAGCGGTTGCCTACATTCTCGAAAAGCGCGCTGGCATGTCCCTCGAAGATGCCAAGAAGGAACTGGAAATGGCCAACAAGGTCTGGGACATCCCCGACGAGGACAGCCCGGTTTTCGGCAATACCAAGGACCCGAAGCTCACGATTGTTGAATTTACCGAGTTCCAGTGCCCGTACTGCTCCCGTATCGCTCCTGTGATGCAGGAACTCAACAAGAAGTACCCGGATAAGATCAAGTTCGTGTACAAGCACTTCCCGCTCAGCTTCCACTCCAACGCGAAGGCCGCCGCGGCTTCCGCCATCGCAGCCCAGAAGCAGGGCAAGTTCTGGGAATACCGCTACGCCCTCGCTCCGCATAGCCGCGAACTTTCCGATTCTACTTACCTCGCCGTCGCCAAAGAAGTCGGCCTCGACGTCGAAAAGTTCAAGAAGGACATGGTCCTCGATTCTGCCATGGAAGCCCGCATCGACAAGGACTTCAAGCTGGGCGTGCAGGTCGGCGTGCAGGGAACCCCGAACTTCTACATCAACGGCAAGCGTCAGGACAGCTTCTCTCCGGCCCTCGTCGAAAAGCTCCTCAACGAAGCCAAGTAGTGTTTTCTGGTGTGCACGCTTAAACGTCTAGGCGTGTGCCCTTTTTTGTGCTAAAAGTTTAAATTTAAGGCAAAACAAACAACAAACAAGGAAACGACATATGATAAAGCAAACATTGAAAGTCGCGTCCGTCATCCTCCTGGGTGCGAGCGTGGCAGCAATGGCTCAGCCGAAACCTCCTCGCGTAGTTCCTTACAAGTTCTTCAACGAAGAGATGCCCGAAGGCGGAGATACCTATGCGTACGGTGGCAAAAGCAAGGGCTTTTCCATCGATGCCAAGAACGGTTTCAAGTCTAAGGCGGCTCTTAACCTCAAACTCGATCCGAGCGAATATTCCGGCGCCCAGATTTGCTTGAAGAATGACTTCTTCTTTGACATGGACAAGGTCATGCTCGACGGCAAGCTCGAGTTCATGGTCAAGGGCAAGAAGGGCGGCGAAGCCCTTATCGTTGGCCTTCTTGACGAAAAGAATTCCGACGGCAAGGAAACGCAGGTCAAGCTCACTGTCAACAAGTATATCGAAGGCGGCTCCATCACGACGGACTGGAAGAAGGTTTCCATTCCTCTCGTGGACTTCCCGGACCGCGGTCTCTACTGGGACAACACCCGCAAGTCCGAATTCCCGGCCCGTATCGATTGGAAGAAGATTTACGCTATCCGTCTCTCCATCGACAAGGGTTCCGCAAAGGATTTCGAAATCTGGGTGGACAACATCGAAATCGTGAAGACTGGCAAGAAGGCCCCTCCGAAGAAGAAGATTGTCTACTGGGATGAAAACGAGGACGTCATCAATGGCCCGAAGAATCCTGAAAAGCTTGATGGCAAGGTCAAGCCGGTTGCAAACGGCATCTTCTACGACAACCGCGTCAAGGGCTTCAGCTACAGCTACGGTGGCCTTTCCGCCCAGCGCGAAGCCGAATCCAAGACTCCGGGCAACTCGAACGTGCTCGCCCTTTACATCGACAACAACGACTGGTCCGGTGTGACCTACTCCATTGGCGAAGGCAAGTACATCGACCTTTCCAAGGTCCGCAACAAGGGCGGTCTCTACTTCTGGATCAAGGGTAAGCTCGGCGGCGAAAAGGTGTACGTCGGTATCCTCGACAACCAGGGCAACGACATCAAGAGCCAGACCAAGATTAGCCTCAACGACTGGATCGAGGGCGCGAAGGTCGGCACTGACTGGAAGCTCGTGAAGATTCCTCTCAAGAAGTTCAACGACAAGGGTAAGGCTTGGGATGCTAACAAGCAGGCCGAAGTCGCCAAGGATGTGCAGTGGAACAAGATCCAGGAAATCCGCTTCTCCGTGGGCAAGGGTGAAAACCAGGGCGAACCGGGCAAGCCGGCTCCTGTGACCATCTTTGTGGACCAGATTACCTTCACCGAAACCATCGACTGGGTCGATCCGGATATCAAGTGGGACAGCTGGAAGAACAAGACTCCGGATGTCGTGATTTCCGACTTCGAAGGCAAGTTCACCAAGGACAACTGGGAACCGTCCAAGGGCCCGAAGTCCAAGGTCGAAGTGGAAATGCCGTTCAAGACCTCCAAGCTCGATGGCAACTCCCTCAACGTGAAGCACTTCGAAATGTCTGACTGGGTGGACGTCGTGCTCGACTTCACCAAGAATGGCGCTAACCATGACGCCAAGCAGCGCGACTGGACCAACCATTGGGGCATCATGTTCGACGTCTACTCCGAACGTGCATGGCAGTCCATCACGGTCCAGATTGGTGACGCTGGTAACGAACTCTTCGTGTCCAACACCGGTGTGCCGCGCGGCCGCACCACTGTGATCGTGCCGTTCCGCACCTTCAGCAAGTTCCCGTATTACCAGCCGCCTACCGCCAAGGAAAACGGCGTGTTTGACCTCAAGGGCGTTGTTTCCCTCGACTTCAAACCGGGTGGAGAAGGTTCTAACGGCTCCTTCGAAATCGACAACATCAAGCTCACCAACCAGCGCGAAGTCAAGGCTGCCGCTCGTCCGGCTGTCGTGAAGGTCGACGTGAAGGGTACCGGCGACGTGATCAACCCGAACATCTCGGGCGGCCTCTTCGGTATCAACGCTGCCCTCTGGGATGGCGACATGCTTGACAATCCGAAGTTCAAGGTGCAGACCCGTGACTACGTGAAGCGCATCAACCACGGCATCATCCGTTACCCGGGTGGCCTCCGTGCCGATGACGACCACTGGAAGGAAATCCTCGATAACAAGGACTGGATGGTCGATACCGACGAATTCCTCGAATGGCTCAAGAAGACCGGCTCCAACGCCATGTTCACTGTCAACTTCGGTTCCGGCACCGAACAGGAAGCCGCTGCCTGGGTGAAGCACACCAACATCGACAAGAAGGCCGGCATCAAGTACTGGGAAATCGGTAACGAAGTCTACGGTAACTGGCACCCGTACTACGAAAAGTACGGTAAGGACGGCGGTACCATCTATGGTAAGCGCGCCCGCAAGTTCATCGAGGCCATGAAGAAGGTTGACCCGACCATCAAGGTGGCGGTGCTCGGCGTTCTCGACGGTCAGTGGAACGACAACGTGCTCAAGGAAACCGGCGACATTGCCGACGGTATCATCGTTCACCACTATCCGCAGCACTACGGTGAAGAAAACGACTTCGCCATGCTCAGCGCCCCGCAGGACCTCGTGCCTATCTACAGCCGCCTGCACAAGCTCGTGGACAAGTGGACCAAGCACTTCAACAAGGACAAGAAGTTCGAACTCTGGCTCACCGAATGGAACTCCGTGGACTTCAACCCGGGTCCGCAGACCATCGCTCTCGAAAATGGCCTGTTCGTTGCTGACTATCTTGCTATGCTTGCCACCGAGAACGTGGACAACGCACAGTACTGGGATATCCACAACGACATCACTCCGGAAGGCGGTGACTACGGCTACCTGACCCGTTCTGCCGAAGAGTGCATGAACTGCCCGCGCCCGAGCTACTGGGCATTCCAGATGGCTTCTGACGCTCTCCGCGGCAAGCTCCTCAAGACCGTGATTACCGGTGACAAGGAATCGCTCATCACGACCTACTACACCGAAAACGGCAAGAAGAAGAGCCTCCTCGTGATCAACAAGAGCCCGTACAGCGACTACGAACTCAAGCTCGACATTCCGGGCTTCAAGGGCAAGGCCACTGTCCAGACGCTTGACAAGAGCTCCGAAAAGCTCAAGGCCGGCTGGGAAAATGACCCGTCCAAGAAGGCCAAGAAGGGTGTTGACGTGTCTAAGCCGATCAAGGTCGGCAAGCGCACCATCACGCTCATCACGATTGAGTAAGACATAAGGACGTCATCCCCGCGCAGGCGGGGATCTCGTTAAAACAATTGCCTCGCCGGAAACCCCGCCGGGGCTTTTTGTATAGGGAAGAATGTTTTAGTTTTCTTTTAGTGAGTCGGATGCTTGTCCGGCATCTTTCTTGTCTTTAGATGGCCTGTCGAAACCGCCGGCATCTTCAAAACGCTTTTGGTCTTCGGCCGACATGTGGGCGACTTTATCTGCAATTGTGAGTGCCATGAAACAGGCTGGCATAATACCTGAATCACACTTTTGGGAAAGGTCTTTTGCTATTTGGGCTAGAGCTTCCGGTGTTCTTGCGTAACCGCCTGCATTTTCGAACCGCAGCTTGTCTTCGGGCGTCATTGCTGCGACTGTGTCGATAAAAGAGAGGAATACGAAACAGGAACGGATGTCTCCTGATTCACATTTTTGCGAAAGCTCTTTGGCTTCTTGAGCTTTGGCTTCTGGATAGTTGTCGCTGGCACCAAGTGAGAATGCGGATACCGCAGCGAGTGCAACTGCGAAACGCCGAAATTTCATAAGATGCCCTTTGCCTGTATTACCGTTCCAGCCTGAAGTACACGGCCGCAAGCGGCGGGAGCTGGATGTTCAGGCTCCACTGCCTGTTCTGCCACGGGATGTCCTGCGTCCAGACTTCGCCGAAGTTTCCAACGTTAGAGCCACCGAACATGGCCGCATCCGTGTTGAAAATTTCTTTCCAGGCTCCGCGGGCGGGGGCGCCCAGGCGGTAGTCGTGACGCACGACCGGCGTGAAGTTGAACACGCACAGAATCTGGTTCCCGTGGTCGTCCTTGCGCACGAAACTTACGATGGAATTGTCCGCGTCGTCGCACCAGATCCACTCGAAACCGGTGTGGTAGTGGTCGATCTCCCAGAAGGGTGCGTTTTCCTTGTACAGGTGGTTGAGTGTCTTCATCATCTGCAGGAGCTTTCCGTGGCTGTCCCAGCTGATGAGGTGCCAGTCGAGCGACTGCTTCTCGTTCCATTCGCGCCACTGCCCGAACTCGTTGCCCATGAAGTTGAGTTTTTTGCCCGGGTGCGCGTACTGGAAGGCGTAGGTGAGGCGGAGGTTCGCGAACTGCTGCCAGTTGTCGCCCGGCATCTTGCGGAGCATGGAGCCCTTGCCGTGAACCACTTCGTCGTGGCTGAACACCTGGATGAAGTTCTCGCTGTAGGCGTACATCATGCTGAAGGTCAGCTGGTTGTGGTGGTACTTGCGGTGGATGGGTTCGTGCTCGATGTAACTCAAAAAGTCGTTCATCCAGCCCATGTTCCACTTGTAGTGGAATCCGAGGCCGCCCTGCTCCGGCGGGCGCGTGATGGAGGGGAAGCTCGTGGATTCTTCGGCAATCAGGATGGCGTGCGGCGTGAGGCGGCCCATGATGCTGTTCAGGTGCTTCAGGAACTCGATGGTATCGTAGTTGATGTTGCCGCCGTCCTTGTTCGGCACCCACTGGCCGGGGCCCTTGCCGTAGTCGAGGTAGAGCATGGAGGCCACGGCGTCGACGCGCAGGCCGTCGCAGTGGAATTCCTTGAGCCAGTACATCGCGTTTGCGATAAGGAAGTTCTTGACCTCGTTGCGGCCCAGGTTAAAGATGTAGGTGCCCCAGTGCGGGTGTTCGCCCTGGCGCGGGTCGGCGTGCTCGTAGCAGGCGGTGCCGTCAAAGCGGCCGAGCGCGTGTGCATCCTTCGGGAAGTGCGCCGGCACCCAGTCGAGAATCACGCCAATTTCGTTCTGGTGGCAAAGGTCCACAAAGTGGCGGAACTGGTCGGGCGTGCCGTAACGGCTTGTGGGGGAGTAGTAACCGGTCACCTGGTAGCCCCAAGATTCATCGAGCGGGTGTTCCGCCAGCGGCAAGAATTCCACGTGCGTGTAGCCCATCTCCTTCAGGTAGGGGATGAGGCGTTCGGAAAGTTCGTCCCAGTTGAGGAAGCGGTCGGGGTTCGCGGGGTCGCGCCTCCAGGAACCGGCGTGCACCTCGTAGATGTTCATGGGGCTGCCGAAGACCTTGGTGGCCCAGTGCGTCTTCATGTAGAGTTCGTCGCCCCATTCGTAGCCGTCGAGGTGGGTCGTGATGGAGGCTGTTGCCGGGCGGACTTCCGCAAGCTTTGCGAGCGGGTCGATCTTTACGTGCAGGTTTCCGTCTGCGCCATGGATTTCAAAACGGTAGAGTTCGTTTTCGCCGAGGTTCGGGATGAATATTTCCCAGATTCCGGAGCTGCCGAGCATGCGCATCTGGTGGCGGCGTCCGTCCCAGCTGTTGAAGTTGCCCACGACGGAAACTGCGTGCGCGTTCGGGGCCCAGACGGCGAACTGCACGCCCTTGAATCCCTGGTGTTCCACGAGGTTCGCGCCCAGTTTGCGGTAGAGTTCGTAGTGCGTGCCGGTCGAAATCAGGTGGCGGTCAAATTCGGTAAGTACGGGCTGGAAGGCGTACGGGTCGGTGAGCGTGTACTCGATGCCGTCGCCCTGCTTGATAATCAGGTTGTAGAAGAACGGCTCGTAGTCCATGTCGAGGATGGCCTCGAAGAACCCGGTGTCGCCGAGCTTCATGAAGTCGAATTCCACTTCGCCATCGCAGGATTCACCGCGGATGTAGGCAGCCTGCGGTTGGTATGTGCGGATGACCGTCTTGATACCCTTGTCCGTCTCGAGCGGGTGGATGCCCAAAATAGAGAACGGGTCCTTCGTCTTGAAGTCCCAGATAGCCTGCATGTCTTCGGCAGAAAGGCTCGTAAAGTCGTTCCAATCCATAATATCTCTCTTTTTAGTTTTTTCAAGGAATATATATAAAAAATACGGAGGACAAATTACGGGATGGCAAAAAAAATAGTCTAAACGGGAATTGCAACGGCCCGTTGAATATTCCCTGCGCTGGGCGGAAACTTTTCTAGATTGTGGGTACCGGAGGTTTTTATGGCTATTGCGATGGAAGATACGGTAAATCCGATGCAGTTCACGCAGGTGTTCAAGGTGACACCCGAGATGATTGACGACAACCACCATTTTAACAACGTGTGGTCGGTCAAGTGGATACAGGATATCGCGATTGCCCATTCCGATTCCGTCGGCGGTACGGCCCTCATGAAGAGCGTGGGCGCCGGCTGGATGATCCATGTGCAGCACGTGGAATATAAGAACCAGGCTTTTCTAGGCGATGAAATTCGCGGGACGACGTGGGTGGCTGCGTACGGCCGTGTGGCGAGTCTGCGCAAGTGCAGGTTCGAGCGTGTGTCCGACGGCAAGGTGATTTTCGAATCCGAGACGCAGTGGGTGCTCGTGGACATGAACCGCGGCCGTCCCATGGCCATCACCGACGAGATGAAGAAGCTGTACGTCGAAGGGACGTAGGCGTTACCCTAGAATCTTCTTTGCGATCCGCTGGATTTTGGCGCGGAGGCTCTTGTCGCTAGCCTTGTGGTAGGGCGGGTACAGGAATGATAGCGGGTCGAATGCGCCCTGGTGCATCACGTTGCGTTCGTGGCTGAACGTCTTGAACCCGTAAATCCCGTGATAGTTGCCGGTGCCGCTCATGCCCACGCCCCCGAAGGGCACGGAGAGGTTCTCGATTTGCAAGATGCAGTGGTTCACGCAGGTGGAACCCGAGGTTGTTTTGCGTAGTACGCGGTCAATCGCCTTCTCGTTGCGCCCGAAGATGTAAAGTGCGAGCGGTTTCGGGCGGCTCTGTATGAATGCAATAGTTTCTTCGAGCGAATCGCAGGTGACAATCGGGAGGATTGGCCCGAAAATTTCGCTCTTCATGATATCCATTTCGGGCGTGACGCCGGTAAGTACGGTCGCGGGCGTGTACCTGCCCGCGATATCGCAATAATCTGCCCCGCCGATGGGTGCCATCGCGCCTTTTGTAATCGCATCTTCGATAAGCGCCTTGTGGCGTTCAGCGGCGTGGCTTTCGACGATGTGAACGAAGTTCTCGCATGCTTTGCGGGCTTCTTCCGTCTCGCCATACATCTGTTTTATGTTGTCTGCAATCGCGTCGGCGAGCGGTTGCACGAGATTGCGCGGGCACAGCACGTAGTCCGGCGCAATGCAGGTCTGGCCTGCGTTCACGCACTTGCCCCAGGCGATTTTCTTGGCGGCGTCTGCAATCTTCACATCGTCGAGGATGACTACGGGAGACTTGCCGCCAAGTTCGAGCGTGACTCCGGCGTGGACTTTTGCGGCGCATTCCGCGACATGCGCGCCGACCTTAGGGCTACCCGTAAAGAACACGTGGTCGAAGGGAAGAGCAAGCAGCTTGTCTCCGATTTCCGCTCCGGCGCCCTGCACGACGGCGACCTCGTTTTGCTCGAACACACCTGCGATAAGCGATTCGAGAAACGCGGCTACATGCGGAGTCTTGTGGCTCGGTTTCGCGATGATGACGTTCCCTGCGGCAATGGCTGCGGCGATGGGGGAGATGAACAGCAGGAAGGGGTAGTTCCACGGCGCCATGATGAGCACGCGGCCCTTCGGTTCAAAATGGCTTACGCTCCGGTTGAGCGGGAACATCCAGCTCCAGCTGGCGGGCTTGTCTTCCATCCAGTCGGGGAGGCGTGCAATCGCGTCGTCGATTTCTGCGAGCGCGGGGAAGATTTCGCAGAGCCACGCCTCGGGCTGTGGCTTGTGGAAGTCTTCCCACACGGCGTCGTAGAATTCCTGCTGGCGCTCTACAATCGCCTTGCGGAGTGAGCGCAACTTCACGATACGCTCTTTTGCGGTCGTGTTCGCGACTGCCCAACGCTGTGTGCCCTGAGCCTCGAAAATTTCTTCTAGAGATTTCATCGCTAGATATTATAGTAAAAGGCCGCGACGTTGTGGCTGCATTAGCCTACGCTGTGTTCGAGCTTGAGCGTCAGCAACTGCCTTGCCTCGGTCGCGAATTCGCCGGGGAGTTCCTTGAACACGTCCTTGCAGAATCCTCCCACCATCGCCTGTATTGCGTCTTCGCGCTTGATGCCGCGGCTTTCGAAATAGAAAAGCTGGTCTTCGCTGATGCGGCTGGTCGTCGCTTCGTGTTCCGTGGTGGAACTTGCGTTTGCGACAGTGATGTAGGGGAACGTGTGGGCTGCACTCTTGTCGCCCACTAGCATGCTGTCGCACTGGGTGTAGTTGCGGGCGCCTGTGGCGGACTTGCGGATGCTCACTTCGCCGCGGTAGGCGTTGCTGGAGCAGTCGGCGCTGATGCCCTTCGAAATGATGGTACTCTTGGTGTTCTTGCCGATGTGGATCATCTTGGTGCCGGTGTCGGCTTGCATGTGCCCGTTGGTGAGGGCCACGCTGTAGAATTCTCCCACGGAATTGTCGCCCAGCAGCACGCAGCTCGGGTACTTCCAAGTGATGGCGGAACCTGTTTCGACCTGCGTCCAGCTGATTCGGCTGTTCTTGCCGGCACACTTGCCGCGCTTGGTGACGAAGTTGTACACGCCGCCGGCTCCCGTCTCGCGGTCGCCTGCGTACCAGTTCTGCACGGTCGAATATTTAATCGAAGCGTTGTCCTTCGCCACCAGTTCCACGATGGCGCTGTGCAGTTGTTTGCTCGAATATTCCGGCGCAGTGCAACCTTCGAGGTAGCTCACGCTGGCGCCCTCGTCGGCGATAATCAATGTGCGTTCGAATTGGCCCGCTTCCTTGTTGTTGATGCGGAAGTAGGTGGAAAGGTCCATGGGGCACTTGACTCCGGGCGGAATGTAGACGAAACTTCCGTCGCCAAACACCGCGCTGTTGAGTGCCGCAAAGTAGTTGTCGCCTGCGGGCACCACGCTTCCCAGGTATTCCTCGATGAGTTCGGGGTATTCCTTGATGGCGTCGCTGATGCTGCAGAACAAAATGCCCATTTCCATGAGCTTGCGCTTGTGGCTGGTGTATATGCTCACCGAGTCAAAGACCGCGTCCACGGCCACGTTGGCAAGTCGCTTCTGTTCGTCCAGCGGAATGCCGAGCTTTTCGAAGGTCGCGAGCAACTCAGGGTCCACGTCTTCAATCTTTTCGTGGCTCTTCTTGGTCTTCGGGGCGGAGTAGTAGACGATGTCCTGCAGGTCCACTGGCGGAAAACTCAGCTCGCCCCAGTTCGGCTGCTCCATTTGCTGGAGCTTTTCATAGGCTTTTAGTCGGAAATCGAGCATAAACTGCGGTTCGCCGCGGAGCTTGGAGGCTCTTCGGATGACATCTTCGTTCAGGCCCTTCTCGAAGGCCTCGTTCTCGATATCCGTCACGAATCCGTATTTGTAGTTTTCGCTCATTTTGACCTGTTTGCCTAAAAATGCGACACAAATATAGTATATTTTAGGAAATATGAGTGAAAAACGCGAAGGTTTTGGATCTAGACTGGGCTTCATCCTGGTGGCCGCGGGGTGTGCAATCGGGCTCGGTAACGTGTGGAGGTTCCCGTTTATCACGGGGCAGTATGGCGGTGCCGCCTTCATCTTAATTTATCTGCTGTTCTTGCTGATTTTCGGGTTCCCGATTCTGGTGATGGAATTTACCGTGGGTCGCGCAGCCCAGCGGGGGGTAGGCAGGGCTTTCAATGTGCTTGAAAAGCCTGGCCACAAGTGGCACTATGCGGGTATCCCGATGATTGTGGGGAACTACCTGCTCATGATGTTCTACACGACGGTCACGGGCTGGATGCTCTATTACTTCTACCGTATGGTTACGATGGGCGACCTCATGGGAATGACGCCTGAACAGGTTGGTGCCGCTTTCGGCGACATGCTCGGAAACGGGCCGCTTCTTTGCTTCTGGATGATTGTCGCGACATTCCTCGGGCTTTCCATCGTGGCGCTCGGCGTGAAACGCGGTGTGGAGGGCGTCACCAAGGTCATGATGGTCGCTCTTTTGTTCATAATGCTTTTGCTTGTGGTGCGTGTACTTACGCTCCCGGGCGCGGGAGAAGGGCTCGAATTCTATCTCAAGCCCGATTTTGCGAAACTGAAGGAGGCGGGGATCGGGAAGGTCATGTTTGCGGCGCTTGGTCAGAGTTTCTTTACGCTCAGCATCGGTATCGGGTCCATGGCCATTTTCGGAAGCTACATCGGTAAGACCCACAGCCTCCCGAAGGAGGCGGCGAACATCTGCGTGCTCGATACAGCGGTTGCGCTGCTCGCGGGCCTCATCATCATCCCGAGCTGCTTTGCTTTCGGCGTAAAACCCGGGGCGGGTCCCGGCCTCATTTTCGCGACGCTCCCGAATGTGTTCGCGCAGATGCCCGCGGGTCGTATTTGCGGAGCGGCGTTCTTCCTATTCCTCTCGTTTGCGGCACTCTCGACGCTTGTCGCCGTATTCGAAAACATTATCGCCTACTGGATTGACGCCCACGGCGTGGAACGCACGAAGGCGGTCCGCTGGAACTTTGTTGCCATAGTGCTGCTTTCTCTCCCGTGTGCGCTCGGGTTCAACGTGCTTTCCGGATTCGAACCTTTCGGTGCCGGGAGCTGCGTGCTCGACCTCGAAGATTTCCTCGTTTCCAATACGCTCCTGCCGCTGGGTTCGCTCGTGTTCGTGCTTTTCTGCAACCACAAGTTCGGCTGGAAACAGAAAAACTTCCTCACCGAGGCGAATTTCGGAAAGGGCTTCAATATACCCACGAATCCCGTGCTTTGCTTCTACTTTAAGTGGATTTTGCCCGCGGTAATCGTGTTTATCCTCGTCATGGGGTATATCGAGAAGTTCGCGCCGGGGCTTTACGCCAGAATTTTTGGCTAGACGGCGGTCTTAAATCTGGGCGAAAACTCTCGGAAGAGGGTTTTGTTATTACATTTTGGCAAAAATGAAGTAAATGGAGTGTAATCCATGGTTTTGAAGCGTATAATAGTTTTGGGCTCGCTTTTAACGTGTTTCGCGTTTGCCCAACAGGCAGATTCAACCTCCGGGGCTTCTGCGTCCGATGGCCAGGGTACCACGGTTTCCGTGTTCGTCAAAAGTCCCGAAGAAATCAGAAAATTGAAGGACGATCTCAAGAATTTGCAGATAATGGCTGGTGATTCGAATCCAGAAGTTGCTGCCCTCCTCAAGCGGGCGAACCGAATCGCCGAGATGAACGATCGTTGCTCGTCTGTTTCGTTGAACGACCTGCTCGATACGACCTGTGCTCAGTTCTATGAAGTGGAACTCCCTACGTTTGAAAATGACTATATGGAATTGACCGGTGAGGTTCGACTCGGTTCTATGCGCATGGCGACGACTTTCGAAGAGCGAATTCGCCAGCTAGCTAGTTGTTCCGAGGCACTCACGAGCATTGTTATAAGCAGAGACCAGTTGCTTCGCTTGCGAGGGAACGTCTATCTGGAACCCATCAACTATGATGGCGATTTCGATGCGGAATACGATTTTAAACTTTTGTATGATTCCGTCCGCGTAAGCCAGCAGCAGAGGCTTGCGAACTTGTGGATTGAAAAGTGCGGCCCCATTGTTTTGCGCCAGTCGGGCAAGGAGTTCGCTCCGATGTTCGCTGCGACGTTGAAAGTGAAAAATGACTCCTTGAACAAGGCCGGGTCAAACGTGAAGTTCGCGATGAGTCAGAAGAACCTATCGCTGCGCGTGGATATGCGTCGTCCAGTGCATGGGGCCTACTACTTGAACGGAGTGCGCCTGTTCGAGGCGACTGTTGGGGCTGACAAAAAACATTCGAATTTGTTTTTCGACATGAAGAACAAAAAGGCGGACCTCGTCCAGCCGAAGGATGCTGTGCTTCTGTCTTTTGAAGGTAAGCAGGTGTTCAAGAAACTCAAGAAAATGGAAATGGTGGGGCGCTGGGCTTGGGACTCCGAAAAGTTGCCCGATGAGGTAACGTTGGATGAATCGGAGCGGATGACGGCGGCCGATTCTGCTGCTTACATGCAGGGACTGGCCGAGCTCGAACGTGCACTCGCCGAAGATGAGGCTACGAAGGATGCGCAAAGTCAGTCGGCTGCTAATGCCGCTGATGCGGCGAAGGGGAATGCTTCCCAGAAATCCCGTATCCACTGGATTCCGCTTTCGATCTCTGCCGCCGTGGCGGTTGGCGGTGGCGTGATGGCGGCCGTGTTCAACAGCAAGGCCAAGTCAGCGAGCGAGGTGACGCCGGTAAATCCCGACGAGTATAACGAACAGCATGACAAAATTGAGAAAAACCAGACGCTGCGCAATGTAGGACTAGGCATCGCGGTGCTTGGTGTGGTTGGTGTCGGAGTGACATTCCTGTTCTAGGGAGGGCTAAATCATGACGAAAAGAAGTTCTATCGTAAAAATGGTGGCTATGTCCCTGGCTGTTCTGGGACTTGAGGCTTGTACAGACTACGTCGACAAGTACGAAAGCGATTTTAAGGAAGCCTATGGAAACGAGGAAGTGTTCAAGGCCAATCTCGACAAGGCGGATTGGGAATGGGCTTCTATCTGCGACACGGGCGACTGGTTCTGGTGCGCCATTCAAGATGGCAAGTTTGTTAGTGAAGCGCAGACGGGAGCTAATTGGGAACAATTTTCGTCTGGTTCGGCGAGGTTGATCTTTGCGGGTAAGGATGGTCGGGCCTATGATTTTACGACGGATATCTTGCCGGAGGACCTCACTCCGTTCATCCGTCTGAATGGCGGTATTTCTATCAAGCTGGAAAATGCTTCGAAAGGTTCCAATGCGGGTGTTGGCATTTCGCTGGACGGTTTCAAGGCCGACGAAAGTTCCGCGATTGTTCTTGCATACGGGAACGAATACCCGGGTGCAAAGCTCTGCCTTAGGGATGTGGTTAAGGATGGGGTGAATAGCGAATGGTGCTGGACACTTGAACAGGGTGGCGTGACAGCGCAGACGTTTGATTACAAGGACTTGAAGTACTCGATGGGTGAAGAGGACCTGGATACATTCATCGGGAATGTTGATTATGTTGCTGTAGTGTTGACAGAAGATGTGGAAGTCAAGAATGGGCTTACCGTTGTTGCGGTTGGTTTCAGCGGAAAGGGGTTGGCAGCGTCCTCAAGTTCAAACACCGCGAAACCATCCAGTTCAAGTTCGGTGAAACCCAGCAGCAGTGCGGAATCTGGTTCCGAAAACACAAGTGGATTCCTCTGGAAAGGATCTGATAAATCAAATGTCGTGAAAACAGATGTTGGTAGCGCGAAATGGACGACTAAACTCGATGACACGGATGGTGGCTCTACTGCCATCACCGAACCGCAAGGAAACCCTTATGATACGTGCAATGGTTTTTGTGGCCTTGTAAAGTATGGTGGCGCTGAGGGCAATGTCGTTTATCCGTGGGCACAAGTGCTCTTTGATCTGGATAGCAAGGGAGGGACGCATGATGTGTCTTCTTGGGAAGGTCTCTGTATTGCCTTCAACATGGACAAGGAAGCGACGTTGTTGCTGCAGCCTGCAGACGCATCCGATTACGGTTTCAATGTGCCTGCCGTTAAACTCTTGACTCCGGAAACTGGGAAGCAGTATAGGGTGCAGAACTTCAAGTGGGAGGATTTCGAGCAGGAGAGCGGATGGGGCAATGAAAACAAAATTACGGGAGGGGAGGTCGCCAAGGCTCTCAAGTCCATTGCTATCCAATTCAACGGAAATCCCTATCAAAGTCATTTCTTCAATATTTACCAGATCGGAAGCTATGGACGTTGTAACGTGCCGCCCGATACGGTAGAGGCAAAAGATATCGGTGTGGATTATTTTAAAGAGCTTAGCAAGGTCAGTGCTTTAGATTACTTGAACCCGGATATTAAATATGATTCCGTCCAGGATTCCCGTGACGGCAAATGGTACAGGACGATTGAGAAAGGTGGTCTGACCTGGATGGCGCAGAACTTGAATTATGAGTCCGAGGGTAGCTATTGCTATGATGACAAAGAAGATTATTGTGACAAGTTTGGCCGCCTTTACAAGAGGAATGTGGCCTTGAATGCCTGCCCTAGCGGTTGGCGCTTGGCTAGAAAGGCAGACTGGGATTCTCTATGGGGGCCGTATGCCAGCATCGCCGGAAACTCATTGAAATCCATGGTGGGGTGGAGCGAAATAAGGGAAGACCAGTATAATGCAGGTTTTTCTGCTGTCGCTGCTGGATATAGAAAAGACACGGGAGAACACATTTCGAAAGAGGATTATGCGTTTTTCTGGAGTTCATCGGTGAATGAAAACGGAAAACCATATTATGTTTATTTGGCCTATGATAGTGATGCTGCTACAGTAGGAAATGTTTCACGCGGTTCTGAAATTGCGCTTTCCGTCCGTTGTGTCAAGCAGGAAGTTGATAACGAAGGTTGCGAGGACACGGATTTGTGGTGCAAGAATACGTCATACCGTGTAAAGACAGGAATAGATGCCGGTAGCGGTAATTCCGGATACTGGAAGGTTGAAATCGACCAGGAAGAAGGTGGTGAATCGATCGTTGAATGGCCCGTTGAGTACAATGCGCGTGAGGAATTTAGTGCTGTTGTTGACTATTGCAAGGGCCTGTGCGGAACAGTGAAATTGGCGAGGGGCGAGATGCCGGATGGTTATAATCCTTGGGTCATGCTCACGTTCGATATTGCGGGATCCCCGGATGGGTCTGACAACAAGGTCCCGGTTGACGTGTCTGGCTGGGGTGGGCTCTGCATTACCTATACGTCAGATTCTTCGGCTATGCTGGAAATGGATTTTGATTTGTTGAAGAATTCCTATCTTTGGTATAACAAGCCGTTTGTCGAATTGTCCGCTTCGAAGACAGAAAGAAGGCAATGTTTTGAATGGACCGAATTTCAGCAGTTGGATTTGGGTGGAAAAGTCCTGTCTGGCCCGGATGGCGCAAAGAGCCTGCATTCCATTGATATAAAGTTTAGAGCGCCCAAGGGAAGCCCGAACTTCAACATCATCCGTCTGGAAAAGTACAAAAAGGCAGGAAAAGCCACATTATCTACTTTTGGCATGATTAAGGATTTGCGTGATAACAATTACTATAGGACTGTGGAAATTGCTGATTTGGTCTGGATGCGTGATAACCTTCGCTTTAAAACCTCGAATGCGGTCTATTTCAACGGAGATGATAAATATAAAGACTTAGGGTATTTCTACAATATTACGGAAGCCTTGAATGCATGTCCGGAAGGCTGGAGGATTCCCACGAACGATGAATGGCGCAAGGCGATTAAAGCGTCTGGAGGCGATCCGAACTCGATTTCTGCGGGAAAAATGATGGACACCTTGGATATGCACGATAATTCTGGCTATTATTGGGGTAATCAAGGCAAATGGTATACCGATGGGGTCGCTTTCTGGTCGAGTACCGAAAAAGAGGCGGATGTGTATGTCGTGCCGTATTTTGGTAATGGCACATACAATGGGACGAATTCGACGGGTGGTTTGAGTGATTTGAACAATGTCCGTTGTGTTCGTAAGGAATGGTACAGTCCGCTTACTAATTCGTTTAAGGATGAACGCGACGGCCAGGTCTATAAGACGGTCGTTGTTAATGGCAAAGTTTGGATGGGGGAGAATCTCAAGTACCAAACGGGCGAGGCTATTTTCTATAGGGACAGCGCTTCATATTCCGATAGGGGCTATTATTACACCTATACGGAGGTCAAGGATGCGTGCCCCGCAGGTTGGCAGCTGCCGACAAAGAGCGAATGGGAGGCGGCTGTCAATAGCGCAGTGAGTATAAAGGCGTTTGTGGATACGATGGGTATTGTAGATGGCCAGGGGTATTATATGTATGCTAATAGGAATCAAGAAAATCAGGGGTGGTATGAGGAAGGAACGACATTTTGGTCGTCGTCACCTCTTAATTCAGGGCACATGACTCCTTATTTCAGTGGATTCGCCTATTATCGCGACGATACGTATTCTGGAAATGCGGATCGGAACCTTGCCCGCTGTATCATGAAATAAGGGCGGATTTTTGGTGTAAAACCTTTTTGCAATTGCCAAAAAAACGGCTTTTTGGCCGTTTTTTGCGTTTTTGAGCAAAAATGAATCTGCAGTTGTGTCTACAGTTATCACAAAATGTAGACTTTTAATTGTAATTATTTTTCTTAAAAAACTAAAAATTTAAAAAATTTACAAAGTTTTGTAGACTTTTTATTTTCAAATGAATTATATTTAGGAAAGGGAAAACGGCGCGTTGTCCGTGGGCAACGGATTCATGCGCCCGAAAGCCTGTTTGTGATGCGTTTTGTATAGTTTATGTGTATGGGTGCTTTGCTTTATTTTGTTTAGAATATATATTAGGAACGGTGGGATGTGGTGTCCGGGCTGTTCCGTCTCTTAAAACTTGGAGAAAAGTATGGTGATTGGTTTCAGAACTACGGCCCTGCTTGCTTGTGCGGCAACTGTTTTCGGGCTTGCACAACCTTCCTTCGCGGCGACCCGCCAGATGGAAAAGCTTTCGCGTGGCCTTGCGGTTGCGAATACGGGTAAGGGAATGCTCGTGAGCTGGCGCCTTTTGGGTACAGATGACCCCGCGACGGAATTCAACCTCTACCGCGATGGCGAGAAGATCGCTTCCGTCGGTAAGACGGGTGGCACGAACTACCTGGACGCCGCCGGAAAGACGACTTCCAAGTATACGGTTGCCGCCGTGGTGAACGGTAAGGAAGGCAAGGCGGAAGGTGCGCTTATAGTCCTGGACCAGAACAGCAAGGGGTTTCCGTACAAGACCATCAAGGGACTCAATGTTCCCAAGGACCAGACGATGCCGGATGGTTCCACATGCAGCTACAGCCCCAACGACATGAGCGTGGGCGACCTGGATGGCGATGGCGAACTGGATTTGGTTCTCAAATGGGATCCGAACAATTCCAAGGACAATTCCCAGTCGGGTTACACGGGTACCGTGTTTATTGACGGCTTGAAGATGGACGGGACCCTCCTGTGGCGTATCGACCTGGGCAAGAATATCCGTGCCGGCGCCCATTACACGCAGTTCATGGTCTACGACCTGGATGGTGACGGTATTGCCGAAATCGTGATGAAAACCTCCGACGGCACTGTCGACGGCAAGGGCAAGGTCATTGGCGACGGTTCCAAGGATTACCGCTCCTCTTCGGGAACGATCATGACCGGTAACGAGTTCCTGACGGTGTTCAAGGGAAATACCGGCGAGGCCATCCATACGATTAACTATTGGCCTGCCCGCGGAAAGATTTCGGGTGATAACTATGGAAACCGCGATAACCGTATGCTGGCGGCGATTGCCTACCTGGACGGGGTTCACCCGAGTGTCATTATGAGCCGCGGTTACTATACCGAATTCTTTGTGGCCGCCTATGACTTTGACGGCAAGGAACTCAAGACCCGCTGGCAGCACAGTTCCGACAAGAAGGGGCAGGGACTTTACGGCGAAGGCAACCACAACCTTTCCGTTGGCGACCTGGATGGCGACGGCTTTGACGAAATCGTTATGGGGGCTGCTGCACTCAATCATGACGGAACGCTCCGATACCGTACTGGTTTTGGCCATGGCGATGCGATGCATCTTTCTGATATGGATCCTGACCATCCGGGTTTGGAAGTCTATGATGTTCACGAAGAAACCACCAACAAGTACAGCGAAGAGTTCCGGGACAAGGAAGGCAATGTGGTGTGGGGAACGTTGCAAAGTACATTGAAATGTAAGGATAAAAACGGAAACGAACATGTCGGTTGCGATAACGGTCGTGGCATGGCGGCCGATGTCGATTCCACGAATCGCGGTTTTGAAATGTGGTCGGGAACCAGCGGAGGAATCCGAACGGTAACTGGAACGACGCTTTCGGCTACGGCTCCTTCGGTCAATTTCCGCATTTACTTTGACGGTGACTTACAGGATGAATTGCTGGATGCTACAGGCAGTGGCGGCAGCGGAGGAAAGATTGAAAAGTGGAATTCCAGCAAGAAAACCGTCGATCGCTACTTCAGCTTCTATGAAGTGAATAGCTCGACTCTGAACAACTACACCAAGGCGAATCCCTGCATTGTGGCCGATTTGTTCGGCGACTGGCGCGAAGAATTCATTGCGCGTTCCAGCACGGATCCTTCGACGATCACGATTTTCCAGACTCCCGTGACGACTCCGCACAGGCTCTACACGCTGATGCATGACCCGCAATACCGCGTGAGTGTCGCCTGGCAGAACGTTGCCTATAACCAGCCGCCCCACGCGAGCTATTACCTGCCCGACATGGTGAAGAACTTGAAGAAACCCGACATTTACATGCTTGGTACCGAAGGTGTCGCGGGCCTCGCTCCTTCTATTTCGAAGGTGGGCGATGGGCTTGAAAATCAGGGAATCCTGCTGGGAAATGCAATCGAGAGCTTTGGCTACAAGTTTATCGGCTGCGACGGCGTGAAGGTGACCGGGCTTCCGAAGGGCGTGACTGCGAAGGTGGATGGTTCGACCGTGACCATTTCAGGAACCCCGACCGAAGCGGGCGTATTTGCCTACACCGTCGTGACCGAAGGTGGCGAAGGCGATGCCGCATCTGCGAAGGGCGTGCTCTCTGTTGCCGCTCCGGGAAATGCTGAAGAAGTTGCAACGAAGAAGGAGGCCTCCAAGGTTGATGCTTCTACGCCCGATGCGGGAATCGGCTGGTCCGAGACGACCAATACGGGCTTTGTCGAGAAGGGATACTTCAACTTTGACAACTCTACTGCAAGCTACGGAACATGGAACCTGTATTCCGAACATGCCGCTTCAACTACCATCAGTATCCGCTTTGCAAACGGTGGCAGTGCCGCACGCGATATGGAACTTGTGGTGAACGGAGTCAAGGTAGGGACAGTCTCTATGGATGCGACCGGCGGCTGGACGACTTGGCTTACGACCGATGTGAAGATCGACTTGGTGAAGGGCCTCAATACGATTACGCTCAAGTCGACGACTGCTGACGGCGGCGCGAATGTGGATGTGTTCTACTTCGATATCGAAGGCGTGAGCGCCTATGCGGGCCAGGTCGACGAGCAGACCACGATAAAGCCTGTTGCTACATCTGTGCATGGCGTGGTGTTCAACCCCTCGACGGGCGTGCTCTTTACCCCGAAGGCGGGCTTTGCCGAAGTGTACCTGTACGACATGTCGGGCAACATGCGCCTGGCCGTGACGACAAGTGTTTCCGCTGGCGCGAATGGTGTCTCGCTGAATAGCGAACTGCTCCCGAAGGGCTTGTACGTGGTGAAGGTGAAACTCGACGGCAAGCTTGTCGCCGCAACGAGGATGGTAAAGTAATGGGCGCGTTCTCTAAAATCTGGCAGTCTGCCGTAATCGCCTCGATGCTTGCCGCTCCTGCGGTGCTTGCGAAAGTGACCATCTACATGTGTGGCGACTCCACCATGCAGGACTGGAACGAAGGCTACTATCCCAAGCAGGGGCAGGGCCAGGATTTCCATTTCTGGTTCGACCCGACCAAGGCGGCGGTGGTGAACCGTGGCCAGGGCGGCATGTCGCTTGGTGGCGGCGGTAAGGCCAAGGATGGCAGCACTGCTGTCGGTTATTATGACATGTTCTTCAAGAAGGGCTGTTCTGCCGGTAACTGCATTGCCGAAAAGTTGCAGGCGGGCGATTACGTCGTAATCCAGTTCGGAATCAATGACGTGAACTACAGTACCGAGGATTTCTTCGCTTCCAACATGAAGAAGATGGTGAGCGATGTCCGCGCGAAGGGTGCATACCCGATTATCATGAGCCCGATTCGCCGCCTGTATTACGATTCCCCGACGCAGATTCATAACAGCTACCGCGGTTATCCGGCGCTCAACAAGAGCCTCGCCGAAGAACTCAACGTGCCGTTTATCGACATGAGCGAGATGGTCGCGAACTACATGATTTCGGTGGGCGAGCAGTATGCGGCTCAGTTCATTTTCAACTATGCAACCAAGGCTGAATACAGCAACCTGGGCAGTGACCAGACGGATCAGGTGCATTTGCAGATGAACGGTGCAAACGTTTTCGGGCGTATCATTACCGAACAGATGCGTGCGCATACGGACCCGATTGTGAAAAAGCTCGGCGACTACATGGCGCCCATGTACCAGGTCGATGTCAAGGTGAGCCCCGAGGGTGCTGCCGATGCGACGTCTCTCGGTGCGTATTACCCGCAGGGAATGACAGTGATGCTCAAGACCATGCCGAAGAGCGGAAAGAAGTTCCTCGGCTGGTACGACGGTAACGGCAACAAGGTGGGTGCCCCGAGCCGCTCCAATGTGAAGTCTCCCTACATCCATACGTTCGTGATGGGCTCTGCCGCAACGCAATATACTGCGGTTTATGAGGGCGGTACGGCGCAGAAGTATACCGGTGACGGCAAGGCTTTGACGGCGTTCCCGACGACGACACCGAAGAGCCTTGACGATGTGACCTTTGTTCCGTTTACTCCGATTGAAGGTACCGAGCAGATTGATGTCGAGGTCGACAAGAACATCAAGAAGTTCTTCGATGCCTATAGCCCCGATACGGGCGTCGGCTACAAGGAAAACAACTGGACCGGCTTTATGGGCGATGGCTTCTTCAATCTCGAAAACTCGCAGACGTCTTTCGCTTCTTACAAGGTCAAGTTCCCGGCGGCGGGTTACGTGACTCTTGCCGTGCGCTACGCCAATGGCGGAAATACGGACCGCATGTTCAATGCCTATCTGGACCACGACTACCTCGTGAGTGCGCCGCCTACGGGTGCCTGGGACAAGTGGGATACGGCCTACGTGGTGATGGATGCCCCGCAGGGTGAAACGGAACTCAAGATTATGTCGCTTACGAGCGACGGAGCTCCGAACATTGATGCCTTCGGTTTCAGCCTTGCAGGCGTGTGCCGCGTGAGCGAGGGCTGCCCCGAAGTTCAGGATTCGACTAAGGATACGACTGATACGTCGATGACGGTTCTGCGCGGCGTGGCCGCAAATGCGGGAGTACAACTCCGTGGCAGCATGCTCTCTCTGGTGCGTGATGCCGACGTGAGCGTGTTCGACATGCGTGGCCGCCTGGTAATGCGCAAGACCGCTTCTGCGGGCGAAATGAATTTGTCTGAAACGGTGCGCACGGCGGGTCTTTACCGCGTCGTTGTCCGCTCGGGTAGCGAAAAGTTTGTCGCCACGTGGGCGAAGGTGAGGTAGATATGAAGGGAGTGTTTAAATTCCTCATCGCCGCTGCCGTGTTCGCGGGTGTCGCCGTGAGCGATTCTACGAGCTTTAAGGTCCACGTGATTGGCGACTCTACGGTCTGTAACTACAAGGACAATGCCTACCCGCAAACGGGCTGGGGGCAGATCCTGGGGAGTTTCTTTGACGGTTCCCGCGTTCAGGTGGTGAACTACGCTATCGGCGGTCGCAGTTCCAAGACGTTCGTGCAGGAAGGCCGCCTAGACGAGGTCAAGAAGAATCTCCAGAAGGGCGATATCATGATGGTCCAGTTCGGGCATAACGACCGCTATTTTGGAAGTAAAGCTCGCGAGGTCCCCTTTGATTCGCTTGGCTACTGGCTACAGCAGTATGCCGATGTGGCTAAAGGTGCGGGCGTTACCCTGGTATATGTGACCCCGATGAACATGAACATGGGGGCGAATGGCCGCAATATCTTTACTGAATACAACGTTGTTGGCAAGATGGAAGAACTCGCCAAGAAAAACGGCGCTATCTATGTGAACCTGAATGCCAAATCCTACAACGCCTACAGCAAGAGCTGGGACCCGGCGTATGTTTCCCGCTACCAGTTCAAGATGTTCCTGAAGGGAGAATACCCGAATTACCCGGATGGTGTCACTAACGATGGAACGACGCACTTCCAGGAGTCGGGCTCCATTGCTCACTGCCAGTGGATTGCCGAGGAACTTGAAAGCGCCCTGAAAAATGAATCGTACATCTCTGCCGACAACAGGGCGAACCTGACGCAGCTCGTGTCTGCCCTCAAGCCGCGTTATGCCTTTACGGTCAAGGCGAATATTTCGAACAGCAAGGGCCTCATTACGCATAACCAGCAACTCCCTGGCGGCGCTCCGCTTACTTTGCATGTGAGCCCCGGTAGCTTTGGCAAGAAGTTCGTTGGCTGGTACGATGACGACTGCAATAAGCTTTCTGCCGATTCGAACTACTACGGGAAAAAGACCCTCTACCGCGCTGCGACCTATACGGCTGTCTTTGATGGTGGGCCCGCTTGCCAGCCGACTTCGCACGGCGAAGAAAATTCTCTCGATAGCCCGACCTCTTCCAGCTCCGCTGGGCCTGAATCGTCGAGTTCGTTTGACCCGAAAATTTGTTTTGACGGTGTTGCCGACGAAGCCTGGCCTTCTCCGATTGACATGGCTAACCCCGAAGTGGGTGATGGCTGGACCGAGGCGAACCACGAAGGCTATACGGGCCAGGGATTCTTCAACTTTGACAATTCCGCCTACAGCACGGCTACTTACAATGTGACATCGGACCAGTCCGCATCGAACGCGCGTGTGATGATTCGCTACTCGTTCGTCGGAAATTCTGATCGAGACATGAAGGTGACTGTCGATAACGGTGAGTACGATGTGACATTCAAGTCTACCGGAAGCTGGGACAAGTGGGATACCGCTTACGTCGAGGACGTGTGGGTGGATGCGCTTGACTTTAAGGTGAAACTTGCCTCTGCCTCGGCAGATGGCGGACCGAATATCGACATGATTGCCTTCGACATCAAGGGCGTGTACCGCACCGGATGCAGCCCTGCGAAGGTGAAGGGCGATGTAGAATCGTCTTCGAGTGGAACGGATGCGATTGTGAAACGTCCGACGGATGTTCCTGCGGTTCGCGATGGCCATCGCTTCAATGCCCTCGGGCGCGCGGTTCCCGGCGAAAAAACGCATTCGAAACTTCCGAAGGGACGCTACTTCTCCAGATAGCTTTTTTGGGGTGATTCATTCCGCGGGGGTGTGGGATAAATCACTACAAAGAAATTTTTTTTTTGAAGTGTAGACTTTTTAAATATTCGAAATGTAGACGCTTTTGTTATATTTAAGGTGAAATGATCAATCTATTTGAGTATTTGAATTATCGCGAGTTTTTGCGCGACGCCTACGAGGAACGCCATGCGGGTGACTGGCGCTTTAGCCACCGTTATATTGCCGACAAGGCTGGTTTCGATGCGTCGATGTTCAACAAGATTTTACAGGGCAAGCGCAATTTGACCGCACGCCTCGTTTCTGTTTTTGCCGATATCTTCTGCTCCGATGCGCGAGAGAAATCTTATTTTGCCGACATGGTCGCCTTCAACCAGGCGAAAAACCATTCCGAAAGCAGGCAATACCTCGAAAAGCTTGTCGCCACCAAGGAATGCAAGGTGGAGAACGTGGCGAAAGACCAGTTCGAATACTTTGACCACTGGTACCATGCGGTCGTCCGTGAACTTGTGACTTTTTACCCCTATGTGGGCGACGATGCTGCGCTTGGTCTCATGGTGCGTCCGCCGATTACGGGCTCTCAGGTGCGTTCTTCCATCGCGCTTCTCGAACGCCTCTCGATGATTAAGAAGAATCCGGAGACCGGGTTCTACGAACAGACGCAGGGCCTGATTTCGAGCGGCTCGGAATCTTACAGTACGGCGGTGAATTCGTATATTCAGCAGAACCTGAACGTGGCGCAAGATGCGATGGACCGCTTTGGCCGTGGCGAACGCAATCTTTCGACGCTCGCTTTTGCCTGCGACGAGTCGACATATAGCGAACTGGTAGAAATGGTCCGTCGCTTCCGTCGCGAAGTCTTGGCGAAGGTTGGCCAGTGCGAAAAGCCGAATCGGGTCTTCCAGCTCGGGATGCAGCTGTTCCCGCTTTCGGACCCGTATCCGCCTCCCAAGCGCAGGGGTCGCAAGCGCCGTATAGCGGGGCTCGATGCCGCTGCGGGTGAAAATGCAAAAGGGGTCGTGAAAGACGGTGATGTGGAGGGTTCGGATGAGGCTTAGTTTATCTAAAGTTTGCAAAGCGCTCTCGGCCGGACTCTCGGCCTTGCTGGGCGCGGGTCTGGTTTCGGCCTGTAGCAACGACGGGAAGGTTGCGGGCGGAACCGAGGCGGAATCTACATTCGCCCTGCAGGTGCAGCTTGCCGACGGGTCTCCTGCCCCTAAAGCGCGGATTCGCATGCTCCCCGGCGATTTCCTGAGCGATGGCGAAATTTCTGCCGAGTGGATGGAATCCGATGCGGACGGCTTCGTGGAAATGGCTGCGGAACCGGGGGCCTACGCGGTTGAAGTCAGGAACGTGCGCGATTCCAGGGCTTCGGGCGCTGTGCTCAAATTTACGCTCGATTCGAACGATTCCAGAATCGATACGGTCCGGCTCGGAGAACTTTCGAGTATCGAAGGCTTCGTTTTCCTTGGCTCGGAAGCTCCTGTGATTCGCGTGGTGGGTCTCGACCGCTTCGTTGTTCCCGACAGCAGTGGACACTTTGTCATCGACTCGCTTCCGGCGGGAATTTTCGACATCCATGTAGCCGATGCCGCCGAAAAGAATTCTGCAACGCTCAGCTTTGTTCCGGGCGATACCTTGTATGTGGATTGCACGGATCCCGAATCCGAAATAAAGGTGTTCAAGAACCGTGAGCCGGTAGCGAGCAAGTATCCCGGGAAGGACTGGAGCGAACACGATGCGCTGCTTGCCCAGATGGAGGGCTATGCTGTCGGTACTCTGGGTGCTGCGGGCATTACCGATACCCTGGGGAACATCTCTAAGGCGGAAGGCGAAATCTGCATCGTCACCACGACGGAAGACTACCTGATTGTCGAGGACACGACGGAGGTGGATTCTGCGGGCAATGCGAAGACTTCTGCCGTAATCGCTCCGGGTTCGCTTCGCGACTGTGCCTATCGCGAAGGCCCCACGTGGATTCTTTTCGAGAAGAGCGGTACATACAACTTGCAGTCTCCGCTCCGCCTCAAGAACGACAAGACGTTCGACGGCCGCGGACGCGATGTGCGCTTTGCGGGCATGGGAATCCTTACCGAAACATCGAGCAACCTGATTTTCGAAAACATCACGTTTACGGCTCCCGCGATAACCGTGCTCGATACCAGCTCGCGCAGGGCGCTCTCGATTCACAACCGCTCGCATCACGTGTGGGTGGACCACTGCACCTTCGAGGAATACCCGCTGGTGGAACTCGACGTGAAGCGCGGCTCGCACAACGTGACCATATCCTGGTCGCGCTTCGAAAATGCGCAGACGGGCGTGCTCTTTGGACTTTCGGGCGATATCATCAAGGATACCGCGCAGAGCCTGACCGTGCATCACAGCTACTTTGCGGGCCTGAGCAGAGATGGTGTTCTCTCGCATGGCGGCGTGCTCCATGCCTACAGCAACTTCTTCGATGGTGTCGAGTTGTCTGGCGTGGTCTGTTCTGATTCTGCACGCTGCCTTGTCGAATCCAACGTTTTCAATAACGAGATGGCCGTGACGCTTTACCGCTGGTATAACGAAGACGGCTCTCCGGTAGATTCGACGGTCGGCTTTGTCGCGATGAAGGATAACCTGTTCACGGCGGGCGGCAAGCCCGTTGATGGCGATGCTCTCGGCTACAAGCCCGATTACGATTACAACGTCGATTTCGCCGATGCGGATAATGCGTGGATTGTCCGGACCGATAGCGGCGCCCAATAATTTGTTATAATTGCGCATAGGATGCTCAAAAAAAGGATTTGCCATGAAAAAGGGAATTCTAGCTTTTCTTGCGCTTGCTTTTGCATTTTCCGTTTCGTATGCGGGAGAACGCTACAGGGACCGCATGTTCGATGTCTCGTTCGAGAAGGATGTCGTCTACGCATCCGATGTCCCGCACCTTAACAAGGCGACTTCCATCACGCGCTTGATGATCGCGATGAAGGGGGCCGAAAGTGCGATTTATCTTTACGAAAATGAAACGGATATGGCTCCTGTCGAATTGCACATGGACGTCTATTCTCCCAAGGACGATTCCGAGAACAAGCGGGCCGCTGTCCTTGTGATGCATGGCGGAGCTTTTGCGGCGGGAAACAAGGCCGATATGGACCAGCAGTCTGTTACCTATTGCGATTCGCTTGCGGCTCGCGGCTTTGTGGCTATTTCGGTGCAGTATCGCCTGGGCATTGCCACGAAAATCGAAAACAAGGTCCTTTCCATCGACAGTCTCGATTTTTCGAGGTCGGTCTATCGCGGAATCCAGGACGTGCGTGCGGCGGTGCGCTATGTGCGTTCCAATGCCGATAAACTTGGAATCGACAAGGACCGCATCTATCTCCTGGGCAACAGCGCGGGGGCAATTTTGGCCCTTGAAAATATCTACATGGACAAGGCTTCCGAAATTCCGCCTGTTGCGCATGACTCTCCTGACCTGGGGGGCCTTAATCCTTTTGGTGTGGCGGGTGAGGAATCCGAGGCGAACGCCGTTATTGCTTTGTGGGGCGCTGTCCATGACCCCTCTATCATCGGGAATACCGAAACCCCCGTGTTGCTCGTTCACGGTACCGCCGATAGCACGGTGCTTTTCAAGACGGGGCGGCCGCTAAGGAATATCGCCGCGACTTTGGGTGTGAACATGGTGCAGATGTCGCTGGCCGGAATAGATTCCTTTGAAATTCAGACTCCTACCTTGTATGGAAGCTTTGTTATCGATTCCGTTCTCAAGGCAAAGAAAGTTGATCACGAGACATACTTTGTCGACGACATGCCGCACGAATTTTACGACGAGGACGACTACGATACGAAAGTGAAAGAAAAAGTGTTCGGCTTTCTTTATGGACTCACGCAGAAGCCTTCGACGGTGCGCGTGGTTGGAGTGTTGGCTTCGCAGGTGTCGAAGCTCCGTATGGGCGAGGGCAACCGCAGTTTCGTATACACGGGTTCCCGCAACGTCCAGTATGCGGTCACGGATTTGCGAGGCCGCATCGTGATGGACGGCTTTGCTTCGGCTGGCGAGGTGGTTGATTTGAACCGCCTCGACCGAGGCGTGTACGTGCTCCGCGTGAAGGGCGAACGTCCGCTGCGTTTCGGCCTCGTTAAGTAAATCTGATGGGGCTATGCCCCGGCGTCTTCCAAGCGTTTTACATGGCAATAAGCCAATTCCTTGGTCTTTTGTACTTTCGCTTCGCTCAAGTACCAAATGCTAGGCTCGGTCATGACCAAGTACACTTGGTCGCGACTCTCGCCTTACGCATTTGTCATCACGCACCAGCGGCTTCGAGTCTCGCTACGTGGCAGTATGCAAGCTCTTTGGTTTTTTCATCACGTAAATGCAGGCTGGAGCCTTCGCAGTAGCGCCAGTACTTGCAGGTCTTGCAGTCGCCAATTTTTGCCCAGCTGCGGTCGCGCATTACCTGGTAGCGGTTCTGCCACACGTCCCAGAGGTCGTCCTTGTAGATGTTGCCCTGGATGTAGTCGCCGCGCAGGCTCGGGCAAGCCGAGATGCTGCCGTCGCAAAGCACTGAAGAAACGTTCACGCCGGCTCGGCAGAAGAACGGGTAGTTGCGGGCATCTTTTTCGTAGCTGCCGAGGAACCCTTCGCAGCCGTAGTTCACGTTGATGACGTTCAGCTTCTTCACTTCACGGATAAAATCGAACACCTGGCGGAATTCCTGGTTCGTGAGCTGGAACAGCGGATTGTCCTTCGCGCGGCCCTTCGGGAACACCGTCGCGATACGCCAACGCTTCACGCCGATTTTCAGGAGGATGTCGAGAATCTTCGGGAGTTCCTTCAAGTTCTGGCGGTTTACGCAGGTCATCACGTCGAAGGTGAGGCCTTGCGTGTGGGCGGCCATGTCGATGGCACGGAGCGCGTTGTCGAAACTCGTGGGGGCACCGCGGAAATGGTTGTGGCTTTCCTTGAGGCCGTCGAGGCTAATCGTGAGCGAGCGGAGGCCTGCGTTCAGCAGCTTGGTGTAGCGTTCGGGGGTCATGGCAAGGCCGTTGCTGACCATTCCCCAGGGGTATCCGCGCTTCTTGATTTCCATGCCGCATTCTTCAAGGTCCTGGCGCATCAAGGGTTCGCCGCCGGTAATCACCACGATAAAGTGTTTGGGGTCAATGTGCGGGGCGAGTTTATCCAGCACGCCCATGAAGTCTTCGCGAGGCATGTCGGGGATGGCGTCCTTCACGCAGTCGCTACCGCAGTGCAGGCAGTGCAAGTTGCAGCGCAGCGTGCATTCCCAGAAAAAGTAAGTGAGGGGGTGCGCCTTGATTTCGTTGTGGCGGTAAAGGCGATAAGCTTCGAGAGCAAGTTTTTTCTTAAGAGAGAGTTGCATAAAAAGTGTGGAGTGTGAAATGTGAGGTGCGTAATGTGAAATTTAATGGATGCGCTCACTTTCGACGTAGTATTTTGATTTAAATTCGTCTTCGGTGTAGATTGTCTTTTTATCCTTTTCGTCGCGGCAGTCGAAAGTTTTCGTTTCGTCGTTGGTCGATTGGAAACAGGTGACGTCGTCTTCACAATAGTACGTGTCCGTGCACGCCGGATACGACATGGTGCAATTCTCGAAGTTCCCGGCAATCGCATCTTCCTCGTTTTCGCAATCGTAGAAAATACCATATTCGGGGCATGTCTGTTCAAGGTCGCAGGCAATCTGCTCCTTGCTGTCGCTGGACGAATCGTCACTACAGCCGCTCCAGAGCATGGAGCACAGGCTCAATAGGATTTTTTTCCAATGCTTTTTTATCATATTTTTCGTCTTTCGTCTATTTCTCCATGCACTTGTTGATGCGTTCTTCGATTTCCTTCATCTTGTCTTCGTAGACCTTCTGGAGTTCTTCGTCCAGGGCAGGCTTGTTCGCTTCCCACTCTTCCTGCATCTTGAGGAACCTGGCGTATTCTTCGCTGGGCCTGGTAGAGCCATCGCTGCAGGATTCTACCGCATTATTGATGACGGTCGGGGCGCCGTAAAGGGCTACGAACATGTCAAGTTCCCTGCGCAAGTTCTCGAGGCACATGGGCGTTTCTGCCAGGGTCTGCTTGATGGAATCAATCTTGTCTACGGCATCGTGCTTGGCCTGTTCCTCTTTCCACATCTTTTGGGTGTTTGCGCTGTAATCTGTAGCGAAATATGCGACACTGGAATCCATGGGTACACACGTGAAGTCTACTTCTACGCCGTAGGCGGGCATGATTTGTTCGAACACGCTGCTGGAACTTTCGGGTTTGGCCGCCTCGGAACTCGACGAAGCGGTTGTTTCGCTGGAACTGGACTGCGTGCCGTTTGCGTCGCTGCTTTCGGGGGCCTCCATGCAGTGGTTCGAATCGCAGGGCGGCGCTCCGTACATGGGCGCTTCATTAGGCGAGTTGTCGCAGCTGGCCCAGAAGAAAGCGGTCAACGTAAGTGCAATTTTTTTCCAATGCTTGTAGAACATGTTTCCTCCTAAATTATGTTTTGTGATTAATCCTGCTTTTCCGGACAGTCGATGATGGGGTGACAGCCTGCAAGCGAATCCAGTTCTTCGGAAATGTTCGGGTTCCGTTCGATGCAGACGTCACCATTTTCTGTGCAGTTTATGGCTTTTCCGCTGCCGGCCTTCGGGGCGAATACCTGGACTCCTTCGGGGAGCTCGACGCCTTCCGCACCCGCAGCAGAGGGGTCCCTCAGGTACTTGTTGCCGTCGGTGCAGTCGATAATCTTGAACACCTTGCCCGAATCGTTCGTTGCGGTATCGTTGTAGCAAAGGACTCCCTGTTCGATAATGACTGGAGCCTCTACCCCATAAAGGCAAACCGCACCCCCTATAGAGTCGGATGGCATTACCTGAACGCCATATTCGGGAGCAAACATAGAAACTTCATCGCTGGAGCCGTCGTCTCCGCAGCTGGCCCAAAAGAGCCCGGCCAGCGCAAGTGCAATCTTTTTCCAATGTTCGTAGAACATGTTTCCTCCTTTCTGCCACTGAGGGCATTCCGAATACTTTAAATATATACAAAATAAAAGCCCCCCGCAACGGCAGGTGGCTTTTGCGTGATAAAAGATGCGGTTTTTTGTTTAATTCTTGAATTTTACCGCTGTCCCGTAGGCGATAATTTCGGCAGAGCCGGCCATTACGGATGCCGTAGCGAATCGCACGTTCACGATGGCGTCTGCTCCGACGGCGGCCGCTTCGCGCGTCATGCGTTCGATGGCGATGTTGCGTGCGTCGTTGAGCATTTCGGTGTAGCCGGCAATTTCGCCGCCGATAATCGTCTTGAGGCCGGCAAATACGTCGCGGACCACGTTCTTGCTGAAGACCACGCTTCCACGCACCATCTGGAGGGTTTCGAATTCTTTGCCGCTGATAAAGTCTGTCGTGTAGAGCTTCATTGTTGTCTCCTTTTTTTATCGACTAAAAAAGATGTTTGTCTCACAGCGTGTTTTGGAACTGGTGGAACTTCTCGAGGAGTTCCGCGTACGTCTTTGTGGCCTCGAGCTGCGGGAACTGCGCCACGATAGAGTCCGGCGCGCAGAAGAAGCACCCCTTGTCGGCCTGCTTGAGCATGCCCGTGTCGTTGAAGGAGTCGCCCGAAGCGAACACCTTGAAGTTCAGCTCCTGCAGGTGCTTTACGACCTTCGTCTTCTGGTCGCTCATGCGCAGGTGGTAGCCCCTGATGCGGTCGTTTTCCACCACGAGATTGTGGCAGAAGATGGTCGGAAATCCGAGGTTCTTCATGATGGGGTAGGCGAATTCCTGGAACGTGTCCGAAAGGATAATTACCTGCGTCTCGTCGCGGAGCTTGTCCATGAAGTCGCGCGCGCCGTCCAGAAGCCCGAGGTTCGCGATGACGTTCTGGATGTCCGAGAGCTTGATGCCCTCGCGGTCGAGAATGGCGATGCGGCCCTTCATGAGCACGTCGTAGTCGGGGATGTCGCGCGTGGTGAGTCGCAGGTCCGCGATACCCGTCTTCTCGGCGACGGCAATCCAGATTTCGGGGGCGAGGACACCTTCAAGGTCCAGGGTAACGACACATTGCTTCGTAAACATACGGCTATTTCTTTCTCTCGTTTATAATCTCGCGCAAGTCCGCAACCGTAATCTGGTACGGCGTGCGGCAGAAATCGCAGACGACTTCCAGCTCCTTGCCCTCGGCTTCGAGTTCCTGCAGGTCTTTGAGAGGAAGCGTTGCGAGTGTTGCCACCATGCGTTCGCGGCTGCAGGGGCAGTAGGCCTTCGGGTCGATTTCCTTCACGATGTCGATTTCGTAGGGCCCGCGCAGCTGGTCCAGCAACTCGTCCAGGTCAAAACCTTCGGGCGTGTTCATGTCCTTGAACTTCGGCAGGTTCTGCACGATGACTTCGATGAGGTTGATATCCTTGTCCTCGAGGTCGGGGAAAGCCTCGATGTAGAAACCCGCGGCGTAGTCGAGCTTGCTCGGGTCTTCGCGGTTGAATGCCGCCTCGATGCCCACGGCGGAGCGGATCTGCTCGGACTGCAGCAGGTAGGTGGCGAGGTTCTGGCCCATCGAAACGGCGGGCGCCTCGATGATGCTCTCGTGGACACGCTTGCCCTGCTCGTTCAGTTTCACGACCTGCACGCTCTGCGGGATGAGCGCGGGCTCGTTACCGCCGACGGCCTGGAGTTCGGCCTGTGGGATCATCGCGCGCACAAGCCCCATCGGCGTCGTGTCGGAAGAAACCTTCGTGATTTCACCGCCAAAGCGCGTAGTCAGCGAGACCGTGCCCGCGTACTTGAGGCTTGCGCTCAGGAAAATGCTTGCGATGGAGTTTTCGGCCAAAAGCTTGAGGGCGAACCCCTGTGCGTTGTGCTGCTTGCCGATTTCGTTCATCGTCGCGGTCAAGTCGACGACAATCAGGCGGAAGGGCGTTTTTTGGCCCGTGGCGCGGATAATGCGGTCCTTGAAATTCATGGGCACAAATGTAGTAAATTTTACCCATGTGGGGGAGGCATCCCCCTAGTTGCAGACGCCTTGTCCGCGGCACATTTCGGTTGTCATCCCCGCGCAATTCTCGTCATCCCCGCGCAGGCGGGTGGACAGCACTTAGCACTTTAGTGCTTAGTGCGCGTGGCCACCAAGGTGGGGATCTTTTCAAGCAGGTCCAGACCTGCTTTTCGTTAAAGAGTTTGCTTCGAGGTTCATTTCGCACTCCTTTACAGACCGCTCGTTCGTCGTCTCGGTTTAAGAACCTCCGGTTCCTCACTCGCTCTCGCCAACACGGCACGCTTGCGCAGTGCCGCTTTTGGCTCACAACAATCACTTTGTCACCCTGGAGGGCTGCAAGCCCGATAGGGTCCACTAGGCATGTTTTATTCGGCTTGATTTTCAACCATCACGCAGCGAACGGAGAGGCCATACAACTTAACGTCTCTTCTATCTCTATTTGGTGCAGATTCTGTCAAAGCAGACACAACACCAAAGTGAGCATGAGTAGCTTCCATTCCCTCAAATTCTTCGGGCAAATACCAATAAGCATTTTCTTTCAAGCTATCAAACCCACCCTTTTTGGTTCTCTTGCCTGCGCCAACCAAGGAGAAACCGCTGCTGTTCGTTCCGCTGAAACCATATGTGGAGCGCAACCCCTTTATGCCATCATTATTGATATCCTCATACCCTCTCACGACACAATAGTCATCATAAGTAAACAGCCTCCAGCCATCGGGGCAGATTCCCTGATGGTTTTCCTGAATCAGATCGTCACAGCTTTCGGTATTGCAGCGGCTCGGCAGCTGCATCATCTCGGCCCACTGGTAGAGGCCACCGAACTCGTCGCACTTGGTAGTATCGTTGTTGTAGCAGTAGCGCTCTATCTTGGTGTCATCATTCTGGTCGTTTTCGCCGAGCACCATATCGCCAATGTTCAAGTTCTCGGCCATTACGGTAACGGAATAACCCTTATATTCTGAATAAATCGTTATGTAGTAGTAGCTACGGCCATTACGCGGATCAGTGAATGTTTTATATCCATCATCTTCAAATTTCTGGTATCCGAGAGTTTTTGCATGGTCAAACGGCACATATTCGCTGCTGCTCGACACGCTAGAACTCGATTTCGCACTGCTGCTTGACAGATCCTCGACCGGAGCCGAGGATGACGAACGCACGGAGCTGCTGGACAGATCCTCGACCGGAGTCGAGGATGACGAACGCACGGAGCTGCTGGACAGATCCTCGACCGGAGTCGAGGATGACGAACGCACCGAGCTACTCGACTGCGGTGTGACGCTCTCACTGCTCGACGAGGTGGGTTCATCGTCACGCGGGGCGAAACTGCTTTCATCGTCTCCGCAGGCGACAACGAAAAACGCCAAGAGAAGAGCGAATAAAAAATGCATAAATCCTCCAAATCCTTTTTATCTCAAATATACTTTTTGTTAGTCGACGTTTGCTTGCCAATTGTTTCCACTATGTAAAAAAATCACGTAAACAAAAAATTTTTGGCTCATTTTGGCCGCGAAACCGTTTTATAGTATAGATAGGGTCTTCCTTATCCGCCTTTGCGGGGGCGTTCCCGCTATAAAATGGAATAAAATGACAAGAGAGGAATTCCTCGCCATGGTCAAGGATGTACACGAGCACCCCGAGCATCTGGCGAAATATCGTAAGAAGTATAAGAACGTCTACCCGTTCAGCGACGGCATTTTCAAGATGCTTATGGCGAACGAGGCAAAGCCGCAGCGCACCGTGAAATTCTTAAACGCCATGCTCGGGCTCAACGGCCGCAAGGCAATCAAGACATACACGCTGGGCGTACCCGAGAACCCGGGTGTGCTCAACGACAAGACCGCCATCTTCGACATCTACGGCACGACACAGGCGGGTGAGCCGGTGCTCATCGAGGTGCAGCAGACATTCAATAAACTGTTCGTTGACAGGCTCATCTACTACACCGGCCGAGTCGTCTCGCGCACTGTCAAGAAGTCGCAGGACTACAAGCTGCCGCACATCTACGTGCTCTCGCTTTTGACCGAGAACCAGTTCCCGAAAGAACCGAACACCTACCTGCACCATGTGCAAATAGTGCGCAATCAGTGTATTTTCTACAATAAGCTGGATATCTACCTGGTCGAGATCGAGAAGTTCTTTGCCATCGACAAGCGCGCCCCGCCGAGCAAGCGTGAAACGACCGACAGGGCCGAAATGCTGCGCCTGTTCCGCGACGTGCTCGAGGAAAACGAAATCCAAGAAGAAAAGCTGAAGAAACTGCTTGACAAGGACTTTATGAAAGATGTATCTTTAGTAGGGTACACTGACGAAACACTCCTGAACGAGGTTGACGGAATGACGAACATTATTTATGAGAAGCAGGGCTCGTACCTGCAGGCTAAGGAAGATGATGCCCTCGCAATGCTTGCCCGAAATTATTCCGTTGATGATATCGTGGCAATCACCAAGCTCCCGAAGCAGGAAGTGGTCAAGCTGAAGCGGCAGGCAGCGAAAGAACTGGAGATGGCATAACTCGCACAACAGAATACTTTATGCCCGTTCCCTGAACGGGTTTTTCTGTACAACGCCTTTTTTTATTATTTTCTTGAAAAAAGAGGTTCAATATGCAGATTCTTTTCCTTATGGCCGATGGCTTTGAAGAAACCGAGTTCGTCACGCCGTTCGACTACCTGCAGCGTGCGGGTTTCGAGGTGGCGCTTGCGAGCGTCTCGGGAGATTCGTTCGTGACGGGTGCCCACGGGCTCAAGATTGCGGCCGATTTTGCGCTTTCGGGTGCCGATACCGCCAAGTTCGATGCCGTTCTCCTGCCGGGTGGCGGCCCCGGCGTGCAGCGCCTCAAGGCATCTGCCGACGTGGAACGCGTCGTTTGCGACTTCAACGACAAGAACAAGTGGATTTTCGCCATCTGCGCAGCCCCGCTCGTGCTGAGCAAGGCCGGGCTTCTTGTGGACCGCACGGCGACATGCTTCCCGGGCTGCGTGGAGGAACTGGTCTGCAACAAGTTTGTGGAAGACCGCGTGGTGGTGGACGGCAATATCGTCACGAGCCGCGGGGCCGGAACCGCCGAGGAATTCGCGTTCGAGTGCATCGCGCAGCTGGGCGGGCGCGATTTGTCCGAAAAAATCCGCAAGCAGGTCGTGGCCCGCTAGGCGTTTTTGTATATTGTTCATATAAACAACAAACGAGGAATTTATGAAGTTTACTCATGCTTTGATTCTTGCAAGTTCGCTCGCATTTTTCGCTTGCGGTGATGATGAATCCTCCACCGGTCCGAGCAATAACGATACTGCGGACTGCTCCGTGACCGACGGCGTGAAGGTCGTTTCCCCGAAGGGCGGCGAGGAATTCAAGGTGGGCGAGACCATCAAGGTCGTGTTCGGCTCCGACATGGATTTTGGCGGCTTCGGTGTTGAGCTCCGCTTCGACGAGGGCGCGAAGAAGGTGAACCTGCTCGAAGAAAGCATCGACGACGCTGTAATCGATGGCAAGACCTGCAACGAGTACAGCATCAAGCTGGATGCCGAGGGCATTGTTGCGGCAGACGACGCCTACATCTACGTCTACCCGTATTCCAAGCAGTCCAAGGCGGGCAAGTCCGGGACCTTCAAGGTCAAGGAGTAATGACCCCTCGCTTCGACGACAATAGCATCACCGTGGCCATCGTGGGCTGCGGTGGTTTTATCGGTAGCCATTTGCTCGACGCCGTGTTGGAACGTACCCGCTGGCGCGTTTTTGGCGTGGATCTCGATTTCTACAGGCTGCAACACCGCTTGAACCATGAGCGGTGCGAGTTCCTGTGTGCGGATTTGGCCGACCCTGCCGTCGTGGAGCGCATCGCGCAGTTCCCGCTGGTGGTGAACTTGGCGGCGATTTGTACGCCGAGCCGTTACATGGGGGAGGCGTGCGAGGTTATCCGGAGCAACTATGACCATCCGGCGGCTTTGGCCGAGGCGTGCGCGAAGAGCGGGGCCTGGCTCGTGCATTTTTCCACGTCTGAGATTTACGGGAAGACTGCTGCCGAATCGGGCGAGCTGGTGGAAGATTCGACGCCTGCCGTGTTCGGGCCCGTTACCGCGAGCCGCTGGAGCTACGCGACGGCGAAACTCCTGGCGGAACGGTTTATTGCGGGGCTACCGGGATTGCGCTGGACTGTGGTTCGCCCGTTCAATTTTGTCGGGCCGTACATGGACTTTATGCCGGGCGTGGACGGCGAGGGAATCCCGCGGGTGCTCGCGAATTTTTCGACGGCGCTTTTGCGAGGCGAACCCCTGAAGCTCGTGAATGGCGGTAAGGCGAAGCGCTGCTTTACCAGCGTGCACGACGCGATTGATTTCTTGTTTGCGCTGTTCGATGCTGGGCTTGGATGCGCGTTGAGTTTTGGTGTCGGTGATTCGCCGGATGCTGGTTGTAAAACCGCGGCGGGCGCTGGTCACTCGGGTCGAGATGCCGCGGGTGTATCGAAGGTAGGTTCTGCGCCTGGTGCTAGCGAATTGAAGGTAGGTGCCGCGCCGAATGCTGGTGAATTGAAGGTAGGTGCCGCGCCGGACGCTGGTGTATTCTCGCAGGCGTTCAATGTGGGGAATGCGGAGAACGAGGTTTCGATTGCGGAACTGGCGCAGAAAATGCGCGCGATTTTCGCGAAGGTGCGCGGGGTCGATGTCTCTACGCTGCCGGAACCGCAAAGCGTTTCGGGCGAGGAATACTACGGCGCGGGTTACGATGATTCGATGCGTCGCATGCCCTCGGTTGCGAAGGCCGAGCGCCTGCTCGGGTTCAGGGCGCGCATCCCGCTCGACACGGCTCTGGAAGAATCGCTTTCCTGGTTCGTGAAGCATTATTCCGTTTAACAATGATTCCCGACTACTTCATTTTTGTATCTGCATTCAACGTCGCTGCGACTCTCGCCGGCGTACTGGGGCGCATTCCTCCCGCGGTCATGGAACGCGCGCAGGTGCTCGTGATTGACGACGGCTCGAAGGACGATACGCGCGGGGCTTACGAAACGTTTGTCGGTGCAGTTTATGACGCAAACCGCGCATCTCCAAACACGAACGGCGCAGTTCCTAACACGAAATATGCTGCGCACCTTGAGTACTTGCGCTTTGAGTTCAATCGCGGTTACGGCGCTGTGGTCAAGAGAGGTATTTCCGAGGGGTTCCGCTCCGGTGCAAAATACATCGCTTGCCTGCATGGCGACGGGCAGTACCCTGCAGAACAACTTGGCGAATTCTTCGCGCATCTTGAAACAGCGGACATTTCCTCCGCGGGCAATTCTCCCGCAATCGCTCTGGTGCAAGGCTCGCGCCGCCTCGTCCCGGGGGCAGCCCGTGCCGGCAACATGCCACTCCACAAGCGTATCGGCGGCGCATTTCTCACTGCGCTCGAGAACATCGCCTTCCGGCAGAAACTTACGGACCGCCACAGCGGTTTCATTGTCTACAATGCGGAATTTTTGAAGACGCTTGACCTCGCGAAACTCAGCCCGAGCTTCGACATCGACCTGGAAATCATCTCCATCGCCGACGCCCGCGGGTGGCGACTGGCCGAACTCCCGATACCCACGCGCTATGCCGGCGAAAAATCCAACCTGAACGTCGTTACCTACGGCCTGCGCGTCTTGCGGCAAATCGCACGCCGTATTTGCATGCGGTAAGGCGACCATCGCGCATCTCGCGCTCCCTACGCCCAAATCGAGCCCCAATCGCATCAAAATCGCCCTGTTTTTCCAAACTTTCTGCCAACTGTATGTTTTTTTTACATTCTCCGACGTGACCTGCCTCGCCAAAAGGAGAAAGTATGAAAAAGCCCCTTCTTGCATTACTCGTCGCTTCTGTCGCCCTTCTTTCGGGCTGCGCAAAGACCATGCAACTGAACGATCCTGCGCTCTACGACCAGTACCTCACCAGGACCTACAACCAGCCTCACCATGTGTGCTACAACGCGGTCATCAGGACCTTTGTGGGCAGGGGAGTCGAGCTTACCAAGGCCGACCCGATGGCGGGCCGAATCGTGACGGAAAGGCACCTCGCCATGCTCTACGCCGGGTACGGGATGGTCGGCACGGTATCGCACCGTTATTACATCGACGTGACGGGCGACAAGAAGCGGTGCACCATCAAGGTCACCAAGTATAAGGCCTGGAAGGGCGACAACGAAGTTCCCTATGTGGATGTCGACCAGATTTACAACTACTACTGGGCGCCCCTGTTCGGAGGTTTCGAGAGCAACTTCGAAGAAGACGAAGACGACGCCATCCGCTCCAGCAAGGATCTCGATGCGGTCATAAACCAGCACTACCAGGAACTTGACGACATCTACAAGCAGTACAAAAAAGACACGAAAAAGAAGTTCGAGGGCCGTGTCATGCTGAAGTTCACCATCGCGGCAAGCGGGAACATCATCGACATCTCTATCGAGGGCACGACGACAGGCGAACTTGATTTTGACCAGCAAATCAAGGAGGCCGTCAGCAAATGGGACTTTGGCGAGATTCCGGGGAGCAACAACAAGACTCTGATTGTCCCGTTCGATTTCTCGGACGCTGCAGGCGATTCCGGCAAAAAAGGTGGACGTCGGGTCAAGGGCGACGGCGATAAGCTTGGCGGTTTCGCGAAGAACGGCAGCGGGGGTATCAGTGACGCGAATGTGGGCGGCCACGCGACTGCGCAGGAGAATGAAGTCAAGGCCAAGGGCCCCCGCTCGGCTGCCGACATCATGAAGGTCGTGAAGAATCGCACACCGGCGCTCAGGAACATCTACAACAGGTACAGGGAAAGCGACCCGAGTTTCGAGGGCAGAGTCGTCCTGAAGTTTACGATTGGCCCGGAAGGCAAGGTCGTTTCGATGTCGATCAAGTCTTCTACGTCGAACAACGCCAAGTTTGACGAAGAAATCAAGAAGAAAGTCAGTGAATGGAACTTTGGCGAGGCCGATGCCGGCAACACCACGGTGACAATCCCGTTTGTCTTCTCGGAATAAATTTCGCGTTATGCGTACAAAGTAAGGAGCCACAAATGCGACTTCTGGCAACGATCTTTCTTTTGCTCGTATGCGCTTCGGGTGCATTTGCGACGCATGTCGCCGTGCTCGAGACGGGCGTAGACCCTGCGGTAAAGAAGAAGGTGACGCTTTCCGACAGGCAGTACCTCACGAACGTATTGCGCGAGGAGGCGGTGAAGCAACTCCCCGCAGAAGACGGCTACACCATCATGACGCGCGATAACATCAGTGCGATGCTCCCGCCGGGGAAGGCCATCGAGGACTGCGAGGGCACATGCCTTGCGGAAACGGGCCGGAACATTTCTGCCGATTTCGTGTGCCAGGCACGCGTGAGCAGCTTCGGCTCGAAACTTGCCCTCTCGGCAGAAATCTACGAGACTGCGGGCAACAAACTTGTAGCGAGTTTCAACGGGCGCGGCAAGAATGTGGAGGCTCTCCTGAAGGTCATCAAGGAGAACGCCCCGGATTTCTTCGGCAAGGTGAAATCCAACAGGGATGCAGGTTCCGGCGGTATTGACGAGGTCGGCAGCCTTGATCCCGATGCAAATGAAGATGCGGACAAAGTAAAGGTCGCTCGCGCTAAGGACGTGCAGTTTGGCGATGATGACGACGATGACATGCCCCGGTCGAACAAGCCCATTAACGATGTCCCTGCGGTGAAAAGCACCCAGAACAGGGTATGGATCCGTTGGGGGCTTATTGGTGGCGGAAGCGTTTTGCTCACGACGGGTATAGTGCTGGCAACTATGGGGAGCACTGACACCACGACCGAATATGATTACGAGACATTTGAGGAGAAAACCGTTGATAACGGCAATGGCACAAAACTCGGCATCGGGATTGCCTTGTCCATCATCGGAGCCGCCGGTATCGTCGTCGGATTCTGCTTCTAGCCGTGGTGCTTGTCGTGGTTGGGGCAGCCGCAGCCGCCCTTGCCGTCGCAGTTTTCCTTGTGGCCTTCGCCGCCGCATTCGCACTCGTGGCCTTCCTCGCCACATTTGCATTCGCCATCGCCCTTGCCGCCACAGCAGCAGTGGTGGCCTTGCGGGTTGAGTTCCTCTTCGGTAGCCTCGCGCACGCTCACGACCTCGATGGCGAAGTTCAGGTTCTTGCCCGCGAGTTCGTGGTTCGCGTCGATGATGGCCTTGTCGCCCGCGACGGACTTCACGCGGATGGGCATCGGGCCCATGGGCGTCTGAGCATAGAACATCATGCCGGGTTCCACCTTGTCAACTCCCTGGAACACGTCGACCGGGACTTCCTGCGTCATGCGCTCGTCGTATTCGCCGTAGCCTTCGGCGGGGATGACCTTCACATCGAACTTGTCGCCGACTTCGTGACCGACCATCGCGTTCTCGAGCCCCACGACGATCATGTGTGCGCCCTGGATGTACTGGAGCGGTTCGCGGCCTTCAGAGGAATCGATGACGGCTCCTTCGTCGGAGGTGAGGGTGTAGTGCATCTGGACGACGGTCTTATCGGCGATTTTCATGGTGTTCCTTTGGCCCTGAGTCTGGGCGGTGAAAATTATAGGCGCAATATAGAAAAATTAGACCTTCTTGCGGTCGTGCCACACGCTTTCGTTGAATAGCTGGCCTTCGGAAAGCCCGTATTTTTCTTCGACGCCGGCGAGGCGGATGGCCTCGTCGATGGATATTTTCCCGCGGATGGCCTGCGTGTAGATGAGCGCCTTCTTGCGCACTGTTGCTGCGTCTTCCTGGAGCATTTCGAGGCGGAAATGGTTCACTCCGGCGGCGCGTAAATCCGGCAATAATTTCAGGGCGGATTGCGGCTTGCCTACGAACAGTGTGTTGCGGCATTCCGCGTCGCTCTGCAGAAAGTGACGTTCGCCCTTGTGGTCGAGAATTTCAACCTTGTGCTGGGTGCAAATCTTGCCGCATTCGGGGAACCGCCTGCCGGTAGTGAGCGCGCGGGCAAACGCGCAGTATTCGGAATGGAAGGCGGGCATGTACTGGTGGAGCGTGAGTTCCATGCGGCTCCCGTCGATATCGCCTAGCAGGTCGAAAAGCTGCGTGGAGTTCAGGTCCCACGAGGGGTGGAGCGTCTGCAGCCCCTGTGACAGGAGCCAGTCGTAACTCAGGCTATTTGCGGCATTTAGGCTGTAGTCGCCTGCGAGCGGAATGCCACTTTCCTTGAGGATGGAGAGCGCACCGAGGTTACGGACCAGCGCAAAGTCGGGGCAAAGCCGCAGGATGTTCTTGAGGTAGTGGCTTTCGCCCGGTTTGTGGATGCGGAGCGTGGCCATACCTGCCCTGAAACCGAGTTCGCGAATCTGTTCCTGCGGCTCGTCGTATTTTACGCCCCAGTCGAAATCCATGACAACGTTGTCTATGTCGAGGCCTTCGAGCGCAGGAATTTGCTCGGGGCTGCGGACGAGTACCGAAATAACCGGGCGCGCAGCAGTGGGCGCAACTTTCGTGCCAAACTTCACGCTGTTGAGGAGGGCACGGCCCGCATTGGCGCTCGGGTTCAGCTCGTGCCATATGCAGCGTTCGTTGTCAAGCGCTTCTATCGCCTTCTGGCGGAGCGTGCGGAGCATCTTTCCGGGGATGAAGGCTCCGCGTTCGACGTCAATTTCTAGATCCCTGAGGCTGTAGGCGGTCGCACTCAGGCCCGAAAGTTCCTTCTGTGCGAGGTCGCGCAGTTTATCGCCCATGTCACCGTTCTTCGCGGCTTCGAGCACCGTGTCACTTTCGATTTCAACGCGGTTGCGCGGTACATCGTAGACGGCGAGCTTGAGCACATTGCCGATGCTTCCCGAAAGTTCCATCTTCACGGGAATGCGCTTCGCCTGCTCGCGGTCGGTAAACGTCTTGCGCAGTTCCTTTTCCAGCGCAGGGGAATCATTCCTGTACACCTTCATCCCACGGGCGACCTGCCGCGTGTCGAAATCGCGCCCGAATTCTATTTTCAGGAGTTGCGGGCCGCAGCCGCGCGTAGATGGCTTGCCTTTGTACTCGTGCACGACTTGCGAGGCGTAGAGTCTCGCACCGGCGCTTTGAGCGAATCTCGGTTCCTCGAAGAGGATTCCGTCACCCGGCCGCGGCATCATATCCGCAAGAACATTTTCATCCAGTTCCACCACGACACACCCGCGCTCCACGCGTACGACCGTCCCGAGGAACATCCCGTGATGGTTGCTGAACGTGCCGTCCACGAGTTCCTGGTGGTTGTCCCCGTCGAGCCAGCCCGTGCGTAGTCCGCGGCTGAACAGCACTTCGAGCGGCGCCATGTCTTTGCCTTCGAGCGGGATGCGGCCAAGCGCCTTGCGGTAGGCGCTTGCGACCGCCGCTACGTATTCCGGGCTCTTGAGGCGGCCTTCCACCTTGAGCGAGCTCACGCCGATTTCTTCAAGTTCGCCGAGTCGCGGGAGGGCGCACAAATCGTGCGGACTGAACAGGTATTGCGCATCCGTATCGCGGTATTCCTTGCCGTCCACGAATATGCGATAGGGGAGCCTGCAGCTCTGGGCGCACTGCCCGCGGTTTGCGCTGCGACCGCCGAAATTCTCGCTGGTGAGGCACTGCCCCGAATAGCTCACGCATAGCGCGCCGTGAATGAACACTTCGAGCTCGAGCGGGGTCGCTTCCTTGATGCGGGCGATTTCCTTGAGCGAAAGTTCGCGGGCGAGCACGGCGCGGTTGAACCCCAGTTTTGCCGCCAGGTTCACGCTTTCGGCGCTCGCGAGCGTCATCTGCGTGCTCGCGTGAATTTCCTGCGTGGGCGCGATGGCGCGTATCAGGCGCGCAAGCCCGATATCCTGGATGATGAAGGCGTCCGGTTCCAGCGAAATCACCTTCGCGAGGAATTCCGGCAACTCTCGCAGTTCGCGCTCGAATACGAGAACGTTCATCGCAAGGAACGTGCGCACGCCGCGTACCCTCGCATACCGGATCATCTCGCCGACGTCTTCGAGCGAAAAGTCCTCGGTGCGCCCGCGCGCGTTCCAGTGCGGAACCCCGAAATAAACGGCATCGGCGCCGTTAGCGACGGCGGCCTCGAGCATCTCGCGCGTACCCACGGGCAAGAGAAGTTCCGGAGATGGCCTAGTATTCGAATTCATTTTATCAAAGATAGTTTTTTCATCTTCGCAGGGCGCTTTATGTCTACACGATATCTTCGAGCTTGTATCCGAATTTTACGACGGCTCCGGATTCGCGTACCATGAGGACCTTGCGGTGGGCGAGCCCCTCGAGGATAGCCTCGTCCAGCCGATCCTGGATGTCTTCGGGGCTGCCTTCGAACGAAATTTCCTCGATTCCGTTAGGGAAAACTTCTTCCGCCCAGTCGCGTGCTGCCTTGTTGCCCGCTTGCGTGATGACGGCCACTACGGTGTAATCCGGGTCCATCTCGTAGAGGGCTTCGTGGATGAATGTGTCGTCATCAGGTGTGTTTGCCTTGCTGGTGAACAATCTCGGCAGGCCAAAGGGGGGAACATTCGCATCTTTTACCGAAACGGAACCCTCGAAACCCTGAGCGACGAACCATGACCAGATTTTGTCAATCATAATACCCTTTTTTAAAGCTGATGGACTTTATTCTCTTTATTTATAATTAAATTTCGGCTATGAAAAAATTTTTCGCTATTTTGGCAATAACAGGTTGTTTTCTGGGACTTAGCGCTTGCGCTGATCAAGAAATGAACAATGAAATCGCACGGCTTACAGCGAACAAGGTCGAAATGGAACGCCAAATCCAGGCGATGCAGCAGGAACTTGATTCGCTGAAGCGTCAGAATGCGAAACTGGCGAGCGAACTATCCGCGCTGGACATGAACTAGCCCGGCGCAGAAGCCTTTAAGTTTTTTATTGCTCAATCCAGTTCATGCGGCCGGTAAAGCGCACTTCTTCGGGGACAACCTGGAAGGTGCAGCTGATTTCGACGGCGGCATTCTTCGGAAGCGCAGAAACACCCACGGCGGTACGCGCGTGCTTGCCGTTTTCACCGAGAATCTGGACGGCAAGTTCGCTTGCGCCGTTCAATACGGCGGGCTGTTCGTGGAAGTCGGCAGCGGACTGCACGAATCCCTGCATCTGCACTAGCTTGAGCGTTTCGCCGTGTTCGAGTTTCGTCATGGCGGCGGCGATGTTGTTGAGGAGGCAGACGCGTGCGGCCTCGGTCGCCTTTTCTGCAGAAAGTTCAGTCGGGACCGTACCCGTGTAGGCCGAAAAATCGCCCTTGACGCTCGGGAGCTGTCCTGAGACGACGATGGTGTCGCCGAAGCGAACGGCGGGAACGTATGCGGCAAGCGGTGCCGGGCATTGCGGGAGCGTAAGCGCCAGTTCTTCAATTCTCTTTTGAATATCCATTTTTTCTTCCTCTTGTCATCCCCGCAGAGGCGGAGATCTTTTTGTTAAACTTACTTCTTTTTAAACACCTTCGAGAAACAGAAGATGCATAGCCCGATGATGGCCGCCCACGAGGTGAGCATGAAAATGAGTCCGCCTGTCGTAAATTCTGCGTCCATGCTACTTCTCCTTTTTCTTCTTGTTTGCCAAGTGGTTGATGTATTCGTCCGACTTGCCGAGCGGCATCTTGTGGATGCTCGTGTCACGACCCATTTCGGCGGTGCCGCCCTTGCGCCAAGCATAGGCGATGGCGATATTCAGGAGCAGGACTATCAGGAGCATGAAGCCGCGGAAAGCCCAGGTGAAGTGGAGCTTCGAGAATTCTCCCCCGAGGAACGTCACTTTGGCATCGGCGGGAATGTTGCTCAGTGTGATGAGCGGGAGACCGTCGGTGAATGTGAACGAAACGAGCAGGATAATCAGGTAGGCCGGACAAACATACTGGATGATGGGCCTGAAGAAGCGGGGGAGCTTGAGCTGCGAGCCCTCGTTCATCAGGGCGAAAGCCACGGATTCGCCGGGCTGCACAATCTGGGACTTCTTGCGACCGAGCACGAACGAGAAGATGATGGCCTGGATGGCGCCGAATACCACCAGCAGGAACGTGCCGCCCCAGAAGTCGAGCTCGTCGACCGTCCCCGCGGCAAGGCCGAAGATGGCGGTGAGGCTGCCGATGAAGATGATGGTGCTGATGGTTGTGACGGACTTCTTGCGGCTGAACTTGAGATCGTCTTCGCAGAAACTGATGAGCGGTTGGATGATGGAAATGGCGCTGGTGATGCCTGCAAAGAACAGGAGCGCGAACCAGAGTGTCTGCAACGCACCGCCGAGCGGAAGCGTTCCGAACACGTATGGCATGGTCTGGAATCCGAGGCCGAAGGTGCCGAGCTTCGCGCATTCCTCGATGTTGGCGCCTGCGATGATGACCGCGATGGGGATGACAACCGTACCGCCGATAATGATTTCGGCAAATCCGTTCGTGGCGCTAGCGGTAAGGGAAGAGAGCACTAGGTCTTCCTTGGGCTTGAGGTAGCTCGCATAGCACCAGATAATGCCCATGCCGAGGCTCATGGTGAAGAACACCTGACCCGCCGCCGCCATCCATACCTTGGGGTTGGCGAGTTCGCTGAAGTTCGGGTTCCACATGAAGGCGAGGCCCTTGCCGATGCCCGGGAGCGTTAGCACGCGGATTACGAGGATAATGCCCAAGAAGAGCAGGATGGGCATGCAGATTTTGTTCACCCGCTCGATACCCTTGCGCACGCCCAGGGCGAGAACGGTCATGTTGCAGGCGAACGTGATGAGGAAGAAGATGATGGCAGACGGGATGGGGCCCACGCATGTCTTGAGCATGATGAAGTCGCCGAAGAACTGCGTGACTGCGGCGCTACCCTGGGACGTGACTTCCATGAGCTTGCCCGTGAGAGAGTAGTAGGCGAACGCAAGGATCCACGACTGGATGAACACGTAGTAGAAGACGATGAAAATCGGTGGCAGGAGCCCGATGGAGCCGAGGTGCTTTGCCCAGGGCTTCTTCTTGTCGAAGATGATGTGGAGCGTGCTCGGGGCGGTGCCGTAGTTGTGGCGGCCCGCGTAGCGTCCGAGTGTCCATTCCATCCAGGCGAGCGGGATGCCGAGGAAAATAAAGGCGATAAGGTAGGGGATGATGAATGCGCCACCGCCGTTGGTGGCCGCCTGTACGGGGAATCGAAGGAAGTTGCCGAGCCCGACTGCCGAACCTGCGACAGCGAGGATGACTCCTATCTTGGAGCCCCAGTTTTCACGATTGTTTTGCATGCCTTAAAATTAAGACATTCTATGCGGTATGGCAACCCGCTCTTAGCGCAAACGCAGTTTCTTTTGTGCGTAAATGCTCTTGCCGCCGTTGCACACGTAGGCTGCTGTGCAGACTACGAAGAATGCAGGGAGCAGGTCGAACCCGAAAATCTCCGCTCCGACGAGGATGGGGGCGAAGAGCGTGTTCGTGCCGGCTCCGAAAACAGCCGCGTAACCGAGGGCGGCGGCAATCGGGAGGGGGACGCCAACGATTGCGGCAAGTACCGTGCCGAGAGTCGCTCCGATGGTGAACAGCGGGGTGACTTCGCCGCCCTGGAACCCGACCGAGAGTGTGACGATGGTGAACAGCATCTTCAGAATCCAATCGTAGGCGTAGATATCGCTGGCGGCAGATGTCGGGGAACCCGAAAAAATCATGTCGGTGAGGTTCGTGCCGAGTCCGGAATAGCGGCCCTGCCAGCAGAGCAGCAAGAGAGCGCTGAGAACCACGCCCATGATGGCGACGCGCTTCACGGGGTTCGGGAACTTTTCCGCAAAGAATTTCTTGGAAAGCGGGAGGAGTCTTGCAAACCCGCCGCCGACAATCCCGAAAATGGCGCCAAGGACAGCGAGCCTCAAGATAAAGCAAATGTCGAGCCCGCTGTCGTTCCAGAGAATTCTCGAGATGTCGCTCGGGAATATGTCGTTCATGGCGATGACGGTAGTTTCTCCGAACATCTGCGAAACCTTGCAAGCGGTAAAGGCGGCAACGGCGGCGGGAAGGAGCGCCGCCATTTCGAGGTGGCCCGCCAGGAGGATTTCGAGCGAGAGCGCGATGGCCGCGAGCGGTGTCTGGAAAAGCCCCGCGAAGCCTGCCGCCATGCCTGCGACAAGCAAAATGCGGGGAGCGTTCTCCACGTGGATCTTTGAGCTGATGTTGTGCCCGAGGGTAGCGCCGATCTGCATGGCCACGCCCTCGCGGCCGGAACTTCCTCCGAAGAGGTGCGTAACCCAAGTCGTTACCATGATGAGCGGGATGAGACGGAGCGGAATTTCCCTTTCCTTGCCGTGCGCGACGTCGAAAATGATTCCCATGCCGCGTTCGGAGCCCTTGCCGATTTTCATGTAAGTGAGCACGATGGCGACGCCACCGAGGGCGAGAGCTGGAATCCAGTACAGCGGGTTTGTGTCGCGAATGGCACCGACGCGGTCGAGTACCTGGCCAAAGAATGCGGTAAGCGTTCCGACGATGGCGCCGAGCAGGAGCGCTGCAACCACAAGTATCGGCTGCGAAAACCAGCGGGCGAGCTTTTCCTTGATTTGTGCTTTGGCCATCTTCATGGCCTGCTCCTTCATCTCGGGGCTCATGTTCTTGTAGATTTCTTGCCAGTTCCTGTAATCCATCGCGTATCCTTTTTTCGCCGCCAAATTTAGAAAAAAGCCCCCGCTTTTGCGAGGGCTTATAAATGACTATTGACTTACGATTACTTGTTGTTCGCGCGAATCAGGTTGAGGGCGGAACCCGCCTTGAACCATGCCCACTGCTGTTCGTTGTAGGTGTGGCTGAGGGCGATGTTATCGACGGAGCCATCCTTGTGGTGGGCGACGAGCGTGAACTCGGAACCCGGAGCGAACTTGGTGAGGCCAACGATGTCGAACACGTCCTGTTCCTGGATCTTGTCGTAGTCGGCGGCGTTCTTGAAGGTGAGGGCGAGCATGCCCTGCTTCTTGAGGTTCGTTTCGTGGATGCGGGCGAAGCTCTTCACGATTACGGCCTTCACGCCGAGGAAGCGCGGTTCCATGGCGGCGTGTTCGCGGCTGGAACCTTCACCATAGTTTTCGTCACCGATGACGATGGAGCCCGTGCCCTTGGCCTTGTAAATCTTGGCAAGTTCAGGGACTTCCTTGTAGCTACCGCACTGGCAGAGGACCTTGTTCGTTTCGCCGTTGAAGGCGTTTACGGCGCCGATGAGCATGTTGTTCGAAATGTTTTCGAGGTGGCCGCGGTAGTTGAGCCACGGGCCGGCCATGGAGATGTGGTCGGTGGTGCACTTGCCCTTCGCCTTGATGAGGAGCGGGGCGCCCACGATGTCCTTGCCGTCCCAAGCTGCGAACGGGGCGAGAGCTTGCAGGCGCTTGCTTTCCGGGTTGATGGAAATGGTAATCTTGGAGCCGTCTTCTGCCGGGGCCTGATAGCCGGCGTCCTTGACTTCGAAGCCTTTCGGCGGGAGTTCGCACTGTTCTGGCGGGGCGAGCTTCACGGCCTTGCCTTCGTTGTTCACGAGGGTGTCGGTCATCGGGTTGAAGCGGATGTCGCCGCTGAGCGCTGCAATCACGGCCATGAGCGGGCTAGCAACAAAGGCGTGCGTGTTCGGGTTGCCGTCGGCGCGCTTTGCGAAGTTGCGGTTGAAACTGTGGACGATGGTGTTGAGTTCCTTCTTGTCGGCACCGGCGCGGTCCCAACGGCCAATGCAAGGACCGCAGGCGTTCGTCATGATCGTTGCACCGAACTGCTTGAACAAGTCGATGAGGCCGTCGCGTTCGGCGGTGTAGCGCACCTGTTCAGAACCCGGGTTGATGAGGAGCGGGCACTTCGGGGAAAGCCCCTTCGCGAGGGCCTGCTTGATCATGTTCGCGGCCATGAAGAGGTCTTCGTAGCTGGAGTTCGTGCAGCTGCCGATGAGGGCTGCGCTTACGACCGGTGTAGATTCCGGCTTGGTTTCGGTGGCCTTGAGGCTTTCTGCCATGTCGGTCACGGCAAAAGCGCGGTCCGGGCTGAACGGGCCGTTGAAGTGCGGCACGAGCGTGTTCAAGTTGATTTCCACGACGCGGTCAAAGTACTTTTCAGGATTTGCTTCGACTTCCGGGTCGGCCTTGAGGTGTTCTGCAATCTTGTCGGCGGCGGCGGCAACGTCGGCGCGGCCGGTCACCTTGAGGTAGCGGCTCATGGAGTCGTCGTAGCTGAAGGTGGAGCAGGTAGCGCCCACTTCGGCACCCATGTTCGCAATCGTTGCCTTGCCGGTAGCGGAGAGGCTGCGTGCGCCTTCGCCAAAGTATTCGATAATGGCGTTGGTGCCGCCCTTCACGGTGAGGATGCCTGCGAGCTTGAGGATGATATCCTTGGCAGTTGCAAAGCCCTGGAGCTTGCCGGTGAGCTTCACGCCGATCATTTTCGGGTACTTGAGTTCCCACGGGAGGCCGACCATGGCATCCACGGCGTCTGCACCGCCCACGCCAATCGCAAGCATGCCGAGGCCGCCAGCGTTCACGGTGTGGGAGTCAGTACCAATCATCATGCCGCCCGGGAAGGCGTAGTTTTCGAGCACCACCTGGTGGATGATGCCTGCACCCGGGAGCCAGCAGTCAATGCCATACTTGGCGGAGACTGACTGCAAGAAGTCGTAAACTTCCTTGCTTTCTTCCTTGGCACGGGGCAAGTCCTTTTCGACACCTTCGCGGGCGATAATCAGGTGGTCGCAGTGCACGGAACTCGGCACTGCCACGCGGGCCTTACCGGCGGTGGTGAACTGCAAAAGGGCCATCTGGGCGGTAGCGTCCTGCATGGCCACGCGGTCGGGGTGGAATTCGGCAAAATCCTTGCCGCGCTCGTAAGTCCTGTTCTCGGCGCCATCGATCAGGTGGCTGTAGATAATCTTTTCGGCGAGGGTGAGCGGACGGCCGAGCTGCTTGCGGGCAGCTTCAACGCGGGCGGGAATGCGGGCATAGACGCCCTGGATCATGTCGAAATTGAAAAGCATAGTCTCTTTGGGTTATAGGTTGAATTTTCGGGCGTAAAGATAGAAAATTATCGGGTCACGATGCGGTGGGCGATGTTGTTCCACAGGTTGTCGATGTGGCCTTCGCCGAGCCGCAAGCGTTGTGGGAGCGTTGGCGTGCGGTCGTAGAGCATCTGGATGTATTCGTCCTTCTGCCCGCCAAAATCAAGAATCTCGACGGTATAGACGCTCGGGATGCGCGGGCTTCGTGTATTGCGGATGGCAACGACAGTTCCCGTAACCTGCAAGGTGTACATCTTCTTCGATATGGTGAGGCTGATGGGCTCGCCTAGGTTCAGGATGTTCAGTTCGTCGGTAAAGATGTCCACTCCGTGTTCCGTCAACTTCGTGGTAATGCCCTCGATTTCGTGTCCGTCCTGCTTTTTCACCATCACGTTCTCGGCGGCAAGGACCTTCACGGGTTCGCCGTCGGAGTCGCTGCCCATCCCGAGGAACAAGCACATGGTGAGGTAGTAGGCGTTACGGAAAAGCCAGAAGAGAACGGCGAGAATTTCGATGTATCCGAGTGCGATAATCATGTAGCCCATGTGGACGATACCCGCGAGAGTGAGTACGAGCAATACGGCAAACGGGGCGATAGTCTTCCCGTCGGCCTGCGGTCGGCCTGCGCGCTTGTCTTTCTGGGTCACCTTGAACTTGGAAAGCGTCATACCCAGAGTCTCTTTGACGATGGGCAAAAGCAGGAACGGCATGACGGATGTCTCGTAGATGCCGCTCCAGCGGGCGCTAATCTTCCCGTGGCTTGTGAAGCGGAGGGCCCACATCGACATCAGGTGCATCGGGAGCCAGAAGAGGGCGAGGTCGATAAGTGTACACTTGAATATCGGTACGCAGAATACGGCGAACATCAGGGGCGAAAGCAGGTAAATCAGGTTCTTGACGGGGGAGAACCAGTAAAGTACGGAACTCAGGTAACTCAGTTTTTGCGAGATGTTCAACTTGCGGTTGAACATAAACTTGAGCTGCTTTGTGGTCGCAATGACGCCGCGTCCCCAGCGGGTGCGCTGCTGGATGTGTTCCTTGAATGTCGAGGGCGCAATGCCCGATGCGAGCGGTTGCGAAAGACCGAGGCTCACAAAGCCTGCCGATTCGATCAGCATGCCTGTCGCAAAGTCTTCCGTGATGGATTTCGTGTAGAATCCGCCGATGGCGTCAAGTGCCTTGCGCGAAATAATCGTGTTCGACCCGCCGTAAATCACGCTGTTTGTTGATGTCTTTGCCGCCTCGATGACGCAGTAGAAGTAGTCCTGCTCGTTAGGGACCTTCGTTTCGGCGTAGAGGTTGTGCTGGAACACGTCGGGCGTGTAGAAACTTTGCGGTGTCTGGATAAACCCGAGCGGGCGGCGCGTTTCTTCGGGGAGGCTTTCGTTGATGCGTTCGGCGTCTACAAAATAGGGGATAGTCTTGAGCAGGAACTTCCTCTGCGGAATCATGTCCGCGTCAAAAGTCACCACGTAGGGCGAACTCGTGCGGGCGAGTGCCGCGTTCAGGTTGCCCGCCTTCGCGCCATCGTTGTTCGGGCGGTCGAAGTAGTTTATCTCCAGTTCCTCGGCGAGTTTGCGCATTTCGCTACGGCGGTTGTCGTCGCACAGGTAGATATGCACCTTCGACCTGTCGGGGTAATCCATGTGCTTGCAGCCGATAATTGTCTTGCGCAAAAGTTCGGGCGGTTCGTTATAAGTCGAAATGAAAACATCCACGTCGGGGTAGTCCGCGTCGGCAATTTCGGGCAGGGGATGTTCCCGCAGTTTGAGAATCCCGCCGTAGTGTATGAGCGATTCGATAAAGCCGAGGACTTCTATGGCGAGCAGGATGCTGCTTCCGATGATGGCAATCCAGCCGTAGGCATACGGGATGGAACACGTAAAGCGCCAGCATAGATAAATTAATGTGAAGAAAGTGCTTAGGAAGAGAAACAGGTCGCCGAGGAACTGCTTTGCAGGCCTGGAAGTGAACTTTTTCGCATTTTCGTTCTGGCTGAATTTAAGCAGGTCGTCGTACGTGCGAACCTTGCTGTAGCGGAAACGCTTCCTGATTTTCTGGATAAGGAAAGCGACAAGGATTACGATAAAGACAGGAATGGCGAAAATCCCCCACACAATATAGGGCTTCGTGCGGGCGAGAATCTTGAAACTCGATACGGGCTCGTAGATAAGCGGAATCTGGTTCAGGTCCTTGCCCTGGAAAAGAGCCCGCGCGTAAAGCCCCGAAAGGCTCAGGTCGCTTTCGGCAAGGGAATCCACTGCACGTGAATCGGCACGCACCATGGCGGATTCCTCTTCCTTGTTCGACATGCTCCAGATGGTGTAGCTCAGGTGCAGGGAATCCAGGGTGGCGTACCATTGCTTGACGCTTTCCAGGTCAATCTTTCCGTCGCCGCTCGCTTCGCAGAGTCCGCTTTCGGTAATGAAGATGGGGGTGCCGCCGCCTACGACTTCCTTGAGGAGCGCAAGCGATTCGCCCTTGTGGGAAGTGGCATAGAAGTGGAACGAATACATCACGTTGTCGAAGGCCACCGGGTCCTTTGCCGGCTCCTGGATTTCGCGGTCGTAATTCGGGGTGCCGATGAGAATCAGGGCGTCGGGCTTGTGCCTGCGGATAACGGGAATGATGATGTTCGCGTATTCCTTGATGTCTTCCCAGGTGCAGTCGCCGTTGGGCTCGTTGCAGATTTCGAAAATCACGTTAGGGACGTTCGCGTATTCCTTTGCCATCATGTTGAAGAAGTTGATGGCTTCGGCAAGGTTCTCGTTCGGATTGTTGTCGATGAGGATATGCCAGTCCACCATCACGTACATGTCGTTCTCGATGGCGTACTGCACGCCCTTCCGCAGAATCTCGAGGTTCTTTTCGCGGTCGCCGTGCACGTAGTCGTACGAATACATGGCTAGGCGAATCAGGTTTGTGTTCCATTCCCTGCTGAGTTGGCGGAAAAGGTTGGTGTTTACGTATTGCGGGAACCAGGTGAGCCCGTGGGTACTCGCGCCCTTGATGACAACCTGGTTGCCATGTTCGTCGAAGAGGTTCGTGCCTTCTACATGGAGTTTCCCGTTTATGGAGGGTCGGGCGTTTATGACGCTGGTCGAGTCCGCGAAAGCCCATGCGGCAAGGAGAAAGACTACGGCTGTAATCAAACGTAATTTTTTTAGATAGAAGGTCATGATTAGAAATATACGAAAAGATTTTTCTTTGTTTTAAAGGGGAATATGGGAGGGGAGAGGGTTGACCGAGGGTGCTTTTTTCTATATTTATGCATAAAATTGAATAAGCGCATAAAAGAGGATGCGCTAAGAATGGCGGTTTGTGCTATGGAAAAGAAAATGACGCTACGCGAAGCTTTCGAAAGCAAGATGTTGCTGCTGGACGGCGGCATGGGTTCAGTCATCCAGACTTACGGGATCAAGGGCGCGAACAACGACATGCTCTCCATCGAGAAGCCGGAAATCATTCTCGATATCCAGCGCCGCTACGTGGATGCGGGCGTGGACTGCCTGACCACGAACACGTTCTCGAGCCAGCGCGTAAGCCAGCACGAATACCATCAGGAACACCGCATTGCCGAAATGAACCGCGCCGCCGTGAAGATTGCAAAGCAGGCCGCGGCAGAGGCCATGGAAAAGTATGGCCGTCAGGTGTACATCCTCGGTGACGTGGGCCCCACCAGCAAGATGCTCTCCATGAGCGAAGACGTGAACGACCCCGCGAGCCGTAGCATTACTTTCGACGAACTGGAAGACGCCTACCTGGAACAGATTCAGGTGCTGGTGGATGAAGGCGTCGACGCCATCTTGATTGAAACGATTTTTGACACGCTGAACGCGAAGGCCGCCGCAAGTGCATTTACCAAGGTGATGGAAAAACGCGCTGCCGACGTCGGTGACAAAGCCGCCGACCTCAAACCTGTGGAAGTTATGTTCTCGATGACGGTGAGCGACGCCTCGGGCAGAACACTTTCGGGCCAGACGGTAGAAGCATTCGCCGTGAGCGTGATGCACATGCACCCGCTTTCCATCGGCCTCAACTGCGGTCTCGGTGCCGACGGCATGGTGCCTTACCTGCGCCGCATGGGCAAGGTCGCTCCCTGCTACATTTCTTGCCACCCGAATGCGGGACTGCCAAACCAGTTCGGCGGTTACGACGACACGCCCGAAGACATGGTGCGCCTGATGGGCGTTTACCTGGACGACAAACTGGTGAACATGATTGGCGGTTGCTGCGGTACCACACCGGAACACATCGCCGCCATGCGCAAGATGCTTGACGCCCTGCCGGCCGATTACGAACGCAGAAAGCCCGCGCCCAAGTACGCCACGAGCCCGCTACTCCGCCTCGCGGGTTTGGAACCGCTGTTCAAGGAGCAGGTGCGTCCGAGCAACGGTGCCGACAGCTGCAACGCCGAAGACTTTGTGAAGGTGGGCGAACGCTGCAACGTCGCTGGCTCCAAGAAGTTCCTGCGGCTCATCAACGAAAAGAATTACGATGAGGCGCTCGACATTGCCCGCAAACAGGTCGAAGACGGTGCCGACGTGATTGACGTGAACATGGACGATGGCCTCTTGGACGCCACCGCCGAAATGCAGACCTTCCTGAACCTGATTGCATCGGACCCGGCTGTGAGCCGCGTGCCTATCATGGTGGACTCTTCCCGATTCGAAGTCATCGAGGCTGGCCTCAAATGCATCCAGGGCAAGAGCATCGTGAACTCCATCTCCCTCAAGATGGGCGAACAGGCGTTTATCGAGCACGCGCTCACCATCAAGCGCCTGGGGGCCGCCGTCATCGTGATGCTCTTCGACGAAGAAGGCCAGGCCACCAACTACGAGCGTCGCGTGAATATTGCCGCCCGCGCCTACGACATTCTGGTGAAGCAACTGAATTTCGCGCCATCGGACATCATCTTTGACCCGAACGTTTTGACAGTCGCAACCGGCATGGCGGAACACAACGCCTACGCCATCGACTTTATCCGCGCAGTCCGCTGGATTATGGACAACCTTCCCGGCGTGCGCATCTCGGGCGGTCTTTCGAACCTTTCCTTCGCCTTCCGCGGCAACAACTACCTGCGCGAAGCGATGCATACCACCTTCTTGCATTACGCGATTCCCAACGGCATGGGCATGGCCATCATGAACCCCAGCGCGATTATCGAATACAAGACGATTCCGCTGGAACTCCGCATGGCCATCACCGAAGTGCTGTTGAACACGGAGCCGGACGCGAGCGAAGCGCTCATCGAAATTGCAAGCCGCATGACCGCAGCCGCCGCTGCCGCCAAGGAAGCGGGCACCAAGTACGACCCGAAGGCGATTTTCGCCATGAGCACGGGCGCGGGCAGTTCCGACGCGGGTAGCAACAGCGTCGCCGACTCCGCGCAGGCAAAAACCACGCCCGAAGAACGCTTGCAAGAAGCACTCCTCAAGGGAACTTCTACAACGCTCCAGCCCGATTTGATGGAACTCATCAACCGTGGCGATAGCTCGGTCGGCATTATTTCTGGCCCGCTCATGGATGGCATGAACGAAGTCGGTCGTCGTTTCGGCGAAGGCAAGATGTTCTTGCCGCAGGTGGTGAAGACTGCCCGCACCATGAAGAAGGCGGTAGAAATCTTGCAGCCCTACATCGAGGCGGGCAAGGACGCCAACGCTTCTAGCCGCGGAAAAATCGTAATCGCCACCGTGAAGGGCGACGTGCACGATATCGGCAAGAATATTGTCTCCGTGATTATGGCCTGTAACGGCTACGAGATGGTGGACCTCGGCGTGATGGTTCCCGAAGATGTCATCGTGAAGGCGGTCATCGAGAACAAAGCCGACATCTTGAGCCTTTCCGGGCTGATTACGCCTTCGCTGGAAGAAATGTGTACCGTGGCTAAAGCCATGCAAGACGCTGGCCAGCGCATTCCGATTATCGTCGGCGGCGCAACGACCTCGCCCACGCACACGGCCGTAAAGATTGCCCCGTGCTACGAAGGCCCCGTATTCCACGTGCGCGACGCCGCCAGTAATCCGGGCCTCGCGCAAAAGCTCCTGGACCCGGCGACTCGCGAACAAACGATTCAGGAAAACCGGGTCGAGCAGCAGCGCATTCGCGACAAGCAAAACGGCATCCAGACCGAAGCCGCAAGCGCCATGGCCGCAGCAGAGAAGACGCCCCTCGAACGCCGCTACCTTTGCGACTGGAGCAAGTACCAGCCGGTGGAGCCTCCGTTCATGGGCGAAAGCAAGCTCCCGCCGATTCCGCTGGAAAAAGTCATCCCGCTTATCAGCTGGGAATACTTCTTCTTCACCTGGAAAGTCAAGGCCGACCAGGAAGAAGCAAAGAAACTCAAGGCCGACGCAGAAGAACTTATCAAGAGTCTCGCAAAGCCCGAGTATGCGCTGCGTGCCGTGCAGGCGTTCTACCCTGCCGCCGGTACGGAAAATTCCATCAGGTTCAACACGGGCCGTACCGGCACCGACTCCGACTTTGTCGAAGTCGTGACGGCACGCCAGCAGAACCCGGAAGGCACTTGCCTCGCCCTCTGCGACTACGTAGCCCCTGCCAACGCAACGACAGCAAGCGTCTTTAACGCTCCCGCCGGCAAAGATGTTTTCCGCGACATCGTGGGCGCCTTCGCCGTCACCGTGAGCGACGCCTTCGTCAAACGCCTCGAAAAGCTCAAGGCCGAGCAGGGCGGCAGCGACTACGACGTTCTCTTGATGCAGACCGTCGCCGACCGCCTCGCCGAAGCAGGCGCCGAATACCTGAGCCAGGAACTCGCACGCGTAAGCAACTGGAAGGGCATCCGTCCGGCCGTCGGTTACCCCGTGCTCCCGAACATCAAGGAAATCTTCAACATCGCAAAGCTCATCGACTTTGGCAGCGTGGGCATCACCCTCACCGAGAACGGCGCCATGTACCCGCAAGCCTCCGTGAGCGGCCTCTACATCAGTCACCCCGACGTTGACTATTTCCATGTAAAGGTTTAGATTAGAAAATTCTATATTTGTAGCAATGAAAGCCATCCTGATTATTGCTCATCATTGCATTTTGCCCGGGGCCTACAAGGGCTTCGAAGGTATTTTGGACAAACTTCATCATGATTTGCCCGGCACGCGAGTGGCAAGTACGAGCCTGTTGGATTTGGAAAACGACCTGCGCACGCTCCTCCGCGAGGATGTGGAATCGGTGACGCTCCTGCCTTTTTTGCTTTTGAACGGCCAGCATACGAAAAACGATGTTCCCCGTGTGGTCGCGAAATTGCAGGCGGAATACCCGCAGATTCCTATAACGCTTATGCCCTGCCTTGGTGACTGGAAGGAATTTGCAAGCATGGTCGTGGACGGCATCCGCAATGTCCAAAATGATTTTGCTCAAAGTGCCGCAGGTACGACCTCATACCCCAACGCTCCGCAGGAGCGCGCCCATAGCTCAAGCCTCTTCTCCATCGAACTGAATCTCGAAGGCAGGAACGTTCTTGTCGTGGGTGGGGGCCGCATCGCGCTGCGCAAGGTCAAGACGCTCCTCCCGACGGGAGCCCACATTACCGTGGTTGCCCCGCAGCTCGACCCCGAATTTACAACGATATCGTCTATCGTCTTGAAAAGCCGTCCCTATGAGCCGCTCGACCTTCGCGGGATCTTTATGGTCTTTATCTGCACCGACAAGCCCGCCGTCAACGCCCAGGTCTCTAACGACGCCCGTGCCCGCCGCATTCTGGTGAATAATGCCTGTGATTACCTCGACGGCGATTTCATCGTGCCCGCCCGCATGGATTTCGGCGAAAACATCGCCGTGACAGTTTCCACGCAGGGTCGTGCCCCCTCGCTTGCCAAGAAACTCAAGCAGAAAATCCAGGAGGATTGGGGCGAAAGCTTAGTGCAAGTCGAACGGGATTTTTTACATTAAACAATAATCATTCCACATCTAACATTCCACATTTTACACTTGATATGATTATCCGTCCTCGTCGCTTACGCAAGAATGAAACTATCCGCAACATGGTTGCGGAAACCGCAGTGAACCCCGATTCCCTCGTGTACCCGATGTTCGTGGTAGAGGGGGAGGGCATCAAGGAAGAAATCCCCTCGATGCCCGGCCAGTTCCGGTTCTCTATCGATGAAATTCTCCAGGAACTTGAATCCTGCGTCATTGCGGGCATCAAGTCCATCCTCCTGTTCGGAATCCCCAATATCAAGGATGAGATGGCGACTTCGGCCTACGATGACGATGGCATCGTGCAGCGAGCGGTGCGCTCCATCAAGGCGAAGTTCCCCGACCTCTTCGTAATTACGGACGTATGTCTCTGCGAATATATGAGCCACGGCCATTGCGGAATCATCAAGGACGGCGACGTGGATAACGACCCGACGCTCGAACTCCTGGCGAAAACCGCTGTTTCGCATGCGCGCGCGGGGGCGAACATGGTTGCTCCTTCCGACATGATGGACGGGCGTGTGGCGGCAATCCGCGCAAAGCTTGATGAGAATGGCTATGCGGATACTCCCATCATGGCCTACAGCGCGAAGTTTGCGAGCGCCTACTACGGCCCGTTCCGCGATGCTGCCGATTCCGCTCCGCATTTCGGGAACCGCAAGAGCTACCAGATGGACGTGCGCAACGGTCGCGAGGCCCAGCGCGAAGTGGAACTCGACATCGAAGAAGGTGCCGACATCGTGATGGTGAAGCCCGGGCTTGCCTTCCTCGACATCTTGCGCCAGACTGCTGAAATCAGTACTGTCCCCGTGGCCGTCTACAATGTGAGCGGCGAGTACTCGATGGTGAAGGCTGCCGCGAAGATGGGCTGGATTGACGAGAATGCGATTATCCGCGAGAACCTGCTTGCGATGAAGCGCGCCGGTGCCGATATCATCATCACCTACCATGCGAAGGAAGCGCTCGAGAAGGGCTTGCTGTAATTAATCCTTTGACAGGCTCTATGGCTTACCAAGTCCATTGAGCTTGTCGAAATGATCGTTTGAATCAATATGCAACATTCGATAAGCGTGGTTCGGCAGGCTCACCAACCGAGATATGAAAGATGAAACATACAGTAAGCGAAAAACTTTTTGCCGAAGCTAAGAACCTGATGCCGGGTGGCGTGAACAGCCCTGTTCGCGCATTCAGTAATGTAGGTGCGACGCCTCCGTTTATTGCCCGCGCGAAGGGCAGCCACATTTATGATGTGGACGGCAACGATTACATCGACTACGTGGGCAGCTGGGGCCCGATGCTCCTGGGGCATGCGCACGATGCGGTTATCAGTGCGGTTGCAGAAACGGCGAAGAACGGCCTCAGTTTCGGGGCACCGTGCGGGCTCGAATCCGAACTTGCGAAGCTCGTGATGAGCCTTGTGCCGAGTGTCGAGATGATTCGCATGGTGAACAGCGGGACCGAGGCGACGATGAGTGCCATCCGTGCGGCCCGCGGTTTTACCGGCCGCGACAAGATCGTGAAGTTTGAGGGCTGTTACCACGGCCATAGCGATAGCCTCTTGATCAAGGCGGGTTCGGGCATGCTCACGACGGGCAAGCCAAGCAGCAAGGGAGTTCCGGCGGATCTCGCGAAGTACACGCTCACGCTCCAGTACAATGATGTGGCAGGCGTTAAGGAACTCTTCGACAAGATTGGCGACGAGATTGCGGGTGTCATCGTGGAGCCTGTGGCAGGGAATATGGGTGTCGTGCCCGCGAAGCCCGAGTTTCTGCAGACGCTTTCCGCAGAAACCAAGAAGCACGGTGCGCTCCTGATTGTGGACGAGGTCATGACGGGTTTCCGCGTGGGCATCCACTGTGCGCAAGGGCTTTATGGCATTAAGCCCGACCTCACGACATTTGGAAAAATCATCGGCGGCGGTATGCCCGTCGGTGCATACGGCGGCCGGCTCGACGTGATGCAGCAGATTGCGCCGCTCGGCGGAATCTACCAGGCGGGTACGCTTTCGGGGAACCCGGTCGCGATGGCGGCGGGGCTTTCCACTATGCGTGAACTGCATACTCACCCGGAGTACTACGTTCACGCCGAAGCGATGACGAAGCGCCTGATTGCGGGCCTCCAGGATGCGGCAAAGACTGCAGGAATCCCGCTTGCTGCAAACCAGGTGGGTTCCATGGGCTGCATCTTCTTTACGGAAGGTCCGGTCACATGCTTTGCCGACGTACAGAAGTCCGATTTGGAACTCTTCCGCAGGTATTTCCTCGGAATGCTTGAAGAAGGATTCTACTTTGCTCCAAGCCAGTTCGAAGCGATTTTTGTGAGTGCTGCGCATACCGAAGACGAAATCGACCGCACAGTCGAGGCTGCGCACAAGGTTTTCAAGTCCCTCTAAAATTCTATATTTGGCGAAAAAGGTGGAATTTATGCAAATCGTAAAAGTTACTCCGAAATCTGCTGAAATTGAACGCATTTGCGGGCGCGAAGTCGCCCCGAGCAAGGAAATTCACGACAAGGTGATGCAGATCCTTGCCGACATCAAGAAGGGTGGCATCGCGAAGGCGACGGAATACGCCCAGAAGTTCGACGGCCTAAAGGGCAAGAACATCCGCGTGCCGGTTTCGGCCATCGCGAAGTCTGCCGCCAAGTGCCCGAAGGAACTGCAGAAGGCCCTGAAGCAGGCCATCAAGAACGTGCGCGATTTCCACCAGAACCAGATGGAAGAATCCTGGCTCATGCAGGGTGCCGACGGCGTCGTGCTCGGCCAGCGCATCCGCCCGATGAAGCGCGTGGGCCTCTATGTGCCTGGCGGTGCGGGAATCTACCCGAGCACCGTCATCATGAACGCTGTCCCGGCTCTCGTGGCTGGCGTGGAAGACATCGTGGTCGTGACCCCCATCAAGGGCGAAATCAACCGTGCTGTGGCATTCGTGCTGCAGGAACTCGGCATTGAAGAAGTCTACCACATCGGCGGCGCTCAGGCTATCGGCTTGCTCGCTTATGGTGCGAAGGATGCCAAGGGCAAGACCGTCGTGGAGCGCGTCGACAAGATTGTGGGACCGGGCAACGTTTTTGCGGCCATCGCCAAGAAGGAAGTCTTTGGTGTCGTGGACATCGACATGGTGGCTGGCCCCAGCGAAGTGCTCGTGATGGCCGACAACACCTGCGATCCGGACTTCGTGGCGGCAGACCTTTTGAGCCAGGCGGAACACGGTTCCGGCTTCGAGGCGGCCATCTGCATTACCGACAACATGGAAACCGCCCAGATGATTAGCGCCTGCGTGGATATCCAGGTGGAAAATTCCCCGAAGAAGGAACTCCTCGAGAAGGTGCTCGGCAACTTCGGGCGCATCCTCGTGGTGAAGGACTGGTTCGACGGAGTGGAAATAGCGAACCGCATCGCTCCGGAACACCTCGAAGTTATGACCAGCGAAGCGGAATCTATGGCGGCGCAAATCGAAAATGCGGGTGCGGTGTTTATCGGCCCGTGGTCCTCTGAGCCGGTGGGCGACTACTTCGCGGGCCCGAACCACGTGTTGCCTACCAACGGCACGGGCCGCTTCTTCAGCCCGCTCGGTGTGTACGACTTCTTAAAGCGCATGAGCATCATCCGCTACAGCGAGAAGGCCATCAAGAAGAACGCGAAGGCGATTGCCGCCGTCGCGACCGAAGAGGGCTTTATCCACCACGCTGCCGCAGTTCTCAAGAGGCTGTAGAGTCTGTTTCGATAGAAATATGTAAAAGCAAAAAAGCCGGCATTGCCGGCTTTCTTTGTCTCTGTAGGAACCTTATTCGCCGAGGCAGTTGTCCATCGCGGCGATAATCTTCTTCTTGTCCATGTGCTGGCCGATGAACACGAGGCGGATGATGCGGTCACCGTACTTTTCGTCCCACACCTTTACGAGGTCCGGATTCTCGCGCAGCAGGCGCTTCTGCTCTTCTTCGCTCTCGCTGGCGAACCAGGGCCCGAAATTCTGTGCGGAAGCCTGCTTGCCGGCCTGCTCGAACAGGTAGCTGTTGTTGCGTTCGTCCTCGAACCACACGAGGCCCTTGGTGCGGATGATGCTCGTGGGGTAGTTGTCGAGGATCGTCTCGAACTTGTCGCGGACAAGCGGGCGGCGGCGTTCGTACACGAACGTGCTGATGCCGTATTCGTCGCCATGCGGATGGTCCTTGTCGTGGTGGTGGCCGCAATGGCACACGCCGTGCTCGTGGTCGCAGTGGCTGTGATCTTCGTGGTCGTGCTCATCGTCATGGTCGTGATGGTGGTGATGCTCGTGCTCGTCGTGGTCGTCATCATGGTCGTGGTGGTGATGCTCGTGTTCGTCGTGGCCATCATCGTCGTCTTCGGGCTTCGTCTCTTTCATGAGTTCCTTGGCCCAGGCGGCGGAGTTCCCGACCTTCTCGAAGTCGAACTGCTTGGTATCGAGGATGTCCTTCATCTCGACCTTGCCGTAGTTCGTCTCGATCATCTTGGCTTCGGGCTGGAGCGCGCGGACAACCGCCTTCACGTGTTCGAGGTCGTTCTTGCTGATGGAATCGACCTTGTTCATTACGATGGTGTTGCAGAACTCAATCTGCTGGATAAGGAGGTTCGCGATGTCCTCTTCTTCGAGGTCGTTCGAAAGCAACTTCTGGCCGCCCGCGAATTCGTCGGCGAGGCGTGCGACGTCCACCACGGATACGACGTTGTCGAGGTGGCAGGCGAGGGGGCGTCCGTCGCGGCTCTGCAGCTGGCTGCCCGCCATGCAGATGGTCTGCGCGATAGGCACGGGCTCGCAGATGCCGCTCGCTTCGATGAGGATGTAGTCGAACTTGTTCATCTCGAGGAGTTCGGCAATCTGTTCCAGGAGGTCGGTCTTGAGGCTGCAGCAGATGCAGCCGTTGCTGAGCGGCACCACCTTTCCGGAATCTTCCTTCGTGATGTTACCGCCCTTCTCGATGAGCGTCTGGTCGATGTTCACTTCGCCGATGTCGTTCACAATGACGGCGACGTGGTAACCCTGCTGGTTGTTGAGGACAAAGTTCAGGAGGGTCGTCTTTCCGGCTCCGAGGTAACCGGTGAGCAGCGTAATAGGTACAGATTTCATTTTCATATCCTTCGGATGAAAGTTTTTTTTCTAAAAAACGCAGACTGTTCAGCCTGCGTAGTTCAATCGGAATGTCACCCTGGAGCCGTAGGCGATAGGGTCCAGAATGACTTTTTCCAGTTACAATTCCGGCTGCTTGCCGGTGAGGCGCACGAAGATTTCTTCGTACTTCGCGAGCGTGTTCTTCACGACGTCTGCCGGGATTTCCGGACCCGGGTAGGTCTTGCCCCAGTCGAGAGTTTCGAGCCAGTCACGCACGTACTGCTTGTCGAAGCTTTCCTGGTTCTTGCCCACCTGGTACTTGTCAGCCGGCCAGTAGCGGCTGGAGTCCGGCGTGAGCACTTCATCGATGAGCACGGTTTCGCCGTCGATTTCACCGAATTCGAACTTGGTGTCGGCGAGGATGATTCCCTTGCTGGCAGCGTAGTCGCGTGCCTTCGTGTAGATGTCGAGGGACATGCTCTTGAGTTCGGTGGCGACCTTTTCGCCCACGATGTCGAAGGTCTGTTCGAAGCTGATGTTCTCGTCGTGGCCGACGTCGGGCTTGGTGCTCGGCGTGTAGAGCGGAGTCTCGAGCTTCTGGCAGAGCTGCAGGTTGGAGGGGAGCACGTGACCGCAGATGCGGCCCGTCTTCTGGTAGTCCTTCCAGCCGGAACCCACGATGTAGCCGCGCACGATGCATTCCACGGAGTGGCGCTTGGCCTTCTTCACGATCATGGAACGGCCGCGCAGGTAGTCGGCGTGCTTCTTGAGCACTTCGGGGTATTCGTTCACATCGGCGGTGATAAGGTGGTTCTTCATGCCGAGGTGCTTGAACCAGAACAGCGAAAGCTGGTTGAGGATTTTGCCCTTACCAGGGATCGGGGTGGGGAGCACCACGTCAAAAGCGGAAAGACGGTCGCTGGCGACCATCAGGAAGCTGTCGCCCAGGTCGTACATGTCGCGTACTTTGCCCTGGTGGAACAGCGGAACTTCGGTAATGGGGGTATCAAATTTTAGACTCATAGTGTCCCCAAATATAGCAATTTACTCGACTTGCTATTCGACTTTTTCGGGCCAGGGGTGCTTGGGGTAGCGGCCTCGGAGTTCCTTCCGGACTTCGGCGTAGGTATTCTGCCAGAATCCGGTCAGGTCCCAGGTTTTCTGGATGGTGCGGAAATTCGGGGCGAGGATGTCGTAGCGGACTTTTAGCTTGCCATCGGCGATTCGGTGTTCGCCGCGGAGCTGCATCAGGTCTTCGATTCGGGCGGATATTTCGACCAGTACGCCGTCTACGCTCTGGACAGACTTCCCGTCTTCGCTATTGTTGACGGGCTGGTAGCTATAGCGTGCGCGTTTGCCGTTCGGGAGCATGTAGTGGTCAGGGAAGGTCTTGTTGAGCCAAGGCAACATGGATTTGCCGAAATAATCTTCCACGATACCCCGGTAGCGGTCCTCGTTGATATCGCGCAGCAGGAATTTCCCGCTGGTAAGTTCGTCGAATATCAGTTCCATGTCCTCGTCGTTGAATTCGGGAAGCCCGTATTCGGGGTATAGCTTCGCGGCGAGTCGCATCTTGGTGAGGAGAGTCTGGACATCCTCGGTGAGGTAGCGTCCGCTCCAATTTTCCTTTTCGATTTTTTCGCTCCAGGCGACGGCTGTAAGTTTTTTCAGTTCGTCGAGAACTTTCGGCGATGCTTCCTGCGTGAGGATTTCCTTGCGTGAAAGTTCGGTGCGGTCTCCGTCTGCGTTTGCCGTTTCGCGGATCTCGATACCGATGAACCGTTCCTGCCCGTTTCTCCAAAGGAGCTCGTAGCGGGTGGAGGCGCTTTCGCCTTCGAGCATCTCCTTTGCGATGGGGGCGTAGAGGTTGACCTTGAGTTCGGACTTGGTGGTCCCGGTACGGAGCATGCAGAGGGCAAGGATCGCATAGGGCGGTTCTGCAACCTGTAAACGGATGACGCTCTGGTTTGCGAGTTTGTATGCACTTCCGCTTGGGGTGGCAAGTCTGTCGGGAAAGGCTTTCAGAAGCTGCTTGCAGACAAAGGAATGGTTCCCGTCTGCCGATTCCGACGGGGCTAAGGTGTCCCTGTAATCGCGCAACTGACGGAGCGTAAACATGACTTCGCGAGGTGCTGCCGCTGTCTTTGATAGCGTATCGGCTGCGAGCGTCAGAATGTCGTAGGCGATTTTGCTTTTTTGCAAAAATTCGGTGCCGGAATGAATCCAGGCTAGAGCGGCAAGCAACAAGTCGGGAAGTTCGCTCTTGCTTTTTGCGGAAGCGAGGAGCAATGCGAGCGGGATGTTTGAAACAGGAGTGCGGATGGCCTTGAGACCTAGTTCGGTAATGGCGCCGTCCTTGAGCATTCCGAAACCTTCGAGGAGCTTGGTCGCCGCAATTTCTCGGGCTTCTGGAATTGCCGTCGGGAGCGTTATTCCTGTCCCTGCGGAGGAGGAAATCTCACGTTCTAGCGCCGCTTTTTGCAGCAACAGTTCCGAGGGCTCTATCTGAGTGACTTCGGGGACGATTCCGCGCGGCATGCGCTTTTCGCTTTCCTCGCTCCACAGGCGTATGGCGCATCCGTTCTGCGTGCGTCCGCTACGGCCGCTTCTCTGGATGGCGTTCTGCATCGAGATGGGTAGCGTGCGGAGAACATTTACCTTTTCGCTGTCGTCGTAGAGGCTCACTCGTTCGATACCGCTATCCACGACGCCCGATACGTTCGGGACGGTGATGGATGTTTCCGCGATGTTCGTTGTGAATATGACCCGCGGGCGTTCGGTCGTTTCGAAAATGCGGTCTTGCGTTTCGCGGTCCTGTCCGCCGTAGAGTTCCAGGAATTCGGCGCTGTTTTGTCCGAGCGCTTCTGCGGCGGCGCTGTGGCAGCGGGCGATTTCGGCCTTGCCCGGCAAGAACACCAGGGTGGTCTGCCAGATATGGTTGTGGTAAAGTGTCTTGAGCGCCCGCACCACTTCGGCGTCGATGCCCACGCCCGATGTAAGCGACGTTCCCGTGGCGGGGGCCTGGTGGATAATTTGCACGGGGTAGAGCGGGTGGCCGAGCGTGAGGCATTTGACGCCGAGAACCGCTTCGAGTTCCTCGCGGTTCAGCGCCGCCGACATCACTGCAATCCTTGGCGCAGCCTTCTCCGGCTCTTGCTCTCGATTGACGGGGTTGGCCGGGGTCTTTCGATTGAAAAACGCGAACAGCAGGTCCATGTCGGCCTTGCGCTCGTGGTATTCGTCGAATACGATCCAGTCTGCATCCATTTTCCCGTGCAGGAGTTCCTGCAAGAAATTTCCGTAGGTCTGGAAGAGGATTCGCGTCCCCGCGCTCTTGCAGCTATCCTGCCTGAACTGGTAGCCGACGGTCTTTCCGCAGGGTTCTCCGTGCAGCTTCGCCGAAAATTGCGCCAAAGCTAACGCCGCAATCCTGCGCGGTTGCAAAACGACAACGCGTCCTGTGCAGTGCTTGCTTAAAAAGTAGGGGATGAATAGCGATTTTCCCGATCCCGTGGGAGCTTCGACAAGCAGGTTGCGCGACTCCAGGAGGGCCGCTTCCAGCTTGCCTTTTTCTTCGGCGAGGGCGAGGTCTTTGTAGGTCATTCAGCTCTAGTCGAGAGAAATGGACCCATTACCTCGGGTACTTGAGCTTTTCGCCGGTGGCAACGTCCATGTAGGGCGGTTTGCCTTCGCGGAACTTCTGGTTGATGACCAGGTTTTCGATGCGGCGGCGCAGTCCCTGTTCCGTCTTGCAGAAGAAGTACACGACCTTGTTGGTGCCCGGCACGAGGAACATGGCGAGCTTGTACTTCTGCTTCACCGCACGGCGGAAGAACATCATGTCTTCCTTTTTCGGCATCACGAGGTTGCTTCCTTCCTTCGTTTCGCAAATCATGTCGGCATCGGCGAGGAGGGCCTTCGACTTTTGCTTCAGGGCCGCGAAGTTCGGTGCGGTGTTTTTCTGGATGGTTTCAAGGTTGAATGCGCCGCCGCCTTCCTTGAGGGCCTTGCGGAGTCCGCGGAAAGCAAAAATGGCAAGAACGATGACAACGACTGCGATGAGCCAGGGCCAGTAGTTTGCAAGAAAATCAAGCATGGAAACCTCGGTGCTTCTCAAATTTTTGACGCTCCAAATATAGAAAAGGATAAGGCGTTTGGTGTGGGTTGCGGGCTTCGGAGAGGCGAATTTCTATATTTTGTAAGGTGAACCGAATTCGTAAAGTCGTATACATGGTCCTTTTCGCGCTTGTCTCGGCTGCATTTGCGGCTGCGGATTCGGCGTCTGCCGGTTGCGCGGATGGCCTGGTGGTCGCTTCGATCAACTTCGAAGGGCTCGTGCATACGAACTCCCGCGTGGTGGAGCGCGAACTCGTGAACCGCGTAGGGGAGCCTTTTGCTGCCGAAAAGTTCGAGGCTGAAAAGCTCCGCCTGCAGGACCTCGACCTGTTCACCGAGATTTCCGTTTCTTGCGAAAAGGCCGGTGAGCCTGCCGAACCGGGTCTTGTAAAACTCACATATTCCTTCAAGGAAATCTTCCGCTGGATTCCGGCACCCGCGGGCAAGAAGACCGACCGCGACGGTCTGATGCTCGGAGCCGCGCTTGCGAACATCAATGTGGCGGGCGAAGATATTCGGCTTGAGGTGCAGTACCGCACGACGGTGGACCCGTTCTTCGACAAGAACGAGGCCGCCTTCTATGCGAGTTCCCCCTACCTGTTCGGGCTTCCGCTCGGGTGGAACTTCGAATTCCTCTTGACCGACAGCTACGACAACATCCGGGGTTTCCAGGAAAAAAGCGTCTTGCTCGACCTGGATCTGGAATACAAGTTCTTGCCGCACCTGTCGATGCTGGGGACTGCCGCCTACCGCCGGTTGAGGGACTTTGCGAATCTTCCAGAATTTGGACTTGGCTTTGCTTTCGATTATCGTGACAGCAAGCTTGATACGCGCGATGGCGTGTATTTCGAATATATGCTTACGCATGTGGGTGCGGGTGAAGAATATGTTGCGTGTAGCGCCAATATCGAATCGGACGAATCAGGTGGACCGGTCGAAACGGAATCGCGCTTTTGCAACAGGGATAACGGCGAGAACTACTGGGAACTCCTGGCCGATGCGCGTGCCTACAAGACCTTCGGGCGCTTTGTAACAGGTGCGACGGCGCTCGTGCGTTACCGTCCGGGCGAGGTGAAGTTCTATGATTATTACTACCATGGCGGTGCCAATACGTTCCGCGGGCACGAGGCCGACTCGGGCTCTCTCGGCGTCCACGAGGCACTCCTTACGTTCGAAGAAAGGTTCGTGCTTTTGGAACGCCGTTCCGCAAGTATTGCCGGCGTGAACTTCTTCTATGGGGTGCAACTTGTGGCCGGTCTCGACGGAAGCCTGCTCTGGGACAGGGGCCGCCCCGGCTGGGACGATTACGAGGGCGCCGTCTATGGCGGTGTGCATCTCGTGATTCCGGCACTCGACCGCATCCGCTTCGAGGTCGGCTACAGTCCCGACAGGGGAGAACCGGTGTTCTATTTCGGGCTGTTCGACAAGGTGACATCATCCAGGTGGCGCAGTCGGTAAATGGTTTTCTGCGAGCCGGAACACTTGACTATTTCATACATAAATGTTAAATTTGCGTTACTTTTTGAAGAATAAATAGAGAGTAAATAAAATCGGGCTCGACGTGGGCCCCTGGAGTATAAATGGCTATTAACTATCTCGATCTCCCTATCGGACGCAAGTATCCCTATGAAGTGGATTGCGTCGTGGAAATCGGCAAGGACACGAACCTCAAGTACGAGTACGATGAACGTCTGCATGTGTTCCGCCTGGACCGTTGCCTGCTCAGTTCGATGAGCTATCCTTGCACCTACGGATTTATCCCGAGCACCAAGGCAGACGACGGCGATGCGCTCGATATGCTCATCTACAGCCCTGCTTCCATGATGACGGGTTCCGTCTGCACCTGTCGCGTGATTGGCGCTCTCGACATGACCGATGGCGGCAAGAAGGACTACAAGGTGCTGGGCGTGCCGACATTCAACCCGCGCCCCATCAAGGATATCGGCGACGTGGACCAGATGTTCCTGCGCATTACGAAAAACTTCTTCCAGAACTACAAGGAACTGGAAGGCAAGGACGTGCAGATTGGGGAGTGGCAGGATGCCGCGTTCGCCCGTGAACGCGTGATTGCCGCGCACAGGGCCTATTTCCAGAATCAGGTCCAGATTCCCGAGACCTTCTACCAGGAACCGGAAAGCGCGGAACACCTCCCGCCCGACGAACTGATCTGATTGCGTTTGTATAGAAAAATCGCCGGATTATTCCGGCGTTTTTTTGAGGTGTTTTTTTTTGGATGCCTGGAGTGGGGCTTCGGTTGCATGTTGCTTTTTTCGGGTGTTTCTAGTCAAAAAAAATGGCGTTTTATCTAGTTTTTTTTCTATAGCCGTGCTTTTCGATGAAAAAAAAGTATATTTAGGCCATAGTTAATCAGTAAACATAAACTCTTATGAAAGGAGAACAAATGAAAAAGTCCCTTCTTGCAGTTATCGCTGCAACGCTTGTGCTTTCGTCTGGTGCCTGGGCAGGATTCTCTGTCCATGTGGATAACAGGAAGTCTGAACGCCGTAGCGATCCTCCTCCTCCGCCGCCGCGCGAACGCCTGGAATGCCGTTTCGAGAAGCCGGACTGCCGTCCCCGTGACCGCAGTTTCCGACTCGATTACCGCAACCGCCGTGTTCAGGTTGAAGGCCGCTGCGAACGTGGCGATGCCGAAGGCCGTTTCGATTACTACTGCAATGACGGTACCCGCTGGATGATCGTTGACTTCCACCGCAACCGTCCGGAACGCGTCGACTGCCTCGATCCGCGCCGTGGCCGTATGTTCGCCGCACGCAACGTGCGTGAATGCGTCGACATCCACGACCGCTAGTCTATCCTAAATTTTATAGACGGCCCCTCCCGTACGGAGGGGCTTATTTTATTCAAAATGAAGGGACGGCTACGGTGAAAAGGAGAAGGCCCCCGCGGTTGGCGGGAGCCTTCAAGTCGGGTATCTATAAGCCGGGTTCTGTACCCCTTGCGGGGCGATGACCATCTCTCTGGGCCAGTCGTTACCGACCGCCTCAAGCGACCTACCCGGATATCCAACAGCCGCGGGCCGCAGCCGGTCCTTGCGGACGGATTCCTGCTTGGTCTTGCACCGGATGAGGTTTACCGTGCCGTCCCTGTCACCAGGAACGCGGTGAGCTCTTACCTCGCCATTTCACCCTTACCTTGCTCAGGCTTGCGCCCGAACCTGGCGGTTTGCTTTCTGTTGCACTGTCTGTCGCGTTTCCGCGCCTGGACGTTATCCAGCATCCTGCCCTGTGGTGCCCGGACTTTCCTCCAGCATTGCTGCCGGCGGCCATCCGCTACCCGCAGGCAAATTTAGAAAAATGGCATGGTTCGTGCAAGATGCGTATTTTCTATATTGTGCGTGTGCGTTTCTTGATTGCTTTTTCATTTCTTTTACTGCTTGTGGCTTTTCCCGTGGCGGCCGAATTGCCGGTTGCGGATTCTACTTCCCTTTTTCATGTGGATAGCATCGTCTACGATATCGGCGATGCGTTCGACGATTCCAAGGTGCATACCAAGTACGATGCGCTTGCCTATCGCTTCTTGAACTGGATCCATATCGAGACCCGCGAGCACACGGTCCGCAAGCTCCTCCTTTTTAATCAGGGCGATTTGGCGAATCTCGACCTGATGCTTGAATCGGAACGCTTCCTGCGCGAGCAGCGTTTCTTGAGCGACGCCTCCATTACGGTCTCCGAGGATGGCGGGAAAAACATCGTGAATGTGCATACGAGCGACAACTGGACGCTGACGATTCCGGTTAGTTTCGGGTTCAGCGGCAGCGAATGGAGCTACGACAATTTCAACTGGGGTGTCGGCGTGCAGGAAAGCAACTTCCTCGGCCTCGGCCAGTTGCTCGGGTTCTATTTCGGGCATAACGAGTTTCGCGACATGTGGCAGGTGGAATACGGCGACCCGCATTTCATTTTCCGCTACAACCATCTCGATTTTCTCTACAGCTACAATACCGACGGCTACCTCGCGAGCTGGCAGATGTATGTGCCGTTCCTCAGCCGGAGCGTGAACCAGTGGGCCTACACGCTTGCAGGCCTCAAGAACGAGAGCTATTACTACGTTTATGGCAGTGGCGACATGCCTGCCGGGGCAGTTGAGTACCCGACGGACAAACCCCTGGATTCCTTGCAGAAATATAACGGCAAGAAAACGGTCGAACTCATGCAGGTAAAGAAGTTCGTGAGCGACTCGCTGAGCTTCAGGATTAGCCGTTCCTTTGGCGGAACGCAGCGTAAGATTTACCTCGGTGCGACTTACGACTACCGCAGGCTTACCGCGAGCAAGGGAGAACTTTCGCGGTACTTGTTCACCGATGGCGAAAAGTCCTATGCCATCGATTCGGCCTCGGCATGGAACGAATGGCTTCCGGAACGCAAGGATTCGAGGCTCGGCGCTTACGTTATGTATTCGAACCTGCGCTACGAGAAGATCCGCAACTTCCACAATGCGAAGTGGACCGAGGACGTGGATCGTGGCTGGACGGCGAAGGTGCAGGTTTCCAAGAACTACGAGCAGATCGGGGCTGCCGATAACGACATCCGGTTCGATTTCTGGATGAATCTCTACCTCGGTTTCGGCATGCACCACCTGACTCTTTCGTCGAATGCGCATTTTTACCTGGACCATGGCGAAAAGCACGACTTTTTCGGCCGGCTCAAGGGAGAATACATTTTCCACCCGAATGACCGGTTCTCGACGGTGCTGACCGGGCTTGCCGACTTCTATGACGATGCGCGCCTTGGCTACCAGCTTTCGCTGGGCGGCTCCGACGGCTTTGTTGGTTTCCCGACCGGATATTACACGGGACAGGCGAGGGTCTACGGCAGCCTTGAACAGCGCTGGTTCCCGCGATTCGAAATTCTCACGCTGGTTCCCGTTTTTGTCGGGTATGGAAGCATCGGCGAAACGGCGTGGAACTTCTCGGATATCAACCGCGACGACCTGGTCTATGTGCTTGGGCTAGGCGTTCGATTTGTACAGACTAAGTCCATCTCCAGGCTGGTGAACAAGGTCGACGTGAGTGTGCCCCTGAACGGGGAGCGCAAGGGGGATCTGCATTACTCCATTACGACGAGCTACTCGTTGTAGCGTCTCCCATCCTTTTGTATATTTTCGATTATGGATGAACAAAAACAAAACGAGGTCCGTTCCCTAGCGCGCAAGATAAAGTCCATGTTCCTGCGTGTAGAGGTCATCATCGGCTTTTTTGCGATGGTGGCGGGCATTGTCGTTACGGTGATGGTCTGGAACGAGGGCTACTTCGCGGGTGCGCTGATGATGGTGCTTACGGGCATCCTCAACATGTTCCTCGCTGTCAAGGAACTGGTTGCGCCGACGGACGGCATCCTGCATTGGCAGGCGGTGTTCTTCATGATAGTGCGCCGCGCCATGTTCTTCTTGAATATCGCGCTCCTTGCGCTTGTGCTCGGCACGTTCACCAATTTGATTTAATTGCTGCTCGAAACGCGCATGCCTAGTGCACGCCGTCTTCGTTTGCGAATTCCTTTTCGCCGTACCAGGCCTGGATTTTCATGCGGGCGCTTTCGTCGAATGAACCCGAATCCTTCAGGATGTGTTCTGCCGTTTCGAGCGTCTGGCTGATGAGTTCCTGGTCGGCGATCCAGTCGAACCAGCGGAACACCCATGCGCCGCTCTGTTCGTTGCCTTCGAGGTTGCCTGCGCCGCGGTTTTGCAGGTCGAGTTCGGCAATCTCGAAGCCGTCTTCGGTTTGCGAGAACTGCGATAGCCGTTCTATGCTGGAATCCGCCGCGTCGCCCTCGGGAATCATCAGGAAGCACCATGCCTGGGCATCGCCCCGGCCTACACGGCCGCGCAGCTGGTGCAGCTGCGCCAGACCGAATCGGTCTGGCTGGTCGATGACCATGAGGTTCGCGGCGGGCACGTTCACGCCGACTTCGATGACGGTCGTCGCTACGAGAATGTGGATTTCGCCTTTCGCGAATCTTGCGATGATGGCGTCGCGCTGCGCCTCGTCCATCTGGCCGTGGACTCCCGCGACCTTGAGCGTTGCTCCTCCCGGAATGGCGCGGCCCGGCCCCGCGATGTAGTTCCTCAGTTCATCGACAATTTCGTCGACGCTCCGGGCGCTACCTTCCTCGTCCGTGCCGACGCGGCTCGCAATCCAGTAGCAGAGGTTCCCGCCGGCGGCTTCCGTGCAAATGAATTTCTTCATGTCGTCGCGCTTGCTTGCGTTTACGAGGCGCGTCTTGATGGGCTTCCGGCCTGCGGGCTTTTCCTTGATGCTTATGACCTTCAGGTCGCCATAGAGCGTCATCGCGAGACTTCGGGGAATGGGGGTGGCGCTCATCACGAGCATGTCGGGGTAGTCTCCCTTGGCAAGAAGCGCTTCGCGCTGGCCTACGCCGAAGCGGTGCTGTTCGTCGATGATGACGAACCCGAGCTTCGCGAATGTGACATCCTTGCTGAACAGCGCGTGCGTGCCGATGACGACGTTTGCAAGTCCCATCTGCAGTTCGCCGAGGATTGTCTTCTTTTCTGCGGCGGGGGTGGCGCCTACCAGCAGGCGCACGCTGAGCCCTGCCGCGTCAAAAAACGGCTTGAGGCTCTTGAAGTGCTGCCGCGCGAGGATGTCGGTCGGGACCATGAGGGCGCATTGTTCGCCCGCGCCGCATACGGCCATTATCGCAAGCATCGCTACAACTGTCTTTCCGCAGCCGACGTCGCCCTGCAAAAGCGCGTGGAACTGCTTTTTGCCGTTGAGCCCCGCGACAATCGTGTCGAGAGCCTCTTCCTGTCCGCGCGTGAGCGAGAACGGCAACCTTGCTTTTGCGGCCATTACCGTCCCGAGGTCGATTTGGCGCTCGTGACCGCGCAGTTTCTGGTTCTCGCGGCGCTTGACCATGCGCAGGCAGAACGGCAGTAGCTCGAGTACCTTGAGTTCGCGTTTCGCCTTGTAGATCGATGGGAAATCCTGCGGCTGGTGCAGCGTGCGGAGATTCGCCATGACGGGCGCGAAATGCAGGTAGTCGGTCAGTTCCCTGGGGCATAGCCCGGAGAGCGTGAGTCCCGGGAAGTTGAAAACCGTCTTGTAGAGACCGCGGAAGAACTTCTGTTCCATCCGGGCTTCGCGGCAGGCTTCGCTGATGGGGTAGATGGGCTGGATGCAGCCGTTGAATTCTTCTCCTTCGTCGATAGGCTGCAGGTCGGGATGCGTTATTTGCAGTCCGCGGTATTCACCGACCTGGCCCGTGACGAGCCAGCGGGTGCCGTTCTTGATTTTCCTGGCCCAGAAACTCGTGCCTCGGAAAAAAAGCAACTGGATTTCGCCGGAGCCGTCGGTGAGGGTGGCGATAAATCTGGAACTGCGCCCCCGCACGATTCCGGAACGGCTGATGGTGCCGATAAGCACGACCTTTTCGCCCGGATGGCAGTTGCCGATGGTTGAAACCTTGGTCTGGTCGAGGTAGGTGCGCGGTATATTGTAGAGGAGGTCCGCGATGGAGACTAGCCCCGATTTACGGAGAGCCTCGACGCGTTTGGGGCCGAGTCCTGGAAGCTGTGAAATTTCCATGGGTGGAGCCTTCTTGCTTGCGCGTTACTCGCTCTCGGCGGGGCCGGAATCCGGAAGGCTTTCTCCTTTTTCGGCACGGAGTTTCGCCTTTTCGCGGGCTGTCTTGCCGATAAGGTTCGTGTTCTTCCAGGTGAAGAGCCTGACTTCTTTGCCCTGGTCGTCGTACATCTTGACGCCCTTCGTGTCGATGGCGGCGATGAGCGCCTGCGTCTTCTTGACAAGGTCGTTCGCGCGGTCGACGAGGTCCTTCGTGTTCAGGAGCTTGTCCACGGCGGGGGTGCTCTCGATGGTTGCGATAATCTGTTCGGCCTTCTTCGTGCCTTCGGTGATGGCGTGGATGGCGCTGTCGGCCTGCGCAATTTTCTCGTTGAGGGCGTCCGTCGTCACCTTGACGGTCGTGTCCACCTGGTTTGCCATGTCGGCTACGGAATTCGCCGCTTGGTTCAGCTGTCCTACAAGCTGTTTGATGGCGGGGGAGAGCTTGTCGAGAGTCTTGTCGGCATTGTCGAGGATCCCTTCGGTCGTCTGCATCACGGTCTCGTAGATTTCCTTTACGGACTTGTGGGTGGAGTCGCCCTCGGTAATGAGCGTGATGACCTCGCGCACGTGGTTAAGCTGTTCGTTGACGTCTTCCATGTAGCGGAGCGCCTCGGCGATGCCGGGCTCGAAGTTGCCCTGGTGGATAAAGTCTTCGGGGAGGACCTTGCCGTTCTTGTTCGGGACGATTTCGAGCCTGCGCTGGCCCATGATGGCGTAGTTCACGTTGTTGAACTTCGTGCCCTCGCGGATGGTGCGGGGCTCGTCGAACTTGATTTCCACGCGGGCGCGGTCGCCCATCCAGGTCACCTTACCGATGGTGCCCACGGTGTAGCCGCGGATGACCACCGGGTCTTCGGGCTGTAGCGACCCGAGTTCCTTGAAGTCGACGTAGGCCTTGTAGGTGACCTTTTCGTGTGCCTCGAACATGCCGTAGGCGATGCCCGCGAACAGCCCGAGTAGGGCGAGTAGCGAAAAGTAGCCGATAGCCTTGTCCGAAATTTTCATGTGGTGAAATTTAACAAAAAAACGAGAAAAAGGCGCGATTCGCGCCCGAAAAAACATATATTCCTATGTAGTGAGGTGTGCTCTATGGGTCCAGGAAAATGTCTTTGGCGTTCAGTTTCGATTTTGGCTTTCGCGTGCACGGTTGCCTTTGCCGAGGAATCCCCGCGCGATACCTTCGGCATCGAGAAGTTCTATCCCACGAAGTCGGGTACTGTCGAATGGAATTCGGCGCATTGGGCGAACGGCCATGCGCGCGGTATCGAATGGGATGGCGATGCCGACGATCCGCTGGAATGGACGGACAACCGTAGCGCGGGCGACGCGTCTCCCTTCTTCAAGATAGACGGCAAGGGTGTCATGCAGATGATGAGTTCCGGCCCGCGGTTCCACATCAACAGTCAGACGTCTCGGGCCGCAAAGAAGCAGTTCTATCGCGACGTGGAGTTTACCGCCTACTACCGCAGGGGCGAGGCTTCCGCAAACGGCCCCGACTACGGCGGCATGGTGATCGGCGTGCGGAGTGGCGCGCTTGGGCATGCGAGCGGCGGGGGCAACAACTGCGACGCGAGTACTTACTACGCACGCTTCCGGCACGATGGCAAGTGGGATTTCGAGAAGGAATGGAAACACCCCGGCAGCTACTACCAGAGCGAGGGCGTGATGGGCAAGCAGACGCCTCTCTGGGGCGGCGCGAAGCTCCCGACGGGGCGCTGGATCGGCATGAAGTTTATTGTGTACAACATAACGGATGCATCCGTGAAGCTCGAACTCTACATCGATTCCACCTCGAACGGCGAGCCCGCTAACGCGAAATGGGAGAAGGTCGGCGAGGCGCTCGACGAGGGGAAGGACTGGTCCGGGGCTTCGGGCGGGGCCGCGAAAATCGACGGCTGCAAGGATTATAACGGTCTCGAGGACGCCCTCGCGCCTATCGTCGAGGGCGGGGGAATAGCCCTGATGCGCACCGACGGCAACCAGAGCAACGTGGTCCAGGGCGAATATAAATATGTAAGTATCCGCGAAATCGACCCGGAGGGCTCGTTCGGGGATGGTCCGACCTCCATCCGCCGTTCCCCCTACACGTACAGGGGCGTTTTTCCCTCGAAAGCGGCCAAGTTCGACCTCAAGGGCCGGTCCGTGTTGACAAAAAGGCCTCGTTTTCTATATTTGCCGCACCGATTTTAGTCGGAACCCTCCCGGAGCCAATGTCGGTAGCCGGGCGATAGACCAAAGGGACTCATTATGAGACAATACGAAACGATGGTTATCATCGACGCTATGATCTCTGACGACGCCATCAACGCTGAAGTCGAGAACATCGGTGCCATGATCACCAACGGCGGCGGTGAAATTCTCCGTCGCGACGACTGGGGCAAGCGCAAGCTCGCCTACACCATCAACAAGCGCCAGCACGGCTACTACGTGATTTTCTACTACAAGGCCGAAGCCTCTGTGGTGGCGAACATGGAAGCTGCCCTCAAGCTGAACGAGAACGCTCTCCGCTGGATGACCCTCGCTGATTATCCGATGAGCGAAATCGTCTACAACCAGGATATGGCTCAGTCCACCGAGGAAATCATCCCGGTCGACGCAGAAGAAGGGGAGGCTGAATAATGGCTTTTGAAGACAAGAAACAGGCTCCGCGTATCCGCCGCAAGAAGACTTGCTGGTTCACGGAAAACAATGTCAAGTTCATTGACTACAAGGACGAGAAGACTCTCCGTCGCTTCATCTCTGAACGTGGCAAGATTATCCCGCGTCGCATCTCCGGCACGTCCGCCAAGTACCAGCGTATGCTGAACGAGGCTATCAAGCGCGCCCGCCAGATGGCCATTCTCCCGTTCGTTTCGGACAGCCTGCGCTAAGGAGGAACTAGACTATGGAAATTATTCTTAAAGCCAATGTTCCCCACTTGGGCAAGATGCTCGACGTCGTGAAGGTGAAGGACGGCTATGCCCGTAACTTCCTCTTCCCGCGCAAACTCGCCGTCCGTGCTACCAAGGAAGCCAAGGCCCAGATCGAAAGCAACCGCGCCGCCCTCGAGGCCCAGTTCCAGAAGGAACTCGCCGCCGCCGGTGACGTCGCTGCCAAGCTCTCCCAGGTTTCTGTCAACCTCGAACGCCGCGTCGTGGAAGGCGAACGTCTGTACGGTTCTGTGACCGCTGCCGACATCGCCGATGCCATCACCAAGCAGGGTGTCAAGGTCAGCCGTGCTCAGGTTGCCCTCGAAGAGCCCATCAAGCAGCTCGGTGTCTACACTGTCACCATCAAGGTGTTCAGCGACGTAGAAGCTCAGGTCAAGGTTTGGGTGGTCGCTGAGAAGTAATAATTCTCGCAACTACAAAAACTTTTAAAAGTCGCTCCTGTTATGGGGGCGATTTTTGCTATTTTAAGGCTATATGCGTAAGTTCGCTCTTTCATTTGTGGCCTGCGTGGCCAGTGTCTTTGTGGGCCAGTCCCTTGCCCAGCCCCGCGACCTGTTCGCGGAGTTCGAGGCCGAAAACGAGGCTGCCCAGGAGGTTTCCAGTTCCTCGGTGGTGTTATCCTCGTCGAGTGTCGCCGTTTCTTCTAGCGCGGTTGCCTCGTCTTCCAGCGTACCCGTTTCGCCGTCGAGCGCCCCGCTCTCGTCTTCTGCCGAACAGCCTGCCGCTCCGGCTGATTCTGCTGCCCCCGCGGTTGCCGACACGACCGCCCCCGCTGTGGCGGACACGGCTGCTCCTGCCGATACGGCGGTTGCCGACTCCGCTGCCGGCGATTCCGCGATGCAGATGACTCCCGAGGAGGCATACGCTGCAGAGATGAAGAGGCTTTCCGAAGAGAACCGTATCCGCGATTCGCTTGCTGCCCTCAGCTCCAGCAGTTCCGAACAGCCGGCTCCGGACATCTCTTCCAGTTCCATGAGCCGCCGCGACCTTCTCGGTCCGGTGAAGGTGTCCAAGGTCTACGGCATTGACGAACTCAAGGGCCGTTACAAGAGCCCGCGCAAGGCGCTGTTCATGTCGCTCGTGGTTCCTGGTTCGGGCCAGCTCTACGTGGGCGGGTCCACGTTCACCTATGTCCGCGGTGGCGCCTACCTCGCGCTCGAGGCCGCCCTTTGGACCAGCTGGGGCTATTTCTCGGTCTACAAGTATAACGACCAGGTCGACAAGTACAAGAAGTTCGCGAAGAAGCACTATTCCATTGGCCGCTACGAGGCCGGCATGCGCGAACTTTACGGCCAGCTCTCGGACGAGACGGAAGAATCGCGCTTCGAGACCCGCTACATGAACAGCCGCGAGGCGTTCTGCGAGGCCATCTATGGCGATGCGGGCAACTCGGGATGCTACACGGCGGGAAGGCTCTTCTATAAGGACAAGGCGCATACGGACCGGTTCTCCGTCTCGAACGCGTCGGCGCTGGAAGATGCTTCGCTTGGCGATGAGACCAAGGCGGTGGGCGCATTCTTCGATGCTTCCGCCCTGTTCCAGCAGATTTCTGACAAGACCTATGTGCTCGGCTGGGACGATGTGGAAGACCCGGCGGTGGCCATCAACCTTGGGCTCGAGGACGACGAACTGGAAGACGGAATCGTCCCGCTGGGAAAGTCGTCCAACATGGACAAGTACCGTTCCATGCGCAACAAGGCGAACGACTACGCCGATTTGCAGGTGTGGTTCTTTGGAGGTCTTATCCTCAACCATATTATCTCGGCGGTTGACGCTGCGTTTACGGCCAATGCGCACAACAAGGCGCTCTATTCCGAAGAACTTTCGTGGTACGACCATCTCCACTTCGACAGCTACGTGAACATATTCAACGGACTCGACGTGGGCGTGCAGGCTAGCTGGGGATTCTGATGCGGCTGATCCTGTCGGTTCTCCTGGGAGTCCTCGTTGCCTCGTCTGCCGCTTTTTCGCAGGTCGTGATTTCGGTCGACGAGAGCGTGAGCAAGAACCAGGACAAGAGTCTGTGGTTGGCGTTGGGCGCATCTGCTCTCTTGCCAGGCATGGGCGAACTTTACTTGGGCGAGAAGTCTCTTGTGCGGCCTTTTGTATGGACTGATGCGGCCCTCTGGCTTACGACTTTCGGTTCGTATTTTATTGGCGAAAAATACATCGCTTCGGCGCATTCCTATGCTGTCCGGTATGCGGGACTCACGAGTTCTAGCAAGAAAATCTCGATGCTCAATACGGTGGGCGACTACCGGAGCCGTGGTGGCGTTGCGGGGCAGAATTCCTCGCCCGACATGGACGAGGACTACAACCAGGCGATGATCCGCGCGGGCAAGGATGTCAACAGCGAACTCGACGAGAGCATCCAGTGGGACTGGGGAAGTTCTGACAATCCCGAGACGACGGAACATATCGACGAGTTCAAGAGTCGTTTGCGCCATTACCGTGTTAGCCGCATTATTTTCCAGGTGTCGGTGGGGGCGCTGGTGCTGAACCGCGTCGTCTCCATGCTCGATGCCATGCGCATCTACCGCGCGACGTCCTCCAAATCGTTCACGGAGCGCTTCAAGGTGACCCCCGAGTTCTATGAAGACGGCAGCGGGCTTCTTTTCAATGTGAAATTTTGACCGGGGAATTTCATTTAAATGCAACCATTAGTACCCGATATGCATCTAAATCGCGTGAAAAAGTTTATTGTATTCGTTTTTGTAGCCCTTTTCCTTGCCGCCTGCGGTGGCGAAGATTCCGCTGCGAGCGGTGCGAAGGGTGCTGGTGCTCCGGGCAAGGGCGGCCCGGGCGGGAAAGGCGGACCGGGAGGCAGGCCCGCGCGCGAAATTGCAGTCGAAGGCTATATTGCCGAAGCCCACGAGGGCGGCAAGACGTTCTCTGCGATGGCGACGCTTGAACCCCTCAACAGTGTGGAACTGACCGCGGCAACATCCGGCAGGCTCATGAACCTTTATGCGAAGGACGGCGCCCAGGTGCAGAAGGGCACGCTCCTTGCAAAGATTGACGATTCCGAACTCAGGGCGCAGCTCAAGCAGGCGGAATCGAACAAGCAGCTCGCCCAGCAGAAGTACGACCGCGCGAAGGGGCTCTACGAGAAGGATGGTGCGACGAAGGCCGACATGGAAGCGGCGGAAGCGTCGCTCAAGTCTGCGGAAGCGTCGGTGGAACTCATCAGGGCGCAGATTGCGAAGACCGAAGTTCGTGCCCCGTTCGCTGGCAAGCTCGGCTTTGTGAACGTGTCCGTGGGCGCCTGGCTTACCACGGGGACATCCATTGCAACCCTCAGCGAAGTGAAGAAGTTGAAGGCGAAATTCGCCCTCCCGCAGCGCTATGCATCGGCCCTCAAGCCGGGCGATGCCGTAGAACTCAAGGACGAGGAGCGCAATATTTCTGCAAACGGCAAGGTGAAGGCCCTGGAAGCGGGACTTTCGGAAAGTAGCCGTACCCGCCAGGTGCTGGTGGAAGTCAATAACGCAGGGGGCGAACTCCTTGCGGGTTCTTACGCAAAAGTGAACGTGACTATGCAGGCGGGAGTCGCAAAGAGCATCCCGATTCCGGCCGAGGCGTTCACGCTGGACAAGGACGGCGCCTACGTGTTCGTGGCTACGGGCGGGAAGGCGAAAATCAAGCACGTACAGACCGGGCTCCGCACGCCGATTACGGTCGATGTGACCGGAGGGCTCGACGAGGGCGATACCGTGATTACTTCGGGCCTCATTAGCCTGCGCGAAGGCATTTCTGTGCGCATCCGTGAAATCCGCCACAACGCCGATTACGAAGTGGAGTAAACGCGGATGAGTGTCGCGAACCTTTCCGTACGTCGTCCGGTACTCATGACGGTGATGGCGCTTGTCATCATCCTGCTCGGTGCGTTTGGCGCAAGCAACCTGGGCGTGCGCGAATACCCGAACGTCGACTATCCCTTGATTCAGGTGCGTACCTCGTACCCGGGCGCGAACGCCGCGGTGGTGGAGGCCGAAGTCACCGAAATCTTGGAAGCATCCATCAACAGTGCGTCGGGCATCAAGGCGCTTACCTCCACGAGCCGAGACGGCTTCTCTTTCATCAACATCGAGTTTGAAACGGGAATGGACTTGGAGGCGGCCGCGAACGAAATCCGCGACCGCGTGAGCCGCGTGCGCCGCAGACTCCCTGACGATGTGGACGAGCCGACGGTCTATAAGTCCGATAGCGACAACGACCCGATATTGATGGTGAGCCTCGTGAGCGACAAACTCGACCCGATGGAAGTTTCCGAAATCGCGAACAACTTTGTGAAGGAACGCCTGCAGACCATCAACGGTGTGTCTGAAGTTGCCATCTGGGGCGAAAAGCGCCCGACGGTGCGCCTGTGGATTGACCCGGTGCGCCTGCAAGCTCTTGGCGTTTCGGGAGCCGAGATGTCGGCGGCGCTCAAACGCGGCAACCTGGAACTGCCCTCCGGTTCTATCGAGGGTAGCGAGACGACGCTTTCTATCCGCACGCTGGGCCGCATTCTTGACCCGAAGGCGTTCGAGAACATTGCGGTAAAGACCGCTGCTGACGGTACCGTGATTCGCATCTCCGATGTGGCGGATATCCATTACGAACCGAAGGATACGCGTACCGGGTTCCGCCGCAACGGCAAGAACTCCATCACGCTTGCCCTGATGGCGCAGCCGGGTAGTAACCACGTGGAAATTGCGAACGAGTTCTACAGGCGCGTGGAGGATATCCGCCGCGAGATTCCCGAGGGCGTGCAGGTGCTTTATGGGCGTGATACCTCCATCAACATCCGCGCTTCCATCAAGGAGGTGGTGGAGACCATCTTCATCGCGTTCCTGCTGGTGATTGCGATTATCTTTGCCTTCCTGCGGCAGGCCCGCACGACGCTCATCCCGATGGTGGTGGTGCCGGTGGCCGTTATCGGAAGCTTCTTCGTGCTGTACTTGTGCGGGTTCAGTATCAACGTGCTGACCTTGCTTGCGATGGTCTTGGCGATTGGCCTTGTGGTCGACGACGCCATCGTGATTGTGGAAAATATCTACCACAAGATTGAACGCGGAATGACGCCCAAGCAGGCGGCGGTCGCGGGTACAAACGAAATCTTCTTCGCGGTGATTGCGACATCTGTGGTGCTCATGGCCGTGTTTGTGCCGGTGCTTGCGCTGGGCGGTACTACGGGCTTACTTTTCCGCGAGTTCGTGGCGGTGATGATCGGTACGGTGTTCCTCTCGACGCTCTGTGCGCTCACGCTTTCGCCGATGCTCTGTTCCAAGTTCCTGAGCCGCCAAAAACAGGGCTGGTTCTTCCGCGTTACCGAGCCGTTCTTTGACTGGCTCAACCGCATTTACGCTGTGCTTCTCGGTGGGTTCCTCAAGTTGCGATTCTTGCTTTTCCCGGTAGTGGCGGGCCTCCTGGCTATTGCGTACCTCTGCTTCAACAACATGAGTAGCGAGATGGCCCCGACGGAAGACTCCAACGCGGTCATGGTGAACCTGAACATGCCCGAAGGCGTGACGCTCACGCGCACCAAGCGCATGGCCGATGCCTTTGCCGAAGAAGTCATCGCGCTCATGGATACCAACGAGTATACCGAAATTCAGGCGGGCGCTTGGAACGCGGGCAACTCCAGAATGCGCATATTCCTGAACGCTGACAAGAAGGCGCGCCGCCCGCAGAGCGAAATCGCCCGCAGCATCCAGGTGCTCGGTAATGAGTACCCCGATTTGCGCGTGATGGTTTTTGAACCGCAGAGCATCAGCACGCAGCGCGGTGGACTTCCGGTGCAGTTCGTGTTGCAGGCCCCGAATATCGAGATTCTCCGCACGCTTGTGCCCAAGTTCGAGGAAGAGGCGAGCAAGAGCCCGGTGTTCAGCGTGGTGAACACGAACCTGAGATTCACGAAGCCCGAATTGCATATCGAGATTCTGCGCGACAAGGCGAACGAGGAAGGCGTTTCGGTGAACGACATCGCGCAGGCGGTGCAACTTGCGATAAGCGACCAGAGCTATGGCGAATTTTACAAGGACGGACGCCAGTACGATATCATCGGTGCGGTGGGTTACCAGTACAGGAGCATGCCCGAGAACATCGCGATGCTCACGGTCAAGAACGCGAAGGGCGAACTTGTGAGTCTCGATAACTTCATTACGTTCAGCGAGCAGTCCGCATCGCCGTCGCTCCCGCGATTCAACCGTTTCAGTGCGGCCACCATCCAGGCAGGCCTTGTGCCCGGCAAGACGATTGGCGACGGCGTGGAGGAGATGCGCCGGATTGCGAAGCATTTGCTGAAGGAGTACCCGAGCGTGAGTACCGCATTGAGCGGCTCCTCCAAGGAGTTCGAGGAAAGTTCCAGCGGTCTCTATATCGTGTTCCTGCTTGCGCTTGCGCTTGTGTTCCTGGTGCTTGCGGGGCAATTCGAAAGTTTCCGCGCTCCCTTCGTGATTTTCTTTACGGTGCCTCTCGCACTTGCGGGCGCGCTCGCCTGCCTGTTCATTACCGGCCAGACGCTCAATATCTTTAGCGAGATTGCGCTCATCTTGCTTATCGCGCTCGTGACGAAGAACGGCATATTGATTGTGGAATTTGCAAACCAGATTGCGGCGAATACCGGGTGCTCTAAGCTCGAGGCGGCTCGGCTAGCGGCAGAACGCCGCTTCCGCCCAATCCTGATGACAAGCCTGTCAACAGTATTGGGCGCGGTGCCGCTCATCATGACCGGCACGCCCAGCCGCATCGCGATGGGCATCGCCATTGCGGGTGGCCTCACGTTTGCCACGTTCCTCTCGCTGTTTATTGTGCCTGCGGCCTACAGCTTCTTTGCGGGCAAGGTCGATGCGACCAATACCACCGACGCATCGAAGATGGCATAGGGAAAGCTATTCCTTACAGTCGGTCCTGATCTTGAATGCCATGATGGCGAATGCGCCCGCGACGTTCATGCTCGCCTTGCGGCCTGCCATCGGGATGGTCACCTTCATCGTCGCTTCGGCCATGAGCTCGGGGGCGATTCCCAGTTCTTCGTTTCCGAGGAGGATGAGTCCCTTTTCGGGCCACTTCACATCGTTGATGCTCGGGATGTCTTCGCCGGTTTCGAGCGCGATGATTTCGTAGCCGTTGTCCTTGTGCCACTTGACGCAGTCGAAGGGGGAGTCCCAGCGCTTGATGGGAATCCATTCCTGGCATCCGCGGGCGGCGCTTTTTACCGTCACGTGGTCGGGTCCGCAGCTGTAACCGCTCAGGTGGACTCCTTCGAGCCCAAAACAGTCGGTGCTCCGGATGATGGATCCCACGTTAAAGGCGCTGCGCAAGTTGTGGACGAGCACCGCGAAGGGGAGGGGCTTTTCATTCGGGGTTTCGCGGTCCCCCGGTTCCTGTTCCAGGTAGACGTCGCGTTCGAATCCGAGGCCCGCCCTTGTGCGGAACGTCTTGTACAGGTCAATCATCTGGGCCTGGTTTTTGCCTACGAGACGCTCTGTTTCGGGGAGCTTCATCCATCCGGCGTAGGTCTCGAATTCGCGCCTTGCGCGAGCCACGTCGTCGCCCAGTTGGAGTATGATGACGCGCAGGAGTTCCGCCATGCGTTTTGCCTTGGAGGTCTCCTTCATTGCGAGGAATTTCGGTTCGGTATACATCACGTAAAAAGCTAGAAAAATATGCTGATTTTTCCTTAAAATTTCCTGTTTTTTCTATATTTCCGATGACATGCAGAACACGCAAAAACCACGCGTCCTCATCTCGAACGATGACGGGATAAAAAGCGGCTATATGCTTGCTTTGGCGAATGCTCTTGTGCCCATAGCGGAGGTTTACGTGTTTGCTCCCGAAGAAGAACAGAGCGGTGTCTCGCATGCCTTTACGGTACGTCGCGGGCTCTCGGTAAAAAAGGTGAACCTGGGGAAGGATTGTTCCTCTGTTGAAGCCTATTCGATGTCCGGGACTCCTGCCGATTGTGTGAAATTTGCCCTCGGGCATTTTGCCTCCCATGGTCTTTCTACCGAGGGGGCCGGTCCGGGGCCCTTTGACGTGTGTTTTTCGGGCGTGAACCAGGGTGAAAATTCCGGAGTCTCCTCGCTTTACTCGGGGACGGTTGCCGGTGCGCGCGAGGCTGCCCTCTGGGGGGTTCCTGGCATTGCGCTTTCGCTGCACGGGGTGACGCCGAACATGCTTGAATTTGCAAAGGTGTTTGCGGAGCGGGTCGTCCAAAATCGCCTGTTTGAAAAAATCCCCGCAGGAGTCTTCTGGAACGTGAATTTTCCAAAGGCCACTGCCGAAACATTCAGGGGTTTCAGGGAAGCAAGAATGGCCCTTGGAATGTTTACGGACCACTACTCGCATGAGGGTGGACTTTGGCAACTGGATGGCGACAAGTTGTGGGAAAAACAGCCCGAGGATAGCGACGATTACTTGCTCCATCAGGGCTACGCGACGATTACGCCGCATCGCATCGACCAGACCGATGAAAAAAGTTTAGAAGTGATAAATAAAATGCTTGCCGGGAACGGCTAGGCAATAACTAGAGGATAGAGAATGTCAGAAGAATTGGTTCCAGGATCGCAGTTCAAGAGCCTGATTGAACAGGACATGCAGGATAGCTATCTGCGCTATTCCATGAGCGTGATTGTCGCGCGTGCGCTTCCCGATGCACGAGACGGCTTCAAGCCGGTGCACCGCCGCGTGATGTTCAGCATGCACAAGCTGGGCGTGGTCCCGAACAAGTCGACGGTGAAGAGCGCCCGTATCGTGGGCGATGTCATCGGTAAGTACCACCCGCATGGCGACTCGGCTGTCTACGAGACCTTGGTCCGCATGGCCCAGGACTTCTCGCTGCGCTATCCGCTGGTATTCGGCCAGGGAAACTTCGGCAACATCGACGGTGACGGTGCAGCCGCCATGCGTTACACCGAAGCGAAGATGAACAACGTGGGTGCCCTGATGCTCGAGGATCTCGAAAAGGATACCGTCGACATGGGCCCGAACTTCGACGAAACCCTCGAAGAACCGCTGGTGCTGCCTTCCGCGCTTCCGAACATGCTCGTGAACGGAACGACGGGTATCGCCGTGGGTATGGCGACCTCGATGGCTCCGCACAACCTGCGCGAAATCGCCGCTGCAATCCATGCGGTTGCCGAAAATCCCGAAATCCCGGGCGAAGATCTGCTCCAGTACGTGAAGGGTCCGGACTTCCCGACGGGCGCCATCATCTGCGGTCGTTCCGGTTTCCGCGAAGCTTACCTCACGGGTCATGGCCGCGTGCGCGTGCGCGCCCGTACCGAAATCGAAACCGATTCCAAGGGCAAGCCGCGCATCATTGTGACCGAAATCCCGTACATGGTGAACAAGTCCGAACTCTGCAAGAAGATAGCGGACCTCGTTCGCGAAAAGCGCGTGGACGGCATTACCGACATCCGTGATGAATCGGCGAAGGATGTGCGCATCGTGATTGAACTCAGGCGCGACGCGGTGGGTGAGGTTGTCCTGAATAATTTGTTCAAATACACGCAGTTGCAGACGACCTTCAGCATCTACAACCTCGCGCTCGTGAACAACCTGCCGAAGCTTTTGACCCTCAAGGATCTCGTCCAGATCTATATCGATCACCGCATGGACGTGGTGACCCGTGCTACGCAGTTCGATTTGAACAAGGCGAAGGCTCGCCTGCACATCATCGAGGGACTTCGCATCGCGACCCAGAATATCGACGAGGTCGTGCAGATTATCAAGTCGAGCAAGACGACTGAAATCGCGAAGCAGAGCTTGCAGGATCGCTTTAACCTCGACGAAATCCAGTCGCAGGCGATTGTCGATATGCGACTCTCCCAGCTTACGGGCCTCAACCTCGAAAAGTTGGAAGCGGAATACAACGAACTCATCGCGACGGTTGCCGACTTGGAAGATATCCTTGCCAAGCGCGAACGCCGCATTGCGATTATCCTCAAGCGCCTCGATGAAATTGTCGACAAGTACGGTGACGAACGCCGCACCACGATTGGCGAATCTGTGGACGATAGCGACTACGAAGACCTGATTGCCGAAGAGGAACAGGTGATTACCCTGAGCAAGGAAGGCTACATCAAGCGTCTTCCGATCGATACGTTCAAGGCCCAGAACCGCGGCGGCAAGGGCATCATCGGTGCCACCCTCAAGGAAGAAGACAACGTGGATCAGATTTTCACGGCGTCTACCCACAGCTATCTGCTTGTGTTCACCAACAAGGGGCGCGCCTACTGGACCAAGGTTTATCGCTTGCCCGAAGGCACGCGTAACGGCAAGGGCCGCCCGATAGTTAACTTCGTGGGACTTGTCGAGGGCGAGAAGGTACAGGCGATTGTTCCGGTGCGCAAGTTCGGTGGCTATTTCTGCCTCGTGTTTGCGACCAAGAAGGGCGTTATCAACAAGATGGATTTGACGCTGTTCAGCCGTCCGCGCAAGGCGGGCGTGAACGCCATCAGCCTCGACGAAGGCGACGAACTCGTGAAGGTTCAGCTCGTTGGCATGTCCGAAGAAGAATACAAGGCTTCCTTGAATGCCGGTGAAGGCGACGATAACGCGCCCGAAGCCGAAGTCACCGATGCGCCGGAAGTCGAAGGCGACGACGCCGACGATTTGGAAGCCCGACCGATTCCTAAGGACTTGCTGATGCTTGCGACCCGCAATGGTCAGGCCGTTACATTCCCGATCAGCTGCTTCCGCGCCATGGGCCGCGGCACGCACGGTGTGAAGGGCATTACTTTGGCCGAAGGCGACGAAGTGATTTCTCTCCTGTGGCTCAAGGCCGGCAACAAGATTGTGACCATCACCGAAAATGGCTACGGCAAGCGCAGCGAACCTTCGACCTACCGCATTACCCGTCGCGGTAGCAAGGGTGTGCGCAACTTGAACGTGACCGACAAGGTGGGCGCCGCCGTGTTCGTTGAAAGCGTTGCAGACGACTACGACTTGATCATTACCAGCCGCGAAGGCCAGGTGATTCGAATCAAGGCTGCCGATATCCGCCTCACGGGCCGTAACGCCCAGGGCGTCAAGGCGATTAGCCTCCGCGATGGTGACGTGGTGCAAGATGCGACTGCGCTCCCGAGCGTGGAAGACATCGAGCAGGATAGCGCCGAGGCGAAGGAAACCTTCGATCACGTGGAGGGTGTCGAAGTCGACGACGACTCCGTCGAGAAGGTTGACCCCGCCGATGCCGCTCCCGAAGTTCCCGTCGAAGAATAACTCCGGCAATACATGTAACATATATTAACAAAGGCGCCTCCGGGCGCCTTTTGTCGTGAAATAAGTTTACAAAAACTGCCCGAATTTTGAAAAATTCGGCGTTGAAATTTACAACAACGCTTTGTATATCTTGTGTAAAAGAAAAGAACGTTTTCAATATAAATTACAGTTAAGGGATCGCGTCGATTCTTTATAGGAGTAATTATGATGAAATGTTCTTTGGCCGGTATCGGCCTTGCCATGACGCTGGGGTTAGCGGTATCGGCTTTCGCTGCTGATGCCTGCAACGACAACATGGGTCATACAGGAAACGGCTCACAAGTGAGCGGCAACAGGGTGGGTTCTATCAATGGGACCCCTTGGGGCTTTGAACAGTGGTATCAGGGTGGCAACGCCTCGATGACCTACTACAGCAATGGTACGTTCAAGGCCAACTGGAGTGGTTCTAGCGACTACCTGACTCGCGTGGGCTACCAGTACAACGGCAACGGCATCAGCCACAAAACAAAGAACTTTGCGGTCGACTACAAGTACACCAAGAGCGGTAACGCCCAGTACGGTTACATCGGCGTTTACGGCTGGACCAAGAACCCGGAAACGGAATACTACATCGTGGACGACTGGTTCAGTAAGCCGAGCGAACAGTATGTGGGTGAAAAGTTCGGCGAAATCACGGTGGATGGCGCCAAGTACTCCATCCACGCGTTCCTCCGCCAGCAGGAACCCTCCAAGTCGGGTACTTCTACGTTCGTGCAGTTCTTCAGCATTCGCGAGACTCCGCGTCAGTGTGGCCATATCGACATTTCTGCCCACTTCAAGAAGTGGGATGAACTCTTCACCGGCCAGCAGAAGCAGCTTCGCGGTTCGAAGGGCGGTGGATCTGCTTCGCTCAAGTTCGGTAACGTGACCGAAGTGATGCTCATGACCGAAGCGGGTGGCAATGCTACGGGTTCCGTGGACTACACATACTTTAATATGGTCGACAATGCTACGCCGTCGCCGACTTCTAGCGCCTCGTCGAAGTCTAGTTCCTCCGTGGCAAAGTCTAGCTCTTCTAAGGGTGGGACTGCAGTTTCGGGCACCATCGACGCCTGCAAGGACGCTATGGGCCATGAAGGCCAGAGCAAGACAGACAATGGCCGCAATAACTCAAGCTCTACGGGCAATATCGGCTCCACTGGTTACCATTACGAAATCTGGTACCAGGGTGGCAACAACTCCATGACCTACTACGACAACGGAACCTACACCGCCAAATGGAGCGGCACAAACGATTTCCTTGCCCGCGTAGGCTTCAAGTATGATGAAAAGCAGACTTATGAACAAGTTGGTCCCATCGATGCTTACTACAAGTGGAGCCACCAGGGCAGCGCAGGCGGTTACAACTACATTGGTATCTACGGCTGGACAGTTGACCCGCTCGTAGAATACTACATCGTGGACGACTGGTTCAACAAGCCGGGCGCAAACCTCCTCGGCCAAAGAAAGGGTGAATTCACGGTTGACGGCGATACCTACGAAATTTACCAGAATACCCGCTACAACGCCCCCTCTATCAAGGGCGACCAGACCTTCCCGCAGTACTTCAGCGTGCGTAAGAGTGCCCGTCAGTGTGGCCATATCGACATCACGGCTCACTTCAAGAAGTGGGAATCCCTCGGCATGAAGATGGGCAAGATGTACGAAGCCAAGGTACTCGTAGAAGCGGGTGGTGGAACGGGTTCGTTCGACGTGACCTACTTCAAGATGACCGACGCCAAGCATCCGCTCCCGCAGCCGGAACCGGAATCTAGCTCCAACGTGGCCAAGTCCAGCTCCAGCGGTAGCGCTAAATCCAGTTCTAGCCGTGGCGGGTGGAACTGGGGCCGCAGCAGTAGCAGCACGGATGCTCTCCCGTTCATGACCCAGGCTCTCGCGACTATGGATGGCCAGTTCATGGTGTTCGACATGCAGGGCCGCTCTCTTGGCGCAATTGATGTGCCGGCCGGTTCTACGGTTGCATCTGCCATCAAGGCGAAGTTCAAGAATACGGGCATCTACCTCGTGAAGCAGGGCAAGACCTTCCTCCGCGTGAAGGTGACTCCGTAAAAAACGCTTAATCTTCAGATACTCCTGAACGAGATTCCCTGCGAAAGTGGGGAATTTTCGCTAAAAACGGCAATTTTTTGCTCGTTGCGTGTTGTTTTTTGCAACAACGCCTTTTTGTTGGTTGTATTCCAGTTTAGAGTGTTCTGATATATCTTTAGGGCAGAAACCTAAACATTCAGGAGTTAGAAAATGAATAGGAGTATTGCAAAAATTACGAAGATGGGGATTGCCATAGCCGCAATTATGTCTTCCGTTTCCTGGGGGCAGACCACCCTTAACTGCTCTAATGGCCAATCCCAGAAAATGGGTAGCGGCGCTGGCTATGATTACGAACTCTGGAGCCAGAATGGTGCCGGCAACGCAACTATGACGCTTAACCCGAGCACCGAAAATGGTGGTGCATTCTCCGTTGAATGGAGTGGTACTATCAACATGTTGGCCCGTTCCGGAAAGCGTTGGGGGTCTAACTCCACTGTTACCGTTCAGAATGTGGGTAATATTACCGCCGAATTTGAAGTGGAATGGAGCTCCACCGACAACGTGAAGTATGTCAGTGTCTATGGCTGGGGTTATTACGACCAGCAGGACATTCCCAGTGGTTTCAGCAACGAAATTGAATACTACATTGTCCAGGATCGCGGAAGCTACAATCCTACCCAGGGCGGTAAAAAGTTCGGTTCTGCAGTTATCGATGGTATTAGCTACGATTTCTATACGACCGACCGTATTCAGCAACCTTCTCTTTCGGGTACCAGCACCTTTAAGCAGTATTGGTCCATCCCGTCGAATACGAGCCAGCATCGCACCAAGGGCACCATTTCTATTTCCAAGCACTTCAGCGAATGGGCTAAAGTGGGTATGAAGATGGGTAGACTGTATGAAGTTGCTTCCATGAAGATTGAATCCTACACTGGAAATACGGGCACTGCAAAAGGTCATGCTACCGTTAAGAAGAACCTGCTGAAAATCGGTGGCAGTGCCGATGAACTTGCCCTCAATGTAACTGCATCTCCGGCTGCTGCAGGTACTGTGACAAAGAGCCCGAGCGCTAACTATTATGCTCCCAAGACAACTGTTCAGCTCACCGCCAAAGCCAACGAAGGCTGGAAGTTTGTGGGTTGGGAAGGTGCTGTTACCGGCACTACCGAAACCATTTCTGTAACTATGGACAAGGAAAAGGATGTGGTCGCCAAGTTTGAATTGGTTGGCGAAACCACAGTGAACCTTCTTAAGGATGGTGATTTCCCGAGCAGCAGCGTGATTTCTACAAACCAAGATGCATCTTGGTTCCTAGGTCAGGGTTCAAACTGGGGTAACTCTGCTGCAAAGACTTCTGTTTCTGGTGGCACGGCTACGGTTGACGTTACCACTATTGGTTCAGAACCTTACCAGCCGCAGCTTGTTCAGTACAATCTGGCTCTTGATAAGGACATGACGTACAAGCTGTCCTTTAAGGCTAGCGCTGATGTAGATCGCAAGATTGAAGCTACTTTCCAGCAATCCGTAGACCCCTGGGGTGCATACGCCACTAAGGAATTTGACATCACCACTACGGAAAAGGAATACTCATTCATCTTTACTATGGAAGAAGCTTCTGATGATGCCGCTCAGTTTGCCTTCAACTTGGGACAAGCTACAGGTTCGGTCAAGTTTAGTGACGTCAAGTTGGTCTTCACCACTGCTAAACCGGGTTCCGAAAACGGTCCGGGCGACGATACGACGACTGTTATTGCCCAGCAGCTCCGCATGGACTATGCGCAGACGGTCAGTGTCTTTGACATGCAGGGCAAGTTCATGGGCAAGGTGGAACTCTCTGCGGGCACGTCGCTCAAGGATGCCGTCGCTGCAAAGTTCCAGAAGTCCGGCATCTACATGGTGAAGGGCGCCATGGGCGTCCAGAAGGTCCGTGTGGTGAACCGCTAGTTTATAGCATACTCCCTCTTTCTTTTGAAAATCCCTGCCTTCGGGCGGGGATTTTTAAGATTATGGGGGATGCCTTTTATTTTCAATGATTAGCTATTGACGGCAAGTAAAAAAAAACTTAAATTCAGAATAGCTTTATACCCTTTTCGAAAGAGGCGTGTATGAAAAAAATATCGACTTGTTTCCTGGCGTTGCTGGCGACGCTCGTTTTCGCTGTTGCAGGCTTTGCCTACGATCTCACGGGCGGCGGATACGGCCAGGTCCAGAAGAATCGTCCCTCCATTGCGTTCGTTCTCACCACGTGGGAAAAGAAGGGAATCGCCATTTCCAAGACGACAACCCAGGATACCAAGGTCCAGGGCTCCCGCGAGGAAGCTTCCGAGGATGGATTCGACGGCTCCAGGACCGATATCGAGACGAACAATCGTACCCAGACCGATGTCACGATTGGAGTCTTTACCGAAAATATCTGGAAGAAGATTCCTGACGCCCAGATTGTTGACAAGTTCCAGCAGCAGTTCGTGAAGCAGCAGTTCAACGTGAAGGCTTCCGATCTCGCTCGCAACATCGCGCTTGCGCCCTCGCTTGCCAAGACGGGGGTGGATCCTTCGGATCGTGCTGCCGTTCGCAAGCTTGCCGAGAAGGAGGGCGTGAATTTCGTGGCCCGTGGCGAAGTGGCGGTCATCAGCTACCAGCGCGCATCGGGCAACAAGATCAAGGCTTCGCTGCAGATTGGCGTCGAAGTGGTCAATGTGAATTCCGGTGAGATTGTAGCCACGTTCTCCAATGCGGTGCACACGGTCGCATCTACCATGGAAGTTGCCCGTAACGGCGGCATCAACAAGGCGGCAGTCGTCGCTGCCCGCACTCTTTCCGAACAGGTCCTGGAGGCCTGGATTAGTGCCGCGGACAATGGCTCGCAGTACACGGTCGAACTTCGCAACATGAAGTCGGCCCGCAGCCAGAGGATGCCGTTTGAAAAGGCTCTCAAGGGTATCGCGACGCTCAACTCGCAGACGCAGCCTCAAAAGGATATCGTGACCTACGCCGTGACGTTCAGGGGCTCCAAGAGCGACCTCGGCATGGCGATTCTTGAAGCGATTGGCGACAAGCCCGGCTTCGACGAAAAGTCCTTCGAGGGTCCGAACGACGACGAAGGCAAGATTGTATTTGAATTCCTAAAATAACGGAGTATCCTCAGAATGAAAAAGACATGGCTAGCCCTGCTCTCTGCAGCCACATTTGCTCTCATATCTTGCGCCGCGACAGGTCCGCACGTAGATGCTTTCAACCGTGCCCAGAAGGCGTATAATGATGGCAAGGACGACAAGGCTATCGAAGAGGCTCTCAAGTCCTTGAAAATCAAGCCCGACTATCAGCCTGCTATTGACTTCCTCAACAAGACGTTTGACGATGTGGTTTCTGCGAAGAACGACACGATTGCGATGTTCAAGAAGCGCGATGACCCGAACCCGAAGCGCTGGGACAAGATTGTTCACATGGAAGAACAGAAGGCGGAATACGCAAAGCAGATCAAGCTGATTGCCCGCCGCAACGAGAAAATCAAGTTGAGCGTGGACTTCAACCCGAGGGATCTTAAGGTTGCAAAGGATAGTGCCGCTGCTTCGCACTATGCTGCGGGTCTCGAAAAGATGAACGGCCGTAACAAGTCCGACCAGCAGCAGGCCGCCATCCATTTCCGCAAGGCGTTTACCTACCACGATGATTACGAGGATTCCAAGAGGCTCTATGCGGAATGCAAGAAGCGCGGAACCGTACGTGTGGTCGTGGACCCGTTCAAGAACGACTACAGTGGCCGCATGGACGCAGCCCTTATTTCGGAACTCCAGAAGAACAAGGAAGCTTCCGAGTTCCTGCTGTTCCTCACGCGAGCCGACCTCGATCGCCTGCTCGACGAACAGAACCTGAGTTCTTCGGCAGACTTCCAGGATAGCGAAGGCGAGGAGATGATGGGCAAGCTCCGCAGTGCCGAATACCTCATCGCGGGTTCCATCGAGAAGCACGTCTGTTCCGATGATGAACGCGACGTGGAACGCGATCGCGAAGAGAAAGAAAACACCGCGCGCGTCCAGTATGGCAGCCACCAGGAATGTGAAACTCTGAAGAGCGGCAAGCGCCGTTGCTACAACGTGCCCGACTACAAGACGGTCTATGCGCACATCGTTATCGACTCCCTGACCAAGAAGGCTTCGACTTCCGGCTTTATCCAGATCCTCGATTTCGCGACGGGTGAAATCAAGAAAAAGTCAGACATTCGCGTGGGCGTGCTCTCGTCGGGAATCGTTGCCGGTTGCACGGGTGCGCCTGAAGCGTACAAGCCGGTGTGCAAGCATACGACGATTACGCTCCGCGCTTGCAGCGAGATGAACGACCAGATGACAATCGACTTCGCGCGCAAGTCCGTGAACGAGATTGCGAAATTTACGAAAGAATTCAAAAAGTAACATTGGTTCCGAACAACCTTTTTCTAAATTTTACATTCAACAACAATACCCCCCCTTTAAGGAGAGATCATTATGAAGAAGATGTTCCTGTTCCTTGCTGCCGCAAGCCTTGTTAGCGCGACGGCATTTGCTCAGGATGACTATGACTACGGCGAGGACTACGGTTCTTCAGAATCCGCACCGGCGTCTGAAGACGGCTATACTGACATGGGTAGCAGTGACGAATCGACCTCCGACAATTCCGGTTCTGACGTCGAATACAAGAGCATGGACGACGAGAGCAAGAAGACCAGCCGCACCGAAGGCGAAGGCGGCTCCGTTTTCGATAAGCCCTACAACCTCGGCTGGAATGTCGGTGTCGGTTTTAGCGGCTTCTTCAGCACGGAAGTTTGCATTCCCAATATTCCGGGCTCCTGCGATGACTACGGTGGAGACCTCTTCGGTGGCGCAATGGAGTTCGGTGGATCTTTGAACTACCACTTCAACAACAACCTCAGCTTGATTGCCGAAGCGAACATCGACATTCGCTTCTACATGGCCAACCTCGGTCGGTTCAGCATCTATAATAGCTATGGATATTCCTACGACAGCGACGTGACCTTGGATGCCTTTGTCTTTGGTCTCCAGGTTCCGGTGCTTGCCCGTTACAACTTCACCCCGACCATCTATGCCGAAGCCGGTCTGCAGTTGGAACTCAACCTCGGCACGGGCATCAGCTTCTCCGACGAAGACGGCACGGAAGTGACAGGCATGACGGAAGCGATGATGAAAGACAAGTGGATCTACAATTACTTCGATGCCCAGTCCTTCGTGGCTTCGATTGTCATCGGTGGCGGTACCACGATCGATGTCGGCAAGTTCTATACCGATGTTGGTGTCCGCGTCATCATCGACTTCCTGCCTTACATCAAGCTTGATGACATATTCACCAATTCTGGTTACGAAGAAAGCTCCGCCAAGTCCTGGCAGATCCAGTTCTACATGAACCCCTGGTTCAAGTAATCGGCTAACGATTCAGGAATTCGGCTCCGCTTCGGCGGGGCCTTTTCGTTTGCTGTTGCGATGGTTTTTGCTGCAATAAAAAACACCCTCGCGGGGGCGAGGGTGTAAATATTTGCCTTGAAACGGCCCCTTACTTCTTGTTCTTCTTGGGCGGGTGCGCGGCAATCTTCTTTGTGCCCTTGGCCTTGGCTGCCTTTTCGCCGGCTTCGTAAACGGCCTGTGCCTGACGGAGAGCGTCGGTCGGGTCGATTTCGATAGCTTCGGAAGCTTCGTCCACGAGTTCGGCGAATTCGTCGTACCAGTCAGCGAAGATTTCCACTTCGAGGTGGTCGACGCCCGGAACTGTGAGGCGTGCACCGCAGGCTTCGCCGATGCGGTCGAGGAACTTCGCCATCTGCGGCTTCAACAGCGTGAGGTCGAGTCCGTCGAGGTCCTCGGGTTCAAAGTACACGGCGTCGACATCGCTGTCGTCGTCCTTCGCCTTCTTGCCCTTCTTGCACTTGCAGTCTTCGCCGCAGCACTTGCATTCCACGTTCTCGTTGCCGTAGAGCGCCATGTACTCTTCGTCGTCCATGCCGCTGTCGTAGTAGAACTCGTCGTCTTCGAGGTAGAGTTCTTCCACGAAGATTCCCTTTGCGCCGAGCGTCTTGGCCGCGGCAATGAATTCCTTGAGGTCGCCGCCGAAGTAGCGGGTCGATTCTGCTTCCTCGTTCAGGGTCTGGACGGGAATGGGGGAGAGCTTCTGCTTCTTGAGGTAGTCGCAGATTTCGTCAGTAATGGATTTCTGAATCTTAGCCATGGGGCCTCCTATATGTGATACTTCTTGAGGCTCGGGGCCTTTTCTTCGATAAGCTTCATGATGCGGGCGACAGCGTCGGCGCCGTTGGCCGTGTCCTTCACGCTCACGAGCGGCTGGAACAGCGGGCTGTTGAACAGCGTGCCGAGAGGAATCGGGTTCTTGCGGCAGAACGTGATGTCGATGAAGTCGCGTGCGTCCTTCTGCAGGTTGTGCGCCTTCTCCTTGTCGCCGGCCTGGAAAGCCTTGTAGAGTTCTACGAAGGTCTTCGTGGCCTCGGGGATGTTGCCCGAAGCGCTGATGAGGCCCGTGCCGCCCATTTCGAGGAGGTCGGCGAACAAGCCGTCTTCACCGCTCATCACGGCGAAGTCCTTGCCCTTCGTTTCCTTGATGACGCGCATCGTGTCTTCGTGGAATTTTTCGCCAAAGCCGAATTCAACAGCCTGCTTGAGGCCGATGATGTTCTTGTCTTCGGCAAGCTCGATGAGGGTGTCGGGATGCACGTAGCTGGAGGTGCGGCCCGGAACGTTGTAGATAACGATTTTGGCACCCGTCTCGCTGCTGAGCGTGCGGTAGTGCTTCAGGAGGCCTTCCTGCGGCGGGTTGTTGTAGTAGCCAGTCACGCAGAGGACTGCCACCGGGGCAATCTTCTGCACGTTCTCGATCATTTCGATGGATTCGCGGGTGCAGTTGGAACCGGCACCGGCAATCACGGGCACGCGGCCGTCCACGTAGTCGAGCGTAAACTTGATGACATCGAGGTGCTGCTGCGGAGAGACCGTCGCACTCTGACCCGTGGTCACGGCAGGGAGCACGCCACTTGCGCCGTTTGCAATCACGTCGTCGATCATCTGTCCCATCTTCTTGTAGTCGATGGAGTTGCGAAGGTTCTTGGGATCGTCGTTCTTGAGCGGGGTGAACAACGCGGGGAAAACACCGGTAAGTTGAGAAGCGTTAGTAATCTGCATAGTGCCTTAAATATACTAAAAGGCGAGAGTCGCGGCAAAAGCTATTTTGTTTTTGATATGGATGGCCGCGAAAAAAACTATATTTGTCGCCTGATTACAATAACGGGCTTTTGAACCATGAACGCAGAAATTGAGAAACGCCGCACCTTCGCCATTGTCAGCCACCCGGACGCGGGTAAGACCACTATCACCGAGAAGTTCCTGTGGTACGGGAACGTCATCCGCGAGGCGGGCCACGTGCGCGCGAAGGCCAACCGCAGCTACACCGTGAGTGACTGGATGAAGATTGAACAGCAGCGCGGTATCTCGGTTTCCTCTTCTGTTTTGAATTTCCCGTTCGAAGGTTGCATGTTCAACCTCGTCGATACCCCGGGGCACCAGGACTTCTGTGAAGACACCTACCGCGCCCTGACCGCCGTGGATGCGGCCCTCGTGCTTATCGATAGCGTGAACGGCGTGGAAAAGCAGACTATCAAGCTCATGGACGTGTGCCGCATGCGCCACACCCCGATTATCACGTTCATCAACAAGATGGACCTCGATGGCCGCCATGTGCTCGACCTGCTCGACCAGATTGAAAATGTCTTGCACATCAAGACGGCTCCGTTTACGCTCCCGATTGGCGTGGGTAAGCTTTTCAAGGGCGTCTATTCCATCGCCGAGAATACGTTCCATACCTTCAACAAGGAAGAAGGCCATCAGGAAATTATCCAGATGGAAGGCCCGGACGATCCGCGCCTCGTGGAAATGTGCGGCGAGAACTGGGTGAACCAGTTCAAGGAAGAATACGAGATGGTTACCGGCGGTATGGATCCGTTCGACCACGAGAAGTTCCTGAAGGGCGAGATGTGCCCCGTGTTCTTCGGTTCTGCGGTGAACAACTTCGGTGTGCGTCAGCTTTTGAACGCTTTCGCAAAGCTTGCGCCGCCCCCGATGGTGCGCGAGACCGACAAGCGCCCGGTGAGCCCCGACGAGGATGCCTTCAGCGCATTTGTGTTCAAGATTCAGGCCAACATGGACCCCAAGCACCGCGATCGCACGGCTTTCCTGCGAATTTGTTCGGGAAGCTTTACCCGCGGGGAGAAAGTTTTTCACGTGCGTACCGGTCGCGAAATCCGCCTGGCCGCCCCGACGGCGTTCCTCGCGAAGGACAAGGAAGTCATCGACCACGCCTGGGCGGGCGACATCGTGGGTATCAACGACCCGGGACTGTTCCGCATCGGCGACACGCTCACGGACGGCGAGAAGATGAACTTCACGGGCATTCCTGACTTCGCTCCGGAACACTTCGCCCGCGTTACTTTGTTGAACCCGCTCAAGTCGAAGCAGATGGCGAAGGGCCTTGCCGAATTGAGCGAAGAAGGCGCAACGCAGTTGTACGAACCGCTCAAGTCCGCGATTCCGGTTATCGGCGTGGTGGGCGAGCTGCAGTTCGACGTGCTCAAGTTCCGCCTGCAGAGTGAATACGGCGCCGACGTCTCGCTGGACCGCGTGCCTGCCCACGGAATCCGCTGGGTTTCTGGCCCCGAGAAGGACGTGGGCAAGTTCGCCGAGGAATACGCGATGGACTGCATGATGGACAAGGAAAGGAACCTCGTGTGCCTCTTCCCGAACGAGTATCGTCTGAACCTCGCGATGAAGAACTACGAGAATTTGAAGTTTGCCGAGACGTCGCAGGGTTAACCCTTGCGGGTTCCGGTGGTCTAGAGCCGCTGTTCTTTACTATATTGTTGGGTGATTGGTTTAAATAAAGGAGTTCTCTATGAAATTGAGATTTTTTGCAGCGGGTGTAGCCGTTACGGCGGTTGCCCTGCTGTCTGGTTGTGCCGGAAGCGTAAATGCGACACGGTCGATTGAATATGCATCTGCCAATAAGGCGATTGCCGAGGAGGCGAAAGCGGATCCCGCACAGGTCGAATCGACAAATGCGAAACTCGATTCCGCAAAGGCCTTGCAGGCAAGTGGAGAAGACGAGCAGGCTGCCGCCCTTGCCGAACAGAGTGCCCTTGAATACAGGCTTGCCGTTGCGACGGCCGAGCGCGATGCGGCAAAGAAGGAAGATGAACGCGTCGAGAAGGAACTTCGTGGCGATGTCGAACGCAAGCTCATCTACCAGAACATTCTTGACCAGGAAACGAAAAAGGCGGAGGCGAAGTAATGAAGACAAGGAATCTGTTTGTTATTACTGCCCTGGTGGCATCCGCTTGCTTTGCTGCCGAAGAAGCCAAGGCCGAGGCTCCTGCTGTTGAAGCCCCTGCGGCCGAAGCCCCCGCTGCAGAACCGAATGCCGTTGAGGCGTGCAAGGCGTCTATCGATGCGGCGTCCAAGGATGTTCCCGCAAATGCCGTTTCTGCAAAGTATTCTCTCGCAGCCGCAAAGGCTACTCTCGCCGACCTGGAAGCGGCGTTCAATGATGACCCCGAATCCGATGGCGTAAAGGCTCTTGCGAACAAATGCGACAAGACGGCGAAAATTGCTGCGGTCCAGGCCGAAACGCAGGCTCTCCGCAACCATACCGCCGAGAACTGGGAAAAGCGTGCAGCGACAGCGCGCTCCATTGAAGCCATCCAGGAACAGATTGGCCAGGCCCGTAGCGGTAAGGTAAACGACCTCGAGGCTGAAAAGGCCAAGATGAAGGACCAGGAAGCCCGCCTCCAGGCCGAAATGCAGCAGAATCAGGAAAAGTTCCAGGCTGAAGCAGCCGCCAAGGAAGCGGCTCTTAAGGCCGCCAGCGAACGCGAAGCCAACCTCCAGAAGCAGCAGGCTGCCTTGCAGCAACAGCTTGAAGCTGAGAAGAAGGCCCTTGCCGAGGAGCGCGCGAAGGCTGAAGCTCGCCAGGCCGAAGCCATGAACAAGCTGAACGAACTCCAGTCCAAGCTCATCCAGGTGACGAAGGACGCCCGCGGCATTATCCTGTCCATGTCCGACATCCTGTTCGACGTGAACAAGGCTTCCCTCAAGGCCGACCTCAAGACGAGCCTCGCGAAGGTTGCGGGAATCCTCTCCGTGTACCAGCAGTTCAATGTCTCCATCGAGGGTAACACCGACAACACGGGTTCTGCCGAGCATAACATGAAGCTCTCGCAGCAGCGTGCCGACAACGTGAAGAACTTCCTCGTGGAACAGGGCATCGACGCAGGCCGCCTTACCGCCAAGGGGCTCGGGATGACCATGCCCATTGCCGACAATAAGACGAAGGAAGGTCGCCAGAAGAATCGCCGCGTGGACCTCGTCATTCAGGACAAGGCCCTGCAGAATGCTGAACCTGTGGCTGAACCCGCCGCTCCTGCCGAAGGTGCCGCTCCGGCCGCTGAACCTGCAAAGAAGTAAGGTTCCGTATGGCAAAGACAGTCACCGCCATGGAGGCGAGGCAAAACTTCGGCAACTTGCTGAACCAGGTCTCGCTCTCGCAAGAAGAAATCGTGATTGAACGTGCGGGCAAGCCGCTTGCGCGTCTCGTGAACGTTTCATCTTCGCGTTCCGGCGGTGAACTGGACTTTCGCGATATCGGCAAGCTCCCGAACGGCATCTGGGAGGAACGTTAGATCGCGGGCGTCTTGAAGCGACCCCTTGCCACGTAGCCCAAAACTTTGTATATTCTATGGCATGAGAAAGAACCTTAACCTTCGACTTCTACTTGGTATCGCGCACGGAGCGAGGTTTTAGGCTATTTCGTTTTAAATAGGAATTAACTTAAAGGGCCCGCTTCCGTGACGAAGCGGGTTCTTTTTTATGGCAAAATGCTATTTTTGAACAGGAAAAGGAACTTTGCGGCGCATGGAAGTCGGCAAGGAGATGAAAAATGAGCGAAAATAAGAACACGATTGAAAGACAACCTTTCTTTTACGATGTCACCCTGCGTGACGGCAACCAGGCGCTCCCGAAGCCCTGGAACAACGCCCAGAAGAAGGACGTATACCTGCAGCTCTTGAAGCTCGGCGTGCAGGGTGCCGAAGTCGGCTTCCCGGCTTCGAGCGAGATGGACTTTGAATCGTGCAAGGAACTTGCCCAGCTGACCGCCAAGATGGCTGAAGAAGGCGACGAAGTCGCAAAGCGCATCGTGGTTTCGGGCCTGGCCCGCTGTGTGGAAAGCGATATCCAGCGCTGCTGGGAAGCGGTGCAGTACGCTCCGCACCCGCGTATTCATACCTTCCTCGCCACAAGCCCGCTCTCGATGGAGTACGTGCTGCACCTGACCCCCGAACAGGTCAAGGAGAAGGCGGTGCATTGCGTGAAGTTTGCAAAGTCGCTCGTAGGTAGCAAGGGCGATGTGGAATTCAGCGCCGAGCATTTCGGTGACTGTCTCGAAAACATGGATTTCGTGATTGACGTGCTGAAGGCCGTGGTCGAAGCCGGTGCGACGACCATCAACCTGCCGAATACGGTGGAACGCTACCGTCCGTTCCTGTATGTGAACCAGATTAAGCAGGTGTACGAGGCGCTCCCGAAGGACGTCACGATTTCGGTGCACTGCCATAATGACCTTGGCATGGCGACGGCCGCCACCGTCGAAAGTTTCTTCGTGGGGGCAACCCAGCTGGAAGTCGCGCTGAACGGCTTGGGCGAACGCTGCGGCAACACGAATTTTTACGAAGTTGCGGTCGCGCTGCACAACTCCGGCGTACAGACCGGCCTGCACATGGAACGCATCTACGAGACGGCCATCTTGATTTCCCAGTGGTCCGGCATCAACATCTACAGCCGCGCCCCGCTGATTGGCGCCGAAGCCATCGTGCACCGTAGCGGCATCCACCAGGATGGCGCCTCCAAGACGAAGGACATGAAGAAGGGCGCCTACCGCCCGATCGACTACTCCATCATCGGCCGCCACCAGAACGACGCCCTGAGCTTCACGAGCCAGAGCGGCCGCACCGCCGTGTACGAGATTATCACGAAGTTCGGCTACAAGATGACGCTCGCCGAAGCCGCCGAACTGCAGCCGATCCTGAAGTCCTACAGCGAAAAGGAAGGCGAACTCAGCGCCGAGCGCGTGCTGGACGTGTTCCGCGAGCAGCGCGTGAACGTGAACGGCCGCCTGGTGTTCAACAACATCGAGGTTATCCCCGACGAGAACCGCTTCATTTTTCACTTCAAGAAGGACGGCGAACCGCTGGTGAGGTCCATTACGGCAGAAGGCCCGATCGAGGCCGCCCTCATGCTCATGCGCGAAATCGGCATGCCGGTGGAACTCGTGAAGTACCGCCAGCTTGTGGTACCTGAAAAGGACAAGTTGTGGGCTGGCCGCGGGCTTAGCCGCATGCTCCTGAAGGCGGGCGATGTTGAGGTCGAAGGCCGCGGCGTCAGTAGCGATACGCTCAAGGCCAACATGCGCGCCCTCTTCGGCGGCGTGAACCTCCTGTACAAGAAGGCCTAATTGTCATCCCCGCGAAGGCGGGGATCTTTTAAGAAAAGGAAATCCACATGCTCGAACAACTCAAGCGCCCGTTCAAGAAGCGCTACAACAAGTACCGCGGTAAGCTGGAAGGCTTTGTCGGGCCTGTCAGGGAATCGGCGTCGAAGTTGCTCGCGATGATCCCGAAGGGGGAGGCCTTCGCGGGTTCCGAAGATTTGGGCGAGGAATCCGGCGAAGCAACTCCGGGCAAGAAGCCCGGGCTGCTTGCCAAACTCAAGGATTTCAAGAAATCGCTGAAGGGACTTTCTGATTTCCAGAAGCTCATCCTGTTGACCATCGCGGTCGTGCTCCCTGCGGGCATCCTCATCGCGGTGGCGTTGGCTGGCTTCCTGCGCCGTAAGAAGTAGTTTTTTTTGTAAAGAGGAGGAGAAAAAATGAAGTCGGTTTCAAGGTTGTCTTCGTGGAAGTTGCTGGCCCTAGTCGGGGCTTTTGCTTGCACAATGCTTGTCGCTTGCGGAGACGATGGAAGCGATGTCTTCCTGACGCGCTCTGACACGGAGTCTTCGGATGTTTCGTCATCTTCCGCCCAATCATCCTCGTCTTCGGACAGGTATTCTTCGAGCGTGAGGTCTAGCAGCGCTCGCTCCAGCAGCAGTATAAGCGTGGCTTACGCGGAACCTTGTAGAGACGAGTACTTTGATGATTGCGAATACGGAACCCTGGTTGACGAACGTGATGGGCAATCCTACAAGACCGTAAAAATCGGTGACCAGTGGTGGATGGCCGAGAACTTGAATTTTGCCTACCTGCAGCCGACCGAAACTCGAGATTCCTCCAGTTTTTGCTACGATGACGATGCTTTGAATTGTGAAAAATATGGTCGCTTGTATTTATGGGGCGCAGCGATGGACAGTGCCGCTATTTATAGCGATGACGGCATAGGATGCGGGTATATTCACGATTGCAATCCCGCTGAGAGGGTGCAGGGTGTTTGCCCTCAGGGTTGGCATGTGCCTACAAGGGCTGAATTCATGGTTCTTTATGAATCCGTAGGCGGTTATGACGATAATGATGTTGCAAAGAAAAAATTGATGGCGGTCGATGAATGGCGCGACTGCGGTGCTGGGTGTACAGACTCCTACGGGTTCACTGTTCTGCCCGTAGGCTATTTCGATGAAAAGTATGAGGACTTGGGCAGCAATGCGCTTTTCTGGAGTTCTACTCCATATGATGAGGGGTCTTCTACTGATAACGCCTACTATATGTATGTCAATTTTTATATGGGTTTTGGTACTGCTGACAAAGATGATGCCAACTCTGCGAAATCGGTCCGTTGCTTAAAGGACTAAACTTGATGCTCTCTTCCCGTTTGCCTAAAGATCTTTCTCCGTCGCCGTTTTTTGTGTTCTGTCTAGCTATTTGTTCCATTGTCGGAATAAAGTAACGCTCAGTAGTGAACTTATTGTATATTTACGGAAAAAAGGAGGATTTTGTGGAAAAAAGTCTTTTGCTTCTTGGAACCGGCATCTTCTTGACGGCGCTTTTCTCCGCTTGCGGCGATAACGGTTCGTCTACGGATGTTGACGATTCGTCTTCCAGTGTCGCTGACGACAACGGATATTCGTCATCTTCCGTTTGGGCATGGGATACCCTTCCAGCGGCACTGCAATATATGGCAGATTCGCTACCCGAAATGAATCCGACGACGCCACCTTGCAAGACGGATAGCACGGATACTTGCGAATATGGATCCTTGACTGACGATCGTGATGGTCAAACTTACAAGACCGTAAAAATTGGTGACCAGGTCTGGATGGCGCAAAACCTGAACTTCGAAACGGGGAACAGCGTTTGCTTTGGAGACGCCGATTCCAATTGCGTTGAGTACGGGCGCTTCTATACATGGGCGGAGGCGATGGATAGCGCCGCCGTTTTCAGTACGAATGGTGAGGGTTGCGGGCATGAGCATGAATGTTCGCCGACTTACCCCGTACAGGGCATTTGCCCCGAAGGTTGGCATTTGCCTACAAGGGATGAATGGTGGATTTTGCTTCGAGCTGTGGTTGACACGAGTTTTAGAGGTAATCAGTTGGATACCGCAGGTTCCATGGCAGGAATGGTGTTAAAATCAACGAGTGGCTGGAACGCTAGCGAATATGGCGGATGGTACATCCCCTGTAATGATTCGATTTTTTGTTTTGTTCCTAGTGGAAACGGAACGGATGAATATGGGTTCACGGCATTGCCTGTAAGCAAACAGTCTTTGTTGGGGGAATGGGAATATGGTGATGATGCCTCCTTCTGGAGTTCTTCGGAGTCTGATGAAACTCCTGGTTGTGCTGGTGTAATGGGGCTGACAGGTGCGTATTTTAAGGCTTCGCTGTTCGACTCTAGAATGTATAATCGAAAGAGTATTCGTTGCCTTAAGGACTAGCTATTAATCACTTCCTATGCTTTCTTCCCGCTTGCCTAAAGATCTTTCCCCGTCGCCGTTCTTTGCTGAACTGGAACGCGTGAAGGCGTGTGCGAAAAAGGATGCTGCCGAGGGTGGGCTCCCGTTCATCGACATGACGGTAAGCAGCCCGGTGAAGGCGGGATTGCCGATAGACTTGAATGCGGCGGTGGAGGATGCTCGCAAGGATTTCGGTTGCTGGAATCCGGATGCGGCGGGGTGGAAGTCTGCACGCGAGGCGGTGGTGGAGTACTATCGCGAACGCGGCGGCAACTTTACGGCGGGGCAAATCATTTTGACCGCAAGTACGAGCGAAGCGTATTCGGTGCTGTTCAAGACATTCTGCGATCCGGGCGATGTAATCCTCACGCCGATGCCGGGCTATCCGCTGCTCGATACGCTTGCGCAGTTGGAACACCTGGAATGTGCGCCGTACTTTTTAAAATTGCAACGGGAGAAGAAAAAAAAGATCCCCGCCTGCGCGGGGATGACATCGGGCGTGGATTTTCGATTCATACTCGATACCGACAGCCTGCTGGCAGCTCCTGAGAAAGCGAAAATCTTGCTGCTCGTTTCGCCGCACAACCCGACGGGGCACTGCGTTTCCCGCGAAGAATGGAATGCGGCGGTTCGTTTTTGCGAAGAGAACGACATGATTCTCGTGGTGGACGAGGTTTTCGGCGATTACGGTTTTTCGCCGGAGGTCCGCCGTAGTTGGGAATACCTGATGGGCGGAAAGAGAGATTCCCGCCTGCGCGGGAATGACTGTTGGCGAGAGTCTCTTTGGGATGCGGGCGGCGGCGATTTCATCAACCTTCCCGAAGACGGCCCCAAGTGCCCCATATTCTGGCTGAACGGCTTAAGCAAGGCTGTAGGTTCCCCGCAGCTCAAGCTCGGTTGGATGGTTTTCTACGCGCCCCGCGAACGCTTTGAAGAAATCCGCGCGGCACTCGAATTCGTGGAAGACGCCTACCTGAGCGTGTCCGCCCCGGCGCAGGCTCTCGGCACCGCGCTCCTCAAGCAGTCCGCCGCCTACGAATCGCGCGTCAAGGGACGCCTTTTGCAGAACTGGCAGACCCTTCGTGAAGCCTTCCCGTCCAAGTACTGCCCCGAGGTCCTCGGCGGCTGGTATGCGGTTATCCGCCTGGGCGAAGACGACGAGGAACTCACACTCCGTTTACTCCGCGAAAAGCACGTGCTGGTGCAGCCCGGGTTCTTCTTCGACTTTGACGAAGATGGCTGGGTGGTTATCTCGCTCCTGCAGGAACCGGCGCTGTTTAAGGAAGCAGTAGCGAGGATGCGCTCGCTTGCGGATTCCTAGTACCTGAAAATTTGTATATTACACGCGGAAATTGAACAGGTCGTAACGTGGAAAAGAAAAAGATTTTGCTTATCAACTGGCGCGACATCAAGAACCCGGAAGCGGGTGGCGCCGAACTGTACTTTCACGAGTTTTTCAAGCGCATCAACACCCGCAACTACGAGGTGACGGTCCTTTCGCATAGCGTGAAGGGCCTGCCCGACGAAGAGGTGGTCGATGGCATGCGCACCATCCGCACGGGCAACAAGTTCCTTTTCAACTACACGGCGCACCGCTATGCCCACAAGCACCAGCACGAATACGACCTCATCGTGGAGGACCTGAACAAGATTCCGTTCTTCACGCCGTGCAACACGAAGGTCAAGCGTCTCCACATGGTGATGCACTTTTTCCGCAAGTCGATTTTCCGCGAGACGTTCTTCCCGATGGCGCTGTACGTGTACTTGATGGAACGTGCGGTGGCGCTCTTCTACAAGGGCGAGAACTTCCTCGCGATTTCGCAGAGCACCGCCGACGAGATTGCCGACATGGGAATCAAGCCCAGGTGGACCGAGGTGGTGGAGCCGGGCATCGATACGGTGTACTTCCATCCGACACAACCCAAGGCTGACCCTCCGGTGATTTCTTACGTGGGCCGCCTCATGAAGTACAAGAACGCGCAGTTCGTGATCAACGCCATGCCGCGCCTCCGCGAACTGGTGCCGGGCGTCGTACTTGAGGTCGCGGGTGGCGGGGACTACCGCGCCGAACTCGAAAAGTTGGTCGATAAGCTTGGCGTGCGTGATTCCGTGAAGTTCCTCGGACGCGTATCCGAAGACGAAAAGCGCGACCTCCTGAGCCGCTCCTCCCTTTTCATAAACCCCTCGTTCAAGGAAGGCTGGGGCATCAACAACATCGAGGCGAACCTCTGCGGAACGATCTCGATGAGCAACAACGTCGCTGGCCTCAAGGATTCGGTGGTGGACGGCGTGACCGGCCTCCTGTACGAGAATGACGATCCCGAAGGCTTCTGCGAGAAGGCCGCGGCCGTTCTGCATGACAAGGCCCGCCTTGCCGAACTCGAAAAGAACGCCCGCGAGCGTGCCCTGACCATGAGTTGGGACGCAATGGCCGAAAAAATGGAAAAAGTTGTTGAAAAAGCGTTTGTATAACGTTTTTTGACACAAAATTTTGTTAAATTTCCGCCCGTGATTGCCCCCTGCGGTTCATCGCTGCGGCGAAAACCGCCCTGCTCCAGATTCCTGAGTCGGACTCAAGTCCGCTGGATAGGAGCCCCTGGCCGTCAAGCTTCCCTAGAAGCGCTATTAAGATGGCCCTAAACTACACACACTCGCAATCACCCCTACGGCGGGTCTTTTCCAGCCTTCCGTTGTGGCTTAACCCTTATTTATGAGGTGCCCAGATGGAAACATACATCGCAATTGCTCTGTCGCTCGTCGCAGTGATTCTGAGCATCGTTATCCTGACTAAGGTTAACAAGGTTCTCGACAATCTCCATACTCCGATTGTTAAAAAGCTCACCCCGGACATGAACTTGAAGCCGAATTCCCGTCGCCCCGTAAGCGCACAGGACATGGCTCAGCGCGGTGACCGCAACAACAAGGACCATGGCAAGGATCGTCAGAACAACAAGGAAGCTCGCGGTGACAAGCAGGCCCAGCCCGCCCAGAACCGTGACCGCAACGAACAGCGCTCCGACCGTGGCCCGCGCCGTGACCGCCGTGAAGGCCGTCCCGACCGTCCGCGTCGTGAATTCAACAAGCCGGCTGCCGAAGCCGCAGCTCCTGCCGAGGCCGTCCAGGCTCCGGCCGCCGAAACTGCCGCTCCCGTTGCAACCGAAGCCCGCCGTCCGCTCGCTCCGCGCATCCCGGTTGAAACTCCGGCTGCCCCTGCCGCTCCGGCTGTCGAAGCTCCTGTGGCCGCTCCCGCAGCCGCCGAAGCTCCGGTGATTGCCACTCCGACCGAGTTCGACCCGAACAAGGTCCGCTATGGCCGTCGCAACGTGATTAAGAAGCTCCCTGAGCTCGCTGACGAAGCATAATCGCGGTAGCCAAGCGCACAACAGGCGAAAAGCTTGAAAAAAGTCCCCTGGTCCTAGACCGGGGGATTTTTAGTTTGTGCGAAATACGGTGGTGTAGGCTACAGGCGCCTGCGGGCCTGCGCGTTAGAATTTTTCGTCGTAGCGGTCGCTGTAGCCGTCGTCGTAGCCGTCTTCATAATCGTCGTCGTCCGGGAATCCCGATTCGAGTTCCGTGAAGCTCGGTTCTTCGATGGAGACGACCTCCACCTCGAAGGTGAGGTCCTTGCCCGCAAAGGGGTGGTTCCCGTCTACGAGTACGGAATCGCGGTAGATTTCCTTGACGATGAAGATGCCGTCGCTTTCGTCGCTGTCGAGGTTGAGGTCTTCAACGAATTCGTCTGCGGTATCGGGCAACTGGAATTCGCGGATGTCGTTGTCCATGAACATCTCGAGCTCCATCCCGAGCCAGAGTTCACCCACGTCCTGGAGTTCTGCCTTGGGCACCTTCATGATGAGGTCGTCGCGGTAGGGGCCGTACCCGAGGTTTGCGGGAATGTCGACAGAAAACCTTTCTCCGAGCTTTCGACCGGCAAGAGCGGATTCGAGCCCCGGGATGATGTTGTTGTACCCGTGAATGTAGACAAAGGGGTAGGAGGCGGGAATTTCTTCGAGAATACGTCCCTTTTCCTTGAGTACATAGGCGATACTGACCTTTGTCCTGTCTTCGATAACTTCCATACGCGCGCAAATATAGATTTTTTTGCTACATTGCTGCCATGCTTTACGGAATTTGCTCTGACATTCATTCCAACGCGACGGCGTTCGAGGCGGTGCTTCAGTCCATGGAAGAAAACGGGGTCGAAAGGCGCGTCTGCCTGGGCGACCTGGTGGGCTACGGTGCAGACCCTGACGAATGTGTAAAACTCGCTCGCGAAAACATGGATATCTGCCTTATCGGAAATCACGATAGCGTGGCCATCAAGTACGAGTCGAGCGTCGGGTTCAACCCTTATGCGAAACAGGCAATCGACTGGACACAGGCGCACCTGAGCGAAGAATCGGCGGATTACTTGAAGGCGCTTCCTTATATCCGTGAAGAAAATGACATCACGTTCGTGCACGCCTCTCCGCTTTCGCCTGCGGACTGGGTCTACGTGACCGACCTCGAGGAGGCGCTTGAGGCGTTTGACCATTTTCGTGGCACCTACTGCTTTATTGGCCACACGCACAGCCCTGTGATTGTCGCGAGCCGCCCGATGGCCATCCCCAAGATTTTGGACGAGTACGAATACACCATCGTGAATACGGAGCGTTTGCTCGTAAACGTGGGAAGTGTCGGGCAACCGCGCGACCGCGACTGCCGCGCCTGCTGGTGCCTTCTCGATACCGAGACCAAGTGTGTGAGGCTCATCCGCGTAGAATACGATGTGTTCCAGACGCAGGAACGCATGCGCAAGGCGGGAATGCCGAGCTTCCTCATCGACCGCCTGAGCGTGGGCCGCTAGCGCCATGAAATGGGTCCTCGCTGTTTTCGGTAAGGCCGGTTCGCCGTTTATCGCGGACGAGGTGGACAAGTACGTGAAGCGCTTGCGGGGCGGCATGTTCCCGCTCGAGGTCGTGGAACTCAGGGAATCAAAACTCGATGACCGCGTGCAGTCGCTTGCGCAGGAGGCCGCGCTATTCGAGAAAAAGTTCCCGAAGTCGGAATACCGCCGCGTCATCCTTTCCGAAGAGGGCAAGCTCATGGATACGGTAAAGCTTTCGGACACGCTCCGTGACCGCTTCCCGGGCAATATCGTGTTCTTGATTGGGTCTGCCTACGGGATCGACGAGAGCCTGAAAAAGACGGCGGACCTGCTGCTGTCGCTTTCGCCCCTGACGTTCACGCACGACCATGCCCGTGTGATTATGGCAGAACAGCTCTACCGCGTGCAGATGGTGATGCAGAACCACCCGTACCATCACCGATGATACGGGCTTGATACACTTGCTACACTTTGATATTTTTATAAAACACTTCTGTTTTTTCTTGTAAACGAAAAAAGGCATTTTATAGGGTGAACGTTGGTTTCCACAATCTATATTGTGCTAAAAAAGAGGTTTACTATGGATTTTTCGAAGACTGCGGCTGCCCTGGCTCTCTCTGCCGCTTTTCTCGCTGCGCCCTCGATGGCGAAGAACGTGCTGAGCAACGGCGATATGGAATATGGAGACGGGGGCTGGTACCTGTGGAACAATCCCGACGGTCCGGCGAAGGTTGAGATGCAGCTTGCCAAGCCCGGCCTTGGATTCGACGGCTCGCAGGGCGTTAAGGTGGTGGTGAAGGATCTTCCTAAAATTTGGTGGGGACTCCAGCTGCAGCCGCCACAGTGGCTGGCCGATTCAGCCTATTACACGCTCACCTTCAAGGCGAAGGGCAACATGCCTATCAATGCGGTGGTGCAGGGCGGGCCGCCCGACTATCGTCAAAAAGAAAGCGGGAGCTTCCAGCTTACCGACAAGTGGCAGACGTTCTCGATGACCTTCCTTGCCGACCAGAAGGGTTATGGCCTCAACAATGTGACGTTCCATGTAGGCCTGCAAAAGGGCTGGCTACAGATGGACGATGTGGAAATCGAAAAGTCCGAGGCCATGGATACGGCCTGGTACAATAATGCGGAAACCCGCATCGACAGCCTGCGCAAGGCGGACTTTACGGTGAAGGCGGCTCCGGGTTCCCAGGTGTCCGTAAAGCTTGTCGAACATGCGTTCCCGTTCGGAACCGCCCTCAACATTACCACGAGCGACAAGAGTGACAGCATCGAGAACTGGTACAAGGGCGAAGCGAAAAAGCTCTTTTGGCATGCGGTAAGCGAGAATCAGTTCAAGTGGCCGGAATACGAACCCAAGAAGGGCAAGATTCTGAAGGACGAGATGTACCGCTACGTGGATTTCACCAGGGAAAACGGCTGGAAGCTGCGTGGACATGCGCTCATGTGGGGCCACCAGGGCTATGGTTTCGACAAGCATTACTCCAACCCCAAGAATGCGAAACAGTGCAAGGATTTCGCGAAGTTCCTCAAGGCCCGTATCGAGCGCGACCTCAAGGAATACAAGGGGAAAATTACGGAATATGACGTGTGGAACGAACCTCTGCATGAATCTTACACGTTCAATACTTGCGGCTGGGGCATCCTTGACAGTGCGTTTGTCTGGGCGCACCGTGCCGACCCGGACGCGAAACTCTACATCAACGAGTATAATGTCGTCGCGGCAGGGGAGACGGACCGCTACGTGAGCCTCATCAAGGGAATGCTCGCCCGTAAGGTCCCTGTCCATGGAATCGGCGTGCAGTGCCATTTTGGCCTGCGTCCGGTTGTGCCGGGTCTCATCAAGGAACGTCTCGACAAGCTTGCGAGCCTCGGGCTTCCGATCAAGGTGACCGAATTTGACGTTGGCGACTGGCAGGTAGGCATGAATGACCCCGAAGAAGTGCAGGCAGAAAAGTTCGAGACCTTCATCCGTACTGCGTTTAGCCACCCCGCTATCAACGGAATTGTGCTCTGGGGATTCTGGGACAACCGCCACTGGGTCAAGAACGGAGGCATCGTCGCCGCTGACGGCCGCGAAAAACCAGCCGCCAAGCGTGTCTACGACCTGTGGCACAAGGTGTGGACTACCGAGGCGACGGTGAAGGCCGGTGCGGACGGTGTCGCGAAGTTCCGCGGGTTCAAGGGCAGGTACAAGGTAACTGCCGACGGCAAGACGTTCGATTTGGAAGTGAAGTGACATCGCTTCATTTGCGGAAAAACTATATTGTGGGGCATGAAGCATCTTCCCGGCATTCTCTTTCTGCTCGCCATGCCCTGCTCGGTTTTCCTGTTTATCAAGGTTTCCGACAAGACTGGTTCCGATATCCTGGCCCTTGTTTCGGCGGTGGCGCTCTACGTTCTTGTCGGGCTCCTGGTTGCATTTGTCATGAACCGTAAATCTTCGGACAAGGAGTAGCCATGTCTATCGAAGAACGTTCCACGCTCGTTTTTGCGACCGGGGTCGGCCGCGTCAAGGAAGAAAAGCCGAAGGTCGAGCGCCCGCAGGGCGACGGCGTCGTGCGCATTCAGTTAAAGCGCCTCGGGGGCGGCAAGATGGCAAGCGTCGTCTCCGGAATTCCGCTTGATGAAGACGAACTCAAGGATCTGGCTCGCGGTCTCAAGCAAAAATGCGGTGTCGGAGGCTCCGTGAAGGACTTCAACATCGAAATCCAGGGCGACAAACGTAATATTTTGAAAACAGAACTGGAGAAAAAGGGCTTTACGGTCAAGCTCTCCGGTGGCTAAACACGCTGTTTTTGCCCTGCTTTGCTCTTTTTCGGGGAAAGTTGTCTATATTTTATTCCTGTAAAGGAATTAAAAGATGACAAAGACCTTTTTAAAAGTTTGTGTTGCCCTGGCTGCGGTTGTCGCTGCGGCACAGGCTCAACAATTCAGCTCGAAGTATTTTGACTGCTGGATGGAGAACGTCGCGCACGTGAATGCGGACGAAATCCAGCGCCTTGGAATCAAGACCTATGGCGATGCGTGGATTTGCGGTTGCTTCAATGTCGAGGACACCGAAGGCGAGGACTGGCAGGAGGGCGAAGTGCTCACGAAGGTGAACAAGGTCTGGGACCTGCCGCCGTTCGAAATTTATCCCTGCCGCGCGAAGGACTGCAGCGATACGAGCGAGACCTACAACAAGAGTCTCGACCTCTGCGTCGACCACCTGAACAACAGCAGCTTCAAGCTGTCCGATTTCAAGGAGGGCGGCAAGGTTCATGATGCAATCGCTCAAAAATTCCCCGAGTCCAAGAAAAAGGCGAAGAAGGGGGAGGATTCCAATCTTACCGATTTCGGCAAGTATCTCGATGAACGCAAGGACCGTTCCGATAGCGTCCTCTGCTTTTTCCAGTATCATGAACGCCCGGGGACGGAACGTTTTCTGGACTGGGACAAGAAGGGGGTTTTCAGCATCTCCGGGCTCCCCGAAAAGCTGCTGCCTGAATCCATCGGGAGTTTCCCCGACTACAGCGATGTGCGCTGCAAGGACGGAAACGAATGGTCGGGATTCCTCGTGAACGGCTACATTGAGAACGTGATGCACGTGGATGCCGAAGGCAAGTTCCACGGTCGCGAGACGGGTTACGGCAACGACCTTACGCTCCCGGCGCGTCAGGGCAAGGATTTTGGCAAGGTCCTCTATACGGTGGACTATGTCCACGGAGTCAAGAACGGTACGGCCAAGTTCTACCGCTACAGCGCGATGGACAACCTTAGCGTGACCGACAAGAAACTCCATAAGAAGCTTGAAAAGTATTACTTCCTCCATCTCGAAGTGCCTTACCGCAAGGGCGCTGTACATGGCGTAGTCAACATGTTTTCGCACAAGGGCTTCCTCATGGCCGAGATCCCCTACTGGGATAACACGATTCATGGCAGGGTCGTGGTCCACTACCCGTTTGTCGAAGACGTGAAGGCGATTGAAGCTGCCGACAAGAAGGAACTGAAGCGCATTTCCAAGATCAAGAAGAAGAAAGACAAGGAAGAGGCCATGGAAGCCTTCAACAAGATGAAGGAAGAGCGCGAGAAAAACAAGCCCAAGGACAAGGTGACCATCGATTACAAGAAGGGCAAGCTTAACGGCCCGAACGACCTCGGATACTCCTTCGGCAACTACCGCGACGGTAAACTCGATGGCAAGTACATGACCTTTGCCGTCAAGGAAACTTGCTATGAATGGATTCCGGTAAACGGGGTTGAGGGAATCGATCCCGAAACGACCAACAAGGTTTGCTTGACCGAGAAACAGGACAAAAAGAGCTGGGGCACGTTCCGCAACGGCGAACTCCAGGGCCTTATCGAATGTGCGAACGGAATCAAGGGCAAGGAGAACGTCGACTGCGACCACGCTTACTAGGCGGACTTTCGCCCCGATGACAAAACGGGCGCTTTTAGTTATATTTGTCGCGAACTTGAAAGACCGCAAGGCCTGAAGGTTGCATGCCTGGTTAGTTTAACAGGATAAAACGCGTCCCTCCTAAGGATGAGCTCCGCGTTCGAGTCGCGGACCGGGTATTACGCTGGTGGATGATTCCACCAGCGTTTTTGTTGTCATCCCCGCTATACGATACTTGGCAACTTGTTGCCATAGTAGAGTTATCCTCTTTGGGGAGAAGGCGGGCGGACAGCACTTAGAGCTATGCTCTTTAGTGCGCGTGGCCACCATGGTGGGGATCTCGCAAATTTTTTTTCTAACTTTACATCGTGAAGAAAGTTTATCTCGTTATCGTAGTTCTATTTGCTTTGTTGTTGCTGCTGCCGTTTACGGTGCAGACCGTTGTGGATTTGCGTGGCGATAAACGGTTTGTTTCTTTCGATATTTTCAAGGATGTTCTTTATACGCCGTTTGTGCGCGAGTCGCGCATGGAGATGCTTTCGGCAAGGCTCGATAGCACCTGGAGGACCGCCCGTGAATCCATTGCTGCTGGTTCGGAAACCGCGGACGCTTTGGAACCGGTCATCGGTGCGCTTTCGGATTTGGAGGCGGTCGCGCTGACCGTCAACGCGTATGCGTCGCTCGATACCGTGGAGGCGGGCTACAAGTTGCTCAAGCAGGCGGACACGCTGCTGGCAAGCCTCGAGGACGAGCCCGAAAGTTTCAAGGTCGTCGATTCAACACTCAAGGCGGTGGTGGGCGAGTTCGGGCATTTCTCTGTTGTGCGGGCAATTTCGGGTGTCAAGCATTACGGCGTATGGACGAGCCGCTACCTGCGGGCTTTCGAGAAGAAGGTTGAAGACGAGAATGCGCTGGTGCTTGCGGTGCGCCCGCGTTACCAGCTCGCGGTGTGGAATATCTTTAACGATCCGGGCGAGAAGGTGGTTCTCGGTGCGGGGGAAGACCGCTGGCTATTCTACCGGCAGGATGTGGAATTCCTGGTGCAACCGTCCCCGCTGGATGTGCGCAGTGCAAAACTGGATAACCCGATTGCAGCGATTGAAAAATTCCGCGACCAGCTGAAGGCGAAGGGCGTGGAACTCCTGGTGGTGATTACTCCGGGCAAGCCGAGCATCTATCCCGAAAGGCTGACCGGCGCATCCCCGGTCGCAGGCTTTAACAGCACAGGCCACGGCAAGGCGATTCTCGATTCGCTCGCACGGCTCGGGCTCCATACGGTGGATTTGTACACGCCGCTCCTTGCCGCGAAGGCTGACGATGCAAAACTCGGGCCGCTCTACCTGAACGACGACACGCACTGGACTCCGCGCGGAGCTGAACTTGCGGCAGGCGTGATTGCGGGCAAGGTGCGCGAGATGGCGGACGCGGGCATCGTAGATATTGGCGAACCGTCTATGGAATACGTCGCATCTGATTCCGTTGCCGACCGCATGGGCGATATTGGCGAGATGAGCGGACTCAACAAGTTCGGCGTGTTCAAAGTGCAGAAGGTAATCGGGCATGTGGTTTCCGATTCTTCACATATTCCCTTCAAGGACGATTTCCGCAAGGCAAAGATTTTGATTCTCGGAGACAGTTTCAGCCGCATTTACCAGACCGATTCGCCGGTGAACGCCGGATGGATTGCGCACTTCGCGAAGGATATGAACCGCCCGGTAGCTTCCATTGTGAGCGATGGCGGCGCTTCGACCTTGGTGCGCGAGAAACTTGCCCGCAAGGCAGGCGTACTCAAGGGCAAGAAATTGTTAATTTGGGAATTCGTGGAACGCGACCTCCGCTTCGGTGCGGAAGGTTGGAAAGACGTGGAATTATAGAGGTCTTTATGGCAAGGCATGGAACCCCCACTCCGGGGCAGGCTATTCTGGAAGGTATCGAATGGCTCAAGATGGACAAGGCCGAATTCGCGCGCCGCATCGGGGTGCCGATGGAAACGCTTGAAGGCTTGATTGCGGGAACGGTGGAAATCACCCGCGAACTTGCCGAATCGCTCGAATCCGTGACAGGTAGCCCTGCGGCCTACTGGCGCATGCTTGCGTCTAAAGCAAAGAGGAATGCATAATGAATATTACCGATGCCGTTTCTTGTATGTGCGATCTCGCGAAGGGCGAGGCGGAACAGTTTGACATTATCGCTTCGAATTCGCATTCCGAAGGCTTGTCCGTTTTCCAGGGGCAGGTGCAGAATACCGAAATTTCCGATTCCGTAGGGCTTGGCCTCCGCGTGATTAAGGATGGCCGCCCAGGCTACGCGCATACCGAACGCCTCACGAAAGAGGCGATTGCGCAGACCATCAGGGATGCCGTCTGTCATACGCAATGGACCGAGCCCGTGAATATCAAGCTTCCTTCGCCCGCCAAGATTCCGGAAGGAAACCCAAACTACAATCCTGCGCTCGAAAAGCTTTCGCTTGCAGAGCTCAAGGATTTTTGCATTGAGCTGGAAAAGGAAACATTTGCACGTTCCAAGGAAATCGTGAACATCCCTTATCTGGGGGCGGACTTGAACCGCGAAATCTCGATAGTGGCGAACAGCAACGGGCTTTTCTACACCGACAGGGATAATTCGGTTTCGGTCGGGGCGGGGGCCGTAGCCATACGCGACGGCATAAGCAAACTTGGCAATTTCGTAAAGAGCAGCCGCGACTGGAACGAAATCTCGATGAAGGAAATCGCCGACAGGGCTGCGACGTATGCAACGGAACTTTTCGGGGCAAAAAAGATAGAAGGCGGCAAGATTCCGGTAGTGTTCTCGGAACGTATTGCGGGACGCTTTATGAACATGTATGCGTCTCCGTTTATTGCGGAATCCATGCAGAAGGGAACTTCGCGCCTTGCGGACAAGGAAGGCTTGAAAATTGCTTCGGACAAGTTTTCTCTGTGGAGCGATCCGAATTCCGAAAACTTCTGCAACAAGGTCTACTTCGATTCCGAAGGCTCGCTCACGCGCCGTGTGGAAGTCGTGAAGAATGGTATTTTTAACGAGGCCCTCTACAATCTTGAAACCGCAGCCAAGGCGGGTCGGTCTTCGAGCGGGAACGCTGCGCGCGGTTTTGGTTCCAAGATGGGCACGACTTTTTGGAACATGTTTGTCCCTGCGGGTGAGGCCTCGACGGCGGAACTTCTCAAGATGTTCCCGAAGTGCCTTCTGGTCGTGCGTCTCGAAGGTGGATCCGGCTGCAGCGCCGTTTCCGGCGAGCTCAGCATAGGGGCTCACGGGTTCTGGTGCGAAAATGGCGTTGTTCAGCATCCGGTTGACGGGGTGACGCTTTCCGGGAACTTCTTCGACATCATCCAGAATGTCGTTGGTGTCGGGAACGAGTATTATGACCGTTTCTCCGGAATCAAGGTCCCCGCTCTCGCCATTTCGGAACTGGCGGTTAGCTGCTAGATTATCGTTTTGGATTGTCGGTTTAATTTTTTAAATTTACTCTCGTATGCAAATTCTTGAAAGTATGGATTATTGGTTTTGGTCCCCGCTTCTTTTTTGGGTTGGGCTTTATTTCTGGTTTTATCGAGTTTCCTACCCGACATATCTCAAGAAGCAGATGAAAAAGGGTCACAAGTGGGCGTTCGTGCCCGAATGGAAGGGCTATTGGTTTGTCTTGGATGTCGTGTGGACATTGCTTGCTGCGCTAGCGTCTGTCCTTCCGGTCGCATGGGGACTGGTGAAACTGGGCGATTTGCCGTGGTTCTACGGCTTTGCTTCCGTCCCCCTGTTTTTGCTCTTGGGCTTAGTCCTTTGCGGCATGGCAAAACGCCGGACGGGGGAGCTTTTCCAGTCTGCATATTTCCTTGAATACCGCAAGGTGCGCTACGAGACCGAGATCAAGGGCAATTTCCGCAGCGAGGCCGATGTCCACAACCGTACCATCTGGAGCTTTACCAAGAAGCTCAAGAATGCAGAAGCGCACGGACGTCTTTGGAAATATGTGAACGCCATGGCGAAAACCAAAAAGATTCCGCCCGACGTATATGCGGAGACCACCTATGTCTAAGAATATTTTGGACACGCTCGGAATGGGCGAGGAAGTTTTGGACGGGAAAAAGGCCTGGCAATATGCCGAGGAGATTTTGCTTCTCGTATCGAGGACGTTTGCGCTCAACATCAACGTGTTGAAGGGAAAACTCCACAAGAGCATCCTGCTTGCCTACCTTTACCTCCGCATTGCCGATACGGTGGAAGACGACCCCGACATGAACGCATCCGAGAAGGAAGAATTGCTCGGGCTGTTTGCCGACATTTTCCGCACTCCCGACTTGAAGGAGGAGGCTGTTATCGCATTCGAGGCGGCGCTCCCCGAAAGCTGGCGCAAGTCCGAACACCCCTACATGAACCTCTGTCTGCATACGCATGTGGTGGTGCCTCTGTTGAAGGAATTGCCGGAGGTCTATGCGGCTCCGGTCCGCGATGTCACTATCGAGATGTGCCGCGGCATGGCGAAGTTTGCCTTGCGTCAGGAGGCGGCGCTGAGTTCGGGATGGTTTACGCTCGAAAGCGTCGCCGATCTGGACGAATACTGCTACTATGTGGCGGGTATCGTCGGAAAGCTGCTCACGAACTTGTTCGCTGCGGATACGTGCCTGATTGGAGACGCCCGCAAGGCTCAAATGCAAAAGCTCGATGTGAGCTTCGGGCTTGCGCTCCAGGTCGCAAACATCGTGAAGGACTGCGTGGAGGATTCTGCACGTCGCGTGTGCTTTGTTCCCGAAGAAATCTGCCGCCGTCATGGCTTTGCGCATTCATACGAGATGTTTGTTGCTCCGGCCGGTGTTTCTGAGGAAGTGAGGGCCGATTTTGATGCACGCCGCGCTGCCGTGATGGGCGAACTTGTCAAGAAGGCGTGGAAGCATCTGGACGATGCGATTGCCTATACGAAGCTTGTGCCGAACTTGAAGATGCGCACGAGGCTCTTCTGCCTTTGGCCGCTGTTCATGGCTGCCGAAAACATGAAGCTCATTGGTGACGGCTCGGGGCTTTTCGTTTCGGACAAGAAGATGAAGATTTCGCGAGATACGGTGAAGAAGATTATCAAGTCTACTTCGACGCATTTTTATTCGGACGGGTGGATTGAAAAATCCTACAGCAACTTGAAGAAGGAGGCGGGCGTCTAGTCGCCCGGTGTATTGATGAAGTTCTATAACAAGTGGCCGTTCCATATTGGTGTAATCGTTTTTAGCATTGTGGCAGACCAGCTCACGAAACTGTGGGCGCTTGCCCGGTTCACGAACGAGACGGGTGCGCCGAACCATGATTTTATCAACGTGATTGGTGAATTTGTGCGCTTCCAGCTGGTCTTTAACAAGGGGGCCGCGTTCAGCAGCCGTCCGCAGGACTTGATGCCGTTCTTGCCTCCTTGGCTGTTCTTCTTGCTGATTTCGGTTGTCGCGACTGTTGTGCTTTTATGGTTTTACAAGTCCATCGACAAGCGCGACTGGATGAGTCGCTTGGGCGTGGTGATGATTCTCGGCGGAGCCGTCGGAAACTTCATCGACCGCATGCGCCTCGGCATGGTTGTCGATTTTATCGATTGCGACTTGCCCGACTTTATCATGACACGTTTCCCGACGTTCAACGTCGCGGATTCCTTCGTTACGGTAGGTGTTGCCATCGTGATTCTGTCGCCTGTTGTTTTGAAGAAACTGCATAAGCAGATCAAGGAAGAAAAGGAAATAGAGAAACAGAAACTTGCCGATTCCAAGGCGCCCGAAGCTAACCAGGAATCGCAGGTGTCTGATGCAACCGAGCCGAAGGATTAGGCATGAACTACCTCGTACAAGAAAAACATTCCGGCGAGCGCATCGACAAGTTCCTTGTCGGCGCAATGGAGAACGTTTCCCGTACCGACGTGCAGAAGTTGATTGCCGCGGGGGAGGTGAAAGTCGGCGGTGCTCCGGCTTCCAAGAATTTCCGCGTGGAGACCGGCATGGTCGTCGTCGTGGAAAAACTTATCGAGAAGCCTTCGAGTACGCTCGAACCCGAGGATATCCCGCTAGACATCGTGTACGAGGACGAGGACATTGTCGTGCTGAACAAGCCGCGCAACCTGGTGGTGCATCCGGGGAGCGGTGTGAGCAAGGGAACGCTTGCCGCAGGGCTCCTGCACCATTTCAAGGACAATCTCTCGGCAGTCAACGGCCCGCTTCGTCCAGGTATCGTGCACCGCCTGGACAAGGATACGCCGGGCCTCATGGTGGTGGCTAAAAACGACGCCGCCCACAGGCATTTGGCGCACCAGCTCGAAACCCGCACGCTGCACCGCACGTACAACGCCCTCGTGTGGGGCTGCCCGCGCGATTTGGAAGGCTGCATTGATGCCCCTATCGGGCGTAACCCGAAAAATCGCCTGAAGATGGCGGTGGTGAAGGGTGGCAGGGAAAGCCGTACGCATTTTGTTGCAAAGCAGTTCTTTGCGATTGCTACTTTGCTCGAACTGCAGCTCGAATCGGGCCGCACGCACCAGATTCGCGTGCATACCCGCTATACGGGCCACCCGGTGGTAGGCGACCCGCTGTATGACGGCCGCGAGGAAAGCTTGAATCGTGTGCCGCCCCTGATGAAGGAAATCGCGGAGAAAATGTTGGAAATAGCTCCGGCGCAGCTCCTGCAGGCGGTGAAGATTGAACTCATCCACCCGCGGACAGGCAAGAAGATGAAGTTCAAGGTTCCGATGGAAGAACCTTTCGCGAAGGTGCTGAAACTCCTGAAGAAGGAATGCCCGGCAGATGCGCCCGTGTTCGACGAGGAAGAAGGATTCCATGAGTTTGATGCGGACATCCGCTTTGACGAAGGTTTCGATGACGAACTCGATGAGGAATCGCTCGACAAGTTCGATGAATGCGTCTTCCCGGAGCTGAAGGAGCGTAAAACCCGCGCCCAGCGTCATGCAGAGAAGGCTGCTACGGCCGCGCAGCGCAGGGCGAAGGCCGCTGAACGCAAACTCATCAGGCAGATGAAGTCCGCGCGTCGTAAAGGGATTTCTGCCGAGGACTTCGTGGAACCCGGTTACGAACCCACGATTGACCCGGATTTGCTTTAGTTTTTAAGGTCTTGGACGATGACTGATTCATATTTCTTTATCGGTGTTGCGGGCGTGGGCATGAGTGCCATCGCGCAGTACTTGGCGGGCAAGGGCGTCGCGGTGAGCGGGTCCGACCGTCAGTTCGGTGAATTCCTTGCGGGCAAGTGCGAAAAGCCGCTCGTGATGGGTCAGCTCGAAGATTGCGGAATCAAGTGCTTTGCGCAGGACGGCTCGGGCATTGTCGCGGGCCTCTCTGCCGTGGTGGTGAGTACTGCCATTGAGGATACGAACCCCGACTTGAAGCGTGCGAAGGAACTCGGCGTCCCCGTGATGCACCGTAGCGAGATGCTCGCGAAGATTTCGAAGGAAGCCCGCACGATTGCGGTGAGCGGAACGAGCGGTAAAAGCACCGTGACCGCGATGATTTACCATATTCTGGAATACGCCGGACTCCAGCCCTCCGTGATGACGGGGGCGGGCCTCGTGAACCTGCAGGCGCAGGGCAAGATCGGTAACGCCGTGAGCGGCAAGGGCGAGTGGCTCGTGGTGGAAGCCGACGAGAGCGACGGAACCCTCGTGCGCTACGAGCCGGAAATCGGCCTGATTCTCAATGTGGACAAGGACCACAAGGAAATGGACGAACTGCAGGAAATCTTCCTTAAGTTCAGCCACAATATCCTGGACAACGGAAAAATTCTCATCGTGAACGATGCGCACCCGCTGGCAAAGAAGTTCAGCGCGGGTCGCGAATTCGATTTCGGGTTCGAGAACTACGTGGGCGTGCAGGGTACGGACTTCAAGACCGCGGGTACGCATATCAAGTTCCGCGTGCGCCATAAGGCGGAACTCGTGAATTTCGAGGTGCCGCTCCCGGGCAAGCACAACATGGAAAATGCGCTTGCGGCGACCGCCGCCGCGCTTCGCGCCGGAGTGTCGCTCCATACGTGTGCCGACGCGCTTGCAACGTTCCCGGGCGTGTTCCGCCGCCATCAGATTTTAGGAACGTTCAATGGCGTTACCCTCGTGGATGACTTCGCGCATAACCCGGCAAAGATTGCGGCAAGCATCAGGAGTGCGCAGGACTTTACCGAGGGCCGCGTGATTGCCTGGTTCCAACCGCACGGCTTTGGGCCCACGCGTTTTTTGCGGCATGACCTCGTGGAATTCATCGCGAAGACGCTCCGCCCGAAGGATTTTGACTTCGATCGCGACAACGACATGATGTTCTTCAGCGAGATCTACTATGCGGGCGGTACCGTCACGCGCGATATAAGTGCGGGCGACCTTGCAGACGACCTCTTGCTGAAGGGCTGCGAGGCCATCTACATCGAGAACCGTGACGAATGCGCGAAGAAGATGGTGGAATGCGCCCAGCCCGGCGACACCATCTTGCTGATGGGAGCTCGCGACCCGAGTTTGCAGGCGTATGCGCAATCGGTACAGAAACTCCTTGAAAACAAATAAAGATCCCCACCTTTCGTCCACAAAGTGGATAACTCAACTAGGGCAACAAGTTGCCAAGTTTCGTATAGCGGGGATGACATTCAATGAACTGAAGCTTTGGCGGCTCTTTTTTCGATTACAGTAAATTGAACTTGCCGCCGCCGAGATTCTGACAGACGCGGTTCCTTCCGTTTTCTTTAGCCTGATAGACCGCCTGGTCGGCGCGTTCGATGAGGCTTGCGACGGTGTCCCCGTCAACGCGTTCGGCAAAGCCGATGCTCACCGTAACAGGGATGACGTTTCCGTCGGGGAGCACCACGCTCATGTTTTCCATGTTGCTGCGGATGCGTTCGGCGATAACCTTCGCGTTTTCGGTCGTGGTTCCGGGGAGGAATACGGTAAATTCTTCGCCGCCGTAGCGCACGGGCATGTCGGAGGGGCGGAGGCTGTGCACTAGGGTCCTTGCTACAGAGATAAGCACCTGGTCACCGGCGAGGTGGCCGTAGGTGTCGTTCACGTTCTTGAAGTGGTCGACATCGATCATGAACGCGGTGAGCGAGAAGTTGCCAATGTTGCTGCGGTTGATTTCGCGCGTGTACATCTCTTCGAGCCAGCGGCGGTTGTGGAGCCCGGTCATGGGGTCGATTTTCGCGAATTCTTCCATGCAGCGGATGTGGTACTGTTCCTCGCAGACGACCTTGTTGTTGTTGCGGAGCCTCTGGCTCAGGATATGCAGGAAGTTCAGGCAAAGTTGGTGTGATGCGTGGACCATGACCGTTGCCACGTCTGCCGGGATGATAAGGAGCTTGCTTTTTTCCTTGGCGCTTACGGTTGCGCTAGGCTTGATGTCGTCGAAGATGGACATTTCCCCGGCGCAGTGTCCGGGTTTGATGGTGTCGGTGAATTCTCCGCCCTGGGATTCGAGCTTGACTTCGAGAAGGCCTTCCAGGAGGATAATCAGGCGTTGATTCTCGAGTTCCGGGTAGATGAGCTTGGTTCCCGGTTCGACAATTTCAGTCGAGCAGGAAAGGAGATAGCCCGCCAGTTTTTCGAACTGCACGTTCTTGAAGATATCCAGATTGTAGAAGGTATTTCTGGAAATGGGTAGTGTTTCGAGTTCGTCGTAGTTCATAGGATTATTATATATTTTATTTTGCGATATAGAATAGCATGGTATATAAAAATAGGCTTTAAATTGAAAAAAATACTTTTGAAATCGGCCCTGGTCGAGACGGAATGCGATAAAACGTCGCGAAAGGACATTGTTATAGGGGACGGGCGGTTCCTGAAAATAGCGGATGCGGCTGCTCCGGCAGATGCCGATGGGGCCGAAATTGTCGATTGCTCGCATTTTGCCGTGCTCCCGGCGTTTTACAACGGGCACACGCATGCGGCCATGACCCTTTTGCGCGGGTATGCCGATGATATGCCGCTCCAGAAGTGGCTGCAGGAATACATCTGGCCGTTCGAGGCCAAACTTACGGGTGACGATATCGACGTGGCTTGTCGACTTGCCCTTCTCGAGATGATTAAGTCGGGTACGGTTTTCTTTGCCGACATGTACTGGCATCGCGAACGTACCATCAAGGTTGTCGGGGAGATGGGCATACGTGCTGCAGTGGGCGTGACGTTTGCGGAATCTCTCATGTCGCCAGAAGCGATTGAGGGCAATTTCAAGTTCCTTGCCGCGCATACCGGTGAATCGGAACGCGTGCGCCTTGCGGTTGCCCCGCATTCCGTATACACAGTGGGCGAGACGCTGCTGAAGCGCTGTGCCGACTTTGCCCGTTCCGAAAATTTCATGGTCCATACGCACCTCTCCGAAACGAAAAAGGAACTGGAAGATTGCGAAAGGCAGTACGGGTGCAGTCCGGTCCGCCTGCTGGAACGTGCGGGAATGCTCGGTTCGAACCTCGCTGCGGCGCATTGCGTTCATCTCTCGGATGACGACATGAAGGCATTCGTGGATTCGGGCGCGACGGCGGTATTGAACCCGAATTCGAACTTGAAACTTGCAAGCGGTATCCCGCCGATTGACCGCCTGTTGCGTGCCGGTGCAAATGTCGCCCTCGGTACGGACGGCGATTCTTCGAACAACAACCTCGACATGCACGAGGAGATGAAGCTTGCGGCGTTGCTTGCGAAAGTGCAGGGCGGTGCCGAAACTTTGCCTGCGCACGACGCGCTTAGAATGGCGACGGTGAACTCTGCGCGCGCCTACGGGCTAATGGATGCCGGCGAAATCAAGGAAGGCTACCTCGCGGATTGCCTGCTGGTCGACCTGAAGAACGAGCGGATGGTGCCTGGTCACAACCTGGTAAGTAACTGGGTGTACGCTGCCGACAGCAGTTGCATCGATTCGGTTATCTGTAACGGAAAGTTCGTAATGCGTGGCCGCCACGTGGATGGCGAAGAAGAAATTGTGCGTGAAGCCGAAGCCTGTGCGAAACGGCTAGCCTATTAAGGCGTGCCGCTTACTTGTCCGCCTTTTCCTTGACCTTGGAAACGGCGGAGTCTTTTTTTGCGTCAATCTTCTTGACTAGGGAATCCTTCTTTTCTTCGATTGCCTTTACGGCGGCTTCCTTGGCCTGCTCTGCGGCCTGGACGGAGGATTCCTTGACCTTTTCGACGGCTTTGTTCGTTAATTCGTTGCTGAGCTTCTTTGCCCTTTCTTCGGCCATTCCCACGAGGTCAACTTCCTTGGACGAGAATCCGAACAATTCGATGTTCCTTTTGTAAAGGCTGTAGGCGATAGCGTCGTTGCGAGCCTCGCGCAGGTCGCCGGAAACGGGCAGGATGTGGAGGATGGTCAGCAATACGAAACAGATGAGCCATCCCTTGCATAAACCCAGGATGCCGCCAAGGATGCGGTTTGCTTTTCCGAGCGAGGTGTCCTTGATTTTTTTTTCGAAGAAATGCCCGACGACGAACAAGGTGAGAAACGGGATGAGGAACCCGAGGCAGATGCAGACAATCCTGACGGTGAAACTGCCGATTTGCAGGTTGGACGCAATGGTGTTTCCCAGGAGGTCGTACGAGAAATATGCGCCGGCGATGGCGGTGGCCCAGGCGAGCACGCGGAACAACCCTTTCAGGAAACCGCGCCACACACCGATGAGTGTCAAGACGAGAATGCAAATGAGGCTGAATATGTCAATCCAATTCATAGTGACCTTTAAGTTCTTTTAGATGCTTGAAATGAGCAAGAATGCGCCTGCTGTAACTGCGATGGAGGACAGTGCGGTAATCGCGATAATCAGTTTGGACCTGTTTGCATATGTTTCCGGCTCGATGGTTGTTTTTTCGCCCTTCATGGTGGAGTTGACCCAGTCGGCGAGGTAGGGGGTAAGGTCGCGCGGGTAAATTCGCATGATGCGGCTGAGCTCTGCGGCTGCGTCGGCTGCCGAAAGAGGCCTCTTGGAGGGCTTCTTTTCAAGAAGACGCGTGATGAGCTTTACCAGTTCCTTTGGTGTGTCCGGCGGGAAAGCCTTTTTGCCAATGACCATCCTGCGGATATTCTGGAATGTCTCGTTTAGCGACTGTCCGCGGAATACGTTCTCGCCAAGGAGCATCTCGCTTGCGATGATGCCCATGCTGAAAAGGTCAGAAGCGGGCGTGGCTTCGTCTCCGACGGTCTGTTCGGGACTCATGTAGGCGCCGGTGCCGATTTGCGAGCCTGCCATGGTGAGCGTCATGTCGTCTTCGTAGCGCTTGTCGACGTGTGCGACGCCGAAATCGAGCAGGCGGATTCGGCCGTCGCGGTCAATCATCATGTTCGCGGGTTTCAGGTCGCGGTGGACGATGCCCGCACGGTGCACGGCGCTCAATGCGAGGAATATCTCGTGGAGGATCGCCATCACGACCCATACGGGCGGACGCTTGCACACATCGAGGATTTCGCGCAGGTTCTTTCCCATCACGAATTCCATCGAAAGCGAAAGCTGGCCGTCGGCTTCTTTCCAGAGGGCGTAAGGAACGACGATGGCGGGGTGGTTGAGGTGGGCGAGGATGGTCGCCTCCTGCTGGAAGCGGTAGATGAAGGAATCCTGGTCCAGAAGCTTCGGGACCATCTGCTTCACGATGACCATGCGGTCGAGCGACTCGTCGTGACAGAGCCATACGTTTCCCATGGCTCCGTGCCCGAGCATCTGCGTCGGCGTGTAGCCTCCGATTCGCTTCGGCAATGCGTCCTTTGTCTTTTTTGCCACAGCCATCTTGTCTGCCCTACTTCTTGTCGTTCAGGTAAATCGTGTGGTGTTTCGTTTTCGGGTCGGGATTCGGGTAATCGAGGATGTAGTGTAGTCCGCGAGATTCCTTGCGGTGGAGCGCCGCAATCAGGATCATCTTCGAAACCTGGAGAGCGTTCAGGAATTCGATGAAGTAGAAGTTGTCCGTCTCCTTGTTCTTGACGGCGGCGTCCACGTCCTTTTCAAGCCCTTCGATAATTTTGAGTCCCTGGTTGAGTCCTGCGACGGTGCGGACGATTCCGCAGTGTGTCCACATTGTATCCTGGAGGATTTTTTTGCGCTTGTGCCAGTAGGCGCCCTTCGTGAAGGTGACGTGCTCTTTCTTGTTGGATTTTTTCACGTCGATCTTCGCATTGAGAAGTCCGCTTTCGAGGATGTTGTCGACGGCGCGGATGGCAAAGACGACGCTTTCGAGAAGCGAATTCGAGGCGAGACGGTTTGCGCCGTGGACGCCCGTCGCGGCGACTTCGCCGCAGGCGTACAGGCCCTTGATCTCGGTCCTCGACCAAGTATCGACCAGTACGCCTCCGCACATGTAATGTGCGGCGGGCACCACGGGAATCCACTCCTTCGTGATGTCGATGCCTGCGTCGAGGCACTTCGCGTAGATGTTCGGGAAGTGGCTCTTGATATCCTTCGGGGTGCGGCCCGAGAGGTCGATAAACATGTTGGGCTTGCCGAGCCGTTGCATCTCGCTGTGTATGGCGCGGGCCACGATGTCACGCGGCGCGAGCGAATGGAGCGGGTGCACCTGGTTCATGAATTCTTCGCCCTTGTAGTTCTTGAGGATGCCGCCGAATCCGCGCACCGCTTCCGAAATCAGGAAGGGCTTCTTGAGTTGCGGGGCGTAGAGGCTTGTCGGGTGGAACTGCATGAACTCGATATCCTGCAGGCCGGCGCCTGCACGGGCCGCAATCGCCATGCCGTCGCCACAGCTGTCGGGCGGGCAAACGGTGTACTGCCAGATACGGCCAGCACCGCCGGTCGAAAGGATGGAAGCCTTTGCAAGCAGGTCTTCGACAAGGCCCGTCTTCTGGTGGATGATCTTTGCACCCACGCAGCGCTTGTTCTTGCCTTCGCCCTTGCAGATGAGGTCCTTGATGTAGCAGTTCTCGATGTAATGGATGTTCTTGTGCTTGTGGAGCTCGGCGAGGAGCGCCCGCATGATTTCCTTGCCGGTGAGGTCCGCCGCATGCAAGATGCGGTGGTGGCTGTGGCCGCCTTCGAGGTGCAGGTCGAACTGTGTCTTGTCGGCGGGCGAGGGGGTGAACTGCACGCCCCACTTGACGAGTTGCTTGATGGTCGCGGGTCCGCTCTTGGTGAGGATGTTCACCGGCTCTTTTTTGCAGAGGCCGGCTCCCGCTTCGAGCGTGTCGTCAATATGGAACTTGAACTTGTCTGTCTTTTCGGTGACGGTCGCGATGCCGCCCTGTGCGTAGTTCGATGAACCATCCGGCTTTGCGCCCTTTGTTAAAATAACGACCGAGAGGCCTTTTTCTGCCGCGTGGATGGCGGCGGAGAGGCCGGAAATGCCGGCCCCGAGGACTAGAATATCGTACATGACCAAACTCCGTTGGTTGGTTTTATGTCCCAACGATAGAAAAAAAGAGCCTTCTTGATTATATATCGCATTTATTTGTTATATTTTGCCCCGACAAAAATTTCTATGGAGTCTAATCTATGTTAACGTGGATTAATGAAAAAGCTAAATGGGTCATCGTCATTTTCGCGGTGGGTATCGCTGTCGGTCTTCTTGCCATGGACCGCGTCCCCAAGACGGCGCAGAGCTATCCGATTGTGGAAGTGAACGGCCACAAGGTGTCTTCTGTCGAATTTGATACCCGTATCAAGATGATTCAGCAGAACCAGAATGGCGAACAGCATCTCGATGACGAACAGTATGCCCAGCTTCGTAATGATGTCCTTCGCTCTTTCGTCCGTCAGATCCTGCAGGACGAACAGATTGAAAAAGCCGGACTGGCAGCCTCGGTTGTTGAACTCAAGGCCGAATTCAAGAACAATTCCAATGCTGTCCGTAGCCGCTTGGTGCAGGAAGCCCAGTACCGTCTTGCCGCTATCCAGCAGCAGGCGACTTCCCAGGAAGACTTGATGCAGCGCAGCCAGGCCTACATCGCCAGTCTTCCCAAGTTCATGGTCGATACCGCGGCCACCAAGGAAGATTACGAAGCTTGGCTCGAAACTCCCGAAGCTTTCAAGTGGGGCTCGATGCTCCAGATTGAAGAAGAACTCAAGACCAAGAGCGTTCCGATGCGTCAACTTCAAGTGCTGGTCGGGGCTTCCGTCCATCCGACTTCGCTCGAAGCCAAGTGGTCGGCCAACCGCCGCCTGACCGATTTCGATGTTGATATCGCTTTCGCTTCCAATAGCGATTTTGCCGTTGCCGACGATGTCGTCGATACCGCCATGGTGAAGGGCTACTTCAACGCTCACCAGGATAGCTTCTTTGTCGAAAACGATGCCGTGAAGTTCAATTACGTCGTGCTTCCTGTTGCGGCGACCGCCGGTGACGAGGAACGCATCCGCGAATACGCGATGACGATTTACTTCCAGCTTGCCGACACGTCCTCGACGGCTGATTTCGAAGAAATGGCCCGCATCTCTTCCGAGGACCCGGGCAGCGCAGCCAACGGCGGCATCCTGGATCAGCCCGCTGGCAAGGGCCTCTTCGTGCCTGAATTCGAAAAGGCCGCTCTCGCCCTTGATTCCGGTGCCATTTCCGAACCGGTTCGTTCCCAGTATGGCTACCATATCATCAAGAGCTTCGGCAAGACGACGGATTCTACCGGTGCCGTGACGGCCAAGGTCGGCCACATCCTGCTTGTCGTGAACGCATCCTCCGAAACGATTGACAGTCTCGAACGCATCCTGACGGGGATCAAGACCGAAGTCGATGCCGGAAAGGATTTTGCCGCTGCCGCCAAGGAACGCGGACTTGAAGTCAAGGAATCTGAATGGATTGGCCACAACGGAAGCATTTCCGCTGTCGGATACCTGAGGGGTCTTGTCTCGTATGCTTGGCCCAACGAAAACCTCCCGGACGAAAGCGGAATCGCTTCTCCGGTTCTCAAGAACAGCAAGTATGTCGCTTTGGCTGTGAAGGCTAAGGAACTCAAGGCTGGTACCCGCGATCTGGATATGCATTTCGATGCTATCAAGAACAACCTGAAGGCCAAGAAGTCTGCCGCTGCCGCTGCCGCCTATCTCAACTCTGTCGCCGCCAAGGTGAAGGAATGGAAGGGCGCTGCCGATTCTACAAAGATCGAGAAGGTTAGCCTCCAGAACCAGAAGTCTTCTGCTGAAGGTTTCGTTCCCGGATTCGGTTATGCGAGCACGAACCTCTACAAGGTGCTCAATGGCCAGAAGGTTGGCGAATGGGGCCCGGTCATCGAAACGGAACTCGGTGCTGTCATGGTCCGCGTGAACAACAAGATCGAACCGGAAGCCTCCGCTGTCGAAACGGCCGTCAAGGACGAAGTTGAAAACAGCAGCCGTTTCGTCGGCATGACCGTGTTCAACGAGTTTGTCGGCAATCTCGAAAAGGGAACGCCTGTAGAGAGCAACCTGGACCTCTTCTACAAGGAATAAAAAAATTGCGTCGGCAGCTTCAAACCTGTTGACGCGGGTGTAGATTTTTTCTATACTTGTGCCGCTTGGCACACTTGCCCCTATCGTCTAGTGGCCCAGGACTCGGGATTCTCATTCCCGCAACAGCGGTTCGAGTCCGCTTGGGGGTACTAAAGAACTCATTTCGGTGAGTTCTTTATTTTTTTTTGTGAAAATGGTGCTTTATTAAGTTATTTTATTTGCATGAAGAAGAAAGTGATAATTTTTGTGCTCTTGATGTCGACTGTGCTTTTTGCGGTTGAACCGATGCCGGACCTGGTGGACTCGCGAGACAAGCAGGTCTACAAGACGGTGCAGATAGGCGAACAGCGCTGGATGGCCGAGAATTTGCGCTTCAAGCTCAAGGGAACCGAATGCTACAACAAGCAGGAAGTGAATTGTGAGGAATATGGCCGCCTTTATACATGGGCGGCGGCGATGAGGCTTGTCGATTATTACAATTCCACATCCATTACCAAGCTTAAAAAGCGCGTGCACGACGTTTGCCCCGCGGGTTGGCATGTCCCGACCAACAAGGAATGGAAGAAGATGAAGTATTTTGTGGGCAAGACGGGAAAGAGCGACGGTGTGGGCATCAGCCTCAAGTCCAAGGATGGCTGGGACCGGGAATTGCGCCTGCCTTTCGGAAGCGACGAGTTTGGCTTCAATGCCCTGCCTGCCGGCGAAAAGTATTTCATCGGCGAGTTCATGGACAAGGGGGCGTCGGCCCAGTTCTGGGCGGCAACCGAGTACGATGCGGGCGGAGCTTATTTTTGGCGCTTGACATACGACTCCAAGTCATTCGACAAGGTTCTCGATACCAAGGACAACGCTGTTTCCGTCCGCTGCGTCGAAGATAAACTCTACAAGATCAAGGAGCCGCCTCCGCCTCCGGTTGTCGTGCAACCCGAGGTCATGAAGGTGCAGAACAGGGAGATCTATGCGATACATATCGGTGACCAGGTGTGGATGGCCAAGAATCTGGATGTGGATGTTCCGGGAAGTTTCTGCTATGGAGGCGATTCGGCGAACTGTGCGAAGTACGGCAGGCTCTACACCTGGGCTGCGGCGATGAAACTTTCGAACGACTACTCGGAATTGACTGCTCGCGATTCTGTCAAGCGCGTCCATCGAGGCGTGTGCCCTGTCGGCTGGCATGTGCCGAGCATCTATGATTTTGAGCGCCTGAATGCGTATATTCAGGACATAGATGACGCGGTGGCCGTGGGAACAAACCTCAAGGCGCGCGGTGTGTGGCCGGAAACGGAAAATTCGATGCCCGGTGAAAACGGGTTCGGTTTCAACGCGTTGCCGTCCGGTTTCTTGCCCGCTGTCTCTGCGTTTACCGGAAGGGATTCTGCAACCGGATTCTGGAGTACGGCCGAGAAGGATTCCGTGTCGGCCTTCTTCTGGTCGCTACGCTATGATGGCGACGACCTGTTGCGCGACAGTTCAGGAAAGGCAGCTGCCTTCCCGGTGCGCTGCGTGATGGATCCGCCCGGTATCGATGAAATTTACGACAGCACGGCGATTTACGATTCCCGCGACGAAAACCACTACAAGACGGTTCTCATCGGGAACAAGAGGTGGATGGCCGAGAACCTGCGCTTTGCCGCTCCCGGAAGCTTCTGCTACGAGGACAAGGATATTCGGTGCCGTAGCTACGGTAGGCTTTATCCGTGGCATGTGGCGATGAGACTTCCTGCCGACTTTATTGTTAATCCGGTCGAGGGTGCAATTCTGGAAGAACATCAGGGAATTTGCCCGGTTGGCTGGCATGTGCCTTCGCAGAAGGAATGGGACGAACTTGTCTCCAGTATCGCTCAGATTGGGAAGGGGAGTGTCGCTTCCGCGATGAAGATGCGCGAAGGCTGGGTCCGTGGCGGTGCGCCCATTACAGAAGTTTCTGGCTTTAACGCGATTCCTGCGGGGGCGCGCTACAGCGACGGCGAATTCATGGAACTCGGCTCCAGCGCCTATTTCTGGGAAGCGTCCGGCGGTGGGGACGTAGGCGCTGCCTACTGGAATCTCATCAACAGCAAGGATGAGCTGATGCGTGCGGAAGATTTCGAAGGCACGTCGTTTTCCCTGCGCTGCGTCCAGGATACGCCTAGGGAAGCCGCGAATGATTCGCTATTGCAGATGATGTCGCCGGAGCCTAACAAGCCTTGATGAAATAGCGAAACGGGCTTAGAATAAACTTAATTGACCGTTGGCGTCGGCGGCGGTCTTTTTGCTACCATTTTTTTCGACATTGGCGGAATCGGGGGTTTCGCCGCTATCGCCGCTATCGCCGCTATCGCTGTTCGCGATTTGTGCGAGGAGCCACGCCTCGTCGTGTACGGGAATCCCGAGTTCGTTTGCCTTGGTGAGCTTAGATCCGGCGGCTTCGCCCGCGAGGACCCAGCTCGTTTTCTTGCTTACGGAACCCGATACCTTGCCGCCGTTTTCTTCGATGAGCTTGCGGGCTTCGTCGCGGTCCATGCTTGGGAGCGTTCCGGTGATGACTGCGGTTTGCCCCTGGAAAAGCGTCTTCACGACGCCCTTGAATTCGGTGGGGCAGCCGAGCGCAATGAGTTCTTCGACCTCGTTGCGGTAGCGTTCGGTGTGGAAGAAGTCGTAGACGGATTTCCCGATGCGTTCGCCCACGTCCGTTACGTTTTGCAGGTCTTCGACGGTTGCGGCGCGGATTTTATCGAGCGTGCGGAAATGCTTGGCGAGATTCCTGGCGCTGGTGCGGCCCACGAAGCGGATGCCGAGGCCGTGCAACAGGTTTTCGAGGCTACGCTCCTTGGAGGCTGCGATGGCGTCGTAGACGTTCTTCGCACTCTTCTTGGCCATGCGTTCCTGCGATTCAAGGTCTTCGATGGTGAGGCGGTACAGGTCCGGAATGCGCTTGATTTTGCCCGTGGCAATCAGGCTTGCGATGAGGGCGGGGCCGAGGTTTTCGATGTTCATGGCCTCGCGGCTCACGAAATGTTCGAACAGGCATTGCACCTGCGCTGCACAGTGCATGTTTTCGCAGCGCAAAATCACTTCGTCGTCGATGTGGGTGAGCGGTTCTCCGCAAACGGGGCATTTTTCGGGTGCCTTTACGGGTTCGGCTCCGATAGGGCGGAGTTCCTTCTTGACGTCGGTGATTTTTGGGATGATTTCGCCGCCCTTCTCGACGCCGACGGTGTCGCCGTAATGCAGGTCCAGACGCGAGACCTCGTCGAAGTTGTGGAGGGTGGCGCGCTTGACGGTAGTGCCCGCGAGGCGCACGGGTGCAAGGTTCGCGACCGGCGTCACGGCCCCGGTGCGGCCCACCTGGAATTCCACGGAAAGGAGCGGTGTGTAAGCGCGCTCGGCCTTGAACTTGTAGGCGATGGCCCAGCGCGGGCTCTTGCTTGTGGTACCGAGGGCACGCTGCATGGCAAGGTCGTTCAGCTTTACGACCATGCCGTCAATTTCGAAAGGAAGGCTGTCGCGGCTCGCTCCAATCTGCTCCGAAATCTTCATGATTTCATCGGTGGTGTCGGCAGTCCAGTAGTCGTTGGTGTGGAATCCGAGGCGCTTGAGCTGCAGCAGGTTTTCTTCGTGGGTCTTGTTGTTGCTCTGCGGAATGTGGTAGGCAAAGAAGCGCATCGGGCGCGTCTTGCATTCGGCGACACTCTTGAGCTTGAGCGAACCCGAAACTGTGTTGCGCGGGTTCTGGAAAATTTTCTTGCCTTCCAAGATAAACTGCTCGTTCAGGCGTTCGAAAGCTTTGCGCTCCATGTAGACTTCGCCGCGTACCTCGAATGTGCCCTGCGGGATTTCGCTCGGGTCAATCTTCAGCTTCTTCGCGTCAAAGTATTCGGGAATGTCCGCAATCGTAAGCGCATTTAAAGTCACGTCGTCGCCCTGGGCGCCGTCGCCGCGGGTAGCCGCCTGTTTCAAGCGTCCGTTCTCGTACACGATGGAGAGCGAAACGCCGTCGATTTTCCGCTCGCAAATCCATTTAGCGCGCTTCTTGCCCCCCGCGTCATCCTGAGGAGCTGAATCCAGACTTGCGATTCCATCCTCTGCTGCCCTGACGAATTCCGCCATCTCTTCGGCGCTGTAAACGTTTGCGATGCTCAGCATCGGCACGGCGTGCGCGACCTTCGCGAAGTCGTTGGTGAGGTCGCTGCCCACGCGCTGGGTGAGTGAATCCTTTCCGCGCAGTTCCGGGTATTTCGCCTCGAGCGCTTCCATCTCCTTGAGCCCGAAGTCGAAATCCTGGTCGCTCATGGGGGAGTAGCCGTCCTTGTAGTAAAGTCGGCTTGCTTCTTCTAGCTGTTTTTTCAGCTCGAAATACCGGGTGAGGTCAATCTCTTTCTGGTCCATTTTTATTGTCTCTTTTCGTTTTAAATATAAAAAAGATGGGGGAAAATTATATTTTTTAAACAAACTATGCGAAAGATTTGCCTGCTGATTGTATTTCTTTGCGCTTTTGCCGCATGGGCGGACGATTACGTCGTCCTCTCGCCCAGTTTTGTACCGCAGGCGCTTTTGGCAAGGCAAATTGCTCCAGGAAGTTCGCGCATCTTTTCGTTCTCGACTTCTATTGGATCTTGTGATTACTGTAATATAACGGGGAATATCGTTAGCACTAGCGAGGATTTGCAAAGTCATTACTCGCGTGACAAGGTTGATGGGTCGAGCTTCCGCTTCGAAATGAACCTGGTCGATTTCAAATGGCCCAGAACAAAAAATACCGCGGGTGCGGAACATTGGGCCGGCCATCGTCTTGGTGGCGGATTGTTTTTGAATGCCTATTATTCTGCCCTTTTGAAAGTGGGTCTTTATCCCATGGTGGTTCAGTGGTTGGGCCCCCTTTATCTGGCGGCGACGTACGATCTGTCATACGGATGTTATTTTGGTTATGACGAAGATAATGCCATGACGACCGATGTCCATGAGAGTTTGCTTACGGGTAGCCTTAATGTCGGCGGCGGAACCATGGTGTTCATGAACAACCACGGCCTGGGCGTTGGACTCCATGGAGGACTCCGTCAGATGCACATTATCAATCCCGGTTCCCGCGTCTATACCGGTACCGACTACCGTACGGGGAGTCGTATAGATCCGGCCCTTCAGGATGGCTACCACGTCGAGGACTGGATTTATTACTATGGCATCGATTTTGTTGGCTATACAAACATCCCGTTGTTAAAAGAGTCTAACACCAAAAATCATCAGGGGTATATATTCTCTTTCGAAATGGGAACGCGTCCGGACGATAACCCGCTTATTTATTGGGCTTTTTCAATGAGTCTGCTCTTATGACGGTCGGATTGAAAAATAAGGCGGCCCTGTTGTTGCTCCTTTTGGTTGCTGCATGTCTTGCTGGTTGCAGTTCCGTGATGCGTCCGCCTCCCGCGGCGGCCTATATGGATAGCTATGCGAAAGATGGTGCGGTCGGAAGTTTCGGATTGTCATATTATGCGGGCGACCTGGAAAATGGCAGACACGAGAACAATTCCTACAGCCATTACAGCTATGCCGAGTGGTGGGGCGACGTGAACCTTGCCAGCTATATTAGCGGGGGCTATTTTACATTTGGGCTGGGTTACCAGACATTTTCTCCGTTCATGCAGATGGGTTTTGTCTCTCCCTATTTGGGGCTTACGGCTTGGAGCAACATGAACGCGATTGTCATACCCGCAATAAAATCCGATGAGCGCGGTGCGCTGTGGCGTTATTCCGGCGGCGGAATGGCGATAGAACAGATTCCGTTGAACGACAACTGGAAAATCGGTTTTACGGAACACCTTTCCAGGAACGGCCGCGAAGTCTATTATGTCGATGATGATTGCTTGTCGATTGATTGCAAAATTCCGGTTCCGCGGCCCCGCTTTTACACGGAAGTTGGCGGCGGATTCTATGTGTCAAAGAAAATTGGGAACGACAGCAGGGTTTCGTTGGAATTCCGCTACGGTCGCGACTTGGATGAAGACCGGAACCGCTTTGCTCTGACTTTGGATATCTGGTCATCCACCACGGCGACACTCGGCGGAAACGACGTGATGCGTTCGATGGCGAAAAAGAATGCCAAGAAAATGAGGGAAATTGATGCAGTATATGCCGACAGCTTGCGGGATGAAAATGGGAAAATCGATTCGCTGCATACCATCAAGCGTCAGTGGTTCCGGATTCCGGATTCCTCGAAAACCATGTCGCTTGCGGAACATCCGAGCGATTCCGTGACTGCGGTTACGTCCAAGGGAATCTGCTATGATGAAGGTTCCAGGAGTGTATGGCTCAAGCAGGATTACGGGAATACGGCCTACAGGGTGCCCGTCGATTCTTTCGATTATTGTCAACAGATGGAACGCAAGGTTCTTTTCTGGCCATCTTTGTTGGTCGGGACGTTGTCCTTCTTGCCTGGGGCTCTGGCTACCAATAGTGGTGTAGGGGGACTTATGATTGGCCTTGGAGTTTCTGTGGCTTATTGGGCCGTTTCGAATTTTGCACTTGATTCCGAAGACCTCGTGCCGAAGGTTTATCCGGAATTGTGTTCCGAAAAACATTCTAGGGAAAATGTTCTCGCTTGGCTGAAACAGTACCCTTGCCGAAGCGAAATGCAATCGCAGGAGGCGGGGAAATGAGAGTGAATGCGAAATTCCTCTTGCTGGCCTTGTGCGTCTTGATGCTTGCCGCATGTCTCGACGAAGGTGTTGCGCCCAGGGATATCCGCGGGGATAAAAAATACGATATACCGGTCTCCAGTTCGAGCGTTGCCTCGAGTTCTTTTGTGCCCCAGTCGTCGAGTTCCAAAGAATCCTTGTCGAGTTCCGAAGGAACTTCATCGAGTTCCCTTGAATCGTCTAGTTCTCAGCAATATACCGTCGGATATATTGCCCATGACGGTGATGCGGATTACAAGTTCACGTCCTTTATGGGGTTCACCTGGATTGCGAAAAACGAGGTCTCGGATTGCTACGATTTCTGGAGGTCCGACTGCGCGGATTCTCTGGGGGTCTGCTACGACATGGATGAGGAGAATTGCGCAGAGTACGGAAGGCTTTACACCTGGGCCGAGGCAATGCACCTGCCGGATTCGTGCAATTACACGCAGTGCGAATATTCGGAGAAGCAACGGAGCGTATGCTCCTCTGGCTACCATGTTGCGACCTACCAGGATTGGCAGAATTTGGACTTTGCGCTGGAAGAATCCTGGGATTTTGAGAGATTGTCCTATTATCTGAAATCTTCTGACGAGTGGAACGGCGTAAATCAGTTCGAACTTAATATATTGCCCGGCGGCTACCTGCAAGACGATGATCAGTTTGTGGGGCTAGGGGAGAAAACCCGGTTCTGGGCTCCGCATGATGGTGGTTTGTCGGGCTTTATGTTATTTGACAATTCGGATAGCGCGACTTTCGTAACCAAAACACCGCCGGGACTTGTTCGTGCCTATATCCGCTGCGTGCATGACTAGGAAAACGAGGGGGTATTCTCTCTTTTTCTTGTTTATTACGGAAATTGTAATAAACGCTATTTCTTTTACGTTTTTTGAAATTGAAAATTTGACTGAATTTTAGAATTTGGTTTCTATTTTACATTTTATTTCCGCTTTTTCAATAATTGGCGGGTTGTGCCGCAATTTGGCACGGTTTTTGCAAAGCCTTTTCGCAAAAATAGGAATAATGCGCGGATTTGAGAATGATTCGCAAATTTAGGAAAGGACGAGTATGAACGCTCAAGCACTTTACGATCCGGCCAACGAACACGACGCCTGCGGTGTCGGCCTGGTCGCCAATATTAATAATGTTGCCTCGCACCAGATTGTGCTACAGGGCATTACTGTTTTGAAGAGGCTCATGCACCGTGGTGCAGCTGGTGGAGACCCGGAAACCGGCGACGGTGCGGGTCTCTTGCTTTCGATGCCCCACAAGTTTTTCCGCAAGGTGAACCCGGAATTACCTGCCCGCTATGGTGTGGCGATGTTCTTTGTGGAGAATACGCTTGCGGCGGATGCCTTTGACGCGAAGATCAAGGAGATTGCCGCTGCCGAGGGTATGCCGGTGCTGAACTTCCGCGAGGTTCCGGTGAATCCCGAAAAGATCGGCCGCACTGCCCGCGAGACGTTGCCGCATATCCGCCAGGTGTTCTTTGACGGTTTCGCTTTTGAATCCGACGGCGCGTTCGATATTAAGTTGTATGTGGTTCGCCGCCTGATGGAAAAGGCCTGCAAGGGTCTTTACGTTTGCAGTTGCAGCCGCCGTAGCATTGTCTATAAGGGCCTGCTTCTGGCGAGCCAGATTGAGGGCTTCTACAAGGATTTGAACGATCTCGATTTCGAGAGCCCGATTGCCCTTGTTCACCAGCGTTATTCTACGAATACTTTCCCGACTTGGCCGCTGGCGCATCCGTTCCGCTACCTCGCTCATAACGGCGAAATCAATACCCTGCGCGGTAACCTCAACAGCCTGCGCGCCCGCGAGCCGCACCTGAAGAGCGAGATTATCGGCGACGATTTGCAGAAGCTTTTGCCGCTCGTTCCGGCGGGGCAGAGTGACTCGGCCAGCCTTGACAACATGTTTGAGCTCCTCGTCGCTGCGGGTCGTAGCCTTCCGCATGCGATGATGATGCTCATGCCTCAGGCCTGGGGTAAAAAACATTACCTGGGCCGCGATGTGCGTGGGTTCTTCGAATATGAATCTATGCTCATGGAACCGTGGGATGGCCCTGCCGCCGTGGCGTTCAGCGATGGCGTGAATGCGGGTGCGATTCTCGACCGCAACGGCCTTCGTCCGGCACGTTACACTCTGTGTAAGGACGGTCTTTTCGTGATGGCGTCCGAGACGGGCGTGCTTGATTTGCGCGATGACGAGGTGGAAGAAAAGGGCCGCCTCAAGCCCGGCGAAATCATTTATCTGGATTTGGAAAATCACCGCATCTTGAAAAATGCGGAGATGAAGGCGCAGGTGGCGAGAGCCAAGCCTTACCGCCGCTGGGTTGCCGAAAACAAGATGAGCGTTCGCGGGCTCTTTAGCGAAATCAATCCGTCCGATGTTCCCGAAGATATTCTGGTACAGCAGAAGCGCTTCGGCTATTCTGCCGAAGACCTCTCCATCATCTTGCAGCCCATGGCGAAGAACGGTGCAGAGCCGATTGGCTCCATGGGTAACGATGCCGCGCTGGCCGTGCTTTCGGACAAGCCGCAGCCGTTGTTCAACTACTTCAAGCAACTGTTCGCCCAGGTGACGAACCCGCCTATCGACCCGATTCGCGAAGAGCTGGTGATGAGCCTTACGACCTACATCGGGAACCACGGCAACATTCTGGAAGAGACTCCAGAGCAGGCACACCTTATCAAGATTCCGCGTCCGATTGTGACCGAAGACGAAATTCGCCGCTTTGAAAACATCGGCGACAAGGCGTTCAAGGCGAAGGTGCTCAAGATGCAGTTCCCGCTGGGCGGTGACGGTTCCGTGCTGGAAGCGGCACTCCGGAACCTCGCCGGCGATGCCGTGCGCGCTGTGCAGGACAACTACGACATCATCGTGCTTTCGGACAAGAATATTGACTGGGGCTACGTGCCTATACCTTCGCTCCTTGCGACGGCTTGCGTGAACCGAGCCTTGGTGGAAGCGGGTGTTCGCCCCGAAATCGGCCTGATCGTGCAGAGCGGCGAAGTGCGTGAGGTGATGCACTTTGCGTTGCTGCTCGGTTACGGTGCCACGGTCATCAACCCGTATCTCGCGTTTGAAAGTATTACCAACATGTGCCACAACGGCGACCTGGATGTGGACCCGGTGACGGCTGCTGCAAATTATGTAAAGGCTGTGGATAAGGGCCTGCTGAAGATTATGTCGAAGATGGGTATCTCCACGCTCCGCAGCTACCGCAGCGCCCAGATTTTCGAAGCCGTGGGCTTGAATCACGAGCTCATCGAGAAGTTTTTGCCGGGTACCGCGAGCCGAATCGAAGGTATCGGCCTCGAAGAGATTGCCCGTGAAGTGGGCGAGCGTCAGAAGATTGCGTTTGCCGATGCAAGTAAGGTTTTGCAGTCTGGCGGCCAGTATGCATTCCGCAAGGAAGGCGAGAAGCACCTGTGGACTCCGCAGTCCCTTGCTGCGTTCCGCCAGGCGGTGCAGGGAGGTGATTACGAGAAGTTCAAGGTCTATAGCAAGCTGATTAACGACCAGTCCGAACGTCAGGCGACTTTGCGCGGGCTCTTCAAGTTCAAGGCTGCAACGCCGATTGATATTGGCGAAGTCGAATCTCGCGAATCTATCGTGAGACATTTTGTGGCTGGTGCCATGAGCCTGGGTTCCTTGAGCCCCGAAGCCCACGAGACTATTGCCATTGCCATGAACCGCATCGGTGCCATGAGCAACTGCGGTGAAGGTGGTGAAGACCCCGACCGCGATACTCCGGCTGCAAACGGCGATATCCGCAGTTCTGCGATTCGCCAGGTTGCCTCGGGCCGCTTTGGCGTGACCATTGACTACCTGCGCCATGCGAAGGATTTGCAAATCAAGATGGCCCAGGGCGCAAAGCCCGGTGAAGGTGGCCAGTTGCCGGCTCACAAGGTGAACGAGTTCGTGGCGCGTATCCGTCACAGCATCCCGAACGTGTCGCTGATTTCTCCGCCGCCGCATCACGACATTTACTCCATCGAAGACTTGGCGCAGTTGATTTACGACCTGCGCAATGCCAACCCGAAGGCCCGCGTTTCCGTGAAGCTCGTATCCGAAGTGGGCGTGGGTACGATTGCTGCGGGTGTGGCGAAGGCCCATGCCGACGTGGTGCTGATTTCCGGTCACGATGGCGGTACGGGCGCATCTCCGCTTACTTCCATCAAGCATGCGGGCCTCCCGTGGGAACTCGGTATTGCCGAAGCGGAACAGACGCTGGTGCTCAACGATCTGCGCGGGCGCATCAAGCTCCAGGTGGATGGCCAGCTCAAGACGGGCCGTGACGTTGTTGTTGCCGCTTTCCTCGGAGCCGAAGAATTCGGTTTTGCGACAAATCTGCTGGTAAGTCTCGGTTGCGTGATGGATCGCAAGTGCCATACGAACCAGTGCCCGATGGGTATCGCCACGCAGGATCCAGAATACCGCAAGCGCTTTGCGGGCAAGCCCGAATACGTGGAAAACTTCCTCTTCTTCATTGCCGACGAAGTCCGCGAAATCCTTGCAAGCCTTGGCCTGCGCTCGTTGGCAGAAGCCTGTGGCCGTAGCGACCTCCTGGAGCGCGACGAGGCGATTGCCTTCTACAAGGCTCACAACCTTGACTTCTCCAAGATTTTCGAGACCGTCAATGGCGGCATCAAGTCCTTCGACAAGAACTTCGTGAAGGAACCGCTTGAAAACTTTGACCGCCGTGAACTCCTGCCGTTCGTAGCCGACACTCTCAAGAGTGGCGCTTCGGTGGAACTTTGCACGGTGGTGCACAACGTTGACCGTACGGTGGGTACGGAACTTTCCGGCGAGGTGGATGAACACTTCGGTGTGAAGGGCCTCCCCGAAGATACCATCAAGATTCACCTGCAGGGTGTCGCGGGCCAGAGCTTCGGTGCATTCCTCGCTCCGGGTATTACGCTCGACCTCGAAGGCGAAGCCAACGACTTTATGGGCAAGGGCCTTTCGGGCGGTAAGATTATCGTGCGCCCGCCTAGCAATGCAAGTTTCAAGGCCGAAGACAACGTGATTGCGGGTAACGTCATCGGTTACGGCGGAACCTCGGGCAAGATCTTCATCAACGGTCTCGCTGGCGAACGCTTCGGTATCCGTAACTCGGGTATGCTCCTGGTGAGCGAAGGCGTGGGTGACCACGGCTGTGAATACATGACTGGCGGTAGGGTAGTGGTGCTCGGCCGCGTGGGCGTGAACTTCGCCGCAGGTATGACGGGTGGCTTTGCCTACGTGTACGACGAGACGGGTCACTTTGACCTAAGCTGCAACGTGGATTCTGCCGACCTCGAAAGCGTGCTCCCCGGTACCGAGAGCGAAAGCGAATTGCTCGATATCATCAACCAGCACGTTCAGGCGACGGATAGCGAGAAGGGCAAGCGCATTCTTGAGAACTGGAATAGCGAACGTCCGAAGTTCGTGAAGATATTCCCGGTGGATTACAGGAACGCTCTGCAAGCGAGGAATAAATAAGCCGTACGTCATTCCGGGCTTGACCTGGAATCTAGATGGCGGATCAAGTCCGCCATGACGTGTGAAGGATTTAAATACGGAAGTCTATTATGCAGCAAACTAACCGAATCGCAGACATCTACCGCCCTGTCGAAGAGCGTGTTAAGGATAACAACGAAGTCGAACGTAAGCTCACTTCGATAGAAATCATCGGCCAGGCGGGCCGCTGCCACACCTGTGGAATTCCGTTCTGCCATGGTGCGGGATGCCCCCTCGGTAACCTCGTTCCCGAATTCAATGCGGCCATTGCTGCAGGGAATGCGGAACGCGCTTACGATATCATCAGCAAGACGGCGTTCTTCCCGGAGTTTACGGGCCGTGTTTGCCCCGCGCTCTGCGAATCCGCCTGTACCGGCAATGTGCATAATGACCCGGTGATGGTGCGCCAGATTGAGAAGTTCATCATCGAGACTGCCTTCGAGGAAGGTCGCGTGGTGCTTCCGACGGCTGAACCCAACGGGAAGACTGCTGCCGTAATCGGTTCCGGTCCTTCGGGACTCTTTGCTGCCGAGGCTTTGCGCCGTAAGGGCTATGCGGTTACGGTTTACGAGAAGCACGAGAAGGCGGGCGGCTTGCTGCGCTACGGCATTCCGAACTGGAAACTGGACAAGTCCATTATCGACCGCCGCATCGCCTTGCTCGAAGCTGCCGGAATCACGTTTGTCTACAATACCGAAATCGGTAAGGACATCGCCGCAGAATATATTCACAAGAAATTTGACGAAGTATTCCTTGCGATTGGAACACCCAATGCCCGCGACTTGAAAATCCCGGGCCGTGAAGCCGAAGGAATTTTCCTTGCCCTCGATTTTCTGCACGGTGCCGAAATGCCGGACGAAAGCAATCCCGAAAAATTCAGTGCGAAGGACCGCAAGGTTTTGGTGATTGGCGGTGGCGATACGGGTAACGACTGCGTGGGCAAGGCCATTCGTGAAGGCTGCGAAAGCGTGCTGCAGGTGGAATTCATGCCCAAGCCGCCCGAGGAACGTTCCCCGTCTACGCCGTGGCCCGATTGGCCGTATATGCTGCGCACGAGCTATGCCCAGCACGAAGGCGGCGAACGCCGTTGGAATGTGTCTTCCAAGCAGTTCATTGTGAAGGACGGTCGCGTGGCAGGCGTAGAAGCGGTTCGCGTGGAATGGGAAATGTCCCCGCAGGGTCGCCCCCTCAAGCCTGCTGAAGTCCCGAATTCTACCGAGGTCATCGATACCGACCTGGTGGTGCTCGCCATGGGATTCACCGGTGTGTCTGCCGAGGGAATCGTGAACGACCTGGGCCTGCAACTCACCCCGCGAACAGCGATTATCGCTGACCCTGCCCGACATATTTATGCGGTGGGCGACTGCGCGAACGGCGCCTCCCTCGTGGTGCGTGCTATGGCCGACGCGAAGGCGAAAGTCGCGGCGCTGAAGTAATGGTTTACAGCTTGTCGTAATATAAACTGCGCGCAAAATTATGTTTGGATTTTACCGGTTCGCATGTGTTTCTCCGGTGTTGAAGGTGGCCGATACCGCCTGCAATACCGAAGAAATTATCAGGAGCGCGAAAATTGCTGCCTTTAACGGGGCGGCTTTTGTCGTTTTCCCGGAACTTTGCATTACGGGCTATACTTGCGGCGACTTGTTCCACCAGGAACTGCTTTTGCAGAACAGCACCCGCGCGTTGGTGCGGATTGCGGACGCCTTAAAAGAAAGCGGCGCCGTGATAGCGGTTGGCCTGCCTTTGCGCTTATTCGGAAGGCTGTATAACTGCGCCGCCTTTGTACAGCACGGGCGCGTTGTGGCGATTACGCCCAAGATTCACTTGCCGAACCAGCGCGAGTTCTACGAGAAACGGCATTTTTCGAGCGGGCGCGATTTGTTGCGCGGGGCATGTGGCGCTTCGGCAGGGAGTGCCGCGGGCGCTGTGACGTGCTTTATAGAAGGCGCAGGCGAAGTACCTATCACGAATTTCATCACCGTGAGCGGCCGCGCATCTGGCGGTCTGAATTGTACATCTAATAATCCGAATTGCGCATCTTGTAGCGATGGTTCCGAGGTCCGCGTGGGCGTGGAACTTTGCGAAGACTTGTGGACGCCGGCGCCACCCAGCGGGGAACTTGCTCTTGCGGGCGCGAACGTTATCGTGAATCTCTCTGCAAGCGATGCGCTGGTAGGCAAGCGCGACTACCGCAGGAACTTGGTGATGAACCAGTCGGCGCGTTGCATGGCGGCCTACGTGTACGCCTCCGCCGGAGTGCACGAATCTACGACGGACATGGTCTTCAGTGGCCATCTGATGATTGCAGAAAATGGGAGCATGCTCGCCGAAAGCAAGCCGTTCTCGCGGGAAACCGAAATCGTGTATGCCGAAGTGGACGTGGAACGACTGAATATGCAGCGCCTGAGCGAAGGCTCGTTCCAGGATTTTGACAGCCGTGCCATTATTGCGCGGGCGGCGACACTTGACTGCCTGCGTGGTTGCGATACGCTCCAGTACCGCTATGTTTCGCCGACGCCTTTTGTTCCCGGCTCACCTGAAACCCGCGATACATCTTGCACCGAGATTTTCAACATACAGTGTGCGGGGCTTGCCAAGCGCCTGGAGGCGACCCGAAGCAAGCGTGCGGTAATTGGCCTGAGTGGCGGCCTCGATTCTACGCTGGCGCTTCTTGTGGTTGCGGAAACGTTCATGCTGTTGAACCGTCCTGCCTGCGAGATTCTTGCGTTCACGATGCCCGGATTCGGGACAACGAATCGCACCAGGAACAATGCAGTTGAACTTGCGAAACTCCTGGGCGTGGAACTCCGCAGCGTCGATATCCGGAAGGCATGCCTCCAGCATTTTGCCGACATCGGGCACGACCCGCAAAAGCTCGACGTGACTTACGAGAACGTGCAGGCCCGCGAACGCACGCAGATTCTGATGGATATCGCGAACAGCGAAGGCGGAATTGTTATCGGCACGGGAGACCTCTCCGAAATTGCGCTCGGGTGGAGTACCTACAACGCCGATCACATGTCCATGTATGCGGTGAACTGCGATATTCCCAAGACGCTGGTGCGCCACATTGTGCGCTGGTATGCCGACCGCGCAATTCACAACCCGAGCGAAACCGGTGTGCATCTTGAAACCCGCGAAAAAGGCGCAGAACTTGCCGCAGTCCTCCGCGACATCCTCGATACGCCCGTCTCTCCGGAACTCTTGCCCGCCGATTCAAACGGCCAGATTGCTCAAAAGACGGAGAGCATTCTCGGTGCGTACGAACTGCACGACTTTTTCCTTTACCACTTTGCGAAATACGGAGCCTCTCCCGAAAAGCTCCGCTACCTCGCGAAATACGCATTTGCAAACAAGCATACTGACGAAGAAATCGGCAAGGCGCTTGCCGTCTTTATCAGGCGCTTCTTTACGCAGCAATTCAAGCGCAGTTGCATTCCCGACGGCCCGAAGGTCGGAACCATCTCGCTGTCGCCCCGTGCCGACTGGCGCATGCCCAGCGACGCGAGCGCTTCTGACTGGCTTTAATACGGTGCTTCTTGCTTAAAAAGCATAGAAAATCCCGGAGGCCGTAGCCTCCGGGACTTCTCTCTCTTTGGTGTAAACAATGTCTTAGCGGACCTGGAAACGGACCTGCTTCATGTTTGCGCCCTGGCGTACACGCACCAGGTAGGTTCCTGCCGGGAGCGTCTCGAGGGCAATCCCGTTGATACCCGATGCGAGCAGCATCTTCTTCTGCAGGCGGGAATTGCCGAGGATGTCGAATACGTCGATGCTCGTCTCGCCGCTGGCGGTCGACTGAAGCATGAGCGTGCGGTTTACGACGGACACGTTGAAGCGGTCGCTGTTCATGTCGAACGAGATGGCCGAAACGGAGGAAGAGCTTTCGGGAACATTGGCCTTGCAGGCGGTGTAGCTTGTGGGGTTGGAGGCAAGGTAGCCCTTGACCATATTGCCGGAAGTGGTGTACTGGAGCGAGTTTTTGGAGGAAGAACCTTCAAAGGCGGCGGTTCCTTCGCTTACTTTTGAAGCACTCCAGTTTGCCCACGAAAGCTGGTTCCCGTCCATCCAGTTTTGCCAGCTTGTATTGCGGCTCTGGTCCGGGTTGCCACCGCCGTCGGCATTGGCGGTACCCCATTCCGAAACGAATACGGAAAGACCGGCATCGATTGCCTGCTGTGCGTTGGCGCCTTCGCAAGGAGTGTTCCAGGACGTCTGCCCGCTCCAGCAGTGGGAATTGGCGTAATAGTGGAAGGTGTAGGCGATGTTTTCGCCGGAGACGGTATTGCCGATGGCCTCCTGCGGATTCTGGTCGTACTGCCTGTTGCCCACGAGAATCAGGTTGTCGGAATACTGACGGATAACGGGCACAATCTTTTCGGCGTAAGACTTAATCGTGCTCCAGGAAATGTCCTTGGGCTCGTTGAAAAGTTCAAAGATGACGTGGTCGTACTTGCCCCACTTCTGGGCCATTTCGGTAAAGAACTTGGTGGCGTTGCTCACCTCTTCGTTGGCCTGGTGCGAATGCCAGTCGATAATGACGTAGATGTCGTTTTCGATAGCGGCTTGCACGACGGTGTTCATGATGTTCGTCTGGAATTCGGGGTTGCTTGCGTAGCCGGTGATGTGCTTCGACTTGTCATCGCCGCAGCTTTCCGTGCCGTCGAGACAGCCCCACCAGTCGTCGCTGGTCGTTCCCATGGCGGCGCGCACAATCTGGATGTTCATGTCGCGAACCATGGTGGATATGCCTTCGGGAGTCCAAAATTCGGTCGCCTTGGGAACCATGCTCCAGTAAAGGCTCATGCCGCGTACCTGCACTTCCGCTCCGTCCTTCACGCCATCACAGCTGCCGTAGATACGGCCCTTGCCCTGCGCGTTCTTGCCGGTGACGAGCTGACCGTACTGGCTTACAGGCCCCACGCGGGTAGGGGTGATTGTTTGCGCGAAGGCCGCTGCGCTAAGGGCAGAGACCAGGGCGAGGGATGTGAAAATAGAATGCGACATGCAAACCTCCATACATTGTCTATAATATATCTGCATTTGCAGAATTTGGGCCAAAAAAACCAAAAAAAGGTGTTTACGCAAGAAAACGAGTGATTTTCCGCATATTTCTCAAAAAAAGATGTTTTTTTTAATAAAAACTTTTTATTATTAAAATGTTATTTGGGTCTGTGATGACTTTTTACGTGACGATAAATGTCCTCTGCTCCATCATAATCGTAATCATGATTGTTATGATGAAGTTTGGGGTTATGCATGAGACTGAGCAGAAGATATTCTTCAATCTCTGCGTCCAATGCCTTTTGTTCTTTTTCCTGGATGTTTTCTGGGTCCTGCTGGACGGTGCTGGTTTTGCTGGGGCTAGAACGTTAAACCTGTGCGTGAATGCGGCCTATTTTTCACAGCTAGGAATATTGTGTTTCTTTTGGAGTCGGTATTCCTTCTTCCTTGCCGAGTATAGGATTCGTTCGACCGATCTGCGCATCCTTTATTGTTCTCCACTGTTTATCAATGTCGCGATGTCTGTCGCCTCTATTTGGACGGGCTGGTTTTTCAATGTCGATGCGGATGGGCGCTACCATCGCGGCGACATCCTCTTTATCAATGTCCTGCTGGTATTCCTCTACCTCCTGACATCGTTCTTTGTGGCCTTTTTCATGGTTAAGCGCAAGAAGAACGTGGTAAAGAAAAACCGCCTTTATGCAGTGTCTGCGCTCGGCGTCATCCCTTTTTTGACCGAAATCCTTCAAATACAGCTTCCTGGTCTCTCCATCATTTGTGCGGGAACGACGATTGGCCTTATTGTGGTCTTTGTCGAAATCCAGAAGGAGATGATTTCCATCGATCCTCTTACGAAGCTTAATAACCGTAACCAGGCGAGCCTCTATTTGGATGCCCGTTTCAAACAGACGGTGCCCGGCAAGCGGCTTTACCAGTTCGTGATGGACCTTGACAAGTTTAAGCAGATCAACGACCATTATGGCCACATAGAAGGTGACCGGGCCCTTTTGGCGGTTGCCAATGTCCTTAAAGAAGTTTGCGGCCCGAGGGGGCATTTTATATCGAGATTTGGCGGTGACGAATTTGTCGTTTTCGCGAATCTTTCTACGGACACGGCGGCGAAGGCACTTTGCGAAACTATTTCGGCAAGGCTTGCCGAGGAGTCTAGTGGATTCCCCTTTAAGTTGTCGATGAGTTTTGGTTTTGCTTTCCGGAATGCGGGCGAAAGCGAGCAGGAACTGTTTGCCAGGGCGGATTCTGCCCTCTACGAAGCCAAGACGGCGAGGGAGGCCGGCTAGTATGTACCTGATGGGTTATGCCGAAATCATCCTCTTCTGCATCGCGGTTGTGCTGGTGATGCTCCTGGCGCTTCGATCCAGCATGAGCCGATTGGCAAACCGGAATATTCTCTCGCGCCTTTTTTTGCTGGTAATCTTTTCTCTCGTCCTGAATCTTGTAACGAAATGCCTTGCCGGAACCGATTTCCGGTGGAGCAATGCTTTGAATTCGATACTCAGCTGCGTCTACCTGGTATCCTGCCTCTGGGTGATTTTCATGAGCTGGAGGTTCGTTGGATACACGATGGAACTGGACTTTTGGAACAATCGTCGAAAGCTTCTTCTGTATGCAATTCCGAGTTTTGTTGGGTCCGCCTTCTCGATTGTTAGCATCTGGACAGGATGGGTATTCTACATCGGGAATGGGACTATCTATACGCGCGGCCCGCTGTTCGTTGTTTATGTCATTTGTTGTTACCTGTACTTGGTGTGGATGAGCCTCGTTGCGGGGCGTCGCATCTTCATGAAACGCTATTACGCAGACAGGTTGCTCTATTTGTCCCTTTCGTCCTTTGGGGCGTTCCCGATAATCGGGGTGCTGGTGCAGGTCCTCTATCCCGACATTCCGGGGGCGGCATCAGCCATGGTGCTTTCCATGCTTCTTGCGTTCCTTACGACGCAGTCGCGCATGATTTCTACGGATCCGCTAACAAAGCTCAACAACAGGAGCCAGCTGAATGCGTTCCTGGATACTAAGCTCAGACAGCCAACTTCGGACAAGGGACTCTACTTCTTTGTGCTGGACATTGACAATTTCAAGTCGATCAACGACAATTTTGGTCACATGGAAGGTGACCGAGCTCTTAATTTAGTTGCAAAAATTTTGAAAAAGACGTGCGGCCCGAAGGGGTGCTTCATCTCCCGTTTTGGTGGCGATGAGTTTAACCTCGTGGCTACGCTCGGTGGTCGCGAAACTCCGGCAGATATCTATGCCCCGATTCGAGAGGCGCTTGCCTTGGAATCTGAATCTCTGCCCTACAATCTTTCGATGAGCATCGGTTATGCCGAATGCCTCGGCAATGGCGAGATGCTTCCCGACCTTTTCGCCCGAGCCGACGAGATGCTTTACGCCGAGAAGAAGGCGAAGAAGCAAAAGAAGGAAGAGTAGGCTTTCTTGCGAATAAATAAAACCCTTTGACGGATGTCTAAGGGTTTTGGGTAAAAGGGTGAAGTGTCCCGGGTGTCTAAACGTCGCCCACTTCGCCGGTCTTGACGAAATTCCGCACAGCTCTTGTGATGCGCATGCTGCAGAAATTAGGCCCGCACATGCTGCAGAAGTGGCTTGCCTTCGCCTGGCTGCCGGGGAGCGTCTTGTCGTGGAATTCCATCGCCTTCTCGGGGTCGAGCGATAGCGCGAACTGGTCGTTCCAGCGGAAGTCGAAGCGGGCGCGCGAAAGGGCGTCGTCGCGGAACTGCGCTGCGAAATGGCCCTTTGCAAGGTCGGCCGCATGGGCGGCGAGCTTGTAGGTGACCACACCTGCGCGCACGTCGTCGCGGTCGGGGAGCCCGAGGTGTTCCTTGGGCGTCACGTAGCAGAGCATGGCGGTGCCGTACCAGCCGATTTGTGCCGCGCCGATGGCTGACGTAATGTGGTCGTAGCCGGGTGCGATATCGGTGGTGAGGGGGCCGAGCGTGTAGAACGGGGCGCCGTGGCACTTTTCGAGCTGGCGGGCCATGTTGTCCTGAATCTTGTGCATGGGTACGTGACCCGGGCCTTCGATAATCACCTGCACGCCGTATTCCCAGGCAATCTTCGTGAGTTCGCCGAGCGTGTCCAGTTCACCGAACTGGGCCGCGTCGTTGGCATCGGCTAGGCTTCCCGGACGCAGACCATCGCCCAAAGAAACGGCAACGTCGTAAGCGGCGAGAATCTCGCAGATTTCGCGGAAATGCGTGTACAAGAAGTTCTGCTGGTGGTGGCGCATCTGCCAGAGGGCAAGAATAGAACCGCCGCGGCTCACGATACCCGTGGTGCGCTTGGCGGTAAGCGGAATGTGTTCCAGCAAGAGGCCCGCGTGGATAGTGAAGTAGTCCACGCCCTGTTCCGCCTGCTCGATGAGCGTGTCGCGGTACAGTTCCCACGTGAGTTCTTCGGCCTTGCCGTTCACCTTCTCGAGCGCCTGGTAGATAGGCACCGTGCCGATAGGGACGGGACTGTTGCGGATAATCCATTCGCGCGTCTCGTGGATGTGCTTTCCGGTGGAAAGATCCATCACGGTGTCGGCGCCCCAGCGCACGGACCAGGCCATCTTTTCGACTTCTTCTTCGATAGAAGAGGTGATGGCGGAGTTGCCGATGTTGCTGTTGATTTTCGTGAGGAAGCGGTTGCCGATAATCATCGGTTCGCATTCCGGGTGGTTGATGTTCCCCGGCAGAATTGCACGGCCCGCGGCGATTTCGTCGCGCACGAATTCCGGTGTAATGGGAGAGCCTTCAATCTTGATTTTGCCCTGGGCCATGAGTTCGTCAAGGCGCTGGTTTTCGCGGATGGCCACGTATTCCATTTCCTTGGTGACGATTCCCTTGCGGGCATAGTCGAGCTGCGTCAGGTGGTGCCCGGCCTTCGCGCGGAGCGGGTGGTGTTCCGCATTAAAGCGCAGGTGGTCGAGTTCGTGGTTTGCGCGGCGGGCGCGGCCATAAGCGGACGTCATGTCGTCCAGCTGTTCGGCGTCGCCACGTTCCATAATCCACGATTCACGGAAACGCTCGATGCCCTTCGTCACGTCGAGCTTGGCGTCTACATCGCTGTAAGGGCCGCTCGTGTCGTACACGGGAACCACCGGCGTTTCGGGGTCCTCGGTCAAAATTTCGCGCATTCCCACGCGGATGTCCGGGTACATTTTTCCCGGAACATACACCTTGCGGGAATTCATAAAAGGTTTAAGGAGAGAATCCATTACTTTCCTTTTCTTACTTCACGCCAATCAGAGACAAATCGCGCACGGCACCCTTGTCGGCAGACGATGCCATGGCGGCGTATGCCTGCAGAGCCTTGGACACGACGCGGTCTCTATTCTCAGGCTGCCATGCCTTGGCACCGCGGGCTTCCATTTCCTTGCGGCGGGCGGCCAGCTCTTCGTCGGTGAGCTGCACGTTGATGCTGCGGTTCGGAATGTCGATTTCGATGACGTCGCCCGTGTGCACGAGGCCGATGTTACCCTTGTTGGCGGCTTCCGGAGAAGCGTGGCCGATGGAGAGACCGCTCGTACCGCCGGAGAAGCGTCCGTCGGTAAGGAGGGCGCAGGACTTGCCGAGGTGACGGCTCTTGAGGTAGCTGGTCGGGTAGAGCATTTCCTGCATGCCGGGGCCACCCTTCGGGCCTTCGTAGCGGATAACGACCACGTCGCCAGCCTTCACCACGTTCGGGTCGAGAATGCCCTTCACGGCATCTTCCTGGCTTTCGAACACCACGGCGGGGCCGGTGAACTTGAAGATGGATTCGTCGACGCCGGCGGTCTTCACGATGCAACCATCAACAGCGAGGTTACCGTACAGAACGGCGAGGCCGCCGTCCTTGGTGTAGGCGTGTTCGCCATCGCGGATAGCACCCGTGGCGCGGTCGAGGTCGTGATCCGGGTACATGAAGTTCTGCGAGAAGGCGACCAGGTTGTACTTGCGGCCCGGGCCTGCGAGGTAGCGCTGCTTGGCTTCTTCGCTGGGGTTACGCTTCAGGTCGTTCACTTCGAGAGCTTCGCCCATGGTCTTTGCGTGGACGGTCTTTGCGTCCTTGTGGAGGAGTCCCATGCGGTCGAGTTCACCGAGAATGCCCATGATGCCACCGGCGCGGTTCACGTTTTCGATGTGGATGTTGTGAACGGTCGGGGCCACCTTGCAGATGCACGGCGTGTTGCGGGAGAGGCGGTCGATGTCCTTCATGGTGAAGTCCACGCCTGCTTCCTGGGCCACGGCGAGCAAGTGGAGCACGGTGTTGGAGGAACCGCCCATGGCGATGTCGAGGCGCATGGCGTTTTCGAAGGCGTCCTTCGTGGCGATGCTACGCGGGAGGATGCTGTCGTCGTTCAAATCGTAATACTGGTGGCAGAGTTCCACGATGCGCTTACCGGCGGCTTCGAACAGCTTCTTGCGTTCGGCGTGGGTCGCGACGATGGTGCCGTTGCCGGGGAGGCTGAGGCCCAGGGCTTCGGTCAGGGAGTTCATGGAGTTTGCGGTGAACATGCCGGAGCAGGAACCGCAAGTGGGGCAGGAGTTCGCTTCGATGGCGGCCACTTCTTCGTCGCTGATGGTGCTGTCGGCGGAATCGATCATGGCGTCAATCAGGTCGAGGGCGCGGTCCTTGCCATCCTTCGTGGTCACGTGGCCAGCTTCCATCGGGCCGCCAGAGACGAAGATTGCCGGAATGTTGAGGCGCATGGCGGCCATGAGCATGCCCGGAGTCACCTTGTCGCAGTTGGAGATGCACACGAGGGCGTCGGCGCGGTGGGCGTTAGCCATGTATTCGGTGGAGTCTGCAATCAGGTCGCGGCTCGGGAGGCTGTAGAGCATGCCGTCGTGGCCCATGGCGATACCGTCATCGACTGCGATGGTGTTCATTTCCTTCGCGACACCGCCGGCGGCTTCAATCGCGCGGGCGACCACCTGGCCCAAGTCCTTCAGGTGAACGTGGCCCGGAACAAACTGGGTATAGCTGTTCACCACGCAAATAACGGGCTTACCAAAGTCTTCCACCTTGGTTCCTGTTGCGTGCCAAAGGGCGCGTGCACCGGCCATTTCACGGCCTTCCATAGTCTTGAGCGAACGAAGTTTCGGCATAATTATTCCTTTTGTATTTTGCGGGTTTCATTATCCCGCGACCATTATAAAATATGCATAAATATAAAAAAAGACACCCGATGGGCGGGTGTCTCAGAGGTAAAAACGTTAATAGATTAGAACCTATTCTTCAATTCCTGCGGACATTCAACTTCCCTGTAATTGTGGAGCGGGTTACCTGCAGCTTCCATCCAGTTGGCCATGAACAGGCAGCCTTCCTTGGCTTCAGGATCGTTTGCGAACGAAGAGTTGCACTTGTTGGTAAGGCAGCTCTTGTAGGTGGATGCCTTGTAGCCCGAAGATTCTTCGCATTCTGTCAAAAGTCCACCGTATTGGGCGCCCTGGGAACCCCATCCCATTTTCTGGGAGCAGCCGTTAAAGATTCCGTAGCCGCCGCCCGGGATCATCACGTCGAACTGGCCGCCGGCCACGTCGTAGCCAACGTTGTTAGACATGACGATAAGGTGCTTACCCTTGAGTTTCGAGTGGTTGTCCGTGGCGTATTTGCCCTGGCCAGTAAAGGCGAGATCGAAGCATTTGCCGCAGTTGCTCTCGCCACCCGGGGTGGCTGCAAAGGCGAATGCCAAGGTGTCGTTAATGACAACGGGGAACTGGCTTCTACAAATGCCTGCATCGCCACCGTCACACATGCTTCTTGCCGATTTGTCGCTAATCTTGTTTCCCCTGGCGTCGCAGGTGCTTGCTGTTCCGCCATGTTCAGGCCATGCGCAGTGGGGCTTGCAGCAGTCCCAGTAGCGCGACGCGTAGCCGGAGCCGCTCTTTCCGCCATTTATATATTTGATTTGGTACGTGCCATTGTTGCCGCCCTGAGAGCTGCTCGAAGACTTCGCGCTGGAACTTGAGGATTTTGCACTGCTAGAGCTGGACTTTGCCGAAGAACTCGATTTGGCGCTGCTCGAAGACTTTGCGCTGGAGCTGGACTTCGGCTGCTGAGTCGAAACGCCCATATTCTTGCAATCCTTGCCGGTCGGATCCCAATAGCATGTAATAGTGCAGGACTTGTCGTAGGCGTACTGTTCGTCCTTGGGACCCTTGAGGCTAGCGTAGTGCTCGACGCACTTGTTGGAAACGGCGTCGAAGCATTGCTTTTCGCTGCACTGGCCGCTCGGGGTAGCAGCGGAGGAAGTCGGCTGCTGCTGTTGCTGGCTGGAGCTGGAGGATTTCGGCTGTTCCGGGTTGGTTGTTGCGGAAGAGACTGGAATTTGAGTGGCCGAGCTGGAAACGAGAGGATTCTGTCCACCCTGGTTCGGATCCTGGCCTTGATTCGGATCTTGGCCCTGGTTCGGATCGGTTCCCTGATTTGGGTCGGAACCCTGGTTCGGGTCAGTGGTCGGAACAATGGGGTTGCCGGCAAGGTCGTAAATCGAGCCGTCGGGGTAGATAATGGTCTGTTCCGGGGTAATTACCGGGAGTTGAGAGAGGTCCGGGATAGTCGCGATGAGCGTTCCTGCGGCATCGATAACCGCACCTGATGCCGGGTCGTACGAGCCGATGGGGGTTCCCGAAGCGGTCGACACGACAAACCCAGCCTCGGTGGGCGTAATGATGTAATTTTGGTCGCTGGAGAGAATCCAACTGGGGATTGTGACAGCAGCGAATTGATCTCCTCCTTGCGGGGTGGGAGTCGTAATCTGGTCGTCAGTGCAATTCCACGTGCACACCAAGGCGCATGCAACTAGCAGAGATTTGAAAAAAGGAGATTTCATTTTTTTACCTCATGTTTGCCCAAACATTCCCGCCAAAAATACATATATAAAGTGTAAAGAGATGTAAAAAAAAGATTAGCGTGACACATGTCAAATCAAAGTGTTCTCTAGGTGTTCCTGCGGGGTGAATTTTCCCATTTTTTTTACATTTTTTTGCTGAAAAAAGCTATTCTTTGCCCCGTGAGTTTTCATCCGTTTAGGCATTTTGTTACGATTACCAGGCACCGGCACGAGGTCATACGTCTGTGTTTCCAGGCAGGCATCGGTTTCCAGGGCTTGTTTCACGATCTGTCCAAATATAGCCCGACGGAATTCATTCCCGGTGCAAAATATTATACGGGTAACCAGTCGCCTAATAATGGCGAAAGGAATGACAAGGGCTACAGCCTCGCCTGGATGCATCACAAGGGTCGCAACAAGCACCATTTCGAGTTCTGGTACGACTACGAGATGGCGACCAAGAAGATTGTGCCGATGGACATGCCCGACCGCTACATCAAGGAAATGTTTTGCGACCGTGTGGCGGCTTCCAAGACCTACAACAGGGCTGCCTACACGCAGGAATCCCCGTTGCTCTACCTGACGCGCAGTTCCGCTCACGAGAAAATGACCAGAAAGACCTATCGCAAGTTGCTCTATCTGCTGCAGATGCTTGCGGAGAAGGGCGAAAGGGAGACTCTTCGGTTTATGCGCCGGACGCAGGTGCTTCCGGAAGCGGATGTTGCCGAGCCACTTGGAACGGAACCCGCGAAACTTTAAATCCTTGCAATTATCGCATTCAGGGCGAAGCCGCCATGGCTTGTGGCGATGCTCTTGGCCTCGGTGTTCTTGTCGGGGTCTAGCGCAGGGCATTCGCGCAGCAGGTTTGCGGTGCAGGTGTATCTTGAACCCGGCCGTGTGTCGTCCTTGGGGGCAAGGATGGCGACTGTAAGCGCTTTGTTGAACGGGGCCAGGTCGCGGGCGAGCTCGGCGAGTCGGCGGCCGATGTGCGTGTAGAGTCTGGGAGCGTCAAAGTCGAGCCGTTTGCCGTAAGGCGGGTTCAGCAAGATGATAGGTTGCGACGGGCCCGGAGCTGCATCGGCGATTTCTGCGGCTGTGTAGCTGAAAAAGTCGCGGATTTGTGGGTCGAGGACCGGTGCAGGGCCGCTCGGAGCGACAGTTGCGAGCGGGCTGCATTCCACATTGTGGCGGATGATTTCGACTGCCTTTTCGGAGATGTCGCTTGTGACGATATTGACGAGCTGGAAAAGCCTGCTCGCAGGTGGCGCTTGGCTTGTGATGAATTTCCACGTCGCTTCCTTGAATGCGGGCTGGTGCTTCAGGGCAAAATCGCGGCAGAGGCCCGGTATAAGGTCGTTTGCCTGGTAGGCGGCTTCGAGGCTGAACGTCCCGCTTCCGGCCATCGGGTCGATGAGCGTGATGGATAATGGATAATTGATGATGGATGATTGATGATGGATGATGTGGAGTGTGGAAATGGCTTCGAGAATCATTCCCGCGGCGATTGTCTCCTTGAGCGGGGCGTCGTTCACGAAGCGCTCGTGACCGCGTTTGTAAAGTTCTTCGCCCGCGAGGTCGAGCCATAGTGTGCAGCGGTCATCTACAAGTGAGACAAAGAGACTTTGCGGGGTGCTAGGAGCGGGGAGAATCTTGTCGAGTCGCTCTGCAACGGCATCGCTGTGGTACAGGCGCGAATGTTTGCAGGTGACGTGGATGTCGACGCGTGCCGGGCCCTTGTTGTCTAGGAAAAGCTCCCACGGAATTTCGTTGGCCTTCTTCTCGAGCTCGCGGAAGTTTTCTGCCTTGAAGTCGGCGATGTGCATCATGATGCGGTTTGCGACGCGCGTGTATGCGACGGCCTTCCAGGCTTCGGTAATCTTTGCGGTGAATTCGACCTTGCCGTCGCCAATGACTTGCGGGTGGTTAGAGGCCTGCGCGATGCCGGGGTCGCATATGGTTGTTTGAATCCCGAGGGTATTGAACTCCCGGACAAACGTCTGCTCGAACCCGAGCGGGACAACTGCCAAGAAGCGGTGAGGCTTTCCGATGACCTGCCGCTTGAGCCTTTTTTCGAATGCGCGATTCTCTTGATTTAGCTCTTCCACGTCGCTACACTCGAAAACTATCGTCTAAACTAGAACTGGAAGTAGATGAACGGGCAGCTATCCGCGCTCATGAACTGGTAAATCACGAAGATGATGATCGCTGTCGAAAGCACCATCAGAGGGATGGGCTGCGAAGCGAACGCGATGCGGTAGCGGCTCTTCCACTTCTTGGGAACCCAGTGGATGAGCATGCCCGCGATAAACACGAGGATGATGTTGATGTGCTGCCAGGCGATGGTGCCGATGGTGTCCCACCTCCAGGCGGTTCCCATCTGCTGCACCATGTTCTTCGCGGTGTTCCAGGCGACCTCGTTCGCTTCGGCGGGGTCGAGGTTCGAGCCTGCACGGAAGAAGAGTCGCGTGAAGGTGATGAACACGAAGGTGAGCGTCACGTTCCATGCCACATAGAGCCAATGGTACGTATTCTGGCTGAAGAGGCGGAAGATGAGTACGGAATAGATGCCGAAGAATAGAACGCCGAAGTAGACGGCGGTAATCGCGAAGATGGCGATGTGGTAGTTCTTGAAGATGATGGCGCTAGTCGCGAACAGGATGAATGCGGCGCTCGCGCGGAAGGTGATGCTGCGCTTGCACCAGATCTTGTTGAACACCTGGCCAAAGCCGTTGAGGCCGCCCCAGATGATGAAGTTCCAACTGGCTCCGTGCCACCATCCACCCACGATTTGCGTGGCCATGGCGTTCATGTTGGTGGTGATGAACTTGCGGGAATCGGGCTTGAAATACGCGTAAATGGAAATGTAGAGGAACAGCGCGATGAGGGCAACGGCTACCCACACGCTGCCCGAAAGCATGATGGCGACAAGGCTCAAGAAGCCCATCCAGAAGAATGTTCCGATGGATGCCCCACGGTTACCGCCCAGCGGGATGTACAGGTAGTCGCGCCACCAGCTCGAAAGGCTGATGTGCCAACGGCGCCAGAATTCGGTGGGGGAGAGCGCCTTGTAGGGGCTGTTGAAGTTCTGCGGCAGGCGAAAACCCATCAGGAGGGCAACGCCGATGGCAATGTCGGTATAGCCCGAGAAGTCGGCGTAGACCTGCAGGGAATAGGCGAAGAGCGCGATGAGGTTCTCGAGACCCGTATAGAGCAACGGCTGATCGAATACGCGGTCCACGAAGTTTGTCGCGAGGTAGTCGCTCAGGATAATCTTCTTGCCGAGACCGTTCAGGATCCAGAATACGGCGATACCGAAGGTGCGGCGCGGGAGAAAATACGGCTTGTAGAGCTGCGGAACGAACTTGTCGGCGCGCACGATGGGGCCTGCGACGAGCTGCGGGAAGAACGAGAGGTAGAAGCCGAAGTTGAGGATGTTCGTGACGGCCTTGATTTTACCGCGGTAGATGTCGATGCAGTAGCTCATCGCCTGGAACGTGAAGAACGAGATGCCCACGGGCAGAATGATGGTATCGACGAGCGAGTGCGTGCCGAACATCTTGTTGCTTGCGGCGGCAAAGAAGTTGTATACATGCAACTCGATGCCGGTAAAGTCGCGGAGTGCGTCGAGGAAGAAGTAGGAATACTTGTAGTAGCAGAGAACGAGCAGGTCGATGATGACGACGATAATCATCAGGAACTTCTTTTTCCAATGCGCCTGCGCCTTCTCAATCCACTTGCCGATAAAGAAGTTCGCGACCACGCAGAAGAGGAGAATGCAGACGTAGCTGCCGCTTGTCTTGTAGTAGAAGAAGAGGCTTGTCGCAAACAGGAATGCGTTGCGGAGCAAAAGCTTCCTGTGGACGAGCGAGAAGACGGCGAAAACGACCGCGAAGAAACCCCAGAAGTAGAACTGCGTAAAGAGTAGCGGGCTGTTCGGGTCGAAAGCAAACGTGCGTGTGAGATAGGGGATTATGTAATCGAGCATGTTGAATCGTTATTTCTTGGTAGAATCGGCCGGGGCTGCTGTAGTCGTGTCTGCTTGGACATTGGTTGTGTCTGGGGTAGCCTTCGAGGTGTCGGCTTGAGCCTGCGTCGAATCGGTAGCTGGGACCTCGGGGACGATGGGCTCCAGTGCGGGAAGTTCGGCGATATGCTGCTGGTAGGCATCGATGAAAGCCTTGTAGAACATGTCGCCGAGCAGGTGGTATCCTGCCATCGTAAAGTGAACTTTATCTTTTTTGGCGAGACTTGCCTTTTCCCATTTGGCCATGGAACCCAGGCCGCCCATCAGCGAAAATTTGTCCCAAACGCCAGCTTGGTATTTTTCGGCGAGCTGGAAGAATGCCTTGCGGGCCTGTTCGCCAACCGGATGTTGCACGTAACGGCGACGGCGCACCTTGCGGTACATGTCGTTGTTGGTTTCGAATATGAATGCGACGTCCGGGTTCACGCGCTTGATGCGTTCAATGAGCGTTTCGTAGTTGTTGCGGAATGCCTTTTCATCGAATTTTTCGACATTCGCGTCATTGATGCCAATCGCAAAAATGACAAGGTCGGGCTTTAGGAATGAGAGCTCCTTTTCGAAAAGAGGGCAGACGTTCTCGAAATAATGCGGCAGGCGGGCGCCGTTGATACCGACATTCGTGTAGATAATTCCCGGATAGTCGGATTCGGAGATGACGCCTGTCAACGTAAAACGCGGGCGCACCGCAGACATTGTTTTTGATAAAGTAATCAAAGAATCACATACGACAACCTGCATGGAATCGGCCTGCGTTTTCTTGGTCGAGTCGAGAATGTCCGCACAGGCGGCAAGCATGCTCTTCTGGGATTCTTCGCGTTCTAGACAGAGGGTGTCCATGATGTCGCAACCACCCTGGAACATGGAGTCTGCGGAGGCTTCGGCTGGTTCCTGGGCGACTTTTTTGTCGTTCTTGGCTGCGCTTGAATCGGTTGCCGTCGTATCGAGGTTCGCACGGAAAATGGAATCCTGAATAAGTGAATCGACGACGTATTGCGTGACGTTCGCTTGCATTGCCGAATCTGCCCAGCGGAAGGCGAAGTTCAATGTGTCGATAGGGCGGGGGCTCTTGAATACATAGCTCTGGGTGAGCGTGTCAAGTTCTCCGTAGATGTCTATCGAGTCGACCACGAGGACCGGAACGACGTTGTTGCTGTCACTGTAGCCGAAGAGGCGGAATTTAGTTTCTGCGTAAATCGGAGCCGAGTTGTACTTGTCGAGCAACAGCGTGAATTCGGCACGGGGATCCGAGGTGCTGACTGCAATTCCGAGAAGTCCGAGCGGCTTTTTTACTTCACGGAGCACGTTCTTGCTCATGTCCCAGATGCCCTTGTACTGCGAACCGTAGCTCGAGGGCGTGTTTGTACGTGCTGCGGAATATGGGAAAATGAATCCACGTCCGGCAGAAGAACCAGGATATTCCTTGACGAGCCTATCGCGAATGCGACCGGAAATGACATCGGCTTGCAGATGCGATCCGCCAATGTGCATAATCTTGACTTTACCCTTGTTTTCGAATACGAGCGAGTCCATTTTTTTGAAGAATGTCTCGAATGCATCCTTTCCCTTGGGAAATTGGATGTAGTTCAAGGTAGAGTCGATAAAGTCGTATTTCGTGTATTCGATGGCGTATTTAGCGGGTGTCGAAACTGGCGGTGCAGCAAGGAGCGCTGTTGCGAATGCTGCGATGAACAGAATAACCTGTTTCATTATTTGCCCTCCGCGGTCGATTCGACTTTTTCTTCGATCGAAGATGTGTCGGCTGGTTTTGCTGCAACGGCGGCTTCCTTTGCCTTGTCGAGGCTGTCTGCATAGCCTCGAATGTCCTTCAGCTTCGCATCGTCAATCTTGTGCTTGTCGCGGAACTTGAAGTAGTCGTAATGCATGCGCAGCGCGTTGCAGAAGAGTTCGCCCATGTAGGCAGCCCCCCTGCGGCTGAAATGGATGTAGTCGGCGCCGGCGAGCGGGGGCGACTGCTTGACCCAGCTTCTCATGGAGCCTTCTCCGCCCATCACGCGGTACATGTCCCAGTAGGCGGCGCCATTCTCGAGAGCGACTTCGCGGAGGGTCGCAATGGTGAGGGCCAATCCGGGGTAACTCTTGATTTTTCCGTCTATCTGCTTGGCCATGTCGGCGGGGCCGATAAAGACGATGTCTGCATCGGGATTCGCTTTTTGGATGGCTTGAATTTGACGGGCGATGAGCTTCTTCGTGTAGTCGACATTGTTCTTGTTGAGGCTCGGAACAAGGTTTCCGCCGTATTCCATGATGATGAGACGTGCGTTCATGACCTTGTACGATTCGGCAAGGAGCTGTTGGTCCATCCTGTGGAAGATTGTTCCCGAGCTACCGCGCATGGCAACGTTGTCCACGGCGACACCATAGGGACCATCTACGGAGATGGCGTAGATTTCGGCATTTCCGCCGAGGTAAATCTTCGCGTTCGATGTTGTGTCGGGGAGCTTCCAACTGAACACGCGGAGCTTTTCGTACTTATCGTCCGTGGGAGCCGGAGCATCTACGAATTTCTTCTTGCGTTTTTCCTTGTCGGTTCCTTCGTTCTCGACGACGGTTGTTTCGTAGGCGAGGCGCACTTTGAGGCTGCCGCGCTTGCTTGCGAGCACCTTGATGTTGGAGTAGCCGCCGACGTGTGGGAAATCATCCTTCTTGTTTTCGCGCTTCTTGATGCCGATGACGGCGCTGCCTTCGAGTTTGCTGACCTGGGCGAGCGGGCCGTAGCGGTTGTGGTCGGCGCGGTCTTCTTCGGGACCAAAAAGCAGGAAGCGGGTAAGGTCTCCGTTGTTCCAGACGCTTGTCGATTGCGATGGAATGTTCAGCACGGCAGGGAGCATGCCCGGACCGCCACCGCCGAATTCTGTTTGCAGTGCTTCGCGGATGGTGGCTGAAATACGGTCTTCTTCTAGCTGAGAATCGCCGTAGTGCATGATGTGAACCACGTTCGAATCGATTTTCGCAAGCTCAAGATGCAGGAAGAACCGATCAAACCACGTGGGGTCGTCGCCGGGAACGTCGAAGCGGGTGCGCCCGTTCTTGAAAAAGTCCTCGTAGAATTTCAGCGAGTCGGAAAACTCGGCAAATTCCTTCGCCTGCGTGGCGGCCATCATTTCTTCGATTGCCTTCTGCGGGTCGTTTTCGACGGCAGCTTCCGGATGGTCCTTCTTTTCGGAAGGGTCCTGCTTTTCGAAGATGTCCGTAAGGGCAGGGAACCGGAATGTTGTGTCGGCGATGGTTATCCCGCTTGCCGGGTAGAGCCACGCCATGAGGCCTAGCACGACGAACAGGCTTAAAATGCTGAGGAATGTTTTGAAAGGCGTCATTTATGCTTTTTTCGGTTCAATGTTCATCTTGCTGCGTTCGACAATCGCGTCGGGACTGCCCACGAGCATTTCGCCCACGCGCATGTCCTTGTATTCGAATTCGCCTGCGCCGGCCTTGGAACCGTCCACGTAGACGACAATCTTTGCGCCCTGGTAGTTCGCCTGGTCGAGCTGCTTGCCCATCTTCATGGGGGCGAGCGGGTGGCTTACGGAGCAGTTGCCGTACTTCGCGTCGCGGAACATCTGGGCGGTCTCGAAGACCTTCTTCATGTCATTCGTGAAGCTTGCGATGTAGAAGTCGACGCTCTGCTTGGGGCTCGGCAGCAGGTTGTGCTCGGCGAGGAGGTCTGCGAGGACCACGTCGCCCATGCCGAATCCGACTCCCGGGATGCGTTCGCCGCCGAGCTTTTCGGTGAGGCTGTCGTAACGGCCACCGCCAGCGATAGCACGCATGGATTTGCCCTTGTCGAACACCTCGAACACGATGCCCGTGTAGTAGGCGAGGCCGCGCACGATAGAGAGGTCGAGGTTCACGCATTCGCCGTAACCAGCTGCAGTCAGCGTGGCGAATAGGTCCTCGATTTCGGCGAGGGCGGCAGTCGCGTTTTCGCTCTTCACGGCGGCGCGGACTTCCTCGATGCTCTTGCAGCTCATGAAGTCATCGAGCTTTTTCACCTGGCCCTCGGTGAGGCCCGCTTCGGCGAGTGCCTTGGCAAAGGCCTCGGGCCCGATTTTCAGGCGGCGGTCGAGTACAGGGTAAACGAGCGCGGGGTTCGGGGCGCCGATTTCTTCGAGGTAGGTGGCCAAAAGTTTGCGGCTCGAGACGCCAATCGCAAATTCGCCGTCCTTGAGGCCGAACTTGCGGAGCATCGTCGCTATGGAGGCGAGCAGGTCTGCTTCGGCGTAGATGCTCTCGGTGCCGATAATGTCCATGTTCAGCTGGAAAAACTCGCGCAGGCGGCCCTTCTGCGCCTTCTCGTAACGGAAAAGGCGCGGCATGCTGAACCACTTGAATGGCTTCTTGAGTTCGCGGGCCTTCTGGATCACAAGGCGGGCGAGCGTCGGGGTCATTTCGGGGCGGAGCGCGATTTCGCGGTCGCCCTTGTCCTTGAAGTTGTAGAGCTGGCTTACGATTTCTTCGCCGGACTTGCCGGTGTAAAGCTCCAGATGCTCAAACATCGGGCCTTCATACTCTTCGTAGGCAAAACTTTCGGCGACTTGACGCCAGGTATCGAAAATGTAGTTCTGGATGCGTTGCGCTTCCGGGTAAAAATCGCGCGTGCCCTTGGGCAGCTGGGGGATAGAAATGCTCATAGTGTCACACAATTTAGAAATTTTTGCGCAATGTTTGCGCAAACGCGGTCAAGGATGTATATTCATAGGTTGAAAAGAAAGGGAAGGTGTTTATGGAAAAATCTTTCGTTAGGGCAATGCGCATTATCTGCGCTTCTGCACTTGTTTCGTCTACGGCGGTAATCGCCAAGCAGGTGAATGTTTCTACTGTCGCCGACTTGACTTCGGCTACTTTGAATGCCAAGGCGGGGGATACCATCTGGGTTGCCCCGGGCAAGTACGAACTGCCAACCTCCAACTGCAAGAACGACAAGTTCGTGAACGAGACTGGTCGCGATTGTGGCCTCATCTGGCTCGGTGCCGACGGCACGAAGGCCAATCCCGTTGTCCTTGCCGGTTCGGATCCTGCACATCCGTCAGAGATATTCAGCTCCGATTACAAGCACAACTACGGCGTTCACGTAACGGGAAATTATGTTGTTCTTAAAAACCTCAAGATCCATACCTTCAGCAAGGGCGTGGTATTCGACAATTCCGTCGGGGCCCTGATGGAAGACTGCGAGGTGTACCACACGGGAAATGAGATTGTCCATGTTCGCGATTCCAGCCAACAGGTGACACTGAACCGCAACTTTATCCACGGTTCTGGCTATGAAATTGCCAAGTACGGTGAAGGCATCTATGTCGGAACCTACAATACGGGATGGGCCTCTTCCCAGCAGGCCGACAGGGATGCTGGCTTTTGGGGGACTGACGCCTCACAACATCGCTATAGCGGCTATGACTGGCGCGTTAACGATACGAAAATCACATGCAACATCGTCAGCGGGACTACTGCCGAGAACATCGACGTGAAGGAAGGAACGGTCAGGGGATTTGTCCAGGGCAATATGTTCATTGGGGACAGTCTTGATTACAACGGCGAGGTGTCCTATGACGACGCAAATATCGACATGAAGGGCGCTTCTTGGACTGTTACCGGAAACTACTTCTATAATTCCAAAAAACAGGGGCTGCCTTATTACAATCCCCATTTCAACTATTTTGTGGAAGAAGTGGTGATGCCGTCAAACGGGAATAAGGCTGGGAGTAATATTGAAAAATACGAGAAAGCTGTTGGCTACGTGGTCAGCGTCGACAAATACGCGCAGAACGGCTGGTGCGACAACAGCGCAATCGATTCGAATGACTGCGTAGAAAGCAAAAATACCGTGGTAGAGGAAATACGGGAAGTTCGCAACGACTGCGAGGAACTTTTCAGAATTCCGACGTCCGAGATCGTATATTCGTCGAGCTTTACGCCGCCATCCAGCGCGTCGGTCAATCAATCCAGTTCCTCGGTCAGCCCGTCCAGTTCTTCGGCGGGGAATGAATCCTATGAGGCCGTGCGCTACGAGGCGGAGGCCGCGACTTGCACCGGGTGCACCGAGAAGACGAATGATGCTGCGTCGGGTGGCAAGTATATGCGTACCGAAACGACGGGCAACATCACGTTCAATATCAGTGTCCCTGCGGCCGGGAAGTATGAGGTTGTAATCCGCTTCAGCAACACCGCTTCAAACGCCAAGACTCAGGATATCCATGTAAACGGGACGAAGGTCAAATCCCAGGAATTCCCGGTAACGCTTGAAGGGAACTTGGGTGGGGCCGCAGCTGCCTTTGAGGATATGCCGGTGCAGGTGTCGCTCAACGCGGGGGCCAATACCTTCGCCATCATCAAGAACTGGGGGCATGTGGACGTGGACTATATCGAGGTGAAAGTGCCTGGTGGGTCTACGCGGGTTGCGGGCTTTACGCCTGTGGCGGGTGTAAAATTCCATGTGCAGGTGTCGGGTCGCAACGTTCACGTATCGGGAACGGACGGCGCTCCTGTCGCCATCATGGATATGCAGGGCAGGGGGTTGCGTTCCGGCTATTTGCAGGGGCGGCGCGGGCTCGATTTCCAGGTGGAACGGGCCGGCTCGTATCTTGTGCGCGTAGGCTCTGCGGTGCATCGCGTGAATATCGCCCGGTAGGGGAAGGTTCCTCGGGCGAACTGCTGTGCTCTAGGCGCGGTTTTGGGTGCGTCTCGGGGAGTTTTTGCGCGAAAATAGAACTAAACTACGCAAAAATGACCTTTTAGTCCTATCTATGGGCGCTTCAAATGCGTCGAATTCAAAAAATGTAGGACTAAATGCGCCAAAAGTGGCGATTTAGTCCTATCTTTGCGACGGTTTGACTCTCTTGGAGGATACTTTTTGTGCGAAAGTGACCTGTTTGATAGGACTAAAAAGGGTGAAAAGTGGGTTTTGGTACTATCTAAGGGCGTTTCAAAGGCGTCAAATTCAAAAAATGTAGGACTAAATGGATAAAAAGAGGTGGTTTAGTCCTATCTGGGGGCCTTTCGGGCGCATTTCGGACTTTCGGTGTGCATTTCAGGGCGCATTTCGTGCGCAGTTCGTGAGGCGTCGGCGCCTTGCTCTATAGCTACCAGGCAAATAAAAATGCAAGTGCTGAAATGAATGTTGCAAAAAGGACTAGGCCTTTGTAGTTTCGTTCTTTTATACAACGGTAGCCGTACTTGAATGGGGCCAGATAATAGAATTGCAACTGCGTTTTGAACATAGAAACAAGGTCGTTTTTAGAGTCATCCCGAGGATTATTCTTTTGCTCACTGTCGTACATAAATCCCAAGACCCCTAAAAAGGGAATGCATATTAAAAAAACGAATGCAACAAAATAAGTGGAGTTGAAGTTTATTATGTCCGGATATTCAGCAATAAATGCGTCTCTCGTTATCACGGTAAGACATGTAATTCCTATTGTGAATAAAATAAGCGCTGCGACATAGCGCTTGGAATACAGTCGTGTCTTGAGCGGGAGTTTTTTTTCGTCGATCTCGACTGTCTCATATTTTTCGTTAGAAGATTCTTTATGAGGCTTTGACGCTCCGCACCAGGGACAGCGGGGCTCAGAGAAATTGTAATGCTCACCACAGTTCGGACAGAACATTACAGGGAATCCTTATTTAGGTTGAGTCTTCTCACAGTTTTGAATATACATTTTTTTATTTTTCTACATTTGAGGCAATGGAAAACTGTTCCCTGAATGTCTTGATTCTGGCGGCGGGACTCGGGACGCGGCTCCGCCCGCTCACGAACGATGTGCCCAAGCCGCTCGTGCCCGTGGTGGACGCTTCGATTCTCGATTTGCAGGCCCGCAAGGCGCGTGCGATTGGCGATGTGCGCCTGCATGCGAATGCGCATTACCTGGCGGAACAGGTGGTCGCGGCGGGCGAGACTCTCGGATTTGAGAAAGTTTGGGTGGAACAGCCCGAAATTCTCGGGACGGCGGGGCCGCTGCATCGCATTTATGCTGCAGGTTACCGCGGTGGCCTGCTCGTGATGAACGGCGACGCCTACTGCAGTTTTGATTTGAAGGCTTTCGTGAGCAACGCGCAGACATTGGCCGCGCAGCCGGACGGCCCGCAGGTAGCGCTCCTTGCGGTGGACTTCCCGCAGGTGAACACCTTCCGGGTGGGCGCTGACGGTCGCTTGGCGGGCATTGCCGGGCGGTTCGGCGCTACGGAAGGCACCCCTGCGACGTTTTCCGGCGTATCGTGGTACAGCGACGCTGCCCTCTCGCGCATACGGGAAGGCGAGTTTGATATACGCGAATTCTGGAAGCAGGAAATTGCCGCAGGCCGCGCGCCCTTCGTGGACATGAGCCAGCTGAATGCCACCTGGATTGACATGGGGTCGCCCGAGGGCTTGATGCATGCGGTGGAGGCGCGCCTTGAGGAACTGGGCCGTAACCCGAACGAAGCCGTCGTCGTACCCGGCGTGGAACTGCCCGCGGGCGTGAAAATCAGGCACTCCGTGATTTATGCCGGCGCACAAATTGCCGAAGGCGAAACAATTGAGAACGAAATCCGCGGGAAAGGGTTTACCTGGAAGGTTTAGTTATGCGTAAATTTAGAGTTGTCCTAGTAGAACCGGAACATCCCCATAACGTGGGCTTTGTCGCGCGCGCCATGCACTGCTACGCCCTCGACGAACTTTATATCGTCTATCCGAAGCGTGACAAGGTGATTGAAAATTCCTATCACACGGCACCGAACAGCCACGAGGTCCTGGACAAGGCGACCATCGTGCACAAGTTCGAAGACGCCATTGGCGATTGCGCCTGCGCGGTCGCATTCAGCCGCCGCATTTACGGTTCTGCCATCAAGCATACGATGATGCCTGGGCTTTCGGAACTCTTGCCCGAGAACGGCACGATTGCGCTCGTGTTCGGGCGTGAATCCTGCGGGCTCGAAACCGAAGAAGTGAACGCTTGCACCTACCAATGCGAAATTCCTGTGCCGGGGCTCATGAGCCTCAACTTGGCGCAGGCGGTGACGGTCGGCCTGTATGAACTATGCCGCAGTGGCGCACTTGCGAACGGCGAAGGGCGCGCAAAGCGTGGCACGAAGGGGGCCTGCGAGACGGCTCCCGCGACGATCCAGCAGATTGACGGATTCAAGAAGTTCCTCGACCGCTACCTGACGGGGCAGTACCACGACCAGGCGTGGCGCGACAACTTCCTCAATACGCTTGTGCAGCGCCTGCACCCCACGCGCAACGAACTTTCGGCTCTCTTCGGGCTGTTGCGTAACTTGGCGGGAAAGCCTGCGCGTCTCGAACGTGCTGCAGATAAAGCCGCTGCCGAAAAGGCTGCGGCGGGATCTGTCAAGTTTGCCGAAAAAATCGAAAAATAATGTTTATTCGATGTACTTCTTTATGAGTCTTGCCATCAAGTCGGCGAGAATTTCCACTTCGAAGTCGCCAACAGATGCTTCCATGTGGTGGTATCCGATGCCGCTGTCGTCCGTGAGGAACACGTAGGTGCCGCCAGTCGCGAGGTCAAAGAACCTCAGCATGAATTCCGCGGGCTTGTCTACGCCGCTTGCCGCCACGGGGATCAGCTTGATGCCGTTCTTGGCGAAGAGTTTGATGGAATTCTGGAGGCTCTTGATAATCTTGTCTTCGTGGTGTGCGGGGGCGTCGAGGATGATGAAGGCGATGCGTGCGCGTGCTGATTCGTCCCAGGAAAGCTTCTGCAGCGTGGTTTCGAGGGCGGAGTGCACCGCTTCGGGGGTGTCGCCGCCGCCACCTGCATTTTGCTTGCTTATGAATGCCTGCGTCTTGGAGAGATCGCTGGAGAAATTGTCGTAGCGCGTGAGGTAGTCGTCCCCTTCGTCACGGTAGACTACCGCCGCCGTACGCAGGTTCACGTTATTTCCCGATTTGGCTTTCTCGATGATGTCGTCGAGGTCCGATTTGAGGAAGTCGATTTCGTCGCCCATGGATCCCGTGGCGTCCACGATGAAGGCGATGTCGGCCTTGGCTTCGGCCTGCTTGGCTTCGCTTACGACAAAGTTGATGTTGAGCTCTTCGTCGCCCTTGGCCGTAATTGCGAGCGGTTCCGTGTAGTCGACTCCGTCAACGCTGAGCGAATATTCGATGGTGGAATCGTCCGCAGCTCCGCTAAACAGGTTTATCCAGCAGTAGGCATAGCCTGTGTTGTCGGTCTTGGCAGCAAATTCCACATCGCCTCCCTTGAGGAGCTCGACGGAGACGTTTGCGATGCCGACGCTGTCTTCATCGATAACTTTTACTGCAACGAGTTTCTTCGGGTAAAATCCCCAGTATTCCGTATTGTTGTAGAACTCGTTCTCGTTGAGGAGATCAGTCCAGAACTTCCAATTGTCAAGGTCGTTCCATTCGCCGGCCGTGAGCAGGCCCGAATAGGTTTGATTGCCTTGTTCGACTTCCGCACCGCCACCTTCGCCAATGGCCCCACCTTCGCCGGGGGCTTCGCCACTGAAGCCATCCTTGGCGATGGCATCCTCGGAGAATTCGGTTGCGCCGGCCATATCCCCACAGCAATCGTCCGAGTTGTCACTGCAGGACATGCAGAGCGATGCAAGTCCCGCCATTAATAAATACCCGAATCCTTTTTTCATGTCGATTCCTCCTATTTATACGGTTCCCGAGGGAAGTCTATGTTAATTTTATTTTTTTTATGAAACAAATTCAAGATATTTTTTTGGCAAAAACGAATGTTTTTATAAAAATTTGTGGTCAAGTCTTTTTTATGAAACGTATTGTTTCTTATGTCGATAATGCTTTTTTTTGAAAAAAAAGATTGAACTTTTTTTATATTGTTGTATCGTGAAAATTCGCTTATCCACAGAGACTTTGAACCGGCTGAAGCGCTTCCGCAAGAACAAGCGGGCGTTCTGGTCGCTGGTGGTGCTTGTGGTGGCGTACTTCTTGTCGCTCACGAGCCCGTGGACGGTGAACGACGAACCGCTCGTGCTGCGTTACGAGGGCAAGACGTATTTCCCGGCGTTCGTGCGGTACAGCGATGCGGATTTTGGCGGGGAATACCAGACGGAAGCCGATTATGGCAAGCTTTTCGAGGCGGTTCGCGAGTGCGAGGAAGACGCTGCCGAGGGCTTTACCCGCGCGGGTGGCTGCCCCGAGGTTTGGGCGGTTATGCCCCCGATTGCGCATGACCCGCTGAAGGCGGACCTGAGCGAGGACGGAGCGCCCCCGTTTGCGCCGAGTGCAAGGCATTGGCTCGGCACAGATAGCAATGGTCGTGATGTTTTGGCGCGCCTGATTCACGGGTTCAGGATTTGTATCAGTTTTAGCCTGCTCTTGACGGTGCTCGGGACGTTCCTCGGGATTGTCATCGGCGGTATCCAGGGCTATCTCGGCAAGTTCTGGGATATTGGCATGCAGCGCATGATTGAAATTTGGTCGTCGCTCCCGATGCTCTACGTGGTGATTTTGATTGGAAGCATTTACGGGCGCAGTTTCTGGCTCTTGATCCTGATTATGGCGGCGTTCAACTGGATTTCGCTCAGCTACTATATGCGTGCGGAGTTCCTCAAGCTTCGCGGCATGACGTACGTGCAGTCGGCGAAGGTTCTGGGCATGGGGCACAGGCATATCTTTTTCAAGGAAATTTTGCCGAATGCGATGACGCCCGTGGTGACGCTGTTCCCGTTCACGCTCATTGGCGGTATCGGGAGCCTTACTTCGCTTGACTTTCTGGGATTCGGCCTGCAGCCGCCCACGCCCAGCTGGGGCGAACTCATGAGCCAGGGCCTCAACAACCTTTACGCACCGTGGATTTCGGTGAGCACGGTCGCCGCCCTCTTTGTGACGCTGCTCCTCACCACGTTTGTGGGCGAGGGCGTGCGGGATGCCATGGATCCAAAATCGGGAGATAGGTATGTCTAAAAAAGGATTGGTTCTCGAAGGTGGCGCGATGCGCGGCCTTTTTACCTGCGGCATTCTCGATACGTTCATGGAAGAGGGAATTGATTTTGATGGTGCTGTGGGAATTTCGGCAGGAGCCTGCTTCGGATGTAATCTCAAGTCAAGACAACCTGGCCGTGCCTTGCGCTATAATTTGCGTTTCGCTGGAGACAAGCGCTATTGTAGCTTCCGCTCGCTATTCCAGACGGGCGATATCTACAATGCGGATTTTTGCTATCGCAAGATTCCTCAGGAACTGGACCCGTTCGATTTCGAAACCCTTAAGAAGAATCCGATGGAATTCTACATGGGGGCAACCGATATCGAGACAGGCAAGGCGGTTTTCCCGAAACTCATAGATGGAAGCGACAAGGATTTGGAATGGATGCGTGCTTCGGCCTCGATGCCGCTTGCCGCGAAAATCGTAGAAATTGACGACGGTAAGTACATGGATGGTGGAATTGCCGATTCTATTCCGCTCCAGTTTATGCAGTCTGTTGGCTATGACCGTAACATAGTCATTCTCACGCAGCCCCGGAATTACGTGAAGGGTCCGAACAAGCTGATGCCACTAATGCGATTTATCTATCGCAAGTATCCAAAGTTTATTGAAGCGATGGCTCATCGCCACGAGATGTATAATGCCGAGACACGATTTGTATTCGAACAGGAAAAGTTGGGGAATACGCTCGTCCTTTGTCCCGAAGCCCCTCTTGGTATAAGCCGTATCGAAAAAAATCGTTCAGAACTCCAGCGTGTGTATGACATGGGTAAAAGGATTGCGTCGGAACGGATGAATGAAATCAAGAATTTCATTTCGAGGGATTGACATGGCTGAATCCTCAAGGAAGGTTGTTCTCTCGGTTGACGGTCTTTCCGTTGCGTTCGGTTTCGACAAGAAAGGAGCCCCGCGCGATGGGATTCCTCCGCTTCAGGTGACTGACAAGATATCGTTCGATATTCAGGAGGGCGAATTTTTTGCTTTGGTGGGCGAGTCGGGTTGCGGCAAAAGCGTGACCGCCATGAGCATCTTGAGGTTGCTTCCGCAGCCGAGCGCACGGATAGTAGAGGGGGCTGTCTTTTACAACGATGTCGGCGCCGATGCGACTCCTGTAGACCTTGCAAAAATTCCGCTGAATGAATTGCAAAAAGTTCGAGGTGCGGGCATTGCATGCATTTTTCAAGAACCGATGCAAGCGCTGAATCCTGTTCTGACCATCAAGAAGCAACTGCTAGAAGCGTTTTCTTTTGGAGCAAAATCGGAATCTCCTCTTGCCGAAATCAAGGAACAGCTTGCTGCGGCTGGTTTCAGCGATCCGGATCGTGTGCTGGATGCCTATCCGCATGAGCTTTCGGGCGGCATGCTCCAACGCGTATGCATCGTGATGGCGCTGCTTCCGAAACCGAAGCTGATTATTGCCGATGAACCTACGACTGCGCTTGACGTGACGGTCCAGGCGCAGGTGCTTGCGGTTTTGAAAGACATGGCGAATCGCACGGGAACAGCGGTCCTGCTGATTACGCACAACATGGGAATCGTCTCGCAATATGCAGACCGTGTAGCCGTGATGTATGCTGGCCGCATTGTGGAGTGTGGGCCTGTTCGTGAAGTAATCGATAAACCGCTGCACCCGTATACGCAGGGGCTATTGTCTGCGATTCCTGAGAACCATAACGACATGTGCAATCTGCGCTCCATCCCGGGCTCCGTGCCGCATCCGCGCGATTTTGTGAAGGGCTGCCGTTTTGCAGACCGCTGTGAAAAATGTGCTGGATTGTCTGCCGAAATTCAGGAGAAATGCCAATCGCAGGAATTGCCTCCGCAAGTGGGCTCAGAACATTTTGCCTATTGTTATTCCTTGGAACAAACCTAAAGGCGCAGTAAAAAATTCCTGCACTATTTGAGGTTGTATTTTTCCTTGATTGCAATACGGTCTTCTTCGGAGAGATTCTTCAGATAACTTCTCCAGCCGGGGCAGAAGTTGATGTGGAACCGCCAAAAACGCCCGATGAGGGACTTGGGGTTCTTGTCGTACTGGGCTCGGATTTTACAATTTGCACAGGCCATAGTGTAGCTCCTTTTTTATAAACATAAAAAATCCCTGCAGAGAACTGCAGAGATAAAAAATCAAGACGAAGTTTATCGGAGGATGGATGCAAGGCGTCCGTGCCCCGTAGCGTATAATAATACGTGAGGGGCGCGGCAACGAAGCAGACGCCTCCGAGAAACGAGTCTTACTTCACCTTGAGAGCGCCGCGTTCCAACTTAATCGTAAAGTTGGTAACGTCGCACACTTCGCTCGGACCCCAGTACTGGATCGGACCCGGATAGGTGTAGGATTCAGTCTTGGCCCAGACTTCGCGGTTCTTGGCGAAGAACTTGAACGGAGCACCGTCGAGTTCCACAAGAGCCTTCTGGATAACCGGCTTGTCGGCACCGTGACGACGTTCGATGTTCATCATCATGGTGATAGGAATGCCACCGGCAGTCCACTTTTCGATGCCCTTCGTGAGGTCACGCACAGAGCTCATGTAGCCGTTCATCTTGTTGAAGGCGAGCACAGAGGCGGTGAAGCCGAGGCTGTAGCAGTAGTCGGCGTCGAAGTTCGACGGTGCGGCGCAGCGGCCTTCGTAACCGAAGAAGTGGTTGAGGGCGCTGAACTTGCCCTTGAAGTTCTTGCGGCTCTTGAGTTCCTTCTTCACCATTTCGATGACGAGCTTTTCGGTTTCGATGAGAGAAACCTGCACGTTGCCGTGGCTGTCGCGGTCGAGCATCAGCTGGCCCTGAGTGGTGGAGGGGAGGCTCTTGAGGACTTCGGCAGAAGCCTTGGAAATCCACTTGCAGAGCAGTTCCACCTTGGCGGCGGTGTCGAGGCCTTCGACTTCCTTCTCGTGGTGGGCGAGGGCTTCGGAGAGTTCGGAAATGAGCACGCCCACATCCGGGATGAATTCGAGGAGGCCTTCCGGAATCAGGCAGACGCCGAAGTTCTTGCCGTCAGCAGCACGAGCAGCGACGATGTCAGCCACGTACTTGATGACCTGCTTCAGCTTCATCTTCTTGGCCTTGACTTCTTCAGAGATCAAGCAGATGTTCGGATGGGTCTGGAGAGCGGCTTCGAGAGCGATGTGAGAAGCGCTACGGCCCATGAGCTTGATGAAGTGCCAGTACTTCTGAGCGGAGTTGGCATCGCGCATGATGTTGCCGATGAGTTCGGAATAGGTCTTCACGGCGGTGTCGAAACCGAAGGAGGTTTCGATGTATTCGTTCTTGAGGTCGCCGTCGATGGTCTTCGGGCAGCCGCAAACCACGCAGCTAGCACCGTTGGCCTGGAAGTATTCACCGAGGACAGCAGCGTTGGTGTTGGAGTCGTCACCACCGATGATCACGATAGCGTCGAGCTTCTGGGCCTTGGCAACAGCCATGCACTTCTTGAACTGTTCTTCAGTTTCGAGCTTGGTACGGCCGGACTGGATGATGTCGAATCCGCCAGTGTTGCGGTAGGAGTCCATGATCTTTTCGTTGATCACGATGAACTTGCCGTTCTCGAGGCCGGACGGGCCGCCGAGGAAGCCGAGGAGCTTGGAATTCTTGCTGATGCTCTTGATACCGTCGAAGATACCCGCAATCACGTTGTGTCCACCAGGAGCCTGGCCACCGGAGAGAACCACGCCCACGTTGAGGGCCTTACCGGCAGCAGCCTTGGTAGCCTTCTTCATGCCGATGTACGGAGCGCCGTAGGTGTTCGGGAACAGGGCCTTGATCTTGGCCTGGTCACGGACGGACTGGGTGGGCTTGCCCTTCACGAGAGCAACTTTGAGAGCGCCGTCGCGGAGAGCGGCGGGGAGTTTCGGCTGGTAGGCCTTGCGGGCCTTGCCGAGGACGGACAGATTGTCAGCCATTGTTGTTTCCTTTTGAGTTTGCCCGGCGGGTTGACGCACAGGCAGGGTTAAAAAATTACGGGAGTAAATATAGAAAAATTTTTTGTGACAACGCCACGTTAAAAAAGATCCCCGGTCAAGCCGGGGATGACAAGAATGAGGCTCAGGATGACGCTTCGCGTCACTTAAACTGTGCGGTGATGGGCTGGCCGTTCGGAGTGAACTTGCGCGGGTTTTCTGTCGAACCGTCGCTCCAGCCGGTAAACACGGAGCCGTTGCTCGGCACTGCCTGCAATAACAGGTCGTTACCCGCGTAGAACTTGCCCTGGTAATTGCTCTTCGGGAGTTTCATGCCGTCAACCGTCACGCTGCCGCTCCCGCTCACGTTGATGCTCACGTTCACTGCATTCTGCAGGCCAAAGTATTGCTCCATTTCCTGGCGGACCGTCTGGGTGCGGTTCTGGGCATACTGAATAAGGTCGCTACCGTCGGGAGACCAATGGAAGCTGCCCTGGTTGCGCGGCCATCTCTGCTGGTCACGCTGCTGTTCGCTCGCAGGAATGGCTGCCATCATCTCTTGCACCTTCTTCTGCACATTTTCGTAGGTCAGGTAGTTGTCGAGCAATATACATGCGTTGTTGATGAACAGGCGCTTGAAATCGTTGTTGTCGAGAAGTTTGTTGAGCATCTGCGCGGGGCCCTGCTTTGCGCCGCCGAAGCCCCATCCGCCGCCGATATCCCAACCGCCCATGCCGGGGAATTGGCCCTGACCGGGCTGTTGCTGGCCGCCCTGCTGGCTGTTGTCCCTCGTGGCAGAGCCCAGCGCCCACTGGAACATGTTCTGGCTCGTTACGTCAAACCCGCTGATGCCCGGCGAGAAACCGAATCCGTGGTCGGTGTCGAATGCGACGAACTTGAACGGATTGCCGTTGCCGCCCCAGGCGCGGATGTTGTTTTCGGGCCAGTCGCCGTTGTGGAAGTAAAATTCGGCCAGCATGTACTGCGCGAAGCTGTTCATGTTGACCTTCTGCTTCATTTGTTCGTAACTCTGGTTGTTGTCGCCGGCAAAGTTGCCGTTGATAATCTGGTTCGCAATGTTCTTGTATTCGTCGGCAGAGGCTCCCTTGGTGCCGCTAGCCTCGGCGCTGTTGCCCTTGATGTTAATCATGTTGATGGACTTGCTGTCGATACCGTAGTTCGTCTCGACAAAGCTCCTGTTCAGGCGTTCGCGCAGGTCGTGAATTCCGAAGTATTCGCCGTTGTAGAAGACCACCACCTGCAGGCTGCGCTGGTAATCCACGTCGGTGCCTTCCATGAGGCTCGTCATCATGGCATCGCCGATGTAGTCCGTCCAGAAACGGTTGCCGTTGTTGCGCAGGTTGAAGCTCTTCATCTTCTTTGCTTCGGGGCGCGTCTTGAAGAACGAGTATTTGAGCACCTTGTCGCCCCATTCGTCGTTGTCCATCTTGATGGCGACGCTCTTCTTGGGCTTGTAGCGGCTCCAGTTACCGATAAGCGAAATGCCTGCATCGATTTCCCACGTCTTTTCGGTGGTGGAACTGCCCTTCTCGAAGTATTCTACGTGCACGGGAAGGGAATCTTCGCACCAGAAGTTCGCCTTGAAGCAGGGCTCGGCGCACTTGGAATTGTTGTTGTCGCTAAGGTTTACACCCATGCTCATCTGGTTGAAGTTCGGGTTGTTGCAACGGAGCTGGTTCATGGGGCCGGTCGCATAAAGGCCGTCGGTCGAGTCGAACATGTCGTGGTGATTCACGGTGAGTGCTACCACCGGCATCGAGACGTTTTCGCCGATAAAGTAGGTCTGCGTCGTGGTGTCGGCGGGCTGGCCATTCACGAACTCGCTACAGCGCACCACGGTGTTCTTGGTAATCTGCATCGCCGAGGTAATCGCCTGCGAACCCTGCGTGGGGAACGATCCGTCGAACGTGCACTTGATTTCGCCACCCTTCGTGGGGGTCGGCGGTTCAATGGTCAGGTTAGAGTAGAAACCCGCCTTGGGGAGGAACGTCGCTTTTGCCTTGTGGTTGTCGTCGTATTCCTTGAGCCCGACGGAAGAAGACATGGCGATTATCAGGGCCGACGAACTCGAAATGCCGGGCTGTGTCGTGCTGGAAATGCCGAGCTGGGCATTGCTTGATTGCGGATTGACAGGGCCCGTTGCGGAACTGAGCGGATTTTGTTGCCCCTGGCCCTGGTTCGGGTCTCCCTGCTGGTTGAGCGGATTGTCCGGATTCACCACGGGGATGGAGTCCTGGATGCCTCCGTTCGGGTCGATCGGGTTCGCGTTTGTGGGCTCGTCTGAACATGCCGCGAAGAATGTGGCGGCTGTTATAAACGAGAGAAGAGCGAGTTTTCTTTGCATAATTGACCTTGACGCTAAAACGCCCTAAGTCCACACACCATCCCTTAAATTAAAAAGATTTCGCCAATTTTGACGATTGTTAACGGATTCTTTACAGTTTTTGGAAGGCAAAAAATGGGGTGTTTTGACGCAAATCACACTCATTTCCAAAATGGCGTAACATATCTTCCCGATAATCGAAAATGTTTATATCTTGGAGGGGCCCAAAACACGATGAAGAAAGATATATCCGAGCTGTTTACCAATTTCAGGCTCCGGAAGCGACTGCTCGCGCTTGCGGACGGTTTCATCGTCGTTATTGCGGGACTGCTCGCGAATTTCCCGATTCCCATATATGCATCGCGAATCGGACGCCCTGAGCTTTTCTCGTTCATGTCGACGTGCGTGGTATGCTGCCTTGCCGCCCTCCTCCTGGTAGGTGCATACAACAAGCTTTGGCGCTACTTCTCGCAAAAGGACTACCTGAGTTGCATTATCGGTGTCGTGCTCGGTTATTCCGTCGCTATTTGCCTCTACTATATTATTACCGGGGTCTCGTATCTGCGTTTCTCGGCGCTTTCGTGCCTGCTTACCATTGTGGGCATCTGCCTGTTCCGTTTCGTGTTCCGCGACGCCTTCTTGACGATTGCTGAAGTCGGCCGCAAGGATGCGGAACGCAAGCGTACCATGATTATCGGCGCGGGCGAGGCGGGGAAGCTCCTGATTACCGAAATCAACAGGCTTTCTACGGGGGCCGCAAGCAGTGTCGAATCGAAAATAGAGCCCGTGTGCCTTATTGACGATGACAGGAACAAGATAGGATCCACGGTCTGCGGCATACTTGTTGCGGGCGGATCGCGCGATATTGTAAAGGTCGCGAAAGCAGAGAACGTGGAGCAGATTATCTTCGCGATTCCCAGTTGCCCCTCCAAGGACCGCCAGGCGATTCTCGCGATATGCAGCAAGACGGGGCTCCCGGTCAAAGTGCTGCCGTTTATCGGTAGCCTGCTCGATACTTCAAGCATTGGCGACGGCTCTACAAGCTTCGTGGAGCAGATTCGCGATATCAAGGTCGAGGATTTGTTGGGGCGCGACCCCATTACGTTTGATAACAAGGATGTCCGCGGCTATATCGAGGGCAAGGTCTGCATGGTTACGGGTGGCGGCGGCTCCATCGGCAGCGAACTCGTGCGCCAGATTGCGAAATACGACCCGAAACAGGTCGTCATTGTCGATATTTACGAGAATAACGCCTACGAGATCCAGCAGGAACTCCTTATGGAGTACGGGAATAGTCTCGACTTCGTGACCCTCATTGCGAGCGTGCGCGACTACAACCGCATGAACCAGATTTTCAAGAAGTACACGCCCGATGTGGTGTTCCATGCGGCGGCCCACAAGCATGTGCCCTTGATGGAAAATAGCCCGATGGAGGCGATTAAGAACAACGTTGCGGGGACTTTCAACGTGGCGTTCCTTTCGCTGTTCAACAAGGTCAAGAAGTTCGTGATGATCAGTACCGACAAGGCGGTAAACCCCACGAACGTGATGGGGGCGTCCAAGCGCTGCTGCGAGATGATTGTGCAGTACCTTGCCCAGCACAAGAGGAGCGGAACGGAATTTGTATGTACGCGGTTCGGAAATGTGCTCGGCAGCAACGGGAGCGTGATTCCGCTGTTCAAGCGCCAGATTGAGCAGGGAAGGCCCGTGACGGTAACGCATCCCGATATCATCCGCTACTTCATGACGATTCCCGAGGCGGTGAGCCTTGTGCTCGAGGCGGCCAGTATCGCGCACGGCGGCGAGATTTTCGTGCTCGACATGGGTGAACCCGTCAAGATCGTGACGCTTGCCGAGAACCTCATCCGCATGTACGGGAAGGTGCCTTACAAGGATGTCCCGATAAAGTTTGTTGGGCTCCGGCCTGGCGAAAAGATTAAGGAAGAACTCCTGATGGACGAGGAAGGCCTGCAAAAAACCGGCAACAAGCTCATCTTTATTGGAAAACAGCTTGAAATTGACAATGGCAAGTTTATTCCGCAGCTTCGCAAGCTCAGGGATGCGGCCTTTGCGAACGACGAGGCTGGAACCGTGCGTGCTTTGCACGAGATTGTGCCTACTTTTGTCTCCCCGGAACAGTACAACGCGACAGAAAAAGCTAAATTTGGCCAGTCTTTTTAACCGGAATGTTATGAAATTACGTTTTTTTTCTGTTTTGGTTTTGGGGTTTGCAGCGGCTTGCCTTGCCCAGACTGGCCTTATGGGTGGTTCCGACGGTGTCCACCAAATTAATACCCAGACGCTCGGTACGGGGCAGGTCATTGTTGGTACGGGTGGAAATTTTGCGATTGACCCGTGGGCGCTTTCGCGCGGAGGAATCTTCTACGACGATGGCGAAAGGAAAAAGCTCCAGCACCTGAAGGTTTCGGCGACAGGTAACTTCTTCGGCGCGGTCGGGCTCACCCGGTTCATCGATATCGGTGCCGCGCTCAACATCAACTACGACAGGTCGTATGCGGGCAGCTACTGGGAAGCGGCCGGCAATATCAGGCAGGGAGACCTGGACCTTTGGGCCAAGGCGCGCGCTCCCTTCTTTAGCGATTCGAGCGTGTTCAGCCTGGCCGGACAGTTCGAACTGTATCTCCCGATTGGCGTCCGTTCTATCGGTATCCGTCCTCGCCATGCGTGGTATATCCACGGGAAGGGCGAAACGCACCCCTATACGGCGGGCGAAGTGGTCGTCGGGATGAGCGCCGTGACGACTGTTGATTTGACAAAAGTGAACGTTCCCTTGCGCTGGAACGCGAATATCGGATTTGTCTATGCGAACGAGGGCTCGAATACGCTGGTTTATGGCACCGGTATCGACTGGGACATGTTCAAGTGGATGACCTCCTTTGTCGAATATAGCGGCGAATTCCGCGTAGAAAACAATGGGCTCCCGATTGATTTTTGGGAAGATCCGATGACCTTGACTCCGGGTCTCAGGTTCCATCTGCCGTGGAACCTGGAGCTTTCTGGCGGCATCGACTTCTCGGTGCGCATGCTCCGGACGCTCTATGACCGCGACAAGGAAATGAAGGATGTCGATAAGTGGACTATCGGCTACACCGACCAGAAGGGATACAAGAAGACGTATGGCTACACGCCGGCCCCGACGTATGCCCTGACAGGACTCCTGACGTGGAAGTTCGGCATTGCGGACAAGGTTTCCGAACGCCAGTGCCCGCAGGGACTCCCGCCCGAAGAGCCGCGCGACACGGTGACCGTGGCCCGCACGGATACGATTGTGCATGTGGACACCGTATACACGGTCGATACGGTGGTGCAGAAGCAGTCTTACGTGAAGGTGGATTCGCTGCCGGATAGCGACAACGACGGTGTTTCGGATGACCGCGACAAGTGCCCGGATACGCCTGCGGGAATTACGGTGGATACGACGGGTTGCCCGCGCGACTTCGATGGCGACGGTGTCCCCGATCATAAGGACATGTGCCCGAATACGCAGCCGAACATCGGCGTCGATTCGACGGGTTGCGCCATGGACGAGGACCGCGACGGTGTTGCGGACACGAAGGACCTGTGCCCCGCGACTCCGAAGAACGCTCCGGTGGATACGACCGGATGTCCGATGGATTCTGACCGCGATGGCATTCCCGACTATCAGGACAAGTGCCCGAACACCCTACGTGGCGTGAAAATCGACAAGAAGGGTTGCCCTGTCAACAAGCGTGAAGACCTGGAAAGGCTCAAGAAGGGAATCAACTTCAAGAGCGGCTCCACCGTGCTGACCAAGGCGAGCTACAGGACTCTCGACGACATTGTGAAACTGCTGACTAAGTTTGGCGACGTGAGCCTTGAAATCCAGGGCCACACCGATAACGTTGGCGGCGACGAATATAACGAGAACCTTTCGCAGGGCCGCGCCCAGTCGGCGGTTGATTATCTTATCCGCAAGGGAATCCCGGTCGAGCGTCTCCGTGCGGTTGGCTTTGGACCGCGCAAGCCCATTGCCGACAACAAGACCAAGAAGGGCCGTGCCAAGAACCGCCGCGTGGAACTGATTCCGTTCTATAAGGATGATCCTTAAAGGAGAGTCGATGCGTTTCGAGAAGAGAGTCTGGCTTGCTAGCCCCACCATGCATGGCGATGAACTCCGCTACATGCAGGAGGCCTATGAGACCAACTGGATGAGCACCGTCGGGAAGAATATCGACGAGGTGGAGCGCCAGGTGGCCGAGAAGGTGGGCGTGAAGTATGCCGTAGCGCTCTCGGCGGGGACTGCGGCGTTGCATTTGGCTACGCGGCTTGCGGGTGTCCGCTTGTTCGGAGTGCCCAAGGCGGGCGAGGGTTCTCTGCACGGGCAGAAGGTTTTCTGTAGCGACATGACGTTTGCTGCGACGCTCAACCCGGTGGCCTACGAGAATGGCGAGGCCGTTTTTATCGACAGCGAACGCGATACCTGGAATATGGATCCCGTGGCTCTGGAAAAGGCCTTCGAAATTTATCCGGACGTGAAGCTGGTCGTGCTTGTTCACTTGTATGGAACGCCCGCGAAGGTTGACGAGATTCGCGCAATATGCAAGCGTCACGACGCCCTGCTCATCGAAGATGCCGCCGAAAGCTTCGGGGCTAGCTACAAGGGAGTGCAGACCGGAAGTTTCGGCGACTTCAACGCCATCAGCTTTAACGGGAACAAGATTATCACCGGCAGTAGCGGCGGCATGTACCTTACCGACAGCAAGGAAGATGCCGACCGTGTGCGCAAGTGGAGCACGCAGAGCCGTGAGCCCGCGCCGTGGTACCAGCACGAGGAAATCGGCTACAATTACCGCATGAGCAACGTGATCGCGGGTGTGGTGCGCGGACAGCTGCCGCACCTCGAGGAACACATTGCGCAGAAGCGAGCCATTTACGAGCGATACAAGGCGGGCCTTGCCGGGCTCCCCGTGCAGATGAACCCCTATGACGCGGCGAATTCCGTGCCGAACTTCTGGCTGAGCTGCATGATTATCGACGAGAATGCGATAGGCGAGGGTAGAGGCAAGGCGACGCCCGCGAAAATCCTGGAAAGCATTTCTGCGATGAATGCCGAAGGACGCCCGATATGGAAACCCATGCACATGCAGCCTTTGTATGCGGGCCATGCCTTCGTGACCGCCTCGGGAGATGACGTCGGTGCCGATATTTTCGCCCGCGGGCTCTGCCTCCCCAGCGACAACAAGATGACCCCCGACCAGCAGGAGGCCATCATCGCTACGATCAGGGAGTGTTTTGAGGGGTAGCTGTCATCCCCGCAACATAGTCTGTCATCCCCGCGAAGGCGGGGATCTCCCAGAAAAACTTGTTATATTGAATTAAAATGTACTCCCGCTTCCTTAAACGCCCGATTGACTTCTTCTGTGCCCTGGCGGCAATCTGCTGCCTGAGCCCGCTGATGCTCGTGCTCACGGTTGTGGGCGCGTTCAAGATGAAGGGGAATCCGTTCTTCACGCAGCCCCGTCCCGGCAAGGACGAAAAGATATTCAAGCTCGTCAAGTTCCGCACCATGACAAACGAGAAGGATGCAAACGGCAAGTTGCTTCCGGACGACGTGCGTCTTACCGCATACGGTAAGTTCCTTCGCTCCACCAGCCTCGACGAACTCCCGGAACTATTCAATATTCTCAAGGGCGACATGGCGGTAATCGGTCCGAGGCCGCAACTCGTGCGCGACATGGTGTTTATGACCCCCGAACAGCGCAAGCGTCACACCGTACGGCAGGGCTTGAGCGGACTTGCCCAGATCAACGGTCGGAATGCTGTCACCTGGGAAACCAAGATCGCCTACGACCTGGAATACATCAAGAATATCACCTTCCTAGGCGACGTGAAGATTATCCTTACGACGCTCAACAAGGCGTTTATCAAGCGTTCCGACATTACCGAAGAGAACTGCGATACCGCCACAGACCTTGGCGATTACCTGCTGGCAAACGGACGCATTACCCGCGAGGAATACGACCGCGGTCAGGAAGAAGCGAAGAGACTGATAGCGGAGGCGAAATAGCATGTCCGCTTTGGTGTCGATTATCATGCCCAGCTATAACACGGCTCCGTACATTGCCGAGTCCATCAACTCGGTTGTTGCTCAGACCTATGCCGACTGGGAACTGATTATTGTTGACGATGCCAGCTCCGACAACACCGACGAGGTCGTGAATAGTGTTATTCAAGGCTGTCATCCCCGCGATTTATGCTGTCATCCCCGCGAAGGCGGGGATCTTTCATCGCGAATCCACTACCTAAAAAACGACCGCAACCGTGGTGCCGCCTACAGCCGTAATCGCGCCCTCCGCGAGGCAAAGGGCCGGTGGATCGCCTTTCTCGACAGCGATGACACCTGGACGCCCGACAAACTCGAAAAGCAGATTGCCTTCATGACCAAGAACGGTTATGCCTTCAGCTATACGCGTTACGAGGAAATGGGCGAGGACGGCAAGCCCACGGGAACGATTGTTGGGGGCCCGAAACGCATCACCAAGACCGGAATGTATAACTACTGCTGGCCCGGATGCCTTACCGTGATGTACGACCGCGAGGTGGTGGGCGATATCCAGATTGCCGAAATCCAGAAGAACAACGATTACGCCATGTGGCTGAAGATATGTCGCAAGGCCGACTGCTACCTCCTGGACGAAAACCTGGCCCGCTACCGCAAACGCGGTGGCTCGATAACACACTCCTGTCATCCCCGCGCAGGCGGGGATCTCCCATTGGGGCAATCTCGCCACTTATCTCTTATCAAGTGGCACTACAAGCTCTACCGCGAAGCCGAAGGAATGAACCCGGTCGTGTCACTGTTTAATACCGGCCGAAACCTCTTCTTTGGCGTGTGGAAGAAGATGAAGTATGTGGGGAGGGGGTGATTATTGCATTTCAAAATGTTTTTTATTATGTTTAGAATTGTACCTAGAAACAAGTTTTTTTAGATAGGGTGTAACGCTGATGCTGCTTGAAAAAATGATTTCCAAGGGCGAAAACAGTAAGGTTGAGTTCAAATCGTCCTTTAATCAAGAGACGATAGAATCTGTCTGTGCCTTTGCGAATAAAAAAGGCGGCACCATAATTGTCGGGTTAAAATCGCTAACGAAAGTACATGGTGTGCAAATTGGCGAAGAAAGTGTGCAGAACTGGCTGAATGAAATAAAAAGTAAGACCGAGCCCGAGCAAATACCTGATGTTGAGCTGATTGAGTATAAGGGCAAAAAGTTGGTCGCCTTAATTGTTCGTGAAAGCGCAATTAAGCCCGTGTCTGTTCAGGGGCGTTGCTTTATGCGTCATGAGAATAGCAACCATCTGATGTCTCCGTCTGAAATTGGCGACTGTACCTTGCAAACGCAGAACTCTAGCTGGGATTATGTCCTTGATGAATCTGGGAGAATGGACGACATATCGTTAAGGAAGGTCAAGCAAAGCATTGAACGCATAAACCGCCGTGGCTACCATTTGCCCTTGGATCCGGTTGATTTTTTGCGGAAAAATCGCCTGTTGCGTGATGGAAAACTGACGTTTGCAGCGGAAATGCTCTTTGCCAAGGACTGGCATATAAATACCGCAGTACAGATGGGTTTCTTCCAGACACCGACGATAATCAAGGATAGAGATGAGGCCCATGGCGACCTGGTGAGTCAGGTAGATCATATTTTTGAATTTGTAAAAAAACATATCAACTGTGCAGTCGTAATAACAGGTAAACCTGAAAACGACTTGGTTTGGGACTATCCGTTAGACGCTCTGCGTGAAATAATCTTGAATATGATAGTCCATAGGGATTATCGTTCTCCGTCTGAATCTTGTGTGAAGGTGTTTTCGGATTATATTGAGTTCTTTAATCCTGGAATACTTCCTGAAGATATAAGCGTTGACGATTTAGTGCACAACCGTTATCTTTCAACACTCCGTAATAAGGCTATAGCTAATCATTTTCACTTGCTTGGTGAAATTGAAAAATATGGCTCGGGCGTTACTCGCGTTATTCAGTTGTTCCGTGATGCAGGCTTGCAGGAGCCGAAGTTCGAAATTTTAGGAGGAGGTCTCAAAGTGACTGTATCCTCAAAAAAAGTAGCGGATAAAGTAGCGGATAAAGTAGCGGATAAAGTGACGGATAAACCTGAGAAACAATCTCCTGCCAGAGCCCGTCTGTTGTCATTCGTTAAGCAAAATCCTGGTTGCAGTATAGGAGACATGATGAATGCAACAGGTTTTTCTGATAGTTATGTTCGGAAAAATTTGAGTATTCTTGCTAAAGAAGGCGAAGTGGAGCATCGGGGAAGTCGAAAAACCGGTGGGTATTATGCAGAATAATATTCAGTTCCTATCCCTGTTTAATACAGGCCGAAACCTGTTCTTTGGCGTATGGAAGAAGATAAAGTATGTGGGGAGGCCATGTAGAATCATAAAACAAGGGGAAACTTGAATATGAATTTTCTTGGCAGACTAAAAAATGCATATGATGGCGGTGGCTTGAGGGAAATCGTTCGCAAGTCGTTCTGCCACATGGTTTATAGAATCAACAACTACAAGACGAAATTTTTAGTTGATAGAGCGAAATTTGATTACGGCTTAAATGCGACAGAAGAAAGAGAAACGAAAATCATTGTGTCGTTGACTTCTTTCCCGTTAAGGTTCAATAAAATCCATATTTGCCTAAAAAGTTTATTGCGGCAAAAGGTTAAGCCTGATAAAATTATTGTCTATCTAGGATCAGATTCTTCGCGAGATCAATTCACGAAAGAAATGTTGGCCCTGGAACAATATGGCGTTGAATACCATATTGATAGCGAAAGGAACCTGAAAGCGCATAAGAAATATTTTTATGCAATGCAGGAATTCCCCAACGATATAATAGTAACTGCGGACGATGACCTGTATTACCCGTCAAACTGGTTGTTGTCTTTGTTGAAAACTTATAAAAAATATCCAAATGCTATTAGTGCACGTCGCGTACATTTAATGAAGCAAAAAGACGGAATTCTTCTTCCTTATAATATGTGGAAAGACCAGTGCCGAAGCGTACTAGAACCTAGTTTTTCTCTTTTAGCGACGGGCGGAAGTGGAAAACTGTATCCGCCACATTGCCTTAAAAAGTGCGTTTTTGATGATACGAGATTCAAGGAACTGTGCTTTGACGCTGATGATATTTGGCTAAAATGTATGGAAATTGTTAGCGGGATTCCTGTGGTTTGGACAAAAAATTGGGAAGTCGACCAATTGGGTGTTGGCTCAAACGAAAAAGGAGCCCTTTCAAAACAAAATGTAGATTGCTCGCACAATGATGTCTGTCTGAAAAATGTGCTGAATTTCTATAATATTCCTACGAGCCGCTTTTTGGGGTAAATAAATATGGAAAACTTTGCCGTCGTCATATTGAATTATAACACATTCGAAGACACCGTTGTTTGTGTTGATTCTATTAAGAAATACACGGCATGTTCTTCTTATAAAATATTTGTGGTCGACAACGCATCGCCTGATAAGTCTGGTCAGTTACTGGTTTCAAAATACGCGCAAGACGACAAGGTGCAAGTTCTTATAAGTGAAACAAATTTAGGTTTTTCTGGTGGTAATAATATTGGAATTCGCAAGGCTTTGAAAGAAGGCTTTGAATATGTTTATCTTTTGAATAGCGATATTATCCTGCAAAATGATGCTTTTGCCTTTATGCAAGAAGCGTTTGCATCGAATAAAGATGTAGCTATTGTAGGACCTTCAATTTATAACCCTAAGGGAAAGTATGTCCAGTTTGCAAGGCATGGCATTACAGCGGAGTCTTATTTAACAAGTAAAAAATTATTCAAAACATTTTTCTCTGGTCAAAAAAATAAATCCCGTTTTATAGATTATCCCACGGACAAGGATTTTATTTTTAACGGAATGGTTTCCGGATGCTGTTTCGGGATGTCGTCTGCTTTCATTAGGCAAAATAATTGCCTGGATGAAAATCTATTTATGTATTATGAAGAAGATATATTGGCGTATGTTTTGCAAAATGCGAAAAAATGCGCCATGATTGCGAATGAATCCCGAGTCATACATAACGAGGGCATCTCGACACAGAAGAAAGGCGATGGGAAAATGTTGTTTACTCGTTTTTATCGCTGGACGTCCGTTATATATGTTCTGTTGAATTATGCAAAGTTAAATCGATTTGTGTGTGCGTTGCTCTCTTTACAGAATATTGGGTGTTGGCTGGTGATGTCTTTGTACAATAAGAAATACAGGGAGTCGCTGCGGGCTTTTGTTGCGGAAAACAAAAGGGCCCTAAGAAGTAGAAAAAGATAAAAGTATGCCACTATATAGAGTGTTCCCATATTTGTATTTTTTTGGCTGGATTTTTCTGGCCATCTTTCAATATATTTATAATACAAATTACTTGTATGAGCCGTTATTAATTTTTTTCTCGGTTACTGCATTGTATTATTCTTTTTATGTTATATCAAACTATAAATTACCTTTTTATTTTAAATGTTTGTTTTTATTTGTCGGTGTTTTATTTGCTTATGGCTTTGTCTTAATTTTTCTTGGAGAAGATGTTTTTTGGCAAGCCGTTGGCCATAATTTGAGGAAATATTTGTATATATTATGGCTTATTTCCTCAATGTTGTCTGTTGTTCCTGTATATGTTTTTACCTGTCGTGGTTGGCTTAATAAAAAAAGAATGCTATGGATTTTCATCCTATTATATGCGTTAAGCATCTACGCGTTTTATGGGGCGTTGGAAATTCAGAAATCATATGCTACATTATTGAAATTAGACCAGGATGAATATACGGTGACTAGTGTGTATTCTTTTTTGAGTATAATGCCTCTGCTATTGTTGTTGAAAAATAAAAAAGTTGTTCAATTTGCTTTATTGAGTGTAATGCTTGCTTTTTTTATACTTGGAGCCAAACGTGGACCTATAATTTTGGGTGGAACGTCTGCGTTTTTTTTGACATTATGTATGTTTGTGGGATGTTCCATAGAGGAAAAAATAAAACTTTTCTTTATAGAGGTACTTTTTTTTGCAGGAATTATTTTTTTTGTGGCCCATCAAATGTCGTTGAGTCCATATTTATCTTGGCGATTTGAGCAGACGTTAGTAGGTAATAGCAGTGGCCGAGATGCATATGTACAAACAATATGGAACTATTATTTGAATTCCTTAAGTAATAGACAAATGATATTGGGTATCGGGGCGCAAGGAACTCTCGCTGTAAATGTGTCTTTTGCTCATAATGACTGGCTTGCTATTTTGTTAGAGAATGGTATTTTGGGTGTGTTTCTTTATGGCTTATATTGGATTGGCTTTGTATACACATGGGTAAAATCAAAAATTGATAAAGATTCGTTTATTGCAATTGGTTTGCTTATTTTTATAGGAATTGGAAAATCTATTTTTTCAATGTATTATTTGCCGGCAACGTCCGAAATGATGTTTTCTTCTGGATGCTTTACTATTGCTCTTGGATATTATTTGGGAAAGGCTTTTCCGCAATATGATAAATATTCTGAATTTAATGACAACATTTTTTGAGAAATAGTTATGAAATTTGAACATATATATGTATTCTGTCCGAACGATAATGTATCGGGAGGCCCGGACGCCCTTCATCAAATTGTTTACTATTTAAACTATATTGGATGTGCTGCTGAAATAGTTTACTTTACACAGACAAGAAACAAAGACTATTCCATTCCCAAGCTATATCAAAAATATGTTTCTTCATTTTTGAAAGAAGACGAAGTTGAGGATAGTCAAAAAAATGCAGTTATAATAACGGAAACATTTGTCGGTTTGGCAAAAAGATTTAAGCATAGTACGGTCTTTATATGGTGGTTGGGCGTAAATAATAATGTGCTGCATGCAAATTTCTTCTGGAAAACTTTTTTCTTTATTTCTTTGCCATTAAGGATTGTGAAAAATTTCAAATATTATCGAGTTCATCTTTTAGATGCAATTCAAAAGACTTTGAAAAAGACTCCGTATACATTTAGAAAAGAACAACGAAATGTCAAACATATTTGTGCTTCTTTTCATGCGTATGATTATGTTTCAAAGAGAACAAAAAATGAAGTAGCAATAGGTATAGAACCATTAAGCAAGTTTTTCTTGGAATTATATAATGAAAACAAAAATAAAATTCCTTTTATAGAAAGGAATGATGTTGTTCTTTATAATCCAAAGAGGTGTGGCTATTTTGTTCGATACCTTTCCAAATTTTTGCCGGAAATTAAATTTGAACCATTAACTGGTTTAACGCAGGATGAAATTGTTTCGAAATATATGACATCTAAGTTGTATGTTGATTTCGGGGCTTTTCCTGGTGCTGAACGCATTCCCAAAGAAGCTGTTTTGTTCGGCTGTGCGATTATTACAGGGAAAAGAGGGGCGGCATCTTTTCATGGAGACGTTCCAATTCCAGATGAATATAAATTTGGTAGACCTAGTAAACAAATTCATGAGATTGCTGAAAAAATTCGCTTCGTGTTGCAGAATTACGAAAAAGTTTATTCTGATTTTGATGAATATCGTGAAACCATACTTAACTTGGAAGAAAATTTCAAAAAATCTTTAGGAAATATATTTCTGAAATGAGAATCGGTGTTGTGACATTTTGGCAATCTGCGGATAATTTTGGACAAATTTTGCAGGGTTATGCGTTGCAGAGAGCATTAAAAGCAATGGGAAATGCTCCCGTATTGATTCGTACTGAAAGAGATCAATGTTTATTACCATTTCCAAGGAAAATCAAATTATTTGTTCATAGATTTTTTCATCTTTCCTATTTAGGAAGTGGTGGAAAGAAAATTCGATGCTTTCGAAAAAAATATTTATCATGCTCTAAAAAAATTTTTAAATCAAAAGCAGATTTCCAGCCTTCAGATTTAACCTATGACGCTGTTATTTGTGGTAGTGATGTTGTATGGAGTGAAGGTGTTGGGTGTGGTGAATATGGTGAATTAAATTTTCTTAGTTTTGTACCTAAACCGATAAAGAAAATTTCTTATGCCGCAAGTTTTGGTGCTTCGTCTCTTTCAAAAGAGTTCTCAGAGTTTGTAAAAGAGAAAATATTTGATTTTGATGCAATTAGTGTTAGAGAAGATTCTGGAATAGATATATGTTCCCGGTTAGGTCGTAGTGATGCCGTTTCAGTTTGTGATCCAACCTTGTTACTAGAAAAAGAAGATTATGACACTTTGTTATCATCTGATAGAAGAAAACGTTCTTTTGCGTATTTCATTGGATGGCCAACTGATATCCCTGAAAAAGAAATCATAGAATATACACTGAAAAAAAAAGTACATTATGATCGGCTGGATTGTCAAAAATCAAGAAAAACATTAAAATCGGTTTTTTCCAAAAAGAAGACGATACAAGATTGGCTGGCATCCTATTCTTCTGCCGATTGTATATATACGAATTCTTTCCATGGGACAATTTTTGCGTTGCTGTTCAATAAACCATTTCTATTTTTCCCAGTAAAGGGAGATGCACGTCAATTGAATGATAGGATTTTAAACTTGTTAAAAAAAACAGATTTGCTTGATAGAGTGTGGAATTCGAATATGTCAATACAGGAACAAATGGAACAACCTATAGATTGGAATCAAGTGAATTTGGCAGTTGAAAAATGGCGAATTTTTTCGTGCGATTGGCTAAAAAATGCGTTGGAATTATAAATGAAATCCCAGCTTAAAATAGGCGCTTTACTCTCGTATGTGGTCCTTGCCCTGCAAAACCTTGTGGGCCTGGTCTATACACCGTTCATGCTCCGTATGCTTGGTAAGTCGGAGTATGGGCTCTATTCCATTGCTGCGTCCATTGTTGCTTATTTGACCATCTTGGATTTGGGTTTTGGCAACGCCATTGTCCGCTATACAGCAAAGTACAGGGCGGAGGGCAAGGTTGAAGAACAGCACAAGATGTTCGGGATGTTCTTTCTACTCTATTGTATAATCAGTTTTGTCGTTTTGGTTGCCGGGGGAATCCTGTGTCTGAATGCGGGGAACATTTTTGATGCTGCGATGACTCCCGTGGAATTGTCTCGTACCAAGGTTGTTTTGGCCCTGATGGTCGGTAACCTTGCTATAACGTTCCCGTTGAGCATCTTCGGCTCCATTATTACTGCGTACGAACAGTTCGTATTCCAAAAGGTAGTTGCGATTGTCCGCATTGTGTTGAATACGGCAACGATGATAGTCTTGCTTACTATGGGCTACAAGGCTATCGCTATGGTGGTTGTGGCGACTGTTTTCAATGTCGTGACATTGCTTGCAAACTACTGGTACTGCAAACGATTTTTGAATGTCAAGCTGAAGTTCGGCAAGTTCGAATTGTTATTTTTGAAGGAAGTCTCGCTTTATTCGTTCTGGATTTTCTTAAACGTTATCATGGACCGCATCTATTGGAGTACGGGGCAGTTTGTACTTGGCGCTTTTGCTGGTCCCGCAGCAGTTGCTGTTTTTGCGGTTGCGATCCAGTTAGAGCAAATGTACATGAGTTTTTCCACTGCGATAAGCGGAGTTTTTTTGCCTAAAGTTACTGCAATGACGGTAAATGATAGCGGCGGTAGGGCGATTTCCGATTTGTTTATTAAGACGGGGCGCGTTCAGTATTGCGTTATGGCTCTTGTACTGTCGGGCTTTATTCTTTTCGGTCGTCAGTTCATTAATCTTTGGGCTGGGGATGGCTATGAAGACGCCTACGTGATTGCACTCTTATTCTTTGTCCCGTTGACGGTGCCGCTGATTCAAAACCTTGGCATTGCGATTTTACAGGCGCGAAACCAGATGAAGTTTCGTTCGCTTCTGTATTTGGTGATTTCTTTGGTGAGCCTTGCCACTCAAATTCCATTGGCGAAACGTTATGGCGGTATTGGATGTGCCTGCGCCGTTGCCGGGGCGTTGGTACTAGGCCAAATAATTGTGATGAACGTCTATTACCAGGTGCGGCAAAAAATAAATATCGTCCGTTTTTGGGTAGAAATCCTCAAGATGTCGATAGTTCCGGCATTTGTGACAGTAGCGGCTTATTTCGTATTGTGGCAATTTGTCCTGGATTCTGTACAGAAACTCTGTTTAGGCATTATCCTGTACTTGCTCGTTTATTTGCCTTTGTTCTTCGCCTTCTCCATGAATGCCTATGAACGTGAATTGATATTGCAACCCATAAAAAGATTACAGAAGAAGTCCTAGATGAATATCCCCGTCAAAAATTGTTCATCCTGTGGTGCCTGCGCCAACGTATGTGCGCACGGTGCCATTACTATGATGTTGAGCAAAGAGGGGTTTTACAGGCCGGTGGTAGATCCGTCAAAGTGTGTTAAATGCGGCCTGTGTGAAAAAAAATGTCCTTGGGAAAACGATGTATTTAACCCTAACGGAAGTTCTAAAGCTCCGAAAACCGTTGCGGCTTACGTTTTGAACGAAGATATTCGCCTTCAGTCTTCTAGTGGGGGTGTTTTTACGATCTTAGCGGAAAATGTCCTGGACGATGGGGGTGTCGTCGTTGGCGTGGCCCAGCTAAGCTCGACCCGCTTTGGTCATATTGTTGTAGACAACAAGGCTGATTTGGCAAAACTGCGTGGTTCCAAGTATGTGCAGGCTGAATCAGGAACCATATATAGGGATGTCCGTGCATTGCTGAAAGCGGGAAAAAGGGTCCTCTTTTCGGGAACCCCCTGCCAGGTCGCCGCACTCTATGCGGTTCTTGGCAATCAGGCGAACTCGGCAAACTTGTTTACGGTAGATGTTGTTTGCCATGGAGTATCTAGTGTAAAGGTTTTTGAAAATTATATCAAAGAATTGGAACGTGAAAAATCAGCAATGGTGTTGAAAACGTATTTTCGAGATAAGAGTAAAGGATGGCGATTGTTTTCGATGACTTCGTCATTGAAAATGCCTGCAGGAAATAGAGAATCGTTCTCTCAAACATTGCATGAAGACACTTTTATGCGCCTGTTTTTGAGAAATCTTTGCTTGAATAAAAGTTGTGTTGCTTGCCGTTATGGGAAAATCCCTCGCATCGCTGATGTCACTTTGGGGGATTATTGGAATATTGCTGAAATTCACCCAGAAATGGACGACGACAAGGGAACCTCCGTTGTTTTGCTGAATACCGCCCATGGCGAGTTTTTGTTCAATTCTATTTCGAAAGGTCTTGTTCTTTGTGAATCGTCCCTTGAAAAGGCTGTGGCCGGAAATCCTTGCATAGTGCGTTCCATCCGCCCGCACAGGAACCGGGCGATGTTCTTTGAAAATCTGAATAAATACACACTTGAGGAACTAATCCAAAAATGTGATGGCAATTTGCCCTTGCATTGGCGCTTTTATTATATGGTTCGAGGTTGTCTTGGTCGTGTTAAGTTACGGATAACAAATAGATTGAGAAAATGACCTAATATTTTTATGTATATTTCCGATAACACTGTGATGGAATCTAAAAGATGGATGAGAACATAAAGAAAATACAACCGTTAGAAGGCTCGATAACGCTGCTCGATGTTGCTCAAACCCTTTGGAACAGGCGTTGGGTTATTTTCCTGTTCACTCTTTTGACAGTTGTCTTTGGGTATGCCTATGCCATGTGGGTCCGTCCGCAGTTCACGAGCGATGTTCTTCTTCAAGTCAATGTCAAGGGATCTAGCAGCAAGTCGACCAAGGCTCTTGGCGAGATGGGTGCAGTCCTTGACCTGGCAAGCCCTGCAGATGCCGAAATAGAACTTATCAAGAGCCGCATGGTTCTCAGTGAAGTGGTAGCGATCGAACATCTCCATATATGGACTATCCCTATCGGGGTGTCAGACAGGTTTACCCATAAGGAAGGTCGTATGGATGTCGATTCACTGATTATCCCGGAAAAACTCCGTGTAAAGAAGTGGATCGCAGTCGTCAAGGGTGAAAATTCCTATGCGGTAATCGCGCCGGATGGCAAGGTTGCCTTGGAAGGGCGTGTTGGCGAAGTCTATTCGGCTGTGTTTGCGGGCGATACATTGACAATCCGCGTAAATTACATGCAGGCTCGTAAGGGGCAAAAATTCCAGATTGTCCAGGGCTCGCCCTTGAAGGCGGAACGTGCACTAAAGGCGTCTTTAAACGTGGCTGAAAAAGGTAAGCAGACGGGTATCATTTCGGTCCGCTATAGCCATCGTTACCCGGATCGTGCTGCGTCCATCTTGAATACTATTGCGAAAACATACCTACGCCAGAATGTAGAAATGCGCAGTGCTGAGGCTGAAAAGACTCTGGAGTTCCTTGAAGGGCAACTTCCGGGAGTCAAGGCCAAATTAGATAGTGCCGAGAAGGTCTTGGCAGACTATCGCCATAAGGTTGGTTCCGTGGATATTGGCGGCGAGACCAAGGCGCATCTCGACAAGGAGGGTCAGCTTCAGCGCCAGATTATGCAGTTGGAGCAGGAACGTCAGTCTGCCCTTCGTTTGTTCAAAGCAGAACACCCCAATGTCATGACCATCGTCAAGCAGCAGAACAAGGTGAGGGCCGAACTAGCCCAACTTAAGAAAAATGCTGAAAAGATGCCGCTCACCCAGCAAGAGGTGAAACGGCTGCAAGAAGAAGTGGCCGTCAATAACGAGGTCTACACCAACATGCTCAACAACATCCAGCAGCTACGCGTGGTGCGAGCGGGCGAGGTGGGCAACGTTCGTATAGTTGATTTTGCACAAATCGAGCCGAGCCAGAGTAAGCCGAATAAGTCGAGAATTATAATAGCTTCCGTAGCTTTCGGATTTGCTTTAGGAATTCTATTTGTTGTTTTGATGCGATTCCTGAAAAACGGTGTTCGCAGCGCTTCCGAAATCGAACGTGAGACTGGTCTCAGCGTGTTTGCGAAGATCCCTCAATCGTCCAATAAGTTGCTGCGCGGTCATAAGCACCTGCACCATGGTTTACCGTTCGTGCTTCAGGCGGGAGAAGATAAAGTAAGTGAATCATTCCGCTCGCTGCAGACGGCTTTGATTTTCCTGATGCCGAAACCGGAACATAGCGTTGTGCTTGTAATGGGGCTGATTCCTGGTGTGGGTAAGAGTTTTGTTTCGCTGAACCTGGCGGCGACGATTGCGGCGAGTGGCAAGAAGGTACTGTTAATAGATGCAGATATGCGCCGTGGTGTAATTCACGGACGCTCAAAGTTTGGACTTGCTGATGTTTTGGCGGGAATTGCGACTCTTGACACAGCTGTTTCACAAAAACATGACGATAATTTGTTTGTAATGAACGCGGGCAAGACAAAGCTTGCCGCTTGCGAACTACTCCGTAGCGATGCCATGGACAAACTCCTTAAGGAAGCCCGTGAAAAGTTCGACCTGGTAATCGTCGACACTCCACCGTTGAACTTGGTGACCGATGCTGAACTTATTTGTCCGTTGGTGGACTTCTCGCTTTTCGTGCTCCATTATGGTCGCCATAGCATGGATGAAATCAAGGAAACTGTCGAACGCGTACGTCGCTATTCGGACAAGCCCGCCGCTATCGTGATGAACCACTGCGAACGCGAACCTGGCCACTATGGATACGGCTACGGGTACTACGGTAAGGGCTATTACGGCAAAAAAGCGTGATTTTTGTGTGATGCTCGACACTTTACGGAAATATTACATTTTTCTATATTTGGCCTAAATCTATAGGTTGAATATGAATTTTTCCCAAAAAATGGCCGTTTTGGCACTTTCGTTCGCTGTCGTGGGCGTTTTTGCCCAGGAAGAGGGCGCTATTCTTGGCGAATATGGCGCAATTACCGTTAAGATGCTTAATGGCAAGAAGACTGCCCTCATTAGCGGTACCTCGACGGAAACGGTCGAGATTGCGGAAGATGTCGAGGTGGATTCCATCTATTACGATCGTGATTATTCGGGTGAATGGGGCAAGCCTGGTACCTTGATGCTGCCTTTTGATTTCCCGAATGGATGTCTTTCTGAATTCGGTCAGATTTACGAAATGACGGGGATTGCATTTAATGGTTCCTCGGAAACTTGGCAGATTGATACGAAAAACATGGGCAGTAACGGGGATTTTTCCGCCAATAGGCCTTATTTCGTGCGTCCCAATAAAAACCAGGTTGTTTTTCCTGCATGGTGTGCTGGTAAAACAACCATGAAGAAGACGGTCGGTGCCGATACAAAGTTCTCTTTCGATAACTGGGAATTTCGGGGCATGTATTCCTATAAGACTTGGGATGAGGGAGACTCTGATATTGGTCGTGTTTATGGCTTTGCTGCAAAGGAAAAGGAAGTTGATGGCAAGACCATTAAGCAGGGCCAGTTCGTGAGGGTCAAGGCGGGTGCCTATATCCGTCCGTTCCGCGGCTATCTGATTTACAACAATAGCGCCGTTCTTACCAAGAGCGCTACGAATTCTGCAACCGCCTCTATCGATGTAGAAGATTTGCCTTCCACGATCGAGGTTGTTTTCCATGATGAAGATGAAACCACTGCAATTTACATGCTGAACCCGCACACGGGCGAGTTCTCAACGGCGACCGGCTGGTTTGACATGAAGGGCCGCAAGCTTGACAAGAAGCCGACCATCAAGGGTACCTATTTCCACAACGGCAACAAGGTTATCATCAAGTAGGGGTGGATATGAATTTGAAGTTTGAAAAGAAAGAATACGTTGCCCCGAAGCTCACTTTTATCGATATGCGCGGTGACATGTACCTGCTCGCTGGTTCCGGTGGTGACGGTCCCGATGCCGATGACTACGACGACGAACTCGGATTCAACCTGAACGAAGGTGCAGACCGTATCGCATAACGATTCTACGAGGCGTACGCGTCTCTTCTTTACACTCCTGCGATTTGCCATAGGGGCTTCGCGGGAGTTTCCTGTTTTTGGGGTGGGCGATATTTCTGCCGAAGACTGGGAATGGCTATACAGGCTGTATGGTCGGCAGTCGCTTTTGGGTGTTGCCTTTTATGCGATTCAAAAGCTTTCATCAGGGAAGCCCGAAACTCTCGGGATGCCGCGCCAGCTTTATCTCAAATGGTATTACCAGGCTGAGGGCGTCCGGTCGCTGAACGAGCGGCATTATGCGTGTTCTAGCGAGTTGACTCAGAAGTTTGCTGCGGAAGGTTGCCAATCGTTCATTCTCAAGGGGCAGGCGAATTCCCTGCTTTACCCGGACAAGTTTATCCGCCAGACGGGAGATATCGACATCTGGGTTTCTGGCGGGCGAGAACGTGTTCTTGAGCTGCTCCGGAAGATGGACTTGCTAGAAGATACGAAGATCTCTAGCCACGACGTCCTTCTTCCCAAGAAGGTGTTCGGGGAAGAGGTCGAGGTTCATTTCGGGTTCGGGGTCGACCGTTGCAGCCCTTTTGCGAACAAACGCATGCTCGCATTCCTTGACGCGGAAACGCACAACGCGACACTTGTGCCCGAGGGCTTTTATGCCCCTTCCAGCAAGTTCGCGCTGGTCATGCAGCTCTCGCATATCTACAAGCACATGCTGGGCCTCGGGGTAGGGATGCGCCAGCTGGTAGATTACTTCATGCTGCTTCAAGCATCGTCGAGTGAGGAACGTACCGAGATTGCCTCGCTGCTCGGGGCCATGAACTTGCGGCGATTTGCAGGTGCCCTCATGTGGGTGCTTACGAAATGTCTCGGACTAGAAAGTGAATACCTGCTTTGCCCGCCCGATGCCCGCCGCGGTCGCATTCTCCTTCGTGAAATCATGCGTGACGGCAACTTCGGGAAATTCGCGGATCGGCGTCGCGGTTCTGTCTGGCGCTGGTGGCTAAAAAACCGCCTCCGTCTGGTCACATTCCTCCCGTTCGATTTCTCCGAAGTTTCGTGGTTCCTGCTGCGCTACTGGGCTTCGTTCGTGTTCTTGATGCCCCAGCGCATTCTGGCCCTCCGCCAGTATAAAGAACGTCACAAATAGATATGGCGTAAAAAATATGCCAATTTTTTATAAAATTGGCTTGTTTTTTATGCCAATTTTGTGTATATTGTTGATATGGAAAAAGTAATTGCCGAAATTTTGCGTGAATTTTATGAGAATGGCGTGCCGACAGATGTTTGCCGTCGCCCTGTAGAATTTCTCGAAAAAAAAAGAAATGCCACTTCTATTATCGGTATGCGTCGCACTGGGAAAACCTATATAACGTACCAGCGTATGCACGAACTTATTGATGCCGGTTTGCCTCTGAATCGAATTGTTTATGTCAACTTTGATGATGAGCGTTTAAGGGGTATCAAGGTGGACGATCTCCATCTTATCGGTGATGTGCATGCGACAATGTTTCCTGAGGCGGCTCGGGAAAAATGCTGGTATTTTTTGGATGAGTTACAGGATGTTGATGGCTGGGAATTTTATGCTCGACGTCTAATAGATTCTGCGTTGGTTCAACTATGTGTGACCGGATCTTCATCTAAGTTGCTTTCATCAGAGGTGGCGACTCAACTTCGTGGTCGATCTTTGGATATGGAGGTCTTTCCTCTGTCTTTTTCGGAATTTCTGCAATTTAATGGGATTTTTAAGAATGTTCCTGAAAAACCATTTTCGTCTAGGACTAGTGGTTTATTGCGTAATGCCATGGCTCGATATTTGGACGAGGGTGGTTTCCCTGATATACAAGGGGAGAATGTTCGTGTCCGGAACAAGTTGTTGCAGGAGTATGTGAATGCCGTTGTATTTAGGGATGTTATAGAACGGCATGAAATTTCGAGTGTGCAGGCGCTTCGGTATACTTTAGATTATGTTATCCATAATTATGCGCGGAAAGTTTCGACTCGTGCCATCTCTGGCACGTTGAAGGCAATGGGGATTTCGGACAATCGTGAATATATTTCTAATTATCTTCGCTATTTAGCCGATGCGTATCTCATTTATCCTGTATCTATAAGGACGGATTCTGTTTCGGTGCGTAGAACAAATCCTGATAAATATTATATGGTTGATACTGGGGTTGTTCGTGCGATGACGCCAAAGAATGATGCTGAAAAAGGGTGGCTTCTAGAGAACCTTGTTTTTATGCATTTCCGGCGTGGAAATAATAAAATTGAGTATTATATCAATCGTGCTGGCGGCGAAGTTGATTTCCTTGTTACGAATCTTGATACGAAATCTAGGCGACTCGTTCAGGTTGCTTGGGATATGGAACAGCAGGACACGTTCAAGAGAGAGATAGATGCGATTCGTTTGGCGAAAGAAGAAATTAAAGTGAAAAATTGCTGCATCGTTACATGGAATTCGGAAGCCATATTAGAAAATGGCATTAATGTGATTCCAATTTGGAAATTCTGTCTCGAATAATTATGTAATAAAAATGGCGGCCCAACTGTCGCCAGATGGGGCCGCGCTTTTTTTAGAAAGATGCTCGACTTCTCCCCAAAGAGGATAACTCTACTATGGCAACAAGTTGCCAAGTATCGTATAGCGAGCATGACGATCGCCTTACTTCTTTTCGCCCTTGCAGCACTTGCATTCGGCCAAGCACTTGTATGCAACGCCGCCGATGACGCCGCCGAGAATCGGGGCGACCCAGAAGAGCCAGAGCTGCTTGATGGCGGCCCCGCCAACGAACACTGCCATTGCGGTAGAGCGGGCCGGGTTCACGGAGGTGTTGGTCACCGGGATAGAGATGAGGTGGATGAGCGTGAGGCAGAGGCCGATGGCAATCGGGGCGAAGCCTGCCGGAGCTCGGCCGTCGGTAGCGCCCATAATCACGAACAGGAAGATGGCGGTGAGCACGGTTTCTATCAGGAACGCGCCGCACATGCCGGTGGTCTTGCCGCCGAAGGCGTTCACGCCGTTGGTGAGCGTGTCGGACCAGCCGTTGGTGGCGAATGCGCCAATGCCTGCGTTGGTGAGGTCGGGCTGGGCGATGCAGTAGAGCACTGCCGCAGCGACGATACCGCCGATGACCTGGGCCACGATGTAGGCCGGAGCTTCCTTAGCGGGGAAGCGGCCGCCGGCAACCTGGCCCAGCGTGACGGCCGGGTTCAGGTGGCAACCCGAAATGTGGCCGATGGCGTATGCCATGGTGAGCACGGTGAGGCCGAATGCGAGCGACACGCCCATGTAGCCGATACCGGTGGTCGGAACGCCGCAAGCAAGCACGGCGGCACCGCAGCCGCCAAACACAAGCCAGAAGGTGCCGATAGCTTCGGCAATGGCACGAGTAGTAAGTTTCATAAACATCTCCATAGTTTGGGGTTAAAAGTTGTGCCTTAATTTAGCAAAGCGAATTGCATGAATTCAGCAAAAAAATGAGAAAAAAAGTTTTCGTGAGTAAACTCACAGTTGTATGCAAAAAAAATAGTCCGGTTGAACCGGACTACTTTGAAAGGGTAGATGCTCGCCTTCGCGAGCATGACGATAGCCTTACTTTTTGTCGGCGCCCTTGGGCATCTGCACGGAGATATGGATGTCCTGCAGCTGCTGGAGGTCGACTTCGCTCGGGCACTGGTCCATCGGGCTAGAAGCGCTTGTGTTCTTCGGGAACGCGATGAAGTCGCGGATGGATTCTTCACCTTCCATGGTAGCGACAACGCGGTCCAAGCCGAAGGCGAGGCCACCGTGCGGAGGAGCGCCGTACTTGAAGGCGTCGACGAAGAAGCCGAATTTTTCCTTCACCTGTTCTTCGGAGAGGCCGAGCAGGCGGAACACCTTCTCCTGCACTTCCGGGTTGTGGATACGGATAGAACCGCCACCGATTTCCACGCCGTTCAGAACGAGGTCGTAGGCTTCGGCGTTGCAATCCTTGAGATTGCCACCGAGCATCATGTCGAGGTGTTCCGGGAGCGGGTTGGTGAACGGGTGGTGCATGGCCATGTAGCGGCCTTCGGTGTCGCTGTATTCGAACATCGGGAATTCGGTAATCCAAACAAATTCGCGCTTCTTCGGATCGCGGAGGCCCTTGATGCGGGCGACTTCCAGGCGGAGCTGGCCCATGGCGGTTGCTGCAACCTTTTCGGGGCCTGCGATGAAGAACATCATGTCGCCGCACTTGGCACCGACGGCGTCACGCAGTTCGTTGAGCTGTTCAGTCGTGAAGAACTTGCCGACCTGGGTTTCCACTTCGTCGTTTTCCTTGACGCGCATCCACACGAGGCCCTTAGAACCGTACTTGCCCACGTAGGCGGTGAGTTCGTCGATCTGCTTGCGGGTGAAGTCCACGCAGCCCTTGGCGGCGATACCGCGAATCTTGCCACCGGCGGCAACGCAGTTCTTGAACACGCCGAATTCGGACTTGGCGCCGATTTCGGACACGTCGTGGATTTCGAGGTCGAAGCGGAGGTCCGGCTTGTCGGAACCGTACTTGAGCATAGCTTCGTGCCACTTCATGCGGCGGATGTGGCGCGGCGGTTCGAAGTTCCAAACCTTGCCCAAAACTTCAGTCACGAACTTGTCGAACATTTCCATCACGTCGTCCTGGTCCACGAAGGACATCTCGACGTCAATCTGCGTGAATTCCGGCTGACGGTCGGCGCGGAGGTCTTCGTCGCGGAAGCACTTGGCAATCTGGAAGTAACGGTCCATGCCGGCAATCATCAAAAGCTGCTTGTACTGCTGCGGAGACTGCGGGAGGGCGTAGAACTTGCCCGGGTTCACACGGCTCGGCACCAGGTAGTCGCGGGCGCCTTCCGGAGTGGACTTGCAGAGCACCGGAGTTTCAATGTTTTCAAAACCGTTAGCGTAGAAGAAGTCGTACACGGCCTTGAGGAAGCGGCTCTTGAGGAGGAGCTTCTTTTGGATCCACGGACGGCGGAGGTCTAGGTAGCGGTACTGTAGGCGCAGGTCATCGTTTTCTTTGCACTCTTCGTTCGGGTCGTTGATGGCCAAGGGGGAGGTGAGGGCCGCGTTCAAAATTTCAATCTGGTCGATCTTGACTTCGATTTCGCCCGTGGCGAGCTTCTCGTTAGCGTTGCCTTCTTCGCGGGCGTAAACCTTGCCGGTCACCGTAATCACGTATTCGTTGCGGAGCTGTTCGGCGGTCTTCATCACGTCGGCATTGTAGTCCGGGTTGAAGACGATCTGGGTCTTGCCATACTTGTCGCGGAGGTCCACAAAAATCACACCACCATGGTCGCGGCGGCGATCCACCCAACCGGCGAGTGTTACAGTCTGGCCAACATCTGCCTTGCGCAGCTGGCCGCAGTTATGAGTACGTTTCATGTTAGTATCCTTGGATAGTTTTTTTTCGGGTGTAAATATAGCAAAAGAGTTTGGGGCGAGTGAGGCGTAAAAACAAGGAAAAAGTGTAGAACAAGCGGGTCCGATATGATGAAATCAGGATGTTTCCCCCTGTGAACAGAAAAATGGGAGAAACTCCCGCTTTTGTTGTCAAAATCTTGTATTTTTAAGCAAAAAACATAAGGATGGAATATGGAAAATTTCAATTTCTACAGCCCCACGGAATTTATATTTGGCATGGACCGCGAAAACGAGTGCGGTGCGCTTGTCAAGAAGTATGGCGGCACGAAGGTGCTGATTCATTACGGTGGTGGCTCTGCGGTACGCTCCGGCTTGATTGACCGAGTGAAGGCGAGCCTTGACGCTGCAGGAATTCCGCATGTGGAACTGGGTGGCGTGAAGCCGAATCCGCATGATTCGCTTGTGTACAAGGGCATTGAGATTGTCCGCCAGAACGGTATTGACTTTATCCTTGCGGTGGGTGGCGGCTCTACGATTGATAGTTCCAAGGCCATTGCGATGGGTGCTGTTTACGATGGCGATTTTTGGGACTTTTACGATGGCAAGGCCTCGGCGGCGGCAGCGCTCCCGATTGGCGTGGTGCAGACGATTGCGGCTGCCGGTTCCGAAGGTAGCGGCGACTCCGTGATCACCAAGGAAGATGGCATGCTCAAGCGCGGTGCAAGCAGCGAACATATTCGCCCGAAATTCGCGGTGCAGAATCCGGCGCTCCTTTGCACGTTGCCTGCTTACCAGACGGCTTGCGGCATTACCGATATCATGGCTCACGTTTTTGAACGTTACTTCACGAACACGCTGGAAGTGGAAATTACCGACCGCCTGTGCGAAGCGGTGCTCCTCACGATGGTGAAGGAAGGCCCCCGCGCCATTGCCGACCCCGCCAACTACCAGGTGCGTGCAAACATTATGTGGGCGGGGACGGTAGCCCACAACGGCGTTGTGGGCTGCGGGCGCAGTCAGGACTGGAACAGCCACGCCATCGAACATGAACTTTCGGCGCTTTACGACTGCGCCCATGGCGCGGGCCTAGCAGTCATCATGCCCGCCTGGATGGAATACGTGGTGGACCACAACGTGATGCGCTTTGCTCAGATGGCAACGCGCGTGTTCGGCTGCGAGATGAATTTCGAGAACCCGAAGGCCACCGCCCTCGAAGGCATCAAGGCATTCCGCCGCTTCTTGCATTCCATCGGTATGCCGATTAACTTTGCAGAACTCGGCGCGAAGGAAGAGGATATCCCGAAGATGGTGGAAAAGCTGAACCCGGGCGACGGCTGGGGCTTCGTGCCGCTCAAGGCGAAGGACGTGACCGCGATTTACACCATTGCCGCCCACGCCTCTCTTGATTGATTCGCAAAGAAAAATATTTAGTCGCTGCTTTTAATATTTAGGACGAAAATTTTAAGCGAAAGTTAATCGCATTTCTTGAAGAAGCAGCTGCGGGCGCCCGTGTGGCAAGCGACTTGCGGGCCCTGCATGCGGACCTTGAAGAGCAATGCGTCAGAGTCGCAGTCGGCGGCCCATTCAACGACCGTCATCACGTTTCCGCTCGTGTCGCCCTTGTGCCAGTATTCCTTGCGGCTGCGGCTCCAGAATACCATCTCGCCGCATTCGTGTGTGCGGCGCAGTGCTTCTTCGTTCATCCAGGCCATCATCAGAACGTCGCCCTTGTCGGCGTCCTGCACGATTGCCGGCGCAAGTGCAACCCCGTCCACGACCACTTCGAATTTAATCTCTTTAATTAATTCATCAAAGCTCATCTTTCGCCTTTCGTCTGTAGGCGCAAAGCGCCGTTCTTTCGTCTAGTTATGCCCTCACCTGGCCGTTGCCGCGCAGAACCCACTTGTAGGTGCAGAGGCTTTCTACGCCCATCGGGCCACGGGCATGCAGCTTGTCGGTAGAAATGCCCACTTCGGCGCCCAGGCCGTATTCGCCACCGTCTGCAAAGCGGGTGCTGGCGTTCACCATCACGCTGCTGCTGTCCACGTTGGCGACAAAGTAATCCTGCACGCTAGCGTCTTCGGCGACGACCGCTTCGGTGTGGCGGCTGCTGTTCGCTTCGATGTGGTCGCATGCTTCGGCGACGTTATCGACGAACTTGACGCTTGCCTTGAGGGCGAGGTATTCGTGGTGGTAGTTGGAGTCGTCGCCGATGTCCTTGATGCGGCTGTCGTGGCTCTGGGCGTCCTTGTTGCCGAAGAGTTCCACGCCACGGTCGGCGAGGCAATCCAGGAGTTTCTTGACGTTGGCGTCATCGATATGGCGGTCGATAATCACGCATTCCATCGCGTTGCACACGCCGGTGCGCTGCGTCTTCGCGTTGATGAGGATGTTCACCGCCTTTTCGATGTCGGCGGACTTGTCCACGTACACGTGGCAGATGCCGTTGAAGTGCTTGATCACGGGAATCTTGCTCTGGTCGACCACGGCGCGGATCAGGCGTTCGCCGCCGCGGGGAATCACGAGGTCGATGCAGTCGCTGCGCTGCAACAGCATGCCCACCAAATCGTGGCTCGTTTCGGTCACGAGCTGCACGGCGTCTTGGTCGATGCCTTCTTCGGCGAGAGCTTCGTGGAAAATGCCCGCGAGGCACTTGGCGGAATTCAGCGATTCCTTGCCACCGCGCAAAATCACGGCATTGCCCGCCTTAAAGCAGAGGCATGCGCCATCGATGGTCACGTTCGGGCGGCTTTCGAAAATGAAAAATACGGCGCCGATAGGCACGGCCACGCGGCTAATCTTGATTCCGTTCTTCAGTTCGCGACTTTCCAGCACCCGGTTCAGCGGGTCGGTAAACGCGGCGATTTCTTCGGCGCCCTTGGCCATCGCTTCGATGCGGGCGTCGTTCAAAGTCAGACGGTCCATCTTGGCGTCGTCGAGCTTGCCGGCGGCGGCTTCAAGGTCCAATTTGTTGGCGGCAAGGATTTCCGGTTTTTTCTCGCGGAGCATTTTTGCCACGAGGTTGAGCACGGTACTCCGCTTTTCTCCGGAGAGCGTACGCAGGTTCTTGCTTGCTTTCTTGGCGTTCAGGGCCAGAAGATTTGAATATTCGTCCAAGTTGGAATAATTTTTCAGCATATTTTTAATATAGAAACTTGATTTTAGTCACGCTTTTGTGTATTTTACTAATACAGGTTTGTTTTTACCCGCGACAAGGTCTTGTAGTCGCCGGTATCGGACTTGGGTGTATAGACCCAGTGCGTTTCTCTCCGCACTGGGTCCTTTTTTGATGCTTTTTACGACTAGAGCTGGCTTACGATGGCCGTGAACAAGGCGTCGGCGAGGGCATTCGTCTCGAGGCCTTCGAACACGCTGAACTGATTGAAAACAATCTGTCCTGCACCGAACGGCAATTTCTGCAGGTCGACTCCCGTCTTGATTTCACCGTCCTTGATGCTTACGGAACGAGCGTATACGGTTGCACCCGGCAGTTCGTTCAGCGAAAGTCCCGGCATCACGGCTGCAGCATTGTGGTCTAGCACGCTCTTGTTCCCGAAAACGGGGAGGAGCGCCGAATCCTTGGGGAGGTAGTGCAGACTCGTGCCGTTGGCTCCCGTGCTCCAGTGCGCTTCCACCGTAAAGTCGAAGTTGTGGCTCTGGTTCAAGAAGTCGATATCTTCCTGCGTCATGTCCGAAAGCAGGAGCGTCTTTCCGCCGTTCTTGGTCACGTCCACGATCTTGGAGAGGATCTCGTCGGGCCAGGAACTGAGGTTCGCTGTGAAGATGATCTTTTCCGGACCGCTGAGGGCTGCGAGAGCGTCGCTGGATTCTTCACTGTTGTCGAGGAAGCAAACCTTGCTCATGGCGCTCTTCACGTCGGCCTGCTCAATGACAATGAGGTCTTCGGCAGAGGTGTTGATTTCCTTGCCGTTGTCCTTGAGCGAAATGCGGATTTCGTATTTACCGGTCTTGCGCGGAACCATCAGCGTGCAGATGCCAAGCTGGGTGAGGCTTGTCTTGCCGGCGGGTTCCTCCGGTGTCAGGCTCTGCGAGGCTAGCGACTTGCCGCTCTCGTCCACGAGGTTCACGTCGACGGAGACATTCTCGAAGCGGTCGTTGTTCAGGAGTGTGAGCTGGAAGCTGACCTCGCTCTGCGGTGCGACCACGTGTTCCAGTTCGCTGACCAGGACACGGCTCCTTGTCGTAATCGCCTTGCAGAAGGATTCGATGCCCTTGCTCTTGCGGTTTTCGTCGCAGATGCCGCTGAAATCGACTCCGTAGTCGGCCCACTGGCTAAGGAAGAATCCTGAAATTTGAGGATTGCTCTGGAATGCGGTAATCTGGTCGAGCTTGCTCTTGGTTGCGATGCTGTTTGCATCCTTGATGAATGAATCGACGCTATCCCAAACGGAAAGACCGGATTCCTTGACGAAAGACTCGAGCAGCTTGTAGAAGTTCTTGACTGCCTTCTGGTTCTTGATGCCACGGGGACCCTTGATATTGGTCGCGCTCTTCGGGAGGAGAGTGTGGTTCTTGAGTGTCACGAGCATCTTGTTTTCGATTTCCGTGGCGTTTTCGTCTTCGTCCTGGAAATGGCTGTCGCCGAGTCCAGAATCCGGGACCATCAGTTCTTCCTCGTCCTTGTTGAAGCAGTGGGCGAGGTAGTGCGAGTAGGCGGCATTCGGGTTCATCTTCGGATTTACGGCGAGTGTCGCAAACTGCGAGATGCGGTCGACGGAAACAGGAAGCAGCTTGCCGATGTCCTTGTGGAAATTACCTTCGTTGTCGATGTAGATGCTGTCCAGGTTGCTGATGGCCGGACGCGTCATGTCGATGGGGCTGATGGCGTTCAGCAACTTGTTGCCGTTCTGCAGCATGAAGGTCCCGTTTTCGGAGCCCATGACCCATGCGACGATACACGGATGGTGGTGCTGTTCCTTGACAATGTCGCTGATAAGCTTCTTGGCGTATTCAAGTCCGCTGGGGGTCGACTTCATGGTGTGGATGGGGAATTCCTGGAACACCAGAAGGCCGATGGTATCGCATATGTCGAGGGCTTCCGTGCTGAGAGGCGCGCCGCAGCTGCGGATGGTGTTGAAGCCTGCGTCTTTTACGGCCTGAAGGTCCTTCTTGAGGTTCGGGTTGTCGGTCGTCCAGAGCCCGCCTTCGCTCCACTGCTGGTTGTAGCAGACGCCCTGGATTTTCACGATGGAATCATTCAGGTAGAAGTCGCCCTTGAGGCAGTCAAACTTACGGAAGCTGAAGGTGCGCATGACGGGGAAAGAGTATTCCGGGTCCTTGCCCTTGCCGCCCTTGATTTCCATCTGGACTTCGACGGCGAACATGTTGGGGTGGTCCGGGCTCCAGACGCACTTGCTGCGGTTGAAGTCCTTGATGCCGAGCACGATGCGCAGCGTCGCGTTTTCCTTGTCGAGTTTGGGACTGTCCTTGAACCATTCGTAGACGTCGCCGTTCGGGTTCCTCATGAGGATGCGGAGGCGTGTGTTGAAACCGCGGGGGTTGTTGAAGCTGATTTCAAGCGCTACGCGTTCCTGGTCCATGTCGGGCTCGACATGGAGGTCGGAAATGAAAGCGGCGTTTCCAAGGATGAGGTCCACGTGTCCGAAGATACCGCCGAAGGGGTACTGGTTCCAGGGGAGGCCGACGGGCATTTCGCCGGGGTGGGCAAAGCGGTCGTTCGCGCCTTCGTGGGTTTCTCGGCCGAAGTCAATACGGCTGTTGGCTGCACCCATGTTCGCGACGCGGATGCAGAGGATGTTTTCTTCGCCGAGCTTGATGGCCTTTTGCGTTTCGAGGACAAAGGGGGTGTAGGCGCCGAAGTGGTCGCCGAGGAGCTTGCCGTTGAGCCATACGGTCGCGTGAGTCGCGATGCGTTCGAACCTAAGGAATATGCGCTTGGTGACCTGTTTTTCGTCGTCGATAGTGAATCTCTTGAAATAGAAAGCGCAGTCCTGCGACATCAGAAGCTTTTCGAATGACCTTTCCCAGATATGCGGAACGGTTACGGTCTCCGTGTCTTCGGGATAGGTGGCGTACCAGCGGTTGGAAATACCGGAATCTTCAGTGTCCCATTTCATCTGCCAGTCGCCGTCAAGGCTCATAATCTTGTTCATTCGGGTGTCCTTTATGAAAATTTCGTGGAAAATTTAGAAAAAATTGGCCGATAGGGGGTCAAATCCCTTTACAATTCCTTGAATTTTGCTACATTTGGAGTCCCAATAGCAACCAAAAAGGATTACAAAAATGTATTCTATTGTTGAAACAGGTGGTTTCCAGTATAAAGTCGAGCTGGGCAAGGCCTACAAGGTCCCCACTCTTGACGCCGCTGTTGGTTCCGAACTGGAGCTCAAGTCCGTTCTTCTTTTCGCAGGAAAAGAAGTGCAAATCGGCACCCCTGTCCTGAACGACGCCTCCGTGAAGGTCGAAGTGCTTGCCCACGGCAAGTACGACACCGTCATCGTATTCAAGAAGAAGCGTCGCACCCGTTACGAACGCCGTAACGGTCATCGTCAGGGCTATACCGAGGTGCTGGTTACGGAACTTCGCTCCGGCGCAGAATCCGCAAAGGTCGATTCCAAGGTGATTGAACGCAACCGCGCTCGCGTGGCCGCGCTCGCCAAGCAGAAGGAGCAGGTCAAGCCCCTTACTCGCAAGGAAAAGATTGCCCAGGGTATCGCAAAGCCCGCCAAGGTCAAGAAGAACTCTCTGCGCAAGGCTAAGGAGGCTTAATCCATGGCACATAAGAAAGGTCAAGGTTCAGTACGTAACGGCCGCGACAGTAACGCCAAGTATCTTGGTGTTAAGAAGTACGCGGGCGAAACCGTCAAGGCTGGCAACATCATCGTTCGTCAGCGCGGTTCTCACTTCCACAGTGGCGTGAACGTGGGCATGGGCAAGGATTTCACCTTGTTCTCTCTCGTCGATGGCAAGGTGAAGTTTGAACGCCTCGATGCTAAGCGTCAGAAGGTCTCCGTCTATCCGGAAGAAGCCTAATCTGATCTAGAATCGGAATTGAAAAACCGGACGCAATCGCGTCCGGTTTTTCGTTGTTTCTGGAGGTGAGGGGAGTCGAACCCCTGTCCAAAATCACGTCCATGTCCATTCCTACAAGCTTTCCCTTCGTATTTAAGGTCTCGCCTTGTCCACGCCCAAGAAGGTCGGTGCAGATTTCGGCCAGCCTAGTGAATCTCGGACTCTAGCCCCAGGCATGCGAGAATCCTATCCCATATTTCGTCCGGACGTTCATCCCGATGGGAGCGGAATGAGGCCCGGCGTTGCCGCTAATTAGGCAGCGAGTGCGTAGTTTTCGTCAGCACTTATTTTTTTTCAGACTTTTTTACGAGTGCCCTCGTCTGAGACCTCGGCTTGCAACTAACACTTCGGTAACCCTGTCGAAACCAGATCACCCCCGGTGTATTTCCCAAATATACAAATTTATCGTCAAAAAGGGAAGATTTGTAAAGTTCCATCTTTAATCGCTCAAAAAAGGTGGTATTTATATATATTTATACACGAAAAAATGATTTCGGAGAAAAGAAGTATGAATTTAGCGAATGCGAAGCCGGGTTTCTTTGTCCAAGGGCGCTACCTTTACAGCAAGGACAACGAGAAGGTGGTTCTGCGCGGAATCAACCATATGTTCATTTGGACTGACCGCGAAGGCAAGACCATTCCCGAAATAGCAAAGACCGGCGCGAACTGCGTCCGCATTGTCTGGAACACGCGCGGTCGCGTGAGCGATCTCGATACGATTGTGGGCCTCAGCATCGCAAACAACATGATCCCGATTGTTGAAATTCACGACACGACGGGCAACTGGGACCGCCTGACGGAGGCTCTCGACTTCTGGCTCCGCGACGAGACGTTACAGATGATCTCGAACCATCAGGAATACCTGATCTTGAATGTCGGCAACGAACCGGGCTCGCATGAAGTCGAATCCGAGGAATTCTTCTCTGCGTACAATATCATCGTGACGCGCATGAGGGCGGCTGGAATCCGCATTCCTATCATGATCGATGCCGATTACTGGGGCCAGAACGAAAAGAACCTGCTTTCCGTGGGGCCGCGCCTGTTGCAGGCGGATCCGGAACACAACCTTATTTTCTCTATCCATATGTGGTGGCCCAGCGAACGCCACGATGCCAAGGCGACTGGCTTTGCTACGGTCCAAGATCGCATCACGGCTTGCCTCGAAAAGTCCGTCGAGATTGATCTGCCGCTGGTGGTGGGCGAGTTTGCCCCGATTGCGGCGGGAGACGTCAAGGCGATTCCTTACAAGCATATCATGTCCGAATGCGAACGCCTGAATATCGGCTGGCTCTGCTGGAGCTGGGGCCCGGGCAACTTCGACAGCACCGAGATGGACATGACCGAGCACGGCTCGTACAACACGCTCGTGGGCTGGGGTCGAGAGGTGGCCGTGGATAGCCCGCTCGGAATCCAGAATACGAGCGTCATTCCGATGTTCATCCAGAACAAGGACTATACAACGGGCTCCCTTGGCGGTGGTGCGAACATCATCGAGAACGGGGACTTCTCTGCGGAAAATCCGCTCGATTGCTGGACTACCGACTTCTGGGGCGGCAAGGCGAACGTCCGTGTGGAAAATGGAGAAGTGCATTTCGATATCGAGCAGGCGGGCAAGGAGACCTGGGGCCTCCAGTTCAAACAACACCTGACCTTGCGCAACGGCGTCACCTATATATTCAGCATGCGCGCGAAGGCGGCTAAGCCACGCACCTTGAATGTGAATATCAAGCGCGATTCCGAGGAATATACCCCCTATGCCAACGGCCGTATACTCGACTTGAGTACGAGCTGGCAGAACTTCAGCTGGAAGTTTACCATGAAGGAGGACACCGACCCCGATGCGCTCCTGATTTTCGACATGGGCGGTACCCCGATCTCGTGGACGCTCGCCGACATCAGCCTGGTGCAGGCCCGCAGCGTGGCTGACCGCTTGAACCGTACCTTCCAGCGCAACGTGCAGAAGAACTCCGGCTACTTCAACGCCCCGAACGGGCCTTGGGAACTCCACCTTTACAACGCCCAGGGCGAGCTCGAGGAAGTCCTCGACCGCGGCAAAGGCGGGGAAGGAATGCGCAGCTACCCGAAAATCGAGAAGGGCGGCATCATGGTCGTAAAAGACGTCCAGGCCTAGTTTCTTGGTTTGCGATTTTTGACGACGGGAATCACCTAAATATTCCTTTTCGCAATATTCTGGTGTGGAATATCATTCGTTTTCGACAAGTGTGTATCATGTATTTTTGCTAAAAAATGGTCATTTTTTATAAAAATGTTGAATTTTATGTAAATTTTTAATTTTTGTATCATGAATCTATTGCGCGACGCGAAAAAAAGATATATATTCAAAAATGTATGAAACCTGTGATGGAATACCAGAATTTTCGCTTTTTCGTGCGCGACTACTACGCCGAACGGAAGCTCCGTTCCGGCTTTACGTGGCGTGATTTTGCGAAAGCGGCCGGTTATTCCTCCCCGGTTTTCCTCAAGCTTGTTTGTGACGGCAAGACAAACCTGAGCGAAGTCGGCATCGAACGTGTGGCAGAAGCCATGGGCCTTGTCGGCGCTGATCTCAAGTATTTCCGCGCCCTCGTCAACTTCAATCAGGAAAAGGATGCCGCCCAAAAGAAGTCCCTGTTCAAGGAACTTCGCGCTATTGCGAAAGAAAACGCCTTTACGCTGGTGGGCGAGGACCAGTACGATTATTACGAATCGTGGGTGAATCCCGTGGTTCGCGAACTCGCCCCGCAGATGCCGGGAGCCACGCCTTCGCAGATGGCCGACAACATCGCCTTCGACATGCCGACCTCCGAGGTCAAGAAATCCCTGGCGCTGCTTCAGAAGGTAGGGCTCCTGAACAAGGATTCCGACGGGAATTTCGAACAGTCCTCTAAGGGAATTTCGACCGGCAACATCGAGGTGGCTAGCCTTTCCGTTCGCGAGATGCACCGCCAGATGGGTGAACTCGCTGTCCGTGCGCTTGACGAAGTGCCCGTGCGCGAACGCGACATTTCGGGCCTCACGCTGGGGATTTCCGAGGATGCTTTTTATCGCATCTCGAAAGAGATTGAAGATTTCCGCCGTCGCGTGGCCGCTATCGTAATGCAGGACCGCGGTGACGAACGTGTCTATAGGCTGAACGTGCAACTGTTCCCCCTGACCAAGGAAATCAAGAAGGGGGTGGAAAATGTTTAGGAGAACCTATCTTGGATTGTTCGCTTTCGCCTTGATGTGTGCGGGATTCGTCGGTATTTCGACTGTCGGCTGCTCTGACGGAAGAATTTCCGGAGGCGTGAGCGAAGAGACGAACACCGTCGCTGGAATACTTGTGGACGGTTCGGGCAAGGCGGTTGCCGGCGTTCCCGTGTGCGCGATGCACTTCACGGTCGATTCGATCGTTTTCAACGATACGACGGATAGCGATGGCAAGTTCGGATTCCCGTTGATGAAGCGTGGACAGTATGGCGTCAGCGCACGTCGCGATTCCATGTCCTATTATGAATCCGTTGATTTCGAAGGATCGGAAATCGAAATTGCCGCAAAGCTTCAAAAGACGGGAGTTGTGGAAGGCAATTTCCACTTGAGGCTCGATACGGTGTCAGCCGGAATCAAGATTGGAATTCCGGGATCCCCGTGGCTGACGGAGACGGATGAAGACGGTTCTTTCGAATTGAAAAATGTGCCGCTTGGTGTTCAGCCGCTATTGGCGAAATCTCCGGATCCGATTCATTTCCAGGATGCCATCTACGTGGTGAGCGTGGGCAAGAAGTCATCCAAGTTCCGTGGGCCGATTCCGACAGGACTGTTTGAAATCTTCGCTTCGAAGGCTACCGAAAGCGAGAGCGAACCCTCGCACAGTACCGACACGTCTAAATCCGCCGGCGAACCTTTCAATGGCAATGATTCCTCGCTAGTGGGGGCTTTGCCGACAACTTCTTCGGACGAAATAGTGCGTGATGCCGACGTGGTTGCCTCCAAGAGCCTCCAGTTCCCACTTTCTCCGGAGTTCGGGCTTCGCAGCTGGTGGTCGATGGATTTCTTGAGCGAAGTGGCGAAAGACACGAAAAAGGTGGGCGATGCGCGCGGCTGGACGGAAGGAATCCTCCTCTATGGAGTTGATTCGCTAGAAAATGGCCCTTCGCAGAAGGCCCTTGCGCTCTATGGAGCCGATGAATTCGGTGTTATCGAGAATGACCGGGGCATACTCGACAGCGCAACCGCGTTGACGTTCGAGGCCTGGATTTACCTGTCTAAGCTCAAATCCGGTGAGTATCGCAAGAACATCGTTGGAAAGCTTGGTTTCGGCTCGCCCGAAGACAAGGACGTGTTCAGTATCGCCGTGCTGGATGGGGAATGCGGACGCGAGGACATTTCTCTTGGGTTCTTTATCGCGGATGGTTCTTCGAGCGGCTTTGAATGCAGCGATGCAGTGTTCTCGACTTACGAAAACTTTGACAAGTGGGTGTATGTGACGGCAGTATGGGATGGGAAAACTTCTTCGCTCTACATCAACGGAAATCTCGCTTCGCAGAAGAAGGTGTCTGTTGAACGCATCGGAGTTTCTCCTGAACCGATTTTCTTCGGTAAGGAATCCATGGATATCAAACTGGACGATGTGCGGCTGAGCACCACGGCGATTACCGCGTCGGATGTGCTTTACCGCTACTATCTCAAGGGAGGTGCAATATGATGGCCGAAAACGAAAACAATCTCGATATCGCGCGCTTCGAGGTCAACCAGAGCGGGCGAATCCTCTCGGGCAACAAACGGTTCTGCCGTATGTTCGGGTTCTCCGAATCCGAAGTTGTGTGGCACTACATCACCGATTGTTACCGCTATCATGGTGACTGGGAAATGTTCAGCAGCTGCGAAAACCTTTCCCAGACGAAGTTTATCTTCCGCATGCGAAACCGCAAGGGACGTAGCTTCAAGTGCTGCCTCTCTCGCGAAATCGTCCAGGATGCCGATGGAAAGATCACGTTCCGCAACACGGTCAGCCGTCTTGGCGAACCCGTCTTGGCGAAGGAGCAGGCTCCTGCGGAAGAAACACGGTCTGTGGTGTTCCTTTCCAAGTGCGCCCATTGCGGAGAGCATGTGCGCGTGAATACCCTTGCCGAAACCCGCATGCGTGTGCTGTGCGACAATTGTGCCGCGAAGGCCTATCCTGAGGCTTTCAATCTCGCTGCCGCGCAGGTGTAAAAGCATTCTAGACAACTTCGTCCTTCATAGAGTAATCCTTAAAAAGGCCGTGCATCAAATGATGCGCGGCCTTGTTTCTATTGAGCAATAAGGATGAGTATGCTTATGAAGGTCTAGTATATGAACAACATCTCCCGGTACTTCGGCAGGGGCCATTTTTCGTCGGGGATGACCTTTTCGAGCTTGTCCACCTGCACGCGGAGATCCGCCATCGCTTCGAGAATGTTCTCGTGCTTTTCACCCAGGGCCTTTTCCATGCGTTCGATTGCAGAGGCGAGGGCCTTGTAGCCTTCTCCCAGTTCCTGGGCGTAGGAATCCACCGCGGCAAAGCCCTGTTCCTTGGCCATGGCGTTGGTCTTGAGGGCAGCGCTGTAGGCGCAGAGCACCTGCGGCAAGATGACGTTCTTCGCGATGTCGTCGGAAATCTTTCCCTCGATGTGGATCTTCTTGTGGTATTCTTCCAGGTTCACTTCGTAGCGGGATTCCAGTTCGCGCTTGTTGAACACGCCGTACTTTTCGAAGAGGGCGACGTTTTCGGTCTTGTTCAGGGCCTGGAGCGCTTCCATGGTGGTGCGGGTGTTGGGGAGGCCGCGCTTGGCTGCTTCTTCCACCCATTCGTCGGTGTAGCCGTTGCCGTTGAAGATAACGCGCTTGTGTTCCTTCACGATCTTCTGCAGCAAGGACTGCAATTCTTCATGGAACTTGTCGGCCGGAACCTTTTCGAGCTTGTCGGCGATGATGTCGAAAGCTTCGGCAACAATCGTGTTCAAGATGACGTTCGGTTCGGAGCAGCTCTGGCTAGAACCCGGAGCGCGAAATTCGAACTTGTTGCCGGTGAAGGCGAACGGAGAAGTACGGTTACGGTCGGTCGCGTCGCGCGGGAGAGGCGGCAGCGTGTCGGAACCGAGCTTCATGACGCCAGCCTGCTTGCTGGACTTCGGGTCGCCCTTTTCGAGCTGGTCGATAACGTCGGCAAGCTGGTCGCCGAGGTACATGGAGATGATTGCCGGAGGCGCTTCGTTGGCACCGAGACGGTGGTCGTTGCCCGCGCCCGAAACAGCCATGCGGAGCAGGTCGGCGTGGGTGTCGACGGCGTAAATCACGGCGCAGAGCGTAGTGAGGAAGATGGCGTTCTGGTGCGGGTCCTTGCCCGGGTTCAACAGGTTCGTCTTGCCGTAGTTTACGGACCAGTTGTTATGCTTGCCAGACCCGTTGATGCCGGCAAACGGTTTTTCGTGCAGCAGGCACACGAGGCCATGACGGTCGGCCACCTGGCGGAGCACTTCCATAATCTGCATGTTGTGGTCGCAGGCGAGGTTCACTTCCTCGAACATCGGGGCAAGTTCGAACTGTGCCGGGGCGACTTCGTTGTGGCGGGTCTTGGCCGGAATGCCGAGCTTCCAGAGTTCCTTTTCCACGTCGTTCATGAAGTTCAGAATGCGGGCAGGAATGCTACCAAAGTAATGGTCTTCCATCTGCTGGTGCTTTGCAGGGGCTGCACCGAACAGCGTACGGCCGGCCTGGTACAGGTCGGGGCGCTGCAGGTAGAAACGCTTGTCAATGAGGAAGTATTCCTGTTCGGCACCGAGCGTGACGGTGACCTTCTGCTGGGCAACGCCGAACATGCCCATGAGACGATCGGCGGACTTCTGCAGGGCCTGAATGGAGCGGAGCAGCGGAGTCTTCTTGTCCAAGGCTTCGCCGGTGTAGCTACAGAAAGCGGTGGGGATGCAGAGTGTTGCACCGTTACCGTGACGCTTGATGAATGCGGGGCTGGTCGGGTCCCAGGCAGTGTAGCCGCGGGCTTCGAAGGTGGAACGCAGGCCGCCGCTCGGGAAACTGGACGCGTCCGGTTCGCCGACAATCAGGTTCTTGCCGCTGAAGGCCATGATGGCCTTGCCGTTTTCGGGTTCCAGGAAGGAGTCGTGCTTTTCGGCGGTGGAACCGGTGAGCGGCTGGAACCAGTGCGTGAAGTGGGTGGCACCCCGGTCGATGGCCCATTTCTTCATGGCGTGTGCGACTTCGTTCGCGATGCTCGCGTCAAGGGGTGCGCCTTCGTCGATGGTGGCGAACAGTTTCTTGCAGATGTCCTTGGGCAGGTAGGCGCGCATGGCCTCCGCGTTAAAGACGTCCTCGCCGTAAAAGTCGAGACTTGCGGGTGCTGCGGGCATGTTTGCGCCCGCGGCTTCGCTCGCGATTTCCTTGATGGCTTTCAGCCTGTATTCGTTGCTCATGGCAATCTCCTATGATTTTTGATTTCGGTGCCATAGATGCAAAAATTGTGCCAATATGAGTAAAGCGATATTTTTAGCACGGAATCGGTAAAAACGGCCGATTACATTAATTTGATTTTTTCCAGAAAATGAAAGAAAATTTTTTTAATTACAAATAATGTAAACTACATCGCTGTGTGGGCGACTGCTTTTTTTTATTAAGGGGCGTGCGTGTCGAGCAGTTCCATTTCGAAAACGAGGACGCTGTGGCCCGGAATCTTGGGCGGCCGTCCGTTCTCGCCATAGCCGAGTTCGGGTGGAATCCAGACCATGACTTTTTCTCCCACCTTCATGAGTTCGAGCATCTCGGTCCATCCCGGAATGACTGCGTCAATCTTGAACTCGAGTGGTTCGCCGCGGTCGAATGAGCTGTCGAACTTTTTTCCGTTGATGAGTGTGCCCGTGTAGTGGACCTTGACGATGTCGGTGTGGCCGGGAGTCGCACCCTTGCCCTTGACGATGACTTTGTACTGGAGACCGGATTTGGTTGTCACGATGCCTTTGGCTTTCTTGTTCTTTACGAGAAATTCGTCATTGGCGCGCCGCCTTTCTGCATTCTTCCGCTTGGATACGTCCAATAGGATTGCATGTGCTTCTTCGTCGCTCAGCAGGTACTTGGCGGAATTTTCCTTGAAACGAATCTCGAAGGCCTGGCAGAAAATATCGATATTGAGGTCGACAGAATCGCGGGCTACGACTTGATCATGGACCTGTTTGCCGAGATATGCGCCCAGTGCGTAGCCGACCGTGGTTCCCTTGTCGAGGAGTGTCTCGGATAGTTTTTGCTTTTCTTCCTGCGCCACGTGCTGTAGATTGCGGAGTGCCTTGTAGATGGCGTCCTCCTTCATCAGGTAGTGTGCGGTGTCCTGGCGAAAATGGATCCTGAAGGCCTCGAGGTAGAGGTCCAGGTTAAAGTTGACGGAATCTCGGGCCGTGAGCTGGCTGTGGGCGCTTTTGGCGAAGAATGTTCCGAATGCGTAGCTGACGGAGTCCTTCTGCGTGGCGAGGGGTGCTGCTATGGCCAGGGCGAGTATCAGGTTGGAAAACATATATTATCTGTGGTGCGGGGAGCAGGGATGTCGTAAATATAACTCTTTTTTTGAGAGGACGGGCCTTTTGGTTTTGTATATAACTTTTACAGAACTTGTAAAAACTAACGATGTTTTTTACATTCTATGTAAAAGTTTTAGAGCCTTGAAATTGACTTTTTTAATTAAAAACGTCATTTTGGGGTTGAATATAACATTTTTTGTAAAGTTGGCATAATTTTTGCATTTGAAGGGCAAACGAAACCCTTTATAAGGTATATAATGACAAAATTCTCGAAATGGACCGGGCTGGGCAACGATTTCGTGCTGCTGGAGCCGGGTGAGTCGCCGGATTATGGCGACGGCTTTGAACAGCGTGTAAAGAAACTCTGTGACCGCCGTTTTGGCATAGGTGCCGATGGCGTGGTTATCGTGACGCCGATGGATGCCGAGGGTTGCCTGGTGCTTGGCGATGCGGGTGTCGGTCCTGCTTCGAAGTCCGCGCCGAACGGCGTGGATTTCGAGATGCGCATATTCAATGCCGACGGTTCGGAGGCGGCGATGTGCGGTAACGCTACCCGCTGTGTCGCGAAGTTCATTGTGAGCCGCGGGCTTGCAAAGCCGGGTCAGAAAGTTTTCAACCTGCACACCAGAAGCGGGCTCGTGAAGCCTGCACTCCTGGACGATGGACGCGTGTGCGTCGACATGGGGAACCCGAGGAATTTTCTTGGGAGCATCAAGCTTACGGCAGGCTGCTTTGACTTTACCGCGGAGACGGTTTCGATGGGGAACCCGCACGCAGTCATTTTCGTGGACGACATCGAGAAGATTCAGCTGGAAGACTGGGGGCGCGTGCTCGAATGCGACAGGCAGTTCCCGGACCGCTGCAACATTGAATTCGCGCAGGTTTTGCCAGCAGTTCAGGGGGCGCCCACCCAAATCCGCATGCGGGTTTGGGAACGGGGTTGCGGCGTTACCATGGCCTGCGGCACTGGTAGCTGCGCAACCCTCGTTGCGGCCCAGCGTACGGGCCGCGTGGGCGTAGAAGCCGACGTGATTCTCGACGGCGGAACGCTCCACATCAAGCACGAAAACGATGGCCCGGTTCTCATGACCGGCCCCGCACAGGAAGTTTTTAGAGGAACCATTTAATGAACGCGTCTATCATCAATCCGAATTACGACTTGCTGCCCGGCAGTTACCTCTTTTCTACCATCGCAAAGAAGATCTCCGAATACCAGGCCAAGAAACCCGATGCCGATATCGTGCGCCTGGGTATCGGCGACGTGACCACTCCGCTCATTCCCGAAGTCATCAAGGCCATGCACAAGGCTGTCGACGAGATGGCCGAGAAGGGGAGTTTCCGCGGGTACGGGCCCGAGCAGGGCTACGATTTTTTGCGCCAGGCGATTGTCGCGGGCGAGTACACTTCTCGCGGTATCGAGATGGATCCGGACGATATCTTCGTGAGTGACGGTTCCAAGTGCGATGTTGCGAACATCCAGGAACTTTTTACAGAAAATGTAAAAATCGCCATCCCGGACCCTGTCTATCCGGTCTATCTGGACTCGAACGTGATGGCAGGGCGTGCCGGCGTGTTGCAAGATGACGGACATTTTTCCAAGGTCACCTACCTTGCATCGACAGCGGAAAACAACTTCCAGCCCGACCTGCCCAAGAACCCGGTGCAGATGATTTACCTGTGCAGCCCGAACAACCCGACGGGTACGGTGCTCAGCCGCGAGACGCTCCAGAAGTTCGTGGATTACGCCAACGAGAACGGGGCGATAATACTCTTTGACGGGGCGTACAACTGCTATATCCAGGACGAGAGCCTCCCGCATTCCATCTTCGAGATTCCGGGGGCCCGCACCTGCGCCATCGAGTTTAGGAGCTTCAGCAAGACTGCCGGCTTTACCGGCGTGCGCTGCGCCTACACGGTAATCCCGCACGAACTTTCGAAACTCCATTCCATGTGGAACCGCCGCCAGTGCACCAAGTTCAACGGCGTGAGCTACGTGACCCAGCGAGCAGCCGAGGCCATTTACAGCCCGGTCGGCTGGCAGCAGACGAAGGCCGTTATTGCGGGCTACATGAAGACCGCGGGCGTCATCCGCAAGGAACTTACCGAGGCAGGCTACACGGTGTTCGGCGGCGAGCATGCCCCGTACATCTGGTGGAAGATTCCTGACGGCGAAAAGTCCTTCGACTTCTTCGACCGTCTGCTTGCCACCTGCGAGGTCGTGGGCACCCCCGGTAGCGGTTTTGGTCCCTGCGGCGAAGGGTATTTCCGTTTGACTGCCTTCGGCGACTACGAACGCACCTGCGAAGCCCTCAGGAGAATAAGGGAAAAACTTTAATTTTCGAGGAATTTCTATTTTATGTCCATGCCCATTCCTATAGGCTCAGAAATTTCGGTCATCCAGAAGATTAGCGTCGCCATCATTCATGAGCGCAATGTGGAAAAGTTACTCGAGAATGTGCTTGGCATTCTTGAATCCGAGCTCGGCATGTTGCGCGGCACTTTCGCTCTCCTATTTGGCGACACGCTCAAGATTGAAGCCTCGCGTGGTCTTGACGAATCCGAAAAACAGAAAGGCCTGTACCGCATGGGCGAGGGCATTACGGGCCATGTGGCCGAACGCGGCATCAGCCACGTGATTCCCGACCTCCGCAAGGATTCCCGGTTCCTGAACCGCACCGGAAGCCGCCATTACGAAAGCCAGGTGGCCTTCATCTGCGTCCCGCTGATTCATGACGGAGTTGTCATCGGAACGCTTTCCATAGACCGCCCCGTGGATGGGGCCACCGATCTTGACCGCGATGTTGCCTTGCTCGAAATTATCGCCAACATTACGGGCGATGCCGCCAACGAATGTATTGAGCTGCACAACGAACGCGAAGCCATGCTGGAAGAGAACCGCAAGCTCCGCGACATGCTTTCCAACAATCCGGGCGACCTGGTGGGTAACTGCCGGGAGATGCAGCAGATTTACGAACAGGTACGCCAGGTAGCTCCCAGCGACGCTACGGTCCTGATCCGTGGCGGTAGCGGTACGGGCAAGGAAATGATCGCGCGTGCCATCGTTAACCTTTCTTCAAGGAAGGACAAGCCGTTTATAACGCTCAACTGCGCGGCCCTCCCGGAAAACCTGGTGGAAAGCGAACTTTTCGGCCATGAGAAGGGGGCGTTCACGGGTGCCATGAACCGCCGCATCGGCCGTGCTGAAGCAGCTAACGGGGGCACGCTCTTCTTGGACGAAGTCGGTGACCTTACGATGCAGACGCAGGTGAAGCTGTTGCGCTTCTTGCAGGAACGCACCTTCAGCCGAGTGGGGAGCAACGAGGAACTCCATTCCGACGTGCGCTTCTTGGCCGCGACGAGCCGCAATCTCGAAGAACTGATAGCGCAGGGCAAGTTCCGCGAAGACCTTTTCTACCGCCTGAACATTTTCCCGATTTCGATGCCCGACCTTGCGAAGCGCAAGTCCGACATCATCCTGCTCGCGGAGCATTTTATCGAGAAGATGAACCTCCGCTACAGCAAGAAGGTTGCGCGTCTTTCGACAACGGCCATCAACCTGCTCATGAGCTACCATTGGCCGGGCAACGTGCGTGAACTCGAAAACTGCATTGAACGTGCTGTGCTTACGGCGAGTGACGACTGTATCCACAGCTACAACCTGCCGCCATCGTTGCAGACGAGCCTGAGTGTCGGGAACGACGGGACGGTTTCTACGAAGATTGCCCCGCTCGAGGTGATGATGAACAATTACGAACGCGAAATCATTACGGAAGCTATCAAGCGCAACAACGGGAACCTCTCTGCCGCCGGTCGTGACCTGGGCGTGTCTCCGCGCATGATGAACTACCGTATGAACAAACTCGGCATCAAGTCCGGACGCTAAAACAGCATCTTTACGCCGATGCCTATCAGGATAATCCCCGCGATGATTTCGGGGATTTTTGTCTTGAATCTCTTGGCGGCGTGGCGTCCGATTTCGTAGCCGATGACACCCATGGCGAAACTCGCGAATGCGATGGAAGATGTCGCGATGGCCATGTTCGCGTTGATGAATGCAAACGAGATTCCCACTGCGAATGCATCGATGCTTGTCGCGACCGAGAGTAGCAGGATGTTGGCGACGGTGAGGTTCTTGGCCGCGATCTCTTCGCCTTCCTTTTCTCCGGCATCGCCGTGGATGGCTCCCCACATCATGCGTAATCCCAGGATGCAGAGTATCGTGCAGGCGATGGGCGTGCCTACGGAGCTGAACCAGCGCTCGGCGAAACTTCCGAGGAAATACCCGAGGAGCGTCATTCCGCCCTGGAAAATGCCGAAACTTACCGCCTGGAGCAGCGCTCGGCTATAGCGGATTCCCGACTTGGAAAGCCCTGTAGCGATTGCGACAGCGAAGCAGTCCATGGCTTCCGCTATTGCGATGATGACGATTTCAACGATTCCCATTTTGGATTTTTCTTGTGTCGGGGCTAAAAATTAGAAAATATGCGATGGAATTGGGTGTTCCATGTCACTTTTTACGGATTTCATGTTGCGCCCTTGTTCATTTCTTGAAAAAAAGGTTATTTTGTAAAAAACGTATAGCGGAGGTTCCCGATGAAAAAAATTGCTTTTTTGCTGTTCGCGTGCTCTGTCGCGTTTGCGCAGGTCGATGATAGTGGCTATGAAGAAGTCGGGAATGAAGAGGTTGCCGCTGGTGCTGATTCTTCCGTCCAGGCGCCCGCTCCGCAAGAGGAATCCATGGCGACGCCTCTGCCACAAGAAAGCGCATCTCCTGCACCGGAACCGCCTGCGCGTGTGGAACCTATCGTCTATGACGATACCAAGGCGGTACAGCCTGCTGCTCCGAAAGAGGAATCCTGGGAGGATGCCTGGCAGAAGAGACGTCAAAATGTCAGCGTCTTTTTTGGATTCCTGCCGCTCTCCTCTTGGCTGGATATCATTATCCATGCGGCGCATAAAGATGATCGTGACCCGGATGTGATCGCCTATTCTCTCGGCTACGGTTTCGAACTGTTCTACCTTTTGGAAGTGGGGGTCATGGTCGACTATACGACCGTGGACAGTCACGCGATTATCTCGGTCATTCCGAGAATCAAGCTGAACTACCTGAACTTCAAATATTTCAGGCTCTATTCCTATGCAGGCATTGGCGGCGTGTTCTGGTATGACGGCCACGGACTGATGTTCAATGTCGGTGTTCTCGGTTTCGAATTGGGAGGCCCCATCTCCGTGTTCGGCGAATATGGGTTAGGGCAGGCCGGAATGCTGATCTGCGGTGTCAAGTACGCTTTCTAGCCGTTTTTCCTGTCGAACGTTTCGAGCTTCACCTCGCGGACATTTTCCGAGATGATTTCGATGGTTATCTTGTGCGTGATGTCGCCGGTATCGCCGTCGAGCCTTTCGGGCCATTCGATGAGCGTGATGCCTTTTGAAAGGTAGTCGTGGTCCAGGCCGACTTCGTAGAGCTCTGCGCCCGGTTCCAGACGGTAGAGGTCGAAATGGAAAAGGGGAGGCTCGTTCGGGTATTCGTGCAGGATGGTGTAGGTGGGGGAACAGACGGAACCTTCAAAACCGAGTCCCTTACAGATTCCCCGGCTCATTACCGTCTTGCCGGCCCCCAGGTTCCCGTATAGGGCGACCATGTCGCCCGGCCTGAGCGATTTGCCGAATTCCACGGCCCAGTTGTAGGTCTCTTCTTCGCTATTGAAGGTCATCTACAGCTTGTCCTTGAACTGCTCGTACGTGAACTTGTGTAGCAGGTGGAATTTGCCTTCCATGTCGAACTTGCCGATGCTCGGGTGCCTTACCCCGTTGAAGAAAGTAGTCTTCACCATGGTGTAGTGGATCATGTCCTCGAAAATAATCCTGTCGCCGACCTTTAGCGGGTTGTCGAAGGAAAAGTCCCCGAGCTGGTCGCCCGCAAGGCAGGAACATCCGGTTAGTTTGTATGTAAACTTCTTTTCGCCGGGCATTCCGGAACCCGTAACTGCAGGCCTGTAGGGCATTTCGAGGCAATCGGGCATGTGGGCGCTCACAGAAATGTTCAGGATGGCGATGTCCATTTCGTTGTGGACGATGTCCTCGACCGTAGCTACCAGTTCGCCGGTTTGCCAGCCGACCGCTTCCCCCGGTTCCAGGATGACTTCGACTCCAGGATGGCGCTGCCTGAAACTGTTGATGATGCGCACGAGGTCGTCCCTGTGGTAGTCTTTGCGTGTGATGTGGTGGCCGCCACCAAAGTTTACCCATTTCATGCGGTCGATGTACTTGCCGAAGTGCTGTTCGAAAGCCGAGAGAACACCTTCGAGTGCGTCGGCGTCCTGCTCGCAGAGGGCATGAAAGTGAAGCCCTTCGATTCCATCCAGGAGTTCCGGTTTGAATTCTGCCTCGGTGACGCCGAGTCTCGAAAACCTGCCGCAAGGGTTGTAGATGTCGGTTTCTACGGTCGAAAATTGCGGGTTGACGCGGATGCCGGCGCTCACGCCTGCGGCAAGGGTCTTTGCCTTGAACCGCGCCCACTGGCTGAAGCTGTTGAAGCTGATGTGGTCGGCAAGCGAGAGGATCTGGTCGATTTCGTCATTGCCATAGACTGGGGCGAATACGTGGACCTCTTTTCCCATTTCTTCGCGGGCAAGGCGAGCTTCGTTGAGGCTCGAGGCGGTGGCTCCGGGGAGGTAGCGTGCGATGAGCGGGAAGGAACGCCAAAAACTGTAGCCTTTGAGGGCGCAGATTATCTTGGCGCCAGTTCTTTTTTGGATATCGTCCAGGATTTCCATGTTCCGGACGAGCCTTTTTTCGTCTAGAACGAAGCAGGGACTGGGGACTTGGGTGTAATCGAGCATGCCCCAAATATAAAATTGTGCCCCGTTTTTGTGTAGACTGCTTTTTTTTGCCGTTTTTTGAGTTGACCGAGCCTTTTTTTTAACTCTTTAACTAAATTTTAGACGATGATTTTGTCTATACATAAGTGTATTTTTGCAGCGTTTGTATCCCTTGCTTTTGCGGGGGTGTCTTTTGCACAACAACCCGTCGACTCTGTCGTCGCATCCCGTGGCGCACAGGGGACTCTCGACGAGATGATTCAGCACAAGCTGGATTCCTTGAACTCCGCAAACCAGTCCAGTGCCCCTAAGGCTAATTCCGATAGCCTTGCGAAGGCGAAGGCCGACAGCGTGCGCAAGATGATCCAGGCGGGCAAGTATGTCCAGCGTGCCAAGTATGACAAGAGTAACTTCGACCACTGGAAGGTCGATACGCTTTTCCAGAAGAAGGTCAAGGACCAGGTCAACGGCGTGTGGCGCACTCCCATCGTGGCCCACGGCCACGCATTCCGCGATGCCGAACTCCAGTTCAACATGAACGACACGCTTACGGGTGCCACCCGCACCTATGCGTCTGCCGACCGCTACCAGAAGACGGGTGACTACGCCTACAAGGCCCGTTACCGTTTCGACAACGATTCTTCCATGGTGACCCGCGAAGTGTTCCGCGACCGTCAGGTCATCCGCTGGGACTACGTGACTTTCAAGATTTCGGGCGATACGCTCAAGCACAACCTGAAGAAGCTCGAGTTCCGCGACCTGAATGACAACTGGCTTAACGCACTTCAGGGCTTCGAGAATGTTCCTCCCGAGAATTACGTTCGCGACCAGAAGGCCTCTGACGAACTTAAGAAGCAGGATCAGGCCAAGGCTAAATCCAAAAAATAAGGGCTTTTGATGAAACGGATAGCCCTCTGTTTCGGGACGCTTTTTCTAGGCGTTCTGTTTTTTTCTGTCTGGACGCTGGTGTCTGGTCCGGTCGACGTTCCGTTCTCGAAATTACTCGATTCACTCATGTCTCCGGATTCTTCAATGGTGTCGCGGATCCTTTGGGAGCTCCGCATCCCGAGGGTGGCTGCCGCCGTCCTTGCCGGGATGTCGCTTGCCGTGTCGGGCCTTTGCCTACAGACGGTGTTCCGCAATCCCCTGTGCGGGCCCTTTGTGCTTGGCATCAGCAGCGGTGCAAGTTTTGGCGTTGCGCTTGCGTTGCTTGCGGGAATTAGTATCGGACATTTTGGAACGCTCGGGGCTGCATCTGTCGGTGCGCTCGTCGTCACTCTTGTGATTATCGCGTTCGCATCCAGGTTCTCTCAGAGCTCGGTCTTGCTTGTGGCGGGACTTTTGCTTGGCTACTTTATCGATGCCCTGGTGAGCCTCCTGATTGCCGGGGCCGAAGGCGAAAGCCTCCAGGTGTATGTGGCATGGGGCTTCGGGAGTTTCGGGCGGCTCACGCTTGACGGCATCTGGGTGTTTGCCCTGGCGGTCGCGGTCGGACTTTTGCCGGTGGTCCTGTCCATGCGCTACCTGAATTCAGCTCACCTGGGCGATGAATTTGTTCGCGGACTGGGCATCCAGGTCGGGCGTTCGAGGCTTTGCGTCCTTGTCGGTTCGAGCATTCTCGCCGGCGCAGCGACGGCGTTCTGCGGGCCTGTCGCCTTTATCGGAATTGCCGTGCCGCACTTGTCTTATCTGATGTTCAGGACAACGAACCATCGGGTTCTTCTGCCGGGCTCAGCATTGTGCGGTTCGTTGCTCGCGTTGGTAGCGGGTGTGTTTCCGCAATGGATTCCTTTGAACGCAGTGCTGAGCGTTGTTGGTGTTCCGGTTATTTTGTATGTACTCGTGCGCGGGGCGCGGCAGGGGAGGTCGCTATGAATTCTGCTGATGAACTCCTGCAAGTCGAGAATTTGCTTTTTGGCTATCCGGGACGGGAACCGTTTACGTCGGCTTTCGATTTCGAACTGCATGGTGGTGAAGTCGTTGCCTTGATGGGCGAAAACGGATGTGGCAAGAGTACGCTTTTGAAGACGTTTGCTGGCCTATTGTCCCCGCGGGGCGGGACGGTCCTGCTTTGCGGCAGGACCGTTTCAGCCGCGCGCTCGGCCGACCGCATGTCGGACCGCGAGCGTGCGCGGCTGGTGGCGCTCGTCCGCATGGGCGTCGCGCCTCCCGCCCGCATGACGGTGCGCGAGTTCGTTAGCCTTGGCCGAACGCCTTATTCGGGAATCCTCGATGGAAGAAGTGCAGAAGACGAAAAGTGCATTTTTGATGCGATGGATCTTCTTGATGTCTCGCGCTTTGCGGATCGCGCCATTGCGGAATTGAGCGACGGCGAACGCAGCCGTGTCTTCTTGGCTCAGGCGGTCGCGCGGGAGGTGCGCGTCCTGTTGTTGGATGAGCCTAATGCGTTCCTCGATATTCCGCGAAGCCATGCGCTCTTCCGTACCCTTCGGTCGTTGGCGCATGACCGCAACATGGGAATTGTTGTGTCGACGCATTCGCTCGAATATGCGGAAAGGTACAGCGACCGGATTGCCGTCCTCGATAGCGGAACCATTCGTGTCGCCCCTGCATCCAATGCCCGTGCCGAAGGACTCTTCGGCTGGACGGGCGAATTCTAGGTGTTAAATATGAAAATCGTTTTGTTCAGTCTTGTATTCGCGTTGTTCCTGATAGGATGTTTCTCATTCAATAGCGACAGTGCGCAGAAACACCTCTTTTGGAAGGTCTCGGATTCCAATTCCAGTGTCTATCTTCTCGGAAGTGTGCATTTTGCGGATTCCTCGTTCTATCCGCTCGCTTCCGAGATAACGGATGCGTTTGAACATTCGGACGAACTGGGTGTCGAACTCGACATGAGCGATACTTCCGTTGTCAAGGAAATTATGGTGCTTTCTGCGCAGCGCGGTCTGCTCCCGGATGGTGAAAGCCTTGACAAGATTTTACCTGCGGATGTGCAGAGCTCGCTCGATAGCCTCTGCATGGCGTGGTACATTCCGTTAGGGACGTTCAACCCATACAGGCCTTGGGCAGCGGCAATGACCTTGAGTTCCGTAGCCATACAGCGAAGGGGCTTCCATCCTGAATATGGAATAGACCTTTATTTTCTCATGGCTGCCCGCAAAATGGGGAAACCTATTGTTTCGCTCGAAACGGTCGAAGAACAGGTCAATGCGCTTTCGGGCGAGGGAATCCCAGATTCTCTAGGCATTTACTACATGAGGAGTACGCTGCGCGATATGCCGCTGCTCGATTCGAGTATCACGCTGATGATGCGTGCGTGGAAAACCGGCGATGTCGCAATGTTCCGCGATGCTATGGAATTGGAATCGCACCCGAAGGATGCTCAGGATTCGCTTCTGACAGAGGAACTCAACGAGCGCATCTATACTTCGCGTAACCGCAAGATGGCAAAAACGGTCGAAGGCTTGTTGGCCTCCGACCGCAAGGTCTTTATCGTCGTAGGTGCGGCGCATCTGGCAGGGAAGGACGAAAACGCCATAGAACTTCTCCGCGCCAAGGGCTTCACTGTCGAACAGAAGTAATTACTTCTTGAATTTCTTCAAGATTGCGGCGGCCTTCACGAACTGCTGCTTCACGGATTTGGGACCGGTGCCGCCTTCGATGTTACGGCGACTTACGCTGTATTCGAAGGTGAGGGTCTTCTTCATCTGCTTGACGTTCGGAACACCGGCGCTGGCCCAGGCCTCATCAGAGAGGTCCGTGAATTCGAGGCCTTGGCGGGCGGCTTCGCCGACCAGGCTACCGACCACGTGGTGGGCATCGCGGAACGGCACGCCAGATTCGACCAGCAAGTCAGCGAGGTCGGTGGCCAGCAGCGCCGGCAGCATCTTCGCGTGCATCTTGTCGAAATTGAAATGTGCGCTTTCCAAGGCTTCCTTCATGACGCGGAGAATCACCTTCACGTTATGGACGGAGTCGAAAACCGGTTCCTTGTCTTCTTGCAGGTCGCGGCTGTAGCTGAGCGGCGCACCCTTCACCAGCGTGTAGAGGGCGCTGAAGTTGCCGAGCATGCGGCCGGACTTTCCGCGGATAAGTTCCATGGAGTCGGGGTTCTTCTTCTGCGGCATCATGGAAGACCCGCTAGAGAAGGCATCGTGCAGGGTGAGGTAGCCGAATTCGCTGGTGCTCCAGTTCACGAAGTCTTCGGCGTAGCGGCTCATGGTGTTTGCGATAATGGCGAGGTCGGCTTCGAATTCGAGCATCATGTCGCGATGGCTCACGGCGTCGATGCTGTTCGGGCTAACGCCGTTAAATCCCAGTTCCTTTGCCACCAAGGCGCGGTGGTACGGGAATGCGGAGCCTGCCATGGCACCGCTACCGAGCGGGAGTTCGCTGTGGAGTTCCAGGAAGTTGTCGAGGCGCTTCACGTCGCGGCTCACGGCAAAGAACATGCTCATCAGGTAATGGCTGAAGTAGATGGGCTGTGCCTGCTGCAGGTGCGTGTAGCCCGGCATCATCTTGCCGAAGTACTTTTTCGCGAGGTCGAGCACCGTTTCCATCAGGCTCACTTCGAGAGCGCGGATTTCGGTGGCGCGGTGACGCATGTAGAGTTTGAAGTCCGTGCAGACCTGGTCGTTACGGCTACGGCCCGTGTGAATCTTCTTGCCGAGTGCACCGATGCGTTCGGTGAGCACGCGTTCCACGGCCATATGGATGTCCTCGTCGGATTCCTTCCACAGGTTCTTGCCGGCCTTGTAGTCCTTGAGGATGCTCTCGAGTCCGTCGCAAATCTTCTTGTAGTCGGCCTTGCTTAACACACCGGATTCCACCAGGCCCTTGCCGTGGCCGATGCTTCCTTCGATGTCCTCTTCGATGAGTTCGGCGTCGAATTGCAGGCTGAAGCTCAGGTCCACCATGCTCTGCGCCATGCCGCTAGCGAAACGGCCGGTCCACATGTTGGTCTGGGTGCCTTTTTTCGAAGTGTTTTTTCCGTTGGTCTTTGCCATGATTAATGTCCTTTTGTTTTTCATGCGCAAATATAGAATTTTATTGTTTCTCGTATGTCGCCGCTGGTTTATAGCCTTGATATGCAGGAACCCCGAAGATTAAGAAAGTGTCTCTTTTTTCTATATTTTTACGTGAAATGAAACAATTATTAGATTTTGACAGCGAGCATTTGTGGCACCCGTATGCAGCGCTGAAAAATACTCCCGCAAGATTTCTTGCCAAGACAGCTCACGGAACAACGATAGAAACGGCAGACGGCTTGAAACTGATTGATGCCGTGTCTAGCTGGTGGTGCATGGCGCACGGGCACAATGCACCTGAAATTGTCGAGGCGATTCAAAAACAAAGTGAAAAGATGTGCCATGTGATGTTCGGCGGTTTTACGCACGAGCCCGCAATTGAGCTTGGCGAAAAGCTGGTGAATTTTTTGCCCGAAGGACTCGACAAGATTTTCTTTGCGGATTCGGGAAGCATTTCTGTGGAATGTGCCGCCAAGATGGCAGTGCAGTATCAGTATTCCCTCGGACATTCGGAGCGCTGCAAGTTGGTCGCCTTGAAGGGCGGCTACCACGGCGATACCGCTGGGGCGATGGCGCTTTCTGACCCGGACGGCATGCATACGCTTTTCCGCGGAATCATGCCGCACCATTACTTTGCGGAACGTCCGAACTGCCGTTTTGATAGCGCCTGGGATGACAGCGATTTTGTTTCGATGGAACACGTCGTCGAAGAACATAAGAATGAAATTGCTGCCGTAATTTGCGAGCCCATTTTCCAGGGCGGAAACGGCATGTGGCTTTACAATGCCGGGTATCTCAAGCGACTCCGCGAACTCTGCGACCGTTATGGAATTTTGCTGATTCTAGACGAAATTGCCGCTGGCTTTTACCGAACGGGGCCGCGATTTGCGATGATGCATGCGGGAATAAAGCCGGATATTATGTGTATTGGCAAGGCGCTCACGGGCGGAAGCATTACGATGGCGGCCTGTGTTGCGTCCGAGAAGGTCGCCGAAACGATTACGAACAGCAAGATTCCTGCATTCATGCATGGTCCCACCTACATGGCGAACCCGCTCGCCTGCGCTGCGGGAATCGCTTCGTTAACGTTGTTCGAAAACCGTGATTATGCGGGGGAGGTTGCTCGAATCGAAGCTCGCCTCCGCGCCAATCTGGAACCGCTCCGTGCGCTTGAAAATGCGGCCGACGTGCGTGTTCTCGGCGCTATCGGAGTCTTGGAACTGAAGGCGAAACCTTCCGCAGACGACATTCTGTGCGTGATTCGCGAAACCGGCGTGTGGCTCAGGCCTTTCTGCAATTACGTGTATACGATGCCTCCGTTCATTACGACCGATCCTGAAATCGACCGCATCTGCGAAGCCATCAAGATGATTGGCGAATGTGAACCCGCGCCTGTCGTAGAAGGCGAAGACGAATTTCATGAGTGATATGGATTATTATAGCTTGAAAATGCGTGCCTCGCAGCAAGTGGGCGAGGGCGAACAGAAACGTGAGCAGCACATATCCGGTGCCGAGCGCATCGTGAACCGGGATTCTGTTGAGGCTGTGTGTGCGGCGATGGTGCGCCGGGCCATGACGCATTCCAAGGGCGACCCGGATTTCATCAACGTGAAAATCGAGAAGATTCACGAAAGCGATATCCAGATTTTGAAGGCCTTGCCGGTGACGCGTGTAGACGTGGAAACATGGCAGGAAGGGTTGGAGAAGGCTTTTGGGTTGGTCGGTAAAGCTGTGATGGAAGTTCATAAAGAAAGTTCCCTGAGCGTGCCGAAGGGAACGAGTGAAAAAGCCTGCCTTCAAAACTTCGCCGCAAATTTGCCAGAACTTTTGCGGGCGACATTTCCGATGCGCGGCGCGATGCTGTACGATATCGCGACGTGCGAACGCCTGGAACCTGACCACGAACGCGGCGTGCGTGCGACTTATATGGATGCGCTGCATTCGAGCGAAGTGGACAGTTGCAAAAATCACTTTAACGAAGCCATCGTGCTTGCGACCAAGGTGGCAAACGCCCCGGGGATGGTTGCGGAATTTTGCGTGAGCGACGACCCGAACTACGTGACGGGCTATGTGGCGAGCAAGGAACTCGGCTACGTACGCATCATGAAGATGAAGGAAATGGGCGACGAAAACGGAGGCCGCATTTTCTTGTTCGATTCGCGCAAGGCATCTGCCGAAGAGTGTATCGAGTACTTGCAGAAGAAGAAAATTTTGGTGGATGTCGGGGCATGAGTCGCATTCTTGACATTTTTACGAAAGACGCTTTGGAAACGGCTCGGGCGAATAACACTTACCGCACCATGCGCTTGATGGAAACGCCGGAATCGTCGTGCGTGAAGATTCGCATGCCCGATGGCGATTCGCAGGAACAGATTCTGCTGGCTTCCAATTCATACCTGGACTTGGCGAACGTCGACGAACTCAAGCAGGCGATGGTCCAGGCGGTTTTGGAGTGGGGAACAGGAAGCGGCGGCGCTCGCCTTACGACAGGCAACAAGTCTCCGCATCAGGAATTAGAGGAATTTATCGCAAAATTCAAGGGTGAAGAATCTGCCATCACGTTCAATACGGGTTACATGGCGAATGTCGGCACGATTTCGGCTTTGTGCGGCAAGAACGACTTTATTTTTAGCGATGAACTGAACCACGCGAGCATTATTGACGGCATCCGCCTTTCGCGAGCCAAGTGCTTTGTCTATAAGCATAACGACATGGCAGATTTGGAACGCGTGATTTCGACAGCCAAAGCAGAATTCAGCACACGTGAAAAGCCTGCAGAACAAGATGCGCGGACCTTTCGTGGGCTTATCGTGACCGATGCTGTTTTCAGCATGGATGGCGACCTTGCGAACTTGCCGGAACTTCTTCGGATTGCGCACGAAAGCGAATGCCTCCTGATGATTGACGAGGCGCACGCCACGGGCGTGCTCGGCAAGACCGGGCGAGGCCTTGCCGAACACTACGGCTGTGCTCATGCCGACGTAACCGTCGGCACATTGAGCAAAGCCGTTGCCGCCGAAGGCGGCTTCGTGGCGGGCAAGCAGCAGCTGATTGATTTCCTCCGCAACAAGGCCCGCAGCTTTATTTTTACAACAGCGATGGCTCCTGCCGTTGCCGCGGCCGCCTGCAACAACTTGCGCTACATCGATGCGCATGCTGAACGCGTGCAGAACTTGCGTGATAACGTGAAATTTTTCTGCGATGCCTTGCTGCATGAAGGCGTGAACGTCGTCCAGTCCCCGTCTGCGATTGTTCCGATTGTCATCGGCGACGAAGCCTGCGCGCTTAAAATATCCGCAGCGCTTCAAGATGCGGGAATACTTATCCCCGCAATTCGTTACCCCACTGTTGCCAAGGGGCAAGCCCGCCTACGCGCAAGCCTGATGGCCACGCACACGCACGAACAGCTCCAAGCCGCCGCAACAGTAATTGCGCAAGCAGTAAAGGAGTGTGTATGAGTAAAGGATATTTCGTCACAGCCACCGGAACGGATGTCGGCAAGACCTTTATCACCGCCCTTCTCGTTAAAAAGTGGCGCGATTTCGGCATCGATGCGGGCTACTACAAGGCCGCCCTCAGCGGCGCAGAACTCCGCGACGGCAAATGGGTCGCCGGTGACGCCGACTATGTGAAAAACATTGCAAATCTTCCCGATACGCAAGAACAGCTCGTGAGCTACATCTATAAAGAAGCCGTCTCGCCACATCTCGCCGCCCGCAAAGAAGGCAACCCCGTAGAACTTTCGAAAGTCCAGGCTGATTTTGAAGCGGCTTGCGCTCGCCATGAATTCATTTTTGCCGAAGGCAGCGGGGGAATCATTTGCCCCATCCGCTACGATGATCAGAAAATTTTCCTCGTCGATATCATGAAGACGCTGGGCCTTCCGCTGCTTGTCGTAACGACGGCGGCCCTCGGCTCCATTAACGCTTGCGTGCTCACCGTAGAATACGCCCGTAGCCGCGGCCTTGATGTTCGCGGACTCATCGTGAACCGCTATGGTTGTAGCGGCAACCTGGAAATGGAAGACGACAACATCCGCATGATGCAGGATTTGACAGGTCTCGAAATCCTTGCAAAAGTGAAAGACGGCGACACCGATTTAGGTGTGCAGCCGTTTTAGTCTGGTGGTTTATTTTACGATAACGTTCGCTTCGAATCGGATCCCGTTGCCGCGAATGATTGCAACGTATCGTCCTGCAGAAAGGTTGTCAAATCTTACTGCTCCATAAGATGTTTTGCTTTGGGCAAGAACTTGACCTAATGGCGAAATCAAGATAATGTCAACGGAATGGCCGATTGTATTGATGATGATGCTTTTGCCCTCCGAATAAATGTGGGGGAGGGAAAGGCTTCTTTTTTGCGAAGCAAGGCTGTTTGAGGAATCGCCAGAAACAATTCCAGAAGAATCCTGTTTGGAACTGTCTGCTTTCGTCGTGTCGCCCGCGGCGTACAGCGGGGCGAGCGCTTCGGCCCACAGGTGGTGCATCGCCTGCCCGCCCTTCTTGTCGCCGTTCGGGTGAACGCCGTCGCTCGCGAGCTGTTCCGGATGTTCTTTGAAGTAGGCGAAAAAGTCGGGACCCTTCGGGAGGTTGTTTTCTTCGGTCAGCTTGTCGACAGCCTCGAGGAATGCGGGGTTCACCTGCCAGCCCGCCTTGGAAGAATCTGTCGCGATGATGCGGGCGATAATCGGGGTGATTCCGTGCGCCTTCGCCGAATCGATAATCGTCTGCATGTTCTTTTTGTATGTGGCGAGGTTCCAGTCACCACCACCCCAGGCATCGTTCGTGCCCATCTCGATGGCCCAGAACTTCACGTTGCCTGCGTACTCCAGGTATTCGCCCAAGTGCTCGACGACCTCGGAACTGTTGATGCAGCCGATGCCTCCGCGGAGCATGGCGGGCGTGTATTCCGGGAACTTCGCGTGAATGATTTGCGCCGTCGTGGAGTCGGTATCCTGCTGCTTGATTCCCATCTGGCTGATGCTTGTGCCCATGAAGAACCACGTGTCGGTACCACCCGCGCTCATGTCGAATGCCTCGATTTCGAGAATCTGGCCCACGTCGCCTTCACTCACGAACTTGAACCACGACTTTCCCGCAAATTCGATGTCGACGCCGCGCGCCATTACGGGATTGTTCTTGACGCTTGCCGCCTCGACCCAGTCGCCGTCTTTGCCGTCGGTGGAATTCGCGGAGGTCAAAATCTTGAAATTCGAAAGCGCGACGCCGCTATGCCCGCAGCCGCTCGTAAAGTCGGTAGCCCAGGCGCAATCGCCGAACGATTCCCAGTTGATTCGCAGTTTCGTGGGACCTTCGCCCACGTTCAGCGCGATTTCCTTGGCGTTACTGCTCTTCCAGTTCGTCAGGTAACCGTCTGTTAAATAATCGGTCGTTGCCGCCCCCGTATGTGCCGGCAAACCGCCAGAAACCAACTTGTTCGGGACTATGGCGTTTGCCAAACCAACCCAGAAAAACACAGTAGAGGCGACAACGACTTTTTTGTTCATGTATCCCATACACACATCCATTTTTTTTGTCCAGTTATTTCTTGAGGTAAAGCGTATTCACGACGTGGCCCTGCACCTGCTTGCGGATGACGTAGCGGCCCTGCGGAAGCCCCTGCGTAGTGAGTCCCACGTAGTGGCCGTTCATGTCGAAAATTCCGATGGTGGTTGCCGTCCCGAGCAGGCGCGGTGCGGTCGCGATGCGGGTCGTGCCGGAGTCGGGAGGCGTTACTGTCGTATCGGGAGTGACGTCCGCCGTGTAGTTGTCCCAGCCGGGCATGTCCTCGAGAGAAAGGACTCGTTCGTCGTCCATGTTGCTCTTCCACACGGCGTCCTTCGTCTGGCCGGGCCAGGTTCCGCTCCAGGTGCTATACCACGGCATCCACCAGCTCCATACCGCTTCGTCGGTATGCATGTTGTTCACGTCGGGGATAGGCCCGTTTTCGCTGAGTGCGAGAATCTTCGTGCCGTTCGATGCGCTCTTGAACTTGTCGAAGGCGCTTGCGTTGCTGGAATGGTCGTTTGCGCTGTTGTAGATGTCGATGGAGAGCACGTCGTAATATTCGCTGCCCGGATTCCAGGAGGTGACGGTACTCCCTTCGGGGTTGAACACCCAGATCATGTTCTTCACGCCCTTGACTTTCACCATGCGGTCATAGACAAGGCGATAGAGGGCGGCGAACTGGTCGCCCGAATTGATGCTCCACCAGAACCATTTGCCGCCCGCTTCGTGCAGGGGGCGGAAAATGCCCGCCACGCCTTCTTTCTGCAGTTCGAGGAAGTAGTCGGCGATGTGGTCGATGTCGGCGATGATTCCCTTGTAGGCTGCACTTTCGGTGTTCCATTCGGTAGTGCCGGCCTTGAATCCGGTCGCGAAATCGAAGGTCGTGTATCCCTGGCCGTTGTCTGCGCCCTGGATATAGAACGCGTCATCCTTGTCGAGCGGGTCTTTCCAGTGCCAGGTGAATGCGGGAATGCCGCCAGCCTTCCAGAGGCCCTTTGCAATGGATATCGCCTTGTTGGTGTATTCCATATTCCAGCTTTGCGATGCACTCGGACCTGTTGCGAAAAGGAAGTCGAGGCCGACAAGTACCGGGTACTTGCCCGTGCGCGTGTAGATGTACTTCACGTCGTCGTGGGTCTTGAAGTCGGCGCCCAGGGTGTATCCGCTCATGTCGCCGGTCATGATGCCGCTAATCGTTTTTTTGCCGAAGTTCTCGCGCAAGAAACTGTAGAGCTTCACGGCGCTTTCGGTCGCGTTCGGGGTGACCGGGGTCGCGGAGAGCTTGAAGGGGGAGGATTCGTAGGGTTCCACGTCGATATAGTCCACGCTGATCCAGCCCCAGTACTTTTCGAGTGAGATGGTGTTCGTGCCCGCCTTGAGCGTGACGACGGTCGAGACGTCGGACCAGTTGGAGGTGCCCTCGAAGTCGACGGTACCCGAGGTGGCGCCGTTGACCACGATGTAGTTCGCCTTGAAATCGCCCGCCTTGTAGCGGATGGTCACCTGGTACTTGCCCGCCTTTTCTGCGGTGACGCCCGCGAAGGTGATGTTGCCTTCCTGCATGTCGGCGTAACCCGTGCCCGAGACGCCCGAGGCGTTGACATTTTTGGCACCTCCGGAGAGCGTTGCCGATTCCGCCTCGTACTTGGTGGCAAATGCCGCCGTCGAGACGCACAGACCGAGAATTGCGAATTTAAGGCCGATATTCATTAGAACTCCTTGGTTATACTGAATATACCTTGTTTTGCGGGTTGCCGCCAGCAAAATGTCCACGGGTGTGGACAAAAAAGTCAACATTGTTGTGAAAAAATTTACAAATTGACCCGAAAAAATTGGAAATTTAATAGCGAGAAACTATATTTATACCGGCAGGCCCGCCATGTTTTCGAAAAACAAGATCAACATATACGACTATTCCGACTACCGCAAGTTTTTGCAGGAGTTCTACGAACTGGAAAAGTCGCTGGACCCGACGTTCAGCTACCGCGTGTTCGCCACTGCGGTCAATATGGATGCGAGCCTCCTGGTAAAGATTTTGCAGGGCAAGCGCCACGTTTCGCCCAAGTGCATCGAGACGTTCGTGCAGTTCTTCCGCTTCAAGGAGGCGAAGGCGGAGTATTTCCGCGAGATGGTCGCCTACGGGAAGGCGAAAACCGACGAGCAGGTGCGCAAGCATTTCGAGACGCTGCAGAAGATGCGCCCTGCCGCCTGCCGCGAGCTGGACGAGGCCCGCTACCGCTATTTTCAGCAGTGGTTCTACCCGATGATACGTTCGGCCCTCGACGTGTTCGACTACCGCGGCCCGCAGGATGCCGCAAAGCTCGGCGAGAGCAGCGTCCCGAAACTCACCGCCACGCAGGTACAGGCCGCAGTAGACGCGCTGTTGCAGCTCGGGCTCGCGCATACCCGCAAGGACGGCCGCGTGGTGCCTACCGAGGCCCACCTCAAGACGAAGGAACACTGGCTGAGCGCCTGCATCAGCGACTACCAGGCGAGCATTGCGGAACTTGCCCGCAAGTCCATCGCCGATACCCCCAAGGAAAAGCGCGATATCAGCACGCTCACGATGGCGCTCGACTCGAAACAGATTGAAAAAATCCGCGAAATCCTCGCCGAGACGCGAAAATCCATCGTAAATGTGGTCAATGCGATGCCTTCGCAAATTTGCGACAGCGTTTATCAGTTAAATTTCCAGTTGTTCCCGATGATGAAAAAGGAAGAACGATGAAAAGGGCTGTGGAGTGTTTAATATTGGGCGTGGCCTTGCTTGCCGGTTGTTCCGACAGCGGCTCCGAGACTGCAGGCGCCACGAGCGAGACGACGAACGGGATTGCCGTCGCGGTGTATGATGTAAATCGCGATCCGATTCCTCAGGCGCGTGTTACCTTGTATTCGAAGGCAGATTTTGCAGTAGTCAATAGTGCCGTCGCCAACGATTCGGGACTAGCCCACTTCGATTCGCTCGCAGAAGAATGTTCCAGCGGGAACTGCTTTGTCGAAGGTATCGCCGGGGCAGATTCCGCACTCATGAACTGGAGCGAATTCAAGCCCGCGGTTTCTGAAACCGAAATTGCAACGCAAATCGAGCTCGCCCCGTCGGCATCGCTCACGCTGCGTACGGGAGCGACGACTGACGAAGAGGTCTTTGAATTCCTGCGCTTGGAATCTACCCCCTACATGGCCTCGCGCTCCGGAAGCGATTACGTATTCGCTCACGTCCCCGCAGGCATGTTCACCGTGGTCGCCGGAGATTCCGCTGTCGCCACGTTCTCGCTCGAAGCAGGAGCCGAAGCCGACACGCTCGTGAACGTTCCCGGAAAGACCCGCGAATTCGTCTTCGAGGATTTTGACGATGGCGACAGCCTGAACAACCTCGCGAAGACTTACAAGAACTACGGCTGGTACTATATCGCCTCGGGTACGGCAACCTGGATAAAGCCCGATTCTGCAGGCGGATTCGGCAGTGCCATCGTGGACGGTGACCGCGGGAAACATCTTTCCCTGCAGTTCGATTTGGGCGATTCCGGCTACGTGCTTCTCGGCACGCATCTCGGGCTCGACACGGGCTATTACGACCTGAGCGCGCTCACCGCCATCCGCATGAAGGTTCGCGGGGACTGCGATTTCAGTTTCGCGCTGGAACACTACAAGGATCTTGGCGACAATAACTTCCAGAAATCGCTCTGGCACGCGACTGCCGACACCGCCTGGAAGGAATTCGTGTTCAGGCCCGGCAGGGAAAAGCTAAATGCATCCGTGTACCAGGTGGAATGGAAAAATATCGCCCACGAAATCGGGTTCGTGAGCATCTTTGCCAGTAGCGGCAGTTTCCTCGAAATCGACGAAATCGTCTTTGAAGGCGTAGAATTCTAGCTTCTGCCTATTCCTCCAGCACGTGCCGGAGCGTATCGAGGAAAAGTTCGCCTGCGCGCGTGAACTGCTGGCCCCGCCGCCAAATGATGTACATGTTGGTGGTGAGCTCGGGCATGAGCGGCCTGAAGCAAAGACGCGAACTGCGGCTCGTATCCACCAGGCCGTCGAAAGTGAGCAGGTAGCCCGTGCCCTCCTTCGCAAGCACCGAACCGTTGTACGAAAGATCCAGACCCACAATCACGTTCAGCTTCGAAATATCGTCGCCGAACCATTTCGGCAAATCCGCCACCATCGCCTGGCGCGACGCCAACAGCGGCTTGTCGAGCAAGTCCTTCGGCTCGATGAAATCCCGCCTGGCCAAAGGGTCGTCGCGACGCATCACCACGCCCCAACGGTCCACCGAACGCACCGCAAGGCAGTTGTACTTTTCCAAATCAACGTTGTCTACAACCACCGCGAAATCGAAAATGCCCTTGTCCAGCTTTTCCAGGGCGCGCTCGCTGTCTCCCGAATATAAGTTGTACTTAATCTTCGGATAGTCGTCCCGGAGAATCCCGATGCACTTCGAAAGAAAATTCACGTTCCGCGATTCCGCGCAGGCAATGGCGATTTCACCCACCACCTCGTCTTCCTTCAGCGACTTGAAATCCTGCACCGTCCTGTCCGCCATCGAAAGGATATCCTCCGCACGCTCCCGCAAGAGTTCCCCCGCAGGCGTCAGCCGAATCGCGTAATTCGTGCGCTCGAAAAGCTTCTCGCCCAGCTCCTCCTCCAACTCCTTGAGCTGGCGACTCACCGTCGGCTGCGTCACGCAAAGATTATCCGCCGCGCGCGAGACATTCCCCAACCGCGCCGCCTCCAGAAAATACCGCAAAACTCGAAGTTCCATACCCGAAAACTAATAAAATTCAAGCCCCGCGGGTATGAAATTGTAAAAATAATGCCCGGAAGGAATAACTAAGGCTTGTGAAAACTTATTTTCTATGCTTTACAAGCATATCTAGTTATGAAAACAAAGTATTTGCAATATCTGAAAAAAGAGGTATATTTGAACATGTAAAGACTTCAACCGAGAGGAACCTATGAAAAAAGTATTGGTCTTGTCCAGCAGCTTGCGCAAGGGAAGCAACTCCGAAACCCTGGCGCAGGAGTTCGCGAAGGGTGCCGCCGAGGCGGGCAACAAGGTGGAATTAGAGTCGCTGCGCGGCAAGAAGATCGGTTTTTGCATGGGCTGCCTCGCTTGCCAGAAGAAGGGCAAGTGCGTCATCAAGGACGACGCTCCCGCCATCACCAAGAAGATGGAATCGGCTGATGTCATCGTGTTCGCGACGCCGATTTATTATTACGAGATGAGCGGCCAGCTCAAGACGATGCTTGACCGCGCGAATTCCCTCTATTCCAGCGATTACAAGTTCCGCGAGATTTACCTGCTCACGTCTGCCGCCGACACCGACGCGAAGGCCATGAACATCGCAAAGCGCGGCATTGGCGGGTGGATTGCCTGCTTTGACGGCGTGAAGCTCAAGGGTGCCCTCTGCGCCACGGGTGCCGAAAGCGCAGGCGACGTCAAGAAAAATTCTGCGCTCCTGAAAAAGGCGTTCGCCATGGGAAAAAAGGTTTAACAACAAGGAGATAAATCATGAAATCCAGATTCTTAAAAGCGGCGTTTGCCGTGGCTTCCGCATGCACCCTGATGGCGTGCACCCCCGCAACAGAAACTGCTCCCGCAGCACAACAGACAAAGGACGAAAATATGAACAAGCTCACGCTCACCGCCGAATGGGATAAGGTTTTCCCCAAGAGCGACAAGGTCGAACATTCTAAGGTCACTTTCAAGAACCATTTTGGCATTGAACTCGCCGCCGATATGTTCGTGCCAAAGGACACGAGCCTCAAGGTGAACGGCAAGTTCCCCGCAATCGCAGTCTCGGGCCCGTTCGGTGCCGTCAAGGAACAGTCCAGCGGCCTTTACGCCCAGCAGATGGCGGAACGCGGATTCCTGACCATCGCATTCGACCCGAGCTTCACCGGCGAATCGGGTGGCGAACCGCGCTACATGAACAGCCCGGACATCAACACCGAAGACTTCATGGCGTCCGTAGATTTTCTCTCGACCCGCGACAACGTTGACCCGGAACGAATCGGCATCATCGGCATTTGCGGCTGGGGCGGCATGGCGATCAACGCCGCCGGCATCGACACCCGCGTAAAGGCGACGGTCGCCTCGACCATGTACGACATGAGCCGCGTAACCGCGAACGGCTACTTCGATTCCGCAAACAACGCCGACGCCCGTAACGAAGCCCGCAAGGCTCTGATGGCCCAGCGCACCAAGGATTTCAAGAACGGCACCTACGACTTGGCCGGCGGCGTGGTGGACCCGCTTCCGGACGACGCTCCTTACTTTGTCAAGGATTACTACGCCTACTACAAGACCCCACGCGGCTACCACAAGCGTTCCCTCAACAGCAACAAGGGCTGGGCCGCTTCCGCAGGCACCTCGCTCATGAACACGAAACTCCTCGCATACGCCGACGAAATCCGTAACCCGGTGCTCATCATCCACGGCGAAAAGGCCCATAGCCGCTACTTCGGCGAAGGCGCATTCGAAAAGATGACCGGCAAGAAGGCGAACGTCCCCGCAAAACTCGACGCCACCAAGAACTGGAGCAAGACCGTCGGCAACAAGGAACTCCTCGTCATCCCCGGAGCCTCCCACGTGGACCTCTACGACAACCTGGAAAAAATCCCCTTCGAAAAGCTGAACGAATTCTTCAAGGCGAACTTGAAGTAAGATCGAATTCAACAACATTAAGCGAAAAGCGGCCTGCAAATTGCGGGCCGCCTTTTATAATGCGGCCAGAATCGCCGGGATTAATGTCTTTGCATCCTCCATTTTTTCAAACGCAAAACACGCCTTGCCTAAATCCTTAAGCGACGCACCAATATGATACAGTTCCTTATTGTCGATAATCAAGAATCGGTCGTGCATCTTTGGGGTGTAGTCCATAACTGCAGTCGGGTATTGCGCGTTGAACAGTTCGACATCAATTTTTTGCAATTCTGCTTTTGGGTGCGTGAAAATTTTTACAGCAACATTCTTCTTTTTTACTGCAAGCCTTTCCAAAACAGACAAGTCAACATAACCATCAATAATGACAATTTCTTTTGTTGCAGTCTTTATGATGTCTTGAAAAAAGGCGTAAGCATCAAAGATTTGCCCCTTGAAAAACACCCCTTCCTTCGCCCTTTGGGGCGAGGCGTCCAACTGGTTGAAGATTTTCGAGAAATTTTCGTCAATCTTTTCAAATTTGATGTCGTGTTCAACAAATCTTGCGTTAAACCTGTTTTCTACGGCATCAAGGCGGTTTGCGATGGCGATGTTGCCGCGCAGGTAATGTCGCATCTGCACGAAAGCGTTCATGATTTCAATGCTGACCTTGATCGCCCTTTCGCTGCGAAGCACAGCCGAAAGCATGGCGACACCCTGTTCTGTAAAGGCAAAAGGGGCATAACGCAACCCTTTTTGGTCAGATTTGGAGGTCACAAATTGTGACCTCCAATCTGCAAATTCGTCACCATCAAGTTCAAAACAGAAAGATTCTGGAAACCTTTCAATGTTTCGCTTTACAGATTGCTTTAACACTTTCGTGTCTATTTCATACAATTCGGCGATATCTCTATCAATAATCACCTGCACATCGCGAATTACCACGATTTTGCTTGCGATTTGCGCATTCGACAATTTGGAGGTCACAAATTGTGACCTTAAAACTTTCCCAGAATGGACTTTTTCCATGTTTTACCCCCTTGGATAACGAAGTTTTGTTCCGCATTTCGGGCACCGCAAAACCATTTCCTTGAGCCGTCTGATTTCAGCGTCCTTTTCTTCCAGGGTCTTGGCGAAATCCCCTATGCCGTTATTATTGCTGGGGTTTGGACTCCCGTTAAATTTTCCGAAAATTTCTTCGAACATAAAAACTCCTTGTTGAAGTAAGCCCTCAACATGTTAGCAGGAATGCGCCTGCGAATACAGAACGCATTACGCCTTTGTTTATTTTTGAATGTTTGGGATGATCGTGCGATGTTGTTGGCGGGGGTATTCCCCGGCGTTACTTGCCACCCCCGAAGGGGTGAACTCGAGCAGGTCGTGTTCCTGCCAGCTATCCAACAGCATCAACAAGAAGGTTGATGGGCCCCACCGCGGATGCACGTACGGACCGAAAGGTCTATGCCGACTGTCGCAGGGATTGTCGAATTACGAAAACAATATACATAAACAATGTGGCATTGTCAAGCAATATAAATTTTGGCACTTCAGAAAACAAAAAAGCGACCTGCAAATTGCGAGCAGCTGTATTTCTATAAACAGAAATGTAAGGAAAGGGCGTTCCCCTCCTTGGTGGCCATGCGCACTAAACAACAAGTTGTTAAGTGCTGTCCGCCCACTGACGTGGGTCGGGCTATATTTTAGCGGCAACCGTCATCGCTTTGCTCGCCGCTAGCCTGCTAAAACGGTGCCTCAGCACCGCCCCAAGGGGTCATGCTTCGCAGGCTCGCTATCCCTAACGCTTAGTCGCGGCAAAGCATCCTTCGCCTGTGATGGCTATGAAAATGTCGTTCCCGAGCATTAGGGTGTCGCCGGAAGTTATTTCGTAGATTTTCCAGACCTCGTTGCCGTTAAAACGGTCGTCGTGACAACGCTTGTAAGGCGGCGTTGTCTCGCGGCATTCCGTGTAAGTATAGTCCAGGCGTGTATCGAAACACCTTTCGAACTCAGAAATCCGATAACAGACCCGCAGCGGATCGTCCTTGTTTTGCAGGACCTTTACACGAAAGTCAACATGCGTTTCTTCAGAAAGATTCGTCCGGTTTAGGCAATGGATTTTTGCGACACTGTTAAAGTTCGAAGAAGCTAGTTCATCGACGCGTTCTTTACCACCTTGCGTAGAAACGCAGGCGCAAATGAGCAGGGCAAGCGCAAAGACGACGATAAATTTTCTCATTTACCCATCCGTTTTCCGTACACGCTCCTCGGTCGTTCCCATTGGTCCCATCCGTAGCCGGGTTTCAGCTGTATCCAGTCGTATGTGTCGCGATACCTTATCTGGTTTTCGTATTTCTTATCGAACCTGTCAAGGACTTCCCTCGTATTCGATAGGGTCTGCCTGATGGGTGCACCATCCTCGTAATAGATGGCCTGGTTCTCCATAGGTTTGAACCAGTATTCGCCAATTACGTCGAACCCACCATTGACGGTAGCCAGTATGTCGGGGCAATTCTCACGGTACACGTCGTTGGTCAGAAAATTGCCGCCCATATCGGGAAAAGACCAGTCGTATGCACAGTACAACCCGATAATCTTCCCGTTCTCTTCCATGGCTTGGGCGAGTGCCAGATGAAGAATAAGAATATCATCACAGAAGCCATCCTTATTAGGCGGGAAATTAATTTGCCCAGCATAATGGCATACCAGCCTGTTGCCCAAGTCGATGAGTTCGCCCGGATGGTTCCAAGCCGTAGATTGCATGGAATTGGTGCGGGCAAAACGCCATGTTCCTGAAGGCTTATCGGCAAAGGCAAACATAACAAAGAAAAGCAAGACAACAAGGAGCTTACTCATTGGCATCTATAGAATTAATTTTTGAACAAAAAAACTCTTCTATTTCTTCCGCCAATTTTTCAAACCCCGTCACATCATTCTTTCCGCCATCCTTTATCAATTCTACATCCTCTTTTGTACGATATATTCTAACTGTAATTTGCGCAACATCTCTATTTCCATACTTCAAAACCAAATTAAATTCTTTTCCAATAAATTCACGAGGTTCATTTTCAATTTTTTTAAGATGATATTTTTTATAATTCACCTCATTACAAGCTGCTACAAAATCTCTTTCAATTTTTCCAAACATTCTAAGCAATTTATTTTGTTTGTCATCATATTCTTTTCTCTTTACCTCGCTTTCATCCTTAGCGTTTTGATTTTTTTCTTCTTCGGCAAGATTTCTTTCTTCCTCGCATCTTTTTGCAACAGCAAGTGCTTCCTTGAATTTCATTTTTTTACCCTCGTTAAAGAACATTTTTGATGAGACAGACATTTAAAACCAATCATTTCGAACATCTTTTTCGATGTTTTTGATTAGTATTCATCGTATTCGACTTCACATATTGATTTAAGATTAGGCGAGATGTCCTTGCAGTCTTCGGAAATATTACATATGCAATTTTCCGTGCTAATACATCTTATAATCCAATGGCAGGTTGTTCCAAGAACATCTTCTTTTGCGTCCATTTCGAGTTTCCAGTCAATGCCTCCTAGTTCTGTACCTTCCTGGAATTCAAAATATTCGGATTTGGGCATTTTAAAGCCAATTACATTCCAAGTTGGATAATCATTGCATCCGTTTTTACATGCCGTTTTATACGCTTCTGCTTTTTTCTTATACACTTTCATCGCAGGAATGATTTCCTTCATCGCCTTTTTCAAAGCAACTTTCTGTGCATTCCCTGATTGATTGACAAGTTCTTTTTTTCGAGTCGAAGTTTGCTTCGATGCCGTTTCTATTTGAGAATTTGCAGGAGCAACAACTTCACTGGTTTGAGAAGTATTTGCATTACTTTCATCATCTGCGCTATCAGATTCATTAAACTTCGCCACAAGAACTAATAGAATAAGAACAAGAATTACAAATCCAGCCTTTCTCGCCCTAAACCAGAAAAAAGGAGCACCGGCTATAAAACCTATTATGAAAGCAACACCTATAAGATGAAACACTCCAGCAAAAAGAAAGAACAAGAGTACGGCAGCCACGGCAGACAACGCTGCAATATTCCGTTCCTTTTTCCCTTCTGGAGTCGCATCATAGGCAGCTCGAGCTTCTTTTGCAGCCTGATTTTTCGCCCTTTTGGCCATTTTTTTAGCCTGATCTTTAGCTTTCCATTCAGCTTCTTTTGCTTCTCGTTTTGCAGTACAACGAGGGCAATATTCTCCTCCCAATACTCCGGTCGTCCATCCTTCAGGAATTCCCGTACCCTCAGGCACTCTTCCCATTGCACTTTTACATTCATCGCATCGGTAAACATCATATCCATTTTTATTGAAATCCACAAGCATAAATGCTCCTTGGTTTAAGGTTAGATTATACCCGCAATATTATTGTGCACCATGCCGTGCGGACTGCGACAAAGTGTATCTTTAAAGATTATAAAAGAGCTATCAAATTTTCGACCTCAAAAAGATTACCAACAAAGACACAAATAGTAGCGAGCTTTCATTTAAGATTGCTGTAAATTAAGTTCTTTTCGTATTTCATTAATGGCATTGAGAGCTCCCTCTATATCAGGGGATTGTGTTTCCAAAGTTCGACCTTCAAAATCGCCACTATATGAAGTTTTTTGAAAGCAAATCACAGCTTTTAAAACTTTTTCAATTTTGTTTAAAGAATCGTCAATCATTAGCAACATCCTTACTATATCCCACACTCTATTGCACACCATATCGTGCGGGTCTCGACATGATGCGTTTTGCATATGCAAAAAGTCTTAGTCAGGTTCTGTTAAAAACCAGGAGTTCCGCCCCTGCTCAGCAAGGAACTTCGCCAAATTTTGTATGGATACAAAAAAAGGCGCAGATCGTTGCGTTTACCTGTACGGGGCTCTAGACATGCCTCAATGCGATAAACGCAAACGACCCACGCCCCAAACGGGCTGTTGCCCTTGGTCATACGACCAAAGACCGGTTGAAAAGCCGGTCACGACAAACCGAGATACACCGCAAAACGGCATACCTGCGTGAGCGTTCGCCTTGTCCTCGCATTGGGAAATTGTCTAGATTTCGTACAGAGGGCAAGAGCTAAACTCTCTATTTCACACTAAAAATAACATAAAATAGTCTAAAAAGCGCACGAAAGTGCAGAAAAATTCTTTTTTTTTCGGAAAAAAGGCGTTTTTTCTCAAATGTGTATTCCATAATCGGCTCTTCCTTGTAGTTTGGACGTACCCTGTCATAGTATTGTTTTTTGCACGGGAAATGTAAAAGGCTACGTCCAAAGCGTTATAGACATCTTTTACAATTTTCGATGGGGAAACGGAAATCTTAAAATTTGACGTTTTTTCGTCATTTTCGGTCGTTTAGCCACTAGCGATGACTTTAGCCCGTGCATACCGATGAAAACGGTTTTTTGATTACGGAAATTATCGACTTTCTGAAAACAGGTGCCGGCAAACTTTTGGGCTAGCGTATAAGGCTTCACAACGCGTAAAAGCATAGTGAGTCATAGCAAATAAGTATTAATAGCTTATGCAATTATTTATTTTCGGTGAAATAAACGTATATTTAAGCCAAACGCCTGGTACACAACCTTGTGGACCACAACTTTGTGTACTTTTTGGTGCACAATCTTGTGTACCGATGAAAAATAATGTATATTATAGGCGGAGGTTCCCATGAACGACGCTTTTATATATGGTTATGCGGTTGAGGGCGAAAACTTTACGGATCGCGAAGCTGAGACCAAAAGGCTCAAGGCGAATTTTGAGCATGGGGGAAATACCTTGCTTATCTCTAATCGCCGTATCGGCAAGACATCTCTGGTTCGCCATGTCGGCCGCTTGGTGAATCCAAAAAAGGCCTCAGTCGTCTATTTGGACATTTTTGACTGTCGCAGCGAATACGATTTCTACAATAAACTTGCGACCGCAGTCTTGCAGCAGACTTCGTCAAAGATTGATTCTATCCTGCAAAATGCGAAGAATTTTTTGAGCCGGGTTTCGCCTAAAATCAGTATGGGGCCGGATCCGACGTCTGAATTTTCGCTTTCGCTGGGTATCACTCCGAAGGAAAACGCTCCCGAGCAAATTTTGGAATTGGCCGAAAATATTGCGAAAAAGCAAAAGAAGCGCATCGTTGTTTGCATCGACGAGTTTCAGCAGATAGGCGAGTTTCCGGATTCGCTCTCTGTCCAGAAACGGCTTCGCGGTGCATGGCAGTTGCAGCAGAATGTATCGTACTGCCTGTTTGGTAGCAAAAAGCACCTGCTCACAAACATCTTCCAGAACAAGAGCATGCCATTCTATCAGTTTGGCGACGCGATTTACCTGGGTGTCATTTCTACCGAAAATTGGGTTCCCTTTATCTGCGATAAGTTCAAGAAGCATGGACTTCGTATCGACAAGGAACAGGCTTCAAGAATTTGTGGCGATGTGGAAAATTATTCTTCTTACGTGCAACAGCTTGCCTGGCTGGTAATGCTGCACACGGAACGCGAAGTTACTTCTGAAATAATTGATACCGCCATGAATGAACTCATCGCCCAGAATGCGGCGCTCTTTATGCAGCAGACAGAGGGGCTTTCCAGTTACCAGATGAACATGCTTCGAGCGATAGCCGCAGGAATTCATAACGGTTTCCTGTCGCAGGAGGTGCTGGAGACCTATCGCCTCGGGACTAAATCGAATATTCCCCGAATAAAGAAGGCCCTGATAGACCGAGATATAGTGGAACAGCGTGAAACGGGTCTCTATATCAGCGACCCCATATTCAACAAGTGGTTTAAAAGGTTTTAAAAATGAACATCAATTCTCTGCCGAAAGACTACCGTAGCCGTTTACTCCGTGAAACGAACTGCATCCACAAAGAACCGATTCCGTCTAAGACTCTTGCAAAACTTCTGAATGCTTGCCCAAAGGATCCCGTCCAGGATATTCATTTCTGCACGACGCCGGAACCAGAAAAAGACGAGGTTTGCGAAGAACAATTGCGCAAGGCCGAGTACATCGAAATCCTTAAAAAGCGAATTCCTAAAATATTCGAGAACTTTGTCAAGTATTCCGGAGACTTTGAATTTTCGCTGTTCTTGGACCTTATGTTTGATGAATACGCAGGTGAGTCTCCCTTCAAGGAAATGTTCCCGGAAGGTTATCCTGCAAGATTCAATTTCCCGAACATTGACGAGCGCATTTTCAAGTTCGTAGAACAGAATTTGTCTATTGGGTTTATGTTCCTTTTCGGAACGGATGAAGACAACTTGACATTGGTTGTTCCTGAGGAATTTATTGAAATTGTGGATGGAACAAAACGGTCTATGGCAGGGTTCCATGACTATTGCAAGGTTTACGCCAACCTTTATGGCGTATGCAATCCCGAGACGGTCATCAGCAAGTGGAACATGGACCATGTCGACCGCACCCTGACCAAGAAACAAGGAGTTGCGGCGATCAACGAGTGCAGTTTGTTTACCCGTTATTTTACGAGCTATGGCGTGTGCCTTTGCGCCTGGAGTGTCGAAACATCTGTAGTGATTGAGCACATTATTGAAGAGCGCAAAATCCATCGCCCCTATAGGCCGACCAATGAGGAATTTAACGAGTGGCTTGACTATACGGACGATATCAATGAAAATCTTGCGGAATTCAAGACCATCCGCGATCACTTTAAAAAGTATTCGGATAAACCCGCCTTTGCTGATTTTGATGCGCACTGCCTCCTGGATGATTTGCGCATGGCTATGGAACATCCTGCTGCAATTGTTGAAAGGTATCGTCGGCAACTCGGCTTTACCCGTATCGATATGGACAAGATTACACCCATTATCAGTGCCATTATGGAATTGAACAACAAGGCTAGACTTTGGGTTACTTACGGAAATGTTCCAGATGAATTGTCTTCGTCTCAAGAAAGTGGCTTTGGAATGAAGCGGAATATTGCCGTTGTTCGCTCGACGTCGAAAGTGGGGCGCAATGATCCTTGCCCTTGTGGTAGCGGCCTCAAGTACAAGAAGTGTTGCGGCAAAATGGTGAATTAGGGTTTGTTGAAACTTATTTTACTGGGATTTGGTTTATTGGCGGCTGTTTTTGTGCTGAAATGACATTATGCCGGATTTGGAAACTGCAGATGAAATGTTTTGTCTTCAAGACGAACTTGAAGTAAGCAAAAGACACAAAACCGCGACGATTCTCGCTGCTGTCCAAGGTCACAAATTGTGACCTTGGTTGCTTTTTGTCATTTTTTGCCATTTTTAAATGCTATTTTAGGGATATGTGCGTAAATGTCATATTGACAATTAGACATTCAAAACCTATTTTTAAGTGGAGGAATAAACCTATGGCAGTGGCAATAAGATCCATACCAACGCTTCAAGGGGAAGACGCTGAACGCTTTCTCAAGGAAGCCGAATACGCCGAAAAGAACGAGCGTAAACAGGATTTTGGTGATAAAATCCTGCTCGTTAGGAATTTCCTCCGCGAACAAGGTTTCTAGACATGACCCTTGCCGAATTTTTGAACCGATGCTCCTTTGCTCGGCTTTCTCCGGAATTGTTGCAAAGTTGCAACCCCTTCAAATGCGGAAATGAAGACCTTGACGAATTTTTCAGAGAGGATTTTCGACTATACGGTGAAAAACTTTTGGGAAAGACTTATGTCTTTCGTCTAAGAGAGCGTCCCGAAAGCATCGTTGCTGCATTTACAATATCAAACGATTCAATTCGAATCAAACAACTTGCTCCTGAAGACAAGGCGAAGATTGAACATGTCACGGAGAATGGCGAGAAGAATCTTCGCCGCTATCCCGGAGTTTTGGTCGGTCGTCTGGGGACGAATATTGAATTTGCCAAACAAGGTTTTGGCTCTGCAGTAATGGACTTCATCAAAGCTTGGTTCCGTAGCGACGAAAACAAGACCGGTTGCCGGTTTATCATCGTTGATGCAATCAATAAACCGGAAGTCATTCATTACTATCAGAAAAACAATTTCAAATTCCTTTATAGTTCCGAAATTAACGAAGCAAGGGCTCTTGGAATAAACGTGAAAATGCTGGGAGAAAAACCTTTGCATACACGTCTGATGTATTTTGATTTGATTGATATTAAATAAAGATGTTTTACTTCGGTGTTTATTTCCGTGAATTCATGCGCAAAAGGCATAGTGAGTCATAGCAAATAAGTATTTTGAATAGCTCGCATAATTATTTATATTGTGTATATGCGAAACATTGTCCTTATAGCGTTGTTCTTTCTCGTGGCCTGCAGCGATGCCGCGAGCCATTCGTCGCAACCCGAAGCTCAGACGCCGAAATCGTCCGCCAGTAAAACGTCCGGTGTAGTGCCAGCAAGTTCATCGGCCGGTTCAACATCTAAAGTGGGGGAGGCTCCCGTGAAACTCAAAATCCATGTGAACGATACCACCTTCACGGCAACGCTCGAAGAAAATTCCTCGGCCGAGGCCTTCGCCGAATTCCTTGCGCAGGGCGACCTCACGCTCGACATGCACGACTACGGCAGTTTCGAGAAGGTGGCCGACTTGCCGCGCAGTTTTCCGCGTAACGACAAGCAAATCGACACCGACGCGGGCGACATCATCCTTTACCAGGGCAATTCCATCACCATCTACTACGACAAGAACTCCTGGAACTTCACGCGCCTCGCCCGCATCGACAATGTGAACAAGAAACGCCTCCAGCAGATCCTCGGCAAAGGGAACGTGAAGGCGACATTTTCGGTGGAATAAACAGCGAAAGCTCTAACAAACCCTCGCTTTTGTAACTAAATTTTTACACAAAATTTCTAGTTGTTCTATTGACATTACAACGATAATTGGATATATTTTGTGTTGTAACGATTAAAGAACAACAAAAACGGGCTTGGCCCAAGGAGATTCAAAATGGAAAAGAACAACTTCAAGACCGTAAATCTTGGCAAGGGCGTCGTGGAAGTCTACGATTTCGGCGCGGTCAAGCTGCATGCCTACAAGACAAACGACCTGATAACCGACGAATGTTTCTTGCTGGAAAAGGGCGGCAAGATGTTCATGGTCGAAGCCCCTTGTTTCTTCGACAACATCAAGGAACTGGAAGCCTACATCAAGGGCCTTTCGGTAGAATTCGTGGGAACGGTGATTGCCTACCATGGCGCGGGTGCGACCTTCATGAAGGGAGCTCCCGTGTACAGCACCCGCCATGCCGACGATTACAACCATAACGGAGGCGGTGCAGCCCTAGTCAAGAATTTCACGGCGGCTTTTGGCGATGCTTTTGACAGCTCCATTTACGCGACGACAGACTTTATCGAAGGCGAGACTTTGAATCTTGCGGGCATCGACATGCGCATTGTCGCGACCCAGGAGGCATTCAATATCGAGTTTCCCGAAATCAACGTTGTCTACACCCACATGATGGGCCACGACGTCCATTCCATCGTGGCAGGGAGCAAGCACGCCGATGCCATCATCGCGCAGCTTACGGATTACATCGACCGCGGAATTTCCCTGATTCTCACGTCACACTACACGGTGGAAAATCTGGAAGATGCCCGTGCAAAAATCCAGTACCTGAAGGTGATGAAGAATATCGCCCTCAAGAACGTGAACCCGGCGGCATTCAAGAGCGCCATGAAGCAGGAATTTACGAACTACTCTGGCGAAAAATACCTGGACATGACGGCGGGAATGTTCTACAAATAGACCAAGGTGCGTGTGAACGCAGGCAACAATTGTTAAATTGCGGATTATGAAAGTCAGCGTTCGTTTTACGGCAGCGGTCCACACCTTGCTTTGCATCCACTTCTTCGAGGGGGCGGAGCGGGTGACCTCGGAATTCATATCGAGCAGCACCGGCGTGAATGCGGTCATCATCCGCAAGGTCCTTTTGCAGTTGCAAAAGGCGGGCCTGGTTGAGACGGCTCCTGGCGTAGGGGGCTCTCACCTTGCGCGTCCTGCCGACAAGATAACGCTCCTGGATGTCTACAAGGCCATCAACGATAACGACGAGGAACGGATCGTCTTCAGTTTCCACCCGGAACCGAATCCGCTGTGCCCCGTAGGCAGGAACATCCATCGCCTGTTGGACCCGGCCCTGAATTCGGCGCAGACGGCTCTGGAAATGGAACTGGAGAAGACGACCCTGAAGGGACTCGCCACACAACTCAAGACCGCCCCTGAGTCATCCGGGAGGAAACATGAACCAAGCAGAGCGCAGACTATTCCTGATAAAGTATCTACTGGCGGAAAGTCCCAGGTACAGCGGCACGACCATCCCCGCGGACGCCGAAGGACAGAAAATCCTGCTACGTTCCTTGATGAACGTGCGGGAGGCCGCCCCCGCAAGCGATGAATTCTACAGGATTCAGGACGAATACCTGCAGGAATCCATCCGTGGTCGTGGAATAACGGATGTCGCGGACATCGAAAGTATCGGCAGTCGCTTCAGCGCGGGTGCGCCGGACATGTTTGGCGATTCCCTGTTTTTGTGGCGCGGCGACATCACCACTCTCAGGGTAGATGCAATCGTAAACGCGGCAAACAGCGGCATGACGGGTTGCTGGCAGCCTTGCCACAGCTGTATCGACAACTGCATCCATACCTTCGCGGGGGTCCGCCTCCGTAGCGCTTGCGACGCCCTGATGAAACGGCAAGGGCACCCCGAACCCACAGGACAGGCAAAAATCACGCCGGCCTACAACCTGCCCTGCAAATACGTGCTGCACACGGTGGGGCCAATCGTGGGCTACGGCCTTACGGAACGGGACTGCGAGTTGCTGGAATCGTGCTACAGGAACTGCCTCGATGTTGCGGCCCGGAACGGCGTGGAATCGATCGCCTTCTGCTGTATTTCTACAGGTGTATTCCGTTTCCCGCCGGAACGTGCCGCCCAAATCGCGGTGGATACGGTGCTGGAATGGAAACGCCGTACGCAAACCCCCATGAAGGTTGTCTTCAACGTTTTCAGCGAAAAGGACGAGGCTATCTATGCGCGGATTTTTGAAAAAATCAACGGATGATTTTTCTGCCGAAGTATCGAGACTGAAAAAGGCGCTGGCAAGGGCGGATGCCGTCGTCGTGGGCGCGGGCGCCGGACTATCAACATCGGCGGGATTTACCTATTCCGGGGAACGCTTTGTCAAGTACTTCGCCGACTTTTCTGTAAAGTACGGCTTTTCGGACATGTATTCCGGCGGCTTTTTCCCTTACGGCACACCCGAAGAAATGTGGGCTTTCTGGAGCCGCTATGTCATGATAAACCGCTACATGGCCGCCCCGAAACCCGTCTATGAAAACCTCCTGAAAATCCTACGGGATAAGGATTACTTCGTCCTTACCACCAACGTGGACCATTGTTTCCAGAAAGCGGGCTTTGACAAGGAACGGCTTTTTTACACCCAGGGCGATTACGGGCTTTTCCAATGCAGCAAGCCATGCCACCCCTGCACCTACGACAACGAAAAGCAGATTCGTGCCATGTTCGACGCCCAGGACTTTTCAAAAGAGACTGGCTTGTTCGCCGCCATGACCGTCCCTGCGGAACTGTTGCCCAGGTGCCCCATTTGCGGCCGCCCCATGTCCATGAACCTGCGTTCCGATTCCACCTTCGTAGAAGACGACGGCTGGCATCGCGCTGCAAAACGTTACCGCGAATTTCTCGACAGATGTAACGCCATGCGCGGCGGAAACGTGCTGTTCCTGGAACTGGGCGTAGGCATGAACACCCCCGGAATCATCAAGTACCCGTTCTGGCAAATGATCGCCCTGAATTCGAACGCCACCTACGCCTGCATCAACTACGGACAGGCCTACGCTCCCGACGATATCGGAACCCGCTCGATATGCATCGACAGCGATATCGGCGAGGTGGTGACGTCTCTCTCGGTGGAATAAACGTTTTCTTGTCACCTCAAGAAAAAAAATACAATTATTCTCTTGCTTTTCAAAAATAATGTTTGTATATTTACGAACAACGAACAGGAACCGAAATGGCCAAAAAAAGCAAATACTGTGAAGAAACCGAGACTTTGGCGAGGTATGCCAAGGCTTTGGCGCATCCCGCACGCATAAGTATCATGCAGTTCTTGGCCAAGCGCAATACCTGCTATTTTGGCGATATCCACGAAGAACTGCCCATTGCGAAGGCCACGGTTAGCCAGCATTTAAAGGAACTAAAAGAGGCCGGTTTGATCCAAGGTGAAATTGAAACGCCCAAGGTCAAGTACTGTATAAACAAAAAAAACTGGAAAAAGGCCCAGGCACTGTTCGGTGATTTTTTCAATAAGGATTTTTGCGATAGGGGATGCGATTGCTAAAAAATTTTACCATATATGTTCGTTATTCTACGAACTACAAACAAAAAAAGAGGAAATAATGAAAAACATAAAAATACTCATGAGCCAGTGTGGCTGCAACATTGCTTTCGCCGAATCTGTTGAAAAAATCGTTAAGGAATCGGGCCTAGATGCTTCAGTTTCCCGCATTGACGATGTTGTCCAAATGCTTCCGTACAATGTCATGACTTTACCCGCGCTTGTTATCGATGAACGGCTTGTGTCCACAGGTAAAATTAGCGAAGATAAAATAAAAGAACTTATCAAAGGTGAAATATGAAGATACTCTTTCTTTGTACAGGCAACAGGTGCCGTAGTCAAATGGCCGAAGGATTTCTCAAGGCACTGGATTCGTCGTTGACCGTATGTTCTGCAGGAACGTTTCCGGCAAAGAACGTGCATCCGACTGCAATCGAAGTGATGAAGGAACGAGGGGTTGACATTTCCCTTAATAAGCCAAAAAATGTATCGCAGTACCTTGATACATCGTGGGACTACGTTGTCACCGTCTGCGACAAGGCGAAAGAAAGTTGTCCGATTTTTTTGGGGGGTGTCAAGAACAGAATTCATCTTGGCTTTGATGATCCTGACGCGTTCAGAGGGACTGAAACCGAAATTCTGCAGGAATTTCGTCGTGTAAGGGATGAAATAGACATGGCAGTAAGGGCTTTCTATGATACAATTATTCACCGATAATCTTGTTTACAACATCATTGGATTGGATGGCTCGTCTCCTTTGGGCTCGACGATAAATTTTTTCGTTTACGACAGCCTCAAAATTATCCTGATATTGCTTTTTATTAGTTTCCTGATGGGGCTGCTGAATACATTTTTCCCGATTGAGGCGATTCGCAATTTTTTGTCGTCGCATCGTTTGTATGGAATCCAATATTTCCTCGCCGCAATCTTCGGAGCGGTCACCCCTTTCTGCTCATGTTCCAGTATTCCCCTGTTCATCGGTTTTGTCAGGGGCGGCATCCCCCTTGGCGTCACGTTCAGTTTTCTTATAACATCGCCACTTGTAAACGAGGTTGCTATTGCTATGCTTGCGGGAACATTCGGATTGAAAGTGACTGTGATTTATGTAGGTTCCGGCGTGTTTCTTGGAACATTTTTAGGGATGTTCCTAGAACGGTTCAAGCTGGAAAGATTTCTAAGCGATTGGGTGAAAAATTTGCAGCGGACAAACGAATCCGTCAACAACGATGCAATGCCATGTAGCCTTAAGCAAAGGGGCGTTCAAGTACTGCAGAAAATACCCCAAGTAGCAAGGGATGCCCTTGGTGTAACGCGTTCGGTTTTGCCCTATGTGCTTGCTGGCATTGCGATCGGCGCATTAATGCACGGTTATGTTCCCTCGGGATTTTTTGAAGAATACCTGTCAAAAGACAAATGGTTTGCCGTTCCCCTGGCGGTAATTCTTGCCGTTCCCATGTACGCAAATGCAGCTGGAGTTATTCCCATTGTCGAGGTTCTTGTTCAAAAGGGTGTCGCTCTTGGCACGGCACTTGCCTTTATGATGGCCGTTGTGGGACTCTCGCTCCCCGAAGCCATGCTTTTGAAAAAGGTCATGACACTTAAGCTGATATTTGTCTTTTTCGGAACGGTTACAGCGGCAATCATCGTTCTTGGGATCGGTTACAATCTTTCTATAAGTTCCTGATTATTTAGTTTGTATATTTTATAAGGATGTATTTACGGAATATAGCGACATTTAAAAAGATATTGGTGCTTGTGCTGTTCACGGCATTTGCAAGTTTCGCACATGCTGAAACGCCCGCAGCCGATTCGACAAGCGTGGATTCCGCAGCCATCGATAGCGCACAAAAGCTTTCTTCGCTCAACCATCTGGGCCATAACATGTTGCTGAGTGCGTTCGGCTGGCCGCTCGGATTCCACATGCTCGGCGGTGCGCTTACGTACAAGTTCTCGATGGAAAACAACGACCTGATGGTGGCCCGTTTTGCGGCACGTCAGGACCAGTTGGCGTACGGCATCGCGTTCACTCCCGGCATGATGATGGGGACGTTCTTCCCGATTCTTGTTCCGGGCTACATGTACTTTATCAGCGACAACCGCACGCTGAACAACACCGGTGCCGTCGCCGTGCAGGCCACCGCCGTGGCGTTCCTCTACAACAATATTCTCAAGGCGATTTCGGCACGCGAACACCCCGACGCGGAACTCAACAGCGGCGGGCGTTCCCGCGATTTCAAGTGGGGGTTCTTCAGGCGCGGAGTCTTTTACGGCTGGCCCTCGGGACATTCCATGACCAACGCGGCCATGGCCATGAGCATCGCAAGCTACAACCGCGACAAGCCCCTCGTCGTGGCGGGCTGCGCCCTGTATGCAGGCTACATCGCCACAAGCATGGTGCTCGGCGCAAAAGGGGAGGCCCACTGGTTCTCCGACGCCGTCGCGGGCACCCTGATGGGAGCCTCCATCGGCTGGTACATCGGCAGCGTGTTCTACAAGGAAAAAGTCGGCGAAAAGCAGACCCCGCCCAAGGTCACCATTGCCCCGCTATTCTTTGACGACACCAAAGGCGCCGTGCTCAGCGTGAGAATTTAGGGATTTACTTTTAAGAAGGCCTACTCTTCAATACCGTAGAGTCGGTTGTGGGCGAGGCAGTCGGCGAGTTTTTTGTATTCGGAAACAAAGGCTTCGCGGCTCGGGGCATCTCCGAGTGCCCGGTAGAGCGCGCTCGAGAGTGTTCCGCGGTCGAGCATCTTTTCCATGGTGCTTGCGGAAACTTCGGTGAGTTCGTTTTTTACCATGGCAAAGATGTGTTTCCAGAGTTCGCCGGCTGTGCATTTTTCGCTCATGCCGAAAACAGAGAGGTATTCGGGCCAGTCGATGACGGTGTCCTCGGCATCGCGGGAGGTTGCAGTAAGGAGTGCCGAGAGGCGTTCCGTATCAAAGTCACGAAGATTCTTGCCCGCAATGGCCTTGAGCGTCGCAATTTCGAGTTCCACGATGGCGATGTCCGCGTTTGGGCATTCCTGGATGTCCACGAGCCGGATTTCGATGGCTCCGCGGTCAAAACGCGCGATGGCCCCGCGGCTGTTCAAGAAGAAATGGTTCAGAAGGTGCTCGGGGTCGTAGGGCGCGATGGCCTTCTTGACCTTGTCGAAGATTTGCCTGTTGTATTCGTCGTAGGTGTATGCCTTTTCGGGAATCACGAGGCCCGCGATTTCGGGGACCTTGTCCTGGTTGTGGCGGTAGACTTCGATGCGGGCATCCTTGAAGCCCGTGTACTTGCCGTCGAGGTAGGGGCTGCTCGCGGCTATGGCGGGGATGAGCGGCAAGAGCAGGCGGATAGCAGCATGCAGCTCGCCGAATTCCTCGTCGCCATCGAAAGAGAGGTTCAGATGAGTGCTCTGCAGGTTCGCCCAGCCGTGGCCCTTGCAGTTGAAGATGCGGTCGTACGTCTGGTAGATGTCGTTGCAGTCGTAGGGCCAGAGCTGCATCTCCGAGGGGTCCATGAAGGGGTGCGCAGCGCTTGGCAGTAGCATGGCGTTAATTTTTTCGAGCTTCTTGTTCGCGCGGCGGATTTCGTGGAAGAATCGTTTGCCGAGCCCGTCGAAGGTGGATTTGGGGTGTGCACACTTGAATTCGAGCACATGGCTCACGAGTTCGTTCGAAAGCCCGATATCGTCGTATTCCACGTCGGAAAGTTGGTTGCCGTCCTTGTCCTTGCCGAGCGGGATGTCGGCGCGGGGCAGCACCTGCAGCGTTTCTCGGTCTACGATCATGAATTCCATTTCGACGCCGAAGCGTTCCCAGATTTTAAAGTTGCTCATGACAATCTCTCTTCGTCAAATCCTTTCAGGGCTCAGGATGACGTCTCGTTAATAATTCCAAAAGTCTTTCTCGTGCTGGATGAGCTTGTGTTGCGCGGCGTGCATGCGCTCCTCGATGCGGTGGCGCAGGCTCCTCATGATGGTGAGGTAGAGCTTCTTCTTGCCCACGAGGTCCTCGATGCCGTGGTCGATACTCGGGTTGTCGTTCACCTCGATCACGACCGGGTGGCCGTTGATTTCTTTGAGGTCCACGCCGTAGAGCCCGTTACCGATGAGGCTTGAAACACGGAGCGCCGTCTTCACGATGCCGTGGGGTACGCTCTCTATTGGCAGACAGTCCCACTTGCCGCAGGTACCCTGCTTGTCCTTGCTGTCCCAGTTGTAGATTTGCCAATGGTTCTTGGCCATGTAGTACTTGCAGGCGTAAATGGGCTTGCCGTCGAGGATGCCGATGCGCCAGTCAAAGTCGGTGGGCGTGAATTCCTGTGCGATAAGCAGGTCGCTGTGCTCGAACATCGTGTCGAGAATCTGCTCCAGTTCTTCCTTGTTGTTCGCTTTCTTGACGCCCATGCTGAAACTCGAATCGGGCGTCTTGATGACCATGGGGAAGCCGAGTTCCTTCGCAAGCGTATGGCGGTTTTCGCTGTGCGCGATGATCGTCTTGGGCGCGGGAATCTTGCCTACGGTCATGAGCTCTTGCAGGTAAACTTTGTTTGAGCAGCGCAAGATACTGTCGGGGTCGTCGATGACGGCGATGCCTTCGCTCTGGGCGCGGCGCGCGAACGCGTAAGTGTGGTGGTTCACGTTCGTCGTCTCGCGGATGAATATGGCGTCGAATTCGCCTACGCGGTGGTAGTCCTTCTTGGTGATGAGCTCCACGCGGAATCCCGTATCCTGCGCAGCCTCGATGAAGTTGTGGATGGCCTGCTTGTTGCTCGGCGGTTCCACTTCGTCGGGATTCACGAGGATGCCGAGGTCGTACACGTAGTCTTCGCTCTTCGCGGAGGTGTAGCGCGTCTTCTCGAAGTACTCGATGGCGAACTGGTCCACCATCTCCTTGTGCGTCTCGGGGATTTCGTCGACGCTGATGGGGCGGATGCTCTGGATGAACCACTTCTGCTTGAATACGAACTTGGCGCGGAGCAACGGGGCCTGGAAAATGCGGTAGAGTTCCTGCGAGAGTTCCAGGTACTGGGCGCTCACGTTCTGGCCGAAGTAGATGGAGAGCACGAATTCGGTGCCGGTCAGCTTGTGCAGGCTCTTCTGGATGAGTTCGTCGATGTCGTCGCTGATGATTTTCACGACGGCCGGGGCCTTGAAGTCGCGGATGTTCTTGACGTTCGGGATGACCTTGTGGCCGCGCGCCTCGGCAAGCAGGCTCACGTAGTAGCCCTTGCTCTGGTAGCTGTAGTCGCGGCAAAGGTTGAATATGCGCACGCTCTTTTGGGTGGTAAATTCCGGATTGGTCAGGTAATCTTTTGCCGATACGATTTCGGCTTCGGGGATGTGGAATTTCCAGTTTTTCGGATTGTTGACGACAATGATCTTTTTCATAATCTGTATAAAAGTTATGAAATAAAAGGGTGCGTGGCTAGGGGTGAAATTTTTTTACTATATTTGGGTTCGCTCGGGGTGTAGCTCAGCCTGGTAGAGCGTCTGCTTTGGGAGCAGAATGTCATCAGTTCGAATCTGGTTACCCCGATATCAAAAGGGACCCCTTTATGGGGTCCCTTTTGACATCTTAGGACCAGATCGAACTGATGAAATCAGTTCGGCAAAAACGCCGATGAGCGAAGCGAATGTAAAGGAGTTTTTGAGCTTATGCGTTAGCATAAGCCCGTAGGGCGGCGCGAAACGAAGTGACAAGCCGCAATCTGGCTCCCCCGATAGGGAAAGGCTCCTTAGGGGGTCTTTTATTATATTTGTAAAAGTTTTTATTAAGGGACTATAATGAATTCTCAAAAATTTTTCGGTTTGGCGGCAATCGTGGCTGCTTTGGGCCTTCTCGCTTGTGATGATTCTAGTACCTCTGCTCCGTTCGAAATTGCACCTTCCGAAATAGGGTGTAACGTGACTTATGGTAATGATTACGTTTCTCTTGTAAACGTGACTGAAATATCCAAGATTTCTCAAGTGACGACTTTTAAGGGCGAGTATGCGGTTGAAACGACGACTTACAGGTTTGCTGAATCGGCTCCGCAGTCGGCCGTAGACAAAGCTTGTGCGAATGAGAAAGAAAACGCGTCTTCACAAGATAAGGTTACGTGTTATTCTAGAAAAGTTGAGGTCGTTAAAACGTTATGGAGAGGCTCAAACAGTAAAATGATTGTTTCTGCCTACCTTAACTCGGTCGGATCTTCTTACGAAGCTAAATGCGAGCGCATAAAGCAGTAATCTGCTCCAAAAGCTAGACGATTTTCCTTTCCGCAATCCACTTGCGCACGGCTTCTTCGGCGCGGGAGGCAAGGATTTCTTTCTTGTTCTTCTTCTTGAGCCCTTCGTGGTTGGGGAGGAGCCCGAAGTTGAAGTTCATCGGTTGGAAATCCTCGTTCTCTTCCACGAGGCGGTTCATGAGCGATGCGATGCAGCTCTCGTTCGGGAGCGGGTCGGCATGCCCGTGCAGGATTGTCTGCGCCATGTTCCATGCGGCATACCAGCCGGTTGCGACCGCTTCGGTGTAGCCTTCACTGCCGGTAATCTGGCCCGCGAACCACGTGGGCGGGATTCCCTGGGCGCAGGGGAGGTCTGGGCGCAGGCGCAAGGTCGCGTCCAGGAACTTGGGCGATTCGATAAACGTGTTGCGGTGCATGCAGCCGAGGCGGGCAAAACGGGCGTTCCGGAGGGCGGGCACCATCGTGAAGATTTCTTTTTGCGTGCCCCACTTGAGGCGCGTCTGGAAGCCCACCATGTTAAAGAGCGTCTTCTGCTTGTTTTCGGCGCGGAGCTGGATGACGGCGTACCACAAGTGGCCGTTATTGCCCAAGCCAAGCCCGATGGGGCGCATGGGGCCATGCCGGAGCGTCTCGTAACCGCGGCGGGCCATTTCTTCGACGGGCAGGCAGCCCTCGAACAGTTCGTTCTTCTCGAAGGGGCGCGGCTCCACGGCTTCGGCTTCGCACAGCTTGCGTACAAACTCGGCGTAGGTTTCCTTGTCGAGCGGGCAGTTGATAAAGTCGGCCGTTTCGCCCTTTTCCCAGCGGTTCATGTAGAAGGCATGGTCGAAATCAATGCTGTCAGTCTCTACTACAGGAGCGATGGCGTCGAAGAAATGGAGGCGCTCGCTACCCAGGCGCTTGAAGATATCGTCGGCGAGCGCGTCGCTGGCCAGCGGCCCCGCCGCTACGAGGGTAGGGCAGTCGCCTTCGAGGCTCGTGACTTCTTCGCGGTGGAGCGTTATGTTCGGGCACTCCGCAATCTTTTTTTCTACGGATTCGCTGAAGATGTCGCGGTTTACGGTCAGGGAATCGCCAGCGGGCACGGCCGCCTCCCGAGCGCTATCCAGCAGAAAGCTCCCGAGCATCGTGAGTTCCTGTTTTAAAAGCCCGTGTGCACTCGTAATGCCCAGCGCCTTGAAGCTGTTAGAACAAACTAACTGCGCCAGGTGGCCGTCCTTGTGGGCGGGAGTGTTCTTGACCGGGCGCATCTCGTAGAGGTCTACCTTGAAACCGCGGCTCGCCAACTGCAAAGCCGCCTCGCAGCCTGCGAGACCACCACCGATTACGCGTACTTTATGGGTCATTCTTCCTACTAAATCCTTTCGTCTTTCGTCTGTAGGACCGTAGGTCCGTTCTTTCGTCTAGTTAGCCACCACTTTACGGTAGCTTTTCGCGTTGCCGATCCAGAGCTTCACGAGCAGTTCCTCGAGCGAGGCGGTAGACACGCATTCCGGGTCGGCATCCTGTATTTCGTCCGAAATCAGGTTCGCCTGCGTCAGGTTGAGCATCCCGTAGTACATCGCTTCCATCAGTTGCGACGCGAACTTCGGGGAAATGTTCGCCACGTAGTCCATGTCGTTGAGCGGCGGCAACTGCTTGTTGTCGGGGCTGAACTGGTCGAGGTTGTCCATCGTCCACATGTCGGCAGCCTTTCCCATGTCGGGCGAAGGCGCAACCTTCAGGAGCTTTTCCTTGTATTCGCGCCATTCGACATCGGTCGTGCGGCCTGCCTTGCGGACAGACTTCAGGAAGGAGAGGACCGCGTAGTAGAGGTCCTTTTCCTTCTGGTTCGTTTCTTTCTGCGACACGGGAGGCATACGCAAACCCTTAGTGGCGGAAGTGCCTCATGCCGGTGAACACCATGGCCACGCCAAGCTTGTCGCAGGCTTCGATGGAGAGGTTGTCCTTCTTGGAACCACCCGGTTGCACGATGTACTGGACGCCAGCCTTGGCAGCGGCTTCCACATTGTCGGGGAACGGGAAGAAGGCGTCGGAGCCCATCACGACTTCGCTGAACACCTTCTTTTCCAGAGCCTTGAGACCGGCCTTGTCGATGCACTTGCCCTTTTCGTTGAAGAACTTCTGGGCGGCCTTCATGCGGGCCACATTGTCGCGGACGCGGGGCTGGCAGAGGCGGAGGTTAGAGTCAATGCGGTTCGGCTGGCCGGGGCCAAGGCCGATGACCTGGAAGTAACCGCGGGCGTATTCGTAACCCATGACGATGGCGTTAGACTTCGTGTGCTTGGTCACGATCCAAGTGAAGCGGGCGAGGGCTTCCTTGTTCTTTGCGAACTTCTTCTTGGTGACGCATTCGAACTTTTCGTAAACGTCGACGTCGCGGTCCTGAACCAGCATGCCGCCGATGACGTGCTTATAGACCTTGCAGCGGGTTGCCTTCTTGATCTTGCCCACTTCAAGGAGACGAATGTCCTTGGACTTGTTCTTCAAAAATTCCAGAGCGTCCTTGTCGAATGCCGGGGCGAGAAGGATTTCAACGAACTTGCCCTTCAGGAATTCGGCGGTTTTCAGGTCCACCTTCTTGGTAACGGCAATCACGGAACCGAAGGCCGACACCGGGTCGCCTTCCCATGCAGCTTCCATGGCGTTACGGAGGGTCTTGCCGGTAGCGAGTCCGCACGGGTTCATGTGCTTCACGATAACGACCGCATTGTCGTCGCAGAATTCGCGGGCCATCTCGAGGGCTGCGTCGGCGTCTACGATGTTGTTGTAAGAAAGTTCCTTACCCCAGAGCTGCTTCGCGGTGGCGAGGCTTGCTTCGGTGCAGGTCGGGTCGCGGTAGAAGATGGCGGACTGGTGGGAGTTTTCACCGTAGCGCATGGGCTTCGGGTCAACGAATTTCAAAACGAGTTCTTCGGACATATATTTTCCTTTTGGAGTTTTTACACCCTCAAATATAGAAAAAAGCCCCTGGCAGAGCGCCAGGGACTTTTTTATGGTTACCAGAAACACTGAATAAAATTCAATGTTTCTAGTTCGGAATTACTTGAGCGTAATGCGGGCGGACTTGACGGTACTGCCGGCCTGCACGCGGACGATGTAACTGCCAGCCGTCAGGTTCTCGAGAGAAACCGTATGGGCACCGGCCTGCATGTTCTCGGAGACGTTCTTGACGCTGTGGCCGGTCAGGTCGAACACATGGACCTTCACATAACCCGCCTTCGCGACGGAAATATTGAGGCTAGAACCCTGGGCGGCAAGCTTGATGCCCTGCGTGGAGGTTCGGGCGATACTCTTTATTCCGACGGTCGTACTGACGCACTTCAGGTCGTCCACATAGAGATAGTTGAGCTTCGGTTGAGTTTCGGAATTCTTGTAGCCGATGACTTCCCAGGCCATTTTCTTGATGTTGGACTTGTTCAGCTCTACGGGCACACCCCAGGACGGCTGAATCAATTCTTCCCAGGGAATAACGACGGTCTTCCATTCTGCGGAATCAAGCTGCCTGCGCTGGTGGAAGGCGTAGTCCTGAACCTGACCGTCCTGAACCTTGAAGGTGTGGCGGCTTCCCTTGTAACGGTAAGAAATGGCCTTGCACGAACTCAAGTCATATCCGGCAGAGGTATCGGCCATCATGTTGATGCCAAGAGCCACAAAAGGAGCCTCTTCGTAGGTACCCTGGTTCCATACAACGCCTTCGAGGCCGACGAAGCCCTTGGTCCCGTTGGTCGGATCCTTTGTTCCCGGGAACACGACGACATAGCCTGGAAGTGCCGGATCGTAGACGTTCGTGATGCTGGAAAGTCCGCCTGGTTCCTTGTCGGTATAGGCATACCAGGTGCCTGTCGTGTTGAGAATTTCGTCGACATCTTCGACGTCATCGATGACGAAGAGGTCGCTAATCACAACAGAAGAAGAGACCGGCGGCTCGATGGCTAAAGAGGAACTCGAGCTCGTGGGGGTGACGCTGGAGCTGGAATTTGCCGAAGAGGAGGATTTTGCAGAAGAAGAAGACTTGGCGGAAGACGACGATGTCGGAGTGGTGGTTCCGGAAATGGCAGTGATGCTAACGCCGTCGCAACGTATATCATCGACATAGAGATAGTCGTAAAGCGGCTGAATTTCAGAAGCCGGACGATCAACAACACCATTCACTTCCCATGCCAGACGTTTAGCCTTGCCCAGGTTCTTGCTCAGGTCCATAATCTGCGGATTACTCCAAGTGGTATGCTGCTGGAACATGTCCATAGTCAATTCTGCTGTTTTCCATTCGCCGGAAGCTTCTGCCTCGGCATAGTGGAAGTTGTAGTTGGTAATTGGAGAAATCTCGATACGGAAGTTATGGGCTGCACCTTTGTATTTGTAAGAAATTGTGGAGCAGTTCGCAAGTTGAGCGAATTCTGAAGTATCCTTCTTGAAGTTTAGGCCCATGGCGACATACGGAGCCCAAGCATACGCACCCTGGTCTATGTAAATTTTTTCCAATGCGGCCATGTATTTGGATTCATTGCCATCCTTGGCTGGGACAATCACGTCATAGGTTTCTTTTCCAAAGTCGTTTACCCATTTCTTGTTGGAAATCTTTGTTGCTCCGTTTTCATCGGCGTCAGACCAGGCAGACCAGAAACCGCCTGTATAGGTATAGCGGTCACCATCTTCCATGTCGTCGATGATGTTTGTGGTAGCTCCGTTTGCGACACCCTGGGAGAATCCGGATTCGGCAGAAGAAGAGCCGAGGCTGTTTCCGAGGCCGCAATCCTTATAATTATGGCTACCGGCGAGGTATCCCTTCACCATGTTTCCGGAAGTAGAATACTTAAGTCCCTGGTTCAGGGTGAGGGACGTAAAGGCAGCGGATTTTTCGTTGATGGCAGAAGCAGACCAGTTTGCCCAAGAAATGCCATTCTGGTTCATCCAGTTCACCCAGGACTGGCTTGAGCCAGAGTTAGGCTCGCCGTTACCATCGGCAGAAACGGTTCCCCACTCAGAAGCGAACACGGGGACACCATTTGATATTGCCTGTGCTGCACGTTCATTGTAGCCTCCGTTACCCACAAAATGCGTCGCTGCATAGAAATGGAGTGTGCAGGCAAAATTCTTCTTTGAGTCTTGGATACCGGCAGTAGCGCACTGTTCCGGATGGCTGGACCAATCGGGGCTACCCACAAGAATCAGGTTGTCGGAATACTTGCGGATGATGGGAATCACCTGGTTTGCATGAGATGCGACCGTACCCATGTCGGCGCCGTTTGGTTCGTTCCACACTTCGAAAATCACGTTGTGGGTCTTGCCAAATTCCTTAGCAGCCCATTCGAAGAACTCCTTGGCTTCGTTTGTGTAACCCTGGGCACTTTCGATATGCCAGTCAAGGATGATGTAAATATCGTTTTCGACGGCTGCATAGACCATCTTCTTGACCATGGCCTTCTGGTCATTTGCGCCACCTGTGGTATAGGAACGTTTGTGGCTATCGAATTTTTCATCGGCAACGCCCAAGGCGAAACGGATAACTTCAATCCCCATGTCATTCACCATAAGGCCCATGGCCTGGGAAGTGTAGTACGCAAGTGCGCTATCTGCAGCGGAACTCCAGAAAAGGCTCATGCCTTTTACCTGGACTGTTGAATTGGTGTACTGCGGGCAAGTGCCGGACAGTTTGCCACCGTTGGCCTTAAGCGCACCGTAGGTGCTCACGGGACCAACTCTAGTCGGGACAACGGCCATTGTCGCCGTCGCAGCAACGAGCATCATTGTTGCAAGAATTTTTTTCATTTGACATCCTCTATTTTGGGGTTTACACCATCCCGGAATGAAAAATAACTTTATATGCTGTAAAAGCATGTAATATTTGCAAAACACGCAAAAAACGCGTTTTTTACCGCGCTTTGAAAATATGATTTTACAGGATATTCTTTGGAAATTTGCCTAGAGCAGGCTTGCGGGCGGATTGTTGTCGTCAAGGCCGGGAAGGTTCGGGTTCGGCGCGATGTTGTCGAGCGGGTCCTCGGGTTCGACAATCAAGTTGTAGTAAACGTTGTTCTTGAGCTCGTCCTCGATGTAGAAAAGCGTGCCGCCCATGGCAGAACCGCAGCCCGCACAAGCGCCCTGGTAGCGAATCTTGAGGCGGTTGTCGTCAGTGAGGTCGAGCACTTCGAGGTCGCCGCCGTCGCCCTGGAGCATGCCGCGGACGGACTGGTGGAGCCATGCTTCGACCTTCTCGATCTTTTGCGCCTTGGTAAGCGCATTCCATTCGGCATCGGCCTCGGCGCGTCCTTCGGCAGTCTGCGTGCGGTACTTGATACGCTCCATCTTCTCGCGAACGAGGATGGCGGTCGCCTTTTTCTCGGGATAGCTTTCGAGAATCTTTTTGATGAGCGTATTCGTCTGTGAAATCTCGGGTGCATTTAACGGAATGGCGGGGGAGTCGGGCGTGTCGCGCAACTCCTGTTCCAGGCTCTCGGCGGTTATGGCGCATGCTTCGTCGATGGTCGCCATCTGGATTTTCTTGCAGAACGTGTCGGCTAGAGCCGTGAATATGGGTCCGCCGTAGGTGAAAAAGCGGGTCTCCAGAATCTTGTCGCATTCGGGGTCCACCATCAGGTAGACCTTGAGGCTTGATTCCTTGGCATCGACCAGGGCAAGTCCTTTTTCGTCGGCTTCAATCTGGAAAATAGCACCCCTGTACTTGGGGGCCTTCGCTATCTCTTGAACCTTGCTGGAGAGGTTCGCACACAAATCTTCGCTCATAATGACGCCAAATTTAGCAAAAACATTAAAATAACGCTGGGTTTACTGCACGTCTATGGTCACCTTGTACATCGGTTTGCCGCGGTAGCTGCTCAATGCGTTTGCCGGCGCGGTTATAACCTGGACATTCTTCTTGGTGACGCCTTTCTGTTGCGTGAGCACTTTCAGAAGGTCTTCGTTTCTCTTTTTCGCGAGTTCGGAAAGTTCTGCGCGGAGGGTCTTCGCATCGACCTTGTCCCCGTTTTCCTTGAGGTAGGCCTGGAACCCTTCGTCGCTGTCCTTCATTTCGAGGATGGCACGGTGGTCAAGTTCGGTCAGCTTTTCCTTGCCATGCGTCTTCTTGTAGTATTCCGTCTTGAACTTTACGGTGCGGTAGGCGTCGGTTGTCTTGCGCACGTTGTAGTATTGCGTGAATATGAGCTTCAGGTTCTTGTCCTTCGAAAGTGCTTCCGTCATCTTGGATGCCTTCGCGTATTGTTCGCTCGTGAATGTGGCGCTCGTGGCGTCGATAATCACTTCGTTGTTCTTGCCGAGATCGAGCCCCATAGCCCCTGCTCCCGTGGCAGCGAGGTTCCCGACAATCTTGAGGGGGGATATCGCAACCTTGATAAGCAGGTTCATCACCGTCTTCCAGATGATTTTGCCGATGGAAAACTGCGGATCCTTCATGTTGCCGTGAACAGGGATGTCAAATTGAATCTTGTCGTCCTTGTCCTTGAGAATGTAGAGGCCGACCTTCATCGGAACTGTGAATTCGGGATCCGAGTTCGGGTCCTTGTCGCCCACGTCGATGTTGTAGATGTCAATGGTGTTCTTGCTGTCGAGTTCGAAGTTCTTGATCTTGTTTTCGCTTGCGAAAGCGAGGGTGCCGGCACTGAGCGGGTAGCCCGTGTAATGGTGGCTGTAGTTGCTGAAGTATTTGAGCGCGAGATTCTTTACGCTGATATAGGCATCCATCGTGCCGAGGTTGTTGAGTGCGCCCTTGTACTTGACTGCGAGCTTGCCGCCTTCGGGGAATGCCGCAGAAACGTTGATGGCGCAGGGTGTGTCGAAGTTTATGTTCGAACCGTTTACGGTAATCGCACTTACCGTGTAGTTGAACGGCTTTGTAATGGAATGGTCAGTGGCGCTAACCTTCGTATTCTGGACAATCAGACGGTCGATTTTGGCCTTGAGCTTCTTGGCGGGTTCCTTCGATTCTTCTTCCGCTTTCTGTGTAGTGGTATCTATGGCAAGTGAATCCATGCCGCCAAGCACCAGCTGTTGGTCAGCTGCAAGTTGTGCACTGTCAGGTTCGTCGGCAGATCCTTTTTTCAGAAGCACGTCGATATTTGTCTTGCCGTTCTTGTAGAGGTCCAAATGCGCAAAAGCCCCGTCGACCACGACGGAATCCACATGGAAGTTGTTCTCGTTGATGTTTGCGCGTGCGATGCCTACGCCTACATGGTTCACGCCGAGCGATTTTCCGCTCGTTTCGGTGAGCTCGATGCCGTCCACAGAAACGGTTCCCTTGATATTCGAGGAGAGAATATCGTTCAGGTTGCCCGTAAGGTTCATGTCGACAGAGAGCGAACCCTTGAAATCCTTGTAGTTGATAAAGTCGTTCAGATAGGGCTTAGCGCAGGCGAGCGCGAAATCCTTGAGCGCAACATTCAGGTTGAAATCGTTAGTTGCCGCGTTCGCTTCCACTTTCACGTTCAAGTCTCCGCCGTCGGCGAACTTGAGGCTTAAGCCTACATCGGTCTGCTTGTTGCTCAGGTAAACGGCGGGAATATTGAGAGAGAAATCTTGCAGATGGATTTTAGAACCGATTTTCGTATCCTGATAGATGATGTTGCCCTTCTCGAACATGATATTTTCGACAGAGATGTTGAAGGGGAGGCCTTCTGCGATTTCTGCCGCATTTACCATTCCCGCAGAATCAGCGGCGACGCTATCGGCCGCCATGGCAATGGAATCGGTCGACGTCGTATCGCCCTTGGCTAGGAATTCGAGGATGTCGGTAAAGTTGAATCGGTCCCCGTGTTGCAAGACGCGCGTGTAAAGTCCTTTTAGGTAGATTTCGCTCACAGCGACCGTTCCCGTAAGCATCCTCAGCGGGTCGGCGTTCACACGGAACTTGTCAAAGGAGACGAACGGGGTTTCCCCATCTTTCTCGTAGACGGCAAGGCTGTCGATTTCGAGTGTGAAATTGAACGGATTCAGGCTGATGCTTTCGATGGCAACCTTGCGTCCGATTAGGTCTTCGGAATTGTTGACGATATAGCTCCTTGCAACCATGGGGGCAATCTTGAGACCGGCAATGACAAGAATTGCAAGCGAGGCGATGACGATGGAAATGATGATTAGAGCTTTCTTCATACGAATAATTTAAAAAAAAAGGAAGTTTGTTTGAAATCTGCAATCTAATTTGTACTTGTTGAATCTGCCTTCGCCTTGAGGGAATCCGTTTTTGCGGAGTCTTTGGGCTGTTCGTTAAGAGAATCCAGCTTTAAGGGTTCTTTTGTGGGCTCCGGGGTGGCCGAGGGAATCAAGCTTTGTAAATCAAGAAGGGGACTTTCTTCTTCGGCCTTGGAATGAATTTTCCAAACATTTGTTGAGTCTTTTTCGGTAAGGGGCGTAGCTCCTAGAAGGTCAAAACAGGAAACTGCCAACGCGAACCACTCCCGAATCCACATCTTGCGGGATTCCCGATTGAATAGCCAGGTATTCGGATTGTATACGTGGTCGCGAATGTCTGCTGTCAGGTAAACAGGCGAGTCCCCGGAAAGTGTCTTGAAAATTTTCGCAACACGGCGAGTGGCCGGGGCTGAGGTGACCAGAAGGACCGTGTCGGCCTTGTGTTTTTTGAGCCATGGAATCACTGTTTGGGCTTCGAACAGCGTAGAAGGATCGTCATGGTGCACTATAAAAATTGCTTCGGGATTGAATCTCCCTTGCGTCATGAAATCTTCGACATAAAAATCAGCGTTGCTTTTGGTGCGGTAGACACGGCGTCCGAGAATCATTACCGAATCGACTTTCCCCTGGGCCATGAGATCGGCCACATAGTCGTTTCTTTCGAGATTGGCGGACTGTCCGTCGAGAATGACTGCCCATTTTACATGTTCGAATTCGTCGTCCTTGACAAGCCAATGCCCGCTCATTGTAACGGTCGCATAGATAAAGACTGCGGCAAGGGCCACCAGGATGCCAATAAGCACAAATATTTTCTTGTGGCTCTTGCGGACATTCTTGTCGTTCATGAGAATCTTGGACAAACTAGACTCCTTTATGTTGCCTTTACGTATAAAATTGCATTTTCACCGTCGGCATAGTACTTCTTGCGCTCTGCGTAAGGCTCGAAGCCGTGCTTCTCGTAGAAGCGGCGGGCTTTTGTATTGCCTTCACGCACTTCGAGGAACATTTTATCGCCATTCTCGAAATCAAGATGCGCAATGCCAGCGTTCAATAGCGCAGTGCCGATTCCTGCGCGCTGGTGCGAATCATTTGTAGCGATACTCAGGAGTTCGCTGTCCGGGCCCATCAGGTGGAAGATGGCATAACCCAATATATCCTTACTGTCATTCTGGAGGGGCGAAGCCCCGATAGAATCACGGGGATCTTCGTTGGTGTTAAACTGCGCCTCCACGTAAACGACGCACAGGGCATAGTCCGCCGTGATTTCGGCAATAAACTGCCGCTCGTTCCAGTCCTGGAAGGCAAGCGCCTTCTGGATTTGAAGGACCTGCGGCAAGTCATCAATTTTCATTTCGCGAACGGGCATCGGCAAACCTTCCGCAAGCCCGCGGGCTACGATTTCAACTTTTCGAAATAGGACGGCTGAATGTAGTTTGCTTCCTGGATGAGCGACGGCTTGACGGTACTGAACAGCGGGGCCCACATGTCGAGCGGCTTGCCTGTGTCGGGCGAAACGCTTGCGCCAATTTCAGCAAAGGCGTCCTTGAGCGTATCGTCTTCCTGTGCGGGGGCGTCCGCGACAATCGCCTTGACTTTCGCGTTCTTGATGCGTTCGATAACCTCGGGCGTCTCGATGAAGAATTCCTCACCGTTCAGCCTCATGTACCAGAACCCGGTGCGCGCGCGGATAATGACTGCGGCATCGGTACACGCAGGTGTATTGCCCGCGGCATCGTGCGCAAAACAGGCAAGCGCCTGCAGGGTCGTGACCCCGTAGAGTTCGCGCTTCCCGCTGAAGCAAAGCCCCTGGCAGAATGCCACTCCGGTCCTGAGCCCGCTGAAAGAGCCGGGCCCGAGCGTCACCATCACGCGCTTCACGTCATCGAGAGTCGCGCCCACGCGCGTGAGCAGCGTGTCGAGCGATTCCCCGAGAATTTCCCCGCGGGCCTCCGTGTTCACGATTTCCTCGTAAACGCGAGCGATTGCATCCGTAGTTCGCGCATTCATAGGCTGGCCGCTGGTCGCAACCGCCATCGAGATGCCCTTCCGGGAAGTATCTACGTATAAGTCAATAGTCATTGGTCTTTAGAATTCAGGCCTATCGCTTAATCGTGAGGCTCTTGTCGATAATCATGTCAATGAGCTGGCTGTAGGTAATGCCGTTGCAGGCCGCCTGAGCCGGGAGAATCGACGTGGGAGTCATGCCCGGGAGCGTGTTCGTCTCGATGGCGTAAATCTGGCCATCCTTCGCGATGCGCACGTCCGTGCGGCTGTAGCCTGCACCGCCGAGCGCGAAGTGAGCGTTCTTGGCGAGTTCCTGGATGCGGGCTGTCAGTTCGGCAGGGAATTCCGCGGGAGTCACTTCCTGACATTCACCGTTGTACTTCGCCTCGAAGTCGAAGTATTCACGGGTTGTCATGCGCATCTCGGTGGGCGGGAGCGGCTTTTCGCCTTCGATGTAGCCGCAGCTCGCTTCGCCGCCGGCAATAAACTTCTCGCACAGCAGGCGGTTGGAATCCTTAAACAGGTCCTGCGCAATCTTGCCGGCTTCGTCGAGATTCTTGGCGATGCCAATGCCGATGGAGGAGCCGCCCAGCGGGTCCTTGATGACGAGCGGGAACCCGAGTTCGTCAGCGACGCTCACGAGCGTATCGCCCGTAAAGTCGTGCTTCCAGATGACGCGGTACGGCGGGGTCGGGATGCCATTTGCGCGGTAGATTTCCTTGGACTTGATCTTGTCCATCGCGAGTGCCGAGGCAAGCAGGCCGCAACCCGTGTACGGGATGCCCCAGTTCTCGAGCATCGCCTGGATGTGACCATCTTCGCCCCACTTGCCGTGCAGTGCCAAAAACGCGATGTCGGCAGCCGGGAGTTCGGAGAGGGCGGGGGACTTCTTGGTGCAGGCTGCCGAGCCCTCGAGGCTGCGGAAGTAGTTCACCGAGAAGTTGTCCTTCTGGTACGGGGAAAGTTCGCGGGCGGACCAGTGCCAGGTGCCGTCCTTGTCAATCAAAACAGGGTGGATGTTGTAACGTTCCGGATCCATGGCGCGCACCACGCCGGTGCCGCTGACTACGGAAACATCGTGTTCGGTAGAAGGACCGCCCATCAAGACCAAAACGCGTAAGCGGGACATAAAAACCTCGTTGAAAATTGTATGGCATAATTATAGTAAAAAGCTTTTTGATAGGTTGAGGGGGCTTTCTAAAATCCCCATCTTTCGTTTTTTGACGAAAAAAGTGACCTAAGACGGGAAAAATGTATATTTTACAAAGACGAAATCCCATAATGCGGGCGAGAATGGATATTGAATACAACATTTCTGCGCGAATTCTTGCGAAGGGCGGGACAATCAAGGTCCCTGCCGACGAAATCCTCGGCGGCGTAAGGCCTGCGGACTTTACCGCAGACGCTCTCGCGGCTTATTGTTGCGAAGCTTCCTCCCGCAACACCTGCAAGGTCTATGCGTGGCTTGACCGAGAAGAATACGGCAACGCGAACGTTTTCAACGGCGGGTCCGATTACGAGGTGGTGAATGAGGTTTGCACCCTCTGCATTTGCGATAACGGTGTGGTAATCTTGCGGGAGCGCACGGACCACTGGAACGAAAAAATCGACGAAGTTCTATAGCGCGGAGTCAAATGAATATCGAACGCAAAAAAGTCGAAAGCATTGGTGAATTTGCCCCCAAGACCAAGGCGAGGCTCGTCGCCCTTTTGGGGCTTTCCGCGGCATTGTCCGTTCCGGCGGAGCCTCAGGGTAGCGATGCAGTTATTCCTACGCCCCCGACGGATTCAACAAACACGATCACGCAAGATTCTACCGTTTCTTTAGAGAAGGATTCGACATCCTCTGAATCAGGAAATTATGATTGGAACGATTCTCCCGGGGGCATTATAGTAGATCTTTATGAAGATGAACTCACCGATGAAGAAATGATTAATAATGCTGTTGATGCCGCAGTCGAACGGAATTATTTCAGGCGATGAATTTCTAGATTCGTTGATGTGGGTATATCATTGAACGAAAACCCTTTTGAACTTCTGAAAAAGAGCGACTGCAGCAAGGCCCGCCGCGGCCGGCTCCACACGGCGCATGGCGTCGTGGAAACACCGATTTTTATGCCGGTGGGCACTCTTGCGAGCGTGAAGGGGCTTTCGTCGCGGGACCTGCGCGAAATGCAAGCGCAGATCATTCTCGCGAACACGTACCACCTGTACTTGCGCCCGGGCACGGAACTTGTGGCCAAGATGGGCGGCGTGCAGAAGTTCATGGGCTGGAACGGCCCGATGCTCACCGACAGCGGCGGATTCCAGGTCTGGAGCCTCAAGGAGTTGCGCCACATCACCGAAGAGGGCGTGGAATTCCATAGCCATCTGGACGGCTCGCGCCACATGTTCACTCCGGAATCGGTGATGAAGGCCCAGCGCGAAATCGGGGCCGACATCATCATGGCATTTGACGAATGCACGCCTTACCCGAGCACCGTCGAAGAAGCGTCTCAATCGCTCGACTACACGCTGGCCTGGACAAAGCGCGCGATGGATTGGCTTGAAAAGACCCCGCCGCTTCACGGCTACCCGCAATTCTTTTTCGGAATCGTGCAGGGCGGCATGCACAAGGAACTCCGCAAAAAATCCATCGAAGCGCTCAAGGAACTTGGCCCCGACGGCTATGCGATGGGTGGCCTTTCCGTAGGCGAACCCGTAGAAACCATGTACGAGATTGCGGATTTCTGCACCAACTACCTGCCAGAGGACCGCGCCCGTTACGTGATGGGGGTGGGCACTCCCTGGAATCTGCTAGAACTTATCAAGCGCGGAGTCGACATGTTCGACTGCATTCTGCCTGCTAAGAACGCGCAGGACGGCCTTGTGTACACCAGCAGGGGAGTGCTCCGCTACAAGAACGCCAAGTTCGCCGATGACGACCGCCCGCTCGATCTGGAATGCGACTGCCATTGCTGCCGGAACTACACCCGCGCCTACGTGCGCCACCTGTTCAAGACCAAGGAACCCCTCGGCTGGACGCTATCGACGTTGCATAACCTGCATTTCTACCTGCACTTGATGCAACAGGCCCGCGACCACATTGAAGCCGGTGATTTCGAGGAATGGTCCGCACAAATTATCCCGCAACTCCAGCGCGACGCGAAATAAGGAGTTTTTATGTCGATGATCACCGTAATCGTCATTATGTATGGTTACACATTACTGGCGTCTTTTCTATTGACCTGTATAGTTGCTTGGAGCTATAAAATAAAAGAAAAAAATTTCTTGATTCAAATTGCGTTTAAGCTGTTCGTGGCTTTGTATATGCTTTTATCACCGTATGTATTTCTGTTAATAAGCAAAAAAGCGGAATCACAAGATGAAGGAGATATTCATTCCATCATATGCTTAATCATCTACATGTTTGTGTTTGTGCATGCACTCGCAAAGTATGATCCAAGAGCACATGAGAAAATTTCATTCCGGTTTAAGAAAAAAGATAAATAAGGAAATCCGCTCCTTATGCCGTAAAAAATTGTATTTTCTAGAAGATGATAAACTTTAAGACCCCAGAACTTTCAGACCGGGCGGCAGCGGCAAATGCCGTGGCCGATTCGGGCTATATCGGCAGTGACGCAAGCTTCGCGAACATTTTCCTGCTACGGCAAAAGTACGGCACACAGATTGCGCTGCAAGATGGGTTTCTTTTCCGCTACTATAACGGAGTTGGGAGCCGTCGCGGGTACGCTTTCCCGCTCGGGTCGGGGGAGCCGCAAGCAGCTCTCGCGCTTATTGCCGAAGACGCCCGCGAATCGGGTCGTCCGCTGGAATTCTGCCTTGTGGACGAGCCGCGGGCACAGATTTTGCGGGAGTATTTCGATGCGAATTCCTTCGTCGAAACGGATGGAGTTTTTGGCAAGGAATGCGCCGAGCCTCTACTCCGTTTCGAAGAAAACCGCGGCGACAGCGACTACATCTATTCTGCCGAAAGCCTTGCCACCTTGGCCGGAAACCAGTACAAGAAAAAGCGCAACCACGTTTCCCGATTCAACAGGACTTACTCGGACTACGAAATCCGCGCACTTACGTCGGAAAATTTTGCGGATGCACTTGCGGTCGAAAAGAGCTGGCTCAACATCGAAACCTTGGGCGAATCCAGCGATACCGACTGCGAATGCACCTGCGAATGTCGCGAAGCCGCCTGGGCGGAACGCTCCGAAGATGAAAAATCTAGGCTCTCGGAATACTGCGCTATCCGCGAGGCTCTTGAACACTTTGATGCTCTCGGCATGAAAGGGGCGGTGCTCTATATTGGCGGAGCTTCTGCTGGCATGACGATGGCGTCAGAAATTTTGCCCGGCGTCTGGGACATCCACTTCGAAAAAGTCATCGACGAATACGCCGAAAACGGCGGCTATGCGATTATTAACAAACTATTTGCCGAGCGCCTCGTGGCTGCGGGCGCGAAGTTCATCAACCGCGAAGAGGACATCAACATCGAAGGCCTCCGCAAGGCCAAACTCTCGTACTACCCGCAAACTATATTAGACAAGTCCCACATCGTCATTCTGGAGGGGTGAAACCCCGATAGAATCCATAACATTTAAAGAAAAATGCTCTCTCAAATTCTCTCTAAATCCAGTTGCGCCGCCTGCAAATTCTGCTGCTCTTTCCGCAGGCAGAGCCTCTGGGAAACGCCGCTGTTCCTGCCCGAAGTCGTTGAAAAACTCAGCAAGCCTAACGAATACGGTGTGGTGGGGGAGTTCCGCGACGGCCAAATAGTCCTTGGCGGATACAAAACCGCTGACCCCGAAGAAGAAGTGCCCTGCACCTTCCTCGACCCGCACAAAGGCTGCATTTTAAAGCCCGAAGACAAGCCCTTCGACTGCTCCATCTGGCCGCTGCGCATCATGAATAAAGACGGCGAACTCGTCATCGCCCTCACGCCCACCTGTCCGAGTGTCGGCGCAGTTCCAAGTCAGGCTCTCGTCAATCTCGTAAAAAACGGCCTCGGCGATAAAATTTTCGAATACGCCAAGACGCATCCGTACATTATCAAGGAATATCGCGAAGGATTCCCGATAATTTAATCCGATTGCGTTTTCACGCCTTTAATGCGAACCAAGTGACAAGGCAATCTTCTTGCATTTGGCAATTTCTTTGGGCGTAAGGCCTTTACTCTTGTGGGTTCCGCCTTTTTGAATCACACCTGCAATCTTGAATCCGCTCCAGCAAAGGATTTCCTTGAGGGCGCGAACGGTACCCGCCGACTGCTTGAAAATCAGGTTGAATGGCCATTGGGTAGTGCATGTCGTCACAATGACAGCCTTCTTTCCCTTTAACAGTGGAATCGGGTAATCGCGTTCGCTGTGGTCCATCATGCCGTAAACCCAGCGGTCGAATAGCATTTTGAGTTGCCCGGTCATGTTGCCCCAGTAGCAAGGCGAACCGACTACAAGAGCGTCGCATTCTTGAACCATGCGCAGAATCCGTTTCGCGTCGTCTTCCGGCATCACGCAATCGTGAGTGCTACGGCATTTCATGCAACCGATACACGGGCGAAATTCCAACTTGCAGACATCAATGACTGTTACCTCGGTGCCTTTTTCAAACAGGGTATCACCTATGACATTTAACATCTGGCTGATGTTTCCGTCTTTGCGCGGGCTTGCATTCAAAATGACCACTTTTCTCATTGTGTCTCCATCCAAAAGAAACGTTCTTCTATAAAACTTTCCCCTGTTAAACACCCCAGAATCTAGAAAATGTCACTTAAAAGAACGAAACATCCTTTTTTTATCCCAAATTCGCACCTTTTGTAAATTTTTGGTGCGCTTGGCTTGAATTTAAATTATATTTAAATTGGAAATATAGAGAGTTTTTGCTCTTGTTCTCTAGATGAAATCGGGAAAATTTCAACTTACACGAGGACAAGGCGAACGCTCACGTAGATACGTTTATCGAGCCGCCTATAGCGGTTCTTTTGGGCGTATTTCGACAAGCCGCTTTTGCGGTTCTGTCGCCCTTTTGGGGCGTGGGGCGTTTGCATTTATCGTGTAAGGGCCCTTCCCGAGCCTCGTCTGGGTAAATGCAACGAACCCGCACCCCTTTTTCGTACCCATACAAAATCGGTGTTGCGTTTTCCAAGCCGAACAAGGCGAAACTCCACAGGTTTTAACCGATGGAGGCCGTCATGGCTATGAAGCAATCATTTGCGGTATTTACCCGCCTGTCACCCTGGAGCATAGCGATAGGGTCCGTGTTCACTCTATTCTTTGCCGCTTGTGGAGACAGCGGGAGCAGCAGTGACACCCCCGAAAAGGTCGTGTTAGTTTCGTCTATCGATGACCTCGATGACTGTTCGGACGACCTAGAAGGCGATACGGTCTTTGTCAGGAGCGAAAAGGCCGACTTTGTCTGTGTAGGCGGTAAATGGACAAACTACGATTCATTAGATTCCAGCAATCGCGACACCCCCATCATCGAGTCTGACTTGGTTGTAGCAACCTTCGACGATCTTCCTGTTTGCACAGTCAAGCGCGAAGGTGTAACCACCTATATAAAAGACGAAAAAAAGGCATATGTCTGTACCGACGGCAACTGGAAAGAAGATGTCAAAAAAACAGACGATTCTTCGTTGAGTCTTTCTTGTTCTTCAATTACGCAATCAAGCAGTTCTCTTGACACCCCCAGTAGCAGTTCTGCGAAATCCAGTAGCAGTCAGAAGCCTAGATCTTCGTCGAGCCATATCCCAGAAACAGCCAATGCAACTACGGGAACCATGACAGACTCCCGCGATGGACAAGTATACAAGATTGTGACAATTGGCGAGCAAGTATGGATGGCGCAGAACCTCAATTACGAAACGGACGCTAGCTATTGTTACAAAAATCAGAGTGACAACTGCAACAAGTACGGGCGGCTTTACACATGGGCAGATGCGATGGATAGCGCAGGCACATGGAGTTCGAATGGAGCAGAATGTGGTTATGCAAAAACATGTTCGCCAATATACCCCGTACGTGGAGTTTGCCCCAAAGACTGGCATTTACCGACATATTACGAATGGGAATCGTTGTTTTCTGCTGTCGGAGGAAGTTCTGGTGCAGGCTTGATGCTAAAATCTGTTTCTGGCTGGGTAAATGGAGGCAATGGCACAGATGAATTTTCTTTTACGGTATTGCCTGCGGGCATTGGACAAACATACGGGAGTGGCATCCTTGAGGGCAATAAAGCGCCTTTTTGGATTCCTACAGAGAAAAAAGGGGATGAAAGGCTCAATGCGGATTATGTCTATTTCTCCTCTGGCTCCGACAATGCAATCAGAGCTTCACATCCTAAGAGTAATGCTTTTTCAATCCGCTGTGTCAAAGACTAATACCAAAGCCTAATAGTCAGCCCACAAAGTGCATCTTTAAAAAGCGAATTTAAATAGGAAATCTGTCATGAAAGCCTACAAAAGAACCCCCAAAAGCGTCATTGCTACCCTGAAGTCGTTTCAGGGGCTGGTAACCCTCTTCGCTATTCTCCTTGCCGCCTGCGGGGGAGACAGCGGTTCGGGAGCCAAGGCCCCTGAGCCAGCCGAAGGGGCCAATGATGGCCGCGAAGTGGCGACACTTGTCGACATGGGCCGTTGCACCAGCGAGCGCGAGGGCGATACTGTCTATGTCGCCGAAAAGTTGACGGACTACCTTTGCCAAAACAAAACGTGGGTGGATCTAAGCGAAGTCTCATCGGATATGTCCTCTGGCAACACGGATTCCGACACTAAGTCCAGCAGCAGTAAGGGGACGGGATCCTCCGATGAAACAGACCCGAGTTCCTCCGACAGCGATACGAATGTACCCGAAGGCTTTGTCCGGGAGAACATTTCCGTAACGGGTGTAGCGCAGAAAGGGCCTTTCAAGTTCGGCTCACCGCTGAACCTGTATGAATTAAAGAAGAACCTGACCCCTTCTGGAACCGTTTACAAGGACGAAATCTCCAGCAACAAGGGCGACTTCGTGATTCCAAAGGTGAGCCTCGCTTACCCCTACGCAAAGCTAGAAGTCCGCGGCCTTTACAGGAACGAGGTAACGGGCGAATGGTCCACCGATTCCATGACGCTCCGTGCCTTGACCGACTTTTCTGAAGAACGGACAGACGTAAACATCAACCTGTTGACCCACCTGGAATACGACCGTGCTCTTTATCTGGTGCAGGAGAAGGGCTACAGCGTTTATGCCGCGAAAAAGCAGGCAGCGCAAGAAATCATGACGGCTTTTGAATTTGCGACCGCCGTGACCTATTCCGAGGACTTTGCCATTTTCCAGAACGAGGGCGTGAGCGTGACCACTAGCGCGGGCAATGCAACCCTCCTTGCGATTTCGGCGCTGGTCATGGGCAACCGTAGCGATGCCGAAATTCAAAATACCATAGACAAGTTCATTGCTGACATCAAGACCGACGGCGAATGGAATGACTTGCAGACAAAGGCTTCCATGGCGGACTGGGCTTATGACTTTAACTACAGCACCATTAAGGCTTCCGTGAAAAGCTGGAATATCCTGGATATCCCCGCTTACGAGACCTACCTGGACATCTATTGGAACAACGTATATGGGCTGGGTGGATGCTCTGTCAACCGTAAGGATGTTGTTGCCCCGAACAGCAACAAGTTGAGCAAGAATTACAACAAGTATTTTATCTGTAACGGCAGCCAGTGGGATTCCGCGACCACCTTCCAGAAGGACACTTACGAATGGGCTACTGGTAAAACAGGCGAGTTCAAGAAAGGCAACGTAACAGACACCATATATATTTACAACGGCACTAAGTGGGAAGTTTCTGAAAGGGAAACCGCCATCGGCCTTTGCGGAACAAGTAATGCGGGCGTGGTAAGTAAATTTAACGGCACATATTACATCTGCAAAAACAACGCCTGGGGAACGGCGACCGTACTGGAATATGACACCTACGGATTGACGGGCGTAGAAGGCGATGTGAAGGCTGGCGTTGTTAATAAGGACAAGTATTACGTTTACGAGAATGGAGTATGGAGAGTCGCCGCCAATGACCAAGAGATCGCCTTAGGCGTGTGCACCACAGCCCGTGAAGGCGTGGTTGCTGAAAATGGCGGCACATATTACATCTGCAAGTCAAAAACTTGGACAACGGCGACTCCTTTGGAATACGATACGTATGGCTGGAAGGCTGGTACAGAGGGTGAAGTTAAAGCGGGCAGCGTGAATACTGATAACTACTATGTGTATGAGAATGGAATGTGGCGCATTTCTGCCAATACGATAGAAAACAGCTTGGGCGCGTGTGTGACAAACAGAGAAGGAGAAAAGCAAATATTGAACAGCAAGTATTATATCTGTGAAAATAAAAACTGGAAACAGATTTCTGCTGAAGAATATGGACTCGGATATTGTTCTACAGCGAATGAGGGCGTTGTTGATAAAATGAATGGCGTGTATTATATCTGCAAGTCAAAAAATTGGACTAAGGCAACTGTCCTAGAATATGATACTTATGGTAAAACTTGCTTAATGGACGGCTCGATTATTGATGGTGAAGTTGTTGCTTCAAATAAATATGTTTGCGATGCCAGTGCATTTAGAATCGCCAATAGACTTGAAAAAAATCTTGATAAAGGCTGCGTTAGTTATACAGAAGGGGATGAAATAAGAAAAACGCTATCCGCAACACATGATTCTGTATATCATTGCAAGAATCTAGAATGGAAGGGAACAATAGAATTTAAAGAATACGGGTTTATGGTTGATTCAAGAGATAATAGGACATACAAAACTGTCATCATCGGAAACCAAACATGGATGGCGGAAAACTTAAATTACTATTACAAGTACGCTAGTTATTGTTATGACAATGATGCAAATAATTGCAGTATATATGGAAGACTTTATAGTGCACATATTTCGAACTTTGATTCCATTTGCCCTAATGGTTGGCACATACCCGATACCACAGAATGGAGGGTCTTGTTTGATGCTGTTGGGGGGCAATCTATCGCAGCCAAGGTTCTCAAATCACTGAATTGGAATAGCGGAAATGGTACGGATATCTATGGTTTCGCCGCGTTACCAGCGGGTTATACGAGTAATTATGGATATGATATTTACGAAGGTGAAGCAGCCTTTTTTTGGAGTGCTCCGGGCAACACGTCCTACAGAAGAGGCGTAAACATGTACAACAACAGAGATGATGCTGTTTCGGCCTCTGGAAGTGCCATTGAACACAGATCTGTACGCTGTATCAAAAATTAATCTAATCTAAGGCTTTTGTCTAAGGAGTTGAATCAAGCCATACACAATAAGAGACGCAAACATGTGTACCGATACTGAACTTGCTGCGGCTTTTTCATTGCTGAGCCATAAACACTTGCCAGTTCTTTGCAAATTGAGAGATTGGCTCAATAATGTATTCTGTGATTCTGAAATAGGATTTTTTACTTCAGAAAATAAAGACAATCGCAGGCTATATTTGGCATACTATTTTAAATGTAGCGGAACGGAATACAAATTTGTTATTTGTCTCAATCAAGAAGATTTGAAGGGGACGTTCTTTCATTTGGGATTTAGGCGAAAAGATAATCACAAAATTGATAATCCGACAGATGTTGCTAATTGTCAGCAAATTCTTAATGCGGTCAATGCTAGCCTCAAAACAAATTATGGATTAAATTGTTGTGGCAAAACACTCTATTTGAATCCGTTGTCTGAATATCAATTAAAGTTTTTTCTTAACGCAGCCCGTTCGTGCATGTCAAAAATACCGAATTTCAAAGGCGATTGTAAAAACGGATTCTTCACCCTAACAAAAGCCAAGGAAATCGTCAAAAATTTGTAATATAGCCTAGGTTAAGCCTAGAGAGAATCTCTAGCACTCCGTTCTATATTTTTTTGACAATTTTTCATCCTTAATTTAAACATGAACAAACTTGCATTTTTAGCCCTACTCCTATTCGCAACGGCTTTTTCATTCGCCGAAGAGACTTTTGCGGAAGTAACCTATGCAGAAACAACCTATGCTGAGGAAACTTTCGCAGAAATAACCTACGCAGAAATGACTTTCGCCGAAGAAGTCATTTCTTCTAGCGGCCTGAATTTGCGTGACAAGCATATCGAAAAAATGTCAGTCCAAGAATTGAGAGACCGTTACGAAGGAAAATATGACATCGATTGGGGTAAAGTCGCCGCAAAATTTGGCGTAGGCGCCGCTATCATTGTCATCACGGGAACGGTAAGCGTTGTAGCCGGTGCCACGGGTGCAGAGCCAGTCGCAGCTATTGCATTTGCATCTTGTAAAGGAGCCGCAATTGGCGCAATTTCAGGAGCTGTTGTTGGCGGTGGGCTTGGCGGCTTAATAGAGGCTTTAAAGAGCGGAAATCTTTCCGCCGCACAAAAAGGCGCAATTGAAAGCGCTGCCGACGGTTTTATGTGGGGTGCTGCAATAGGTGCCGTAACGGGTGGTGTAGGTAAGGCTAAGTCTGTAAAAAAGAATCCTTCAAAAGCTAAGGCAGAACCGGTGATGGAACCCAAAAAGATTGCACAGGATATTCAGAGTCCCAACGGTATTCCTAAAAATACAACTTATACTGTAGATGGGTTTGTTGAAAATGGAGCGAAATACACGACAGACCAATATGGTCGTATCAATGAATTTTCAGCCATCTTGAGAAAAACAAATTACAACCCAAGGGGCAGCAAAGGCGTAGAACAAAAAATAGGTCATCAAATGAAATGTGGTGTAGGCGGACATTTAATTGGCAATCAATTTGGTGGTACAGGGGGTTATGAGAACCTTGTTCCTATGAGTTCTTCTGTTAATTCCGGTACTTATAAGTCTCTTGAAAATGTATGGGCAAAAGCCCTAAAAGAAGGAAAGAAAGTTTTGGTTTCTGGGAAACTCCTCTACAGTGGAACATCCTTTGTTCCCACAGAATTTATCATCAATTACATTGTTGATGGTGTTGCTCAGCTCGAAAAGCGTATACCGAATACCTGTCCTTAAACTCAACAAAATTTCACAAACAAAAGGAAGTTGACTCTATGAAAAAAACATGTCTTTCTATAGCGATATTTGCATGCGTTGCCTTTGCTGGCAATATTTTCAATGCAGATGGTTCCATCAACAAGGAATCTGCCGAATATAAAAAAGCGAATGAGAAATGCAATAATGGATGCGATTATGAAGATTGGAGCGTTTCAGACTCGTTGTCATATTCATTAGATGGCAAGACTTTTAGTCGTGGACATATAATAACGGGAAATCAACCATCTGAAAGTCTTCCACTATACATAAAATTTAGCTCAACCATAAAAACAGACCATTGGTTTGAGACTACCCAAACCCTCATTCCTATTGCTATAAAAGTGAATGCAGAAAACGGATTTAAATATTATATGGTATCACAGGGAAATGGAGATTTTTCATGGATTAAGAATGAACGCGAAGGGGTCTATAAATTTCATGCCCTAGGTAATAAAAACGGAATAGAAAGCGAATCTGTTCTAAAACTTTCCTCTATAAAATCTGGTACAGTAAGCATACAGGTCATTTATCTAAACGAATCGCTAAATCGCAGATACGGAAACAAGTACAGCATCTACGTCCACCCCAAGAAATAAAATTTCCAAGATTGTTGAACATTCATTCCCACAATTGTGAAAAATCGGGCCCGACATGCCAATTTGGCCAGCCCAAAAGATATCGGCCTGTTTATATTGAGCAATCCTATTTAATATTTTTGCTACTTTCAACAAAAATATTAAATAAGTGACATTTTTACGCAAAAACACCCAGGTCGATGATTTTCTGCAGGGAGGCTATGGTGTCCTTGTATCTGGTGTTGTCAAAAATAAAGAATCGCGTCACCCCTTCGTAATCCTGCTTGAAAAAGTTCTTTTCGCAGATTTCTTTCAAAAGCCGATTGATATTTATCTCTGGTTTTGCCGAAGGGCAGATGTCTAATGAACGGCGAATTTCGCGAACTTTCTCAAGAAGTTCTTTGAATTGCTCGTCGAATTTAACTAGCGGAAGTATCTTGTGAATATCGTAAATGTGTCGCGATAGACGGCGGGACTTTTGGGTTAGATAATAGTCGCAGATAGCGAATATCTTGTCAATTAAAGTTCGCTCCAAAGCCTGAACGTTCATCATGAACGGTTCCAGTCCGTAATCGCGCAATGAAATATCTTTTGCGTAATCTGCGATGTAGTTCCCTATTGGCATCGCTTTGAACGGAAACACTGCCGTGACAAGGCTTGTTTCAACCTTGACAGCGGGGACGATATGTGCATTGGATTTGCAGAGCGGCTTGTATTCGAATATGTAGTTGTTTATGTCGCGGTCGCTTTGCGTTTTGTCAAAATTAGTAATGACAAGGCCCAATTTGTCGGCGATGGGGGCGATTATGTTGTATTTAAGTTTCTTTCGCCGCGCCGCCCCGATATGCTCCGAAAAGGAAATGTCGATATCTTCCGAGAAACGGTTAATGACCTTCAATGCCTTGGAAAGCGAAGTGCCGCCCTTGAAAACGGCTTTGTCCGACGAGGCCGCAATCTCTTTTAGAATAAGGGAAACGTAGTAGTCCTTTTCGACAACTGCATCCAAGATATTTAAGGAATCACTAACATCTTGAATTATTTTTTTGAAAAGGGGTTTGTCTTCATGCAAGTACATCGTAAAGCCTCAAGTCGTAGATATACTTGTATGTTTTTAGTGGGAAGTTCTCGATGTATTTATCTACGTCGGCGCGGAGAATCTTGTTGCGCAAGATATGCCTGCGGATGATGTCGGGCGCTTCTTCCTCGCAGCAGTAGTCCGTATATTCTTCAACATCTTTAAGCAAGTCTAAAAGTTGGAGTACGTTGCGGTTTTCCTTGGTGACGGCAATCTTGGCGCGACGAATGTAGTATGGAGTGTGTCCAACTTTAACCTCACGGGCGATAGCTGTTGAATTATTAGTTACGATTTCTGCCTTATACGGCACCTGCAGACACAATCCCAACTGGTTAGCGAAGGTGTAACCCGAATAATAACCGTAAATTTCATCGCCATCGGTGATGTACTTGTACTCGGCCACCATGTTCGACGATATGGGGTAGTATTCGTGGTTGGGGTCCGGCAAAAAATAGACCCCCGGTTCAAACCGCGAAAGTTCGCCCGCATCGACCAGTTTCTTGAATTGCTGTCGCAGATTACCAGCCGAAAGCCCGAGTGGTTCGGCGTCTTCGGTGAAAATCGGTTTCCCCGGCCCAAATTTTGATTTCAAGAATTCCAAAAGCATTTTGCACCCTCATTAACACTTTTTAATATATATAATAAAAAAGTGTTTGTCAATGGGTAAAAAAACACCCCCGACACTTCAATGCCGGGGGCGATATTCTCAAAGTGAGCGCAACGCGCGAACGACCTCATACCTCAGAGGCACCGTGCGCCGACCTCACACCTATTTGAACAGATTCTTCATCTTCTCGAGGAAGGATTCTTCCTGTGCGGTTTCCTTGTCGTGCCTGAGTTCCGCGAGTTTCTGGTAGAGTTCCTTCTCTTCGCGGGAGATGTCCTTCGGGATTTCCACGCCGATGTTCACGTAGAGGCTTCCACGGTCGCCGCGCTTGTTCAGCGGGTACAGGCCCTGTTCGCGCAGGCGCAAGATGCTCCCGGCCTGAGTTCCGGCCGCAATCTTGATCTGCACTTCGCCACCGTCCAGCGTCGGGATTCGCTGCGTTCCGCCAAGGACCAGCTTGTGGACCGGAACTTTGATTTCGCAGTGCAAATCGTCGCCTTCGCGGGTGTAGAAGTCGTCGGGCTTTTCGGCAATGACCGCCAGCAAGTCGCCGCAGGCACCGCCGCGAGGCCCGCAGTTGCCTTCGCCTCGCAGGTTCAGGTACTGCCCTTCGGCAACGCCCGCCGGAATCTTGATGGAAATTTCTTCGGTTTCCTGGACGCGGCCCTCGCCGTGGCAATGCGGGCACGGTTTCGCGATGACTTCGCCCATGCCGTTACAGGTGGGGCAGGCGCTCTCGGAAACCATCTGGAAGAACCCGCCAGACACGCGGCGCACGCGCCCCGTACCCTTACAGGTATCGCAAGTCTTGATGTCGGTGCCGCCCTTGCCGTTACATTCCGTACACGGCGTGTAGCGTTTCAGGCGAACCTTCTTGGTGCAGCCCTCGAAGATTTCCTTGTAGCTGAGCGCCACCTTGATCTGCAAATCGTTTCCGCGGGGAGGCCCGGCCTTGCGACCGCCACGACGGCTGCCGCCAAAACCACCGAATCCGCCACCGAAAATATCGCCAAAGTTCGCGAAGATATCCTCGAAACTGAATCCTTGGCCGCCGAATCCGCCGCCACCAAAACCGCCACCGGGGGCGTTGAAGCCGAACTGGTCATACTGCTTACGCTTCTCGGGGTTGCTGAGCACATCGTAGGCCTCGGCAGCCTCCTTGAACTTCTCTTCGGCTTCCTTGTCGCCCGGGTTCTTGTCCGGGTGGTACTTGATGGCAAGCTTCTTGTAGGCGTGCTTGATCTCGTCAGCACTCGCGTCCTTGCCGACGCCTAGAACTTCGTAATAATCTCTTTTTTCAGCCATAATATGCCTTCGGCTTCACTTCGATTAACAAACTCTATTTACGCAAAAAGGATTGCCCCTTTTTGAGAGGCGAATCCTGTTTGATTTTTTAAGGTTGAAATTAGTCAACCACTTCCGCGTCGACGACTTCCGGACCGTCGCCCTTCTTGTCGTTCTTCGGCTGTTCAGAAGCACCCGGCTGCGGACCCGGCTGAGCCTGGTTTGCACCGGCGGCCTGGGCCATGGAGCTGATCATGCCCTGGAGCTTGTCCATAGCGGCCTTGATCTCTTCCTTGGTGCCGTTGTCCTTCTTGGCCTTGATGTCGTCGATGGCAGCCTGCAGCTGGCTCTTGGTGTCGGCCGGCAGCTTGTCGCCGAATTCCTTGAGCTGACCTTCGGCCTGGTAAGCCATCTGTTCGGCCTGGTTCCTGATGTCCACCAGTTCACGCTGTTCCTTGTCCTTGGCAGCGTTGGCTTCGGCATCCTTAACCATCTTGTTGATTTCGTCTTCAGACAAGCCGCTGGAAGAAGTAATCTTGATGGACTGTTCCTTACCGGTTTCCTTGTCCTTGGCAGACACGTGCACAATGCCGTTCGCGTCGATATCGAAGGTCACTTCGATCTGCGGCACGCCACGGGGCTTCTTCGGGAGGTCAGTCAAGTCGAACTTGCCGAGCGTACGGTTGTCGCGGGCAAATTCGCGTTCGCCCTGCAGCACGTGAATCGTCACGGCCGGCTGGTTGTCTTCGGCGGTAGAGAACACCTGGCTCTTCTTGGTCGGAATCGTGGTATTACGGTCGATGAGCTTGGTCATCACGCCACCGAGAGTTTCGATACCCAAGGAAAGCGGGGTCACGTCGAGGAGCAACACGTCCTTCACGGAGGAGTCGCCGCTAAGCACGGCACCCTGGACAGCGGCACCGATAGCCACCACTTCGTCCGGGTTCACAGTCTTGTTCGGTTCCTTGCCGAAGAACTTCTTCACGGCTTCCTGCACGGCCGGGATACGGGTCGAACCACCGACCAGGATCACCTCGTCGATTTCGCTCAGGGAGAGGCCGGAGTCGGCGATAGCCTTGCGGCAGGGTTCCATGGAGCGTTCCACCAGGTGGGCGGTCAGCTGGTCAAACTTTGCACGGCTGAGCGTGAGGTCCAAATGTTTCGGGCCCGAAGCGTCGGCAGTGATGAAGGGGAGGTTGATGTTCGTGGAAGTCGTTGCAGAAAGGTCGATCTTCGCCTTTTCCGCGGCGTCCTTCAAACGCTGCAGGGCCATCTTGTCCTTCTTCAGGTCGATGCCCGGATTGTCCTTCTTGAACTCGTCGTTGATCCAGTCGATAATCACTTCGTCGAAGTTGTCACCGCCGAGCATCGTATCGCCGTTGGTGGCCTTCACGCTGAACATGCCGTCGTCGATTTCAAGGATAGAGATATCGAACGTACCGCCACCGAGGTCATACACGGCGACCTTTTCGCTCTTCTTGGAGTCAAGACCGTAGGCAAGTGCTGCAGCCGTCGGTTCGTTCACGATACGCAGCACTTCGAGGCCAGCAATCTTACCGGCATCCTTCGTAGCCTGACGCTGGGAGTCGTTAAAGTAGGCGGGGACCGTAATCACGGCCTGCGTCACCGGCTGGCCCAGGTAGTCTTCGGCAATCTTCTTCATGGTCTGGAGAACCATGGCCGAAATCTCGGGAGGAGCGAACTGCTTGTCGTCCACCTGCACGCGCACCGGGTCGGAACCCGAGCCCACCAGCTTGTAAGGCATGTTCTTTTCGGCAGCGGAGCATTCGCCCGCGGTGCGGCCCATGAAACGCTTGATGGAGTAAATCGTCTTTTCGGGGTTGGTGATGGCCTGACGCTTTGCCACGTGGCCCACCAGACGTTCGCCGTTCTTGCCGAAAGCGACAATGGACGGGGTGGTGCGGAAACCTTCCGCGTTAGCGATCACGACCGGCTTGCCGCCTTCCATCACGGACACGCAGCTGTTGGTCGTACCAAGGTCAATACCGATAATCTTGCTCATAATGAGTCTCCTATTTTAAATTCTTGCCGCCCGCGAATCAATCTGAACGGGGCGATTTTTACGCCCATACATAAGCAAAACCCGTGCCAAATGCTAATAACTGGCAAAAAACGGCCATTTTGTTTCGTTCTGAAACAAGAAAATCCCCTAATTCGGGGCAAAAAAGGCGTGTTTCATTATGAAATAGTAGTTAGGAGGGCAGCGGGATGTGTCATCCTGAGCGAAGGCGCAACGCACCGAAGTCGAAGGATCCAGACCCGTATATGAGGGGAGGGGGAGGCTTCCCCCTGGTTCGCACTCCGTTGCTCACCACCTCCTCTCCTAAGGGGCCCCGCCCCCTAAAACCCCCGGCATCTCATAATATTTTTCCTACTGAAAGATTATGTCACATGTTTGAGTATATATTTTACGAGTAATCTAATATTTTAATTATATGGCAACATCTACCCAAGATGTTGCAACCTGTAGAAAAAACTTTAATCTAGTGCTGATATATGGATAACAAAAAGCATAGAATCCTTAGTTATGATTTTTGCAAAGATGTAGCATCCAAGTGTAAAAATGCAACGGCACTAATGAATTTTGATCAACCTGTTTACAATAAAAGTCGTAAAACAGGTTGGTTATATGATTTTTACCCAAAAACAACTAACTTAAAGAAAGGTAGAACTCTTTCTTACGAATATTGCAGAAATTATGCCTCCCGGTTTAATACAGCGGCCGAACTGAAAAAAAATGACTCTGCCGTATACTGCAAATGCTGGAAAAAAGGCTGGTTGCATAAATTTTATCCAAATATGCGAAAAGAAAGAGTACTTGATTATAAAACGTGCCGCAAAAGTGCCAAGCGATTCAAAACTCGAATGGAATTTCGTGAAGGAGACAATTCGGCGTATCTGAAATCCATTGCTATGGGATGGATTGATTCTTTTGGTTTATATAGCCCCGGTACATTAGTGTATACCGATGAGGAAATATTAGCAACAGCCAAAAGATACTCTTCTCATAGAGATTTTAGGACACATCATAAAAAGATGTATAATGCGGCTGCAAAACGTGGCCTTTTAGAAAAATGCGCATGGCTTGAAAAAGCCGGAACGGGAAAAGCAGGAGTGCCCACTAATTGCGTTTACGCATATGAATTTAAAAAGACCCGAACAGTCTATGTAGGTATTACTACAACAAAAAATCTTAGGCACAAAGACCATCTTAAGAAACATGATAGTGTGTACCAATATGCCGAAAGAATTGGTGTTTCCGTTCCAAAACCGAAATACATTTATTCGGAAATTACTACTGAAGAAGCCAGCAAGCTTGAACAAGTTATCATCGAAAAGTACAAAGAGGATGGATGGAATCTGATTAATAAGAAAAAAGGTGGTAGTATAGGCAGCCTTGGTGCCGATAAATGGACAAAAGAAAAGTGCATTGCTCTTACAAAGTCGTATAAATTTGTAGTTGACTTTGACCGAGATAATCATGGTGTTTGGGAAAAAATGAGAAAGAATGGATGGGACAAGGAATGCCCTTGGCTTGAACGAAAAGCGGTTCCCAAAAACTATTGGGTAAATATGAGTAAGGAAGATGTACATATACTCGCAATGCAGTTCAAAACTCGCAGTAAGTTTGAGCACTCCTATAGACGACTTTATGTAATTGCTCAAGAAAAAGGATGGATAGACGAATGGTTCGCACCTACGAATCGAGGGAAAAACGCTAGGCCAATCGTAGCATTTGAACTTGACGGAGTGACGGTCTTTGGACGATACAAGAGCATGATTGAAGCAACCCGAGCTTTTGGTGGTAAACGTGGTAATATAAACAACGCTTGTAACGGGGTAACCAAGACCGCATACGGGAAGATCTTTAAGTATGCTGATGAAATTGATTGATGGGCATGAATTATTGGTAATTTTTAAATGTATTGCATTTGTGCGAACAAATATGTATGTTGAATAATATGAACAAGCCCGAAAACGCTGCCACATGGTCTAAAGAACGCTTCGATGCAGAACTCGAGAAAGACTACAACGACATGTTGAACGGTCGCGTCACGCCCCTGGACGATGTTTACGCCGAACTCTCCAAAGCCATCTCCGAAATCAAAAACGGAGCACCCGTAGCCGATGCCGAAAAATACATCAAAGGATTGATGAATTCCTAGCAAAAATCCATCATAGGGGAGGATTCCCCTTTACTTGCTAAAATCAAAGAAGGCAGCGGGATCCGTTCCGAAGATTTCGCCGAGTTTTATCGCCATCTTGCGGGATACCGCCCTGCGTCCATTTTCCATGGCGCAGAGGTTCTGGACCTGAATTCCGAGTTTTTCGGCAAGGGTGACCTGCGACCAGTTGCGCAAATCGCGGTTCGCGACAATCATTTCGCCGGGGGTGGAATCCAGGTTCTTGAACCAGTCGGACTCCTCGAAGGGAATGGAATCCTCGTTCTTGCAGACCGCCACATTTTCGGGCTTGTAGGTATCCTTCAAGAACCTGACAAGCGGAGCAGGGATGTGCTTCGCACGAATTTCAATACGGGGCTTTTTCACGACTGCCAACATAGATTTGAAAATAATCAATTTTTGATTATCGGTCAATAGTGTTAAACATTAACAAACAAAAAAAGCCGGCTTTTGATATATAAAACTCCCAATATTCATTGGGGATATAATCAATAAGCCGACTTAATCGTCAAACGTCTTCGTAATGTCCTTTGCACGAAAGGATATCGATGAACTCGCCGTTGATACGATAAATTAGCCGATTTGCGTCGTCGATTCTGCGGCTCCAGAATCCGCTGAGGTTGCCCTTCAATGCTTCGGGTTTTCCGATGCCTTCAAAATTGTTGCGTTCAATGTCTTTAACAAGCTGGTTAACTCTTTTTAGAGTCTTTTTGTCTTGTGTTTGCCAGTAGAGGTAGTCGTCCCAAGCTTTGTCTGACCAAATTTTCTTCATCAGTCATCTACCTCAATAAGTTCGTGTTCAACACCTTTCCCGGCGTTAAGTTGCTCGATGCCTTTCTTGAGGGCTTCGATGTCGCTTGCGTTGTAGCGGAGGGAGGGCTCGCGGACTTCAAAGGGGATGCGGCGCTCGTTGATGACATTTTTTACGAACATGTAAATGGCGGCAGAAGTGGACAGCCCCACATTGCTGCAGAACTTGTCAAAGCTTTCTTTGTCCTTGCTGTCGATGCGTGCGGATATCGTTGCCTGTGCCATATAATGCTCCTTTGTTACCTTACAAATATACATTTATTGACTGCAAAAAGCAATAATTTTAATAAAAATACTGCAATTTTATTCAATATTCTGCAAATTGCATAAAATTGCATTAAACATTGACGCTAAAAACCCCGGCCTTCTTTACGAGAGGTCGGGGATTTTTTTATGAGGGGGAGGCTGCGCGCGGTTTAAGATGCGCGAGAACTCATTCCCCGACTTGCAATTTCAGGGTCTTTCCGGCAGGGTTGCGGACGACGTAGACTCCGCTCCCGAAGCCGGCGGTCTTGAGTCCGACCTTGAGGTCCGTGAGCGTTGCGCCGGCATCCAGGCGGATGTTCCCGAGCTCGGAGCCCATCAGGTCGAATACCCTGTAGCTGCCCGCGGCCCTTGCGAAAGCGTTTGCCATGCCAGCGGCTCCGGCGCCGTTTAGGGCGATTTTCGGCACGATGCCCGTGGTCCCGTTGCGGATGTCTTCAGCGCTGCCTTCGCTTTCACCGAAGGCAATCCAGTCGAGGTTCACGTAGTCGCTTGTCACCATCACCTTGAGCACGTGCTCGCCCGTGGTGAGTTCCTTGGTGGTCGTTCCCTTGAAAGTGCCGTAGGTGTCGAAATCCCCGGTGCCCGTGAGCGCGAGCGTGTCGGTAATCGGCTCGTCGTCCATGAACAGGCGCACGCCCGTGTTGTCCATGCCGCTTGCATAGCTCAGTTCGAAGGGGAGTTTCCCGCCGGCCTGCACGTTCACGGTGTATTCGAGCCATTCGCCCTTCTGCGTGTAGCCCACGGCAAATGCGTCGCCGTTCTTCACGATGTCCACGCGGTCTTCGCGGTATTCGCCTCCCTGGTTCTTGGTATCCATGTCGTAGTAGGCCTTGCCCGCACCGCCCACGTCGTAGTTCTCGAAGTCGATGAAGTTGGCCGTGCCCTCGACCTTCGCGCCCACGACCGGCACGTCGCATTTTGCCTCGGGGTCGCCGTGTTTCGCCTTGCAGAACGGCCCCTGCGGAATGGAGGTCTTGCTGTCCTCGAATTCCCAGTAGTCCGCCTCGAAATCGCCCGCGAACACGAAGAACACGTCGTGCTTGCCGACCGCACCGGTCAGCGGCACCGTCACGAGGCCGTCGGCGCTAAATTCCGCCTTGCCGACGATTTCGCCATCCACCTTGTCCAGGCGGACGGTGATGCTCGACGCCTTCTTGACGCTCAGCACCGACGCCGAGAAGCTTTCCGCGCCCGCGTCGCCGAATTCCACGCCGCTAATCTTGGTGTATTTCCCTTCGGAAAGGTTGGTGATGACCGTATTGCCGGCGGTACCGCTCTTGCGGACCCTCACGTCTTCGCCCCAGGACATGGTTTCCGCTTCCACGCGCTTGTACGGGTCGAAATCTTCCAGCTGGGCCACGCCATTGTCCGGCCAATAATCAATTTTTTGAATAGTGCCGTCGGCGTTGTACTTCATTTCGGAAAGGCCGACAGAACGACGCTCCTTGTGTTGGTATTTCTGGCCCATCTTCTCGGACTTGTAACGCCAAAGTTCGTAATTCAGGCCGAAAACGTAGGATTTCCCCTTGAAATCGATGATACCCGGGTGGTTTCCGTTACTGCGCGAAGAATGCGGCATAATGTCGCCCTTGTAGGTCCAGGGGCCAGTAATCTTATCGCTCATGGCATACCCGATACCTTCGGCACAGCAGGTGGATGCGAAAGTCATGTAGTAATTGTTGCCGTGCTTATAGACCCAGGGGCCTTCCTGGTAATCCTTGATCTTGGGGTAGGTGACGATGGACCCCTGAGTACTGGTCATGTCCTTATTCAACTTGATCATGTACAAATCGGGGTTGCCCCAGTACATGTAGGCCTGCCCGTCGTCGTCAATCCAGACGGTAGGGCCGATATCGTTCCAGTGCTCGCGCTGCCAGACAAGCGCCTTGTTCAAAGGTTCCTTGAAAGGGCCGTAAGGGTTGTCCGCCACCAAGACGGAAATGCCGTTGCCGTGAATGGGGACGTACATGAACCACTTGCCGTCCCGCTCGATGACCTGTTCCGCCCAGGCCCCGTTGGTTTTAGAGGACCACTTGATGTCGCCCAGGCTTGCTACGGCACCGTGACTGGTCCAGTTGACCATGTCCGTGGAAGTGTGCAACAGCCAGTCGTACATCATGAACCCGTCGGCATTGTCCTCGTCGTGGGTCGTGTACAGGTAAACCGTATCCCCATGGACATAGGGCGCCGGGTCCGCCGTATAGTTCGTCGTGATTACAATTTTCTGAGCGAAACCCGTACAAGCCAAGGCCAATACGGAAGAAACGAATAAGATATTTTTCATCTTAATCTCCAAACATGTTATACACCAGAGATAAAGATATATCACGAAAAGCCCCGCGGAACGCCCCGGGATTAACTTATCATTGACAATTTTACAATAGGCGTGAATGTCTTGCGGAGTTGTTTACACACTTCCTAAACGAAAAATTTAAGCATGCAGGCGCAAAAACGTGCATTTTTTGCCATTTTTATCTAATTATGCAGGTGCGGGGTTGGCGTTCCGTGAGGTTTATGTATGGATTGTTTGGTCCGGAGGCTTGCTCCGGTTATTTTTGCGGGCGTGCTTGTTGCGTGTAGTGAAGATCCCGTTGGCGTTGATGCTGGCGTTAGTGTCGAAAGTGCCGGATCGAGTGACGCGACCGCCTTTGAACCCGTTTATTTCGCTTCTTCTACAAGCATGGGAGAAGTGCCTGCAGAAGAACCCGAGTATTCTTTTGCGGAAATGCCGGCGGTTGGCGTTTCGAGTAGCAGTTCTTCTGTGAATCCCGTGCCAAACAACGGCGTGCCATACATCCGCATTCTTGTGGACGATGCTTCGGTGCTTTCGCGGACGGACAGCCTGGAGAAACCGGCGTACATCGGGTGTACCATTGAGGTCGCGGGGAACGGGATATATGCCGACGTTCCGGTGAGCGCCGCAAAAATAAAGCAACGCGGGAATTCTACGCGACTCTGGTACGACAAGAAACCTTACCGCATCAAGTTTCAGGAAAAAACCGAAATGCTCGGGCTTGCCGCGAATAAGGACTGGGTGTTGTTGGCGAATTTTCGCGACCCGACGAACCTGATGAACGCGCTTGCTTTCGATATCGCGCGGGAGATGGGCAGTTTCAACTTTGTGAATGCAAACCGATTTGTGGAAGTGGAAATCAACGGCGACTACAAGGGACTGTACCAGTTGACGGAACAGGTTGAACAGGCGGAAAGCCGCGTGAATGTTGGTGCGGACGGTGTACTCCTGAGTCTTGACCAAGATGACGGACCGGAACTTTCTCCCGATGCGAACGACAACTTCTGGAGCGCTACATACAAATTGCCTGTTGCCGTAAAATACCCGAAGACGCTTGCGGAAGGTAGCCTGGAACAGATACGGTCCGATTTCAAGAGACTCGAAGATGCGATTGCCTCTGCCGATTACGATGCGGTGAAGGCTTTGCTTGACGTGCGCTCGTTCATGGACTTCTTGATTCTGCAAGAAATCACGCGTAATGTGGAACTCGAAGCCCCGCGTAGCATGTACCTGCACAGGGCTTCTGCGGAAGGCAAGTATGTGTTTGGACCCGTGTGGGATTTTGATGGCGGTTTCGGTTACAGCTGGAACGAAGAGACGAAGGAATACTTTGGCAGTCAATCGTGGATTCTCGGGAGTACGAACCCGAGCGGAAGCCCGTTCAACTGCACGGCCGACAAGAAGAATGACTGGGGAATGTGCGCTACGGGAACATCCGGAGGCCGAGGCGGGTTTGGCGGCTTTGGTGCCAATGCCTGGGACGGTTCGGGAGCATCTGGATTTTTCACGAACCTTTTCTCTAACGCGCAATTCCTTACGGAATACAAGGCGCGCTGGGCGGAACTTGCACCGAAAATTTCTGCGCTAGTTTCGGAGCGCCTGAACGTGTACCTTGCAGAAAATGCAGTGGCTATGGCGAACGATGCCGAACGATGGCCCTGGCCCGAAAGCAGGAACAATACGGGGAAAAATTCCGCTGCGGCAGCAAGAGATTTGGAAGCGTGGATGCAGAAGCGTATTTCGGACTACAGTGCCGTGGTGAATGGATATTGAAGGAAAAATCCTTTGTGGACAGCGTTGTCAACGCAAAAAAGTTTACATAAGAACTAAACCGCTTCTTGAAAAGTATTTTCTGGAATAGAAAATCAAAAAAGGAGTGCTTTTTATGAATCATACTCTATGGACAGGTGTGTCCGTTGGCGTTCTTATGGCGTTGTCTGCAATGTCGGCAAATGCATTTACCCTGACAGGCAAGGTGAGCGACGATGGCGGCAAGGCTATCCGTGGCGCAGATGTTTTGCTTGTTCAAAAAGGCCTCAATGCGAAAACGGAGGCCTCGGGCGCGTTCACGATTCACCAGGACGAGGAATCGCAGGCATTGGCGAGCAGGATTGCTGTCGGATATCTCTCCGTGAACAACGGCGTTTTATCGTTTTCGCAGGGGCAAAATTCTCCGGTACAGGTGCAGATTTTCGACGTGTTCGGAAACCGCCTGCTGAATGAAACTCTCTGCGGCTCGGGGACAGTTGACATGAAGTCTTCCGTGAAAGCGCAGGGCAAGTACTTCGCGCGCGTCCGCGTAGGTAGCGCTTCGCAAACGTTCCAGTTTGTCGCCGATGGAAGTTTCAATACGGCATTCGGCGCGAAGTCCGGAGCAAAGGCGCTTCTCAAGGTGGGCGATTCGGACAATCTGCGCGTTGTTGCCGATGGCTTCGACACGCTCAATGTAAAGCTCAACAATCTTGACACGAATCTTGCGCTTACGCTCAAGAAAACTGCTCCGCCGCAACCGCAGTACGAATACGGATGGGGCCTGAAGAACGACCCTGTTCCCACTCGTGGCTGCGGCAAGGACACTAAGCTTGATTACAAGTATCGTGGCGACAAGCCCTACATTGATTTCAGGTGGAGCAAGGGCGTGCGTACCGTGCGCATCGACATGCCGAAAAGTTACGACAAGAACAAACCGTACAAACTCATTTTCGGAATGCAGTGCATGGGCGGTTCGGGAAGCGCCGTGCAGGACGAAGGCTATCACGGCCTCAAGTGGATTGACAAGAACGAAACCGCGATATTCGTTGCGCCCGAAGGCAATGGAAACCAGCTGCCCTGGGGGCAGGATGATTACCTCCTGTTTGACGAACTCCTCGCATATCTCGAAGGCAACTTCTGCATCGATTCGAGCCGCGTTTTTTCCACGGGATTCAGCTACGGCGCCATGTTCAGCAATGGCCTTTCGTGGAACCACCAGGACGTGCTCCGCGCAGTGGCCGTTTACGAAACCGCGGAACGCAACATCTGGCTCCCGCAGCGCAAGAAAATGGGAATCGGCTGGATGGGCGTGCTTGGCCTCGATGACGGCATGTGCACCCCTGAAATGGGCCGGAACGCGCGTGACATCATCTTGACGCTCAACTCCGAAGGCGGCAAGGCGAAGAATGAACGCGCCGAAGAAGCCCAGCGCAATGCTCCGCACAAATGCTACGACTACACGACCGTCGAGGAACGGTTCCCCGTTCGCTGGTGCACGCAGAGCGGCGGACACATCTGGGACCACAAGGACCCCGGCCAGCAGCAATCTTGGGTGCCGCAAGCCACATGGGAGTTTTTCGAGAAGTTCTAGCGGATAAATACATCTTTCTGTTGTCAATTTATCAAAACGAATTCGAATAAAGCCCTATATTAAGCGAATTTTTCAACTTATTTTATAGTAAGTAAAGTTCGTATGGGAGGCTTTATGTCGTTTTCAATTAAGGGATTTCCCTCTTTTGCAGGTTTTGTCGCGTTTTTGGGCACCCTCGCCAGTGCGGCAACGATTAACGTAGATATCGGCAAGGAATACCAGCGCATCAGCGGCTTTGGGGCGGCCTCGGCATGGGCCGGTTCCATCACCGACAAGAATGCCGCCTTTCTTTGGGACTCCACCAGTGGCGCCGGGCTTACGCTGCACCGCATCCGTATCGCCCCGGACGGCACCACATCTGAAACGAGTATCGCAAAAAAGGCGAGTGAATACGGCGTCAAAGTCTGGGCAGCCCCGTGGACATCTAGATACACCATAAATTACGACGGTGGCAAAAAGCACCTGGATTTCAATCACGCTCAGGACTGGGCCAACACCATCTTGAAGTTTACGCAAGACATGCGGAAGGCTGGCGTTAATCTATATGCAATTTCGTCGCAAAACGAGCCCGACGGCACCGGCGACAACCACTACGAACCCGATGAATTGGCGCGTTGGGTCGGCGACTACCTTGGCCCCACCCTCGATACCACGGGCATCAAAATCATTGGCACCGAAGCTATTAACTGGTACGGATTCCCCAATTACAAAAAAGCCTTCTTCAACAATCCCGCCGCCCTGAAATACACCGATATTTTTGGGACGCACGAATACGGCGGAGACCCGGCTGCTTACCCCGAAATCCACGAAGCCGGCAAGGAATTCTGGGAAACCGAAGTCTATGATCTTGGAAGTAACAAGGAAGATGTGGGCATGGGAAGTGCTCTCCGCGTTGCAGGCGTAATCCATGACGCCTTGACTATTGCGAACATGAACGCCTGGCATTTCTGGTGGATTTATTCCTGCAGCGAAGCCAGTTGCGGCAACGGAGCCCTCTGGCCGCAAGGACAAGGCAACCCCGACAATGTGGAGCCTACCAAGCGACTCTGGGTCATGGGGAACTTCAGCCGTTTCGCGCGACCCGGCTCTTGGAGAATCGACGCTACCAAGAATCCCGAAAGAGATGTAAAGGTCACCGCCTACCGCGACTCCCTCAAGACGAAAATCGCAGTCGTCATTCTCAATTCCAAGAACGAGGAGTTCAAGGCGGACTTTGACTTCGGAAACACGAAAATTGGAAGCTTCAAGCCCTACGTCACCGATGACAATAACAACCTCAAAGAAGGAAGCGAAGTCAAAGTCGATGGTACAAAGTGCAGTTTCAGTGTTCCGGCCCGCAGTGCAACGACCATCGAATTCGTTCTGTGGCAAGAGCCAAAGGTTGAACCGCCTTCAGACTCTACCGATGCAATTGCCTTCGGGACGCATGTTGCGCCCCAAAGCCTTCAAAGTACATATAAAGTATTTAGCCCGCTCGGCGCGTTCATCGGCGAATTCCAAGCCGGACATATCGGCGATCTCCGCAATGCCATGACAAACGCAGGCTTAAGCCGCGGTGTGTACATGGTCAAATGCGGCAATGCGAAAACGCAACGTGTGGTTTTGAGATAAGTAAAAGGTCGCCCTGCAAGGGACGACTTTTTTATTTCGCTGAGGTGTATGAAAAAGTGGTGAGTCGGTGGACGCTATTTGAGTATCGTCATCGCCCATTGAGGAATGTTGTCTGTGTAGCTTTTAACCAGTTTTCCATCCGACAATCTGAACAAAAGCGAAGCGTCCTGGTCTTCTACCGAATTGTCATAGACATAAAGACGATCCACCGAAGGAATTATCTTCTTGCAGTTGAAAATGGATTTCTGGTATCTGGAAATAATCTTGGAAATCGGGACGTCATGACCGCCCTGTATCACTCGCTTTGCAATTCTAGCGGCATTGATGGACGGGTGTGAGGTCGCGACAAAAAACAAACGGATGAAATAACCTTGCTGTTTCGCACGGCAAACAAAGTCGACTTTTTCATCAGAAGAAAAAACTGACTCAAAAATAAGACTTTTATGGTTCTTCAAAGATTCTTCACGCCAGGACTTGCAATTAACGGTTGGTCGCGGCTGCTTTTTCAATTTCGTCGAAAAAACGCTTGGTGGCGTCTGCATTGGCCTTGCGGGCATCTTCGGCAGCTTCCCTCATAATTTGGGCAAGCATTTCATCGGTCGGCTCTTCCAAGTCCGTCAATCTGTAAGAATCAATGCTTTTTGTCGTTGTCATAGGGGCTCCTTGATGCCGTAATACTCCTAATATAGTTTTTTAGGGGCAAAAACGCAAGTTTTGAGCCTTTTCTGCTTAGAAAAGGCTATTATAACAGCTTCCAGGAGGGATTATATGGGCGTTCCCGCACATATATGTGCGGTCGGGCTATATTGCAAGGCGCCCCGTGCGCACCTGCGGCACGCCCGCGCCGCTCTTGCAACGGCGCCACAGCGCTGCCCCAAGGGGTCACTATCCCTAACGCAAAATTATTTGTCCGAAAAATAAGAAGCTTACAACCCTATAGCATCAGGGGGCATATACCTTTCGTCAAGATAACGAACCTCATATTCTTTTCCTAATTTTTTTAAATAGTTCTTAAGTCTAATGGATCTATCGTGTTCGGGTTCATAAGGCACCTCTTTTCCTAACAGTTCTTCGCTTTTCAGCTGATCTTCTATCCTTTTTCTGAATTGGGCCATGGTGTTATTAGATTTTTCAAGGGCCTTTTGAAAATCGTATTCGCTTTTATACTGAGATTTGAATTGTTTAATCAACAATTCTACGCGTTCTGAGGATACGGTTATTCCCTGTCTTTCGCATTCTTGCTTCACAAGTTCTTGTCCAACCAAATTGTCAACAACGGCATGACGCAGTTGCGTTTTTGTTGCCTTAGTTTGTGGATGTTGAGATTGTTGTGCTTCTAAAAGTTCTGCTAATTCTTCAATGTTGTCTGCGTAAATTTTGGTTTGACCGATTGTAATTACAGGTTCTTTTTTGTTTTCAAGATTATATCTCTTATTTTGAAATTTTCTATTATAGTGACTTTTCTTTAAGTAAAAAGCCCTATAAATATATCTGTCAGCTGTTGTCATATAAGGATGTGCTTCAAGATGACCTTCTGAGCGCATTTTTGTTTGGGTATTGTCTGTTCCGTAAAAATTTCCATTATATGAACCTACCTGATTATAACGTCCATAGATGTTGCCTGTGTACCCACCTGATATTTGAGTTGATGTGTTTATCGTATATGACTGTCCCGGCTGATAGGTATAATAAGTTCGCATGACATTTTCTGATCTTTGGTACTCAGGTCTAACAATGACAGCCGCATCAGCGCCTACTGCCTTACATGCAGAAATCATTTTGTCTACACTATATTCGTTTCCCGTAGAGGTAAAACTACTTTCCCCCATAACACTATAGCCTTCATCTGTTAACTTTTGCAATTCGTTAGATGATGAAATAGAACCTAGATACTCGCAAGATTTTTTTCGTTCGTATTTATTTCCCTGATAAAATTTGTAGTAGGGATTGCTACAAGCCGCAGATAATAAAGCGACTAGGAATAGGCATAGGCTTTTTTTCATAACAACTCCAACGTTAAAGTCTAAGTCTGTCCTTGCTTTACAAAAACACACCTGTTTGGAGAATGCAAAAAGGCGTGAGTCGAAACGTCTATCTACCTGAGGCTCAGCATGCCTGTTTCCGATAAACGCACGACCCACGCCCCATAAAGGGCACAATGCAACAATCCTAGAATTGCGTCTAGGAATGCACAAAGCGATGCAATAACTAACGCCATTGCATGCGTGAGCGTTCGCCTTGTTCTCGGAAACATGAAGTTTGCTGAATTTCAGGTAGAGAACAAGAGACAAAACTCTTTTCCATAAAAAATAACTTATAAACCTAAGGAGTATTAGTGTTTTAGAGGGAAAACATCAAGAAAACGATTGGAAATCGCTTTTTAACGGTTGTTTCTAGAATCGTATTTGGCTTTTTAGGGATAAAATGTATTTTATTTGATGAAACTCATTATGAATGATTTTTCCTAACGGGCAAAGCCAACCTCGGATCTAAGTGTGAAAATGTTATGGAGACAAAATGACTCAGGTTTGCAATAAAACATTCAATTCAAGTAATCCTACATATAATGCATGTGTAGGAGAAAATGGCGGTGCATCAATTAGGACATATGCTTCTGGTTATAAAGAATCCACAGCAATTTTATTAAAAAAAGCTCTTAGAAATAGCGCATATTTGGATATTTTGGTTTATCCGATCGTTTACAACGCCCGCCATTATATTGAGTTATCATTGAAATCGACGATTGAATATCTAGATTTTTTTAACAAAGTTTTGAATCCAAAATTTTGTGCTGAAAAAAATTTGAAAACACATTCACTCAAAGAGTTGATGAATAAAATTAAGGTACTAAGTGCTGTTGAACCACGATATAAAGAAGTTGTTGAGTGTGTTGAAGATTTTGTTTCTGATTATTATGAAATAGATGATTCTGCCGAAACTTTTAGATTCCCTTTATTTCATAATGGAATGAAGAAACATTTAGAAGACCAAGGGTGTATAAATTTGGGGGATTTTGCGGATCAATTTTCAAAAATGTCAGAACAATTAGATCTGTTAGATACGGTTAATGATTGCTTAAACGAAGAATATCGTGTTGAAACTGTTGCTTGCGGTTTGTCAAGAGATGTTCTACAACAAATTGCCCAAAAATTGCCGACACTACCTTGGAATCGTGAGTCACTTTTTGATAAAATAGCAGAAGAAATTAAAACGCAATACAGTCTATCGGCTAATCAATTTTCAAAAGTAATAGATAAAATAAAGACCCACCGGGAATTTTCCTCATATTTTGGAAAAGAGATTGCTCTTGAGGATCTATCTGTAAAAAGACTTCGCTACTTTAGAAAGGTGTATGAGAATTTTCGAAATAATAAATTCCCCTTTACTTCTGAAGAATATACTACAGAAATAAGCAAATTATCTAAGAAATTTACATTGAAAGAACTTTCTGCTATTGCTGCGTTGCGTGAAATAGGAAGTTATTGTGGCTATTTAAGCGAAGATTATGATTATGTTAGAAGTAAACGGCTGAATGAAAGTAAAGATTTGATATTAAGATTTGAACTTTTACAAAACAAAAGAACGTTAGTCTATATTAAAGAAGGCTTGAAAAAGACAGGGCAACCTACATTGATGCAGGTTTTGGTAGATTGTTAATGCAAAAGCACCTAAGAATTTTCCTTAGGTGCATTGCTAAAAAAGGTGATGCCGGAATGGGGTCCGGCATGACAATCCGTCTTACTTCTTCACGTGCCTGTGATACTCTTGCAAACTACAGACTTCGAATCTTCCGAAGTCGTGCTTGTCCATGAGGCCTTCCACGGTAGAGGTGAGGGCGGCGATGGTCGTGGTGATAGGAATGCCGGACACCACAGCCTTCGAGCGCATCTGGATTTCGTCCACCATGGCTTCGGCGCCGGTTTCGGTGGTGTTCACGATCCACTGGACTTCCTTGTCGTGGATGAGGTCCAGGAGGTTTGGGCGGCCACGGGAGATACGGAACACGGCGCGAGTCTTGATGCCTTCGTTGTAGAGGAGGGTCGAGGTTCCGCGGGTGGCGTAAATCTGGTAGCCCATGTCAACGAGGCGCTTGATGAGCGGGACAGCCTTCTGCTTGTCTTCGTCCTTGAGCGAGACGAAGATGTTGCCCTGGCTCGGGACCTTGTTGCCCGATGCAAGCTGGCTCTTGAGGTAGGCAAGGCCGCGGTCGCGATCGATGCTCATGACTTCGCCGGTGGACTTCATTTCCGGAGAAAGCGTGATATCGACACCTGGGAATTTGACAAAGGGGAACACGGCTTCCTTGACGCTCACATAGGGCACATGGACTTCTTCGGTGAAGCCGATTTGTTCGAGAGTTTCGCCCAGCATGCAACGGCTTGCGTAGCTGGCAAGCGGCACGCCGATGGACTTGGAGACGAACGGCACCGTACGGGAGGCGCGCGGGTTCACTTCGATCATGTAGAGTTCACCGTCCTTTACGGCGAGCTGCATGTTCATGAGGCCGCAAACGTGGAGTTCCTTCGCGAATTCCTTGGCGTAGGCGCGGACCTTGTCCTGGATTTCCTGCGAAAGCGTCATGGGCGGAATCACGCTTGCGGAGTCGCCGGAGTGGATGCCTGCGGGCTCCACGTGTTCCATGATGGCGCCTACCACGGTGTGCTTGCCGTCGCTAATGCAGTCCACGTCGAGTTCGGTGGCGTCTTCCAAGAAGCGATCGATGAGGATGGGCTTGCCTTCGCCAATAGCGGCGGCTTCTTCCACGAACTTGCGGAGGTACTTTTCCTTATAGACAATCACCATGCCGCGGCCGCCGAGAACGAAGCTCGGGCGCACCAAAACGGGGTAGCCGATTTTCTCGACGATGGCGAGGGCTTCTTCTACGTTGTGGGCAATGCCGCTTTCTGCCTGCTTGATGCCGACCTTGTCAACCAGCTGCTTGAAGAAGTCGCGGTCTTCGGCGAGGTCGATGTCTTCGGGGCTCGTGCCGACGACGTTTGCACCGGCTTTCTTGAGACGCATGGCGAGGTTCAGCGGAGTCTGGCCGCCGAATTGCACGATGACGCCCGCGCACTTTTCGCGTTCGTAAATGCCCATCACATCTTCGAGCGTGAGCGGTTCAAAGTATAGTTTGTCCGAAGTGTCATAGTCGGTGGAAACCGTTTCGGGGTTCGAGTTCACCATGATGACTTCGTAGCCTTCGCGACGCAGCGTAAAGGCGGCGTGGCAGCAGCAGTAGTCGAATTCGATACCCTGACCGATTCTGTTCGGGCCGCCGCCCAGCACCATGATTCTCTTCTTGTGGCCGTGACCCGGGATTTCGCGGACGGGCTCGGAATTTTCGGCGTAGCAGCTGTAGTAATACGGCGTGATGGCTTCGAATTCGCCGGCGCATGTATCTACGGAGTAGTAGCTCGGAACAAGACCGATTTGCTTGCGCACCGCCATGACTTCTTCGGGAGTCTTGTGGAACAGGTAACCAATCTGGATATCGCTGTAGCCGAGTTCCTTGGCCTGGCGGAAGAGCGGCAAGTCCTTTGCGAGGTTTTCAAGTGAGCCTGCGGAAAGGATTTCGTCTTCGTAGAGGGCTAGTTCTTCTAGGTGGCGGAGGAAATAGCGGTCAATTTTTGTGAGCTCGTACAACTTCTCAACGCCCCACTTGCGGCGCAATGCTTCGTGCAGCACGAAGATGCGCTCGGCGCTCGGACGGGCGACTTCCTTGGCGAGGGTTTCGTCGTCGTATTCCTTGAACTTTTCACACTTGGCGCAGGCGCCGAATCCGCCGAAACCCGTTTCGAGGGAACGCAACGCCTTCTGCATGGCCTGCTTGAAGTTCGTACCGATGGCCATCGCTTCGCCCACAGACTTCATCTGGGTGCCGAGCGTAGAATCAGCCTTCGGGAATTTTTCGAACGTGAAACGCGGGACCTTCACGACAACGTAGTCGAGGGCAGGTTCAAAGCAGCTCGGGGTTGTCTGCGTAATGTCGTTGCGGAGTTCGTCGAGCGTGTAGCCCACGGCGAGCAGCGCTGCAATCTTTGCGATGGGGAAGCCCGTAGCCTTGGAGGCGAGAGCAGAAGAACGGCTTACACGCGGGTTCATTTCGATGATGATGCGGCGGCCGGTCTTGGGTTCGATTGCCCACTGCACGTTGGATCCGCCAGTTTCGACACCGATGGCTTCCATGACCTTCAGGGAGTCGTCACGCATGGCTTGGTAGGCGCGGTCATCAAGGCTCTGGATCGGGGCGACCGTGATGGAGTCGCCGGTGTGTACGCCCATGGGGTCCAGGTTTTCGATGGAGCAGACGATAACGGCGTTGCCCTTCTTGTCGCGCATGACTTCCATTTCGAATTCTTTCCAGCCAAGCAGCGATTCTTCGATAAGGACTTCGTTGTTGAGCGATGCGTCAAGACCGCGGTTCACGATGGTCTCGAATTCTTCGGGATTGTGGGCGATACCGCCGCCCGTGCCGCCGAGGGTAAAGCCCGGACGAATAATCAGCGGCCAGCTTCCGATGGTGTGGGCAATAGCGGTCGCTTCGCTCATGGAGTGCGCCGAACCGGAGCGGGGGAGGTCAAGCCCGATCTTGAGCATGGCATCCTTGAACAGGTGGCGGTCTTCGGCGCGCTGGATGGACTGCGCCTTTGCGCCGATGAGTTCCACCTGGTAGCGGTCGAGAATGCCGCGTTCGTTGAGTTCCATGGCGAGGTTCAAAGCGGTCTGTCCACCGAGTGTGGGGAGCAGAGCATCCGGGCGTTCGCGACGGATGATTTCGTGCAGAATATCAACGCTTAGCGGCTCGATGTAGGTGCGGTCGGCCATTTCGGGGTCGGTCATGATGGTGGCCGGGTTGGAGTTCACGAGCACCACTTCGTAGCCTTCACGGCGCAGCACCTTGCAGGCCTGCACGCCGGAGTAGTCGAATTCGCAGCCCTGGCCAATCACAATCGGGCCAGAACCAATGAGCATAATCTTCTTGATGTCGGTACGCTTAGGCATTCTTGCCTCCATTCAAATTCTTCTTTTGTGCCGGTTTTGCCTGCGCAGACTTGGCCTGCGCGGAACCTTTTTTCTTTTGTTCGAGAGCTGCCTTCACGAGTCCGCTGAACAGCGGGTGGGGTGCCGTGGGCCTGCTCTTGAATTCCGGGTGGAACTGGCAGGCTTCAAAGTAGGGGTGGTTCTTGATTTCTACCATCTCGACGAGCTTTCCATCGGGCGATGTACCGGCAATCTTGAGACCCGCCTTTTCCAAGGCGACGCGGAATTCGCTGTTGTAGTTGAATTCGTAGCGGTGACGATGGCGTTCGCTGATTTTTTCGCTCTTGTAGAGCTTTGCCGCGTTGGAATCCTTCATGAGCTTGCACGGGTAAGCGCCGAGGCGCATGGTGCCGCCCTTTTCGGTGACGTTCTTCTGTTCGTCCATCAGGTCAATAACCGGGTGGGCCGTCTTTTCGTCGAATTCCGTGGAGTTGGCGTCTTTCCAGCCGAGAACGTTGCGTGCAAATTCAATCACGCAGCATTGCATGCCGAGACAAATTCCCAGCAGCGGAATCTTGTGCTCGCGGGCATAGCGAATGGCTACGCATTTGCCGTTCACGCCGCGGCTTCCGAAACCTCCCGGGATCAGGATACCGTCAGCATTCTTGATGAGGTTCGGATTCTTTTCGAGTTCTTCGGCCTCGATACATTCCACCTTCACCTTGGCATTGTGTTCCATGCCGGCGTGTTGCAGGGCTTCGTGTACGGACTTGTAGGCATCACGGATGGCGATATACTTGCCCACCAGCGCGATGGTGCATTCGTACTTGGGCTGGGTGGCCTTCTTGACGAGTTTGTCCCATTCGGAGTGGATGATGGGGTGCACGCTCAGGCGGAGCTGTTCCAGAACGCGGAGGTCAAGTTCCTGCTTGGAAAGTTCGCGGGGCACGGCGTAGACGGAATCCGTCACGTCCTTTTCTTCGATGACGCATTCGGGCTTCACGTTGCAGAAAAGCGCGAGCTTGTCGAGGTGATCCTGCGGGATTGTCATTTCGGTACGGCACACGAGAATGTCCGGGAAAATACCGATGTTGCGGAGTTCGGCAACCGAGTGCTGCGAGGGCTTCGTCTTGAGTTCGCCGGCAGCCTTGAGGTAGGGCACGAGAACCAGGTGGACAAAGCAGGTGTTTTCGACGCCGACTTCAAAACGGAATTGCCTTGCGGCTTCCAGGAAGGGGAGGGATTCAATGTCGCCAGCGACACCGCCGATTTCACAGAGCACGATGTCTGCGCCGCTTTCGGCAGCGGAACGGAAGGCGTCCTTGATTTCATTCGTGATGTGCGGAATCACCTGCACGGTGCCGCCCAGGTAGTGACCTGCGCGTTCCTTCGCGAGCACGGAAGAGTAGATGCGGCCCGAAGTGTAGCTTGATGCCTTGGAGCACTGCACGCCTGCAAAGCGTTCGTAGTGGCCGAGGTCCAGGTCGGTTTCGTATCCGTCGTCGGTCACGAATACTTCGCCGTGCTGGTAAGGGCTCATGGTACCCGGGTCCACGTTCAGGTACGGGTCGAGCTTTTGCATGAACACCTTGTAGCCGCGGCTCTTGAGCAGCAGCGCGAGCGATGCGGAGGTGATGCCTTTACCGAGGGAACTGACCACGCCGCCGGTAATAAAGATGTACTTGGTCTGTTTTTTGGGAGCGGCCTTCGTCATTATTTTGCTCCCTTGAAGTCAAGAATCATTTGTCTGAATTCACCGAACAGGTAGTAGGAATCGTTCGGGCCCGGAGCTGATTCCGGGTGGTACTGCACGCTGAACGCGGGGAGTTCCTTGTGACGGATGCCCTCGACGGTGTTGTCGTTTAGGTTGATGTGCGTGATTTCCACGTTCGCGGGGAGGCTGGATTCTTCGATGGCGTAGTTGTGGTTCTGGCTCGTGATTTCCACGGCGCCGGTCTTCAAGTTTTTCACCGGGTGATTGCAACCGTGATGGCCGAACTTGAGTTTGGAAACCTTCGCGCCGAGAGCGAGACCGAGCAACTGGTTACCGAGGCAGATGCCCATCAGCGGGACCTTGCCTAGGAGTTGCTTGACGACGGCTGCGACTTGCGGGAGACTGTTCGGGTCGGCAGGGCCGTTCGAGAGGAATACACCATCCGGATTCTTCGCCATAATTTGTTCGTAGGTGGCGTTGATCGGAAGGACCGTCACCTTCATGTTCTGTGCGGCGAGGTTCCTCAAAATATTCGTCTTGATACCGAAATCGAGCGCGACAACGTTCAGGTCGCCTTCGGTGCTGAACTCGTAACCGTTCGGGTCGCTCACCTTGCTTGCGTAGTCCTGACCGTCGAGGCCTTCCCATTCTTGCGCCTTCTTGATGGCGTCGGCTTCGCTCATCTCGGTGCCGTCTACGTGCAGGTAGGCCTTCTGTGCGCCATGGTCACGCAGGTGGATGGTGAGTGCACGCGTGTCCACGCCCGCAATGCCCGGCTTCTTGTGGGAGAGCATGTAGTCGTGCAGGCTCTCTTCGCCAATCTCCTTGCTCACGTCGTCCAGCGAGTTCACGACGATGCCGTTCAGGAACACGTCGCGAGATTCGGACTTCTCGAGGTTTGCGGCGTATGCGCCGACTTCTGCCGTAGTGAACACTACGAACTGGCCCGCGTAGGAGGGATCAGTCAAAATCTGCTTGTAGCCCGCCATGCCGGTGTTGAATACCGCTTCGCCGACGGTATCGGTAGCACTACCAAAGGCATACCCGTGGAACACGGCGCCATCCGCCAATGCCAAGAACGCTTTCTTCTCGCGTTTCGCTTTCCAGTTGAATTTATTGTTCATAGTTTACTCGCATAAGCAGTGTTAAACTTGTGTATTAAACCAGCCCTTTTTATTGTCATCCCCGCGTAGGCGGGCGGACAGCACTTAACAACTTGTTGTTTAGTGCGCATGGCCACCAAGGTGGGGATCTCCTTTGTATGAATAAAAATAAAGGCAAAAGCCAGAAGCTTTTGCCAAACGATAAAGACGATTAAAAACGGGGGTAAGAAAAATCCGATATTCAATATTCCTTTTCATCGGAACCAAAAATTAGCATAATCAAAATACGCTGGTAAGGTATAAAAAGAGAAAATTTTTCGCGAAATTTGCCCGAAAACGCCAAATCTTTTACATTTTCTTTCCAAAACGCAAAAGTGCATTACAAAAAATGTAAAACACAATAAGGCGGAAGTCGCGCTTTTTAATTGGCTTTTTGTGTGAGCTTCTTTTGCCTATAAATCAAGACAATCAACCACACAAGCCCAGTAATAATCATCAGGCTGCAGAGAGTTTGCCCACGACTCATGCCGAACAGGTCGACGCGTCCGAGGTGCGCATCGGGCCTGCGGAAAAACTCGATGAAGAACCGGAACAAGCCGTAGCCCATCAGGTAGAGGCAGGGCATCTTGTCCTTGAGCAGCGGAATGCGTCTCAGGTTGTAGAGAACCGCAAACAGGATGACTCCTTCGAAAAGCATCTCGTAGAGCTGGCTCGGGTGGTGCAGAATCGGGTTCGTGACAGGACTGTCGTGTGCAAGCGGGAAATACATGCCGATGCCGCTGGTGGTAACTTCACCGAAAAGTTCACCATTGATGAAGTTGCCGTAACGGCCCCAGGTGTAGGCGAGGGGGGCCGCCAAAAAGCAAAGGTTCAGGGTTTTCCACACGTCCATCTTGTTACGTTTCATACCAATGACAACAAAGATCAAGCCGACAATGAGTCCCCCGTGGTAGCTCATGCCTGCAATTCCCGTAAAATGCCAACCGAGGGCGTCGTGAGTCATCGGGATGAGTATTTCGGTCGGGTTGGCGAGGTAGTAGCCTGGCTTGTAGAAGAAAACGTAGCCGAGGCGCGCCCCGATGAGGATTCCCGCGATTGCCCACATGAACAGGTTGTCGAACTGTTCCTTGGTGTATCCGAGGTTTTCCTTCGAGTTGATTTTCCACATGGTTAAGTAGGCGGTGAAGAATGCGAAAATATACATCACGCCGTACCAGTGAACCTGAAAATTGAGGAGCGGTATTGTAAATGCGATTCCGTCAAAGTAGGTCGGTATCAAATTCCACCAGGTAGGTTCCATAAAATCCTCATCTTTTATTTAAAATCTAGTATAGTAAGCAGGTTATTTTTGGGGCCAAAGGTTCTGATGCGCCCAATAATTCATAATCATCGCGGCAACCTGCGTTGCCGGCTGCGAACGGTAGCCCTGCAGGTCGTGCACCTGCATCACGACCACGACGACGGCCTTGTCCGGGTTTTCCTTCGACTGAGCGAACCCCATGAACCATTCGTAGCGACCGTGGGGATCTTGGCCATCGAGCGAGCCGGTCTTTCCGCCGATATCGAGAGCCGCAAAATTCTTGCGGGCCATGTTGCGCGTCGAAATCTGTTTCCTGGCGGTCCCGTTCGTGATGGAGCGAATCATCGCCATGCGCAGCCCGTAGTAGGTTTTTTCGTTAAATTTTTTCACGTCGAGCGCGATACGGCTCTTGGGCGCGTAGGGGGCGATGTTTTCTGCCCATGGAATTTCGAGCGGTTTCTTGGTAAGGATGGAACGGACCTGTGCGGCCGCAAGGAGTGGGGTGAGGGTTGTCGCTTCCGTAAAGCCGCAGCTAGCCTCGGCAAGCCCGTATCCCGTGTCGGGCGGTGCGTACGAAGACTTTCCGGGAATCCCGCCGGGGAAGTTCATGTTGTAGCCGAGGTTCCTGGCCGCTTCGCGGAGGCGCTTTGCACCGATGTCCATGCCAATGAGCGCCAGGGGTGGGTTCGCGGATTTCGCGTAGGCGTCGGCGAGGCTGATGGTTGTGCCATGATAGTTTTCGGGGACGCGCAGTTGCCGCTTGTAGAGCGTGTGACTGGCCCCGAGCATCGGGACGGGCGTGTTGAGCGAGTAACGGTTTGCGTCCATGGCGGCGGCAATGGTAATCGTCTTTGCAAGCGATGCGGCAGGGAAGGTGTTCTTCACGAAAAAATCCGGCTCGTTCTGGACCTTGTAATCCTTCGTTTCACCCCAGGCGATAATCTCGTTGCTCTTGGGATCTACGACAAGGACGACTCCGTACATGGGCTTGAAACGCCGGAGCATGTTGTCGATTTTCTGGGCGAGGAACAGGTCCTTCTGCTTCTTGATATGCACTGAATCTACAAGATCGTTTTCGGGTATCGACGTCCCCGCTGTATCGATGGCAGTAGAATTGCTTGCTTCCGGAGCGGCCTCCGTCGTAGCCCTTGCGTCGCCTATTATCAAAGATTTGGCAGCGGATTCGGTTAATGGATCCTTCACCTTGATTGCTCGGTGCGCTTCCTTGAGCGAATCGATGATGGAAGAATCCACACGGAGTGTGTCCTTGATCCATTCTTTGGATGTCGCCGTAAGATCATTGCCGTTTACGACGAATCCTCTCGGTTGCGTCGCCTTTTCGTCGTTCTTGAATATGCACGAGCCAATCAGGGCGCAGGCTGCAACAAAAATGGCGATAGCGATGCAACGGTTTCGTAATCTTTTCTTGTAGGGAAGTCGATTCTGGGGGTCGTAGTAATATTTCATCGATTTACTTGAAAATGGTCTTACGGTAGTAGGCGAGTTCGGCGATGCTTTCGCGGATGTCGTTCAGGGCCTCGTGGCGTTTTTCCTTCTGGAATTCGGCAAGCTGAGGGTACCAGCGGAACGAGAGTTCCTTGATGGAACTGACATCTATATTCCTGTAGCATAGCCAGTTCGATATTTCGGGCATGTACTTATACAGGAAACGCCTGTCCTGCGTGATGGAATTGCCGCACAGCACGTTCTTTGTCTTTTCGGTAAAGGGCTTGATAAAGTCGAGAGTCACTTTCTCGGCATCGGAGACGGAATACCTGGAATGGCGGCAACGGTCCACGAGTCCGCTTGCAGTGTGGTGCGAGGAGTTCCATTCATCCATCGATTCAAACACATTTTCGCTCTGGTGTATGGCGACGACGGGCCCTTCGGCTAGGATGTTGAGTTCCGCATCGGTGACGATGGTGGCTATTTCGAGGATAACGTCCTTTTCAGGGTCAAGACCGGACATTTCCAGGTCCATCCAGACCAGGTTTCTAGAACTTTTCTTTTTTGTCATACCGCGTTAAATTTAGTTTTTTGTGTGAACAAGGCGTCTCACATACTTTTTTTTATGCCATTTGTCCACCTATTTTTGTAATTCGTCAAGCAACGCCCCCAATGAGAAATAAAACACTTTATTGTAAGAAAATTATTTGCTATATTCGGCTTCGTTAATTTGTTATACAGGAACACACTATGGAAGAAGTAGTTATCACTGGTATGGGCTGTGTTTCGGCCCTTGGCAATTCTCCCGACATCCTCTGGGACAGCCTTCTGCAGGGCAAGTCCGGCGTCGCAAAAATCGACAGGTTCGATGTTTCCGCTTTGCCGGTCCAAATTGCGGCTGCGGTCAAGGAATTCGACGGTTCCGAATTCTTCAGCGCTCGCGACCAGTCCAGGTTCTCGAAGTGCATCCAATATGCAGTCTATTCCGCTTTCCAGGCCTTGAAGAATGCCGGAATTGACCCGAAAGCCGAAGATCCGTCCCGCTCTGGCGTGATTATCGGTGCCGGTATCGGCGGTATGAACACTTACACCGACAACGCGGTTACCTGGGGCACCCGTGGCCCGAACCGTGTTTCTCCGTTCTTCATCCCGATGTCGATTACCAACATGCCCGCCGGCGAAGTTTCCAACCGCACCGGCTGGATGGGCCCCTGCTTCGCCGTGGTTTCTGCTTGCGCAACCTCCAACCATTCTATCGCAGCCGCCTTTGACGCCATTCGTCTTGGCCGTGCCGACATCATGCTGGCCGGCGGTACCGACGAGACGGTGAACCCGCTCGCCCTGGCCGGCTTTACCAACATGCATGCCTTGAGCAAGCGCAATGACGATCCGGCAACGGCTTCCCGTCCGTTCGACAAGGACCGCGACGGCTTCGTGATGGGCGAGGGCTCCGGCATTCTCGTGCTCGAAAGCCTCTCTCACGCCAAGAAGCGCGGCGCGAACATCCTTGCCCGCATCGCTGCAGTCGGCATGAGCGCCGATGCCCACCACATGTCCGCTCCGCGTGAAGACGGCGAGGGCGTGCGTCTCGCAATCGAGATGGCGCTCCGCGATGCCGGCATTTCCCCGAAGGAAGTGGGCTACGTGAACACCCACGGTACATCCACCCCGCTCGGCGACGTGGCTGAATGCTCCGCTCTCGAGAAGGTGTTCGGTGCTTCCGATTCCCTGAAGATCAACTCCTCCAAGTGCATGATCGGCCACGCCCTCGGCGCTGCCGGTGCCCTTGAGGCCATCATCACGGTGAAGTCTCTGCAGAACCAGATGATTCATGCTACGACGAACGTGTTCAACAAGGACGAACGCATCCACCTCGATGTTTGCGCGAACAAGAACACGAGCCACAACTTCAAGTACGCCCTGTCCGATGGCTTCGGCTTCGGTGGCCAGAACAGCGTGCTTCTCTTGGCCCGCGACTAATTGTTGGCTATATGCAACTTTGCGAGAAAACCCTGCCTTCAGGCGGGGTTTTCCTTTTCTATCTTTAATAAAGTGAAGTTTTCCTTTCCAAAATCCCTCGCAATTGTGGCTATTTTGCTGGTTTGCCTTGTGCAGTCCACGCAGGCGGCCCCTTATGATCCGCCTACTTGGCGCGATTCCACATGGGATTACCGTAGCGAGGATTCCGTCGATATCAAGTCGGAAATTTCGTGGTGGAAGGTGGGAACTGTCGGCGGACTTGCTCTTTCTTCGTATGCGGCGGCCTACGTGTTCGTGTTTGCGAAGGGTTGGTGGGACAATGATTCTAGCCATTTTCACTTTGAAAACGATTTCAAGTATGCGCTGAATCTGGATAAATTTGGCCATTTTGCGGCTGGCGTGGTTCTCGGTGAAACTTTCTATGAAGGATACCGTTGGTCAGGCCTTTCGGAATTCCAGTCCTATTTGTATGCAGGCCTTTCCGCGATGGCGACGCATATCGCAATCGATGTGAAGGATGGCTATTCGCCTGCATGGGGGTTCAGCATTTTTGACGTGCTGTCGGGAACCCTCGGCGGTTTCTTGCCAATGGCGGAACGCTATGTACCTATATTCAAGTACGTAGATCTTAAGTGGAGTTACTGGATAAATTCTACGTATTTTTACGACAAGACAACTCACCGTGGCGATGCCGTCTTTACCGATGACTATGTGAACCAGACATTCTGGGCATCGTTCAAGCCCTACCGCCTGCTGCCTGCTGGTGCACGGAAGTATTATCCGAGCTGGCTAGCCTTTGCTGCGGGCCTGAGCATCAACGAAACGGCGATGGACTACCATGCTCCAGACAAGGACAGGCACCGCGAAGTCTACTTGGCGCTTGATTATGACCTGGAAGCGTTCCGCCCGCAGAGCCGTTGGGCCCGCACACTCATCAAGTACCTGAACTACTTCAAGCTGCCGGCCCCGGCAATCCAAGTTTATCCGGAATTTAACTGGTATTTACTCTATCCGATAAAGTTCTAGGAGGTTCGCGTGAATTGCATCCCTAAAGTTGCCTGCATTTCGCTTTTACTTGGTGCGACATTCGCGATTGCCCTGCCTCAGACGGGCTCGTTCCGTGACAGCCGTGACGGCAAGACCTACAGGACGGTTGTTATCGGGAGCCGCATATGGATGGCGGAAAACCTCGCGTACAACGTGAAGGGGAGCGCCTGCTACGACAACAAGAACGAGAACTGCGCGAAGTACGGGCGTTTATACAATTTCGAGATGGCAAATAAAGCATGCCCTTCGGGATGGCATCTGCCCGAGAACGACGAATGGAAACGCTTCCGCACGTTTATCGAGGATAGCGACGGCAAGGAAGCTGCCTGGATGAGTTTAAAATCCCGCGACAAGTGGGATGGCAGCGACCGTTACGGGTTCGACGTGGTACCTGCGGGCAAGGCGACCGACGAATTTGTGGAACTGGGTGTCTCCGCACATTTCTGGAGTTCTACGACCGAAGACGGAGATGCTTACGGCTGGCATCTTGAGCCTCCCGGAGATTTCAGGATGGAATTCGACGTGAGCAGCAACATGTATTCCGTTCGCTGCCTCAAGGATTACTAGAAACTTAAGAGAAAGGCAATCATTGTTCCGAGCCAGAGCAGGATAGCTGCATAGAGGCCCCCCAACAGGTCATCCGCCATCACGCCCCAGGCTCCAGGAAATTTTTCGAACTTGTGAATTCCGAGCGGTTTGAGGATATCGAAGAAACGGAACAGCCCGAAAGCAATGGCCAGGAAGAAGGGGTATTCGACAATCAAGTTGCTGGGTAAAAAGGCGAGCGCCATAAAGATGCCGCAGACTTCGTCGATGACAATCCAGCCGGGATCTTCGGTGCCGGTATCCTTCATCGCCTTGTTCACGAAGGGGATTGCAGCAAAGAACACGACAAGGGCGGCGGCCAGGAAAAACAGGTTTATAAACAGGCCGAATATTTCGCCACCGATAAAAACGTCGGATTTAAATTCAAACAGTCTGCATGCCAGAACTGCCATGGGGTAGGCGACAATCGCCGCGGCGAGGCTTCCCATGGTGCCGGGAGCCTTCGGGCTCATTCCCGAACCGAAGAATGTCACGATGAGCGTGGTAAACCAGTCCGTCTTGCGCCATTCGTGCGGTACGCGCTTCTTCCCGTATTTTTCTTTCAGTTCTTCCTTGTTCATACTTCGTAAATCCCGGGTTCTCGCCAGTTCTCGTCGCGCTTGCTGTTTAGGCTCCTGTCCGTAACGCTTTCGGCAGGGTGGAGCGGCCAGGGGGAATCGACGTTCTCCTTGATTATGGAGGCTTGGGCCTCGCGTTTCTTTTTCCAGGCGGCAAGCTGCGTCTTGAAAGCGTCGCGCAGGCGCTCCATGCCGATGTTCTCGCGCGCACTCACCTGGATGGCTTCGGGATAGTTCTGCAAGAGCTCGGTACGGCGGGCCTCGTCGCAGATTTCCGCCTTGTTGAACACGCGGATGCGCGGAGTTACCTTGCTGATGATGCCTTCAAGCGTCTTGTGGGTCACTTCCAGGTGTTCACGGTAATCCGGCGCGCTCCCGTCGACGACTTCCAGAATGCAGTCGGCATGCGCTGCCACCCCGAGGGTGCTCTTGAAAGTCTCGATGAGGTTGTGGGGGAGCTTGCGGATAAACCCGACTGTATCGGAGAGGATGATGTTTTCGCCATCGAGGTAAAGCTTGCGGGTGGTGCTGTCGAGGGTGGCGAACAGCTTGTCTTCTACATACACGTCCGCGCCGGTCAGACGGTTTGTGAGGGTCGACTTGCCCGCGTTCGTATAGCCGACGATACCCACGTGGAAAATGTCGTTCCTGTTTTCGGCCTGGCTTTCGCGCGCCTCCTCGATTTTTTCGAGCTTCTTCTTGAGTTCCTGGATGCGCTTGCGGATCATGCGGCGGTCGGTTTCGAGCTGCGTTTCACCCGGCCCCTTGGTGCCGATGCCGCCGTTGTGCTGGCGGCATAGGTGCGTCCACGCACCGGTGAGCCGCGGCATCATGTATTGCAGCTGTGCGACTTCCACCATCAGGCGGCTTTCCGCTGTCACGGCATGCTTCGCAAAGATGTCGAGGATAAGTCCTGTGCGGTCGAGTACCTTGATTCCCGGAAGCCGCTGTTCCAGGTTGCGCACTTGCGACCCCGAAAGATCGTCGTCAAAAACGACCATCTTTGCGTTATCTTCTTCGAGGGCGCGCTTGACCTCGTTTACCTTGCCTTCGCCGATGAGGGTCGCCGGGCTAAAGTTCTGAACGCGCTGTAAGAAGCTGCGCGTGACAATCGCCCCTGCAGTCTCGGCAAGGCGGCCCAGTTCGGCAATCTGTTCGGAGACAAGCCACGGGCGCACCTTGGGTGTCGAAATCCCCACGAGGATGCAGCGTTCTTTTTCCTGTTTATGTTCTGCGGGTTCTCTCATTGCGCCTTTAGCAGTTCCCGTTCAGTTTCAGGAACCAGTAGTCCTCGCTGTTGATGCTGCTCCCTTCGGGCGAGGCGGCATCGGCGAGTTTCGCGAAATCCGGCGCATTGTTGCCCGGCGCATTGCTATCCTGCGGACATGCGCTGGCTGCGTCTAGCGCATTCTTGTCCTGAATATTTTTGTCGTTCATATCGGCCATGCGCAGAATATAATAAATCTCGATGCTCGCGCGCATCTCCGGTGCGTTTCCGTTGCGGGCAAAAAACTATATTCGTGTCATGCGGCTTTGGCTTTCGACATGCCTCGACGATTTTTCCTCGGAGTTCGATGACATCGAGGAGATGTTCAAGCGCGGGCTCACGAGGCTCATTCTCCAGAAGCGCGTGCCGGGGTCCGCACAGGACCTGGCTGGCGGTGCAATACGGTATGCGACCGAAGCGCAGTATGAACGCTGGCTCATGGCTCTCCCGATGGAATATCGCGACCGCATCTGGGTGCGCGGCACTCCCGATATGGCGGAGCGCCTGGAAGTGCGCGGATGCGTGTGCGATGCCGCCCTCCTTGCGCAAGATGTCCCGGAACGATGGAAGCGCGTGAACTGCATTGCAGTCTGTCGCAACCTTGAGCAGCTCAAAAAAATGCCGGAGTGGGTGGCTGGTGCGCTTGTCGGGCCCGTTTTCCAGCCGCAATCCGTCTATGAGCCGATTGAAACACTCGGCATCGCGTGCATTACTGATAAACTCGCCGCGCACGACACGGCCAGCGAAATGCCTGAACTAAACATACCCCCGCAGGTCATTGCCTTCGGGGGCATCGATCACGAGAACCTGGACGATATCAAGAAACTTCCCCTACAGGGAATCTCCGTGCTGGGTGGTATCTGGAACTACGCCGACCCCGTCAACGCCTTTATCAAGCTCGGGCGTGCTTGCGGCGGGCTCTGATTCCTTGGGCACGTTGCTCAGGGATTCCTTGAGGCTCACGAGTTGGTGCGCAAATTCGTTGCACCGGCTGTTTTCGGGGAGATTGATTTCCCAATCGAGCGTGCCGTTGTGGATGACTGGGAGAATTTGCCATATAGTGTTGTACGGGCAGTGGTAATTCGACATGTACGTGACTTCAAGACCTTTCCCGTCCATTCTGTATAGGAATTGTCCGTTCCATTTGACGAATCCGCTCATGTAGCGGATCGCCTTTACGTCGCCGATTTTGCCGGTCTGCTCAAAATAATTCTTTTGGGCAAGCATGTAGTCTTCGACTGCCAGTTTCATCTTGGCGGAAACTCGTTCACCGTTGTTCCATACAATCTCGTAGGTGGTATATCCGTTATAATTCAACATCACGACGTGGGAAATTGTGAAAATGAGAGCCAATGCGGGCATCCATGATTTGGACTCGTATTTTTTGCCGGTCTTTCGGTTCCTGTACTTGCCGAGTGAGATTTTCCACAAGTCCTTCAGGAAAAGGAATACAATGACAGCGCTGCAGGCAAAGGCGACAGCGCATACCGCGGCAGGAATCGTGATCCCGTTATGTTGAAAGATGAGGTAGACCATTTTGTAAAACAGTCCACCGAAAACCAGGTAAAGTGCACCGCGAAGGGTTCTGCCGCTGTTAGTACAGTGTAAACCGGTAAAACCGAGAAGGAGTGCTAGCCAGAATATTTTAAGGCCGGGCTCCTTTGAGTTGTGATGGAGGTGTCCTTTTGCGGGTTCTGTTTCGGGCTTGGGCGTTTCAGCCTTAATTTCGGGCTTGATTTCAGGTTCGGATTCGTTTTCCGGTGAATCTTCCGCTCCGTAGTTCGGGTTCGGTGCATCGCACCAGAGGCACTTGGGCATGTCGTCTTCGTATTTTCGCTTGCATTTGGGGCAAATCATCTTTTACCTTACGCTAATCTTTGAAATTTTCGATGTCCCGTTTTCAAACAATTCTTTTCGAATATATAGACCTTGCACTTGCGGTTTTCCTTCAAGAACCTGTCCATGGATAGTGAAGAAAATTGTCTGCACGGGCAATCCCGAGAGTTCGAGACCACGGGTATTCAGGCTGCGCTCGGCGATGCGAGTTGTGGTATCGGGTTCCTTATAGGGCTTGTCCGGATCGTCCACTACAATCTTGATTTTGGCTTGGCTCTTGCATCCGGTCTCGTTCGTGTAAACGACAGAGTAGTAACCACTAAAGTCGCCGTCCACGTTCTTGAGCGAGTTTTCGCGAGTCGTCGACTTGAATCCGTTAGGGCCTTCCCAGCTCCAGATCTTGCCGTCCCAGGGGTGCGGGCCGAACTGCACTGTAGCGCCCTTCGCGACCTTCAGGTCAAGCGTTTCGTTCCATCCACCGTCATCTACCTTCACGTAGGGGACAATCTTCGTGCCGCTGCAGGGACCAACAACCTTCTTCCCGTCGCACACGCCTATGGAATCGGGAATATCGATTACCCGCGGTTCAAAGTCCGGCGTGGGGAAGGCCTTCATGAGGGCTGCCGTCTCTTCGGCGGTGACCGGCAGGATGGTGCCGTGGCGGGGCGTGAACGCTCCGCTCGTCTTGGTATCCTGTACGAACTTGAAATTTTCGAGGTCGGGGCTGCTTGTGAACTGGTAATGCCCGTTCATGTAGCAGTCATACATGAGTACCCAGGAATTCTGGTTGATGAGCTTGAAGACTCCTGCACCTTCTACGGCCTCGGTCGTCTGTTGCAGGGCCTTGCTCGGCTTGCTCCACTGCGAACCGCTGGCGGCTCCACTCTTGGGCATGAGCGAACTTGCGGTCACCTTGCAGATGCCGCCGTCGCCTTCGTTCTTGTAGAAGGCGTGGTAAAACTTGTCGACCGGGTTGTAGACGATGTCCATGTCAATGGTCGATTTTCCGCGGTCAAAGAAATGCTGCGGGTCGCCCTCCAAATCGGTAAAGTCCTTGTTCGAGTAGGCGTAGAACACCTTGTCGTAGCTGATGGTGCCATCGTTGGTCAACAGCGAAAAGTACACGAGCGGACGGCCCTTGGTGCCGTCGCCGTTGTCGAAGGTGTCGTCCCAGAAGGTTTCGGGGGCCCAGACGCGAGTCACGTTCGCGAAGTTCTTGCCCTTGTACTTGTCGGGGAAATGTACGGTGGCGTGCTTCCAGTTGATGAGGTCGCGGGAGCGCATGAGCACCATGCCGCGGTTGCTTGCCCAGCCCTCGGCGCTCTTCATGTCGGTATTCACCATGTAGAACCAGCCGTCGGGAGCACGCAGCACATGCGGGTCGCGGAGCCCCTTCTTGATGCTTACCGTGTCGGCGGCCACCACGCGCTTTCCGTTGTTCATGGCGGTAAAGCTGTAGCCGTCGTTACTCAGCGCGTAGTAGATATTCTCGTTGTCGTTGGCCGGGAAATACGCGAAAAGGTAGTTGGAGTAGGGTTCGTACCCGTGGATAGAGACCTTTAAAGGCACGTCCTGCGTCTTTGCGCTCAGGCCGTCGTGAATAGTCGCCGTGAGGGTCACTTGCTTGTTTTCGCCCACAAACCTGCCGTTGATATGGCCGTCGTGGGTGAGGAACAGCGTGTCGCTGCTTTTCCAGGTGATGGGGAAGGTTTCCCCGGCAAGCTTTATGGTGTCGAGGAGGGTGAGGTCGGTATACAGGTCGTTGGCCGAGTTGCCCAGGCTCCGGCTAACGCTGTCGACAGAGCGCCAGAAGGGGGTAACATCGACTTGTGCAGAAACAGCGCCCGCACAAAAAAGTAGCGCTAAAATTTCCTTTTTTACCCAAACCATGGCCATTTTGGACTCCTTTTTTCGCTCTTTAATATAATTTAATTCAATTTGGCGTAATCCCCGTCGTAGTTTTTTGTATTTACAAATTATCAACGTAAAACGCAATAATAAAGTAAGTTTTTGGTAATAAAACAAAGCCTGTCAAGGCATTACGTTTTTTCCCTTATTCCACTTTGGAATAAAACAGGCTGTCTTATTTCGTTTTTTGAACATATATTTGGGCTTATGGAACAACCCCGTGCCAAAATTTTAATTGTCGACGATACAAAGACGAATATCGAGATCCTGGAAGGCGTTTTATCATCCCAGTATGATGTCTATGTGGCCAAGGACGGCAAGAAAGGTATATCGATTGCCGAAAAAGTACACCCCGATATTGTCCTTCTCGACGTAATGATGCCCGAAATGGACGGTTACGAAACGCTAAGCGTCATGCGAACCAAGGAAGACCTTAAGGATATCCCTGTTTTTTTCTTGACAGCCAAGTCCGACAGCGACAGCGAACAGACCGGCCTCGATCTCGGAGCGGTGGACTACATCGCCAAGCCCTGCAATCCGCAACTTGTGCTCCTTCGTGTTAAAAACCAGCTCGAATACAAACGCCAGCGAGACCACCTGCACGAACTTGTCGACGAAAAAACGGCCGATTTACGCAAGACCCTCAAGGTGATGCTTACAAGCCTCGGTTCGCTTGCCGAATTCCGCGACCCCGAAACGGGCGGGCATATCAAACGCACGCAGGTCATTGTCCAGCGGCTTGCAGAAGTTCTCCAGAAGAACCCCAAATTTGCCGAATCGATTCCTTCCATGGAATACGTCGACTACTATGCGACCGCAGCTCCGCTACACGACATAGGGAAGGTCGGCATCGAGGACGAAATCCTGCGCAAGCCGGGAAAACTCAACGACAGCGAACGCCAAATCATGAGTCAGCATCCCAAGATGGGCTATGACGTTCTCATGAACGCCACGCATGAACTCCATGACAATCCTATGGTAAAGATTGCTGCCGATATCGCATGGGCTCACCACGAACGATGGGACGGGGAAGGTTACCCGCGCAAGCTCAAGGGAGACGAAATCCCGGTAGGGGCCAGGCTCATGGCGGTCGCCGATGTTTACGATGCGCTCGTATCCAAACGCCCCTACAAGGATCCCTATCCGCACCAGTATGCGGTCAAGGAAATTCAAAACGGGAAGGGCACTCAATTCGACCCCGATGTCGTGGATGCATTTATCAGCATCGCAGACGAGCTCCCCCAAACCTACGAACAGTTCAAGGATAATTCATTTTGACGAGAAGTGCCGCAAACGCAAAGCGCCGTAAGCTGAGCTGGCGCATTTCCTTTGTCTATACGATTCCGATTATCATCGCAACCGTATTGCTAGTCTTTGCATTCCTCTACTATCTCGAAAATTCCCTGATTTCTACAGCCTACAGCAGTTCCGAAATCGCCCTAAAACGGACCGTCGAAACATGCGAGGCGCTCATTTCCAAGCGACAGGAACTTTTTTCGAAATTTGTATCAAACGCGTCCGGAATCAACAAGCAGAATGCAAAGTCCATTCTTCAAAAGCACCTGCAAGGAAACGAAAAACATGTAGATGTCTATTTCGGTTCTGCCGACGGCGAATACATCAGCGCACGGGGCAACACGCTTGACAAAGGTGTTTCTGAATTCAGAACCAAAGACTGGTACCTGGAAGCGTCGCGAAACAACGGGCTTGTGGCCATCACGGGGCCCAATTTCCGCAAACCGAACAACAAGAAAGTCCTGACACTTTCCAAAGCCATCCGAGACAAAAGCAAACATGTGAAGGGCGTCGTGGCCGAAGATGTGGAAACGCAGGAACTGGAGCAGACGCTCAGTAGCGGCGTCGACAAGAACGAAGGCGGAATCATCCTCCTGCTCGACAACAACAGCAACATCATCGAGCATTATCCCGAGCAGACGAACCTTGGCAAAATTGACCTGGACAGCATTCGCACGCTTCTCGACATGGTTTCGAGCGATTTCGACGTAGACTCCCTCATGATGTATGGGAAAGGCGTAGTCCTCCGCCTGGAACGCACCAACAACCATAGGCAGAGCTTCGTCTTCATGATGTCGCCCATGAGCAAGTCGCCTTATTATGTCGTGCGCATTCTACACCAGAACTCCGTCGTCGCAAAGTTCAACGAACGGTTCCAGGGAATCAAGCTGACGCTCATTCTCGCAGTCATCATCCTGATGCTCCTTGCGGGGCTTATCGCCCGAGTCCTGTTCAAACATTTCATCGAAAAAGACTTGAACGACAGCGTGAGTTCCAGTTCGCTTTTCGATACGCTCCTGTCGAGCCCTAATCTAAGGCTAATCCTCACAAACGAATCCTTCGACATTCTGCAGGCTAGCAGTACGATTATCGATTTCTTGAACGACGGTGAAGATATCAAGGGAGAAACCCTTTGGAAATACATTCCGTCCGAGCAGTTCAAGAAATTTGCACACCGCGTGGCGATGGGAGGCGAACTGCACCCCAGCGAACGCCAGACGATGGTGATGATCAAGAATTCGAAGGGTGAAGAATTCTGGTGGAAGATATTCTTCCAGTTCCTTTCCGAAGCCGACGGCAGCATCCGCTACCTCTTCATGTTGAACGATGAAACGAGCGGCATCCAGAAAGACACCATCCTTGACACCATCATGCTTTCGGCCGACCGCTCCCTGCTCATGATTTTTGACCGGAGCCGACATATCAAGTACATGTCAAAGCAACTTGGCGACATCTTCGGCATGGACTGGCAGAACCTGTTGGGATTCTCCCTCAACGACCTTACTTCGTGCGGTTTCCCCGACAACGTGATGGAAAAATTGAACGAGGCGTTCGACAAGCGCGAAATCTGGAAGGATTCGTTCATGCTGCCGTCCAAGAACGGCCAGAGCGAAATCTGGTTCCGCGGCGAAGCCGTAACGCTCAAGGCCCAGGAATCTATCGTGGGCTACATGTTCTCGATGACGGACATTTCCGAAATCATGGCCGCTCGGGAAATTGCAGAACAGGCCACCCAGGCAAAGAGCGAATTCCTCGCCAACATGAGCCACGAAATCCGCACCCCGATGAATGCGATTATCGGCATGGCACACCTTATTTCGGAAACGGAATTGAACGAGCGCCAGCGCGGTTTTGTCGACCGCATCAGCCATGCGGCAAAGTCCCTGCTCGGCATCATCAACAATATCCTCGACTTCTCGAAAATCGAAGCCAAAAAACAGGAACTCGAAGTCACGCAGTTTGTTTTGCAGGATGTCATCAGCGAAGTGGCATCGCTTGCCGAAGTGCGAATCGCCGGCCGACCCATCGAACTGATTGTCGATGTGGACCCGGACATCCCCGAAACACTCATGGGCGACCCGTTACGCCTTTCGCAGATTTTCACGAACCTCGTGAACAATGCGACAAAGTTCACCGAGAAAGGCGACATCACGTTGAAAGTCCAGATCGAAAGCATGACCGACAAGAACGTGCGCCTGGCCTTCAGCGTGAAGGATACGGGCATCGGCATGACGCCCGAACAGCAGGGGAGGCTATTCAAGGCCTTCACCCAGGCGGACGGTTCCACGACCCGCAAGTACGGCGGCACGGGACTTGGGCTTGTCATTTCCAAATCGCTCGTGGAACTCATGGGCGGACAGATGCAGGTCGAAAGCGAACAGAACGTCGGTTCTCGATTCTTCTTCACGATTACCATTCCGATAGCGCCCCAGGCGAGCACGCCGAAATGGAAGAGCGTCAATTCGTTTGCCGGCAAGAACGTGTTGCTGGTGGATGATTGCGCAAACGCTCGCGCCGTGTTGCGCCATATCCTTTCCAAGTTGAACTGCGTGGTCGAGGAAGCCTGTTCGGCAGCCGAGGCGTTCGACCTTATCCAAGCCCACGAAGAAGCCAAGGAAGCCCCCTACGACATCTTCCTCGTCGACTACAAGATGGGCCTCGAAACCGGGTTCGACTTTGCAAAGGGAATCCCGCAATCCATGCGTTCCATCCCGAAAATTCTCATGCACCCGCTCCACTTCGAGGAACAGGAGCATGACACGGCTGTCAAACTCGGCTATAACAGTTGCGTTGCGAAACCGCTACAGATCAGTTCGCTGCTCAGCGCCCTGCAAGAAGCCACAGGTCTGACGCTTACCTACCGAAAGGCCGTCAAGAAGGAAAAACGCAAAATTTATTTCAAGCCGGCGAAGGTCCTGCTCGTGGAGGACAACCAGATGAACCAGGAACTGGCGACATCCCTCCTGAATTCTGTCGGGCTAACCACGATGATTGCGAACAACGGCAAGGAAGCGCTCGACCTCCTGAAACCGAATTCCTTCGATCTGGTGCTTATGGACCTGCAGATGCCTGTGATGGACGGCATTACGGCGACAAAGGAAATCCGAGGCAGGGGAGAGGAGTATTTCAAGAAAGTCCCGATTCTTGCCATGAGCGCCCGCGCATTCCAGAAAGACAAGGAAGAATGCTTCGAGGTCGGTATGAACTCCTATATCGTGAAGCCGATCGACCCGACCTTGCTATACGAGGACTTGGCCAAGTTCCTTCCCGTTGCGGCCGAAGAAGCAGAATCACAGCGGACAGTCGTTTCGACCGGCAAGAACCAGATGGCCGAAGACGATTCGATATTTGTGTCGCAGTTCTCCAAGGTCAGAAATTTCGATGCATCTTCCGGTCTCTACCATGCGAACAACAACAAGACCATTTACTTGAGAATCCTGCAAGGCTTTGTTCGCGATTATGCAGGACTGGACCTGCGCAAGAAAATTGAGACATCCAAATTCGAAGAGGCGACGCGCATTACCCATACCATCAAGGGCCTTTGCGGAACCATCGGCTCCACGCATGTCCAATCGCTCGGTGCAGCCGTAGAAAACACCCTATCGCAAAAGCAGCGTAATTTTGACGAATACAACGCATTTGAATCAGCGCTCCACGAATTGATCGAAGACCTCTCGGTTGTGCTTAAGGATATCGCCACAGAACAGGCGACCCCGGCGCAAAAAGTTGCAGATCCGAATGCGGTTGAAAAACTGAAAAAAGCCCTCGAAGAACTGAAACCGGCCGTTGATTCCTGTTCATCGACACAATGCAAGCGCATTCTGGATTCCGTCGAAAATCTCGCATTCAGCGACCAGGTCAATGACCTGATCACAAAGCTCGTTAACCAGATTGACGACTACGAGTTTAGCGAAGCCGAAGACACCATCAAGGAAATAGAGAAAACCTTCGCGTAAGGCTATCGGGCTAGAACCATTGCAGCGACAAACGCGAGCGCCACAATTACCGCAGCCGCGATGGCGAACGGGTTCGCCTTTTTCTTCTTGTTGCCGTATTCGTCCGTCCCGAATTCATTCTCCAAAATTTCATCGTAATCCGGCGTTTCGAGGTCGGTGAATTCTGAGCCTTCTTTCCAGCCGGTATTGGCGTCGCTCCCGCAATGCGGGCAGAACGTGGCGTCATCTTTCAGTTCGGAATGGCAGTGAGGGCAGTACATAATTGATGATTGATAATGGATGATTGATAATTGATGATGGATAATGGAGGATAGCATTGTCATGCCCGCGGCTTGTAGTGAGCATGTCGAACTAAGGCGGGCATCTTCGTTTATTTCGTGAATTTATAACGGCCGAGCAGATCAAAATAGCGTGCCTTGGGAGAGATTTTGACGGGCTTAACAGTCTTGCGGATAGAGGTGGTTCCTTCGGTTTTTGAATAATAATGTATCGTTATGAATCCATCGGAATAAAATGACAACGAATAGCCGTCGTTCATGGGTTCGTAAGTAATCGTATTGGCGATTATTCCATTTTTGTTCAGTTCAAGACATTTGTCGCTTTCCGTGCTGCTTACATACAATTTTGTATTGGACAGCGATGCCGAATTGTCCTTCCCGGAGTATCTGTTGATGACCACGGTATCGCCCTTGTTGATGATTTCCTCGAAAATTTCTTGACCGAAATCCAGATCTTTTGTCAGAACGCTTGCGGACTGACTTGTCACCTTTATGGTCTTTTGGTTCCCCAAGACTCCCTGGACATAATAATTCTCGAAAATAAATGTGGTATCTCCTGAGATGGAATCCTTCATGAAATACTCGATGCCCTGTTTTGTCAAGGTGCTTTCATCCTTGTTCCAATAGTAATTCATTGTGGAGGTCGAGCCGCTTTCTTTCTCGAAAAATTGGCTTCTGCTCACTTTGCCATTGGAGTATGTGTATGTTTGATTGTAAAGATTTGGCGAGATGACGGAATCTAATTGGAGTCCGCTATCTTCAATCATGTAGTAACCAGCAATCTCTTTGAAAACGGCGTCTGTGCAAGTGTTAGCAGAAACGGTGGTGCTTATCGCGAATGCACTAGCAAAAAACAAGGCGATAAAATTGCTTTTTTTGAGTTGTTCCATTTTTCCTCCTATTTAATTTGCTTTAAATATAACAAAAAACCGCCAGGCATGTGCCTAACGGTTCCATCGCTTTTTGTTTGAATCCTATTGACATCGCACCCGCAGTGGGGGCAGAACGTGGGATTATCTCGTGTACTTATAACGGCCCAGCAGGTCGAAGTAGCGGGCCTTGGGAGAGATTTTGACGGGCTTGACTGTTTTGTGGAGGGAGGTTGTTCCTTCGGTTTTTATAAAGAAGAATTCTCTAAAGTAGTCTTCGCTTTCAACACTTACAGAATAACCTTTTTCATTGGGCTTGTATAACAGGGTGTAATTAATTTGGCCATCGGCATCGTATTCATAGCATTTGTTGTCATTATTTGGATCTGCTGCATAGACTTTTTGACTTGTTCTAACGGAATCCGTATTGTAATCGAAGTATCTTTTTTGTATCACGGAGTCTTGTGTCAAAATATATTCAGTTAACCAATGAATTTTGTCTTCAACCTGTTCTACAGTAATATAGTTCGGCGTAATTTTAGTTGTCTTTATCCCGCCGTATTCACCATTGGAGTAAACTTTTTCTTGGTAACATAACGTATCTTTCGCTTGGCATTTAGAAACGATGTATTCGATACCTTTGTTTTTTAGTGCGGTCTCATTCGTGTCGTTGTAGAAAGGGGAAATACGAATTTCTTCGCCTTCTTCCTTGGTATCATACTGTGTTTCGGCGATTTTCCCATCTTTGTAGATGTATTTATGCGTCCACTCGTTTCCATTTTCGTTAAAGTAGGATGAATCAATGTGAAACTCGCTTTCCGGATTGAGGTATGGATTCGCGAGATGCGTAAACCAGACATCCGTGCATTTATTTGCCAAGGATGCAGTATTCAATGACAATACGGCAATAGAAACAAGAAAAAAAGATTTGCGAATCACGAAAGACCTCCTTAATTTGCTTTAAATATAAAAAACCGCCAGGCGATTGCCTAGCGGTCTTTAAGCTTTTGGCTTGAATCCTATCGGTCGCTGCGCGACCTCCAGGATGACAAATCAAACATTACAGCTTGTTGTTGGAACCAAGAACGTCGACGATCTTGTGTTCGTACATCTTCTGCATGTTTTCGCGAGCCGGCTTGAGGTACTGGCGCGGGTCGAAGTGTTCCGGATGTTCGTCGAAATACTTACGGATAGCGGCAGTCATGGCGAGACGGCTGTCAGAGTCGATGTTGATCTTGCAAACAGCGGACTTGGCAGCTTCGCGGAGCTGTTCTTCCGGAATACCGACGGCATCCGGGAGCTTGCCACCGTGGGCGTTGATGGTGTCCACTTCGTCCTGCGGCACGGAAGAAGAACCGTGGAGCACGATCGGGAAGCCCGGGAGCTTTTTTTCGATGGCGTGGAGCACGTCGAATGCCAGGGGAGGCGGAACGAGCCTGCCAGTCTTCGGGTCGCGAGTGCACTGTTCCGGCTTGAACTTGTAAGCACCGTGGCTGGTACCGATGGAGATAGCGAGGGAGTCGCAGCCCGTACGGGTAGCGAAGTCGATCACTTCTTCCGGCTTGGTGTAGTGGGATTCTTCAGCCTGGACTTCGTCTTCCACACCGGCGAGCACGCCGAGTTCAGCTTCGACGGTCACGTCGTGCTGGTGAGCGTATTCAACAACCTTCTTGGTGAGGGCGATGTTGTCTTCGTACGGAAGAGCGGAACCGTCGATCATCACGGAAGAGAAACCGTTGTCGATGCAGTCCTTGCAGAGTTCGAAAGAGTCACCGTGGTCGAGGTGGAGCACGATTTGCGGATTGGCGCAGCCGAGTTCCTTGGCGTATTCAACAGCACCCTGGGCCATGTAGCGGAGGATGGTGCCGTTGGCGTAGTTGCGGGCACCCTTAGAGACCTGCATGATCACCGGAGACTTCTGCTTCACAGCAGCCTGCACGATGGCCTGCATCTGTTCCATGGTGTTGAAGTTGAAAGCCGGGATAGCGTAGCCACCCTTAACAGCCTTTGCAAACATTTCCCTGGTGTTCACCAGGCCGAGTTCCTTGTAAGAAACTGCCATTTGTTTTACCTCTTGATTCTTTGGCGACTTGCATCGCCGGTTAAAAGTTACGGGGCTAAAGATAGCATTTTCACACTGTTTTGTCCACCAATTTCGTCGCCGTTCCGCGCGTGCCTGTCCGGTTTTCTTGTTTTTACTTGCGCACCTTGCGCCATGAATGTATATTAGTGTAGGTGTCTGGTTTTAAGGAGTATCTATGCTTTTCAAGAGAAGCTTGCTAGCGGTGTCGGCCATTGCCCTTATGGCGGTATTTTCGCATGCCGAGGTCACCTACACGCTCCACAAGTCCGCGAACCCGACTGCCGACGAGCAGGACGCCTACAAGCGCATTACGGCCGTGATGGATTCGGCGGTCAAGCTCTACAACACCTACTCTAACCTTTCCAAGTTCATTAACGTCTACTACGCGCCGGGAGTGCCCACGGCCGAGGCCAGCAGCAACGGCGACCTCCGGTTTGGCGAGAACCGCAGTTATATGGTGGTGCCCACGGCCATGCACGAGATGGCGCACACGCTTGGCGTCGGGACCACGTCGGAATATGCGGCAACTTGCGTGGACGGTGTGTTCAGGAACGACAAGGTCCAGGCGAAACTCCGTGAAATGGACGGCCCGAATGCGGAACTCCATTGCGACCGTCAGCATATATGGCCGTATGGCCTGAACCAGGCGAGCGAGGCCAAGTCCGAAAAAGACCTGATAAACCACGTGATTCTCGTAGAGACCATTTACCAGCAGCTGTTCAAGGTGGCGTTCTACAAGGAGGGGAGGATCAAGTCCCTCGGCGAAACAAAGAAATGCATGGGAATTACATCTAGCAATGCGCTCGAACTCATGGATTGTAGCGATACGGCGACCTTCGTGAAAATTTTCTCGGTGGGCGATAACCCCGTTACCTACTACATTCAGCTCGGGAGCCGCGTCGTGGATATCCCGAACGAATCCACTGCAGCTGGCATTGTCGCCTCGACCTACGGTTACAACGGCGGTGCTCACCAGCGTTATACCTTCGATGATGCCGGAGTCAATATGCCGAATGCCTTCTTGCTCAAGAACTACAAGAGCGGGCTCTACCTGCAGGCGGTGGGCAAGCAGGTGCAGCAGAACCGGAAGGTGGACCGCGACGAATCCTTCATCTGGAAACTCGAGGAAGCGGGCACGAAGCCCGATACGTCTTCTGCTGGCGATACGAGCGTCGTCGCTCCCGATACTTCTGACACGAGCAAAACTGACACGTCAATAACGAGGATTGTCCGTATCCGCGACATTCAGCTGCAGGCTGCCCCGACAAGGATATTTGACCTGAAGGGCCGGAACATCGGCCGGCAACCGCTCGGCCGCAACCGTAATACGCATAAAGTTCTTTTCCAGAAGTAAAAACGGCTCATTGCCTGAAAATGCAAAAAGCCCGGCTAGAGAGCCGGGCGAAATTTTTTTGCTTGATTTAGCGATTACACACCGAAAGCGGCATCGGCAGCGGCGGCGTTCTCGGCCACGTTTTCCGGTGCGGCAGCATCGGCAGCTTCGGCAGCGGCGATGGCTTCATCCGTAACATCGTTGTTCGCCTTTTCGATCATGGAAAGCTTGCCTTCCTTGAACTTGTACATGGCGATGGTAGTGGGCTTCTTGTTGAGCTGGATGTAACCCTGGCCAGCCTGGTTGTTGAGGAAGCGGGCTTCATGCGCCATCATGACAACGGCACGGAATACAGAGCCTTGACATTCTTTGCTAGCATAGATATCGTCAAGATAGACTCTCTGATCGGACATCGGGGTACCTCCGAAAAATTTTAGAAGAGGGAGAGGGATTCGAACCCTCGTTACCGTAAAGTAAACACGCTTTCCAAGCGTGCGCCTTCAACCACTCGGCCATCCCTCCAGGATGTGAGGCCAAATATAGATATTTTATTCATGCTTGTCAAGCGTTTTTGGCCTTTTTTCGCAAAAATTTGCAAAAAATTACTTGCCCAGTTCATCCCACACGACCTGCATGAGCGGTTCGAGCGTCCTGGGGGAGAAGTCGAACTTGATATTTGCGGCCTCGAAGAGCTCCTTCACGGGGCGGCTGCTCCCGAGACTTTCGGCACGGAAGAGGTCGTCGATGGCCTTTTTCGGGTCCTTTTTGAAGTTCGCCCACACCTGCAGGGCCCCGATCTGGGCAATCCCGTACTCGATGTAGTAGAACGGGCACTCGAAAATATGGAGCTGCTTCTGCCAGAGGTTGCGGCGCACGGCCTCGAGCCCGGTGTAGTCCACGCCGGCATCGTAGCGGGACATGATTTCGTCCCAGATATCGCTGCGGTCTTCCGCCGTATGGGTGGGGAAGTTATAAAGCCTGTGCTGGAAACTGTCTACGCTCGCGACCCACGGGAAAAGCCAGACGACATCTTCGAGTTCACCGATGGTGCTGCGTTCGATCGCTTCGCGGTCATCACCGTAGAAAGGCTTCAGGTTCGACATGCCGATGAGTTCCATGCTCATGCTTGCCACTTCGGCGAATTCGGCGGGAACGTCGCGGTACGGGAAAATGGGCTGGTCCGCAAGTGCGAACTGGTGGAACGAGTGCCCCGATTCGTGCAGGAGCGTGTAGATATCGCGGTCCGTGCAGGCCGAATTCATGAAGATAAAGGGGAGGCGGCTCTCGTCAAAACCGATCTGGTAGCCGCCCGGAGCCTTGCCGAGCCTGGAATCCGGGTCGATGAGCTTTTTCACCTGCATCTCGCGGGCCCACTTGCCTGCCTGCGGATGGATGCTCTCGAAAATCTGGTCGACTTTCTCGATAAGTTCGTCGCCGGTGCTATAGGGCTTGAGCGGGGCACGGTTCATCGGGTCTACGCTCAAATCCCACGGGCGCAGGCGTTCGAGGCCCATCTTCTGCGCTCGCTTCTTGTACATTTCCTTCTGGAGGGGGAGGACCAGTTTCTCGATGCTCTCGTGGAAGGCTTCGCAGTCGGCAGGGGAGTAGTCAAAACGGTGCTTCGCGAGGAATATATAATCGATAAAGTCCTTGCAGTGGGCGTTCCTCGCAATCTGCTTGCGGATTGAGAATAAATTATCAAACGAGTTGTCGAGCGCTTCCTTGTCCTTGAGGCGACGATCCCACATGGTGCGCCAGGCGCGTTCGCGCAGTTCACGGTCCGTGCGTTCCATGTAGGCGGCCATCTGTTGCATGGTCTTCGTTTCGCCATCAAATTCGACGCTCATGCCACCGGTAATCTTCTGGTACGCCTGGATTTCCTTGTTCTCTTCGGTCTCGAGCGCGATATTGTCGGGGGAGAACAGGTCCAAGGAAACCTGGACGCCCTTGAACCATTCGCCGAATTCATCCTGGAGCGCATTCTTCGCCGGGTGGGCGACGAGCTTCTTGTTCAGCTTGTCGTCGTATTCGTTCATGATGGGCTGGATGTTCTCCACAAAGCTCTCGTAGGCCTTGGCAGCTTCTTCGTCGGCAGTGTTGCAGGTCATCGCCACATAACGGCGGCAGCTCACTTCGCCCAAAACGGATTCGAGTTCGCTCCAGTCCAGAATCCACTGGCGGAGTTTCGCGGAATTTACAGGAATCTCGCGCTGCAGCAAGGACTGGTAAAGTTTTGAAACCTCGTGGGAATCATCGACATTCAGGTTTTCGGGAACATACTTGCGGTTCATTTTTCCTCCGGTTACAGCCCGCCGACCCAGTCTTTCAATATACTGTTCAGGATGGTCTGCCTTACGTTGTCTTCAATGGCAACCATTTCCTCGTGCGAAATCGTGCGGGAATCGTTGAAGTCGAAGGACACGGACTCGCCTTCCGGGCCGAGCGCCACAACAAGCTTGCCTGCGGCCTTGACTTCTGCGATTTCTTTGAATTTGAAAATTCTCTTGTCCAGCGGGAGGCGCGTAGATAGCCGAACCTTGTTCTCGCCGGGAATAAGCGTGACGGAATCCTTGAGTTCGAGCGGCAGGTCCATGAGCGTGTCGAGCGACACGTGCGCAGCGAAATCCCGCAGCCAGAGCGTATCGACGTCGGAATTTTTCACGTCGAGAACGATACCCAGGTACGCATACCCGAGATCGATGTTGACGATGCCCTTCGCGAGGTTCTGCACGAACGCGACGACATTCGGGTTCGGCAGGATTCCTCCGATAACGGCTCCGCCGAGCTGATCGACAATGTCGGGACGGATTTGTACCGAGTCGAGCGTAAACTGCCGAAAATCCACCTTCATGTTCCGCATGATGCTCGCCGCGTCGATTTTTCGCGTCACGGCGCAGCCGTCCATTAGGGCCGCGGCAAGAAACAAAATGCAGGTTATAAAAAGGATTTTCTTCATTTTTTCACAATATAACAAAAACACGTTGATTCAATGTCCCAAAAGGACTGTCGTTCAACAAGCATGGCCGATCAATCCCTATTTCTCCGAATATTTAATTGCCGATAATGCGGATTATGTAAACTAAATATATAGAAAACAGGGAGGAGGATCATAACCATGATTGCTCTGATTTTCATACTTGATTTAAACCTAGAAATACATTTGATAACAATGTTTCAAAATAATACTCTCGGGGACCTGATAACGCCCTTATTCCATGGTCTTGGCATTGGCATGTTTTTTGCTAAATTTGGGCTGAAAAATAAAATCAAAGGAAAGAATACCATGGCAGAAGATTTGAACGAACAGGAACCGACCGCAGAAGAAAAGGCAAAATTCGAAAATGACGTGCTCAAGGCCGCCGAAGACGCTATGGAGATGGATGGTTCGACAGGCTCACCAACCGAGGACAAGGCCAACGCAGCCCAATCTGCGGACGCACCTGCCGACGCCGAGCAGCCCGCTGAGGAAGCCGCCGAACAGTCTGCCGAACCTACGGAATCTGCCGAGGAAATTCTCAAGGCCGAACTCGCTGCCGCAAATGACCGCAACCTCCGCCTGATGGCCGAATTCGACAACTACCGCCGCCGTACCGCCAAGGAACAGCTCGAACTCATCGAGACCGCCAACGGCAAGCTCCTTGAAAAACTCTCCGAAGTGCAGGACAACTTCGAGCGCGCCTTCGCGAGCGAAAACAAGGCCCAGGATTTGGAAGCCTTCGAAAAAGGCATGCAGATGATCTACAACCAGTTCGCGAAGATTTTGACCGACGCGGGCCTCGAGCAAATCGACCCGACAGGCGCGGAATTCGACCCGAACATGCACGAAGCCCTGATGCAGCAGCCCAGCGAGACCGTGCCCGAAGGCCACGTTGTCACCGTGTTCCAGAAGGGCTACAAGCTCAAGAACAAGATCCTCAAGACCGCGAAGGTCATCGTCTCTTCCGGGAAATAAACCCGCATGACACTCCCCCGCTATTTTAGACACAGTTACGCTTTGTATTGCGCCATTTTTTTCGTGCAATCCCAAAAAAAATGACGAAACCCACATTTAGGTCTTTATTCTGTGCTTTTTTGCCAAAATAATCAAAAAAATTATCAAATTCAGTAAAGTTTATTTATATTTTCGATACATAGCAGGTAAACCTGCGACCGGATTTATAGAGCTTTGCTTCTTATTACCTTCCTGACTGGAATCGGCAAAATTCAAACGCAGAAGGTAATAGGCAAACGCTCACGTCCCATTCGGGGCGTGGGTTGTTGACTTTTGTTTGTGCGTTATGGCTTTGCCGAGCCTCAGTCTGCAAACAATTGATTGGCAACACACGCCTTTTTTTTGCAAAGAAATGCCACAAGGCCTCTGTTTTCGAGCCGCAGCTTACTAATCAGCAAAAAACGGAGACTTTATGAAAAACATCAAACGCATTTTCAATTACGCGGCCGTAGTGGCATCTGCATGCCTGTTCATCTCATGCGTTATTAATCCACCAGCATGGTATAAAGAAGGATATAACAAGTTTGATACAGAAAATGCTCTTGCGCAATGCGAATATGATGTAAGCATGCAAAAAATTCCTGATGAAAAATACGCTTCCACTGTAAAAAATTGCATGATTCGTCAAGGATTCCGCTATCTTGATAACCCCCCAAACTATCCTAAGGAAAGTACATATTCAACATCTACGCCAGCACAAAACATTCCAACAACAGAAACTAAGCAAAATTCACCAGAAGAAAAAACCACTTCATCCAATCAACAAGATAACACTAATGAGAATTCATCGAATGAATCTGGAGAAAAAGAATGGTGGAAATAAATTCAATAAAAAAATGCTACGCGATTCTAATCATCGGTGGCATGCTTCTTTCTGGTTGTGCAGGAAATACAGTCACTATTGGGCAACAAGTATGGATGTCAGACAACGTCAATAAAGCCATGAAAGGAGCAAGATGTTACAAAAAGAGTAATGATGGTAAACCATGCGCAGACAACAACATGGTTTATACCTGGGAGAGCGCTATTCACGCTTGCCCCGCAGGTTTTCATTTACCAAGCAAACAAGACTTCTTAACTCTTGAAAAAAATCGAATAAAAAACAAAGATATAATTAGTTTCGGATGTTTTGGAAATGACAAGACATCCAGCGGAGGGTTTTGCTATGAAACAGCGTTCTCTGCATATTGGACAAGTTCGGAAGCAGACAAGAAAAACGCCTTCGTTTGGGACGTTGATTTCAGCTACAAATTTTTCGAGTCGAAAACAGACAATAAAAACGAATACTACGCAGTCCGGTGCATCCAGGATTAAGGAGACCGTATGTTTAAAAAATTTCTTTTGATTTTATTTGTATTCGTCATAGCTGCATCTGCCAGCGATGTCACCGTCACATATCAATCTAGCGGAGATATAAAAGACAGAATAAATCTTCTTAAGAATATGAAGAACAAGTTCTCTCTTGATCAAAATCAAGAGCAAGAATATAATGCACTATGGGAACAAGCTAATTCCATCGCAAAAATGAACGACAGATGTAGTTCTATATCCTTAAATGAAGTTATCGATGAAGAATGCCAACATTTTTATGAAATCGATCTTCCCCAATTCGAAGCAAAATTTTTTGAGCTAACAGGTGAATTTAAGCTAAATGCAGTCAAAGCTTCCAACTCGCTATCAGACAAACGCGCCATGATTGAAGCATGCGTAAACGCCCTCTCACCAGAATCATATCAAGTTTCATCCATCATTACCGTAATCGGAGAAGTAACACCAGAGCCGCTAGAAAACGATCTTGCCATGATTAGATATAACTTAGCACTTGGCATTAATGACGAAAAGAAAGAGGCTATCAAATCACGACTCGAAAAATGGTACGAAGCCTGCGGAGACGCAATTACAAGTCAAGGCGATTTTTCTCCGCTTTTCATTCAAAAAATCAACAAGCAAAACAGGCACTCCAAAACATTTTTTGACATCAAAGGAAATTTAATCAGATTAATTACAGGACAACAGGAAAGATTTAGCTACTATATCAATGATCGTTTACTTTTTGGGAAATCCAATGCAAAAGGAACACCCTTACTCTCTATAACAAAAAATGGGATAATAGGATTTGCAAATATGTCTAACATTTCATGGAAAAGCTACGCAATCTTTCCAGAAAAAGAAATCAAACAGAAAGGGTTTAATGGTCGAATTGTCTGGGGAAAAAGACCTGCCCCACGTCGAAACATTAGAGCCTTGAAAAATGGAAAAGTCATCAAAAGTGTTGTGATTGGCCAACAAGAGTGGTTTGCAATGGATTATGGAACCGGAGATTGGGACAAAGCAAAAAAAACATGTCCTTCTGGTTGGCATCTTCCCTCTGATGACGATTGGAGACAACTTGGTAATTTTGTCCGAGATAATAGCTACGAAGCCCCTATAGGTATTTCGCTACGGGCGGCGTTTGGGTGGAAAAAGCCAGGTATCGATCTTTACGGATTTAGTGCAAAACCAGACACATACTATGGCGAAGACAACGAAAATATCCGCGATGAAGAATGCGTTGTCTACTGGAGTTCGAACAATTCTGGCGAAACACGCGCTAGCAGATGGATGATTTGCGGAGAAAATTTGAAAAATTCATCCGCAAAGAAGTTGAATTCCTACACAATCCGCTGTATTAAAAATAACGAAATTCATTTTTAACATAGGCAAACAAAAGCAAGCAAGTGGGCTTCAAGAAAGAAGCCTATTTGTTTTTTGGGGGCCTAGTATAAAAAAATTGCATTTTTGTGCAGTGAACCTATTGACATTTGCCCAAATGTTCATTATATTTATGTAGGTAAACACCAAGCCATAGCGAGGTCCATATGGAAAACAACAGCAAGCGCAAAGAATTGACAGCCCGTCAAGAGGAAATCTACGAGTACATCAAGAAGTACTCCAAAGAAAACCGCATGCCGCCTACAGTCCGTGAAATCGGCAACCACTTTGAAATCTCATCGACAAACGGCGTCCGTTCCATCCTGGCCGCCCTCATCAAGAAGGGCTACCTCAACCGAGCCCCGAGGCTCAGCCGCGGTATCGAAATTGTCGACACCGACGGTTCCGCAGCCGAAACGGCACCGAGCAACACCATCGAGATTCCCATCGTTGGCCGAGTCGCCGCCGGTACGCCCATCCTTGCAGTCCAGAACCTCGAAGGTACGGTCACCATCGACCGCGATTTCCTCGCCTGCCGCTCCGATGTCTTCGCACTCCGCGTCAAGGGCGATTCCATGATCAATGCGGGCATTTTCGACGGCGACCTCATCTTCGCCCGCCAACAAAAGACTGCCGAACGCGGTGAAATCATCGTGGCCCAGGTAGACAACGAGGCGACCGTAAAGTATTACCAGCCGCTCTCCGACCATATCGAACTGCGCCCCGCCAACCCGAAATACCGTCCCATCGTCGTCAACAAGGGAAAGGACTTCTCCATCGCGGGCCGTGTCATCGGTGTCATGCGCAAGGTGAACTAACTCCGGCCAAAGACCAAGACTATAGCAAAAGCCTCCGCAGTGCGGAGGCTTTAATGCTTTGACCCTGTTTCCTGCCCATCAATCCGGCAGAACCGGCACAAGCCTTAGTCCAGCGTATGGACCAGGAGGCCGTCGCGCAGCTTGGGCTCGAACCAGGTGCTCTTCGGCGGCATGATCTCGCCCGCATCGGCGATGTTCATGAGCTGGTCGAGCGTGGTCGGGTACATCGCGAAGGCACAGGCGCATTCACCGCTGTCCACGCGTTTCACGAGTTCGCCAAGACCGCGGATGCCACCGACGAAGTCGATGCGCTTGGAGGTACGCGGGTCGTCAATGTCGAAAATCGGCTTCAGCACGAGCTTCTGGAGCAAGGCCACGTCGAGGCTGTCGACCGGGCCCAGGTTCTTGAGGAACTTGTCCTTGAACGTGCAGGCGTACCACTTGCCGCCCAGGTACATGTTCACCTGGTTCTGCTTTGCCGGGTGCTGCATTTCGGCGAGCGGCTCGATATCGAACACGAGGCCCAGTTCTTCCATGAGCTGCTCCGGCGTGCGGCCGTTCAAGTCCTTCAGCACGCGGTTGTAGTCCAGAATCTTGAGCTGCGTGCTCGGGAACAGGATTGCGAGGTAGCGGTTGTATTCCTCCTCGCCCGTGTTCTTCGGGTTCTGTTCCGCGCGGTAGCTTGCAGCGCGGGCTCCGGCGGCACTGCGGTGGTGACCGTCGGCAATGTAGCTCACCGGAATCTGTTCAAAGCTCTTGCGGATGGCGGCAATCTCGGCATCGTCATCGATAATCCAGACCGTGTGGCCAAAGCCGTCGCCGTCGCTCACGAAGTCATAGACGGGCTTGCGCTTGGTAACGGCACCGAACAGGTCGAACTGGCCGTTGTCGCGGTAAGTGAGGAACACCGGACCGGTATTGGCGTTGGTGTCGAGCACGTGGCGGAGGCGGTCCTCTTCCTTGTCGGCACGGGTAAGTTCGTGCTTCTTGATAATGCCGTTGAAGTAGTCGGCGGCGGGCACGGTGCACACCAGGCCGTACTGTTCGCGGCCGTTCATCGTCTGGCGGTAAACGTACAGGCAGTCCTTCTTGTCGTGCGCAATGACGCCATCGGCAATCATCTTGTCGAGGTTCGCACGGGCATGCGCATAGACCTTCGGGTCGTACGGGTCGACGCTGTCGTCAAGTTCGATTTCGGCACGGGTCACGCGCAGGTAGGAATGCGGGAGCCCTTCGGCCATGGCCTTGGCTTCGGCGCGGTTCATCACGTCGTAAGGGAGAGCGGAAATGTCCTTGGCCTCGGCGGGGTTCACCGGGCGAAGGGCCTTGAACGGGTAGATGTGCATCATGGGCTTCTTTCCTTTGTGAGATTCCTTGATTAAAACTTCGTCCTCGGAAATGAGGTTATGGATATAGCCGGTCTTGCCTTCGATCCACTTCTTCTTGCGGTAACTGACAACGAAATACGCAATGAAGAAGAAGATAAAGCCGGTAATCATCGCGACGATGGTAATGCCTATCATGAACGCAAGCAGGTGACCGGCGGCGTTTTCCCAGAGGTTCTTGACAATATCCAGGCAGTTGCGGATAGACATGCGTTCGAATTCACCCAAAAAGTCGAACTTGATCGGGTCGGGGTCGACAATCTTGCAACCGATGTAATAGCCCGAGGGATAGAATATGCCGAACTGGGTCACGGGGTTTGCCACGAAGTCGGCCACGACACCCGGAACCTTCGGCAGGCGGAACAGCGCACAAAGAGCAACCGTGAGAATAATGGCAAAACCAATCGTGGGCCAAACACCGATAAACACGCCGATAAACACGGACCACGCCACCTTGAGCGCATCCTGCCTACGCGGGAACATGCGGTTGTAGTAGATCCTACTCAGCCTCTTGTATTTTGATTCCTGCTTTCTTCTCGATAAAACCATTTTTCCCTAACATCTTTTAAATTTCAGATCGCAAGATAGAAAAATTTACATGACGAAACAACCCAGAAAAAAGAAACTCCACAATTTGCTAAATTTGGGGCATGAAACACCTGATATCCAAGGAAGGATTCGACAAGTTCAAGGCCGAATGGGAACACCTAAAATACGTGGAACGCCCGGCCATGATTAACCAGGTCCAGGCCGCCGCGACCGAAGGCGATCGCAGCGAAAACGCCGCCTATACCTACGGCCGCATGCGCGTCCGCGAAATCGACCGCAGGCTCCGGGAACTCGACCGCATCCTCGACGGGGCGCAAATTATCGAAACGGCAGCTCCAGACGACGGTTCCATCCGATTCGGAGCCACAGTCAAGCTACGAGACAAAAAGACGAAGCGCGAAAAGACCTACAGCATCGTCGGCGAAAAGGAAATTGACCCCCTCCAAGGCCGCATCAGCATGAAATCTCCCGTCGGAATGGCACTCATCGGCAAGAAGCAGGGGGAAAGCGTCGAAGTGCAGGCCCCCAAGGGCAAAATCATCTACGAAATCGTGGATGTCGCGTACTAGAGTGGACGCCATGTTCATCGATACCCATTGCCACATCGACTCCTACGAGCGGCACGCCGGAGAAACCTTCGAGGCCCTCCTCGCGCGCCTCCGCTCCCCCGCCGCCTCCGAAAGCGGCCTCGCGCTTCCCGAAGCCTTTGTCCATGTGGCATGCGATCCCGCCGACTTCGCCCGCGGCCGCGAGCTCTCCGAAAAATACGGCAACGTTTATTCCGCCTACGGAATCCACCCGGAATACGTGGAAACGGAAACCGCGGCTGACGAGGCCCGCCTCCTCGAATACCTCGCCCACCCCAAATGTGTCGCCTGCGGCGAATTCGGCCTCGACTACCACTACGGCGCAGAGACGAAGGCCGCCCAGGTCAAGCTTTTCGAACGCCACCTCCAAATCGGCCTCCAGAGCGAAAAGCCGCTCGTGCTCCACCTGCGCGAAGCGGACGACGATGCACTTGCCGTCCTCTCAAACGCCGACCTCCGCGGCCACAAGCTGCATATCCATTGCTTTACAGGCACCCCCGAATTCGCAGAATCGCTCCTCGCCCTCGATGCGGAAATCTACATCGGGTTTACCGGCATCGTCACCTTCAGGAACGCCCAGAACGTCCGCGACGCGGCAAGCCTCGTACCGTTCGACCGCCTGCTCCTGGAGACGGACTCCCCCTACATGGCGCCCATCCCCTTCCGCGGAAAGCCGTGCCATTCCGGCCTCATCCCCTTTATCGCGCAAAAACTCGCCGAAATAAAAGACGTGCCCATAGAGGAACTCTACAGGCACTGTCGCGAAAACACGCGCAACTGCTACGGGATCTAGGGCAACACGCTAGGCGCGCACGACCTGCGCCAGCTCCCTCTCGGCAGCATCTGCCGCAGGAGCCACGGCGGAATCCCCCGCATAATGTAATTTCATATAGTCGAGCGCATCTTCCGGCGAAAGAGGCTCGCTGAAGTAGAAGCCCTGGATCTGGCGGCAGCCTTCCCTACGCAGGAATTCGAGCTGTTCCACCGTCTCCACGCCCTCCGCAATAATGCTCAGGTTCAAAGACTTCGCGATACCGATAACCATCTTCGCAAACGCGGCATCTTCCTCGTCATCCGCCACGTGGTCGATAAACGACTTGTCCATCTTGAGCGTATGCACCGGCAAATGCTTCAGGTAAGAGAGGCTGCTGTAGCCCGTGCCGAAGTCATCGATAGAAATCTGGAGGCCCATGTTCGAGAGCGAGCGCATGATGTCGGCCGCCTTCTCCACTTCGCACGTCGCCGTGTATTCGGTAATCTCGAGTTTCAGGTTGCGCGGGTTGAGGTGCGTCTCTGCGAGAATCTTCTTCACATCGTCGACCATGCTTTCCATCGAGAACTGGCGCGCCGAGAAGTTCACAGCCACGCGGATATTCTCGTATCCCATGTCGACCCATTTCTTAGTCTGCTCGCAGGCCATGCGCAAAATAAGCGCCCCCATCGGAACGATGAGGCCTGTCTCTTCGGCCAGCGGGATGAATTCAGCCGGCGAAACGATCCCCTGCTTCGAATTGTTCCAGCGCACCAGCGCTTCGAAGCCGACAATCGCGTTGTCCGCGCCAATATCCACGATCGGCTGGTACATCAGCACGAATTCCTGGAACTGGATGGCGCGGCGGATCTCGTATTCGAGGCTGTAGAGCTTCATCGCCTTCTCGCGGATGCCTCCCGTCACGAACTGGATACTGCCGTGATTCACGCTCTTCTTAAGGTTGCGGAGGACCGCATTCGCACTCGCAAGGATATCCTCGACGCAGTCGGCATCCGTATTCACGACCACCGCCATCGAGATGCTGATAAACAGGTCGCGGCCGTCGAGCTGGATCGGGGACTTCACCTTGTTGTGCAGCTGCTTGACCGTCGAGAGAAGCCCCGTCTCCTTGTCTGAGAGATCGACATCGTGCAGGATAACCGCAAAGACATCGGGGCCGATTCGCGCCACAATGTCTTCTTCCTTGCAGAAAGCCTTGATACGTTCAGAGACAATCCGCAGGACGTTATCCCCGAAATTCATCGAATAGGAAGCATTGATGGAGCCGAAGCTGTCGATATCGAGCAGGACAACCGCCAACGTGCTGTCGTGCCTGAGCGAAGCCGCTTCCATGTCCGTCTTGAGCTTCTCGAGGAAGAACTTGCGGTTGTAGACCCCCGTCAGGGCATCCTGGTATACGTAGAAATAGTTCTGACGCTCCACCGCCTTGCTGTCCATCGCCGTGCTGATGAACCCTATCACACGAACGGGCCTGTTTTCGGTATCCACCTGCGTACGGCCCGCGATAACCACCTGGTCGTATCCGTTTGCTCGACGCGACGAGAGACGCAGCGTACACGAAAAATTGCCGCCTTCGGCCAAGGCCTTCGAAAGCACCGATTTGAATTCGGTCCAGTCCTTCTCCATGATGTAGGATTTCAGGGCATAGAACGAATCATCGAGGCCTCCCTTCGCTCCCAGGAGTTTTGCGACCCGGTTGGACCAGTAGACCTTCCCCGTCGCAACGCTGTACGTCCAAAAGCCGTCCTGCGAGACATCTATCATCATCTGGAAAATTTCGTCATGCTCGTGGAGGTCCTTTTCGAAATCGCGGACCGGTTCCGTTTCGACAGAACTCGGAATTTCAATGTCGTTGCGAATTTTTTTCCGGTTCAGCGCCGTAGGGAACCGGTAAAAAACCGACACATAAGCAAGGAACACGATGGCAAGCACATAGGGCACAAGCATCAGGTAATTGTCGGTAAAGTCAAGGATGCCGGGAATAAACGCCGCAAAAAGGACGCAAGCGAACAGAAGGGCGAAGCGCAATATGATGTTTTCGTCGAATAATTTCATTCCGGCACCAATGATAAAAAATTTAAATCAAAAATGTACAATGTGGATTATTCCGAGTCGAAACAAAATATTTTTGTAAGCAAAAACACGTTCCAATTTCAAGTATTCCAACTTGGAGTATAAGACAAGGGAGGGCGCTGCCCTCCCAAATAAAAAAAAAGCCCCCGGCTTTTTGCCAGAGGCTTTTGAGAAAGTCTTTCGTTCAGGCGAAGCTTGAACGGGAGGGCAAACTTTGTTTGCCCGACTTAATCTCGCTTACACAGCGCCCTGCCACTTCATGGCATCGGCAACCTTGAGGAAGCCGGCGATGTTTGCACCCATGACGAGGTTGCCCTTCTGGCCGTACTTGACAGCGGCAGAGGAAGCAGCGGCGTAGATGCTCTTCATGATGCCTTCGAGCTTCTTGTCCACTTCTTCGAAGGTCCAGGAGAGACGTTCGGAGTTCTGGGACATTTCGAGACCCGATGTTGCCACGCCACCAGCGTTAGCAGCCTTGGCAGGTCCAAAGAGGACGCCGGCCTTCTGGAAGGCTTCGATAGCTTCCGGAGTAGACGGCATGTTTGCACCTTCAGCAACGGCCTTCACGCCGTTAGCGATAAGAGCCTTGGCACCTTCAAGGTCGAGTTCGTTCTGGGTAGCGCACGGAAGAGCGATGTCGCACTTGACCGTCCAAACACCCTTAGAACCTTCGTGGTATTCAGAACCCGGAACGAGCTTGGCGTATTCGCTAATGCGGGCGCGCTTCACGTTCTTGAGGTCGAGAACGATGTCGAGGTTGATGCCGTTCGGGTCGTAGATGTAGCCGTTGGAGTCGGACATGGTCACGACCTTACCACCGAGCTGAGTAGCCTTCTGGCATGCGAACTGGGCAACGTTACCGGAACCGGAAATCACGACGGTCTTGCCTTCGAAGGAGTCGTTGGCGAGGTCCTTGAGCATTTCGCGGGTGAAGTAGCAGAGGCCGTAGCCAGTAGCTTCGGTACGGGCGAGAGAGCCACCGTAGGAGAGGCCCTTACCGGTGAGAACGCCCACAAATTCGTTGCGGATGCGCTTGTACTGACCGAACATGTAACCGATTTCGCGAGCGCCAGTACCCTGGTCGCCAGCCGGAACGTCCGTGTCGGCACCGACGTGCTTGCAGAGTTCAGTCATGAAGGACTGGCAGAAACGCATCACTTCGTTGTCGCTCTTGCCCTTCGGGTCGAAGTCGGAACCGCCCTTGCCGCCGCCCATGGGGAGCGTGGTGAGGCTATTCTTGAAGATCTGTTCGAAGCCGAGGAACTTCAGCATGGAAAGCGTCACTTCGTTACGGAGACGGATACCGCCCTTGTACGGGCCGATGGCGGAGTTGAACTGCACGCGGTAGCCACGGTTCACCTGAACGTTACCCTTGTCATCGAGCCAAGGCACGCGGAAGGTAATCACGCGTTCCGGTTCGACGAGACGGTCGATCACGCCGTTGGTTTCCCAGGACTTGTCCTGTTCGAGGACGGGGTCGAGAGATTCGAGGAATTCACGGACAGCCTGATGGAAGAGGGCCTGGTCCGGATCACGGGCGACGACCTTGTCATAGACTTTCTGAAGGTAAGCATTCTTGATTGCCATTTTATATATCTCCGTTGAGAGTTTTGATTGTTAATGTTTTTAACGTCTGTAAAGATAGCAAAGGGGCTTGACAAATAGTGAAAAACGGGCAAAAATCTCCAAAAACTTACATTTTTGTAAGTTAGTTTTTTGTCAGTTTTAAAAAGTTTGATTTTTCATAAAATTTAGCGGCACAGGCAGACAAAAAACTACATTTTTGTAAGTTTAATATATAACGCACGCAAACAAAAACAAAATTTTACAATCAAGATACAAAAAAAGCATCCCCAGATGACGCAAAATGCCGTTTTTTTTGCTTCTTATCGGGTATTTTTAAAAAATATTCCTGTAAGCGAGACATTTTTCTACATTTACCCGCGAAACAAAAAAACGTAAAAATCCTTTTTACAGGAGCTATTATGTGGGATAAGTCTTATCTCGAGAAACTCAACGAATACAAGGAAAAATCCATTGCGGGCGGCGGAGCCGCACGTGTCGAAAAGCAGCACTCGCAGGGCAAGCTTACCGCCCGCGAACGCCTCGAAATTCTCTTTGACAAGGGCACGTTCCGCGAAATCGGCGCCCTCCGCGTTTCTACGAGCCTCGATTTGCCCGAATCCAAGCGCATTTTTGGCGACGGCGTCGTGACCGGCTACGGCAAGGTGAACGGCAGGACCGTCTACGTGGCATCGCAGGACTTTACCGTTAGCGGCGGCTCCCTCGGGTCTGCCCACGCGAAGAAGATTTGCCAGGCGATGGACCTCGCTCTCGAATCCATGTCCCCGTTCGTGTGCATCAACGACGGCGGTGGCGCCCGCATCGAAGAAGGCGTGAATTCCCTCGACGGCTACAGCGGCATCTTTACCCGCAACACGCTCGCCTCGGGCATCATCCCGCAGATTTCCGTAATCCTCGGACCCTGTGCCGGTGGCGCCTGCTACTCCCCCGCCATTACCGACTTTATCTTCATGACCGAAAAGACGAGCCAGATGTTCATCACAGGCCCGGGCGTCGTGAAGGCTGTGACCGCAGAGACGGTCTCCCCCGAAGGCCTCGGCGGTGCAGGCGTGCACTCCACCAAGTCCGGTGTTTCGCACTTTGTATGTAAGGACGACAAGGAAACCCTCGAAGCCGTGCGCAACCTGCTCAGCTACCTGCCGCAGTCGAACCTCGAGAAGCCTCCCGTCGCCGAGAAGTCCAAGGCCGTCGACAAGTCGAAGGAAATCGAGGAAATCGTCCCCGACAACTTCAAGAAGGGCTACGATGTTCGCGAAGTCATCGCGACTTTCGCCGACAAGGAAAGCTTCCTTGAAATCCAGAAGGACTTCGCCCGCAACGTGGTCATCGGTTTCGCCCGTATGGACGGTAACGTCGTGGGCATCGTCGCGAACCAGCCGAACTTCATCGCGGGTTCGCTCGACGTGGATGCTAGCGACAAGGCAAGCCGTTTCGTGCGCTTCTGCGACTGCTTCAACATTCCTATCCTCACGCTGGAAGACGTTCCGGGCTACATGCCGGGCACCAAGCAGGAACACAACGGCATCATCCGTCACGGCGCAAAGCTCCTGTACGCCTACGCCGAAGCGACCGTGCCGAAGGTGACGCTTATCCTCCGCAAGGCATACGGTGGCGCCTATATCGCCATGAACAGCAAGAACCTGGGTGCCGACTACGTGTTCGCACTCCCGATTGCACAGCTCGCCGTGATGGGCGCTGAAGGTGCCGTCGACATCCTTCATAGGAAGGAAATCGCCGCCTCCGCCACCCCGCAGGAAACGCGCAAGCAGCTCATTGCCGAATACGAGGCGAAGTACCTCAACCCGTATATCGCCGCAAAGAACGGCTACATCGACGAAGTGATTTCGCCCGCGAACGTGCGCGACCGCCTGGCCACCGCCTTCGACTACCTCAAGAACAAGAAGAAGGCAAGGCTCTGGAGGAAGCACGGGAACATCCCGCTCTAAACAAAACTATTCTATTCTAATAATTATTATAATATATCAACCAGATTCTGGTGGAGCAGGCCGTTTGTAAAGACGGCCTGTTCTGCATCCACGAATTCGAGCGGTTGCCCGTCGATGCGGGTCGACATTCCGCCGGCTTCCTCGACCATCAGCGCGATGGCTGCGATATCCCACGGGTAGCTCATGGTCATCACAAAGCAATCGATGCGACCGCAGGCTGTAAAGCAACCCTCCACAACCGCAGAGCCAAGGCACTTGACACGTTCGAAGGCTTCCGCCTCGCGTGCGAAGTTGCGGGAATTCTGCTCGTTAATCTTCGAGACATCGCCCACGTTGAAATCGCCATTGCTTACGATGGCATGGACAGAATCCGCCTCGCGGCTCACATGGATCGGGCGTCCATTCATAAAGGCTCCCCCGCCCTTCGATGCAGTATAGAGTTCACCGAGTTTCGGGAGGTTGATTGCCGCCACGAGCGGCTTGCCCTCGAAATGGAGCGCGATGGAGATGCCCCAGAGCGGGATGCCGCGACTGAAATTGACCGTGCCATCGACCGGGTCGATAATCCACAGGTAGCGCGGGTCCTCGCCTTCGATAACGCCAGCCTCTTCGGTACGGATGCAATGCGTCGGGAACACACTTCGAATTCCCTCGACAATCAGCTTTTCGCTTGCGATATCGGCACGCGTCACCACGTCCTTCTTGGACTTGTAATGCACATCGCCCAGGTTTTGTTGGATTTCAAGACAGAGTTCACCGGCGCGCTTCGCAAGCGATTCGGCGACAGACAAAAACTTTTCTATTTCGGACATTTTAAAGAATTAAAAATTTATTCTGGATAAGCGCAGCAGCGGAATCCAATCGTCGTGGACTTGTAGAAAGACGCCGCCAGGCGGAAAGGAACCTTCTCGCCCGTCAAGAACACCACCTTGATTTCTGACGGAACATATTTGAGTCCGTTCGCAAGCGTGTCGAGCCAGGCATCGCCGCCCTTCCTGTATTCGGAATAGAGCGCATAGTCGGTACCGATGGAATTGCCGTTCGAATCCTGGACATCGAAGAACTGCAAAGTATCCTTGAAGTCCTTCATTGTCAGATAGGGTTTCTTCTCGTAAGGCGTCCGAGACGTATCGGCCTGGAACAAGGTATCAACCTTGGTCCCTTCTCGGTACAGGAAAATCGTATCGGTCGAATAGGCCGGGCGCGTAAAGTACGGGAAAGAACGGTTGGTGCAATAGGCGAGCGACTCACGGTCGAGTCCGTTGTAAATCTTGAAGCTAGAGCCCTTCACCACGGCCGATGTATCTTCGGACTTGCCGATGACCCATTCCTGGTATTGCCCGGGCAGGTCGCGGATGCCGTCGGGGTTTACGCAGCGCGGATTGCGCTTGGAAATGTCTGCCGCGGAGATGGAATCGTTCGTCCCGACATTGCAGTAGCCGAAAAGGAAGGAACTCGCATCGACAGAAAGTTCGTTCAATACACCATACGAAAGCGAACCACCCGAGAGGCAGACAAGCTCCCAGTCGCGTTCGTTGCAAAGACTCACCTTGAATCCGCTCGCCGAAACAGCCTCGCAGGCGGCAACCGCCTCGGAGTGCCGCACGTTGACAACGAATTCGCCGGAATCGTTCCGGTGTTCGAACTTTTCCATGCAGAACTTCGACGAATCAGAAACGGAAACAGGAACAAACCCTTCCGGACATTCCAGTTCAGACGCGAGCGCGCCCGGAGAGACATAAACGGTATCGACCAACGCGGCGGAATAATAACCGGACTTGTCCTTGGAACGGATGCGGAAAACAATCGTATCCCCCGGGGAAACCCAGCGGATGGTATCAGTCACAAAAATTCCCGTCGCGGAAGCCACCATGGTATCCCCATCTAGCGCATAGCGCTTGGAGAACCGCCCTGCGGCAAGCGTCGTGTCGTCATAAATCTTCCAGTTCTTGTCCAGGGCGCTATAACGTTCGATGATATAAGTCTGAACCGTATCATAGCACAGCGTAAAAAGACACGTATCCGGAATGAGGACGATGGAATCCGACTTGATTGGGTGCTTGACCTCGTAAGGATCGACGCTCATGCTCCAGAATATGCGGAGCCGGTTGTTGCTGTCGAGGCGCGCCTTTCCGGGGAAAAGGGAATCTTCAAGAATAAAGATGCGAGTCGGCATCACCGGAGCAACAGAATCCGTCGTGATAAAGAGCTGGTTAGTTTCAACCGTAGAAAGTCCTTCCGTCCCGGAGGAATTGCCTGCGGCATCCCAGGCGGACAGGCCAATCGTGTATTCGGACTTGGACTGCAGGCCCCTGATGACCATGCGGAAACGGTTGAGAGAATCGACATCGGCATCAAAGCCCTTGCCGTCGATTATCGAGAGGCGCAGATAATTCTTGTCCTTGTCCGTGTGCGACACGGAATCGAACCAGACAGAATCCGTATTCGCGCGGATTCGCGAATGGCGCCTATAGAACTTGGAACCCGTAGAATCCACTCCGTCAGCCGTGGTGAGAATCACCTTAAGGTTACGCAAGTCCTCGTTCTTGTCGGCCGAATAGATAACCACATTGTAGCCGACAATTTCGCCGGACAGCTCGGCCGGCTTGTAGAAATCCACCTGGTCCGTTGGACGGAACCATTCGAAAAGAGCCCCGTTCGTCCAGACAGAATCAAATATCGTCACGCGAGAGGGCGGCAGGTCATCGCCAAAATGAAGGAAAACGCGCTGGACAGAGCCAGGATCCTTATCATCGGAATACTTGCAGAAAAGAGCCACCTGCAGGCTGTCGTATTTCCCGATGTATTCCTGCACAAGGTCGGTCAAGTCGAGCGTGTCGTAGTAACTCGACGTTCCCTTGGGATATTCGATAAATTGCGTCGCCTTGTCGATCTGTTTGGAGGAAACCGCTTTCGAGGTGTCGTCGACGACAAACGTATCGAGCCAGACGACAAGGCCCGAATAATGTTCACGTTCGATAGGATAATGGTAGCGGATACGGTAGCAGGCCGAAGAGTCCCCTTCGTCGGCACAGCTACGAAGGACGCTCATTTCCATGATTTCGCGGTCAAAAAGGAATTCTGTCCCTTCCTCTTCGTCGGAACAGGCGACCAAGGCAAAAAACAGGGCCGCAAACGCAAAAAATGTCGAGAACAGCAATCTCATTGGCAGAAAAATAGCAATTTAACGCATGCCGAGCCCATTAAACATTGCCAAAATACTTCAAAAGCGGCTTTTTTTTCGGGTTAATCGAACTTTTTCTGCAAATAAATTATAAATTAGTGATCAGTTAAAGAGGAAGACTATGAAGAAGAAAATTTTAATTCCCGTACTCGCCATGACTGCTCTCGCCCTTACCGCCTGTGGCGACAGCGGTTCCACCAAGCCTTGCCAGAAGCCGGTATATTGCTATAGAACAACACTGGACGACAACAGAGAATGCAATCCAGATAAAGCCTATATTGACGCCAAGGTACAAAAGGCAAAAGAAGAAGGCATTTTCAAGGAAGAATTCGAGGACTGCTGGGAAATGTAGCGCCCCAGCGCCGTTTGCTCGCTACTGGACAAACAGCGGGGCTTCCTTAGCGAAATCCTCAACCATGTACCGGAGTGACGTTTCCCAGTCGCTCCGTGTAACGGCGAACATATAGCTGTTCCTCCCCCGTGCATAGCCATAGCCTAAATTCTTTTTCGTTCTTGCATCGTAGAAGGCATAAGTGCATTTCATTGTAAAATAGGAATAGGTCGTGGCCATCATCATTCCATTTGCAGTAGTGACATAACGGACCTCTTGTTCTCGACCAATCCAGGTATTTGTCACAACGAGATAGACGTCGGCATCCGCCTGAATATGATCGAAAGAAGGAACCATGAAATCCTTGTCCGCCAACTCACGCCTCTTGTAGCTTACCTCGTTAGGCTGGATCAGTTTCATGGAATACTGGGTTCCGTTTTGCGACCTCGTTATCAAATTTTGCTTCAACTCCGGGCCAAACCACTTCGCAAAATTAGACGTATACTCCGGCAAGTCGTCACTCAAATCGTCCGGCACAACCACCTTGGGCATCGTGAAGACGACCTTGACACTCTTGGGTTGAGGTTTACCTCTCCAGTCTTCATCTATGAAATAACGGGGGGCGCCACAGGCAGAAAGCATAATGCCTGCAATTAACGAGAAAAGAACAAGTTTGATTGAATTCATATAACTCCTAATATAAAAACTAGAAACGCGTGACAGGGGTCTTGCCCAGGATTTTCAGCATCAGCTGACGCACGTTTTCGTACCAGCCCTGCTCCATCGCAATTTCCTCGTGGAAAACACTTTCCTCGAGGTGTCCGTACGCAAGCCGCTTGCCGCTTTTCACGTCGTAAACGACATAGTCGGCATCAATCTCGGTAGATTCACCCTTGATCGTGATTCCCGCGGAGGCAACGGAGGCCATTGCGGCGCCACCCGCAGGAACAACCATGACCGCTCCCACGGGAGAGCCACCAACGGTCCTCGAGCTCTCCGAAAAGACCATCTGGACGTTGTCCAGTATCATGTAGATATCGAAACTGTCCGACATCGCTTCGACCTTCGGAATCTGGACTTCGACACCGCTCATGTTCAGCGGTTCATGCGAAATTTTCTTCTTGGAAATTTTTTCCACCACGCACGGAACGTTCGAGTTGAACTGCATGGCATGATCGACCTTCTCCCTGAACCAGTCCGAAATCGGGTCCATCACGTCGGGTAAAGTTTCTTCATCCGAAACAGTGGGTTTCGTAACTAGGATTTTCATCTTCGCGGGTTTCTGGGTCCAGCCAGCATCCAGGAACTGGCGTTCCGACGAGCAACCGACACAAAGCAAGAACAACAGGAAAACCACAAACAACTTTGTTTTCATAAAAAATCACCTTTCTAAATGCGAAATATAAAAAACCCTGTCGTAGTTTGTCTACAACAGGGTCGTTTATTTACAAAGCCATAAACTGAGTATACAACTCAGTCCTAACTTAGTCGCCAGTATGGTAGTTCGGGGCTTCCTTCGTGATGGTCACATCGTGCGGGTGCGATTCGCGGAGGCCTGCGCCCGTAATGCGCACGAACGTCGCCTTCTTGTAGAGTTCGTCGAGGTTTGCAGCACCTGCGTAGCCCATCGCGGAATGGATACCGCCAATCAGCTGGTAAACGGTGTCGCGGAGCGGGCCCTTGTAGGGCACGCGGCCTTCGATGCCTTCCGGAACGAACTTGCGCGGTTCCTGCACGCCACCCTGGAAGTAGCGGTCGGCAGAACCGGCCTTCATCGCACCGAGGGAACCCATGCCGCGGTAGCTCTTGTAGCTACGACCATCGGCGAGGATGACTTCGCCCGGAGCTTCTTCGGTACCAGCAAACAGCGAGCCCACCATCACGGCGTGACCACCGGCAGCGAGAGCCTTCACGATGTCGCCCGAGAACTTGAGACCACCGTCGGCAATGATCTTCACGCCGACCTTGCGGGCCATCTTGCCGCATTCAACGACAGCAGAGAACTGCGGGTAACCGACACCGGCAACAATACGCGTGGTGCAGATGGAACCCGGTCCGATACCGACCTTCACGATGTTCGCGCCGCACTTGGCAAGTTCCGCAACCGCTTCCGGAGTGCAGACGTTGCCTGCGCAAATCGTGAGCTTCGGGTATTTTTTGCGGACGGTCTTCACCATGTTGCGCACACCGATGTGGTGGCCGTGAGCCGTATCGATAATAAGCAGGTCGACGCCGGCGTCCACGAGGGCGGCGACGCGTTCAAGAGTGTTGGCAGAAGTACTGACAGCGGCACCCACGAGCAACTGGCCGTTCTTGTCGAGGCTAGCGTTCGGGTTGTTTTCGCGCTTCAAGATGTCAGTCATCGTGATGAGGCCCTTCAGTGCACCGGAGGCATCCACCAGCGGAAGCTTCTCGATGCGCTTTTCGGCGAGGATTTCCTTCGCCTTCGCAAGGCTCACCTTCGGGCTAGCCGTCACCGGGTTCTTCGTCATCACGGAACTGATCTTCACGTTCATGTCGCTCACGGTACGGAGGTCGCGGCTCGTGAGCATGCCCACAAGCTTGCCCTTCGAAAGAATCGGGAAGCCGCTCACCTTGTTGCGGGCGCGGAGTTCAAAAGCAGCGGAGACCGGCTGGTCGGCATCGAGCGTCACCGGGTTCACAACGATACCGGACTGCCACCGCTTGACCTTGCGGACTTCTTCGGCCTGTTCTTCGATAGACATGTTCTTGTGGATGATGCCAAGACCACCCTGCAGGGCGAGCGAAATAGCCAAGGGAGCCGTCGTCACGGTATCCATGGCGGCACTGATGATAGGAATGTTCAGCTTGATATTCGGAGCGAGCTGTGTGCTCACGTCGGTCTGGGCCGGCAAGACAGAAGATTCAGCGGGAACAAGGAGGACGTCGTCAAACGTCAAAGCTTCTGGCAAAAGTTTCATAATATACCTCTTTTGCGTAGTAAATATAGTAAAAAATCACTTGCCGTTATAGCGTTCCATGCACTTTTCGATGCCGAACTTGAAGTAGCATTCCACGAGAGCCGGAACTTTCGCGATAGCCTCTTCAAAGACCGGGCGGTCCTCAGGCGAGAACTTCGCCAAGACCCAGTTGCTGAGGTCGAATTTCGAGGGGCACTTGCCCACCCCAAAGCGGATACGCGGGAACTTGTCGCCCACATGCTCGATGATGTTCCTAAGCCCGTTCTGACCACCGTGACTACCGTCCTTGCGGCAACGGATGCGGCCTACGTCCAAATTAATGTCGTCACTAAAGACCAGCAGATGGTCAACCTTCACCTTGTACCAGGTCATCAGGGCCTGGACAGCCTCGCCCGAGAGGTTCATGTAGGTCTGCGGCTTTGCGAGCAGGCATTCCTCGCCCGCTATGGTCACCTTCATGGTGAGCGCCTTGTGTTCGCTCTTCCAGTCCTTGTTCGGGTCGGCAAGCTTTTCGATTGCCATAAAGCCCGCGTTGTGATGCGTATTAGAGTACTGAGTACCAGGATTTCCGAGACCGACGATAATGTACATGATTCAGATCCGATAAGGTTAAACCTAGAGAAAAACGTTACGGGGCGTAGCGGCTAGACGCGACCTCGCCCAGGTTCGTCCGGATAAGGAAATTGGATTCGCCCGTCTGGCGCTTGGCATGGAAGAAGTGGAGATGGTGCCAGGTGTCATCGGCCCAGCCGGTCGCATCGGTCACACCATCACAGTTCGAATAATCAGCCAAGGGTTCACCCGCATGGCAACCGTGTCCGTTCCGCGCAAGGACAAACATGTCGATGTTGCCGGGCGTCGGGGAATGCGTTCCGCCGAGGTCGATGGCCAGCACGCCGTCCACAAAAACCCAGATGTCGTCATCGCCTGCAATTTCGAAAACTTCGGGACTGGGAACCTGGTTTGCCGAGCGGTACTTGAACTTCACGTAGCCCATTTCCGTAAATCCGAAATTACGGAGGTGATGCAAGCCAACATTATAAGGAGCAGCCCCGGCCGCTGCCATAGCCGCATCCGGAGACCTAGGACCGCCATTCAGGAGCCATGCCGCACAGAGTTGATCGGTACTGGCGTTCATCGCATCCTTCTGGTCGGGCGCATACTGGTAATCGTACGGCGGGCAGGTAATGGAAAGCGACTGCGGCCCCCACTGTTCACACTGGTCCGTCGTGCATCCGCCATTCTCCTTCGTTGCCACCGACTTGAAACTGAGAGAGACCGGATCGACAACATCCAGAGGGAAATAGCCGCCGTTGCTGTAGTTGTAATCGATAGAATAGGCATTGGACGCATCGGACGGAATCACGAGAGCCGTATTGGTGCGCTTGACAAAGGAATTATTGTCGTCATACCATTCGTCGAAGAACTGGTTATCGCAGAGGTCGTTTGCCTTCTGGATTTTCACGCCGTCGAGCATGTCGATTTCGCCCGTCTCGGGATCCGGGGTGAACACAAGGTAGGGCTGCACCATGCCGGGAGTGTAGTAGACGGGATTAGACCACAAGATATCGGTACACTTGGAGCCACGAACCGCCGCGTCAGCCACCTTCACATAGCCATGACGAGTGCGTCCAGACTCTTCTTTGTCGGCACATTCGCCATACTTGAGCGTATCTGTCGCCGTCGTCCTTTGCAGGTAAGTCGGCAAGAATACATTCGGCACATTCGGCAGTCCATCCTGGCCAATCCAGGCTCCCGTCTTGGAGTTAACGTTGCCACAGGTCATATGATAAGCTTCAAGTGCATACCAGGAAGCATCGTACCCCGGCAAACCGGCATTGAGAATCAGTTCGCCACAAAGCCCTGACGTAGCACCCTTGAGTTCGCAATAATTATAGTCTCCCCTGCTCGCATATTCGCTGGAGAAATTCTCGAAGTCCGGATGCGTCACCTGGAAATCGCGGATGACCAGGTCGAACGTGATACCGCCAGCCTCGGCCGTATTTACGACGGTCTCGGAACTGCTGGAAGGCGTGCCGCCGTTCTGGGGATTGCTCCCATGATTCTCGTTTTCGTCGGGGCCATTGGGGCCGCCGTAATTGCCGTGCGGCCTCTGCGGGTTATCGTTGCATGCCACAAGCAGGGCCGACATGGCAAGGGGAACGAAAGCAGAAAGAACAAAATTGCGAGGTTTTTTCATGGTACTAATACTTTAATCCTTGACACAGCGGACAGAAAAAGCCTGTTCCATGTTAATGGGTTCAATGACAACAGATGCAACGGACAACGAACCGGAAATCATTAATGCATATGCATTGGCACCATCTTGTGTCGCGCTCCAAAAATAAGCATAAGAACCCATATCGGTATAATTATCGGCAAATCGTTTTTGTCCTGCAGGATAAGCATTGAAACCGGATGAATTATTTCCGTCCCAGTCACTCGCCGATTTTAAAGATTCGGCATTAACATCACCACCCGTATTCTTAATCAATATTTCAAACTCTTCAGCAGAAGGCAAATGCCAGCCATCGGGGCAGGCGGCCACAAAGGCATCTTTAAATTCGTACAATCTTCCTGCTATATCGCAGTTCCTGTCATCGTTATCGTAGCAATAGCTCTTTCCTGTATCAAAATTGAGATTTTCCGCCATCCATACCTGACCTGCTATATTAACGGTACTATACCAACGGCCATCACGTTCGTCCGTCATATATCCGTACGAGGGCAGAGGATTATCTTCCGTAGTCGCCGACGAACCGCTTGCATCATCCGGTTCAAATTCGTCCTTGATTTGCTGAGCATAGTCGGTGCAGGCGCAGAAGCACATCAACGAGAAAAGGACAAGGATGTCAATCAACTTCGTCATAATCAGTCTCTAATGCAACGGATAGATTTTGATTCTTTCGTGTCATTGAGGAACATAGAAGCGGTATCATCGGAATACGAAAAACTCAGTGTATATACTCGATCCACATTTACAGAGGATGTCCAAAATAAGGTCACAGCGGTCTTAGAGATGAAAGCTTCGTTAGTGTTAATGTATCCAGCCGGCAGCACCGTAAATCCAAAATCATCAGTTCCGCCTTCTCCTTTCCCGGTATCCCACCAGCCAGTAGTAGATTTAAGCGTCTTCCCCGCTATCTCATAGCCGCCGGCAACCGTAATTAAAGTTTCGAATTCATCCTTCGACGGCAAATGCCATCCATAAGGGCAAGCGAGCTGCGCATCCTGCCATTTGTAAAGACGGCCATACGTATCGCAACTGGACTCATCGTCATTATAGCAGAGGCTGTTTTCCGTCACAAAATTAAGATTCTGCGCCATCCACGTCTGCGATTCGATCGTCACTGTTCTATATGTTTGTCCGTCGCGATCGTCAAAGAGGTCGTCATCCGGGTAAAAAACAATAGACGATGACGAGGATCCCGCACTACTGGACGAGCTAAAGCCCTCGCCATTCATAATGCAACGGACACTGTTTCCATCGGCAGAATCATATTCGCCATGGATTGAAGCATCTCCAAAGCGGTCTATTATCAGATTATATCCAGAAGTACCATTTGAAGCCTTGGCGTTGCTCCAGAAAAACGCCATTGAACCTTCGTCGGAGTAGTTTCCAGAATTCCCCCTAAATCCGCCGGGAAGTGCAGAAAAGCCAAAGGAATTTTTTCCCTCACTGTCTATCCAGCTATTCGTCGCCATCAGTTTCTCGGCCGCATTATTCCCCACCGTCGCAAGCAGAGTATCAAACTCTTCTGGCGAAGGCAGGTGCCAGCCATCCGGACAAGCGTCCTGTGCTGCAGTCCAAACATAGAGGCGACCGTATTTCTCACAGTAGCTCATATCATCATCATAACAATAACCGTCATCCATTTCAAATCTGAGATTTTCGGCCATCCATGTCTGCGAGCCGATTTCTATAGTCTTATAGGTCCGGCTATCGCGATCGTCAAAGAATTCCCCATACAGGTGTTGACTGGATGAAGACTTGGGCCCCAAGCTGCTTGAAGACAGGTCGCTTTCTCCATAAAGGCAGCGTATGGAATAACCGTAATTCTTGCTCCCTTGATTCAGACGAACCTCATCATAATCACTGCGCATGATCAGGTAGTCGGCAAGGGTATCGTTATCCCCCTCGGTCGAGCTCCAGAACCCAGCAGTAAGGCCGATTCCATCAAAATATCCTTCATAGCCCAACAAGCCACCAGGTAATGCTCCAAAGCCAAAGGAATCCGTACCATTACCCCTATCATCCCATAGTTTGGTATACTTGAGCACTGTCGCAGCCGTAGACCTGTCACCCACATTCTTTATCAGTATATCTATTTCCTCTTTTGTGGGCAAGTGCCAACCGGCAGGACAGGCATACAAAGCGGCATCCCATTTGTAAAGACGGCCATACGTATCACAATTCTGATAATTGTCATCATAGCAATAGGTGTCCACGATATAGTAATTCAGGTTTTGCGCCATCCATTCCTGGCCTGCAATCTTAACTGTCCGATATTCCTGGCCATCACGATCGTCCGTCATGTATCCGTACGAAATTTCCTTAATCTCATTAGCAGCCATGCTAGCGTCATCCGGATCGAATTCGTCCTTGATTTTCTGGGCATAGTCGGTACAGGCGCACAACAGAAGCGCAATCAATACAAACAAGAACACTATGTAGAATCTCAAATTTTTCATCAGAAATCAATAATCATGAAAGTTGTAGCCAAAACGAAGCCGAACCCACCGACCCCTGTCATTATCCACCCGACATTTCGAATGGTCTGCGAAGACTTCGCCGCATCCATTTTTTCTTTATAGTTTTGCGAATTGGCATACTTGTATTGCTCTGCCGCATCAAGTTCGAAAACTATGCCCAGTGCAAGGCCTACACCCGCAATAACCGCCGACACAGGCAGGAGCCATGTCGCATGATCCATGAGGGTCCACGACGAGGAGCTCGTACTCACGTTCGAGGGAATGCTCGTCCCGGGTTCCGGTTTCGTTTCCGTATTGTCCTGGGCGACGCCACGACGTTTCCTCAGGGGCGCTCCGCCCGAAACGCTACCGCGGCCGCTGGATTCCTGCACGACGTATTCGTAGTCGACGGTCTCCCCGGGAAGCAGCGTAAGGTTGAGGGCAGTCCTGGAGGATCCCTCGCCTATCTCAATCTTCGAGCACAGGGGGACACTTCCTAGGTACGGAGTCTCGCCAACCGAGTTGTCGTTGACGAACACCGGGAGCTTGAGGGGTTCGCCCGAGGACTTGCTGGCCGAAAGCGAGATACCGCTCGCTATCGGCACAAGTGCTTCCCTGAAAGATTCTTCCTTGCCCTTGTAGATTCCGACCTTGAAAGAAGCGGGATTGTAGCAGCGGTGAGAAAGTTCCACGGAATGAACGCCCGGATCAAGTTCGATTTTTCCAGCCTTCACCTTGTTCCCGTCGAGGGTCATTTCCAGTTCATCGAGTGTGCCACCGCCATTGAGCTGCGGTTCGACAACGAGCGTTCCGAAGCGTGGCACGAGGTCGAGAGAAACTTGCTGGCCGTTCCCGGTTATATCGAAAGATCCTTCCGCATCCTCGTAATGATCAAGGACCGCCAGAAAACGATGCCTTCCCGACTCGACAAGGGCCTGGCACGGGGTCGAATTGCACTTCGGCACAGGACGCCCGTCGATACTCAAGGCTGCACCGGGAGGATTAGTCGAAACGTGTATCGCGAAAGACTGGTTGCCGGCCCCGTCAAAGCCAGTGCGGATAATCCCCTTCGCACCGCCGCGAACCTTCCTGAAGAACTCGGGAGCCTTCGCCATAATCACTTCGATCAAGGCCTCGACATCGGCACCCAGTCCGTTGAAGCTGGCGACCAGCTTGTTTGTGGACGTCTCATAGATTTCGGTGCTGATGGAGAACTTGGAGCCCACCTTACCGACACGCGCCTGGCAGATGTAATCGGCGGAAATATTCTTACCCGTTTCCACAAGGCAGCTGCCCTCGCAGTCCTCAATGGCCTTGCCCGGCGGAAGCATTTCCTGGATGTTCTCGCGGGTCATGATGGTGTATTCCAACTCGGCAGGGAGTTCCTTGACCGCCTCTTCACGAAGTGTATTCGTGAGATATATACGTTCCGAAGGAGACAAGAGGTCCTTGGTATCGGAGACTGTCTCCAAAACCGCAACATGCTTAGCAAAAGAGGCTCCCGTAAAGAAAGCCAAAACGAGAAAAATATGGATAAGACGGTTCATACCGCATAAATAATTTTTTTTTTGCAATAAAGCAATACCCAGCGGGCCCCAATGTGAACTTTTTGACACATTTTTCAAAGTTTCCTCCGTGCATGCGAAAAGGGCCCGCCACAAATGGCAGGCCCCTTTGCAAAACCAGGCAAAATTACTTGGCTTCGGCGGCAGCCGGAGCAGCAGCGGCAGCGGCCGGAGCAGCTTCCGTAGCGGCAGCGTCGTCCTTCTTCTTGGACTTCGAGGTAATCGAGAAGATCACCGTGCGCGGGAGGCTGGCGAGCTCGCAACCTTCCGGGAGCTTGAAGGACTTGGCGTAGAACGTCACGTTCGTCTCGAAATCGGAAATATCCATTTCGAGGACGGTCGGGATGCAAGCCGGCTTGGCGGCGAGGTACAGGTAGCGCGTTTCCTGAGAGAAGAGGCCGCCCTGGGTCTTGACACCGACCGGAAGACCGGAAAGTTTCACCGGCACGCGGACCTTGACCTTGGAGTCGTCGCTGATCTTGATGAAGTCGATGTGGGTGATCGCCTGCGTGATGGCATCCTTCTGGTAGTTGTAAATGACAGCGGGATTGCCGGCCTTGCCGTCGATCTCGAGGTCGAGAAGGGTGTAACGCTTGCCCGGGGCGAGAACCTTGCGAACATCGATAGCGCTGACGCTGATATTCACAGACTCCTGACCCTTACCATAATAGACGGCCGGGATCTTGCCTTCCTTGCGGAGACGGGCGCAGTCGCGGCTCTTGCCTAGCACTCTCGAGGTTGCTGCGAGTTTTGTGAGTTCCATTGTAGACTCCAATTTGGTTTATTGTTAAAAGATTCATTGGGGTAGCTGGATTCGAACCAACGAATAACGGAATCAAAATCCGTTGTCTTACCACTTGACGATACCCCAATGGTGGGCGCAAATATAAAAAAAGAATCCCCTTTTTCAAAGGGGAAATGCGCTTTTCATGCCTAAAAAGGGCATTTTTGACGCTAACCGTGCCAAAATTTGGTGAGGGCGATGTAGCGGGAGTATGCCCTGAGGGTTTCGGCGGCGGCTTCAGCCTGCTGCCTGTCGGCAAATATTCCGAAGACAGATGCGCCGGAGCCGCTCATGAGGGCGACCCTCGCCCCGAGGTCCAAGAACTTGTCCTTCATCGCGGCAACGAGCGGGTGCTTCGGGAAAACGGAAATCTCGAAAGCGTTGAAGAATGCGCCCGAATCGAGCAGCGGCCCGCCAAAGGAACGTTCCGCATCGGAGGCAGTTTCCCATGCGAGCTTGTAGCCTTCCCAGCGGTCAGGCCCGGACTTGGGTACTCCCGCATAGGCATCCTTGGTGGGGACAGCGTCGTGCGGGGTCGCGATGAGCAGGACCTCGCCCGCAGGCAGGTCGAGCGGGGAGATAAATGATAAACGATCGCCGATGCCCTCGGCGAAAGCCGTGCCGCCTCTGACCAGGAAGGGAACGTCGGCCCCGAGCTTTGCCCCGATGCGTTCCAGTTCCGCAGGCGGCAACCGCAACTCCCAGAGGCGGTTCAGCGCGCGGAGCGCCGCTGCTGCATCGGCGGAACCACCGCCAAGGCCTGCACCGAGCGGCATTATCTTGTCCAAAAAGATATCCGCACCCAGGTCGTTGTTGCCCACATGCGAACGCAATGCGACCGCAGCCTTGTACACGAGGTCCGATTCCACGGGGTATTCCTGCGGGTTGCTGTACTCCAGGTGGATTTCTCCGTCGTCGCGGGCGCTGAATTCAAGCGTATCGCCGACATCTACCGTCTGGAAAACCGTTCCCAGGTCGTGATAGCCGTCCTCACGCTTGCGGATGACATCGAGAAAAAGATTGATTTTAGCGGGAGCAAATTCTTTCATAGTCATTTCAAACTTCTCACTTCACACTACACACTTCACATTATCTAAAAGCGCCGGAGCGTTCGAGTTGCATGAGTTCGTCCATGCCGATGAGCATCGCGCGGGGCTTGGAGTTGCCTGTACTGCGGGCGCACAGGCCCATACCGTAAAGCTGGTCCACAATCTTGCCCGCACGGCTGTAACCCACACTAAAATGGCGCTGCACGGCAGAGGTAGAAAGACCGTTCCCGCATTCGATGGCCCACTTGGCGACCTCGAACAGGAGTTTGTCCTTCTTCTCGTTCATCGCGGCATTGCCATCGTCGTCATCGCCTTCCCCGCCCGCTTCCTCGACCTCGAAGGTCTCGAGCTGCGGGTAACAGACGTTCTGGTTGCTACAGGCGTCGGCAAGTTTTTCCGCTTCCTCGTCACTCAGGAATGCGCCGTGTACGCGCACCGGGTCGGGTGCATTCACCGCCTTGAACAGCATGTCACCGCGGCCAAGCAACTTCTCGGCACCGGCGTGGTCCATCACGGTACGCGCGTCCACCTGGGAGGCCACCTTGAAACTGATACGCGTCGGCAGGTTCGCCTTGATGTTACCGGTTATCACCTTCACCGACGGGCGCTGGGTTGCAAGCACCAAGTGGATACCCACGGCGCGCGCCTTTGCGGCAAGGCGGCTCACGTTCTTCTCGATTTCCTTCCCGGCGACCATCATGAGGTCTGCCATTTCGTCGATAATCACGACGATAAACGCCATGCGGTGGCCGCGGTCCGTATCGGGCACGTCTTCGGGGAGCAGGCCTGCATCGAATTTCTCGTTAAAGCCGTTGAGGTTACGCACCTTCGCCTTCGCAAGCACTTCGGTACGGCGGTCCATCTCGTAACAGAGCCACTGGAGCGCCTGGATGGCGACTTCGGGCTTGGTAATCACGGGAGCGAGCAGGTGCGGAATGTTCTCGTACATCTTGAGTTCCACCGCCTTCGGGTCCACGAGAATCATACGCAACTCGTCGGGAGTCTTGCTCAAAAGCATGCTCGCCATGAGGGCGTTAATGCACACGGATTTACCGGAACCGGTCTGGCCCGCAATCATCAGGTGCGGGGCCTTCGCCAAATCCATCGCAAACGGCTCGCCGGAAATATCCTTACCGAGGGCCATGATAATCTTGTCCGGCGAGGGCTTGAACGCATCGCTCTCGAAGATGTCGCGCCCGAAGATGGTCTGCATCTTGCGGTTCGGGATTTCAATGCCCACGGCGCCCTTTCCAGGAATCGGCGCGAGGATGCGGATAGAGACCGCCTTCAGGGCCATCGCGAGGTCATCTTGCAGCGCGCTGAACTGGCTTACCTTCACGCCCGGGCCCGGTTCCACCTCGAAGCGCGTAATCACGGGGCCAGTCTCGCAACCGACCACCTTCCCCTTCACCTTGAAGTTCTCGAGCTTTTCCTCGAGCATGCGGCCAATCGCATTGAGTTCCTCTTCGGTGTAGTCCGCAGGCTGCGGATCGTGCTTGTCCAGAATTTCATCCACCGTCGGAATGCGGTACGGGTCGTAATGCACCGTCGGGTCGGGCTGTGGTATCCCGTTAGCGGCACCACCCGTAAACGAGGTGCCCGAAGAAGATGTTCCAATCTGGTTCGGAGCCTCGTATGTCGGATCCTGTTCCATTGTCGGGTCGCGTTCCGCCTCGTCGCTCGTGACAATCTCGGGCATAAAGGTCTCTTCTTCAGAAGAAACGTCGCCACCCGCAGCCAGCGTCGGCTCATCATCTTTTTCTGTTCCGGGGAATGCGGCGATCCTCGGAGCCACATCCGGTTGTTTCTGTCCAGCGACCACGGTCCTTTCAGATTCATTTTCTGCGACCACGGTGGCATCATCGCGCGTTTCGGCCGGCAAAGCATCGGGCTGAGTCCCACGAACAGCACCTTTCACCACAATCTTGTTCTGGTGGGCGCGTTCCCAGTTGAGCATTTCGCGGGCACGGCGGATTTCGGCAATCTTGTCCCTGATTTCCTTGATTTCGAGCGCACTCATGTTGCGGTAGTTGTCACGCAGTTGCTGTTCCAGGCGCAAGATTTCAGGATCTTCGCCCGTAAAATCGGGTTCAATCGCCTGGTCCGCAGCCACCGGAGCGGCGGGCATCGTCGGCGCAATCGTCGGAGCGACAGTCGACTCGTCCAGTTCTTCGCCGTTTCCGCGGGCCAACACTGGAGTTTCCATCCAGTTCTTGCGAGCACTAAAGGGTTTGAGCTTACCTTTATGCTTGAGCTTGAAACCGTCCGGTTCCTTGAAAATCGTGTCGTCGTCGAGGAACGTGATGCCCTTGCGCTTCGAAAGCCCGATATTCTCGCTCACCACGCCACTTTCGGTATCATCTTCCTCGGCGGTTTCGTCATCTTTTCCGCGCTTCATGAAGAGCCCTACAAGCCAACGGAATCCGCTTACGACAAAAGCAAAATGCCTCGGTCGCAACCCGAACGAGATGACAAGAATCAGAACCAGCCCCGCAAGAAGCAACAGGAACGGAGCCAGTGCAGACACATTGCCGAAAACGGGTTCCGCAATGTTCTTGCAGAAAAACTGGCCCACGATGCCGCCGTTCATCATCAACACGTCGCGGCCCAGCTGCGATTCTCCATAATTCTTGAGCGCAAGGAGACAAGCAAGATCAATCGTAAGAAGGCTCATGCCGACAGCAAGCCCTATCCCCCGCATCCGTACCGGACGGAGCGCAAGGCAAAGGCCCCAAAGCACAAGAGCAAACGTAAATGCAACAACAGGAAGTTTGCCGAAGATAAAGCAGAACGTTTCGGGAATCAGCTTGCCGAAATAAGGGCCAAGCCAGTTGCCTTCGGTGCCGCTATAGACAGAACTCACACAACCTAACAAAAGCACCAGGCCTACACCGACCAGAATCCATCCGCACAAAATAACTCCGAATGGCAAATCCCCAGGTTCGGTTCCCTTCACAGCCGACTTTGTTTTTGTTTTTTTACTAGAAGTCTTTTTCCGTTCAGCCAAAATACGCTCCTTCGAGTTTACTTACGAAATATAGTTTATATTCTTTTATTATTATTGACAGCATGAACAAGAAATTATTGAAAAAACTGAAGAAAATCGGCGTCGGTTCCGTTATTACTGCAGTCATCATTTTCCTCATTCTTTTCCTTGGTAACGCGCAGGATCCGTATGTCGAGGTGATGCGCTCTACCGCCGAAGACCTCGAGAATTTCTTCTACGACCAGTTCTTCAAGATGAAGACCGGCAAGACATTCGAAAAGCTTGAAAAGGACGGCAAGGTCGCCGTGAGCAAGAGCTTCGACCCGAACATCATGATCGTGGATATAGACGAGCCTTCCCTTACCAAGCTCGGCAACTACAACGAGTGGGACCGTTCCATCCATGCAAACGTCATCAAGAACCTGAGTGACGGCGGCGCATCGGCGATCGGCTTCGATATTCTGTTCAAGGACGCGGACTTCGGCGAGAAAAAGGCGAACCAGGCCATCAGCATCCTCAATACGGTGGACTCCACCAAGCCCTGGGATACGCTTTTCACGAGCATCCGCTCGCACTACAACTTCGACTCGCTCATGGTGAAAAACATCAAGGAGAGCGGGAATGCCATCGTCTGCTTCATGATGGACGAAACGACCTCGTTCAAGCACAAGACCATGTGGGAAAAACTGGCGAAATACGAACGCGCCGAAGAACTCGGGTTCGGTTCCACGTTCGCAGAATCGCAGGTCGATTCCGTAGAATATGTCGAGACGAAGACCCTGCTCGACAACATCTACCCCGAACTCGCACACGCAGGCGCGCAGATGGGTTCCGTGAACGCCTACCCCGACGATGACGGCGTCGTGCGCCACGTTTCGATGCTCTACCGATTCCCGAACCCCTACGTCTACCCCGACGTCCCCAGCCGCATCTATTCCACGATGTCGCTCATGACGACGCTGCACCTTTTCCACCAGAAGCCCGAGAACGTGGTCATCAAGATGGGCAAATACATCGACCTCGGCAAGCCATTCGGCGTCTACAAGGACTCCACAGACAAGTTCCACGTCACCTACCCGCAGTTCAGCTACCCCATGTTCCTCCAGCTGCGCAATTTCCTCAAGAGCCCGGATGCCATCAAACGCGCGACAAACGAACTCGTCGACATCACGACGAAGGTCGCCGTGCGCAAGAGCGAAAACGGGAAACCCCTGTTCATGCTCTTCGAAGGCCAATCCCTTGACGAAGACCTCTCTAGCACGCTTCTCAAAATCGCCGATACGATTGACGGGGACGAAATGAACGCAATCGGAGCCGACGAAGAAAAAGAAATTTTCGAAGGCGTCGTGATGAAGCGCGATACCGAGGAGGACGCCCCCGACCACTTCCTCGTGGAAGATTCCAACAATGACGACGAATTCATTATCACCCCCTACATCCTGAACACGATTCGCTATTTCAAGGATTCTCTCGAAAAGATTCCCGAGAACCGCACTATCCACCTTTCCATCGATGTTGACCTCCGCTACGATGCAGAAGCCAAAACATGGAAATCGAATCTCGACATCCTGAGCGACAAGGTGCTCCAGGATATCGCCCGAACACCCAACAACAAGGTCGACAGCCTAAAGCCCGGTGAAGAATTCCGCTTCGGCAACCGCAAACGCGTCCCCATCGACAACTACGGCCGATTCCTCGTCAACTACATCGGCCGCTACAACACCGACCCCGAAATGCGTCCGTTCCAGCATGTCGCCTACTACGATGTCACCAACAACCGCCAGGACCCCGGTCTCTACATGGGCAAGGTCTTTATCCTCGGGTCCGCCGCCCCGGCACTGTTCGACTTTGTGCCAGGTCCGCACGAAGAAAACAACCCCGCCGTGCTTATCCACGCAACCATTATCCAGAACATCCTGAACGACAACTACATCGTAAACCTCGCGGAGCACTACCAGCAGATTATCGTCATCCTGCTCGCCATCGTGTGCATGCTGCTCGGCCTGTTCGTCCGCAGCTACATTTCCATCGGCATATCGCTTTTGATGATGGGAGCCTACGCGTTCATCGCGTTCCGCTATTTCCAGGGCGGCATCTACCTGGGCGTCTCTAAGCAGCTCCTCGCCATGCTGCTCACGAACGTCGCTGCACAGGTTGTCCAGTTCTATTTCGAAAACAAAGAAAAGAAGTTCCTGAACGACGCGTTCAAGCAGTATATCTCCCCCGAACTGATTGACGAGATGGTGAACAACGAAGTTATGCCCAAGCTCGGCGGTGAAAAGCTCAATATCACGGCCTACTTTACCGATATCGCAAGTTTCTCCACCTTCTCCGAAAAAATTGGTGACCCGAGTAAGCTTGTCGACCTGCTGAACGAATACCTGACCAAGATGACCGACACGTTGCTCCACAACAAGGGCACGCTGGATAAATACGAAGGCGACGCCATCATCGCGTTCTTCGGAGCGCCGATGCCCCTGCCCAACCATGCGCAGAACGCCTGCGACACGGCTGTCGGCATGCAGAGCGAACTCATGAAACTCCGCAAGAAGTGGGCCGTGGAAACCGATGAGCACAAGAACCAGAAATGGCCCAAGGTGGTCCACGACATGCACATGAGAATCGGCATCAACTCCGGCGACATCGTTACCGGAAACATGGGATCCGAAACCCGCAAGAACTACACCATGATGGGCGATGCCGTGAACCTCGCAGCTCGTCTCGAAAGTGCCGCGAAGCAATACGGGGCCTACATCCAAATTAGCGAGGACACCCAAAAGCACCTCGACGAAGGCCGTTTCATCTACCGTTCTCTCGACACCATCCGCGTGGTGGGCAAGAGCCAGCCGGTCCGTACCTTCGAACTTCTCGAGCGCACCGGATGCGAGAACGAAGCGAACCTCCTCAAGCTCGTCGAAATCTGGGAACAGGCCCGCGCAGCCTACCTCGCCATGGAGTGGGACAAGGCCATCGAACTGTTCACGCAGTGCCTCGACTACGAGCCCCACCATCCCGACCGCGACCCCGGCAGCAAGACGACACCTTCGCACATCTACATCAAACGTTGCGAAAGCTACAAGGTCAACCCGCCTGTCGCTGCCGGCGAAACCTGGGACGGAGTGTTCACGGCCACCGAAAAATAATCGGTTCAAGGCCCCGAATACAAGAAGCGCCGGCAAATTGCCGGCGCTCTTTTCATATCCGATGGAACACGCTAGTTGAGCTCGATGTTGTCGATGAGGCGCGTCTTGCCGAAGAACGCGGCAACGAGAATGACCGCCTTGTCCGACGCCTTGAGGACACCCGAGAACTTCTGGAGGTCTTTCTGGTTCACGACCTCGACGAACTGGACCTGGCCGCGGTTCAAGAGAATCGACTTCACCACGATATCGCGGAGTTTAGCGACACCCTTCTCGCCCGCGACAAACGCGGCCTTCGCATCAGCGAGACCCTTCGAGATTCCGAGCGCCTGGGTGCGTTCTTCTTCGGAAAGGTACTCGTTGCGGCTCGAAAGCGCAAGGCCCGACTTTTCACGGACAATGGGGACGCGCTTGATTTCGATGTCAAAGTTCAAGTCCTTCACCATGCGTTCGATGAGGAACACCTGCTGGTAGTCCTTTTCGCCAAAGTAGGCGCGGTTCGCCTTCGTGATGAGGAACAGCTTCGAGACGACCGTCAGCACGCCACGGAAATGGCCCGGACGGTAGGCTCCGCAGTAGAGGCTCTCGAGAGTCTCGTCGCGCACCATCGTCAGCGGATCGCCGGCCGGATACATCTCAGAGACGCTGGGAGCAAAAACAAAGTCGGCACCCAGTGATTCAGCCAATTTCGCATCCGCTTCGAGACGCTTGGGATACTTGTCCAAATCCTCGTTCTTGCCAAACTGAATCGGATTCAAGAAAACACTGACAACCGTTATATCGCAATCCTTTACCGACGCCTTGATAAGCGCCCCATGGCCTTCATGGAGAGCCCCCATCGTCGGAACAAGACCGATGGTCTTGCCGGATGCCGCGAACGGCTTGAGGGTGTTGCGAAGTGTTTCGATTGAATCAATGATTTGCATATAACCTTCTTAATTACTTTCTGGAACAAAATAAGTCGTTTGCTTGGGACATGCAGCAATGGCGTCGAGCACCAGTTGCAGGTGGTTTTCGTTGTGCACGAAATCGATATGGTCCGTGTTGATAATCAGGACGGGCGCATGCGAGTAGTGCCAAAAATGGTGGTCGTAGCGGCTCTGGAGGTCCTTCAGGTAGTTTCCCTCGATGGCTCTTTCCATGGGGCGGCCCCTACTCTTGATGCGGTTCAAAAGCGTGGGGATGCTCGCCTGCAGGTAGACGACCATGTCCGGTCGGGGAATCTCGTGTTCGATAGCCTTCGATACCTGCTCGTACATGGCGAATTCGCTGTCGGAGAGGTTCTGGGCCGCAAATATGGCATCCTTGTCGTAGGTGTAGTCGCTTACGAGCAGGTCGTGGAAAAGGTCGCTCTGGAGCGCCGAATGCTGAAGTTGCTTGTGGCGTTCGAGCAAGAAGAACAGCTGCGTCTGGAAGGCGTAGGGTTCCGGATTCTCGTAGAACTTTTCCAGGAAGGGGTTTTCCTCGTAATTTTCCTCGATACAGAGGGCGTTCCAGCGCTCGGCGATAATTCGCGCAAGCGTGGTCTTCCCCACGCCGATAACGCCTTCGATGGCGAGAAAGTGAACACCTTTTTCGGTCAGCATTACGGTTCCTCCGCTGTAATAGTACGGAACGGAATCTTGCCTTCGCTTTCGACGAGGATTGCAAGCATTTCCTTCACGGTACAATTGTTCAACGGGTCCACCCAGTCCGGCGCGATGTCATTCAGGGGGACAAGCACGAACTGGCGGTTGGGAATTTCGGCATGCGGAATCGTCGGCCGGCCGGCCATGACCTTGTTGCCGAAATAGAGCAGGTCGAGATCAATTTCACGGGAATTCCAGTGACCGCGGGGCTTGCGTCCAAGTACGACCTCGGATCCCTTGAGGTAATGGAGCAGGCGTTTCGGATCCCCATCGTACCAGAAACTCACGACCTGGTTGAAATAGGGACCTTGCCCTTCCGGACCTACCGGAGGAGTCTCGTAAATCGGGCTTTCAAGCCACCCGCCCGAAGATATGCGCGAAAGCATGTCCCGTCCTTCGGCAAGCCTACGGGAGCGGGGACTTAAATTGCTTCCTAGCGCAACAAAAACGCGGTCTAGTGATTCCACGTGCGTTAATATAGCTATTGCAGAAAAATTTTGAGTCCCGTTTATTCCTTTTTTTTGCCGGATAATCATCTTTTTTTCTTTTTTCCATCGAAAAAAGCATTTTTTATGACAAACATCATTTTTTTTTGTATTTTATACGTGAATTCCGAGGGAACCTCCGAGCGGGGCCCTATCTTCTGGAAAATTTATTCTACCCAACATCATACAAGCCAAAGGAACGAATAGTGCCTAGACAAAAGAAGGTTCAAGACGAACCGCAACTGCTTTCCGACACCATTGATTTAAACTCCCCCATCGACTACGAGAAACTCGGCGACCTAGCGCAGCCGATTCCGAGCGCCGAAGGTGCGGAACCCCAGCCCAAGCGTCGCGGCAGGCCCTCCAAAAAAACAGCCGAAGCCCCGGAACCCAAAGAATCTTCCAAGACAAAACAGCCGGCCTCCGAACAGGCCCCCGAACCGGCACCCGCGGCTGTCGAATCCGCACCTTCGGAACCGAAGGCAGAAAAAGCGGAAGCACCTGCCGATACAACAAAGCCCGAAGCCGACCCGAACAAGGGTGCACAGGCAAACGGTCAGAACAACCCGCAAAACAACGGGCAGAACGGCGGCAAGTTCAACAACAGTAACAACAACGGAAAGTTCAACAATAACAACGGGAACAACGGCAAGTTCAATAAGTTCAACAAGTTCAAGAACCGCCACAACCGTAACCTCCCGCAAGACGACTTTATCGACGAGAGCATCCAGCTTCCCCCGCCGCCTCCCGAAGTAGTGGCGGCTGCAAAGGCAAAGTGGCGCGAACTCCGCGGGCTTCCGATGTTCGAACTGCAGCAGCGCGCCGAAGAACTCGGCATCGAAGACTACAAGCGCATGCGCAAGCAGGCCCTCGTCTACAGCATCCTTTCTTCTACCGGTGGCGAAGAGACTCCCATATACACCGAAGGCGTGCTCGAGATTATTCCGGAAGGCGGCCACGGGTTCCTCCGCAACCCCGACCACAACTACCTCGCCGGCCCCGACGACATCTACATCAGCAGGAACATCATCCGCCGTTACGACCTCAAGATGGGCGACACCATCACGGGCCAGGTGCGCCAGCCGCGCGAAGGCGAGAAATATTTCGCCCTGATGCGCATCGACACGGTGAACTTCGAAGCTCCCGAAAAGACGAAGCGCCGTGTGGCATTCGAATACCTCACCCCCATCCACCCGATCGAAAAACTCAATCTGGAATGGAAGAAGGACGAATACAGCACACGCATCATGAACCTCTTCACCCCCATCGGCAAAGGCCAGCGCAGCATTATCCTCGCGCCCCCACGTACCGGTAAGACGGTGCTCCTCCAGAACGTGACGCAGGCGCTCACCGTGAACCATCCCGAAGTGAAGCTCATGGTGCTCCTCATCGACGAACGCCCCGAAGAAGTGACCGAAATGAGGAAGCTCATCGACCGCCTCAAGGACGATGCCACCAGGGCCGGCAAGAACATCCAGGCCGAAGTGCTCGCCTCCACGTTCGACGAACCGCCCGAGCGCCACATCAAGGTGGCCGACATGGTCCTCGAGAAGGCGAAACGCCTCGTGGAACACGGCAACGACGTGGTGATTTTGCTCGACTCCATTACGCGTTTTGCCCGTGCGAACAACGTTGTCATCCCGCATTCCGGCAAGATCCTCTCCGGCGGTGTGGACGCGAACGCCATGCAGCGCCCCAAGCGCTTCTTCGGTGCAGCCCGCAAAATCGAGAACGGCGGCTCCCTCACCATCATCGGTACGGCACTCATCGAGACCGGCAGCCGCATGGACGAAGTGATTTTCGAAGAATTCAAGGGTACGGGCAACATGGAACTCGTGCTCGACCGCCGCATCGCCGAAAAGCGCATCTGGCCGGCCATCGATATCTTCAAGTCCGGCACCCGCAAGGAAGAACTGCTGCTTTCCGACGAGGAACTGCGCCGCGTCTGGGTGCTGCGCCGCTACCTGCAGGATATGACCACCGTCGAAATCATGGAATTCATGCGTGACAAGCTCAAGCTGTTCGAGACGAACCGCGACTTCCTCACTTCCATGAATGGATGATAATTAATTGATAATTGATGATTGATATTTATTAAAGGATTATTGATATGAATCAGAAAATTTTCTTCGCGGGCACGGGCAACATGGGCGGAGCCATCCTGCGCGGGCTCCTGAACGCAAAGGTTGACCCCAAGTCCATCTTCTTCTTTGACCCGAGCGATGCTGCCGCGGCTGCGGTAAGCGCACTCGGCTGCGTCCGCGTGAAGAACTTCGCGGAAGGCGTCAAGAAGGCCGACATCACCTTCCTCTGCGTGAAGCCTCAGATTTTCAAGCTCGTCGCCACCGAATGGAAGAACGCCGTCAAGGCCATCAAGGGCACAAAGACCTTCGTGAGCATCATGGCGGGAGTCGCCCGCAAGAACCTCACCGAAGTTCTCGGCGCAAAGAACCAGGTGCTCCGCGTGATGCCGAACCTGCCGCTCACTGTCGGCAAGGGCACCGTCGCGCTCGCGACGGACGGCGTCAACGAGGCTACCCTGAAGGCTGCCGAAGAAATCTTCGGCAACATCGGCGTCACCTGCCGTGTCGCCGAAAGCCTCATGGACGCCGTCACCGGACTTTCCGGTAGTGCCCCCGCCTATGTGTTCGAGTTTATCGAAGGCCTTACCCGCGGCGGCGTAAAAGCCGGTTTAACCCGCGATGTGGCCCTCAAGCTCGCCCTCGGGACCATCGAAGGCAGCGTCGAGCTCGTGAAGCAGTCGGGCAAGAGCCCGAGCGACCTCTGCGCAATGGTCTGTTCGCCCGCCGGCACGACAATTGCAGGCGTGGACGCCCTCGAAGAGGGTGCATTCCGCTCGAGCCTCATCAAGGCCGTAGTCGCCGGTACCGAACGCTCTAAGGAACTGGGCAAGTAGTCCCGGAACAAAAAAGCGATGTCCGCAATCGATCTGTTCACCAAGGAAACGGACACGTCCTCGTTCATACAGGACGTGCTTTCCTCGGTAAACTATTCGGTAGCCCTGCACGACACCGCAAACGCCTCAGAAGCAACGGCACCCATCGTCATCTGGGACCTTGATTCCTTCGCGGCCGACAACGAACGCGAACTTCCGAGAATCCACAGGGAGCATCCCGAAACGATGGTGCTCGCCTACGCCCACAGCCCGGACGCCTACAGTTTTGCGGGGAACTCCTACGACATCATCCTTTCGGTAGAAGCCGTACGTCTCCACCTCATGAGCAAGATAAGCCGCCTCAAGGAAATCCAGAAGGCACGGCTCATCTTCAAGGAACGCATGAGCCACCTCGTGGGCAAGAGCAGGGCCATGCAGGATCTCCGCAAGAAGGTGGAACGCGCCATCCTGCATACGGGACCAGTCCTTATCCAGGGAGAATCGGGAGTCGGCAAGGACCTCGTCGCACGCGCGATTGCCTGCATGTACGACAAGTTCGTGGTCGTGAACTGCAGCGCCATCCCGGACACCCTATTCGAAAGCGAGCTCTTCGGACACACGCGCGGTGCTTTTACCGGAGCGCAGAACGAACGCATCGGGCTCTTCGAAGATGCTAACGGCGGAGCCATTTTCCTCGACGAAATCGGGGACATGCCGCTGCATGCACAAGTAAAGCTCCTGCGCGTCATCCAGAACAAGGAAATCCGCCCCATCGGCGCGAACAAGACACGCCATATCGACGTGCGCATCATCGCCGCCACCAACCGCGACCTCCGCGACGAAATTCGCGAAAAGCGCTTCCGCGAAGACCTCTTCTACCGCCTGAACGTGATTCCCGTGCAGCTTTCACCGTTGCGCGAACGCAAGGAAGACATCGAGGACCTCGCAAACTACTTCATAAGGCAATACGCGCCCGCGGGCGAACCCTACACGCTGTCGGAAGATGCCCTCGAGAAGCTCCGCAACCACAGCTGGCCGGGCAACATCCGCGAGCTCGAAAACGTCATCCAGCGTGCGCTGTGCTTTACTGCGCCCGGGACTCTCACGGCAGACGACCTGCAGATAGAACCCGCAGCCAGTCTCCAGAGCCAAGCACAGGGCAACATTTCTGCTTCGAGCTTCGAAAGCTACAACGATTTTCAAGATTGGCAGCACCAGGAAGAACGCAGGTTCCTGATTGCAAAAATCCGCGAAAACGGGGGATCCGTGAGCCTTGCCGCCGAAAAGCTTGGCCTATTGCGCACGACCCTCTACAACAGGCTTTCGCGCCTGGGCATAAACGTCAAGGATTTTCGCCTGGGCGATAAAATACAGTAAGAACGTCGTGCCCCGCCATGTAGGATTCGCGGGCGACCAATTCTTCGGGCATATCAGGACACAAAAGGCCTTCTAGACCGGATTCTTCAAGCCGTTCTTCGACACTGCAGTCGGTGGAACGCCAAAGGTCGAGCCGGTCCCAGAGCCCGCATTCGAAAATCATGGAGGCCAGCTTGGCACCCGGTTCGACCATGAGCCTGTGCATGCCGCGTTTGCCCAGATTCTGGACCATGAATTTCCACCGAGACGCAAAGTCTTCGCCGAGCAGGCGAACGACCTCGGCTTTCGATTCGAGCGCAGGCTGTTCCACACAGGAATAGACCAGGGTCCGGGAATCGCCAAAAGCCTTCAGGGAATCAACCTCGCAAGCCGTAAATTCGCGGTGCGGCGCCCAGACGATTTTAACGGGGCTGTTTCCATGGACTAACCGAACATCAAGTCCCGGGTTGTCCGACAGGAGCGTCCCCGACCCCACGAGAACGGCATCGCTCATGGCGCGCAGTTCATGGTTCCAGCAGTTGGCGGCCTCCCCCGTGATGGAAACCGGCAAATGAGCCCCGCCACGGCCAACGGCGCCCATGAATCCGTCCTGCGATATGGCCATTTTCACCTCGACAAAGGGAGTCGCGTTACGGACAAAATGGTCATAGCCTTCGAAATAGCGTTCGACATCGCGATAGACTTCGCGGCCCTCCAAAAGGGACTCGTCCGCCACTCCATGCGACGGCGATTGCCCGGAGGAAATCACCATGCAGCCCTCGGGACAGGATTCGTCGTCCCAATTTTCGGCCACATGCGCACGCGCACAGGCATCCTCGCCCTCGTAGACTTTTATTCCCGCATTTTCGAGAATGCCGCGGCTCTTGCCACGGACAACGGGATTCGGGTCCGCATGCGCGAAATAGACCTCGGAAATGCCGGCCGTGATAATGGCGGATGTGCAGGGGGGCGTGCGGCCCTGGTGACAGCACGGTTCGAGCGTCACGAACAGGGCCGCCCCGCGGGCGAGTTCGCCCGCGTCACGCAGCGCCATGACCTCGGCATGGGCCGAGCCGGGGCGCTGTGTCCGCCCCTTCCCCACGACAATGCCGTCCTTCACGACGACAGCACCGACAGCAGGGTTCGGTCGGCTCACCCCCACGGCAAAGAACGCCTCATCCAAGGCGAGCCGCATATAGTTCGTAACGTTACTCAATTTTACGCGTTAGTTTTTCGGAAACGCCATGAACCCGCCGACCACGTTGAACACGCGCTCGTAGCCATTCTGGATCAGGATGTTCGAGACAGCCATGCTGCGCTTGCCGCTACGGCAGAAAATCAGCAGGTCCTTGTCCTTCGGGAACTCGGCAAGCCTCTGTTCGGCTTCCTGCAGCGGGATGTTCACGGAGCCTTCGGCGGTCCCTTCCGCCACCTCGCCCGGAGTGCGCACGTCAATCAGCATCGCACCCGCCTTTTGCATTTCGAGCGCCTTCGCCCAGTCGATATTCGTAATCTGGGCCTTCGGGGCCTCGGGCGCCGGGGCCGGGGCTTCCTTCTCGGCCGGAGCAGGCTGGGCCGGGGCGGCTTCCGCCTTTGCGGCAGGCTTGGCCTGGGGGTCGTTGCAGCCGGCCATCATGAACATTGAACATGCAAGCATTGCGAATAGCTTTTTCATATCATACCTCACTTAAAAAATTAACGGTGGTCCTCGAAATCGTACTGGTTAAAGAGGATGGACACACCAAGGACAAAGACCGTTTCACCGTTGGCCCCCTTGATGGGGACCATGTTATACATGATGCCCTTGCCAATATTTCCAAAAAAGCCCTTCCACGAGACGCTCCTGCCCGTATCGAAAACTTCCGTCAGTGCACGCATCATCATCGGGAGCGCCTGCTGGTTAACCACGGCATCAAGGCACTTGCCTATCGCATCGTTCGGGCTCATTATCTGGAAATCGGTCACGAAGGCCTGGTTACAGCCGCGCACGATATAGTTCGGGTCCACCCAGAAAACGCGGATATCCGGGAACATGAACATGGCAGAGAACATCGAATCACGGTAATCCCCCGCATTGAGGACCGCATTTTCGAGAATCATGTCCATGCGCCGAGCCGATCCCTGGAACACAAGGTTGTTCCGTTCGTCCGTCGTGAGGCTTCCTCGGAAGCTGTACCACACGAGAGTCTTCTCCGGGCCATACAGTCGCAGCTTGATCGATTCAAACGGGTCGCCCCTCGAACCGAATGTATGGAAATCCTTGACCCTCCTGTTCAGCATGGCGTTCAAGAGTTCCCAATCCGGTTCGGGCATCATCTCGTGGACATTCACGTAGCCCGTAGATTGAGGGATTACGCGGTGTTCCTCGTCGAGAAGCGGAGTCAGGAGCCTGAACTTGCGGTCCTCGACTTCGAAATTCCAGAGGAAGTCGCCCGTATTCTGCAGAAGGTTGTCGAGCCTGGACTGCAAGCGTTCGCGTTCCTTCCTGTTCTCGTTCTCTTTCGTGATGTTCCTGATAAAGCAGACGTAGTCCGTCTCCTGGACAGAAATATGTTCTACCACGGCCCTCATCTCGTACCACTGGATTCCGCTACTTTCCTGGTTCGAATCCAGTTTGGGCAAGTTGATGGAGAAAATGAACGACACATTCTGGTGTTTCTCGACATCGTCGAAGAATAGGGTCATCCTGGCCCAGTCCTTCGGATCCTGAAGGTCCTGGAACGAGCTTCCCGAGCTCAGGCGCTTAAAAAGGGGGTCCGACATATACATCGGAAGCCCGTAGAGGAACTCCATCTTTTGCGAAAATACGACGATGAATTCGTTAAGGTTGCCCGAAAAGCGCTCGTAGAGGTGCTGCCTGCGCATGCTGTCCTTCAAGAGGAAAACGCTAATACCGCAGACGACAAGCAGGATGATCGTCACCAGGAGGAGCACGATAATCCAGTTCATGCCAAATTCACTCGTCACCAATGCATTCATACAACACAAGATAGACAAATTTGGGACCCGTCAGCACGGCCAAAATCACTTGTTGATTCTTTTGACGGCCCAGACACCGTTCCAGTCGCCAATTTCATCGCGAATTCCGTGCTCCGCACCGAGCAGAAGCCCGCCCCATGCGACGGAAATCCCGAAATCGAGCCCAAAACCCGGAAAGGCATAAGAAGCCTCAATCGAAAAGACGCCAATCCGCACCGAAGTCCCAAAGGAGACGGACTCAAAGTCGCTCACCGCAAAGGCGGAAAAATTCCCAGTCGACTCCCAAAAGACTCCGACCCACGGAAGCGAAATCTTTTCGTCGACAAAGCCGCACCACCAAGAAGACAGCGCGAACCGCCCAAGCCGACCGAGCAGGCCGAACTTCACGCGGTACCGGAGCCACGCCGCATCGCCCGGGACCCATTCGGCAACGGGACCCCAGGCAGCCCCCGCCTTCAGCTTCCAGAATGAAAGCGAAGCCTCAAGCATGGCGTAGGATTGCCGGAACGTCGAATCGAGACTGTAGTAATCGTAGACGAAGGCCCCGCCCAGAACTCCCATTTTCCAGCTTGCGGACAAGGAGGCGGCGCGCTCGGAGGGGCCGGAGCCTCGCCACCAGGTCGAGGCCGCGAGGGCACCCCCGTGTGCCCCCGCAGGGTTGGAGTTCCAACCCGCCGGCCCCCCGGGAACTGCAGAAGCAAAACCGGCAAAAGAAACCGGCGATTCGAACGCGCATGCCAAATCCAGAAGCACGAGCACCGATGCCAACGCAATTCTACGGACGCAAGACAATTCCCACCACCTTCTCGTAATTTCCGGATTTCACACGGACATAGTTCACACCCACGTTCCCGAACTTCTGCAGCGGAATCTCCCGCCATACCGATGAATTCGAATCCGCATTCCCACTCCAGACCTTGCGACCGGCCGAGTCGAGCAAGCCCAGTTCTACGGCCATTTCGCTCACCACGCGCACCCGCGGAGGCGGCCCCCCCATGCGGAAAATGCGACCCGAAACCGTAAACTCGACCGCACCGGCATTCCCTCCGCGCACCTTCCCCACAAACCCCGGCGAATTGTCGCCCCGGGAGGTCAGCGGGCTGAATCCCGAAGGACATTCGACCGTAGACTTGTCCCACGAGACGCTATCGATGGCGCTCGAATCAAAACAAAGCGACAGCGAACCGCCCGCGTTGTTGAGGACGCCCATCTTTACCTGCGATATTTTCACGTCGGCAATGCCAAGAAAAGCCCTCAGTTCCAAGGAATCCTTCGTCACGAGAAGAAGCCCGCCCGGGCCGATGGAATCGGCGATACCGCCCAACGCACCACCCCTGCCACAGAACCCGAACCGCGAAAGCGGAAGCGGATGCTGCGACACGTTGTAGATTTCGACCCATTCGGGTTCCGGTTCCTGGGGGCAGTGATGCACCTCGGACACCACAAGGGGGGATTGCCCCGGAATAAACGCGAGGGAATCCCACGAATCGTTCGCCGGGTAATCGTCTTCGGGAAGCCGCACCCGAATCCAGGCCGCCCCGTCCGCAGCCACCTCGCTCTCGAAACTTGTAGTCGACGGAAGCATTTCCGTTCGGCTACTCCCCCTTCCGAAAAGCCCCGTCCATTCGAGCGAGACGTCCGTCTCCCCACACCCCGTCAGCCTGCCCGACACGAAGAAGCCGTCCCCTCCCGGAGCGGCAGAGACCGAAACCGAAGCCACGCCGCAATCCTTTACGCCCGTCTCGAAGGCAGGGTTCGCAATTCCAAAAGTCGGGGCCGCAAAGTCCCAGTCGTCCGTCGAGCCGCGCCTCTGCATCGACTTGCCCGGCTTGGGAATATCGAGTTCCACCGAATCGGAACAGGCCCCGGCATGCAAAGTCCAAACCGAGCCGCGAGAATTGGGAAGCGACGGCCGCAAGGGGGCGCATGCGACAGCGCTCCGTGCCGGACACGACGCGCTGTCGTGGACCAGGACGAGCCTGGTCCCCGCCGGGTAGGCGTATGCGCCCCGCGTCCCGTCCATCGAAATATATAGAGAATCGGCAGCAAAAGCGGAATCCAGCAGGATTTCTACGAATTCACCCTCGCTGTCCGGAACATCGGTCGGGTCCGGAAAGAACTCGACAAACATCGGGCATGCCGCAGCAGTCGCCGCCGCGAAAAGCATGTATTTCAAGATATCCCCCGAAGGGGTTTACCCCGCCCGCCGCCCCGAAGGGACGCCACCTATACTGGAACAGGCAAAGGTATCAGTCGACCGAATAGTCGCCTGGAAGAATATAGGCAACCGGATTCACCGGATGATCCCCGACCCAGACCTCGTAGTGAAGGTGAGGGCCCGTGGAGCGCCCTGTGGAACCCATATAACCAATTGTCTGGTAGCGCCGGATAAACTGCCCGGGCTTGACAATGAACATCTGCATGTGGCCATAGCGGGTCTTGAGACCGTTGCCATGGTTTATCGCCACGTAGTTTCCGAAAGAGGAACTGAACTGCGCAAGCTCGACGATGCCGTCCGCCGTCGCATAGATCGGGGTCCAGCGGTCGTTGGAAAGGTCTACCCCCTGATGCATCTTGCCCACCTCGCCCGTCACCGGATGGATGCGGGGGCCGAAACCGGAACCCACGTGACCGCGCGTCGGGGCAATAGAGGGAATGTAGCGCCAGCGGGACTGCTGCTGGCCCACATATTCGGAAAGTGCAAGGAAAGACTTGTTGTTGAGTTCAATCTTGTTCTGGAGGCGTTCAGCATTTTCGCGGAGCAGCGCCATCCTCTCAAAAACAGGAGAAGAACCGCGCAAAAGGAGTGAATCGGGGCCGATATAGCCGCCGGTGCCGAGCTCGCGTTCGGCCTCGTTCGGAGGTGTCAACGCGAACTTGGAATGAATCCTCTGCTCGTCCTTGAAAAACACGGAAGACGTCTGGTTCAGGTAATCAATAGAGTTCTCGATTTGGGCCATCTGCTTGTTGAGGTCCATGCGGCCCTTGATGACATGCTTCATCACCAGGTCGTAGCCGATGGTCGCACCGAGCTGGACAACCAGCAGCACCAGTCCGACGACGACGAAGGCACGGATAAAACCGTAACCACGGAACAAGAATTCGGGCAGATGCAAAGTCAGCGACTTCGATGAATTCTGGTAGTGGATGTTTGCCTTCACGAATTTCACGGGAACGAAGATAGAAAAAACGCCCTAAAAAGAAAAGTCCAGGACCGCCGCAATCACCCCAAAAGGGCGAAATCGGGCATCTAGTAATGATTTTTTAACAGAAAGGCCTAAAAAGTAAGAATTTCGTCACAAAGACCGGCGACAGTCCCGCGATGAGTCACGAAAAGCATCGTCTTTCCTGGATAGGCATCGAAGAGCCTGCGGAAGAGTTCGCGTTCGGTCTCCTCGTCGAGGGCGGAACCCACCTCGTCGAAAAGCCACACGTTCCCCGGCCGCAAGAGCCCGCGCGCGACGGCTATCCTCTGAGCCTGGCCCTCGCTCAAGCCCAGCCCGCGTTCGCCAAGTTCCGTGTCGAGCCCCTGGGGCATGTCGAGCACAAAATCGGCACAGGCGTCGTGCAGCGCCTTCCGCATTTCGTCCTCCCCCGCCTCCGGGTTCGCGAGCTGGAGGTTGAAGCGCACCGTCCCGCTCAGGAGCGTATTCCCCTGCGGCACGTAGACGAAATTAGAACGGGTCTCTTCCGAAATTCCGACCTCGGACGTGCCGGAATAGAGCGAGAGATGACCGTTCCCTGCATGAGCGAGCCCCAGGAGAAGCCGGAAAAAGGTCGTCTTGCCCGCTCCCGTCGTCCCCATGATGGCCGTCTTGGAACCCGGCCGAAAATCGTGGCTGAAACCGTCAAGGACACCAGCACCATCGTGACCGTAGCCGAAACGGAGGCCTTCCGCACGGATTCCCGGGATACCGTCGAGCGTCACGCCCTCGCCGCGAACCACCGGAGCACCACGCAGTTCCTGCAGTCGGTCGATGCTCGCCGTGGAATGCACCACCTGGGGTACCATGTTGAGAATCGAAAGAATCGGGCCCTGGATCTGCCCCACCAGCTGCAGAAAGGAGGTCAGCATGCCGACCGTGACGGCTCCGTCGCGAAGCCCGAGAGCGCCCCACACGAAGGCGAAAAGGTAGCCGAGCCCGAAAGCGGAGCCCAGCGCGAACCGCGAAATTGTCGTGAACCGCGTCCTCTTCAGCACCTTCGATTCGAGTTCGCCCTGCATCTTGCCGAGGCGACCCGCCACCCAGCCTTCGCTTTCGAGCGACCGGAGCACCGCATTGAATTCCACGCCCTCCTGCACCTGCATCTGGATACGGCTCTCGCGGTCGCGGATTTCGAGGGTCATGTTGCGCAACTTGCGCGAGACGAGCTTGCCGAGCACGATCGCCACGGGGGTGAACAGGAGCAGCGCCCAGGCGAGGCGGGCGTCGAACCAGCGCATCAGCAGGAACGCCCCCACCAGCTGGAGCCCCGTCACAAGCATCTGCGGCAAGGTATCCATGGCCGTCGTCGAAACGGATTCTATGTCTTTCGAGAGCCTGGAGGCCACGTCGCCCGAATGGAGCCTGCCGCCGCCGTAGAGGCTACGCGAGAAAAGCCCCTCGAACACCTCCAGGCGAAGGGCATTCGACTTGCGGACCACCGCCGCCGTCGTCATGTAGTAGAACACGAGCCGCAGCACGATACCGCCGACAACCGTGAGGACAAGGAACACGACCATCCGGACGATGTCGGAATCGCTCCCCGTGCGGATAGTCTCGTCAACAAAGAGCTTGCTGAGCCAGACCATCAGAAGCCCGAGCGATACGCGGCCGAGGCCCGCAACGATGCGGAAGGCAATGTTCAGGCGGAACCCGCCCGTACTATCCCACAGCCACGAGAGGTATCTCATTCGAGCACGTTCACCTTCTGCCATTCGCCGACGATTGCCGTCACATCGGCATGGGCGCGTTCCGCGTCCACGTCGTATTCGGCGCACAGAGCATCCGCAAGGGCATCGACCGTAAAGTCGCCCGCCTCGCACGCCTTGTCCCAGAGCCAGGCCGCCGTCTCGTTCAGGCACAGGAGCTTGCCGAAGTCAAGCGCGCCGAGCCCCTCGCCCATGATAACCTTTTCGCCGCACACGTCGCGCAGCACGAAACCTTTCTTAATACGCATAGAAAACTCCGTCTAGTTGCCAATCCGGTGGCAAACCCTATACAATTTAAGCAAAATCCTGCGAAACGGCAAAAGCGTCACCCACAATTTGGCGGCCACGCGCATCCACGCTGTTCCGATCGGAATCCGTTTACCGCCGGGGCGCACCACGTGAGTCACCTTCGCAAGCACGCCGTCCATGCCACAGGTCTCGCGGCCGCAGAGGTTGCCGTCGCCCATGAGCGTCACGCGCCCGCCATCACGAGACACAATCCTGTGGACCACGAAGCGTCCGGTGTCCGTGCGGGCAAGCACCACGTCGAGCCTCTTCACCTCGCCGGGCTTCACGAGCACCACGCTGTCGCGGCCGCCCTCGATGAAGGGACGCATGCTACGGCCGTTCACGGGGAAAGTGACCTCGACACCCTCGTTCACGAGGCGGACCGCCTCCGAAAGGATAACGCCGTCGTCTATGCAGGTGCTCTCGCTCACTTGGCGACCGCCTCCACGCAAACCTTCGCCGCCTCCTCGTCGGGGAGGCACTGCAGGAACCACACCGGGACATTCATCGCAAGCCCGTTCTCCGTCGCATGGAGGCCGTCCGCGACGCCACGGTCCCAGCGCGCCCCCGAAATGCTCGACACCAGCGCCGCGTACGCCTCGACGCCGCGCAACCGCCTGATCTTGTTGAAGGGGGCCTGTTCCAAAAGCACGATGCCACCCAATTCCGCTTCCTCGTTCTTGTAGCAGGGAGTCTTCCCGCTCCACGGCGAACCGTAGACACGGACATTCCTGGCCCCGTCCGGCGTTTCAAGGATACGCACCACGGGATTGTCGTCGTTCAACAGGACGGAACCCTCGTTATGCTTGAGCCAGAGGCGCGCGTGCGTACTCTTTCCCGTGCCGCTCTTGCCGAGGAACATGTAGCCACGGCCGCCGTAAGTGACGACCGCAGAATGGAAAAGCGCCGTCCCGAGGCTCGCCGTGGCAAGCGCGTAGAGTACCATCAGGGAATTGTTCAACGCAAAGCGCGAGAGGTGCAGCACCGTCGGCTCGTCACCGCAAGCGCACAAGTAAAGCGTCGCCTTCCCGTAGCCGGGAGCGCACACAAGCACGCCCGCCCTTTTCCCGAACAGGCTGAAGTCGAACACGGACTCGCCCGCCGCCGTCCGGCCGCAGACGATGATATCGCCTTCCTCTTCCTGGCGCGTATCCTCGGCATACTCCGGAATAGACATTCCAGAGGCCATCGACAATGTGAATATAAGAGAACATCCGTCATTCGGACTGCCGGCCGTGGTCTCCGCCACCTCGAACGGGGAGTAGTTCTGCATCAGCGCAAAGAGGGACTCCCCTGCCTCTACACGGAACAAGTGGCCCGCAACGCGGAAGAACTTCGAGACCATCAGAAAAACTCCTTAATCGAGAGCTTGCGCAACTTTATACGCAGCGGAACCGTACGAAGGAAAAGCTTCCAGTAGCCGACCTCGGACCAGAAGGTCTCCGCCGCATCGAAGGGGAACATCCGGAGCGAATTCTTGCGGTTCACGAGCCAGCGCATGACGGTACCCCTGCTGCGCTTGCCCGCATAGCGCCCGAAGTTGCCGCCCTTCATGACAACGTCCAGCATCCAGGCTCCGCGCCAGGGATCTGGCCTGCAGAGCATCTTCGAGCGGTCTAGCCCGAACGCTTGCCCCAAAAGCCACATCAACGCACCGGCCGTCCGGTAAAGCCCGAACTTGCGGAGTTTCACGGAAATTTCAGCACGGTCCGCCTCGGTCGCCTGCGACAGCAACACATAGTAGTCCATGATCTGCCGCATCCCGATGCCGCCCGCGATAAAATGCCGCTGGATATGCGAAAGCTGCATCGCGAGCGCGAACTTCATCGACGGAACGTTGAACCCCTCGGGAACCGGTTCCGGATGGGCAATCTCATCATCCAAAAAGCGCATGAGGCGCGCCGTGCTGAACGGATTCCGGTTGCCCGACGAAGGCCTGTAGTGGACCTCGACCGATATGCCGTCCGCAGTCCGCGGCAGGTGCAGGTGGTGGCTCGATGCAAAATTATTGACACGCGTGGCGACATCGTCGTCCTCGCCCGATTCGGGCAACAGTCCCATGCGACGGAGCAGGGCATCGACGCTTTCGCGACCCCCCTCGACCCAGATGTCGATATCGCCACACTGGCGCATGAACGGGTCAGGATAGAGACGCGCGTTCGCAGGCCCCTTGAGGATGGCGCACTTGCGGCCCTCCGCCTCGAACAGCCGGGTGAGCCTTTCCGCCTCGCGATTGATGAGCTTGTTCTGCCCCCTGACGGTCTCCGCCTCGCTCGCCCACTGGAATACGACGTCGAACGGCGGTTGTCTGTCCTTCGGCAACTTGCAGACACCACGATACACAACTCCCAACAGGGACTGCTGTGTAGCCATGCGATAGAGGAGCGGCCACTCTTCGACAGACCCCACCTCAAAACAAGAAAAGCCCTCCCCGCTTACACCGAGTGCAAGTCGAAGAAGGGCAAAGAAATGCTCGTGGAGAGTATCCACTAAATTAAGCTAACGGATCCTGTTTGAACGGGGCAAAGCCCATTTCACCAGGATTTTCGGGATCAGGGCTACCACAAAGAATGAGATTGCCCTTGTTTTTCAGATCAACAGTTTCCATTTCCGGAGCGATGTATTCTTTTTTCATGAGTTCCTCTTTTTTAAGGTCTAGGAACAATGATGACTTCAAACGTTTCAGGATCGCTATCACTCAGGAGCCTTGCCCGATGGGCAACAGCGACAACCTTCATTCGAGGCGCAACATATTTCCTTTTTTTATTCATCATTACCTTACGATTACTCGTTTACCGTTATAATAGTAAATTCCCTTGGTGGTTGGCTTGGCGTTGAGCTTGCGGCCCTTCATATCGAACCAGCTGTCGATAAACTTGATTTCACCGGTTCTCGTGTCGAGGGTGCCGATGGCAGTCGTTTCACCCGTCTCGCGTTCGACAATCACGACATCCAGAGTGCCCGGGACAGAATCCTCGTCGATGGAAGCCCTGTCGAGTGACGTGCTGGATTTCTTCAGCGGGAAAGCAAGCCTGTTACCCTGCTGGGCGTTCATCTTGAGCAAGTAGGCGCGGAAAGGACGGATAAATGCGCCCGCCGCACTCTTTGCAAACTGACCCGCGGCAAGGTTGTTTATCGCATTGGCGGTATAGCCATAAACTGAGCCTAGTTCCTCGTCCCCCTCGTTCCACTTCTTGTATTCGTACATCCCCTTGAACATCCACTTGGTGGCGGTCCCGCTTACCGGATTGTTCGTCTCGGTCGTATTCAGCAGAACCTTTTCGCCGTTCAGGTTGAACGAGATGTTTTGGGAGGTCGCACGGACAATGTAGGGCGTATTCGCGATAAGCTGGGTGTGGTTCTCGTCAGCAGCCGGGCAGAAGGACACCTGGTGCTTTTCGAGGTTGACATCCACGAATTCATAGAAAACAGCCCCAGAGATCATATTCCAGTCAACTGTAAAGGGCAGGACAATCGTCGAGAACTTCATATCCGATTCGGTCTCGTTCACCGGGAAAGTCCTGCTGAAGCTGATGGCATCTACACGAACATTTTGTTCGGCCGTGATAGCGTCAACCGAGCCCGAGGAAGCACCGTCAAGCACCGCCGTCAGCTTCCCGTTTTCGTCTTCGTAGACCTTGATGGCGCCGAAGTCGTTCACGAGGAACGGATAGACTTTGTTCCACTTTGCGTAGAAGGTCGTATCGCCGGTAGAAGCAGCTTCAATCGATATAACCTTCTCTCCGGTATATTCAGCGTTGCCATACCAGCCATCAAATTCATAGCCATCCTTGGTCGGCTCAGGAAGGGCCACAACAGCTTCAGCAGTATATGTATTCGGAGTCAATTCAACAGGTTCGCCATCTATATTGTATGTAATCGTGTACGGAACCGGTTCCCATTTAGCGTAGAAGGTCGTATCGCCCGTAGAGCCCTTGACAATACCTGTCACGACATCGCCTTCGAAGTTTGCGTTAGTAAACCAGCCGCCGAAGGTGTAACCAGCACTGTCTGCAGGATTCCTTAATGTAATAGCATCATCAACAGTATACAAAGTATCACAACGAGGTTTATCCGTTCCTACATAAGTGATCTTGTATATCTTGTTCAACTTGGCATACAATGTCGTATCACCAAAGGAACCTTTTTTGATTTGTTCAACTTTGGTTTTATAGTCCGTAGCAGAGAACCACCCCACCATCTTGTAACCATCAGGAGGCGTAAGATTTTTAAATTTCACGCTAAAGGTTGACGTTTCAATAGTATATTCAGACTTATTTGCCGGATCATTAATGCATCCATCACACACATAGGTAATCGAGTAAACGATTGGGTCACTCCACGTCGGGAAAAGTTCCAAATCATGGTTTTCTGTGTATGACTCTCCTGATTCATAAACTTTTTCTCCACCATCAGTCGTAGTCCAACCTGTCTGGGTATAACCATTGCGACTAAAGCCTGCATTAATAAGTTTAAGATCGATTGCTTCGCCATGTTCTTTTTTGCTCGGCAGAACGGTTCCCTGTCCAACAGAACCTGCACGATACGTTATGGTATAGATATTAGGAATCCATTTCGCATAAAGAGTTTTTGGACCGCTGGTAGTTCCCTGCGTAATCTGTGTTGCAGGGCTAGAGAAATTTTCATCATAGTACCATTTTTCAAAGGTATAACCTTCCCTCGTCGGGGCTGCAAACTCAAATGTGGGGGTTTCTATATTGTACGTCTCAGGATTCTCTGAATCATTTGTACCATCTTCCAACATATATGTGATGGTATAATCTACAGGAGTCCAATGAGCATACAGAATAATGCTTTTCGTAATAGGCGTAGTTTCAAACTCAAATAAAATGCTATCTTCTGTGAACCAGCCACCAAATTGATAGCCTATATCAGCCGAAGGATCTACAGTCTTTGTAATGGTCTCCCCCGCACCAACACGAACAAAATTTACCTTGGTTTTTCCATGCCCACCAGCGTTAAAGGTTACAGTATAGGTTTCCACACTGGTCCACACAGCATAAAGCGTTGTGTCTTTGGAAGCAAAAACGTCCAAATTATTCAAATCGACAATTTCACTTTCTGTAGAGGGATTCGATTTGAAAGACCAACCAGTAAAAAACATCGTAACATCGCAACCGAAGGTGGAAGAAACCTTGCAGTAGGATTCCGGCAAATTTCCAATTCCCTCGACCGTAATCACATCGCCCTTTGCAACCTTTTTTTCTTTTTTCAGGGAACCATCATCGGGGAAACTTCCTCCATTAGCATCAAACGTAATTGTATATATAGGATTCCAGACTGCATAAACACGTGTCGGTTTCGTTGCAACACCAAGATCAGGAGCGGGTTCCGAAGCCCCTTTTGACAAAGACCAGCCTGCAAACGCAGCACCATCCTTCGTAGGCAAAGCAATTTCGTCTGCAGTTATAGTATTGCCATTAGACAACATCTTGTAAGTCTTCGAATTTTCAGGGAAAGTACCACCATCGGCGTCAAAAGTCACCTTAAATCCATCAGAACCATTCCACGATATATTCTGTCCGCCAACCGACCATGGTTCCTGCTTATCACATTCACCATTTGCATCAAGCGTTCCTTTGTTCAACATACAGATAACTTCTTCGTTATTGAGGTCGGGGACGGGAGATGCCTCTCCAGTGGTTTTACCGCCCTGTCCCTTAGGACCTACAACGCCTACTGGCTCCTCACCAAAAAGATCAACATCATAATAGACTTCATTCATATTCGCATTGGCATTACTTTTGTATACTCGTCCCGCAACAGCACCTACGGCACCGCCATTGCCATTGCTTTCCAAAACATTGCCTGCATAGACACAAGAATCTATTTTAACCTCATTGTTTTTCACGAGGCCAACAATTCCACCAACAAAGGCACTATCGCCATCGGCAGTGATATTTACCATGCTGACGCTATTCGATATCCTGCTGCTATGGGCATTTCCAATCAATCCACCCACACCCTGGCCTTTTCCGCTAGTATAAATTTCTCCGGAAACAACGACTTTTTCAATAACACTCCCTCCCGGTGTTTTCCAACCGACAAGGCCACCAACGGATATTTCATTGCCACAACCATTAATATGACTATTCGTTGCATATATATCGACATTTTTCAAGTTAAAATCTTTGATTGTTCCACCACCATTTATTCCAAAGAAACCAAGATTTTGAGCCAAACAATTGTCGTTGTAAGCACTAAGCAGTTCATCACTCTTTATATAAACGTTGCTAATAGAATGTCCCTGGCCAAGAAATTCACCCTTAAAGCCATTTCCGCCATGCCCTGCACCAATGGGGAGCCATAACTTGCCCTTCAAATTCAAATCCGCATTCAGCTTAATTTTATAAGTGGACTCTTTGTTCATTGTATTTAAAGCAATCCAGGCCAATTCTTGTTCATTGTTGATGATGTAATAGCCACCATCCTGACCTGGCTGAACCGCCACATCCGTCCATTTTTCGACAGCAAACCCCTGCCCCACAAGCATCAGGCAGGCCGTACAAACTAAAATTTTAAATTTATTTACAAAAGGCATAAAAACCTCCATTTTTGCTCAAATTTAGCAAATATTTGTAAAGATATAATAATTTTAAGAAAAATAACAACATCAAAAAGAAGGCGTGTGAGAATCATCACGCGCAAAAGCCTTTTTACGGTCCAATCCCTTGCCAGACATGTGATTTAGGTCAAATTCCCTACCTGCCCGGTCGGAATTCACATTCCCTCTTTTTTTGGGGGGCGGACCCGCTAGATTTCGTTGTCGATGTCGACAAACATGGCGGGAATCTTGAGCTCGTTTTCGATTTTCGCAGCCAGCGCCCGGACGCCGAAAATCTCGGTGCGGTGGTGGCCCGCCGAAATCAGGTTGAAACCGAGTTCCTCGACGGCGATGGGCACGGCTTCCTTGATGTCGCCCGTGACAAAGGCGTCACAGCCGAGCGAGATAGCCTCCTCGATGCCGCTAGCGCCCGAACCGCTGCAGATGGCTACCTTCCGGACCATCTCGCTGCCGTAAAGGAGGCTGTGCTGAACCCCGTGCTCGAACACTCCGCACGCAAGGTCCACAAAGCCCTCGCGGGAAACAGGCTCGGCAAACTCCCCCACGACGCCCACGGTACGTTCGCCCTCGCGCATAAACCCTTCGAGCTTCTCGAGGCCGAGCGCACGGGCTATAAGCACGTTGTTCCCGATTTCCATGTGGCCGTCGAGCGGCAGGTGGTAGCCGTAAAGCGAGATGCCGTTCTGCATCAGGCGGCGCATGCGCTCGCCGAACTTGCCCACGAGCACGCGGTTCTCGCCCTGCCAGAACCCGTTCGGGTGGTGGACAATAATGCAGTCCGCATGTTCCTCGATTGCCGCATCGATAAGCCTGTCACGGAAGGATACTCCCGTCACGATTTTGGTCACCTTGTCGGACGCCTCCACGCAGAGGCCATCCACACAGTAGTCCTTGAACGCGTGCGGTTCAAGAAGGTCGTTCAGCCAGCCGGAAAAATCAGATATGTTCATACCCAGAAAATAGCAAAAAAGAGAAAAATGACCGAACCGAACCTCACCCGCCCGTCCGGAGTTGTCAAACCTTATGCGTTTTTGTACATTTATGCATAGAAAACCAAAAAACGTTTTTTCAGCGCTTGGGGAAGCTCAAAAATGCGACTTTCTTTTCGGTGCTGTTAACAAAGGAGCCCAGCAATGGCACACTATCTATTTACCTCTGAATCCGTGTCCAAGGGACACCCGGACAAGGTTGCCGACCAGATTTCCGATTCCATCCTCGACGCCTGCCTCGCACAGGACCCGAAGAGCCGCGTGGCCTGCGAAACGCTCGTGAACACGGGCCTCGTCGTGATTTCCGGCGAAATCACCACCAAGGCGAACGTCGATTTCCAGGAAGTCGCCCGCAACACCATCAAGAATATCGGCTACGTGAACCCCGACCTGCAGTTCGACTACAAGGGCTGCGCCGTGCTCGTCGCGATGGACAAGCAGTCCCCCGACATCGCGCAGGGCGTGGATGCCAAGGCCGCCGACGGCAAGAAGGATGACAAGCAGGGCGCCGGTGACCAGGGCATGATGTTCGGTTACGCCGTGAACGAGACGCCGGAACTGATGCCCCTCCCGATCAGCCTCGCCCACAAGCTCATGGAAAAGATCCAGGAACTCCGCGAACAGGGCAAGATCAAGTGGCTGCGCCCGGACGCCAAGTCGCAGGTGACTGTGGAATACGACGAGAACGACAAGCCCGTACGCGTGGACACCGTCGTGATTTCTACCCAGCACGATGAATTCGTGAACGGCAAGGAACTCAAGCACGCCGTGATCGAAAAGGAAATCATCGAGAAGCTCATCAAGAAGGTCATCCCGGCCAAGCTCCTCGACAAGAAGACCCGCTACCTCGTGAACCCGACCGGCAAGTTCGTCGTGGGCGGCCCGCACGGCGACTGCGGCCTCACCGGACGCAAGATTATCGTGGACACCTACGGCGGCATGGGCCGCCATGGCGGTGGCGCATTCAGCGGCAAGGACCCCTCCAAGGTGGACCGCAGTGCAGCATACGCTGCCCGCTACGTAGCGAAGAACATTGTGGCTGCAGGCCTCGCCTACCGTTGCGAAGTCCAGCTCGCCTACGCCATCGGTTACAGCAAGCCCGTGTCCGTGCTCGTGAACACCTTCGGTACCGGTAAGATTGGCGATCGCAAGATCGAAGAAATCGTCGCGAAGAACTTCGACCTTTCCCCGGCAGGCATCGAGAAGATGCTCGACCTGAGGAAGCCCGGCTACGTGGAGACCGCCGCGCTCGGCCATTTTGGCCGCACCGGCAAGCGCTTCACGTGGGAAAAGACGGACAAGGCCGCAGCACTCAAGAAGGCCGCGAAGATCTAATCCTGCGAAGCCGCAGAAAACGACATACGAAAGAGCGCTCCCGAACCGGGAGCGCTCTTTTCATTTATCCGTTACGGACAAACGCTATTAACAACCGAGCTTGGCGGACAGGTAAGCTTCGAGTTCGTCAATCTTTACCAGTTCCTGCTTCATGGAGTCGCGTTCGCGGACGGTCACGTAGCCGAGCTTTGCCGGGTCGGATTCACCCTCGCCCACCGTATCGAAGTCGACGGTCACGCAGAACGGCGTGCCGAGTTCGTCCTGACGGCGGTAACGCTTACCGATGGACTGCGTTTCGTCGTATTCCACGTTCCAACGGTTGAGGAGCTTCTGGTAGAGTTCTTCGGCCTTGGCCTTCACCTGGCCCTTCTTCACGAGCGGGAGCACGGCGACCTTCACCGGAGCAATCTTCGGGTCGAAGTGGAGCACGGTACGTTCGTCGTTTTCGAGCTTTTCGACTTCGTAAGCGTCGCAGAGAAGCACGAGGAGCAAACGTTCCACACCGAGAGACGGTTCCACCACGTACGGAATATAACGCTTGTTCTGCACCGGGTCGATGTATTCCTGCTTGACCTTGGATTCGTTCTGGTGCTGCGTCAAGTCGTAGTTCGTACGGCTTGCGATACCCCAAAGTTCGCCCCAACCGAACGGGAATTCGTATTCCACGTCGGTGGTGCCGTTGGAATAGTGAGAAAGTTCTTCCTTGGCATGTTCGCGGAGGCGGAGCTTTTCCTTGTTCACGCCCAGGTCGTTCACGAGCCAGTCGAAGCAGTACTTGCGCCAGAAGTTGTACCATTCCAGTTCGGTGCCCGGTTCGCAGAAGAATTCCAGTTCCATCTGTTCGAATTCGCGGGTACGGAAGATGAAGTTACCCGGAGTGATTTCGTTACGGAAGCTCTTACCGATCTGGCCCACACCGAACGGGATGCGCGGGCGGACATTATCGACAATGTTCTTGAAGTCCACGAAGATACCCTGGGCGGTTTCCGGACGGAGGTAAACCTTGTTGCCTTCACCTTCGATCACGCCGATTTCGGTCTGGAACATCAGGTTGAATGCGCGGGGCTTGGTCCAGTCGGTCTTGCCGCAGGTCGGGCATTCAATCTTGTTGTCCATCATCATCTGGTGGACTTCGTCAAAGTTCTTGCCGGCGCAGCAGCCTTCGCCGAGCTTGTCTTCCAAAAGTTGGTCAGCACGGAAACGTTCGTGGCAAGCGAGGCAGTCCACCAGCGGGTCAGAGAAGTTGCCCACGTGGCCGGAGGCCTTCCAAACGCGGGGGTTCAAGAGAATAGAACTGTCGAGACCGAGCACATCCTGGCGGCTCGTGACGAACTTCTTCCACCAGAGGTTCTTGATGTTGCGCTTCAGTTCCACGCCATACGGACCGTAGTCCCAAGTGTTGGCGAGGCCGTCGTAAATTTCGGAGCCGGGGAAAATGAAACCGCGGCGCTTGCAGAGGGAAATGATGTCCTTGAGGGCATCCTGAACTTTCTTTGCCATTATGTAATCCTTTATCAGCTAAATCAAGCCGGACTAGGAACCTACCTGGATGATAGGCCCTGACGGGGGTCAAATATAGTTTTTTTGAGGACTTTTCCTCTACCTTATCAACATTTTACTCTTTTTTACTAGATTTATAGGCCTACTTGTTGATAGATTTATGATGTCCGCCCCTCACGGACAAGGAATAGAATATTTATGCAGATCGACTGGGAAAGATGCCTGAACTACTTGCGCGGAATGCTCTCCGATTCCGTCTTCAAGACTTATTTCGCACAGACAAAGCTGGTGAACCAGACTGCCGGACACACAGTGATTTCCGTGCCGCCCGGACTGGACACCAAGGTCTACTCTGCCTACAAAGAACTCATCAAGCTCGGATGGAAGGACGCGACGCACCTGGACACGCCCATGGAGTTCGAGTTCCAGCCGCAAGAAATCGCACTGCAGCCCGCACAAGCCCCTAGTGACAACAGTTTCAAGGACTTCCTCAAGCCGAGCGTCCCGCTTTCGGGGAGCTTCCGCTTCGAGAACTTCGTGCCCGGCGACAAGGCGCAGCTCGCATTCAACGCGGCCATCGCCGTCGCGAAAAACCCCGACGGCACGCAGTACAATCCGCTGTTCATCTACGGATCATCGGGACTCGGCAAGACGCACCTCCTGCAGGCCATCGGCAACTACATCCTCGAAGAAGACCCGACCAAACGCGTCTGCTACCTCACCAGCGAGGACTTCTCGCAGCAGTACATGAAGTGCCTGCGCGAAGGCCGCGTCACCGAGATGAGCGACTTCTACCGCAACGAGGTCGACATCCTCCTCATCGACGACATCCAGAACTGGACGGGCAAGTACGAGACGCAGAACGAGTTCTTCCTGATTTTCAACGCGCTGCACCAGGCGGGCAAACAGATCGTACTTACCTCCGACGCGCCGGCGGGCGAAGTGAAGAACCTCTCCGACCGCCTCGTCAGCCGCTTCGCCTGGGGCCTCACCGTGGACATCCAGCCGCCCGACGTCGAAACACGCGAAGCCATCCTCCACAAGAAGGCCGAAGAACGCCACCTCGAAATCAGCGACGACGTGCTGCATTTCCTCGCCGAGAAGATTGCGAGCAACGTCCGCTGCCTCGAAAGCGCCATCATCAAGCTCACGCTGCAGTCGAGCCTCATGAACCACGATATCGACATGAGCATTGCGCAGAAAGTGGCCGCCGAAATCGCGCCCACGCTCCGCCGCCGAGTAAGCCTCGACGCCGTGCTCCACGCCGTCTCGCAGCATTACGAGGTGCCCGAATCCAAGCTCACCGAGCCCGGGCGCGGCACCAAGGAAATCTCGAAGGCGCGCCAGGTCGCGATGTACCTCATGCGCGAATGTTCCTCCATCAGCCTCCAGAGCATCGGTTCGCGCTTCGGCGGCAAGGACCACTCCACCGTCGTCCACGCCATCAAGAGCGTGAAGAAGGAGATGGAGACGGACGCCGCTTTCGCACGCCTCATCGAAGGCCTCAAGAATTTCATCCACGACTAACGGAATCAAGATGAATTTATTCAAAGCCACCGGAATCTGCCTTGCGATGAGCGCAATGGCAGCTTTTGCCGAACCCGAAACGCTTACCGTCATCGGCGTCGGCGACATCATGATGGGCCTCAACTTCCCCGAAGAAAAAACCGTACTCCCCAAGCAGGACGGCGAGCTCGTGTTCTCCGAAGTGAAGGACATCCTGAGGGATGCCGACCTCACCACGGGAAACCTCGAAGGCGTGCTCATGAACAAGGGCGGGCTCCCGAAGCCCTGCTGCCGCTCCACCAAGAAGTCCGGCAACTGCTACTGCTTCCGCTCCCCCGAGAACTACACGCGCCACCTGCTCGACGCGGGATTCGACTACGTCAGCGTCTCGAACAACCATTCCGGCGACTTCGGCAGCGAAGGCAGAATCTGCACGCAGCGCGCCCTCGACGAAGCGAAGCTCGCCTATGCAGGATTCGAGAAGAGCTGCGAATACAAGATCCTTGAACTGAACGGCGTGCGCTACGGCTTCGCCTCGTTCTCCGTGAGCAGCGGCACCCTCACCGTATTCGATACAGAAAAGGCGAAGAAGACCATCGCCCTCCTGCGCGACTCCTCCGACATCGTCATCGCCACGATGCATATCGGAGCCGAAGGTTCCAAGTACACGCATATTACCCGCGAATCGGAAACATTCCTGGGCGACAACCGCGGCAACCCCTACCAGTTCGCGCGCCTCGCCATCGATGCCGGAGCAGACATCGTATTCGGCCACGGCCCGCACGTGCCTCGCGCCATCGACCTCTACAAGGGCAAGTTCATCGCCTACAGCCTCGGGAACTTCGCGACCTCCACCAGCGTAAACATCCAGGGCGTCACGGGATACGCCCCCATCGTGAAGATTACCATCGACAAGAAGACCGGCGACTTCAAGGAAGGACAAATCTACTCGTTCATCCAGAAGGGCAACAACGGAGATCGCAAGCCCAACCGCGACGACAAGGGCGCCTGCATCAAGCTCATGAAGGAACTCACCGAACAGGACATTCCCGAATCCCCCATCCAGATTGCCGACGACGGAAAGATAACGCTCAAGTAGCCGCGGTTAGCAATAGCAAAGCGCGACACGCCTATACAAAAAGCCCCGGACCAAAGTCCGAGGCAATTTTTTACGATTGTCATCACCGATTTTCACGGTTGTCATCCCCGCGCAGGCAGGCGGACAGCACTTAGCACTTTAGTGCTTAGTGCGCATGGCCACCAAGGTGGGGATCTAAATCGATTACAGGCAGTGTGCGCGCAAATCTTCGTCGCTGAGCGTGCTGAGGTATGCAGGCGGAACGTCGAGAACGGTCTTGCAACCGGTCACTCCGTTAGCCTTCATGCGGAGAGCGGCACGGGCGTAAGCCACGAGAACGCTCGTCGTGAATTCCGGGTTGGAATCGAGCTTCAGGCTGTATTCAATCACGTGGGTGTGTTCCAAGTTCATGCCGGTTTTGCCGGTACGAATCACAAAACCGCCGTGAGCGAGCCCGCTGTGGTTCTTGTTGAATTCTTCTTCGCTGATGAAGTTGACCGTGGTGTCGTATTCGTCGAAGTAGTTCGGCATCGTCTTGATGGCGTTTTCGATATAGGCCTTGTCGGCACCTTCTTCGGCCACCACGTAAACGAGGCGCGTGTGCTTCTGGCGGGTGGTGAGTTCCGGCATGGAACCGCTACGCACAGCTTCGAGAGCGGCTTCCACCGGGCAGGTGTACTGCTTCGCGTTCTTCACGCCCTTGATGCGGCGGACAGCGTCGCTGTGGCCCTGGGAAACGCCCTTGCCCCAGAACGTGTAGTCCTTGCCTTCCGGAAGGATGGACTGGGCATACACGCGGTTCAGGCTGAACATGCCCGGGTCCCAGCCCACAGAAATCATCGCGATGTTGCCGGCGGCCTTGGCGGCAGCGTCGACGGCAGCGAAGTGCTGCGGAATCTTGGCGTGCGTGTCGAAGGAGTCGATCACGTTGAACATAGCGGCGTACTTCGGGGTGAGCACCGGCAGGTCCGTAGCGGAGCCGCCACAGATGATGAGCAGGTCCACCTTGCCTTTCCAGGCTTCCATTTCAGAGACGTTCAGCACCGGAACGCCCGCCGTCTGGATCTTGACCGTAGCGGGGTCACGACGCGTGAAAACGGCGACCAGTTCCATATCCGGAGCCTGCTTCACGGCGCATTCTACACCGCGACCCAGGTTACCGTAACCGAGAATAGCAATCTTTGCCATAACAATATCCTTGTTAAAAATTTTTGCGTAGAAAATATAGCATTAGACGAAAGACGATAGACGAAAGACGAAAGAAATTCATGTAAAAATTATAGGGAGTAAAGGGGGACGCCTCCCCCTGGCTGCAGCCTCGCCCTTCTGTCACCCTGGAGCACAGCGATAGGGTCCAAGGCGAGTCTTCCGTCACCCCCTCGTGCGGGCGCGGCAACCCCCGGAATGCGTAGACACGGAGGAATTTGTTCAAAATTTTTACTATTTTTTGGGATAGAAGGAACGAAGAGTATGTCTATCGATAGAAAAGCACCATTTGGTCATGTGGTAACCGCATTTCTGCAGTCATCCTCGTGCAGGCGAGGATCTGTGCGTCTTGTGTTTGCTCTTGCATTGACGCTTGCGCTTGCCGCCTGTGATGACGACGAGAGCAGTTTCGTGCGGCCCGGGGAAGATTCCTCGTCGAGCGTCTGCGAGGACTGCGACGATGCAAGCAGCAGCTCGGTAAAGTCAAACTCTTCGTCCAGCGCGAAGTCCTCTTCGAGTGTCAATGCGAAGTCGTCTTCTTCCAGCGTTGCACCGAAGTCGAGCAGCTCTGCAAAATCGAGTTCAAGTGCGAAGTCGAGTAGCAGCTCGGTGAAATCAAGTAGCAGCATTGCTTCGAGTAGTTCAGCGAAATCGAGCAGCAGTTCTGCAAAATCGAGCAGCAGCGTGCGCTCGTCATCCTCGGCTCCGGTCGAGGATCTGTCGAGCAGCAGCGAGTATGTGCCGTTTGACCACTCCCAAACATTGGCTGGTGCTTGGCGTATAGGTGAGGATAGATACAAAACTTTTACGGATCCGCGTAATGGCCGTAGTTATTACTATATAACAATAACGGGTACAGATACTGTGCGTGAGGTTGCTTCGGTGACTGTGATGGCTGAAAACTTGAATATCGGTGAAATGGTGCCTGGCGAAAACGACCAGAACAATGATTCCAAGATTGAACGCTACTGCTACAATAATGATACCACCAAGTGCGACGAGTTCGGTGGCCTTTACCAGTGGGCCGAGATGATGCAGTTGCCGAGCCGCTGCAATACCGAAAGCTGTGCCGACCTTATTCAGGAAAATCACCAAGGAATCTGCCCTGATGGCTGGAGGCTGTTTAATTTTAACGACTATGTCATTGTCATAAATGCTGAAGGGAATGATGATGGTGTCAAGGGAATGCGCTCCACATATGGTTTCAGTGGAACGAACAGCAGCGGTTTCTCGCTGACCGGCGCCGGCAAGAGAACCAAAAAGGGGGGGGTTGAACGGTTAAAACAGACTATTTATTGGTTTTATCCACAAGAACACGAGTATGATGAAAATTTGTATGTGCGTAATGGGTATATATCTTCGACAACGGATCATGCTCCGCAAGCAAGTGATGGAGATGAAAAAGTTTTTGGATTCTCTGTCCGCTGTACTAAGCTAGAAGAATAATCAAAATTTTTGAAAATGATAACAACGCACCCCGAGGTGCGCTGTAGTTGTTTTACCTTAAACGGAATTTTTCACGAATTCCACACGAAAAGTTTTAACTAAAAAAGGCCAAAATCATGTCCAAGAACGTTAAGTCCAACAACAAGAACACCAAGAAATCTGCTTCCAAGGCAAAAAAGTTCACCCGCAACAATTACAAGATCGAATCCCTCGAACCGCGCCTGATGATGGATGCCGATTCTGGATTTGACGCAGAGCACTTGAATGACTATGCGGAGCAGATTGAATCTATTTCCGGTAACATTGGGGAGCAGGTCTCTGCCGCGGTGGATTCCATCGATGGCTTCGACGCTTCGAAGCTTGGCCTCGGCGAATACGCCGGCTCCTTTACCACGCTGTTTGGCGAAAGCGTCGATACCCTGAAAACGACTATTGCGGATAAAGTAAACGATGTGCTTGCTCAATCATTGGATATGGCCCACACGGCCATCGAGCAGGCGAATGCCAACCTTGCAGAAGGTGTTGACCCTATTAGCAAACTGAGCCTTTCGGAACTGGTGGACACCTACGTGAAGAATTTCCTGGAAAGCGAGCAGGGCGAAGAGTACAAGGGACTCACGTTCTCTGCGGAAGGCTCCAAGCTTACGGTCGGCATCGACCTTTCCGAGACCAAGTCGCTTGAAAACCTCGGCGTCGATCTCGGTTCCTGGGGCAAGGTGTCTGTGGACGGTGCTGCCAATCTTTCTGCTACTGCCCAGGCTTCTGTTTCTGTCGAACTGGACAAGGACGGGAGCGGTTCTCTTCTCGATAGCGCAGACGATGCCGAAATCTCTGCACCGCAGGTGGACAAGCTTGAAGTCTCCGTCGATATTCCCGGTGCCAGCGCCAAGTTCATGAACCTTTCTGTTTCTGAGATCGAATCTGCCGACGAACCTAGTCCGGACTTGAGCCTCAGTTACACGCCCGACGAAGGTGTGACCAAGAATGTGGACCTGGAATTCAAGGTGGACGAAATCGCCAATCTCCCGTTCTATGTGGCCGATGAGGGCGTTTTGAAAGTGTCGACCAACGATGGCGAACTCGATGTCCAGGTCCCGGAATTCAAGCTGAATAAGGATTTTTCTCTGGGTACGGTGCTCAAGGCTGTTGAATCAGTAAAGATAGAAGACTTGGTATCGGCCCTTAATAATAACATAGGTGATCTTCCTTCTGGGGTGTCCGAATTGTCTTTTGTCCAGGAAGGGCACCCGTTTCCTTGACCACCCCGCGCCCAAGCACCCCGAAAAAGTCCATTTTTGTCATAATCTGACATGGCAATTAAAGTATATTTGTTCGCAGACACTAAACCACAAACCTCGCCTTTTTATGCTTGTAGGCGAAAGGAGTAAAAAATGCCAGAATTATGCCGTTTTTTGGGCATCGTCATCCAAATGTACTTCAACGATCATATGCCTCCACACTTCCATGCGATATATAATGACTTGGAAGGTGTCTTCGAATTATCTACATTTGAGATGTTGGAAGGCAATCTTCCGGCAAGGGTCAAAGGTCTTGTTGTCGAATGGGCAACTCTTCATAAGCAGGATTTGCTAGATAATTGGAATTCTTTGACAAACACCGGAGAATACAAGAAAATCGATCCACTGGTCTAGACTATGCTTCACGTGATTGACGCAAAATATATTGGCGATTACAAGATATCCGTCGAATTCAACGACGGATGCCGTTTTGTCACTGATTTCGAAAGCGTCATCAAGTCGGACCACCGACCCATCGTGCAGCAACTAGCAGACATCAATACCTTTAAAGATTTCACGCTGCAAGCGCACACGATTACATGGTCAAACGGCGTCGATTTCGCCCCCGAATTCATCAAGAGCCTTAATTTTTGACAAAAATAGCAAAAAATATATTGTATTTTTGACAAAAGTTATATATTTTTATTGTATTTTTGACGGAACGGCTAAAAAAGGCCAAAAACGAGGTTTTTGATGGACTTGAAGCGCAAGAGCGAGAAACACATTCGAGAATGGCTCAAAAACAGCCAAAAGAAGGCCTTGCTTGTAAAAGGAGCCCGCCAGGTGGGGAAAACTCACGCCATTCGGGACGTACTGACAGCAGAACATGCGGATTTCTTTGAGATAAACCTCATCGAAACCCCTGCCGCGGTAGATGTTCTTGCCGCAACGCAAACTGTCGATGATCTTGTCCTGGGCTTTTCGGCTCTTAGCACGCAGAAACTGGAAAAGGGCAAGACAATCATCTTCATCGACGAAGTCCAGAAATACAAGGAAATGATTACCAAAATCAAGTTCCTTGTAGAAGAAGGGAGTTTCCGATATGTCCTGAGCGGGTCGCTCCTTGGAGTGGAGCTGACGAATCTCGATTCTGCGCCTGTGGGCTACATGACCACGGTAGAAATGTTCCCGCTGGATTTCGAAGAATTCCTGCAAATCACGAACATCGATGACAACATCATTTCTAGTTTGCGCTCGTCCTTCGAAAACCGGACGCCCGTCATGGATGCGGTAAACCAGAAAATGCTGGACCTGTTCACGCGCTACCTTATCGTGGGCGGCATGCCGGAGGCCGTGAGCAACTTTGCGGACAACAGCAACCTGAACGATGTCATGCGGATCCATCGCGACATTCTGAGTCAGTACAAGCTCGACTTTACGCAATACGAAACGGAAGACAAGCGTTTGTTGCTGACAAACGCTTACGAACTGATTCCTGCGGAACTTCTGAAACAGAACCGTCGGTACATCGTGACGGACTTGAAAAAAGGGCTCCATTTTGAGCGTGTACAAAGCACATTCCTCTGGCTGAAAAACGCTGGCGTCGCACTTTCTGTTTTCAACAGCACCGAACCGAGAATTCCATTAAAGCTGAACGAGAAAAGCAGTTTGTTTAAGCTTTACCTTGCGGATGTCGGCATGCTCACTTCGGAATACGGGATGAACACGAAGTCCATGCTGCTGACAAAAAATCAGAACCTGAATGCCGGCGGAATCTACGAAAACGCCATTGCTCAGGAACTCTATTCAAAAGGGTTCCGGCTTTACTATTACAATTCAAATCGCCTGGGCGAACTGGATTTTGTAATTGAATACAACAACCGAGCATTGCCCATCGAAGTGAAAAGCGGCAAGGATTACACCATCCATTCCGCCATGAACAACTGTCTTGCGAATTCCGAATACCAAATGCAAGAAGGCTTCGTCTTTGCAAACTGCAATGTTTCCCGAAAGGGAAAGGTGACGTATCTGCCCATCTACATGGTCATGTTCTTGCAGCAAGATTCAGAACAGATTGTTCTAGACAAGATTGAGTTTTAACAGATTCCCGTGCTGCCGAAGCCGCCGCGGTCGGCGCCTTCAAGTGGGCCTTCCTCGAAGGTAAGCGTGGGCTGCTGCTCCATGATGCGGAACTGCGCGATGCGGCTCCCCTTCTCGATGGTCACGTCGCGAGTGGCGTACACCGGCATTTTCCACCAGTCGTTCGCGCCGCAGTAGCTTGAATCCACCACGCCCACGGAATTCGCCTGCAGAATGCCGAAGTTCTTGAACGTGGAACTGCGCGGGGCGATATGCGCCTCGAAACCCTCGGGCAACTTCATCGCGACCCCCAGGTGAATGAGCCTGAACTCCCCCGCCTTGAGCGTCACGGTCTCCGCCGCCGCGAGGTCAATCCAGTCGGACTTGCCGCCGACGTAAGTGAGTTTCGGAATGGAATCGTCAAGATACTGAATTTTGATCGTCTGTGAGGCCATAAACCAAATATACATTTTTGTCTGCAGTCGAAAGGTTTTACAATTTCAGCCATAATTTCAAATTCCGTAAAACAAATTTCAGAAAATTTCATTCGGCCATCCAAGGAAACCGGTCGTCTTTTTGCGCAAAAACGCCGTAATTTCAAAAAATTTGCCATAAAAATCCAAATTGGCACGCTCTTTGCACAGAGGGGATGAATTCCAAAATTCCTTGGAATCAAACAAGGACAATAACAATGAAACTCGTTACGGCCTACATCCAACCCGAACGACTGAATCTCGTGAAGCAAGCGCTTTACGAAAACAACATTTTCAAGATGTCAGTTACCAACGTGCTCGGCTGCGGCCAGCAGAAGGGCTACAACCAGCGCTTCCGCGGCGTGGTGACCGAGGTGAATTTGCTCAAGAAGATTTGCCTCAAGATTGCGGTAAACGATGAATTCGTGCAGCCCTGCATCGATGCCATCATCAAGGGCGCGCGCTCCGGCGAAATCGGCGACGGCAAGATCTTCGTCACCTCGCTCGAACAGTGCATCCGCATCCGCACCGGAGAAACAGGGCCGGAGGCAATCGGTTAGACGAAAGAACGGCGCTCCGCGCCTACAGACAAAAGATTTATTAAAAGGATTTAAAGAATGAACGAAGTTACACAAGTCGTACCTGTCAGCGACGCAATCTTTATGACAGAAAACATCTGGATCATGATCAGCGCCATGCTGGTGTTCATCATGGGTCTTGGATTCGCCTGCGTTGAAGCGGGCCTCGTGCGCGCCAAGTGCGCTGCCAACGTCGCCTTCAAGAACATCGCGGTCCCCGCCATAGGCATCACGATGTACGCCCTGCTAGGCTTCGGCCTCATGTATCCGGGAACCTTCAACGGGATTCTCGGTTTCGCGGGCTTTGGCATTGGCGACTGGGCGAATCCGGCCAGTTTCACCTCCGCCTACAACGGCCACTTTACTTTGTTTGCAGACTGGCTTTTCCAGGCAATGTTTGCAGCGACCGCAGCAACGATTGTCTCGGGCGCCGTGGCCGAACGTGTGAAACTCAATTCCTTCCTGGTCTTCACCATTGTCTACGTGGCTTTCGTCTACCCGATTGTGGGTAGCTGGACATGGGGCGGCGGCTGGCTTTCGACCATCGGCAAGGCTGGTTTCCACGACCTCGCCGGTTCTACCCTCGTGCACTCCGTGGGCGGCTGGGCAGCACTTGCCGGCGTAATGATTCTCGGGCCCCGTATCGGCAAGTACGTGAACGGCAAGGTACACGCCATCCCGGCACACAACATTCCGCTTGCAACCATCGGTGTATTCATGCTGTGGTTCGGTTGGTGGGGATTCAACGCAGGTTCCGCACTCAGTGGCGACCCGAAGGCTACTAGCTGGATTCTCGTGACCACGAACCTCGCCGCCGTCGCGGGTATCATTACCGCGACGCTCACGAGCTGGATCGTCTCGAAGAAGCCCGACGCCACCATGGCGCTGAACGGATGCCTTGCCGGCCTCGTGGCAATCACTGCCGGTGCAGACGTGGTGACTCCGCTCTCCTCCTGGATTATCGGTGCCTTCGCTGGCGTACTCGTAGTCGGCGCAGTATTCATGTTCGACCGCCTGCACTTGGATGACCCGGTCGGCGCCCTCTCTGTTCACCTGGTGAACGGCGTGTGGGGTACGATTGCCGTGGGTATCTTTGACATGACGGGCAATTACAGCGTGCTCACTCAGCTCATCGGTGTTGCCGCCTACGCCCTACCCTGCTTCGCCGGCGCTAGCCTGATTTTCTTCGTCATCAAGAAGACAATGGGCCTGCGCGTCACGGAAAGGCAAGAACTCCGCGGCCTCGACCAAAGCGAACACGGACAAGAATCCTACAGCGGATTCCAGATCTTCAGCAACATGTAAACTCCCACCAAAAACCAAGAACGACCCCGACAATCGCCGGGGCCGTTTTGTATTTAGATTCAAATTCAGTATTCGAACGAGACCGTTTGAATTCCGATTTTATCCGACAAGTTCGCGGGCCTTCGCTTCGATTTCGGCGATGGCTTTTTTGCGGCCTTCGGCAGAATCTTCGTTACCGAGCACGATATTCACGAACACGGAGCCTGCAACCACGGCATACACGTGCTTGCTAAGCACCTTGGATTGCTCTCCATTGCGGATGCCGAATCCGCCGAGCACCTTCGCGCCCCCCTTACCGACGGTGTCGATAAAGTCGAGCGTCGCCTGGTCAATGGTGGTTTCGCTGCCGGTGGTACCCGCGCGGAGTGCAGCGTAGATGTACTTGAAGCCCTTGGAGGCCATCGTTTCGAGGCGTTCCTTGGTCATGGAAGGTGCCGCGACCGGGATGTTTTCGAGGCCGTGCTTCTTGCAAGCTTCGGTGAGGCCTTCGTCGCAATCGAACGGCAAGTCCGGAATGATGCATGCGGAAACACCTGAGTCCTTGCACATACGTACAAAGTTGTCTATACCCGGCGTAAAAGCGAGCGAACCATAAGTCATGATGTAAATCGGCGTTTCGGGGTGGCGTTCGTGAATCTTCTTCACGATTTCAAGACCCTGCTTGGTGGAATAACCCTTGTCAAGAGCAATGGTCGATGCCGTCTGGATGGCCGGACCGTCGGCACTCGGGTCACTGAAGGCGAGCTGGATTTCAAGGATGTTCGCGCCACCCTTCACGAGGGCGTCGGCGATGGCGATAGAAGTTTCTGCGTCCGGGAACCCGGCAATGAGATGAGACATTAAGTTCATAGTGATAACTCTTTGATTGAAATGTTCTAGTGAAAAGTGAAATTATTCATCATCAATTATCAATTATCATTTATCAATCATCAATTATTCATTATCTCGGCGTCGTGGATGTCTTCGTTGTTTTCGAGGCGCTTGAGTTCGGCCTTTAGGAATTCCTTCCACTTTTCGGGGCGGAACACCGGACTCGTGATGAAGATGTCCTTGTCGCCGCGGCCACTCATGTTGATGACGAGCGCCTTGTCCTTCGGGAGTTCCTTCGCGATTTTCATGGCCGCGGCGCCGGCGTGCGCACTTTCGAGGGCGAAGAGGATTCCTTCGTTGCGAGCGAAGAACTTGACCGCATCGAGAGCTTCCTTGTCGAGGAATGCCGTGAATTCCACGCGGCCGGATTCGCCGAGGGCGGCAAGCTGCGGCCCAATTCCCATGTAGTCAAGACCTGCCGAAATGGAGCGCGTCGGCATGGATTGACCGTCTTCGTCAATGAGGAAGCGGCTCTTGTAACCCTGCACGATGCCTTCGCGGCTCGCGTTACCCGTCATGCGGGCGGCGTTCTCGCCTACGTTCGGGCCAATGCCGCCGGCTTCCGCACCAATCAGGCGCACATTCGCATCGTTGATGAACGGCGTGAACACGCCGATGGAGTTGCTTCCGCCACCCACGCAAGCGACAACGGCCGCAATGTCGATGTTACGCTCGGCTGCCTGGCGCTTGACTTCTTCGCCGATGATGGACTGGAACGTACGGACAATATCCGGGAACGGAGCCGGACCGAGGGCAGAACCGAGCACGTAATGCGTGTTCTTGAAATTCGTGGCCCAGTCGCGCATCGCCTCGTTCACGGCATCCTTCAGAGTGCGGCTGCCGCTCGTAACCGGCACGACCTTCGCGCCGTACATTTCCATGGTCGCCACGTTCGGCTGCTGACGGCGAACATCGACTTCGCCCATGTACACCACGCATTCGAGGCCAAGTTTGGCGCAAGCGGCTGCGGTAGCGAGCCCGTGCTGGCCGGCACCCGTCTCCGCAATGATGCGGGTCTTGCCCATCTTCTTAGCGAGCAGGCATTGACCGATGGCGTTGTTGATCTTGTGGGCACCCGTGTTGGCAAGGCCTTCGAGCTTGATGTAAATCTGAGCGCCACCCAACAGTTCCGTTGCCGTCGGAGCGTAATACAGCGGGGTCTCGCGCCCAATGTAGTCGCGCTGGATGATGCGCAGTTCTTCGAGAAATTCCGGATCGTGGATGTACTTGTTGAATGCCGCTTCGAGGTCGTCGAGCGGGCGGCGGATGATTTCGGCAACGTACTTGCCGCCGAACTTGTCAAAGAAACCGTTGTTAGAAACCGTTGATGTCATTTTTATTTTGTCGCGCCTTTTGCGCCTTGAGGTTAATGGTTATGGCTTCTGGTCCACCCGGAAGACAAAAAAAGAGGCTTCCGGTGAGTCCGAAAGCCTTTTACAAACACTTGATGAAATCAGCAAACCGGACTCTATTTCGTAGAGCCCCACCACCAACGGTTGAAACGGATTACTGCATTCATCTTCATGTACCCAAAATTAGGAATGTCTCTTTTTGGTGGCAAGGGGTGGCTCGGAGAAAAAAGAAAAAAATGAAGGCTTCCATCACCAGGAAGCCTTCTACTAAACACTTGATGAAAAGGCAAGTCCTGAATCCCTTTTCGTGAGAACCCTGCCGCAAGCGGCCAGAGCGGATTGCCCGTTTCATCTTTATGTTATGCAATATATATACTAATTCGTTGTCTGTCAATAGGTTAATGTCATATTTTTGTAAAAAAATCTGTGATAATCCTCATTTTTGAGCTTTTTTGCAAAAAAAACTCCCGCTCGGGTAAACTTTTGTTTATTTTCAATACTTGAACAATCACCCTATAAAAAGAAAGAGCAAAATATATGAAGACGCCCCTCAAGTACACGCTTACCCTTGCAGGGATTATGATGTTTGTCGCCTGTGGCGATGATAGCAGCAGTTCTCCGGCAGCTAGCGGAAACAAATACATCCTTCACGAAGACAAGCAGACCTTCGGCATCATTCACGACCGTTGCTATGTCAGCGAAAGCAACACACGCTGGGACGAGAACGTGGACACGTCCTGGTACCACTACAAATTTGTCGGAAACAAGCTAGTCGTATTCGCGGACGGCAACACAGCCGACAAGCATTACGAATGGAACGGAGAAGAGGCCGAAGACTCGGAAAGCAGCCAAGTAATGGCCGGAGGCAACAAAGGCAACATTTTCGGGACATGGAAAACAACTACGGAACGCTGCCGCTACGAAGATGGCGAAATTGACTGCGACAACAATAAAGAAGACGAAGAAAGCAACTCGACAATCTACGTTCTGGATGTTTCCAAAAGCAATCTTACCATGTCCTGGGAAATGGAGAAGAACTATTGCCCGGCAGAAGACCTTGAATATGATATTGAAGACCTCCTCGATTACAACGATGTAGAAGAGTATTCCGTATCATCATCCGATTGCAACACGGTCAAGTTCAAGGCGAACGGCAAGTCCGTGACGGCAACGATATCCATGAGCATTGACAAGGAAAATGTCGCTACGAGAGAGGTCACCTACACATCCGGAAGCAAGACCTGTCTATCTAGTTTCAAGAAGGTAAGCAAGATGCTGCAGATTCCCGAATCCCTGTGCAATGCCGATGACATGAGCAAATACATGAAGAAAACGCCCGGCTATCCTCATAAATATCAAGTCGACAACGACGAGGAATTCTACCCATGCCTTTCTGACATGCTCGGTGTGGAAATCGAATACTAAGACTACAACGCGGCGATAAACACAAGAGATTTATATGGACGCAAAATCGCTTACTTGCCTAGTATTTTCACTTATTGCAGGCGCTTTTGCCCAAACTGGCGAAGGCGTTCCTTTTACTGATTCCAGGGATGGAAAAACATACGGCACCATAGAGATTCGATTCCAGCCATGGATGACGGCCAACATGAACATAAAATTGCCAGGAAGCTTCTGCTACGAAAACGACGAGAGCAACTGCGAGCAGTTCGGTCGCCTGTACACTTGGGAATCCGCACAGAAAGCATGTCCTGAAGGCTGGCATATTCCAACATTCGATGAATGGAAAGAGCTAGTCGACAATGGTTCCACCATCGAAAACGAACATGAATACTGGCGAGGCTATGACGCGCTGCACATTCCCAAGTTCCTCGGAGGATTCAAGAATGCCAAGGGCAAGTTTGAATTAAAGGAAGTCCGCGCCGACTTCTGGACCGGGACCGAGAAGGACAAAGGCAAAGCGCATTATTGGTTCTGGAGTCAATCCTCCAAAAAATTCGGCAACGCCGATTATTCCAAGAAAGGCGCCATGTCAGTCCGATGCGTCTCTGATTGTCAAGGCGGTCAATCCGGTTATTGCGACGGGACTATGGCACGTGCCGAGTGGTGGGCGGATTTCCAGAACAGCCGTGTTACATCGTGTTTCAATGGCACAAACATGGGTGCTTCCGGGTATGAAGGAGAGCATTACGTTGTCAAGAACAACGGAACGGAATTTGATTGCATGAATTTATGCCCCGACGATAACGAAGGTCCTACATGCTTGGAAAATTCAGACCTTGTCGTCAAGGCAAAAATCACCAACAAGGGTTTTGCAAAGGCACTGAACGATAAAGACAACCGGGTTTTCTTCAAGCAGGACGACAACAAGAAAATACAGGTCTGCGTGTCAAAAGATTCAAAAGACATTGACGGTTTTTGTATCCCGCTCAATGATGCTGAAAAATTTCTGACGCCCTTGGCAAAGGAATTATTGAAGTAATAAACTTACAAGACCCTCCAATGGAGGGTCTTTGCATTACGGAATTATTCGACCGACAACTTTTCAAACAGCGCCCGCAATTTCTCGGGGTCCTTGATTCCGGGAGCGTCTTCGACACCGCTGGAGACATCGATAAGTTCGGGGCGGAACTTTTCGCAAATCGTGCCGACATTTTCGGGGGTGATTCCGCCGGCAAGCCAGAGCGGGATGTCTCCTGCTTTTTCGCGAAGCAGGTTTTCGGGAATGGTCTTTCCGGTGCCGCCGGGAATGCCTTCGACTTTCGCATCGAGCAAGATGCGGGGTTCACCGTGGGAGCGGAGGGCCGAAACTTGTTCGAAGTCAGAGGTTTCGCCTACGCGGGCAGCGCAGTAATGCGCATAGTCGGCGTCGGCAGGAGGCGTAATGCCGTGGAACTGCACCGCATCAAGCACACCTTCGCGGGCAAGCTTAATGGCGGTCTTGCCTTCGGGGGATTCTGGGTCTGTGATAACTCCAACAAGAATCGGGGTTTCTGATTTGTCATTGCGAGCGGAGCGAAGCAATCTCTCCTTAAAACTGCGCACGAATTCTTCGGTGGTCAGGCGCTTTGTGGTGCTGAAAACAAACCCGAGCATGTCGGCTCCGAGTTCGGCGGCAAGCAAGCCGTCTTCTTCGCGGGTGATGCCGCAGATTTTAACGAGGGGGCGGCGGGTAGCGCGTCGTTCCGCGAATTTTTTCCAGAACTTGCCACGAGCATTTTCGCGCCCGCTTTCGAACGCGGCCACAACTTCTTTTGCGAGCGGCGGATTCTTGGCAACCGCCTCCCCCACGAGAATTCCCGTAAAGCCAAGGCTACGCGCATAGTCGGCGTCGGCCGGCGTGTGGATACCCGATTCGAAAACCGCCTTTGCCGGGAGTTTACTGCGGACGCTCGCAGGCACCAACGGATCGGTGTGGAACGTCGCGAGGTCGCGGGAGTTCACGCCTGCGACAATCGTTTTTGCGGCATCTGCCCCGAGCGCGCTTGTGACGACCGAAAGCTTGCGGAAATCGTCCTTTTCACGGACTTCTACAAAAGCCTGCATGTCGAGACTTTGGGCGCGCTTAGCCATCTTCACGAGTTGAGCATCGTCGAGAATTCGGGCGATGAGCAAAACGGCGTCGGCGCCGCAACGGTAGGCGATGTTGATTTCGTCTTCGTACAGCAAGAAATCCTTGCGGAGTACGGCGCAGGTATGCAACCCCTGCTGACGACGCATTTCCATCAGGTCTGCAACCGCAATCAAGTCGCGGAGCGACCCCTTGAAAAAATTCCCTTCGGTCAGCACCGAAACCGCCTGCGCATGCGCTTCGGCGTATGTCGTCGCTAGCGCCACCGGATCCAAGTCTGGAGCGATATCGCCCTTCGAAGGCGATGCGCGCTTGACTTCGAGAATCGCACCCGCATTGCCGAGAAATTCCGTATGGCCTACGCGGCGCTTTTCCGGAATGTCGATGCCAAAGTTAAGCCCAAGCCGCTCGATATCGGCTTTGCGCATGCGCACGATTTTTGCAAGAATATCTTCACTCATTTTGCTGCCATTGTCATCCCCGCGAAGGCGGGGATCTCTGTTACGAATTTGTTTCGACCTTGACTTCTTCGATCTTCTTCAGCACAGAGCCGTCTTCCATCGCCTTCATGGCCTTGTCGAAGCCTTCCTTGATGCTGGCTGCCTTCTTGCTGATGTAAAGGGCGGCACCGGCGTTCAGGGCGCAAGCGTACTTGATGCCCGGGCGGCCCTTGCCGTTCAGCACGTCGAGAGCGAGGTTGAAGTTGTCGACGCCCGTACCGCCGGCGAGGTCTTCGGGATCCACGGAGGGGATGCCGAAGTCCTTGGGGTCGATGCGGTAAGTCTTGTACTCGCCATCTTCCAGAATTTCGGCGATGGTCGTCGGCACGCAGGGCGAAATTTCGTCGTAGCCATCGTCACTGATGGCAACCATCACGCGCTTCGCGCCGAGGGCCTTCGCCGCCTTGGTGAACGGTTCCAGCACGGTCGTGCTGTAGACGCCGAGCATCAGGTATTTGGCTTCGGCCGGGTTCGTGAGGGGGCCGAGCAGGTTCATGATGGTCTTCACGCCGAGAACGCCGCGAACCGGGCCGGCAAAGCGCATGGCGCTGTGGTAGACAGGCGCCATCAGGAACACGAAGTTCGTCTTGTCGATGACGCTTGCAGCTTTGTCCGGAGTCATGTCAAGCTTGAAGCCTGCAGCCGTATAGAAGTCGGCGGCACCGGACTTACTAGAGACGGCGCGGTTGCCGTGCTTTGCAATCTTTGCGCCACAGCTTGCAGCAATCAGGCCGGAGAGCGAGCTCACGTTGAAGCTGCCCTTGCCGTCGCCACCGGTCCCCACGATGTCGGTGAGTTCGTCGCCGCTGTAGGGGAACTTGCGCTTCTTGCTGCTGAGCACCTTCGCGCAGCCGGCGATTTCGTCGGCAACAGGGCCCTTGCTGGAAAGTGCCGTCAGGATTGCGGCCATCTGGCGTTCGTCCATAATGCCGTCGGTCAAGTCTTCCATGAACATTTCGGCGGTTTCGCGGCTCAAGTCCTTGCCTTCGGTAAGCGTGTTCAAGATTCCACGCACGTCAAGCGGTTCGCGACGGTAGTTGAGGAACGCCTTGAAGAATTCGTCGGCGCGGCCGCTGGCAATGGATTCCGGATGGAACTGCACGCCTTCAATCGGGAGCGTCTTGTGGCGGATGCCCATGATGTCGCCGTCGGTGGCGCGGGCGGTCACTTCGAAATCCGGCGAAAGCGTCGCTTCGTCAACGACCAGGCTGTGGTAACGCGTGAAGATGTTCTTCTTGCCGATGGTGCGGAAGAGACCCTTGCCGTCGAGGTCGATTTCTTCGGCGATGCCGTGCTTGATGAACTTGGCCTGCACAATCTTTGCACCGAATGCGTAACCGATAGCCTGGTGGCCGAGGCACACACCGAGAATCGGGAGCTTGCCCGCAAAGTGCTTGATAGCTTCCACGGAGATGCCGGCGTCTTCGGGGCGGCCGGGGCCCGGGCTCACGATGAGGCGGCTCGGGTTCAGCTTTTCGATGTCTGCAATGGTACATTCGCGGCTACGGAGCACGCGGATTTCTTCAGTGGTAATCTTGGCCAAAGCCTGGTAGACGTTGTAAGTAAAAGAGTCGTAGTTATCGATAATGACGATCATCTTAGTTTTCTCCTTCGAGCACGGCGCGGATGGCACCCAATTTTTCGTTCGTTTCTTCAAATTCGCGGTCAGCATTCGAGGCCGCGACAATGCCACCACCGGCCTGCAGGCTGATGGTCTTACCCTGCTTCAAGCAGCAACGAATAGCGATGCAGAAATCCAAGTCGCCATCCGATTCCATGTAGCCTACGGCACCCGCATAGAAGCGACGCTTGACCTTCTCCAATCCAGAAAGGATTTCGATAGCGCTGATTTTCGGGGCGCCACTCACCGTACCAGCCGGGAAGCTGGAGCGCAGCACTTCAATCGCCTTCTTGGTCTTGGAAACCTTGCCCTGCACGTCAGAGACCAGGTGAATCACGTGGCTGAACTTTTCGCATTCCATGTACTTGGTGGTTTCCACCGTACCGGCTTCGCAAACGCGGCCCAGGTCGTTACGGGCCAGGTCCACGAGCATCAGGTGTTCGGCGCGTTCCTTCGGGTCGCCCTTCAGGTTCTTCATCAGGGCTTCGTCTTCGGCGTCGTCCTTACCGCGGCGACGGGTACCAGCAATCGGGTGAATCGTCGCAATCCCTTCACGTACGCGCACGAGGCTCTCCGGCGAGGCACCGATAAACTGGTGCGTACCGTAATCGAGGAAGAACATATACGGAGACGGGTTCACCGTGCGGAGCCTGCGGTAAATGTCAAGTGCTTCGATATCGCTTGCAAACTGGATGCGGCGAGAAGGCACTGCCTGCACAATGTTGCCGGCGATGATGTGTTTCTGCAAGGCTTCGACCTTTTCCACGTATTCCTTGCGGGACTGTTCCAGGTCGGTCATCGTAATGCCCTTGCCGTACTGCGGTTCGGGAGCGAGGTAGCTGAAGTCCAAATCGGCAAGACGTGCTTTTACGTTCTCGATAGCAGCCTTCAGGTCAATCTGGTGCTCTTCATAGTTCAGAGCGAACAAGTGAAGCTTTTCGGTAAAGTGGTCAAACACGATGTAGATGTGACCCACCAGGAATTCCGCTTCGGGAATGTTGAGTTCGTCCACCTGCGGAGCGAGGCGGATGGTATCGCAGCGGGCGCAGAATTCGTAGCCCAGGTAGCCCACGCCCGAGGAGGGAATCGGAATCTGGTTGGGCGGCACCGTATTTTCGGCCGAAATCAGCGTCAGCGCATCGAGAATATCGCCCTCGCCTTCCTTGAGGAACACGCTTTCCTTGCCGTCAATGATGATGCTCACGTCGTTGTCGTTCTGGCGCAGACGGAAGCCCTCGTCCACCATCAAGGTGGAGTAACGGCTACGGCCGTGCGAGAAACTCGCGGATTCAAAGATGGCCTTCGCACCGAGCTTCTTGCCGAGCGAAAACGGGGTGTAACGTTCGCCCGGGAGCGCCACGTAGATGCTATCAGTACGCGGTTCGTAACCAGGCTGTTGTGTGATGTGGTTGGCCGGTTTGTTCGGCGACTTTGATGTGTTGGTCATTTTATCCTCTGGTTTAAAATCTCGTTTCCTAGTGTTCAGGTAGGCAAAGACTTTGGCGTCCGGAGGATTTCAGCGATTTGGGTAAAAGAGAAAGGCCTCCGCGAGTCCGGAAGCCTTTGCTTAAAATCTTGGGTGATTTGCGACAAATACCGGGCTCTATGTTAGAGTCCGCGCCACCAACGACGGTTGAGAGTTGCACATGTCACAAAGTTCATCATGCCACAAAGATACCTAACGAAACATATGTTGGCAAGGGATAGCACCGAAAAAAAGAGAAAAAAATTTCAACCCGCATCGATATATAAGATACTTTAATATATAAAGAAGGCCCCGCCGAAGCGGAGCCTTCCTGTAAAACTCGCTAGAGAATTACTTGGTGATGACGCGGGCCATTTCGCAAACCTTGTTGCTGTAGCCCCATTCGTTATCGTACCAGGCGCAAACCTTCACGAAGGTCGGGTCGAGCTGGATACCAGCCTTGACGTCGAAGATGGAAGTGCGAGCGTCGTTGCGGAAGTCGGTAGAGACGAGAGCTTCGTCGGTGTAACCGAGGATGCCCTTGAGTTCGCCTTCAGAAGCTTCCTTCATGGCCTTGCAGATTTCTTCGTAGGTAGCCGGCTTTTCGAGTTCGGCAGTGAGGTCAACGAAGGAAACGTCGGAGGTCGGAACGCGGAGGCTCATACCGGTGAGCTTACCGTTGAGCTGCGGGAGAACCTTGCCCACGGCCTTGGCAGCACCCGTAGAAGACGGGATGATGTTTTCGAGGATGCCGCGGCCACCGCGCCAGTCCTTCTTGGACGGGCCGTCAACAGTCTTCTGCGTAGCAGTAGCAGCGTGAACGGTGGTCATGAGGCCACGCTTGATGCCGAACTTGTCGTTGAGGACCTTGGACATCGGGGCGAGGCAGTTGGTGGTGCAGGAAGCGTTGGAGATGATGTCCTGGCCGGCGTAGGTCTGGTGGTTCACACCGTAAACGAACATCGGGGTAGCGTCCTTGGACGGAGCGGACATGATGACCTTCTTGGCACCGGCCTTGATGTGGGCGCGGGCGAGCTCGTCGGTCAGGAAGAAGCCAGTGGATTCCACAACGACGTCAACACCGAGGGCACCCCAAGTGATGTTGGAGGGATCCTTTTCGGCGAACACCTGAATCTTGTTGCCATCGACGATGAGGAAGTTGCCTTCGAAAGACACGTCGTGCTTGAAAGCGCCGTGCACGGAGTCGTACTTCAGCATGTAAGCGAGGTAGTCAACGTCGAGAAGGTCGTTGATACCGACAACCTGAATGTCCTTGGAGAAGTTTTCCACAGCAGCGCGGAAGACCATACGGCCGATGCGGCCGAAACCATTGATACCGAGTTTGAGAGCCATTATTGGATCCTTTTGTTTATTGTTGAAATTGCTAGCCACCTTTAGGGTGGTGCTTTGCTGGCGTCAAAGATACAAAAAAAGGCGGTCTTTGTGTAGTTCTGGAGTAAAAAAAAGACAAAAGACCGATATTTAGTGATTAAGGGAGCACGGACTCCCCCGCTTGCCCCCTCCCCGACCGGCAGGGGCGGTTCGGGACTAGTTCCCGCTGAACCCGAGCGAATCCTCAAGCCACGTATCGGTGCGCTGTACCGAAAGCCTGCTCTGGTAAGCCTTTCTGCCCGCCCGATGCTGCGCCCAGCGCACCGAAAGGGCGGAAAAGGGTCCAAGGTGCCTGAACGCCACGGCAAGCGCGTTCGGCAGGTTACGGCGCAGCACATCGTCTTCGAACGAGGCGTAGTGGCTCACGCTCCCCGGGTCGCCCTGGCGTGCCGAACGGCCGAAAAGCTGGCGGTCAATGCGCGAAGAAGGGTTGCATTCCGTCGCAATAACGTGGAGCCCGCCGATTTTCTTGACCTTGTCCGGAATCTTGATGTCGGTACCGCGGCCGGCCATGTTCGTCGCGACCGTAATGGCCCCGAACTTGCCCGCTTCGGCCACGATGGCGGCCTCTTCCTCGCAGCGCACCGCATTGATAATCCGGCAATGCAGGCCCTTCGATTCGATTGCCGAGGCAAGGTATTCGCTTTCGTCTATGTCCTTCGTGCCAATCAGGATGGGGCGGCCCTTCTCGTGCATGCGGATGACCTCCTTCACGATGGCGCGGCGCTTGGCGTCCTTGCTTGCGAAAGTCTTCAGGTGCGATACCTTGCGCTTGCTCTTGCGGTGATTCGGGATGCACACCACGGCAGCACCATAGATTGTCCAGAATTCGGCGGAGGCCTCCTTGCCCGTACCCGTCATGCCCGAGAAATTCCTGTAGAGCCTAAAGAAGCGCTGGAAGCTCATTCGCGCCTCCGTCTCCTTGAGGCCGCTCATTTCGAGCCCTTCCTTGATTTCTATCATCTGGTGCAGCCCGCCGTTCCACGAGCGCATGGGCATCTTGCGGCCTGTCGATTCGTCGACAATCACCACCTTGCCTTCCTCGACAACGTAATGGCGGCCACACTCGAACAGTTCGCGGGCCACAAGCGCCTGCCGCACCAAATCCTTCAAAAAACCGGCGCGGGCAAACGAAATCTCTTCGCCGATATCGTCCAGGCGGGATTCCATATCGACAACAAAGCGTATGGTGCGGTTCTTGTAGTCCACCTCGTAATCCGTACGGCGCTTCAGCTTTTCGGATACCTTGTACGCAAGGCGGCACGCCTCGTTGAACTCGTCGTTCTTCTTTTCGCGCGAAATAATCAGCGGGGTCACGGCCTCGTCAATCAGCACGTTGTCGGCCTCGTCGACTATGGCCGTATAAAGCCCGCGCTGCACCAGGTTCGACTTCAGGCGTTCCATATTCATGGTCGTGGCGCTAACGAGCCGCTTGCCAAAATCCTGAAAATTCCCCATCGCAATCCGGTCGCGCAAAAAGTCGGCCAGCACTTCCTTCGCCGTAGAATAAGTCACGTCGGCCGAATACCCCTCGCGCCGCTCCGCAGGCTTCATCGCACCCGTCACCGCCCCGACGCTCACCCCGCAATACGAATAGAGCGGCTTCATGATTTCGGCATCGCGTGCAGCCAGGTAGTCGTTCGCCGTAATCACGTGGCACGGGCGCTTGCTCCAGCCCCGCACGGCGGCACACATGGCGGCCGTAACCGTCTTGCCCTCGCCAGTCGACATTTCGGCGACATACCCGCGGTATAGCGCAAGCGCTCCCGTCAACTGCTCAATATACGGCCGATACCCGAGAGTCCTCGACACGGCCTCCTGCACCAGGGCAAACGATTTCAGGAGAGCGCTCTTCGCGAAGGGGCGCTTGAGTTCGGCCTGCATGTCCGCCATGCGCTTTTTCAGGGACGCATCGTCGAGCTGCGTAAAAGAACGGCTCCACAGGTCGATACTCCGGGCATCTTTCAAAAGCCCGCGCAGCACTCCCCTGCGGCCCTTGAACTTCCCGACCATCCGCGACATCAGGGCATCGAGGCCCGTCGGGATCTTTTTCACTTGCTTGCAAGATGTCAGTCGGTAGTTGTCGGTAAGGTTCATATTACATCTTGTAGTACTTTTGCAGGGCCTGGCGCGCCTTGCGGATTCCCTGCAGGGCTAGCGGAGTATCCTTCAAATGGAAACGAATCTTGCCCGAACGGCCGTGCGCCCAGTCAATGCCCGCCAGGGCCGCATCGTCCCTGTTGATTGTCGCACGCACCAGGTAGACGGGTTCCGCAGTACGTTCGCCATACCCATCCCCCGCACCGCCCGAGGCACGCGTCTCGATTTCGCCACCGCCAAGCCACCCGAGCGCAGCGGAAGGCAAGCGGTCACGCGCCGCAGGAATAGCCGAAACGCTATCGACAGGGATTTCGGTAAAGGCGTCGCCGCTGAGCCGCACCGAGACCTTGCGCGGCTTTTCCGTGAACAGGCGAGAGACCTCCTCCTGGCTCACCACCGCCAAAAAATCGAATGCGGTCGTATCGAGCACCATCCCCATCGAATCGCCACGCTGCATAAAGCGGCCCACGTACTCGTCCGGGTTCTTCACGTCCCAAATGCCGTCCATCGGGGCCACAAGCGTCAACTTGTCGCGGTAGCGCAGCAGGTCGCCCAGTTCCTGCCTCAGCACGCCCAGCCGCTTTTCGAGCGGCAGCATATTTTCGGGAGCGCGGTCCAGCGCCTGGTAGTAGGCCTGCACGGCCTCCCTCACCTGCGCACGTTTTTCCTCAATCGAAAAATCGAGTTCGCGGTTTTCGAGGACCATCAGCGTATCGCCCTTCTTGACCTTCGCCTTTTCGCCGCGGAACACACCGGCAACAAGGCCGCCCTCGCCCACCGTCGTGTTTTCGTACCGCGCCGCCTCTATAACGCCGGGAGCCTTGAACGTGTCGGGAACGGGCAGGTAGAACAAAAGCGATATGGCACTGCCGAGCACCAGAACCGTCACGAAAACGGCTCGGTTACGCACCAGCGCAAGCCCGGGGCTTGCGAAGATGTACTTGAGGAACTTGCCCACCGGCATAATCACCATCGTCAGGCAAAGGAGGGCCCCCATGATAAACGAAAGTATCAGGTAGTGCTGCGAGATGGTGACGATGAACCCCGTAAATAGGAAAATCCTGTAGATCGACGAGGCGACTCCGTAAACCGAATAAATCACGCGTTCGAGCCAGGTCTCGGCAACCGCCTCGGCATCGCGCTTGAAGAACACGTAACGTTCCAGCAGGTACTTGAGGTGGCGTACCGAATTCTGCTGCAGGTTGGGCATGTCCAGCAAATCGGTCAGGATATAGTAGCCGTCGAATCGCATGAGCGGGTTGATATTGAACAGCACGGTCGAGACCGAAGCCATTATAACAACGTTGTACGCAAGATTCTTGGCGAGTCCACCGCCAAGGTTCGCCCAGACAATCAAGGCGACCGAGGCGATAAAGAATTCCGTGAGCATGCCCGCGGCCCCCACCAGAGCGCGCCTCGACTTCTTGCGGAACGACCAGCTCGCCGTCGCATCCACATACGGAAGAGGCACGAGCAGCATGAACATCACGCCCAGCGTGTGCACCTCGCCCCCGTAGCGCTTGACGACGCTCGCATGGCCGAATTCGTGCAAGAGCTTCACGAACACGGTACACACGTAGACCCAGCCGATATTCGACGGCGAAAGGAATCCCGAACTCTGGTCCTTGAGGGCATCGAAGTTCTCGATTCCGTATTTCGCGGCGACGATAACCGTCGCAAGCCACACGAGCGCGAAAGGCTTGCTCAGCAAGAAGCGGATAAGCCAGCGCAGCTTGTTGAGCAGGGCGTCGGGGTCGAACAGCGGCACCTTCAAGAAGAAGATGTTCAAGAGCGAGGCCTTGACCTTCTTCTGCTTCTGCTTTCGGTTGCGCTCGAACAGCTTTGCGCCATCGTCCACGCCCGTGTACATGAGCATGTTCGCCTGGTACAGCTGCGCAAGCATCTCGATGACTTCGCCCTGGCCGGGCATCTCGCCTTCGCTACCCTTGAGCATGGCGCTCCACACCTCACCCACCGTCTTGTCGGGCGAAAGGCGCGACACGAAGTCGTATGCCCCGCGAGGCAATCGGTAATACTGGTTCGTAAACGGTTCGTAAAGTACGTACCAAAGTACACCGCGGTAGGTCTGCCTGTGGACGCGGACACTCGCCCTGAGGGAGATCTTGCTCCCCGCAAGGCGGTACCACGACTCATGGAATATCTTGCGCTGCTGATCGAGGACCATAGAACAGATTACCGATGAGCAACAGTTGCCATGAGCGAGATGGTGTCTCTAGAAGTAATTCTCAAGACAATCTTGTGTTCACCCACGACAGTTGCCACATCAGGAATGTCGAATTCTGCATAGTTCTGCAAATACACCGTCGGGTCAGTCTGCTGACCATCCCAGGTGACAGACAGCTTATGCCTCGTGTTGTCGGAGCAGTTCAACTGCAGGAATACGTTCGGATGGTAATACTGGTTGCCCTCGTCCCAATCCGTAATCACGATTTCCACAGTCTCGCCGGCAGCAATTTCAACCAAGGTCGAAGTTCCTTCCTGGTCAATCACCACCGTTCCGTCGTCTGGAGCCACAACCGGAGGCGTCGGCGTAGAGGCTTCTCCACTGCCCTCTTGCCCGTCGTCATCGACAATCACGGGTTTCGGCACCACAAGCTGCGCTGTGCTGTCGGAGCCCTGCGACGTGAGGTTCCTGCCTTCGCCAACATCGATGGTATCCTTGCGGTCGTTTTCGTTCGACACGGAAGTATCGATACCCTGGATGAGGTTCTGGTCGAGCCTGCTCTGGAACTGCCACTTGTTCGCGTTGTCGTTGTCGAGGTAGTTCTGGTGCTGCGTCGTGTCGATGGTATGCTGGTCGAGCGCAATCTCGGTATTGGGAGTGAACACGCCCAGCGGGTTGTTGTGTTCGAGCACGAGGTTCGCGCTTCCACCGAGGGCGATATCGTCGCCCGCGCCCATCGTAATCGTGTCGGCACCTTCGCCACCCACGGCAACGTCGCGGTCCCTGCCCGTCGTGATCGTATCGTTGGTCGAAATCGAAGTCACCGCATCGTGTTCGATGGCAACAGACTTGGCCTCGATAACGCGGTTCTTGAACTTCGAGACATCCGCGACATCGGCATCGTAAGGAACATCCATGTCGAATACGAGCTTCGCATCGTCGCCATAGACGAGGTCCTTGTCGTGATCGCCGCCGAGGTCCGTTTCGCCGGCATAGCGGCCATCGCCCGATACAACCTGCACCGCCGAAATCATCGGGAGGTTCTTCGGATGCTGACCGGAGCTCGTGTAGATGTTCCTGATGCGGATATCGGCGACATCGCCCGACACGCCGCGGAACACCACGTAGTTGCCCACCAGTTCAAGGCGCGGAGCCGCCGAATCATGGGCCGAATCGTTCAAAGCCATCTGCAGCATGCGTTCGGCTTCGCTCTGCGACGAGCAGGTAGCCTCCTTGTAGTCGCCGTCGAACTTGTGGCCCGTCCAGTCGTTCAGGTAACGGTATTGAGACACGCCATTGTGACCCGTAAACTTCACCTGGTACAGGTAGTTGTACGTATCGGTATCGTTGTTGTCGCCACCGAGGTAGATGTAGAGGTCGTAGGTCGAAGAAACCGTATTATTCGAATTGCTCACGAAGCTGTTCATGTTCTTGAGCTTCAGGACAATCTCTTCGCTCTGCTGTGCCGCAAGGTAGGTGTTGAACAGCTTCGAGTTCGAAGTGTCACCATCCAGTTCATCGTAGTTCTCGATTGTGAAGCTTGCGACGGTCTGGCGCTGCCCGTGGTTCTTGCCGTAAAGCTGAACCTCGACACCCTCCTCGACAGCATACGGATTGCTCGCCGTGGGGTTGTTCGAAAGGCTGTTCATCTTGTTGTTGTACTCGGGAGAGGATTCCTGACCGCGCACAGATTCCGATACAATGACGCCACGGTCGTTGCGGTAGAAGTTGTGCCAGTCGGTATCCACCACGACGCCTGCCGCCTCACCCTGCGCAATCGCGTCCGTAGAATCGGAATGCTCGCGGGTAAAGTTGATGGAGAGCACGTTGATGTCCTCCAGCATCGTGTCGGCGGCCGCAGTCGCCTCGGCATTGATCGTATCCGCCCCGACGCCGCCCACAACGGTATCGTTGCCGTTGCCGGTCTTGATGAGGTCATCGTAAATCGCATCGATGTTCGTGATGGCCACAGATTCCGCAGTCGAGATGGTCGAAGCCGTAGATTCGTCGCTGTCGCGGTCGGTAAGCAGAATCTTCGCGTTGTCGCCGAAGACAACGTCGTTGTCGTGGATGCAGTAGCGTTCGTCACCGAAGGTGGTGATATCGTCGCCGCCGGTACCGCCCACCACGATATCATCGCCGAGGTCGGTACGGATGGTATCGTTACCGCCGAAATCGATATCGGTCGTCGCGGCGACATCCTGCTTGTGGAGCGTGCCCCTGACCTGGATAGCGGCGATGCCCGGGAGATTCTTTCCGTTCTGGGCATTGGGATCCGCCTCCTCGATAACCACGCGGATGCGGTCGGCAGCAACGCCCTCATCGACCATAAACACCACGTAGTTCGCTTCCATCGCGGAAGCGGCCGTTTCGGCAGTCGAGCGTTCGTAGGAACCATGGAAGTTGTGACCAGCATTGTCCTTCACATAGAAGGTCTTGATCGGATCTTCCGAATCGTTTGTATACAGGCTCACCTTGCGAATGCTGTTGTTTGCCGCAGAATGAGAATCCGGGATGTCGAGGTACACCACCACCCTGTAGCTGGTGAAGTACTGGGCAAGGCCGTCCATCTGGACATCGAGTTTATTTTCGCACTGCGCGTTGGGAGCAGTCGTCATCAGGCCCGAATTCATGAGCTTCGCGTTCTTGTCGTACTGCGCATTCCAGAGGCCAAGGTTGTAGGCCTGCAGGTTGATGCGGTTGTCCGTACTCGTGTTGCGATGGCTCTCGATGCCGCCGTAGCTCACGCTCACGCCGCTTGCGCGCACGCGGGTTTCGTCGGCAGACTTTTCGCCCGTCGCATCGAGGTTATCCATGTTCACGACTTCGCGGTCATCGTTGCCGTATGTACCTGCAAGCGAGCCCGAGATGTTGTTCCAGTTGCTGCTGCGGTAATCGTCGCCGTTTTCCTCGTTGTACGCACCGACAAAGTCGCCCGCGTTGAGGCCCGTCTGCGAAGCACCCTGGAAGTTGAAGCTGAGGGTCGCCTCTTCGTAGACATCCGGGACGTTCTGGCGGTCGCCCACCTGTTCGAACGCCTCGTTCGCGTTGCCGCGGAATGTCGCGTAGGCGTTGTCGCCGAACACAACATCCTGCCCGTTGCCCGTCGTGATATCGTCAGAATCGAGACCACCAAAGACAACGTTGTCACCATTGCCAGCGATGATCGTATCGGCTCCGGCCGTTCCGTCTTCGCGGACAACGACTTGCTCGTCCTTGTCAAGCGTTTCGATGTTGCGGCCTTCGTTGGTGACATATATCGCATTGAAGTCGCGATCGACCTTCGCGAAGCCACCATCGCCGAGGATGATGTCGTTGCCGGCTCCCGTGGTGATTTCGTCGGAATCCATACCGCCCATCACGATGTTCTTCCCATCGTTGGTATGGATGACATCATGGCCACCGTCCTGTTCGGACTTGGTCTGCACTGTACGATATGTATCGTAAATATCGTACCTGCCGCCGTCACCCACAACAACGTTGTCATTACCGGCAATATCGATTATATCACCATCGGCACCACCCATAACGACATTCGTGTCGCCAAAGATGTCGATATCATCGTGACCGCCGATATCATCACTCGTGGTTTCGACGTAGCGAAGGCCGGAGTTGATGAACTCATTCACCGTTGCCGCATCAGGCTTCTTGTCGTAATTGGCAATGCCGCCATCACCGAGGACAACGTTTTCGCCACCGTGGATTTCAATATCATCGTCAGCAAATCCGCCCATAGCGACATTGTGGCCACCATAGACCTTTATGTGGTCTTCGCCACCAATGCCATCACTCTGAGTCTGGATATAGGCCGAATCAGAAGCTTCGTTATTGTATTCGCCTCCATCGCCCAGCACGATGTTGTTATCGCTTGTTGCGCCATTCTGCGTACCGATAGTGATGTTATCGCCATCAAAGCCACCCATCACGGCGTTCTGGCCGCCATAGATGTTGATAGTATCGACACCGCCATTTTCATCGTCAGTCGTCTTGACGGACTTGATTGCCTCGTAGACCTTCTTCTCGCTGTTCCATTCACGAACGGCGATGCCACCGTCACCGAGGACAATGTTGTCGGCACCGTAAATATCGATTCCATCGCCCATGGCACCACCCATAACGGTATTCTGGCCGCCATAAATCTTAATGGTATCTTCACCACCATGGATAACGACAGTGTCGTCAACCTCTTCTCGAGACGTTTTGACAGTCACCTCGCCCTTATCTTTGTCGACAACATAGGAGCCGCCATCGCCAAGGACGACGTTTTCATTACCATTCTGATTTTCATTATCATCTTCAGCGTTTTCATTGCCATCACTGGTTTTTCCGTCGCCAATGGTAATCTTATCACCCTTGGCACCACCCATAACGGCATTCTTGCCACCATGGATGTTAATGGTATCGATGCCGCCATTACTATCGTCCGTCGTTTCGACAGACTTGATGGAATCGTAGACCTCATTATCCGCATTCCATTCGCGGATAGATTCGCCACCATCGCCGAGGACAATATTGTCGGCACCATAAATGTCAATATTATCGCCGGCAACGCCACCCATGACTGTATTCTGACCACCATGGATAGTGATTGTATCGACAAAATCAGGTTCTTTATCCTCAGTCACCGACAGATCATGAGTATGAACCTTCACCTCGCCCTTATCTTTGTCGACAACATAGGAGCCGCCATCGCCAAGGACAACATTTTCATCACCATTGATCTTGACTTCTTCGCTGTCGTCCTTGTTTTCTTCGCCAATCGTGATTATATCGGCACCAGCGCCACCCATAACAGTATTCTGGCCGCCATAGATTTCGATAGTGTCCCCAGCGCCGACCGAATCTTCCTCAGTCTTCACGGATTCAACCGCAGCATTGACCATAAAGTTTTCGGTCGTAGCGACACCCGGCGTAAAGTTGGCAACACCACCGTCACCAAGGACAACGTTATCGGTCCCATTTCCCTTGCCGGCTTCGCCGATGGTGATATCGTCATCACCATTTCCGCCCATGACAACGTTATGGCTGCCGACAATACCAATGGTATCTTTCTCACCAATAGAATTATTTGTCGTCTGAACCTTTTCGAGGCTAATCTTGATGTTGTTTTCGCGCCAAGACGTTGCCGAACCTTCGTTATGGAAGTTCACGACACCATTGTCGCCAAGAACAACGTTCTTTTCTCCGGTTACAGAGATATTGTCGCCACCAAAGCCACCGACAACAACACTCATCTGTCCGCCGGCAGTAATTTTATCGACTCCGCCCTCGTTAGGCATTACGGACGCAATAGAAGTCGCCCCACGGGCAATGCCATCGGTCTGCTTTTGGATGAAATTACTATCTCTATCCTTAGGAATAGTTGTGAAAATAACATCACCCGCTTTATGCTCACCGGAGTCTTCCTTATAATAGCCAAGCTCCGTAACGACATTATTGCCATCCATATACTGGATGTTACCCTTGTCACCAAAGGCGATAATACCCTTATCGACATCGATGGTGTCGTTTCCAGCACCGCCCAGAACAACCATACCGTCCTTGGTAATCAAGCTTCCCTTTGCGGTAATCTTATCGTTGCCGCCCTGGGCGTTGATAACCAGCTGACCGTCGTTAGCGTTATAATCCGTAACGGTAATATCATCATCGGTCTCACGATTATCGGTTTTATCGTCGCCGGTATTCACGACCGTGAACGTCTGGAATTCTTTTTCTGTAGTCTGATTAACATGGCCATGAATGGTCTTAGAGATATTGACGGTATCCTTACCTGTACCCAAATTGAATTCGCCAAATTCGAACTCGCTTGCAACAACCTTTTCCTTGAGTTCTGTATGCGTAAACTTGACGGAATCGTCAACGCTTTCCACATTGGCATTTTCAAGAGCGCTGTTGGCATCGACATTCGAATCCTGGTTATTCACGAATATACGATCAACACAGTCGTCTTCGCTTTCAAAGAGGTAGTCCTTCTGCCCAGCGAACATAGCCTTGAATCCGCTCAAGGAAGTTTCAATAGACTTGTTCAACGTGAGAGTATAAGTACCCTCCCCCACAATGGGGTCACCATCAATACGGAACCATTCTGATTCGTTCTTTTCCGAAACAAACTTGACCGTACCACCCTTAGTAGGAGTCTCTCCTTCCTTGATTTCGACAATGACTGTATTGCCAGAAACAGACTTCACGCTAGCCAAACTGTCTAAGTCATAGGTATTTTTCTCATTAAACTTCGAAGCCCAAACAAAGCCGGAATCGCTTTCAATCTTATGATTATAATGGAGAAGTTCCGGATTATCGACACCGGCAATGTCGCTTGTTCCCTTACCATAAGCATCAACAATGCCTTCAACTTGGTTAATACGCTTGTCGCTATTTCCATCGAAAGTAACGATACCGTATTCTTCATCAATGGCATCTGCTTTTGCGAAAACAGTTATTGTATTTGATGCAGACCCTTTCTTAAATTCCAGAACAACGGAAGATTTCGCTATTCCGTCTTTATTATCATAAATCAAGAGTTGAACTTCTTTATTTCCGTCCAACATCTTAGATATAACTTCGGAAGCAGACACCTTAACAAACAACGATTTACCGTCAGGTATATCCTTGTTGTATGTAATATCGAAAGTCATGGAGTTCCAACTCGTATCACGTTCTGTGTTTCCCGTCGGAACATGATGTCCATCCTTCAATTCCGTCTCGAGATACTTTTCAGCAAGCACATACTGATTTTGTTGAGCAGTATCACCAACGCGTTTAATCGTCAAGAAATCGCAGGGTTTGAAGGAATCACCATTTTGGATATTCGTTTCCGCACCAGCAAACGTGCCTGAACCAACAGAAACCTCACCATGCAATGTCGCGAGTTGCTGGTTCGACGTATTGAAGAATACCAGGACATTTCCGTTCAGCTCGTAATAAATATCCTTCTTTTCCTTCGATGCTTTATCTGCGCCACAGTAGACAGTCTCGGTTCCATATTTAACAGAAGACAAACTGGCAACATCATCGTAAGCAAGATGGATTTTCGACCCATCAAGTTTCATTGTATTGGAACGATAATTAACGATAAGAACCTTATCTTTTAGGTCATTTGTATAATTCTTTATGGTCAAAACACCTTTGTCATCTATACTGGTATATTCAATTGTCTTATCGCTATTTTCCAGATAAACATGGATGTTCGACTTATTCGCACCATGCAATTCGACGCCAAATTCGCCCAGAGCAACAGCACTTCCACCAATCGTGTACTCCTCGGTCCTCGTAAGCAATTTCTTCGCTTCGTCATTTTTGGAGACTTTTTTATCATCCTTAACACTCAGCGAGAATGCCGTTGCAGACTTGGAAAGCAGTTTTTTAAGTATTTCGCCTTTATTCGTATAAGTCCAAACGCTGCTCAACGAAATTGACTTGACAACATCTTCTTCGGACAAAGAATCCGAAAGGGCCTTGACATTTATCTTTACCGGTTGCGTATTTTTTCCATCAAAGACAATCTGAACATGATCCGAATATGTTGTGTCAGAATCTTTCTTAATCAGGATTCCCCTGTCACCAGCCTGAAGCATGGACGTGGAAAGCAACGGAATGTTCAAGTCGACCGTAATCGACCCTTCTTTCAGGTTTCCGGAATAGCCGACAAAGAACGAACCAACTCCACCTTCCTGAATGACAAGCCCATTATCAGCAATATATGTTTCAGAAGTAGACACAAACACGGCAGGAGCTGCGCTCGTATCCATCACAACAAATTTCTGCTGATACTTTTTGTCTTCCAAATCAGAATTTACAAAACAGATCTTCTTTTCATCGTCATCCAAATCATCAGAATCAGCCGACAACACTTCATATGTCAAAGTATTGGTCTGACCATCGGTATCGGCATTTCGAAGCGGACGACTATCCAAATCAAGACCACCAACAGACACGGTATCATTGCCATGACCGCCGTTTATCGTAGTCGTCTCACCCGCATTGTTGCTGGCGACATAGAATTCATCGTCACCCGCACCAGCTGCAAAATTCGAGTATTCTACACCGGCAACCTTGATACCACCAGATTCAGAAAGCAAGCCTTCCTTCGTAATAACAACAGTATCGTCACCTTCGGTGCCATAGACATTTACGCTATCTATTCCGGTTCCACCATCAATCGAGCGAGTTCCGTTGACAACGATATCCCCACTCATAGTCTTATAGTTGTATACCGAGAACGCATCGTTGCCACGGCTGCCAGCCATGTTCAAAGAACCGACGTTGCGCAGAGCGGTAAAGGTATCATCACCAACGCCACCATCAATGTTCAACTTAGAACCTTCAGACACACCTTCACTCAGGTATTTTCCATCGGAATTCTGAATAGTTTTGAATCCATCTTCAGAAGCGATGTTCTGTGTACCAGCCTTTCGATCGGAGTTGTAGAGCTGTCCAACCTGGAAGGTATCGTTTCCGGCGCCGCCATCAATATTCGTTACAGCCGCAGTACCATCAACGACAACCTTGTCATCGCCACCGTTCGCATACAAATTAACAACGTCGATACCATTCGTAAAGTTGACGCGTTCGATATTCTTGTTGGCATTCGTACTGGACACGTTTCCATCTTCAGGCAACAACGCTACAAAACCAAGAGTCCCAGCTTCGTTCATTCGCATCAACAAGTTGTCTGCATATTCCGTGGCTTCAATAGTGAGCACATCCCTATCGAACTGGCCTTCTCCAGAATCGGTGATGTTCACATAACTGGTTTCGCTTCCGCCCATCAAGTTCACGAAGATTTGGTCGCTGCCACCCTGGCCATCAACGAAATCCAAGCCGGGGCCGGTCTTGATTTTGTCATTTCCGTCAGTCGGCCCACTTTTGGCATCCTTGTAGAATATTCCGCCCAAGCCAAGATTTTCGCCAAAGGTGATCTTTTCTCCATTAAACGCGTCTGAGCCTTTAGTATAACCGCTAGCAACTCCCTTATCGCCATACAGGCTGTCATTACCAGCGCCGCCATCGATGACATCGTTTCCTTCACCACCATAGATGATATCATTATCGATACCACCCTGGATGTTGTCGTCACCATTACCGCCATCAATGACATCGTTACCGATGCCACCTTCAATGACGTCGTTTCCTCCGGCGCCGTAAATCAGGTCATCGCCTTCGCCACCATAGATGTGGTCTATGCCATCTGAATCAGAATCCTCACCACTCAATTTAGCGTCAGTACCATCTTTGAATTTAGCACTATCAAGAGCAAAACTGAATTCCGATTTAGCGACTTCAAAGTTATTTTTGGCAAACTGGTTTGCAATAAGTTCTTTACTGAAGAAATCCTTACTAAATTCGGAATCAACGTTTATCTGTATCAGATTGCCACCATAAACGATATCGTGACCGGAACCGCCATAGATATCATCATCGCCCGAACCGCCAAATATACGATCGTTTCCGCGTTCTCCATGAATTTCATCATCGCCGGCGCCACCGTCAACCCGGTCGTTGCCCGAACCACCAAAGACCGTATCATTGCCTTTGCCGCCAATAATCAAGTCATCGCCACCATCGAGGCTGACATCGCTTCGAGAAGCCCCCCCAACGGTTCCATTATCATAGAGAGCCTTGCCGCCATCACCGAATATCAGGTCGTCACCATCGAGTCCGTCGATTTTGTCGTTACCGGCACCACCGAAAATGACATCATTTCCGGCACCGCCGACAATGACATCGTTACCGGCGGCACCAGCATCTACATAGCCTTCGACATAGAATTTACCATTCTTTTTACCTTCATCCTCATCGGGAGGTACATACCCATCATCGCCATAGATGATATTCATACCACCATTAGCACCAATAATGGTATCATTACCGGCTCCACCAACGATAATTACGGTATAGCCATTCAAGTCGAGTTCGGAAAGGTCGATTACATCGTCACCTTCGCCACCATAAATTTCAAGGTTGAGACCGGCCTTTCCAGTCAACTTGATGTAGTCATCACCGGCATCGCCATTTATTCGATGCCATTTACCCTTTTCTGTACTTACTTTCTTGCCATCGCCCCATTTAACTTCTGCATCCTCCGTCAATTCCGCAATGTATGTTTCATTACCATCTTCGAGAGTGGGATTATCATTGTCAGTCGAAACTCTGTCGCCAGCATTCGGGCCAATATGCGCCACAATATTGCCATTCTCGTCCTTTGAAGCCATCACAGGCGCAAGTTTATGTTCGTAATTGAAACTGAACAGGGTTATGTCGCCCGTAATATTCCACTTTTTCGTGGTAAGCCACAAATCCACATACGCATAGAGTTTGGCTGTAATCGCTCCGTTCACATCGAATATGCCGAACAAGCCCAATTCGCCAATGATTTGCTTCATTTCGCTGAGGCGAACCTTGCCATCCTTGTTGGGGTCAAACAGATTGAAACCAACGTTGATGCCCACACCGCCACCGACACCGGCACTCACGCCAGCATTGAGTTCGGCGGCGGCTGTCAAGCCGCCATAGAACGAAAGTTCGTTGACATCGACTCCATTTTTGTCTTTGTCCATCACATAGAAGCCATTGAGCAAGCGGCCATAGTCCTTACGGCCACTGCTAATCCACTGGCGGATACCCAGCGTGTCGTAACCAAAGCCGAGCTGGATAGAGGCGTTGAACGTCACGCCCAGGCGCGCACCGAGCGGACCCCAGATGCGCACGAACGTATTCCAGTCAAAATCAAAGCAGAGCGTGGGCATCGTGTATTCGACAAGGGGAACATCTTCGCCAAGCAGCATCTGGAAAATCTTCGACGGATCACTCCAGATAAAGTTCCAGCCGCCGTCGTCTTTGAGTTTAAAGCCCTGATCTTCGAGCTTTTTTTGGGCTTTATTGGCAATATCCAGTTCCGGATCTTCTAAACCCTTAGCATATTTTTTGATATTGTCATTTATAACCGATCTAGAAGACTTTCCTTCAAGAAAATCTTGCGTGGATGTGTCACCAGTGGAGCCGCCCATTCCCGGTCCCGATTTTACCAACTCAAAATCACCCAGATTAACCTTTACTCCAGTACCATTGGAAGTCGATATCATCTTGGATATCGAAATAAGGTCCTTGATGGCGAGAATCATTCCATCGTCAAACTTGCCCTTGCTGTATTTTTTGGCAAGGTCGAGCGGGGTTATCTTGATTCCCAGGTCATCGAGCACCGGGAACGGGGTCATCAGGAAGTCGATAAGCGGCTCAAGCGGTTCTATGACCGTCTGAATCTTGGAAACGATAGGCCCGAGCACGCCCCCGATAAAGGAACCCATATCGAATTCAAGATTTTTGAATGCCAGGGATTTTATAACGCTATCTTTATCTCCTTCTTCATTAATCTTCTCGTACGCCCAGTCAAATTCAAAATCACCCGAAATGTTAGGGAACTTGGGCGTATCGCGGCCGGCATCCTTGCCGACACCGACATCTATACCGGTATAGATATTGACAGACGCTTCAAAGTCAAACGTAGGCACGGCAAAAGCATCGGACACTTTTACCAAGCCGTATTTTTTCGTAAACAGATTTATCTTATCTTTTGGATCATCATTGGTCTTTTCTTTTGTAATCCATTCTTTCACTCCATCCGCATCGAGCGGCTCCGAAGCGCCAAGTCTGGAATCGTATGTCTCCGCCGAAGAATCACTCGGATTATTCAAGTCGACTCCGAAACTTAGTTCAACAGCAGCTTTGTGATTATTACCATCTTTATCTTTTCCCTTTGTCGACAACGTCAAGCCGAGCCCAGCCAACGAGGCGCTTATATCAGCATCTAACTCAGCCGTAGCCTTGACATTGATTTCATTGCCGTCGTTAAAGATAAAGTAGAAACCATTCTGCTTCGAGATACCGAATCCGAATTCCAGCGCCCAAGAGAGCGAGAGATTGAGACCGCCATCCGCGGCGAGCGCCAGTCCGGGGAAGCCGAGATCAAAGCCCACCGAGGTCCCGAATTCATACACGCCGCCCAGGTTGAAGTACCATTCCGCCGATTCCTTGGTGCTGCGGTACCACGTCCCCTTTCCGTCGACTTGTTTCCACCCGGTCTTATCTCCGTTCCAACCGAAATAGTAGGAATCGCCTTCGTCTGAACCGACATCATATTCCGGAGTCAGGAAAAAGCCCAATCCAAACAGGTCGTTCATCTTTTTCGCGACCATCTCGGCTGTCAAGCCCGTCGATTCGTAAACAAACTTCGAGAACGGGTCAAGTACCTTGTTCTTCAACACACTCAAGAAGTCGACACCGGTACTCAAGGCAGAACCCACAACCGGAACAGACTTGATGGAGTTTGCCATACCGCCGTTGATATTGCTTTCGAGCATTTCGAACAGATTGTTCAAGCCAGACACAGCAAGCTTAATCTGGCTGAACCAGTCCATGTTCGCAAAATCGGCAAGTTCCAATATCCTTTCGTACACACTCGAGAAGTCAGCAATCAACCGCCCATCGAACTGAGATTTATTGTCTTCGTTCCCAAGCCTCAGGCCAAAATCAAAGCTGTCATAAACTTTATTTGCGTCGGTGAGTTCGCCATCTTTCCAGTCCTCCTTGATAGCACCCATTATTTTTTCGACTTCGTCTTGGGCATTATCGAAAGACGTGCAATTGACTAATTCAACGGCATTATTATTGAATCGGCCCACAAGGACATCGCCCAAGGACATCTCGCATACGGTAATCGGGAGTCGTCCGAAAAGAACAATAGGTAAAGCATAATCAATCTTAACGCCTTTAGGATCATTAATGGAGAAAGAACCAGAATCTTTACCGCTCACAGAACCCAAGAAGGCCACCTTGCCGTGGATAAACGACTGCTGGTCCTTATTCTCGCCAACAGAAATCAAGTTGCTGAGCATGCCGCTGCCACCGCCCGTGACACCCAAATCGAAATTCAGTTTGTCGCCCGAAATTGCAATTTCGGCACCAAATTGAATGGGTTCCGTAAGCACAAGGTCAAATTCCTCGCCAAATACCACCTTTGCAGAAAGCGCAAACCAGAAATCACCAGAGACATCCAAGTCAATGTTTCCCTGGACGCCGGAATCCTCTTTGCCAAAGCTGAACCTATGGCGTACACCGATAGCCTTTACCACATCGAAGTCAAAGAAAACTGCCTGATAATCCTTGTCAAACCTTATATTAAAGAGCTTTTTCCCGTCTGTACGCGAAGAAAGATTGAATTTTTCAAGATAAGTATTCAGCAAATCACCGAACTGCTGGAGGCTTGTAATCTTTTCGGCTCGGAGCGTCGAGATAATGCTGCGCAAATCGTTCGCCACACTTACCAAATCACCAACAGTCTTGTTGATAACCGGAATCTTTTTATCCTTAACTTTATCCGTAACATCATCTATACGTTCAATCAGATTTTCAAGCACTACATAGAGCTTTTCTATCGAGAAATTTTTGAAGCTGTCAAGTATGCTCTTAACGCCATCACCCAGTTCAACATTACTGGCCAACCTATAATTATCTTGTTTCAATTCAGTGTTCGTATCGTCTTCAAAAGACGCAAACTCATTGGGTTTTACGATCTCAAGAGACACCTCAGCCAATTCTATGTCATAACCAAACAAATCCGCATAAGCGGTTGCAGTAAATTTATTTGAACCATCAACAAGCCCCAGCGTCACGGGATTTACTTTATACCCAAATATATTATTCGATTCTTTCTTTTCAGTTTTTTCCAAGTCGAATTTTAATTCAAGCCCAACGTCTCCTTTCGCAATAAGGTCTGCTCCAACGAATTTATACGAGGCCGAAGCACTTGCAACATATTTTGCAGTTGCCCAAGTTTCCTTTTTATCGGCATTATCAAGCGTATCCCCGTCAATCGAAACCGTCGATACAGTAAGAGTTCCAGCCTCAACATCAACGTTTTCTATTTTATAATAATCATCACCGACAGCAATATAACCGCCTACAGCATAAGAAACATCTGCTCTAACATCATTACCTTCTGCAGATTTAAGCTTAAGACTAACGGAATTTCCTGATTTACGCACCTCCTCAATTTCGTGCAGGTCGGTTCCCATCGAAACGGCAAGGGTTGCTCCAAGTTTAATTTCTTCAAGGCTAATCTTTTTCGACCAGTCAAGATTCTGAAGTGCAGAGCCTACAATACGGAAAGAATCCGTCGAACTCTGAGATGTTCCCGATTTCTTTTGAGCCTTTTGTCCCGAACTAAAGCCAAGCCATTCGAGAGCCTTACTGGAACCAAAGGACGTCAAGGTAAATTCTTGACTTCCAAAAATTTCCAGATGGTCATCCACAATTTTTATAGTATAATCAGAACCAAGTTGAGCATTAATATTCTCAAGAAGGCCTGCAAGTGTCTGCGTTTCGAGATTGCTTGCAGTCAAGCAATCCTGGAAATCGACAGGTTTATCGCCTATCTTAAAATCGGTCTTATCAGCCTTTATTTCTTCAGTAGTCCCGACTATTTTGACTTCATCATTTACAGAGAATACAATATTCCCGTCAACCACCATGACCGAAGATATTTTGGAAAGAATATCATCGTCTTGCGTACAATTGTCTATCGTATCTTTAATCGCCTTTGCAAGAGACGAAACCGAAGAGCATTGTTCCGTGTTGACATATATTGTTTCAGAATCATCGTTGACATCGGAGAATTTCAATTCCAAGATATGATCGAACCATTCGACAGATGCACCATCAGTGCTCTTTAGCGAAATACACCAGGCATCTCCTTTCTCTTCTTTTTCAAATTTGAGATTAATTGAGTCTATAGTAAATACAAATTCATTGCCTAAGCCATCAGGAACATCTGAATCTACATATTTTTTGTATAGGTCCTTGAATTTTTCTGCCACAGAGTCAACATCATCAGCTGCGTTGTCAAATTCTATAAATACTTTATTTGTACCACTAGCAACGAGCGCCCCATGCTTTCCGATCGAAGGAGTAAGTTCACCGGAGATTCGCATGTAGGTAATCTTTTTACCATATTCAGCGCCATTATCATAAAGGTAATAAAGGATATTGTCGGTATCCAGATTTCCCTGAATTCTTCGAGAATCGCAACCGAAAATAATATTGTCCTCATCAACATCCACCACATACAAGCCATATGTGTTCATGATGGAACGACCCTTATCCACTTCATCAATAGTATTCTGAATAGAAAGATACTCGTTCAATTGATCTTTAAGATTTTTACCCTGAATATATCCATCGCCAAGTTTTTGAAAAAAATCATTCTTAATTTTTACATCTTTCGGACTGTCTTCTCCAGATTTAAGAACATGAATAGTCCATTCATCATCTCTCTGAACCTTGTACATCGTCTGCAGGTTCGTACCGGAGAGCTTCAATTCGGCAAAGGAATCGCCACCGGAGGTCTTTTTATCCAGATTGTCACCCTTTTCAATAACAAATTCTTGTTTTGATGTGATAACAATTTGCCTTGACGACGTGTAAGAGATTTCAAAATCCGTTTCAGATGGTGAATTTTCGTACCAGTCAGACCTTAAAGAACTTAACGAAACCCCTTCTTTTATCTTAACTATTCCAAGTTCCGATCGACCTTCTGTTTCTTTAACATTCGAAGTTAATTTGATGAACAAATCTTCATCAAAGGTTTTTTCTGAGGGAATCTCATAGGTGATGTACCATTCATTTACAGAAATATCCTTTTGAACGCCGTCAACTTCTCTTAAAGCCTTCGTCGGATTTTCCTCGTTATCAAGCTCAAATAGACCTATTTCAGAAAGTTTCGCATCTTTTTCTAATTTCTCGCCAGAGAAATCAATTTTCAAATTAAATGAAATCGTAGCATCGGCTTTTATCGAAACGTACCCATGTGTAGAAATATTTTCCAATTTGTCCTTAAGCACATTGGCCAAGTCAAGCCCGAAGGCCTTTTCGACGCCGAACTTCAAAGCGAAATCAAGCAGAACAATATTGTTTTCGCCCTCTACTGGTTGGAGCGAAACAACATTATCATCTACGCCAAAAACCGTTCTCCAGGATTTATTAAACACCTCAACAAACGTGCTAATGTTACCAAAATTCTTTTGGTACTGGCCTTCCACACATTTCATGAGGCCGAAATCGCAGTTTTCAGAACCATCCCCGTAAACAACCGCTTCAACCTTATCGACAATATCTACGACCTTATCAATAGAGCCGTCAAGGAAGTCGAGCTTGGTCTTACTTTCAACCAGGCTACGCAGAGCAGACTGTAACGAATTCAGCACCACATGGACCTGATTGATCAGCGAGTCTCCTGAAAGAGACATATATTGCTTGATACTATTCGGAAGCGTCCATTCTCTTGAGTCAAAATTGTATGAAAAGTTGTCACCATCCTCATTCGTAATCTTAGGAAGTTCAAACGAATCTCCGGCTTTCAAAGTAAGGGAGCTGTAGCCCAATTTCAGCTCTTTGGGCTTTACGCCATCTCCGATGGAAACGCTAAAATCAACCTTCCCGCCATCAATCTCAACTTCAAAGAGGCCTAAATTCATCGAATCAAGCGAAGTGCTAAAATCCAGGTCTACACGTTCCAAATCGACGTTATTAATGGAAAGTTTTCCATCTTTATCAACTTTAATATTAAGTTTTAAATATACCGTGCATTCCGCACTTAACGACGCAACATCAAAAATACCCAAATTGAAGCCGCCATCGCCAAGCAACTGGAGTTGTTTAGGAGAAATGGCAAACAGCAAGGAATGCTCGCCCTCTTCCAGAGCAAGAGATTGGGCGGCGATCGTATTTGCGCCGAGCAAATCAACCAGATTAGTGCCATCCCAATTTTCTGAATACTCTTTTGTGAAAATCTGAATTTTATCCAAAGGCACCAGGCCATTGACATAACCAGAGAACGCATCCTTTATTTTGTTAAAGTCAAGTTTTCCATCAGCGAAGGCATTGCTTACACCATATTGTGCAATTTTCCAACATTCATTGAGATTTTGGGCAATTTGTTTTATGGTATAGTCCTGACCAAGCACAGAAAATTTCGGCTCGTTTATGAACGGAATATTAATATTTTCTAAGGCTTCAAGAATGCCATCTAACGAAAGGAAATCGCTAACATCAAGTTCATCATTCAACTCAACATTGGAAATTTTAACTTCTCCATCACCACCAACTGTCAATTTTAGACAATCATCATCAATTTTAAGCAACCCACCAAGGCTACTGCTTGTTATACCAGGAGCTTTCAGTTCAAATTGTTTAAAATTATAACCAAAATCGACAGATTCTCCATCCATGCTAACGGAAACTTCTATTGCAAAAGCAGCCTCAATTTCGAAATCACCCAAATCAGTTTGCACACATTTAATTTTCGGGCACAATTCGACAGTAAATACACCTCCATCTATATTAATGGGGGTCTCGTACAAATCCTCAGCCAGAAGGTCATAGGAATTTTCCTCGCCAAATTTCAGATTAATTTCCGAGAAGAAATCCCCCAAATTATTTGTACTAACAAAACTTTCAACAATCGTTTTAGCTTTACCAAGATCTAAGGTAAAATTATCATCGGCATAGGCAATCTGGTTGCGAAGAGCAAGAAGAACGTTATTTTTGAAATTATTGACTTTATTTAGAATACCCGAAATCGTGTAAGAGTCATCGCCAATTTTAAATTCATTTCCAAGATACGGAATCGACAAGTTTTCAACAATATTAACTATGCCGTCAAGGAAGTTTTCCGGCGAAAGGATGTTTTCCAAATTGGTAATTTCATCGGGGAAATTCCACTTTCCATCACTATAACTGAATCCAGGTTTATCTGTAGTGTCTTCAGGCTTTTTCTGTTCAAGCAAAGTGACTTGACCGTACATCAGTTTAAGAGAGTCATACTGAAAACTGCATGCATCAATCCTCTGATTTTCACCACCTACACTCGCCTTGAATTCAAAAGACTCTCCTTCGAGTTCAGCAGAAAGTCCACCAGGCAGCGAAATTGTATTCTTATCTTTCTGCTGTTTCAACTCCAACGTCATCTCGTCGAACTTGACACCATTCAAGTTTATCGAGCCGTCATTCTCAACATGAAGGGTCAGCGTCACATCGAACGGGCAACTCATGTCGACCGTGCCCAAATTGACACCTGCAAAACTTACATTTTCAAGACTCTTCTCAGGAGTAAATCTGAACGTAAGTTTGGCACACTGGCTGCTGTCGTCAATGGAGAATTTCAGGACCGTCTCAGCAGTCTCTCCTTCACCAAAAACCGGACAAAGATTATCAGAATCGCCTGCATTAGAGCCCTGTTTTACAATTTCGACGCTTTTAAATATTGATTCACTATCAAGGACATCGCTCAGAGCCCTCTTCAAAGTTTCAATCGTCACATCAATACTTGAAGTCGCCCCAGTAGACAATTTCGCTGCACCTGAGTAAAGAGCCTGCACTATAGCGTTATGAGCGCTTTCCGCATCCGAAACGATAATGCTAGCAAGATCGTCAACTGCTTTTTGTTCTTCTCCTATTTTAAACTCAAGAGGGATGTCTACATTTTCAAGCAAGCTAGTGATAGCAGCCTTGAGCGCAAAATTTCCGCCCAACTCGAATTCCGGGTAGTCCACTTTCCAGCCATTAGTGACGTCATACGAGACCTTCACGGAAGAATCTCCGCTGATTGCAAACGGAAGACCTTGAACAGCACCCCCAATATCTACGCCAAATCCGAGCTTTTCCAATCCAAGCGTATAATCGGCTTTTCCGTCAACAGCTTTGATAGTCACCTTTATGGCAATCTCGGAATCCACACCAAGAGTATTATCCAAAATGAAGAGAGGAAGTTTTAACTTGTCAAGCGAAGTTTCGTGGAGCGAGAAAACGAAAGTATATTCCTTGCCTGTAAAGGTCGGCAGCACGGCAGACTGCAGTTCACTACCCCATACATTGTATTCCTGCATAGAGCCCGACGGAACAATTTTTATACAGTCGATAATATTCTTAAACTCATCAGCCCCATCTTTTTCAACCAGGCTCGCAAACTTATTTCTCAACGCATCGGCATCGAGCTTGGCAACCTTCGGGTCTCCACTTCCAAGCAAAGAAACAGACGCTTTCAAAGCCTTGGAAACGTTCTCCCACGTATTGGAAACAAAATCTAAGATACCCAAAACGGTTGTCTGAGTTTCTTTTACCTTCAAATCGAGATTCGGGATAGATTTATTATTTGTAAAATTTTTAACAACAGGATCAAGAACGGCACTCAGCGAGATTCCTTCAATTATGGATTCGAAATCGAACTCGCTAGCCAGCCATTCCCCGTCGACATACGAAATTGTTATACTGGCATCAGCAAAGTCTTCTAAAGACAATGTGATATCGAAGCCGGAGAAATCAAACCCATCAAAAGAGACCTTTCCGCTCTGGTCAATATTGAGCTTGATTTTCAAAGCGGCAGAAACATCGGCCTTGGCATTCACATTGAAAGAATCAATGCTAAAGCCATCCATCGCTATATTTTTCTTTGCAAAGCCTAGCGTAAACTCGTTAGAGCCGACATTCAGCGCAATTGACGGCAATTCCGTCGGTTCGCCAATCACCTCCGCAAAGATGTCAACAGCATCGGTTTCGCCCATTTTGAAAGTGACACTATCGAACAATCCGCTCAAATTGGTACCGACGACACTTTCAAAGAGAGCCTTCAAACGACCGGCATCAACAGCCACTCCTTCGGCAATGCTTTCAGCACCCTGTACAGCCTCATTTACGCCACCCGACAGGGCAAGCGAGATTCCCTTCCAGGCTTCATCCACTTTACCCGCAAAGTCAACAACGGACAAAACATAGTTTTTCGGTTCTTTTTCGCCCGGGTTTTTCTTGGCTATAGCAAACTTGTAATTGGCAAGGTATGGAACGTTCCGGACTGCGCCCAGCAGGCCCTCCAGCGAAAAAGATTCCCCGCTAAGCAGGTCCGTAAAGTTGGTTATCTCGGCAGGCAGCGTCCATTTTTCATTGGCATAGGAGAAAGCCCCCTGCGGCAGACTTGCCAACATTGCGTCGCCAACGTTCAAATCAAGCTTGTCGTAGGTCAAGCCCGCATCAAATTTATCCACATCAAGACGATTATTTCTATTGACGATGGAAAGTTCCAAGCCGAACGCTCCATTCTTGAAAACCGCACTGATTCCCTCCAGCGAGACGCTCTCGATATCCGTCTTTTGCATATTCACGTTCAAATCTTGCAGGGCGACATTACCGAACGTAATTTTCCCTTCTGCATCCATGTTGAACGTAAACTTCACATTAATCTCGGTGCTTACACCAACACCTTTCAGCGAGAACATACCGAGGTTCAATTTATCGAACGAGCCCGCGATCGGCTTAATCTGCATGACAAGGCTGTTTTCGCCCTCAACGAGGGCCTTCGTGTTACCCTCTACATCAAACGCATAACTATCTAAAACATCTCCCCATTCTGCAATATTGGCCGCCACGAACGAATCGATAGACGACTTGAGCTGGGTGAGGTTCATTGTCATGTTCTCAATAGAACCATAGATTGCACCGGGAACGAAGCTCCAGAAATCTTCCAGTTCAGAGGCAAATTCCGCTACCGACATTTCCTCTTTTTGTTCACCCGAACCAACAGGAATCTTTATGCTGTTCAGAATAGGAAGTTTCTTGGCGGCAACGGACTTGAGCACCGTACCCAGAGAAAAATCCTTATTCAGCTTGAATTCCGGGACCTGGACATCGAGTTCACCATCGTTGGTCGACACTTTCAAGACGCCCTCATCGGCCACATAGAACGGGAGATTGGCGATTTCGCCCACCTTGAATTCCAGGTCCACATTCTTGGTCACACCCTCATCAGGCGCATAACTGAGGGTCATGTCCGGTTTTGCTTCGGCATCGGATTCAGTTTCGGAAACAGCGATATTCATGAACTTGGCTGAAGCTTCGGCAATGTCGATGGAGATTTCAAGCTTATTGACCTGCGGCGCAGTGATCTCGAAATCATCGTCGCTATCGAAGAAAGTGCCACTTCCGTCCTTGTCCAATTCAACAGAAATGCTAGCCTGTGCAGCAGCAGAAAGATTGGCAGAACCATCTACCGAAACCTTGCCCCAAGAACCGAGGTCGACACCGAGATTCTCAAGCGACTTAGATTCAGAAAGGTCGATACCGACAGTGAGCCTAGAACCTTCCGCAGAGAACGTGAGTCCCCTGTACTCTTCGCCCTGTTCGCTTTCAAGGAAATTCTTCACATAGGTATCCACAAGCTTCGTAAGGCTAAGCTTGGTGATAGGTTCAACCCCTTGTTCAAGGTTGGCATTCGCCTGCTCGATAGCAGTGCGGGCCATATCCAAGGACTGAGTAAGCACGTCATTTACTTTGTCCGCAATAGTCGTTTTCAGGGTGTCTACACTTTCGCCAAACATTGTGGTAAAGGAGCCGACAGATTCCGCAAGACCAAGTTTAGAAGCATCGAAACCTTCAATGGAATTGACAGCAGCAGACACCTGTTCGCCCATATTCCCAGAGATAGATTCAATCTGTTCCGCATAATCATTCAAGTGCTCTACATCAAATCCAGGATCGGCATCCATCATCAAGCGAGGCTCGAGAGATTCGATCTTGTAATTGTTGCGGGTGGACTTTTTAGCCTTGGGAGCAGACTTCTTGATGTTCTTGTTGTTGGACTTGACATTCTTGGACATGATTTTCGCCTTTTTAGTTAAAACTTTTTGTGTGGAATTTGAAAAAAATTCCATTTGGGATATACAAATTACAGCGCACTTCCAGGTGCGCTGTACTTTGTGTCAAAATTTGTGATTATTCAACCTTCACGCAACGGACGGAGAAGCCATATGTTTTTAAATCCCCATCATCTGGTTGCGGAGCTCGCTCATTTGAGCCAGATACATAGCCACCCGTTGCGTATACAGTCACATCGTAACTATGCTCTTGCGGGTAAAACCAGAAAGCAACCTTTTTAAGAGATTTAAACACACCTCCCTCAGGGTCCCTTAATCCAGCGCCAACTAGGGAGAACCCGGTTGTATTCTTCCCGCTAAAGCCATGCATTGAACGCAAGCCCTTGATGCCATCATCATTTCCTTCGGCTGTACGAACAACAATATAATCTTCATATGTAAAAAGCCTCCAACCATCGGGACAGATTCCCTGGTGGTTCGGCTGAATCAAATCGGCACAACTTTCAGTATTGCAGCGGCTCGGCAACTGCATCATCTCGGCCCACTGGTAGAGGCCACCGAATTCATCGCACTTGGTAGTATCATTGTTGTAGCAGTAGCGCTCAACCTTAGAATCATTATTTTGGTCGTTTTCGCCGAGCACCATCTCGCCGATATTCAAGTTTTCTGCCATAACTGTCACCGACACGTTTCCTGTTCCCGTTAATGGATGTCCCGTTATCGTTATGTAGTAATAGCTACGACCATTGCGCGGATCCGTAAATGTCTTATAACGATTTTCACCAATACGCCAATCTTCTGCTAAAGCATCGGAATGGTCAAACGGCACATATTCACTGCTGCTGGACTGTTGTGTGACGCTACTGGAAGAGGACTTCGCGCTGCTGCTGGATTTCGCAGAACTGCTAGATTTTGCAGAGCTACTCGACTTCGCCGAACTGCTACTCGACAGATCCTCGACCGGAGCCGAGGATGACGAACGCACGGAACTGCTCGAAGCGACGCTGGATGACGAACGCACCGAGCTGCTCGACTTCGGTGCAACGCTGGAAGAAGACGACTTCGCATTGACACTCGAAGATGACTTCGCGCTGAACGAAGAGTTCGACTTTACAGAACTGCTGCTGGCATCGTCGCAGTCCTCGCAGACACTCGACGAGGAATCTTCCCCGGGCCGCACGAAACTGCTCTCGTCGTCATCACAGGCGGCAAGCGCAAGCGTCAATGCAAGAGCAAACACAAGACGCACAGATCCTCGCCGGAGTTTATCCCGGCCTACGTGCCGGGACCCAGATGACTGCAGAAATGCGGTTACCACATGACCAAATGGTGCTTTTCTAATGATAGACATACTCTTCGTTCCTTCTATCCCAAAATTATTAAAGTTTAAGCCTTTTTGGCGGCGGGTTTGGCTGCGGGAGCCTTCGATGCGTCGGTCTGCACGCCGATATCGATGGTGCCGAACTTGGCCTCGTAGGCCTTGAGCGTCGCGGCGAGCATGATGGCGAGCCTCTTTGCGGTGTACGGGGTCATCACCACGCGTTCGGCGATATCCACGTTCACCTTGCCCTGCCCCATGCTCCATGCCTGGTTCAGGCCCAGGAGCATCATGATTTCTTCGCGGCCGCCCACCACGTTGGTGGCGTTCACGTAAAGGCTCTTCATGTTGGAATCGTTCCACACGACTTCGGGCTGTTCATTCTGGGCTTTCTTGTTTTCGGGCATATAAAATCTCCAATATGGTTTTTGTTATTTTGTTGTAATTTTAGTAAATTATTTTGTCCACTATTTAATAACAGACAAAATATTTATTACAAAAAGTATACAACACTTGCTATCTCCATCCCCGACAAACATTTAGCAATCATTGTAAAATTATATTTTACAAGACACACCCGCGCAAGTTGTTCTCAAATACAAAAACAACATAACACTATTTTGTCCGTTATTGACAAGTTTGTCGAAGTATTCTATCTTTCCGTCCCGTTTTGGGATGTTCAGATTTTTAAATAGTCTCGAACAAAGGAAACAGGATGAACAAACTAGTCACCCTTCTTTTTGCGCTTTTCCTGGCCGCATGCTCGGTCACGGATTCCGAAAGCGACGACTATTCCAAGTGGGAATTTTCAGGCTACGTGCTCGACGCCAGCAACGGCAAGGGGCTAGAGGGAGCCACCATCAGCTACCAGGTTGCCGACGGCAAAACGCTGACGGCCACCACCGACGAGGACGGCGCCTTCTTCATCGACAGGCTCCCCTACGGCTCGATAAGCTTTTCGTTCAGCTACGCAAAGGTAAAAGGCAAGGACACGCTCCATTACGCCCCCAAGGTGCGCACGGTGGGTTCCACCAACGAATCCTCCTCGATGCACGGGATCGTGGCGAGCGTGAGCAACGTAATCCGCCTCAGCCCCCTGAACGCGGGAATCACGGGCGAATACTACATACATGATCCGCAGACGGGCGCCGCCCTCCCCGTCCAAAAGGCAAAGGTCTGGATAACCCACGCCGACACCTCCTACATCAACCTCGACGAGGATTCCTTCAGCACAAAGACGGATTCCCTGGGCAAGTTCGAGTTCGAGGGGCTCCCCGCCGATTCGGGGCTACTGCTGAACATCGCCCCCTACACCCACAACGGCCTGCGCTTCACCCTGCCCGCCACGGTGCTGCCGAGGCTCGCCGCCGAATCGAGCAAGGACATCGGCCGCGCCTACCTGCCGCAAGACACTTCCATCACGGTCCCGTTCCGTATCAAGGCGAGCAACGTCATGGATACCGACCAGAAGGGCTACAAGAACGTATCGCCCCTCGCGGTCCCCTACTTCGTTTTCAACGAGGCGATTACTGAAAACAACCTGGGTGTGAGCATGACCGGCGACTCGGCCTTCATCCTGACGCCGCAGGTCAAGGGCGACACACTGTTCCTCAAGCACGACAGGCCTCTCCCCGCAAGCACCGAGTTCTCGACGACGATAGTCGCCTACACCAAGAAGAAGAACGAGCGCATCGAAATCTCGCTCGACGGGGCCTCCGCGTTCACCACCGACCGCGGGCTCTACGCGGTCACGAGCAACGCCTGGCCGCAAAACGAGAAATACAGGGCCAGTTTCTCCATCGACGACACGCTGTGGGTCAAGTTCTCCGAAAAGCTGAGCAAGAACGTGGAACGCGTGCAGTGGCACTTTATCGCGAAGGCATCGAGGACCATCTCGTGCAACGGGAGTTTCGCCACGGCGGACGCCTGGATAAGCAAGGACACGCTTTTCGTGCAGATGCGCGAGAAGATTCTCGACGCGAGGACACCGGGCGATTCCGTGGGCATGGACGTCACCGTCTACGCCGAAAGCGGGCTCTACCTCGAACACCTGCTCATCATGACCGAACTCGAAGTCCCGCCGTCTTCTTCCAGCGTGGCCGACAGCACGGCAAGCTCCAGCAGCGGGGTGCCCGAGTCGTCAAGTTCAGCCGCAACAGCGTCCAGTTCGAGCAGCTCGTCGACCTAAATGAAACCGCTGTTTTTGACAACCGCCCTATTCGCCATCGGTTCGGCCCTCGCGGCCGGTTTCGACGGCGTGACCGAACCCATCGACCAGGCAAAAATCGGATTCACCGTCCCCGGCAAGATCGACCGCATCTGGGTCAAGGAAGGCGCGTTCGTGCACAAGGGCGACACGCTCGTGAACCTGGTCAAGACGGAGGAGGAGCTCCGCGCCCGCATCACAAAGATAAGCGCCGAAGACACCTCGAGCGTCGTTTCGGCACGGGTCAAGATGGAGACCTACGAAAAGGACTGGACGGTAACCAAGAAGCTCTTCGAAACTTCAAATTCCGTGAGCGCCGAACAGCTCTGGGAACGCGAGATGAACTACCGCGTAGCGAAGGCCGAATGGGAAGCCGCCAAGGTGAGCAAGTCCAAGGATTCGCTGGAACACCGCATGGCCCGCGCGCAGCTGCAGAAGCAGTATCTCATCGCCCCGTTCGACGGCGAAATCGTCTCCATATCCAAGAACCGTAGCGAAAGCGTGGAGGCGCTCGAACCCATCGTCGAAATCGCCGACGTCCGCACCTGCCGCATGACCGCCTACATCATCGCGAACAAGGCGAGCAAGCTCAAGGTGGGCCAGACGGTAAAGCTCCTGCTCGACGGTTCGTCGCAGGCCCGCAACAAGAAGGGAACCGTCGAATATATCTCGCCCGTGGTCGACAAGGCGAGCCTGCTCCGTACGGTCAAGGTCATCTTCGACAATTCCAACCGCTCCGTAGAACCCGGCGTCACCGGCAAGATTATCCTGCAATAATGCCCATGCACGCCGCATACCTGCCCCCGTTCGCTCTCGCGCTTGCCCTCGTGGCGGCACAATCGCCCGCGGCGGAGGCCGATTCGGCAGGCACGACGACTCCAGGGGATTCGCTGGTGCTCGAACTCGACGAGGCGCTCAAGGTGCTGGTCGAAAACAACGCCGACGTGCAGGAGGCGAAATACAACTGGATTGCCCAGGCCGAAATGGCAAAGGGCACGTACGGCGAATTCGAGCCGCACCTCGTGGGGCGCATCAACAAGGAACGCGCCGACAAGCCTAGCGCGCTCTTTACCGAGACGCGCGACGAATACAAGATTGGCGTGCAGGGCAAGCTCCCCACCGCCACCGAATACAACATCGGGTTCAACCAGGCGACATACACCCACAGCGAATACACCTCCGAGCTCTATTTCGGCGGCGAACTGCGCCAGCACCTGCTCAAGGACGGACTGCTCTACTTCGCGCCCACGAGCAACCTGCGGCAGGCCCGCCTGCAACAGGAAATCGCCTACCAGAAATACCGCAGCGCACTCGGCGAAATCCTCGACAAGTTCTACGAAGCCTACTGGAACTACTATTACGCCGAACAGACGCTGCAGTTCGCCACGAAATCCGCCCAGGTCGCAAAGCAAATCGCCGAAGACGCAAGCAAGCGGCAGCAGCTGGGCATGCTTTCGGCCCTCGACCAGCAGAAGGCCATCGCCGAATACTCCGACCGCGAAAGCGCGAGGCTCTCGGCAATCGACCAGCTGAGAAGGGCGAGGCTCGAACTGTTGCTCACGCTCTCATCGAGCAAGTACGTGCAGGACTCCCGCCCCCTCGCCATAAGGCCCCCGAACGACAACGATACCGCAGCGGGCCCCATTACGCCCGCAGCGGGCGATTCGAGCGCAAACGCAGATTCGTGCCGCATGCACCCCGCCTACCTGCAGCAGCTTGCAGAACTCGACCTGCGCGAAGAGGGCCTAAAGCAGCACCGCACCAGGGCGCTCCCCACGCTCGACCTTGTCGGGAACTACGGCATCCGCAGCCGCGACAGCGACGCAAGGCGCGCCGTGCGCGACTTCAAGCATGCCGAAAACAGGCAGACCGTACTTTCGGGCGGAATCGAAATCGACATTCCCCTGTTCGCGAACATGGGCGAACGCCACCAGGCCGCCGCCGAAAAGATAAACGTGCGCGCCGCCCGCGTGAGGCTCGCGCTCATCCAGGACAAGCTTGCCGAAGAACTCCGCAACCTGCAGAAAAGGGCGACCGAAATCCGCGAACAGACGAGGCTCAGCCAGATCGCGGTCACCTACCACGAAACCGAGCTGCAAGAAGAATTCAAGAAGATGGAACTCGGCAAGAGCAACTACCACGTGATTTTCGACATGGAAGAGGACCTGCGCAAAGCCGAGCAGCGCCACCTCGAGAACATCCGCGACATGCACCTTGTCGACGTCAAGCTCCTGCTCGCCAAAGGCGCGCTCCTCCGCGAAAACGGACTCGAGACATGGAACCAGGGCACCCCCACCCTACGCAAGGAACTGCTGAATGAATAAGACGACGCCACAGATCGACCCGGCCAAGATACTCAAGGCAATGCAGGGCGCGCTGAACAGTTCCAACGCGAAAATAAGCCAGATGACGCAGGTGTTCGACGTGGCACAGACCGTACTCGCCTGCGACAAGTTCAAGACGGCAAGCCTCGCGCTCGCAAGCGGGCTCTGCGACAAGTACGGCGCCGAACGCGTGAGCCTCGGCTGGGTCAAGCACGATTACGTTGTACTGAAGGCGCTCAGCCATACCGACCATTTCGAAAAGAAGATGCAGGTGGTGAGCGACCTCGAGGGCATCATGGAAGAGGCCTACGAGCAGGATGCCGCGGTGATCTACCCCGCACCCGAAAACAACGTTCTCTCGATTCGCGAACATGAGCTCTACAGCGCGGCCTACCACACAAAATACATCCTGACAGTCCCCATCCGGAACGGCGAAGACATCGTGGGCGTAATCTGCTGCGAACGCAATTCCAGGCCGTTCAGCGACCTCGACAGCGAACAGGTGTACCTGACGTCCACACTCTGCAGCGCACGCCTCCTGGAACTCTACACCAAAAGCAGCTGGTTCGGCCTGCGCATGGCAAGGGCTATACGCAAGGGGCTTTCCAAGGTTTTCGGGATCGAGCACACCTGGGCAAAGCTGCTCGGGCTCATCGCCATCGCGTTCATCCTGTTCGCGACGCTCTTCCCGCTTCCGTACAAAGTAAGCGCACCGGCAATCCTCAAGACCGACAAGATAATCTACACCACGGCCCCGTTCGACGGCTACATCGATACCGTATTCGTAAAGCCGGGCGACGTGGTATACAGGGGTTCGCCCCTGCTGCGCCTCAACCAGACGGAACTCAGGCTCGAAGAAGCCGACCTCATGGCCCAGGAACAGGACAGCCGCCGCGAAATCCAGAAGGCGCAGGCCGCGCACGAACTCGCCGAAATGCGCATACACCAGGCGCGCCTCGCCCAGACCCAGGCAAAGCTCAAGACCGTGCGCTACAAGCTCTCGATGGCGACAGTGGTCGTGAACGTCGACAGCGCCATCATCATCGAAGGCGACTTGCAAAAAAGGCTCGGCGCCCCCGTGAAGCAGGGTTCCGAACTGTTCCAGATGTCATCCATCGAGAACATCTACGTCGAAATAAACGTCCCCGAACAGGAACTCCGCAACGTGACCATCGGGAACCAGGGCCTGCTCGCCGTCAAGAGCCGTCCCGACTACGCCTACCGTTTCGAGACCAAGCGCGTAAGCCCCACCGCCGAAGTCAAGGAGCAGGAAAACACGTTCGCCGTGCGCGGCGAGTTCGTGTACGGCACACCCGCATGGTTCCGCCCCGGCATGACGGGCATCGCGAAGATTTTCGCCGAAAAGCACACTCTCTGGTGGATCCTCTCGCACCAGGCCATCGACTACCTGCGCATAAAGCTCTGGTGGTAAAAAAATTTATTTTCCCACTTTTTTTGGGAAAAATCTATATTAAAGGCATGGCTGAATCGTGCGAAAAACAGAATATCACTGCAAAGCTAGTCGAATATTTCGGGAATAAGCCCGAAATCGACTCGGCAATTCTGTTTGGCTCCCTGGCCAAGAACCAGTTTAACGAGCACAGCGACATCGACATCGCCGTCCATTCGCAGAGCGCCCTCTCCTACGACAGCCTTGCCAAGATGCAGGTGGAACTCAGCCTGCTGTGCAAAAGGGAAGTCGACATCGCCGACCTCTCAAAGGCGGAAGGACTCTTTTTGCATCAGATCATGACGACAGGCGAACGCATCAAGTTCAACCACGACGTGTTCCACAAGTACATCATGAAAGCGCTGTATTTCTACGAGGACTTCCTGCCCATCCAACGCGCCTGCCGCGCCGAAAGAATCAAGAGGTTTCTCAATGGATAAGGACCTACTGCAAAAAAAAATTGAAATGCTAGCCAACTGCATCGAGCGAATCAAGTCACAGAAGGTGGCTAGCCTCAAAGATTTGGAAGCCATGTCACCCCCACCACCATGGCCGACACATTCAGGTTCCTCGCCGAGAAAAATGTCATCTCGAAGGAGAATGCGGACAACCTAGCAAAGGCCGTCGCATTCAGAAATATCGCGGTTCATCAATACGACATCTTGGACAACAAGGTCATTTTCCAGATTGTATCTGGGCACCTGAACGACTTTACGGACTTCGCCGCAAGCGTTGCTGCACTTCGCGCACAGCATTCTTAAACATTTTTTTACCAACACCCCCTCTAAAAGCAAAGAAGCCACGCGTATGCGGATAAAAAATTTACGGGGAAAGACTATTTTGACAAAAAAAAATTTGCGGGAAAATATGATTTTAACAAAGAAAAATTTGCGGGAAAATAAAAAAATTTATGTATATTTAGACATGTTCGGGGGATAAAACATGCCGAAATTTACATTTAAACGCAAAATATACGCAAAAATGCTCGTGCAATGAGCAATAACCCTGCATCCCTACAAGAATATGGTTTCCATTTACCAAGCGAATCCATTTTTGAGGGATAGTTTGTCTCATTTTCCCCTGTTTCGTAAAAAAAAGACATCCTTTCGGTTTCTTCTGCTTTTTTCATATTGGCCATCCTTCCCGCATCTCCATAAAAAGCGAGTTGTTAATTTTCTTGCCATCAATGTAAACAAAAAAAACAAGTCAAGTATTTTTGGATTGCGGCCTTTTTTTGGGACTGATTTGTGATGAGCGTCACTAGTCATACTTGTCCAGCACACATCGTCAAATTCGTGGCATTTTTTAGAAAAAGATTGTCAAATTCGTGGCATTTTTATATATTAACATCGTCAAATTCGTGGCAAAATGAGGTCAAAACATGTTGAAACGAAAGTTCTCAGAGACCCTAAAACAGTGGAAAAAAACAAAAAAAAGGGAATGTTTGCTCGTAAATGGGGCCCGCCAGGTCGGCAAGACCTTTATTATAGATGTTTTTGGCCGTGAAAATTACAAAAGCTACATCTACCTGAACCTGTTCAAAAATCCAGAATACAAGCAAATTTTCGAGGGAGAACTCGAACCGAACGAGATATACAAGCGAATTTCGCTACTAGTCAAAAAAACAAATTTTATCGAAGGCGACACGCTTATTTTCATCGACGAAATTCAGGTCTGTAGCAAGGCCAGGACAGCCCTCAAGTTTCTCGCCATGGATGACAGATACGACATAATCGCGTCCGGTTCGCTGCTGGGGCTGCATTACAACAAGCTAGGCCAGAATTCCGAAGAGATTTCCATTCCTGTCGGCTACGAGCGCGAAGTCGAAATGCATTCTCTCGATTTCGAGGAATTCCTTTGGGCAAACGACGTGAGCGAAGAGTCCATCGAGAACCTGAAAGAATATTACACACAAAAAAAAGCACTGCCCGACGCCATCAATAACCTGTACCAGAACAAGCTTCGTGAATACCTTGTTGTGGGAGGGATGCCAGAAGTGGTGAACACATTTATCTCGACAACAAATTTTCAACAAGTCTTTAATGCACAACAGAAGATTTTCAAAGCATACGAAGACGACATCCAGCATTATGCAACCAATACGGAGCGGCCCAAAATACGAGCCTGCTACTACTCTCTCCCCCGCCAGCTGTCAAAGGAATACTCGAAATTTCAGTACAAGACCGTCGAGAAAAACGGAAACGCAAAAAAATACGGGAACGCACTGGACTGGCTTGTCGATGCGGGACTCGTCAAACTGGTGCACAACGTGAGTTTACCCGAAATGCCGCTCAAGGCCTACGAACAGCCCGAAAACTTCAAAGTCTATGTTACCGACATCGGCCTTGCAACGCACCAGTTCGGCTTCGAGACGCAGTCGGCCCTTGTACGCAAGGAACTGAAGGGGCATGCAAAGGGAGGCATCTACGAGAACCTGATTTTCGACATTCTCAACAAGCGCGGGCTCAATCTGAACTATTACAAAAATGGCGAGAATACGCAAGAAATCGAGTTCGTTTTCGAGCACTCCGGCAAAGTCGTTCCTGTGGAGGTCAAGTCGAAAAACGGACAGACAACCTCGATGAACGAATTTATCAAAAAATACAGTCCGTCGCTTGCGATAAAACTGATTGACGGAAACATCGGCATCGACGGAAACAAGGTAAGCCTGCCACAATTCATGGCGATGTTTTTGCCGTAATCTAAACAATTTTTTACAAACAAAATACCATATTCCATGCGGGAATAAAAAATGCAGGGCGGGCGCAATTCGTTTTTGTATCTTTGCTCTCATGATGATTCCAACGTCTAAAAGATTTACCCGTGTGGCCGGTCTTCGCGGCCGCCCCGCACAGCAGAGTGCGGGCCTGTTTGCGCTGTTCCTTTTCGCATCCCTGGTTTCTTGCGCCGGAAACGGCGACCCGTTGACCAACCCGGAACCGAAGGCCGACGAGAGCGGCGCCCCCGCTACCGCGGCGCAGAGCTATTACGACTACGATAATTCGAGCGCAGCTTCGGCGGGCTCGGGCACGAATGTTAGCGCGGTTCGCAATCCGGACGGCACCATCGGCAACGCGGGCTTCAGCTTCAAGTTCCCGGGCGGCGACTGGACGGTCATCGGCGGCGAGGATGGCGCCCCCTACGAGTTCTACAATGCGAATTCGGGCAGGCGCGCGGTGCTACGCGAGGTAGCGCTCGACGAAGGCGAGCCCATGAACCTCATGGACCGCGCCCGCATGGAAATGCAGAGCCTGGAATCTAGCGGCAAGAAGGCGACCTTGAGCGAGCTCAATCCCGAAGAGGCGTTCGGCACGACCGGCGCGTTCTTCGACATCGCGGGCAAGCGCTACGAGACCCCGTACGAGGCAGTGGGCATGGTAACGGGCAACGGACGCAGCGTCTACACCCTCACGCTTACCGCAACCGACAACGTGCCCGGAAAGGACATGCTCAAGGAGGAATGGAGGGAATTCTTCAAGGGGTTCACCCTCAACGAAATCGCCGAGGAACAGGGCCCAGAACTCTCTCCGGAACGCATCCAGAGCCACACTTCCGCAGCGCTCGGCTACACCTGGAGCACAAAGGACACGCTTTGGCACTTCTGGAACGGCATCGCGAAGCAGAACAACGACCCCGACCTGGTGCTCACCGACAAGTCCGAGGAAGTCTCGTTATTTGTATATGGCGCAATCCTCCCACCCGACGTCATCGGCCAGCAGGACATGTTCAAGGTGCTCCTCACCCGCCTCGGCGTCGACCCGAACAACCGCACGCTCGATGCCCGCCGCGTGAAGGTCGGCGACCGCTACGCGCAGGAATTCACGCTCACCCACATGGTCGGCAAGTTCGACTTTAGCTACAAGGGACGGTTCTTCTACGAGAACGGACGCGGAATCCTGATTGCGGCCTGGACGCAGGGCGCGACGCAGAAGAAATACGCGAAGGCGATAGACAACGCCATCGAAGGGCTCTCCGTGGGGGCCAAGCCCGCGCAGGCGACCGACGCCGAAAGCACCAGGAAGCAGAACAAATTCAACGCCGCCGTCATGAACCAGGTGGGCATCCTCCGCCTTGTGGAAGACCAGCCGCTCGTGGCGCTCAGCTACTTCGAGCGCGCGAACAAGATGGACCCCGAGGAACCGCTCTACCTCGTGAACTGCGGGTTTATCTACCAGATGAAAGAACTCTACGGCCCGGGCATCGCCTACTTTACAAGCCAGATGCCGCTGGTGCGCAAGAACGGGAAACTCCTCTCCATCCTCGGCGAAATGTACGAGGTGCTGTTCGACTACAGCCACGCCCGCGAATGTGCGGAAGCGGCGCTCCAGTTCACGCCGAACAATCCCGAATACGTCATCAACCTCTCCGACGCGCTCTGGGGACTCGGACAGCGCCACCAATCGCTTGTTGTGGTGCAGCGCCTCTATGACACGCAGCCGAGCAGTCGCCTGGGCGTGTACCTCGCAAAGACCTACATGGGCCTCGACCAGTACGCCGAAGCCGTCGAAATATTATATGGGGTACGAGGCCGGTTCGGGATGAGCAAGGATTTGGGCGAAACCCTCATGGACGCCCTCATGTTCCTGGGCCGCTACGAGGAAGCCCGCGCCATCAGCGAAGAGACTCTCCAGAAGGAAAAGAACGATTACAAGCTGTGGACCATGCACGGTAAAATCCTCTTCTACAGCCACAACTACCGCGACGCCGAAAAAGCGCTCACCAAGGCGCTCTCGCTCAAGGCCGACAACGAAGACGCGAAGAGCTTCCTCAGCGCCACCAAGGCGTTCCTCGGGAAGGCCGACAACCGCACGCTGCAAAAACCTATCACGCCCGTGGAAGAACGTACCGCGAACATCAAGAGCCTGCTGAGCGCAAAAGCCAAGCAGGAAGCCGTCGAGGGCGACTTCCCCGCCGTGGTGCACTACCGCAAGGAATGCCTGAAGGCCGAAAAGAACCAGCCGTGGAGCAGGAGCGAGGAAATGCTCATGGAAATCCTCGACGTGCGAGGTGCCGCCATCTACCGCGAGTTCACCTTCGATTTTCTGCCGGGTTACGACCGCATATTCCTCAACGCGCTCGAAGTGTACGACAGCAACTGGAACCTGAAGCAGAAGGCTAGCCTCAACGGCGCCTACATCACCTACGCGACCGAAATCGGCGGCAAGAACGAAAGCCAGATGGCGCACTTCCCGCTCTCGGAACTCGCGCCGGGCGACTTCATTTATCTGCAGTTCAGCCGCACCGCCATCGAAGCGAAGGGCATGATTCCCTACACCGACTTCGTGAGCAGCAAGGACGTTCCCGTGGGCCAGTCCATATTCCGCGTGTACGCCGACACGAACGCGTTCACCACCGAGGAATACGGACCGCTTGAGCGCGAGAACATCAAGGGCGGGCGCGAATGGAAAATCGAGAGCCCGGTCGTGATGCGCAAGGAACTCTACATGCCCGTGTACCGCGATTTTGGCGCAGGCCTGATGCTCACCGGCAAGCAGCAGTGGAAGGAAGTCGGCGAAGACTACCAGAACCTCATCAAGCACCAGTTCAAACAGGCTGTGAGCGTGCGCGAGAAGGCATTCGAGGTGAAGGGCAACAAGATTGGGAACGAGGCCGTCAAGGCAATCGCGAACTTCGTGCGCCACGATATCCGCTACCGCGATATCCGCTTCGGCGGCCACAGCCTTATCCCGCAGACCGCCGAAGTGACGCTCAAGGAGCGTCGTGGCGACTGCAAGGACATGGCTCTATTGCTTAAAGAAATGCTCGCGACCATCGGCGTCAAGAGCTACCTCACCGCAATCCACCTCACGGAAGAAGGCTTCTCGCAACTGCCGACCATCCAGCAGTTCAACCACATGATTCTCTACGTGCCCAAGCAGGACCGCATAAGCGAGATGTGGATCGACGCGACCGACAAGACAGGCAACGACCGCCCCGTCCCGCTCGACATGGAAGGGAAAGTCGCCCTCATCATCGACGGCGAGAACAGCCGCGTGACGCAGACGCCGATACTCGAAGACAACCAGGAACACAAGATTGCGATTGACCACAGGCTCTTTATCGGGAACGACGGCACCTGCGAGTTCCGCGATTCCGTGACGCTGGAAGGCAAGTTCGCAAGCGCCATCCGCAACAAGTTCTACGGGCGCGAAGTCAAGGAGCAGGAAAAGCTCATGGAAGACTTCATGGCGCAGGGCGTACCCGACGTGAACATCTCGAAGGTCGAAATCAAGAACCTCGACGAGTTCAACAAGCCTCTCGTTCTCGTTACCACCTACGGGTCCAAGGCGTACTTCGGGCAGGGCGGCGAAATGAAGGGGCGGTTCCCCAACGTTTGGGAGCGCAGCCTGTTCAAGATGCCCAAGGTCGCAAAGCGCCACCACCCCATCCGCATGCCGCACGAGACGCAGTTCCAGTACAGCCTCACCGTAAAGGCTGCCGACGGCAAGAGCGTGAACGTGGTCGGCCCGAAGGCACTCGCCCGCGACGCTGACTACGTGAGCTTCGAGAAGGGAGTAAACGCCGGGGCGCAATCTTCCATCAAGTGGACGACGTTCGCGCTGTACGCCGACCCGAGCGAATACAACAAGATTCGCGAGGAATGGGACTACCTGCTGAGCGAAACGAGCCCTATGATTACGATAAGGTAATCACGGCATACAAGTATGCCGTGGAGCTTGCTTGCGCAAGCAAGGATGCAAAAGCGAGCCGCTACATAAAACGCAAATTAGAAAAGGCCCCGGACGGGGCCTTTTAGTTTTAAGCGCTGGAGCTAGTTTTCGTCGAAGTCGGCGAGATCTTCTTCGGCTTCCTTGAGGTCGGCCGCATCCGGGCCTTCGCCAAAGTCCTCGTCATCCGCCTCGTCGAGCGAGTCGCCGCCCATCGAGCCGAGCGTGTATTCGACCTTGCGGGCTTCCTTGGACTGTCCGAGCTTGAGGATGGCGGCACATTCTTCGCAGTAGCCGAGGTCCTTGTCGACCCAGAATTCCGGAGAGACGAGATTCTTGTTGCAGCGGGTGCAAATCTGCGTCGCGACTTCACGGGTAAACGCGAGGTTCTGCTCTTCCAGTTCCTTGAGAATACGTTCGGTCAATTCTTCCTGCGTCTCTTCGGCAAGAGAAATCTTGTGGCGGATGGCCATCGTCGGCTTCTTCTCGAGCTGCTTCAGTTCGGAAGACACCTTCTTCTGGTTGACCCTCTCGGCATCCTCGTTGATTTCGGTGAACATGATGGTCTTCGAGAGCTTCTTGCCACCCTCGAGCAACAGGGCGAAGGGAACGAGCTTCTTCTTGTCGTTCACCGGAGCGGGCTTGGCCGGTTCCTTGGCGGGTTCATTGACAACTTCCTTGACGGCAACGTCCTTTTCCTCGGATTCCACCTTCGCCGGTTTCTTGACAGGAGCCGGTTTCTCTACCGGAGCAGGCTTCTTCTCAGGAGCGGGCTTTTTTGCAGGAGCGGGTTTGGCCGGGGCCACAGGCTTCTTTGCAGGAGCCGGCTTTGCAGCGGGCTTGGCCGGCTTCTTTGCGGGAGCGACTTTTACCGGAGCAGCCTTCTTCGCAGGAACGGCTGGCTTTTTCGCCGGGGCGGCCTTTGCAGGAGCGGCCTTCTTCGCGGGGGCGGGCTTCTTTGCGGGAGCAGCCTTCTTCGCGGGGGCGGGCTTCTTTGCAGGAGCGGCCTTCTTCGCGGGGGCGGGCTTCTTTGCAGGAGCGGCCTTCTTCGCAGGGGCAGGCTTCTTTGCGGGAGCAGCCTTCGCCGCCGGTTTCTTTGCGCTAGACACTTTCTTGGAACTCATAGGTTACTTCTTTTCCACGATTTTGATGTTAATAATGGGATCGTAAGGTTCGATGCGGCAGACGACATCTTCGCCGCTAATCACCTTGCCAAAAACGGTGTGCTTGCCATCCAGATGATGCTGGGGCATCTGCGTAATGAAGAACTGTGAACCGGCCGTGTTCGGGCCGCGGTTCGCCATCGAAATCACGGCCTTCTCGTGCAGGAGATCGTTCTTTTCGTCGTCGATGGTATAGCCGGGGCCACCCTGGCCGTTACCTTCGGGGTCGCCACCCTGGATCATGAATCCGTTGATGACGCGATGGAACATGAGACCGTCGTAAAAACCTTTCTGCGCAAGGTCGACAAAGTTTGCGACCGTATTCGGGGCAGCCTTGAAGTCGAGGTCAACGACGATTACACCCTCGTGGGTCGTAATAGTCGCCTCGATGGAGGTGATGCCGGAATAATCCTTGTTAAACACCTTCCCTTCGGCAAAGGAAAGCCCGACCCCGCACAGGAGAACGAGGACCGACATAATAGACTTGAAACTTTTCATGCTTGCTCTATGTTTATCGTCATGGACTTTATTTTTGTCAACGGGAATATAGTTAATTTTTTCGTATCAGGCCAAGCGGAGCTTCGGGAAAAGCGGTGAAATTTCTATATTTGAGGTCAAAATTAAAGAAAAGACTCTCTATGCCGCAAAACGACAATATCCGAAATTTCAGCATCATCGCCCATATCGACCATGGCAAGTCGACGCTTGCCGACCGCATGATAGAACTGACGAAGACCGTCGCGAAGAACGAAATGACGAACCAGCTCCTGGACGACATGGACCTGGAGCGCGAACGCGGCATCACCATCAAGGCGCACGCCATCCGCATGGTATACGAGAAAGACGGCAAGGAATACATCCTGAACATGATCGACACCCCGGGGCACGTGGACTTCACGTACGAAGTGAGCCGCTCGCTCGCCGCATGCGAAGGCGCCATCCTCGTGGTGGACGCAAGCCAGGGCATCGAGGCGCAGACGCTTTCTAACCTCTACCTCGCCATCGAAAACGACCTCACGATTATCCCGGTTTTGAACAAGGTGGACCTGCCGGGCGCACAGCCCGACCACGTGGCAGAACTCGTAGGCGACCTGCTGGGCTACGACCCCGACAAGATTCCGCGCATCTCCGCGAAAACGGGCCTCAACGTAGAACAGGTGCTCGACAAGATCGTGGACGAAATTCCGGCCCCCACGGGCGACAGCGGAAAGCCGCTCAAGGCCCTGATTTTCGACTCGGTATACGATTCCTACCGCGGCGTCATCAACTACATCCGCATCGTGGAAGGTTCGCTCAGGGCGGGCATGAAAATCCGCATGATGAAGACCGGCGGCGAATACATGGTGACCGAGGTCGGCACGTTCAGCATGCGCCGCGACCCGCGCGAAGAACTTTCGGAAGGCATGGTGGGCTACGTACTCGCGAACGTGAAGACCATCAGCGACGTGAAAATCGGCGACACGCTCACCGATGCGGCTAACCCCGCAACAGAGCCGCTCCCGGGCTACAAGGACATCTTGCCGATGATCTATTCCGGCATCTACCCCATCAACCCGGAAGACTACAAGGATTTGCGCGAGGCCCTCGAAAAACTCCGCCTCAACGATTCCGCCATCAGCTGGGAACCGGAAACCTCCGAAGCATTGGGCTTTGGCTTCCGCACTGGGTTCCTCGGGCTTCTGCACATGGAAATCGTGCAGGAACGCCTCGACCGCGAATTCAACGTCGACATCATCACGACTGTTCCGAACGTGGAATACCACGTGTACATGAGCGACGGCACGATGGTGAAAATCGAGAGCCCCTCCAAGCTCCCCGACGCAAGCCGTTACGACCACATCGAGGAACCCTACGTGAAGGCGCAGATATTCACGCCCAAGGAATACGTGGGTGCGCTCATGACGCTCTGCGACGAGAAGCGCGGCGAGTTCGAGACGATGGAATACATCGACGAGGCGAAGGTGATTCTCAAGTACGATTTGCCGCTCGCCGAAATCATGTTCGACTTCTACGACCGCCTGAAATCCGTGAGCCGCGGCTACGCGGGCCTCGACTACGCACCGAGCGAATACCGCAGGAACAACCTCGTGAAGCTCGACATATTGCTGAACGGCGACCCGGTGGATGCGTTCTCCGTGATTATCCACAAGGACAAGGCGCACACTTATGCCAACGCCATCTGCGTAAAGCTCAAGGACCTGATTCCGCGCCAGCAGTTCGACGTCGCCATCCAGGGCGCCATCGGCGGCAAGATTATCAGCCGTTCTACCGTGAAGGCGGTCAGGAAGGACGTGCTCGCCAAGTGCTACGGCGGCGACATCACCCGCAAGCGCAAACTCCTCGAAAAGCAGAAGGAAGGCAAGAAGCGCATGAAGAGCATCGGCTCGGTGGAAGTGCCGCAGAAGGCGTTCCTCGCCGTGCTTTCGCTCAGTGACGATTCCAGCAGCAGCGGCGAATAAGGTTCCAGCGCAAGCGTTTTGAACAAACTATGTCTAAGTTGAAGAACAAGGTAAAATCGCTTCATCGCAAGAATTCCAAGGGAAGGGTCGCGATGCTCGTCCTTGTTCTCATTTCGGCATTCGTGCTCGCCATGGCCGCACGCTTCTACATTTTCGAGCCGCTCCAACTGCACGACAACTCGATGTACCCCCGCCACAAGGACCGCGAAATCCTCTGGATGTGCAAACTCCCCGGCTGCATCGACCGCATCGGCTACAACGATATCGTCTGGGCCAGGCTCCGCAACGGAGAAACGCTTGTCCGCAAGGTCATCGCGCTTCCCGGAGACAAGGTCGATTTTTCCGACAACGGCCGGGTCAAGACACCCCACGGGAAATTCAAGTGGAGCGAGGAGACCGCTTTCATCCAGAACAGGCAGGTCCACATCCCGCGCAAGGGAGACACGCTGCATATCGCGCAGCTGAACGACGTGGAAGAAGACTACATGATCAACCTGCTTATTGAGCAGGGCGAAGAGTTTTTTGTAAAGACCACGCTATGGCAGGGGGACCGCGAAATCGGGATCGAACGCGTCGGCGCGGCCAAGCTCGGAAACAGGCAGGTGAGCCTTCAGGAAATCGACTTTTTGCCGTGGCAAGACCGCTACCTGCTCGAGCAGCAGATTTTCCATTCGGAACCCGGGAACGCTCCCATCCAGATGCGCAGGGAATTCCTCCGCAAGTCGGATTCCACACGCATCGAGAGCATCGTCGTCCGCGAAGACTGCTTCTTCCTCGCCTGCGAAAAGGGAGCTTTCTGCCTCGACAGCCGCGAAACAGGCTACTTTACCAGGAGCCACCTTCTTGGACGCTACGTGAAGGAACCGAGGCAAGCCATCAATGCGGTGAAGAATTTCGTTTCTAAGATCCTTTTGCCATCCAAGGTCAAGAAAACAAAAGAGGCCGCGCAGCCCAATGGCGATGCGCAGCCCGAAAAGGCGAAATAGATAACGCTACAGGCCCTTGCGTTCCAAGTCTAGCAGGAGACCCTGCAAGGAATCTTCCACAGAATCACGGAAATTGGCGGCACCAAGGCTGCAGCTGGCGACAACCTCCCCTTCCTTGGAAATACGGATGACGGCATAGCCGTTCTCGTTGGAAAAAGTGACGCTAAGGCCTTTCTTCAAAGCTTTTTCGAGCAGGTCGCGCATAGAGACTCCTTTATATCTTACGTTCTAAGGATACAGATTCTGTAAAAGGCGGGAACAAGCCCCGCGCCCCTTAAACTAGACTTTTGAGGGCAAAAAAACAAGCACTTTTTTCAAAATTTCGTATTTTATTGGGAAAATGCCGATTTTTGACTCACATTTGCACCTGGCGAGGCTCCCGCAGCCCCTGAAATTGGCCGCAGAACTGCACAGACGCGGCTACCGGTACACCGCCGTGGCATGCGAGCCGTGGGAATGGGAGGCCCTCGACAGGATATGGGCCGAAGCCTCCGGAGCCGGTTGGCTCGATGGATGCGGACGCGCCTACGGGATCCACCCGATGATTGCATCCGAATTTGCAGAAGCCGCGAACCCAAATTTCGAAAAAACACTCGCGGAACTGCGCCGTCTGCTGGAGAGCGATCCGAACGCACAAGTCGGAGAAGCGGGACTCGACAAGCGCTATGCGGGCTACGAACCGGGCGGAGCGCAAGAGGATGTCTTTCGCAGGCAGGCGGAAATGGCGCTCGAATTAGGGCGCGACCTGCAAATCCATTGCGTGGGCGACTACGGACGCATAATCAGGGTGTTGCGCGAAGCAGGGTTTGGCGCTAAACGGCCACGTCCCATATTCCACAGGTTCGGGGGTGACGCTGGCATCGTGAAAGCGGGACTTTCGCTGGGCGCGTTATTCTCCATCCACGCGGATACACTCCGCAAGAAGGCGACGCGGGAAGCCCTCGCGCTTATACCGCGGGAGCATCTCCTATTCGAAACCGATGCAGACGAATCGTTTATCGAAACGCTTGTCGCCACGCGCGGGCCAAAAGACGATGTCACGCCGCAAGAAGTCGCCGTAATGCTCGAGGAAACGCTTAGTTCAGGATATTCGTGTCCCTAAACAGCGGATTAACGGGTTCCGCCTTCGCGGGCGTCAGCGTGATGTCAGAAAAATTACGGAAGAGCTCCGCGATTTTATCGGCCATTTTCTCCGCGGGCGCAGCTCCAAGTTCAAATACCGCCTGCAAGGGCGAAGTTCCCACGTAGCGCATGGGACACGTGCTCTTCCCGGCAATTTCGCCAAGCACACGCGTCTCGATGGGCGGGAACTCCACGAATGTCGCCACCAGGATTCCCTTGCGCTGCTGCAATCCCTGAATGCGGAGGCGACCGGCAAGGAGCCCGATCTCGGTGACAAGCAAAAGCATCTTCGCTGGCACAGGCAACTCGCCGAAGCGGTCCGCCAGTTCCTGCCGGATGTTCTCGACTTCCTGGGAACTCGAAATGCGCGCAATACGCTGGTACATTCCGATTCGCGTAAGACCGTCCTGGATGTAGTCCTCGGGAAGGTAGGCATCCACACCAATCTCCACACGCGGCTGCACCGGCTTTTCCGTCGAGCCACCCCGAAGCTGCTGCACCGCCTCGCGCACCAAGCGCACGTAAGTTTCGAAACCGACTTCGGCAATAAAGCCGTGCTGTTCCTCGCCAAGCAAGTTCCCCGCGCCACGGATTTCGAGGTCGCGCATCGCAAGCTGGTATCCGCTTCCGAGGTCGCTGAACTGTTCCAGGGCCTTGAGGCGGCGCATGGATTCGGGCGAGACTTCCCCGCGCACGGGCGTCACAAGGAATGCCTTCGCAAGCACATCGCTTCGACCTACGCGGCCACGCATCTGGTAAAGCTGGCTGATGCCGAAATGGTGCGCGTTCATGATGATAATCGTATTGGCGTTCGGCACATCGAGCCCGGACTCGATGATACTCGTACTCACGAGGATATCGAACTCGCGCGAAAGGAAGCTCTCCATCACGCGTTCCAGGTCGCGGTCGTTCATCTGCCCGTGGGCCACCGCCACGCGTGCTTCCGGCACCCAGGATTCCACTTCCTCGGCAAGGGCATTGATATTCTGCACGCGGTCATTGACAACGAAAACCTGGCCGCCCCGCGCAAGCTCGTCACGTACGGCGGCGGCAAGCACCACATCGTCGCGTTTCATGAGCTTGGTCTCTACGGGCAAACGGTTCATCGGCGGCGTGTTGATAAGCGAAATGTCGCGCACGCCCGTCATGCTCAAATGTAACGACCGCGGAATCGGGGTCGCACTCATGCTGAGCGTATCCACCGACATGCGCATTTCACGCAGCTTTTCCTTCTGCTTCACGCCGAACTTCTGTTCCTCGTCTATCACGAGCAGGCCAAGGTCCTTGAACTGGTTCTTATCGCTCAGGAGCGCATGCGTCCCCACGACAATGTCGATTTTCCCTTCGGAAATCTGCTTGAAGATTTCCTTTTTCTCCTTCGCGGTCTTGTATCGATTCACAAGGGCGATGTTCACCGGGAACGCGGCAAAACGGTCCTTGAAATTCTCGTAGTGCTGGGCGGCAAGGATTGTCGTCGGGACAAGAATCGCCGCCTGTTTCTTTGCCGAGATGCACTTGAACACAGCACGCATGGCAACTTCGGTCTTTCCGAAGCCCACATCACCGCACACAAGGCGGTCCATGGGCTTCCCGTCTTCCATGTCGCGTTTGATTTCGGCCGTAGCCTTCACCTGGTCCGGCGTCGGGTCATATTCAAACGCGTCCTCGAATTCGCGCTGCAGCTGGCCGTCCTGCGGAAAATGGAACCCAGGCACGAGTTCACGCTTCGCATAGAGTTCCACGAGGTCGCGCGCTATCTTGACGACCTTCTCCTTCACACGCTTCTTGAGCGTTTCCCAGTGCTTGCTTCCCAGACGGTCGAGCTTAGGGATTTCGCCCTCGCGCGGATCCAGCCGCTCGATTTTCTGCAAGTCCGAAACAGGGAACTTGAGACGGTCCCCGCCGTCGTATTCCAGGAGGGCGCAGTCGACAAGGCCCCCGTTCACTTCTACGCGCACAAGTCCGAGGTAGCGGCCGACACCGTGGTCCTCGTGGGCAACCAAGTCCCCGCGGTTCAAAGATTCGACCATCAGGGCAGCCGTCACGGAGCCCGAAATCTGGCGCTTGCGCGACTTTGTTGCATGGCGGTTGAAAATGCGGGTTTCCGTCAGGAAGGCCACCTTGTCCGTATCGAGCCAGAATCCCTCCGTCAGGTTACCGACAAAATAATCTTCTATCGGCAAGCCTTCAAAAACATGCTTCAACCGGGAAAGCGCACCTGGTGTCGGGGCAATCACATATACTTCGCCGCCGCCCGCGCAAAAATCCTCAATCTTCCTTGCAACTTCTTCCGTCCCTGCACTTGCAAAATCCTGCGGGCGGGATTCAACCTTGAACCAGTTCGAAGCATCCGTTTCGGCTTGGGTTATATCGAGCGAGGCATGTCCCGGAAAGCGCATGGAAAGTTCACCGAACTTCCACCATATCGCATTCGGAGGAACCGTGTCGACAACCGAAGTGCGCAAATCCTCGAACGCGTCCCCATAGTTCTGGACAAGGCGCGAAGCCGACTCCGAAAGCGCCGAAAGATTCTCGAAAACAAGGGATGCGCCCGGAAGATAGTCGAGCAGGCTGGAATCAAGCTTCTCGTAAAGGGAACGTTTCCACCAGAGCCCCGCACGCTCGTTGCCGAGCTTGAGCAATTCCGATTCTCCCAGGGTCCATTCTCCCATCGGGTAGAGCGACACACGGTCCATATTCTCCACAGAACGCTGGGTAAAGATGTCGAAACTGCGAATGGATTCAATTTCATCGCCAAAAAACTCAATTCGAATCGGATGCGGGTACAAGAAGCAGTTCACGTCCACGATGCAGCCGCGGATGGAGAATTCCCCAACCGAACTCACGACCGGCTGCTCCGTAAACCCATGATCCAAGAACCACGGGCGCAGCGACGAAGGTTCAAGGACATCGCCCGTCTTGAGCGTGCGCATGCCGTGCGCAAGGCCTCCGGGAGCCGGAAGCTTCGCCAAGAGCGCATCGAGCGGGCACACGGCGACTATGGGCTTCTGTGGATTGCCAGCATCCCTGAAAAAGCGGAGGCGTTCTTCGAGAACCCCCTCGAAGGGTTCCTTCTGCTCGTAAGGCTTGAGGCCGATGGACGGGAAAAAACGTACAAATTCATCGCCTACAAGCGTGCGGAGGTTTTCCATCCACGATTCGGCGCTCTTGAAATCGCGCGCGACAACCAGAACCGGTCCCGGATTATCGAAAAAGCGCTTCGCCACCATCATGGAAGCGATCGGCACCGTCGCGCCACAAACATGGAGCGCCTCTTTACCCGCATCCGCAAAAAGCGAAAGCGACGGGATTCGAGAATCTTGAATAAATTCCTGGAAAGTCATACTGCGCTGGCCCTAGCCCTGCTTTTTCAACTTTTCGACTGCTTCTTTCGCTAGTTTATCTACAAGTTCGTTCCACTTGACGCCCGTATGCGCAGCCACTTTCTCGAACTTCACGCGGAAAAGGAAGGGCTGCACGGCTTTCACGTATTGCTGGGCGATACTGCTTTTCGCCTTCCACTCCCCCCTCGCCCATCGGGCGATTCCCTCGTAGTCATGGCACAATGTTGCATACTTGTCGTTCAAGTCCAGCCAGCGCATCGCCTGGTAAGACGCCATACATTCGCCATCGATATTCCGGCTTTCGGCCGCAAAGGCCGTATGCCCCGAGCCGCGGGCAATTTCGTTCCCGTCTTCTACAACAACAAAAGCCCAGCCCGCCTTGTCACAGCCCGGCATAAAGGAGCCGTCGACATAGATTCTGAGGCCCCTGGGTTCCTCCGCTTCGACGCCATCTATCCAGGCCTGTGCTTCGGGACGCGAAGAGAAAGACTTGTACTTGAGCCCCTTCTCTCCACGGACTATTTTTTCGCACGCATCCCACGTATCGACGATTTGTCCCCCGTCTGGGCGCTTGATTGCATAGAATTTCTGTTTCGGCATGGGCACAAATTTATATATTTTGACGAAAAATTGGAGTTAACTTGAAGCCATCGCCATATTTTGTAGACCAGTTTCGCTTTTTCTTCAAACGGTTCTCGAGCAGGGATTCGCTGTTCAAGTGGTTTCTGAAAAAAGCGGGCGACGACTCTCAGGCGTTCAACTTTCCCGATGCGCTCAAGGATCACCCCAAGACGCTCGTGTTCCTGCCACGCGATATGGAAAGTTCGGCAGCATTCCTGCACAAGATGCCGCAGGCATGGTTCGAAAACGTTCTGTTCGTTGCCCATGAATCGCTCCATGCGCTCATATCGGCCAAACGTTCTCACGCCATCTACTACAGCGACACGGAATGCCGCTACGGCGAACGCGTTTTCGACGAGATTTTCCAGAAAATTCACGAATTTGCCCCCACGGTCTGCATTTACCTCGGGCAGGAATTCCTTCCCAGGCTCTACCTCGCAAAGACAAGCGGGGCCGCATGCCGCATCGGGTTCAACTGCGAATCCCTATACCCGTTTCTCAACCTGAGCCTCCACCCGGAACAATCCAGCGAGGCCGAGCTTATCGCACGGTACTACGGAGTCACCAAGTGATTCGGGGAACGATCATCACCGAAAAAGGCGGATACGCAGACCTGCATCTGCACACGCGCCTTTCCGACGGGACCCTCTCTGTCGAGGAGCTCCTGGCCCTGTGCAAGCGCAAGGGGCTTCGCTGCATCTCCATCACGGACCACGACAACCTGGATTCCTACAAGATAGCCGAAGGGCCCGCCCACGACATCGGGCTCGAAATCATCCCGGGAATCGAGATTTCGGCCGTTTGGCAAGGCAAGGACATCCACATCCTCGGCTACTTCTGCGATCCGACGAACCTCGCCCTGAACATGGAACTCGAAGATTTCGCAAAGCAGCGCATTGCGCGCGTAAAGGCGATTATCAAGAAGTTGAACGCGCTCGGCATCGACATCACCTACGAAAAGGTCCATTCCTACTGCAAGGGAAAAGTCATCGGGCGCCCGCATATCGCCATGTCGATGGTGGACGAAGAATACATCGGCAACTTCGCCGAAGCCTTCACCAAGTACCTCGGAGACGGATGTGTCGCCTTCGTCGAAAAGAAGGGGCTCAACCCGCAGCAGACCATCCGCCTCATCGAAAACGCGGGAGGCATCGCCGTGCTTGCCCACCCCTACAAGTCCGGGCTCTCCGACGAATTCATCGAGAACATGGTGGAATGGGGAATCAAGGGAATCGAGGTCTACAGTCCCGCGCAAAAGGGCGCCGTCGGCCGCAAGTACAAAGAAATGGCGGTCCGCTACGGCCTCGTGGGCACCGGCGGTTCCGACTTCCATACCGAAGGCGGCGCCTACCCTCCCGGCTGCATGAAAATGCCCTACACTGTCGTGCAGGCGCTCAAGGAATGCCGCGAAAAATCACGCGCAGAATGGTTCTAGAATGAAGTCCTGTCGCGCACTCGCAATAGCATTCTTCTTTTTCGCCTTGTTCGCCGCAACTGCAAGCGCACAGGTCTTGCAGCCTACGCAATATTCCCTCCCCTCAAGGCAGGATTCCATAAAAACGGTCCCCGACCGCATCGACGCGCAAGTCCGCGAAAACGACGCCGGACGCTTCGGCATCGTCCATTCCGAAGTCATGGAACGGCTCTACGACGTCTCGGGGCAGAAATCCGAATGGTTGCTCGGGACCTCCATCCTCGGCGCCCCGGAACTGGACCCGACAGCACTGGGATTGGCGAGCGCGAGCAAGCGCTACCCGGCCATGCTCTCGGGAATCTACACCACACGACTCGGGTTCGACCCGTCGCGGCTCTCGCTCAACGGCGAAAACGGAATCCTCTTCGAAGAACGCCACGGCACCCCCGTCGACACCCCCGTCACCGACCTCGCCTGGGAACGCGGGGCCTTCGGCGGAAACGCGCTGCATCTCGATTTCAGGAGGCTCGTCACCGATTCCATCACGCTCGACTTCGGCCTGCAAAGCCGTTCGAACAAGGATTCCAAGGAATACGACTACCAGAACGTCACGAGTTCGCCCTATTTCGCTCTCGGACGCGACTCTTCGAGCATTCCCTTCACCGGGCGCAACATCGCCGTCAACACGATGCATATCCAGCCCATCCTCACATGGAAATTCGGGCTCGGCAAGGCGTTCTTCAAGATGAATTTTCTCTCGCTCAAGAACGCCGACAACACAAGCTACAAGGTGCTGCTCGATTCGCTCGACCTGACCAAGCGCACCTTCCAGAAGCCCTACTACACCATCGAGGAGAGGGCCGTCACCTACGGCGGAGGAATCGAGATCTCCCCCATCAAGAAACTGACCCTTTCAACAAGTTTCCATTACGGGTCGCACGAAATCAAGGAAGATTCGCTCCCCCAGGTTTCGTTCGGAACCAAGATCGTCAGGGATACGCTCGGAAACGAAAGCGAAGACAGCCTCTACTACGACACACGGCACGGCTACACCTACAACACCGTGCTCGGCGACGCGGCCATCCGCTACGCGACATTCCTCAATCCGGCCATCCGCTTCCAGTACGAATTCGTGAATACCGACGAAAAGCGCGATGACCTCGAGATTTCCAAGACCTACTACCAGGACCGAGAAATCGGATACGGGGAAATCTCCGACACGCTCCGTTTTGCATTCTTCCGTGTGCAGGCGGGCATGCAGCGCAACAGTTCGCTCATGGACCACGTCGATTTCGCACCCGCCTACTCCGCCGACGCCACCTTTAACCTGCCCTTCCACCTGAAGCTCAACGCGATGTTGCGGCACGACAACAAGTTTCCCGACATGAAGGAACTCAAGCTTCACGAAACAGGACGATTCTCGTTCCCGAACGAGGACCTGAAATTCGAGAAGAGGAACCGGCAGGCCGCTACCCTCGGATGGTATTCCCGCGAAGTATTCTATGGCATCGGTCTACGCCACGAAAGCGCAGAGAACCTGATGAAACAGCGCTGGGTGCTTGGCGAAGGCATGGAAAGCGTCAATAGCGCATTCCAGTGGACCAACCTCGACGAAGCTTCCACGCTGGACTGGCTGTTCAAAGTCGGCTTCAGGCTCGGGAACTGGAAATTTTACCTGGAACGAGGGCAAATCCTCGACCGCGACAAGCGCGTTCTCGACGTCCAGGAGCTCTACTACAAGGGTTCCATCCACTGGCAAAACCGGTTCGTCCGCGACAGGCTCGGCGTGAGCGTCCGCGTGGACTGGCAGTGGTTCGGCACGCATTACGACTGCACCATCAACGAGGAAGGCCTCCCGGAACTCGAAAAGATGGAAAAATACCTCGCGCTCGATTTCGAAGCCCGCATGCAGATCCTTTCGTTTGAACTCTACAGCCGCATCGAGAACTTCAACCACAGCATCTACATGCCCGCTTCCGGCTATACGCCCGAGGGGTTGCGGTTCGCCTACGGCATTGTCTGGAGTTTCGGAAATTAACATCCACCTTTTTTGTATATTAGCGCTATGAAGTTTTTCGAATTCATCACCTCCGTCCTAATGCTCTGCGTATCGGCAATCTGCATTCCGTTTGCGCTTGCCTTCAGTGCCGCCAAGGCCTACGCGAAAAAACTCAACTGGGTCGTCCTCATCGGCATCGCCGTCTTCTGCATCGTCCTCGCCATCGTGAACAACATCCGCGTGGGCGAAGGCAAGTCCGTCGATTGGATTGGCTCCCAGGACGTGATGGAAAAGCCCGCGGAGGTCCTGTAATGAAACGTACGATCGCATCCGCAGTCCTCTTCGCCATCGCGACATTCTTTATCGCTTTCGGCATCGCCGAAATCAGTTTCCCCGAGAGCTTCCTCACCTTCACCGACCACGAATGGCTTCTCGAAATCTGGCCCAAGGCTTACCGCTACAACATGCACTTCGGAATCGGGGCCTGCGCCGTATGTGGCCTGCTCCTGATTCCCGCCTACAGGCTCCAGAAGGATTTCGCCATCCGCATGCTCGAAACGCTTTGCCGCATAGGCATCGGCGGGATGTTCATCTTCGCATCCATTTTCAAGATCCAGGATCCGCACCAGTTCGCGACCCTCGTCGCGCAATACCAGTTCTTCTCCGCCCTTCACCTCGATTTCGTCAACAACTTCTTTGCGCTAGTTTATCCACAATTCGAGCTCTGGTTCGGGCTCGCGATGATCTTATCCCCGTTCGTCCGCGAATCGGCGTTCGCCATCTTCTGGATGTTCGTGAGCTTCATCATCGCGCTCGCTTGGGCTCTGTGGAACGACCTCGGCATCACCTGCGGCTGCTTCGAACTCGAAGGCGCCCAGGACAAGGCCGAAGCCTGGACTAGCCTCATCCGCGACCTCATCCTCATCTGGCCCACGTTCTGGCTTGCCACCCGCAAGAACAAGAGTCTTATCGGCATATGGCGCAAGAAGTAAAAGAAGCCGCGAAAAAAAGTCGAGGACTATATCATTTCCGTTCCGGACTTTCCGAAACCGGGAATCCTGTTCCATGACATCACGGGCATCCTGAACGATACCGACGGCCTGAAGCTCCCGCGCGAGACTGTCGGAGTCTCCTATGACCTGGAATACGGGAGCGCGAGCATCGAAGTCCACAAGGATGCCGTAAGGCCCGGGCAAAAGGTCGTCATCATAGGCTAGCCAAATACACGTAAAAGCGAAAATACACTCCGATTTAGGAATTTTTTCAAAAAAAATTTCCTTTTTACCCCCCAATCTTTATATTTTTTCCATTGGATTTTTGCGCCACGGGTGTGGTACCACATGCCCGGGGTGTATATGATCAGATTTTTTCGAAAAAACCTAAAAATTGGAGACACACATGGCAAAAAAGATGATTGCGTGTGATGGTAACGAGGCCACCGCTAGCGTAGCGTTTGCTGTTAGCGAAGTTGCGGCTATCTACCCGATTACACCGTCTAGTCCTATGGCTGAGCACGCCGACAACTGGAGTGCTGCAGGCAAGAAGAATATTTGGGGACAGGTTCCCCGCGTGTTTGAAATGCAGTCCGAAGGTGGCGCTGCCGGTACCGTTCACGGAGCGCTCCAGGCCGGCGCTTTGACCACGACCTTCACCGCTTCCCAGGGTCTTCTCTTGATGATCCCGAACATGTACAAGATTGCGGGCGAACTGACCCCCACGGTCTTCCATGTGACTGCCCGTGCCCTTGCCATGCAGGGCCTTTCTATTTTCGGTGACCATTCCGACGTGATGGCCTGCCGCCAGACCGGCTTTGCCATGCTCGCCTCCAGCTGCGTGCAGGAATGCCAGGACCTCGCTCTCGTGGCCCACGCTTCCACTCTCGAAAGCCGCGTGCCGTTCATGCACTTCTTCGACGGTTTCCGCACCTCCCACGAAGTGATGAAGATCGAAGCTCTCGAAGACGGCGTTATCCGTAACGTCATCGACGAAAAGTACGTGAAGGCTTGCCGTGAACGCTGCCTCACCCCGGACCGCCCGACCATGCGCGGTACCGCACAGAACCCGGACGTTTACTTCCAGGGCCGCGAAACGGTGAACCCGTTCTACGCCAAGGTTCCGGAAATTGTCCAGAAGTACATGGACAAGGTCGCCAGCTACACTGGCCGTCAGTACCACATCGTGGACTACGTCGGTGCACCCGACGCTGACCGCGTGATCATTTCCATGGGTTCTTCGACCTGCACCATCGGTGACACCGTCAAGTACCTCAACGGGAAGGGCGAAAAAGTCGGTCTCGTGAACATCCGCCTGTACCGCCCGTTCCCGATGGAAGCTGTGGTTGCAGCCCTCCCGAAGACCGTCAAGAAGATTGCCGTCCTCGACCGCTGCAAGGAACCGGGTTCCGCTGGCGAACCGCTCTTCCAGGACGCCCTGACCGCTATCAGCGAAGCCGTGATGGCTGGCAAGATGGCCATGCCGAAGATGATCGGCGGCCGCTACGGTCTCTCTTCCAAGGAATTCACCCCGGCTATGGTCAAGGCCATCTACGACGAACTTGCCAAGGCCGACCCGAAGGCTCGCTTCACCGTCGGTATCAACGACGACGTCTGCCACACGAGCCTCACCATCGACCCGAACTTCAAGCTCGAAAGCGACTTCTTCCAGGCCATGTTCTTCGGTCTGGGTTCCGACGGTACCGTGGGTGCCAACAAGAACTCCATCAAGATTATCGGTAACGAAACCGACAACTACGCCCAGGGCTACTTCGTTTACGACTCCAAGAAGTCCGGCTCCATGACCACCTCTCACCTCCGCTTTGGTAAGAGCATCATCGACGCCCCGTACCTGATTGGCGAAAACGAAGCCGACTTCGTGGCATGCCACCACACTCCGCACCTGGAATCCGTGAACATGCTGAAGTACGCGAAGGATGGCGCTACCTTCCTCGTGAATACCCCGCACTCCGCCGACACCGTGTGGGATACCTTCCCGCGTCCGGTGCAGGAAGAAATCATCAAGAAGCACCTCAAGGTGTACGTGATCGACGCCTACGCCGTTGCCGCAAAGACCGGCATGGGCCGCCGCATCAACACCGTGATGCAGACCTGCTTCTTCTCTAAGCTCGGTAACGTGCTCGATGCCGAAACCGCCATCAAGTACATCAAGAAGTATGCCGAAAAGACTTACGCCAAGAAGGGTCAGGAAGTGGTCCAGAAGAACTGGGACGCTATCGACGCCTCTCTTGCTAACCTGTTCGAAGTCAAGGTTCCTGCTACTGTCACCAGCACGAAGGAATTCCGCGCTCCGATCCACGGCAACGCTCCGAAGTTCGTGAACGAAGTCACCGCAGAAATCATCAAGGGCAACGGCGAGCTCCTCCCCGTCTCCAAGATGCCTTGCGACGGCGTGTTCCCGACCGGTACCACCAAGTACGAAAAGCGCGACCTCGCCCTCAACATCCCGTCCTGGAATCCGGACGCTTGCGTGCAGTGCGGCAAGTGCGCCATGGTCTGCCCGCATGCAGCCATCCGCGTGAAGGTCGTTGACGAATCCGCAGTGAAGAACGCTCCGGAAGGCTTCAAGTACACGGCCGCCAAGGGCTTCAAGCTCGAAGGTTCCGAAAAGCCGGTATTCGCGATTTCCGTGTCCAGCTACGACTGTACGGGTTGCGGCGTTTGTACGCAGGCCTGTATCGGTAAGGACAAGACCGACGAGACCAAGAAGGCCATCAACATGGTGCCGCAGGAACCCATCAAGGTCCAGGAAGGCAAGTGCTGGGACTTCTTCGTCGATCTCCCGGAATTCGACCGCACCAAGGTCAACAAGAGCCTCGTCAAGCAGGCCATGCTCCTCGAACCTCTGTTCGAATTCTCCGGAAGCTGCGCAGGCTGCGGCGAAACCGCTTACGTGCGTCTCGTCAGCCAGCTGTTCGGTGATCGCATGGTTGTCGCGAACGCTACGGGTTGCTCCTCCATTTACGGCGGTAACCTCCCGACCACTCCGTGGGCAAAGAACAAGGAAGGCCGCGGTCCCGCTTGGGCGAACTCCCTCTTCGAAGACAACGCCGAATTCGGTCTCGGCATGCGCCTCGCTATCACGAAGCATGCCAAGCAGGCTCTCTCCCTCCTCGAAGCCGTGAACGTTCCTGCCGAACTCAAGGAAAAGCTCACGACCCAGAAGCAGGACGACGAAGCCGGCATCAAGGCCCAGCGTGAAAACGTCGCCGCCCTGAAGGCCGCCCTCGCCGGTGCAACCGACGAAGCATCCGTCAGCCTCCGCGACGAATTCGCCGACTACCTCGTGAAGAAGTCCGTCTGGATCTTCGGTGGTGACGGTTGGGCATACGATATCGGTTACGGTGGTCTCGACCACGTGATGGCCACGGGTGAAAACGTGAACATCTGCGTCCTCGATACCGAAGTGTACTCCAACACCGGTGGACAGGCTTCCAAGGCCACGAACCGTGGCGCAGTCGCCCTCTTCGCTGCCGCTGGTAAGCGCGCCGGCAAGAAGGACCT